>OLWA01000058.1_pt1 | contig 132436 bp, 176 predicted proteins | sample 1673251 | NCBI WGS metagenome assembly OLWA01 (sample SAMEA3178937, study PRJEB25190) | human gut metagenome | biome: human gut; feature: human-associated habitat; material: faeces | place: Austria | collected 2013 | reverse complement strand
ACCTGCGCATGCTTCATTCCGGAGATAGTCTGCGCGGCGGTGTGCTCGCCGTTCGATCACATGATGGAAGGGACGGCGGGACGCAGACCTGCGGGCAGTTCCGTGATATCCCGGGGCGGCGGGGATATGCCGTTCACGCCATGGGACGTCCTGCGGAAGGGAAGCGCCGGAGCGTTCGTAAAGGGGCTGTTTTCAAAAGGTTACGGGCCGCACCGTCTGCCGAGGTACATATTTGACATCAACGGAACAGTTCCGGAGTCGGCTCTGCCGCTTGAAAAGATGAACTGCGACATACTGATACTGGCGTCTGAAAACGACGACGTACTCCCCGCCGAGGAAGCCGCCCGGCGCATTGAGGAAGCGATACGCACGCCGGATTACCCGCACCTTGTGGTAACGCGCATTTATGAACACGGGAGCCACATTCTGGGCTGTACCATCAGCGAGAAGCGCATGAATAAGGTCAGCCGCAGCCTTAAAGCCTGGAGGCTCCGGCCAAAGGAGTGCGCAGAGGCGCTGGCGGACAGTCAGCGGCTGATAATCGAGTTTTTCGACAGGGCGAGTATGATATGAATTAGCCGGAGCGATTCGTGGCGCGCTCCGGCTAATTTCGCGCTGCTATGCGGATTGACGGGAGTCCGGATTCATGCCTCCGGAAGCGCCGGTTAGCCTTGCTTGGCGTACTGCTGAGCCAAGTAAGAGATGGTTAACAAACTTTTTTGAAGTTAGTGGTTTCTAACCTATTGCAAAATGACGAGAAATGTTGTATAATACAGTTGTATGTCCGGGCAGACTTCTCCGGACAAAATGTTGAAAGGAGTTCAAACAACAATGACTTATTCTCATGAAGTTGAAAACATGTGTCCCGTAGCACAGGGCGTTGCACACGGCGCTGCGCCTATCCCCGAAGAAGCAAAGTGGGTAAAGGCTAAGGAGATCACCGACATCAACGGCTTCACACACGGTATCGGCTGGTGCGCACCCCAGCAGGGTACCTGCAAGCTGTCCCTCAACGTAAAGGGCGGCGTTATCCAGGAGGCGCTCGTTGAGACCATCGGCTGCTCCGGTATGACTCACTCTGCTGCTATGGCAGCTGAGATCCTCCCCGGCAGAACCATTCTTGAGGCTCTCAACACCGACCTCGTTTGCGACGCTATCAACACAGCAATGAGAGAGCTGTTCCTCCAGATCGTTTACGGCAGAACCCAGTCCGCTTTCTCTGAGGACGGTCTTGCGATCGGCGCAGGCCTTGAGGACCTCGGTAAGGGTCTCCGTTCCCAGATCGGTACAATGTACGGTACTCTGAAGAAGGGTCCCCGCTACCTCGAGATGACCGACGGCTATGTTACTGAGCTTGCTCTGAACGAAGATGACGAGATCATCGGCTACAAGTTCGTAAACTTCGGCAAGATGATGGAATTCATCAAGAACGGCGATGACGCTAACACAGCATTCGAGAAGGCTCACGGTCAGTACGGCCGCGTTGCTGACGCTGTTAAGTTCATCGACCCGAGAAAGCAGTAATAGGAGGTAGAAAACAATGGCTTTATTTGAATCCTACGACAGACGCGAACCCCAGATCCTTGCTGTTCTGAAGAACTACGGCATCAACTCCATCGAGGAATGTGCTGATATCTGCAAGGCAAAGGGCCTTGACATCTATCATGAAGTTGAGAAGATCCAGCCCATCTGCTTCGAGAACGCTAAGTGGGCTTACACAGTAGGCTGCGCTATCGCTATCAAGAAGAACTGCACCAGAGCTGCCGACGCTGCCGCTGCAATCGGCGAAGGCCTCCAGGCATTCTGCATTCCTGGCTCTGTTGCTGATCAGCGTAAGGTTGGTCTCGGTCACGGCAACCTCGGCAAGATGCTGCTCGAGGAAGAGACAAAGTGCTTCTGCTTCCTGGCAGGTCACGAGTCCTTTGCGGCTGCTGAGGGCGCTATCGGTATCGCAGAGAAGGCAAACAAGGTTCGTAAGGAACCGCTCCGCGTTATCCTGAACGGTCTTGGCAAGGACGCTGCACAGATCATCTCCAGAATCAACGGCTTTACATATGTTGAGACCGAGATGGATTACTACACCGGCGAGGTTAAGGAAGTATTCCGCAAGGCATACTCCACCGGTCTGCGTGCTAAGGTTAACTGCTACGGCGCAAACGACGTTACCGAGGGCGTAGCAATCATGTGGAAGGAAGGCGTTGATGTTTCCATCACTGGTAACTCCACCAACCCGACCAGATTCCAGCACCCCGTTGCAGGTACCTACAAGAAGGAGTGCGTAGAGAAGGGCAAGAAGTACTTCTCCGTAGCTTCCGGTGGTGGTACAGGCCGTACCCTGCACCCTGATAACATGGCTGCTGGTCCTGCTTCCTACGGCATGACCGATACAATGGGACGTATGCACTCCGACGCGCAGTTCGCTGGATCTTCCTCCGTTCCTGCACACGTTGAGATGATGGGTCTTATCGGTATGGGCAACAACCCCATGGTTGGCGCTACCGTTGCTTGCGCAGTACTCGTTGAAGAGGCTCTCAAGGCTTGATTTAAAGCTAAATACAGAGATTTTGATTAGTTGAATAGCTTTACAGAATAACATTCAATAAAAGAAAAATCTCTTAGCCGTCCACATCCCGTCCACATTTGAAAAAGTTGTGGACGGGATTTTTATTGCTTGTGGACGTATAAGAGATAAAATTATATTGCTTAATTATATCTTTTTATATCTGAAGTTATAAAGGTTTTATATTGTAGGGATCGGTCAAATCATTGTCCTCATTAATTGTAAGAAACTCTACTAACGCAGAATGCCTAATTTTATATGAACCTAATTTTAAGGCGGGTAATTTTTTCGCTTTGATTAATTCGTACACATAAGTTGTGTTTGTTTGAAGAATTTTCGATACTTCTTTTACGGTGTATAAACGTATATCTTCTGAATTATTTTTATTATCTTCCAAAGTAATTAATCCTCGTTATTTGCAAATTGTATTTCCAAATCCACCATTTCTTATGCCGTTAGTTTCATCATCTATTGTGACAAAATATTGTGTAATTATTCCTTGTGCAAAAGCTTCGCCTTTGTTAATATGTATTGTCTTACTTTCATGCTCATCATTTGTTATTTTAATAAAGATATGCCCTTCGTTGTCCGACCCTGAAAATCGCTGTCCACGATATTTACTGTATTATCTAACTGTAAACGATACTTAAATCCAAGCCCACTTCTAGAGTAAATAGTAAGGAACTTATCCTCGTCAAGTAACACTCTAATCCCAGTAGGGATTTTTATTGTTTCGCCGGGCGCTAATTCAAAATCAAACGGTGAAAAGAAATCATATCCTGCTGAACCTGTGGTTGCTCGTTTAGGGAGCTTAATATCATTGTATTCTGTGCGTAAATCTACATCACCATCAATAGAATTTACATACTGGTCAAAACTAACCTTTTCAAACTTATTCATTATACATAACCTCTAACTTTCTTTACATTATTCATAATTCTTTCAATTGTATAATTTACATCTTCATTAGTAAGTGTATCGTCCCAACTTAATCTGATACTGTTGTAGATATATTCTTCTGGGCAGTTGATAGCTTTTAATACATGACTAGGTTCTAATGAGCCACTATTACAAGCTGAACCTGCTGATACACAGATACCGTCCATATCAAGTAGCAACATGAGAGATTCAGCTTCAACGCCCTTAAACCCTACATTTAGAGTTGACGATATGGAGTGTTCTATATCTGTATTAAAATGTACATCTGTCATTTGTAAGAAAGCATTATAGAATTTATTTTGGATTTCTCTACAACGCTTATCTCTTTGGGGTGAGTAGTTGTAAAGTTCTGAAGCTTTGCCCATTGAGATGATTCCGGGAAGATTATATGTGCCACCACGCATAGAGCCTTGCTGATGTCCTCCAATAATAAAAGAATTGATGGGGCTATTACAAAGTAATGTCCCCACTCCTTGTAAGCCACCAAATTTATGGGCTGATAAAGAAGCATAATCGTATTTGAGTTTAGAAATATCAATATGTGAAAATGCTTGGGTTAAATCAGTATGTAATTTGCAATTATACTTATGACATAAATCATAAATAGCATTGATGTTTTGAATAATGCCCAATTCATTATTTACTCCGATAATGGTACACAATCCTGCTCCTTCGGATAGAGCCTTTTCAAGTTCGTCTTTTTTGATTATACCTTTATTATCAACACCAATCAATTTATAGTTAAGACAATATTCTTGAGCATAGTATTTTAATGTGTTTAATATAGAGGGGTGTTCTATTGTGCTTGAGATAATTGTACTATGGCGAAAATTGTTAATAACCCAATTATTGCTTTCTGAACTACCACTGGTATAATATACTTCTTTTGCATTTGTGGTTCTCTTTATTAAATCTGTTGCTTTATTGACTTCTGAGAGTGCTTTGTTGCCAATTGAATACAAAGATGAGGCATTACCACACATCCCGTTTAAGTAGGAGAGTATAGAAGTTAAGATGGGTTTGGGAATATTTCCATATGTTCCTGCTTTATCAAGATAAATTATTTTATTCATATCCTGTTCTCCTTTGGATTGTTCTCAGATTTTTCTTTTTTATTACGAATAACAAGCCTAAATGGCATTGGTATTACTGCTATCAAAATAACTGTTCCGAGCCAATGCCAAAAATCACTGAATATGTACTGTAAAATTTCTAACACTCTTTTTACCTCCTCTTTACTTATTTATCATCGGGCAAACTGTCATACCTCTATCTTTCATATAAGATATAAAGTCATCAGGATTAACTTGTTCCATCATTTTACTCATATTGTGGATATGCCTTGTTATAAGTTGTTTTAATAGTTACAAGAGCATTGTCTTTAATTTTGCAGACTTTCCCATTTTTATACCAAATATCTCCGTTGAATTTATTCTTAACCATATTATAAACGTCATTATTGTAATAAGGACTTTGTTTGTCTATAAGATTTTTAATCATTTCTGTTTCGATTTTATCAGGTTGGCGAAACTCATATATAGGCACATATTGATAACGTTGAAATGGAATATCATCAACATATATTGTAACTGTACGTCTCCAGAAATCTTTTAATTCGTTTGGTTGATTCATTTATTATCTCCTTTTTATAAACTTACGATGAAAGAAAGGTTTTATCATAAAATTGAATTTTTCTATCTCTTGTTTTACCGAGGGTAGAGAGGAGTTGAATTTTTATATGTAAATAATTTTTCTACTGCCTTGCTTCTACTTGCTTTGTCTAATGTAGTAGTCAATTCCTTGCTCCATATGCACTCAAAATCCGATGGAGCATTATATTCGCTACATAAAACAATGTTATCTTTACTTATTTCTCTGACCCAATTCCAATATGTATCATAATTCAGCTCGTCTTTATATTTCGTAGTCCCCTGATATGGTGGGTCACAATAAACTACTGCATTGTATGGTATAATGCTGAGATAATCACCACAAGTAAATGTTACGTCTTTAAGCACAGACACTTGTTTGAGTACGTTTCTTACTGCTTCATCATAATAATTACGCTCTGTGCCTATTTTTGTATGTACTATTCCAGCATATCCACCAAACCATTTAGCATTATATGTGGCACACAATCCTGCTAAAGCAACCTCCTGTTTTAGAAATCCACTTTTATTGGACTTTATATCGTCATAAAGTTCTTTAGTCATATGTATATTAAGCGGATTCCAACCTTGCTGAAGTGCTTGCCAAAAGGCGATTAAATATTCATTACTGTCATTTGCTTGTTTATTCTCACACTTGATTTTGTCAATTACATTACAGCCACCACAAAATGGTTCAATATATGTTGTAATATAATTATCGTCAATATAATTCTGAATAATTGGTACAATGTCCTTTGCTATACGGCTTTTACTTCCTACATATTTAATTTTAATCAACTCCTTTTATACAATAAAAGTGGATTTTCATTTTATATTTTACCTTTTCAGTTATCACCTATTATAGCGATTAACTTCTTCCAATAAGGTTCATACTTACTTAACTTCTTGGTTACCAAAGTATTAAATTCTTCATCAGATAGATTTTCGTATTCTTCGCAGTCTGCTAAGTAATCTGATAGAGCATTTTCAAAATCATCTCGATCGTTATATACATAGCCTTCACCAAATGGTAATTCACAATCAAGAATTTCATCAATACAGAAATGAATGTCTGAACAATATGTATACCCATAATCATCTAAAACAGCATACTGCCCCACAAGAACCACAATAGGAAGGTCTGGATTTTCTGTGATAAGTTGTTTTAATTCGTCCGAACTTTTTGATAAATTAAGTGGCTTATTCATATACATTTGAATTTCAACCCTCTCTACAAAATATCACTTAAACATTTTCTGCATTTCTGATTTAACCAATTTAGAAATAATTTTCTGTAAACCTGATTCAATTTCTTTATCTGTGGCAATATCAAACTCATCTTTAAGTTCTTTATACTGTTTGGTTCTAATATACTTATTAAAAACATCAGTTTTAACACGTTCTGTAATTTCGTTTTTCATATCATCATCAAGAGCATTACCAATCATCTTAATAACGGTTTCTGTAAGCTTGTCTTTAAAGCTCCTGCCATAATGGTCTTGATTACGCATTACTTCATTTAACATTTGAACTGCTGCTTCGTGAATAATTTGATTTTGAATATCTTCAATATCAGCATAATCATCAACAGATATATTTACTTTTAGGTTCATTTAATCGCTTCCTTTCAATTTACAATAAAACGAGTCTTTAATTTCTGATTTTACATTTACTCATTTTAAAAGTATATCATCTATGAGTTTTGTCAAATGTATTTTATCTGGAAAAGTAATTAAATTACTTAAACTAATTGCATTTCTAAGCGATATACATTCATTAATATAATCTTCATTCCCTAAGTTCTTTCGGTTTAAAATTATCCATAATTGTTGCAACGCCGAAAGATAATTCATTTGGCTACACATATTTTTGTTTATGTTTCTACGAATTTTTCTTATAACTGACATATTTTAAACCTCGATTAATTTAAAACAAAATACTGTTTTTATTATGTTTTAAAGCCCATAATATTCTCTTAAAACATCTGCAACTTTTGTAATATCATCTTGATATAAATAATCATATCCTGTTTCTTTTAAAACTGATAAAATGTTTCTCCAAGAAGTAATGGTTGCGTTTTTATCAGATAAACTTGATTTATTCTTTTCTATTTGAGAATGTTCAAATGCTTTCAATTCATCTTTACCGAGCCATTTAATCCAAGCTCCACAATCTTCACAATAAAGACCAATGTTATTGTCCTTCTTTTCTGTATACAGAGAAACACTTCCACATTTTTTACAACAATTTTGATACATATTTACCTTCTTATATCCAATCCACTATGGGTTTGCCACTAAATCCTTTTTCCCATATAAACCAACAATAACAAACTGCTGATGATTTCTTACCAAACACGCCGTTCTTACCACAATTAACTCTATTTGTAAAAACATAAATTTTCTTTGGAGGATATTTCTCAAACAATTCTCTGCGTTTTTGACTTTCAAGAAATTGTATTTTGAGAAACATAGCTACTTTTACAGAATCTATTGATATATCAAGTGCGTGTTCTACAAATTCAGTTGCATATTTATAGGGTGGATTTGTAATTATATCAGGTGACATCTTATCTGCTGAAGCAGTAAGAAAGTCAAGAGTTTCTATTTTACCATTGGTTCTATCAACAATATCTGTACTTCTTACTTTATAACCATTTTTTCAAGAGTATTTGAAATATGTAATTCTCCAGCAGCACATTCCCATATGTAATGATTAAACTTTTCCTTTTCTAAGAGCTTTATAACTGCAAAAGGTGGTGTTGCATAGTAATCTTCATTTTGACGATCTGTATCTGAATGACTGCTTGCTGATAATGTTGAAAACACAGCTTTTGAATTACCTGTCCAATCTTTATTGTTGCTCAAAATTTGACATCTCCTTACTTTAATAATTTGTTATCAGCACTTCTATATCTTTGGTTTCTCGGTCTTTCTTGTGATAATTACAATTTAGATAGTCTCCAGATAAATAATGAATATGATATTTATCTTTCCAAGCATCTAAAAATTCATTGTTATACTTTAGGTTATTTGATAAAGCCCACCTTGTTCCCTGTTCGTCCAACCCATCCAGTAATTCGTAAAGTTTCTTTTCGTGTTCAGCAGTCCAACCCTCAAAGCCACGTTTTCCATCGTTATAATTACCAACAGAGTTAAAATAAGGTGGGTCAAAATATATCAGATCGTTCTCGTCAAAGTCTGAAAAATCAAAATCGAAAGCGTTTTTAGACGATACTATTATTGGGTCTTTATTCTCAAATCTATGTTTTAAAGCAAGTAAGTCCTGTTTTTGCCTGTCAGAAAAATAACTGCGATTTTTACCGAAACTACTATTATATTCGTGCTTGTTATTAAAACGGAACTGATGATTAAATGAATGGCACATCAAAGTATATAATGTAATCCAATCTTTTCTGCCATTATTATAACTATCACGAAGTCTTTCAAAGCCTTCCTTATTTATCATACTCAAATCGTATTCTGAAATAATGTTTTCAATCTGCTTGATTATTTCATCATAAGACGTTGAGAACAATCCCGACACAATACTTGAAACATAAGGATTTATGTCGTTATATATGTAATAGTCTGCTTCTGTATTCATTAAAACCGTTCCTGATCCGCCGAAAGCATCTACAAACATTGAAATCTTTTTAGGAAACAAAGGTATAATCTGCTTGATTAGGCGATATTTATTACCTACATAGTTTATAGGTGATTTTATGTATTCGTTCATTATCTTTTGTACCTCATTGTCTTGCCATCAGCCATTTCGACATCAATGTAATTGGGATATTTGCCATCATTCTTATAAGAATTAAACTTGTTATAGACTATCATTCGAGGACGTTGATGGGTGCTTTCGCAATTTTGACATTCACTTTTGGATTTATATATTGTGTTGCAAATTTCACATTGGAATTGACTTAATGCTTTCATTTTTATTACTCCTTTTGTACAATGAAATTTTTGATTTATCGTATTGTTAGGCTCTTGCTTTGTAATATGGCAAGAGCCTATTTTTTACGATTTTTAGTCACAATAGAGGATTACTTTACCTTGTTCCAGACTTTCTTGAACACTAATGCACCTCTGATTTGATGAGCCTCGCCAAGCGAGAGAAATATCTCTTTTATCATCTTCATATCTGCCATCAACAAGAACGTCACAATACTTAACAACATCTAATGGGGAAACCCCATTTACTTCAAGGTTTTCATATTTCTCTTCTTTGTCAAATATTTCTTCCCAAGTATAACCTGTATAAAGCCAGATTGATTTGTTGGGAAATTTCTCTTTAACCATTTTAACAATTTTATAAACAGTTTCAAGATTTTGTGGTTCAAGTGGATGCCCACCTGAAAAAGTTAATCGAGAGATATAAGATTTATCAAGTGCTTTGAGAAGCTCTTGCATTGTATTTTCTGTAAAGGGTTGTCCTGCAATAAAATTCCAAGTTTGAGGATTGTGACAACCAAAGCAGTGGCGGTTGCACCCCGAGACCCAGAGTACAACTCCTATGCCTATACCATTGGCAGTATCATATTTACTGATTTTTATGTAATTCATAATTCCAACTATCGCCTCGAATAATATATCCTATCATACTGCTATCAAGATTATACATAGTTCCTAACCGTTGGTATGTTATCTTTTCATTATTATATTTGTTTCTTATTTCATTTGCTTGTTCTAAAGTGATTTTTGCACTGGATAGATTATTAATTACTGCGTGTCTTCGATTGTATTTATTGTTGCACCACTCTAAATTATAAACAGTGTTATTATTTTTATCACCATCAATATGGTTTACTTGTGGATAATTATTAGGATTCGGTATAAAAGCTTCAGCAACAAGTCTATGCACAGAATACATATGTTTCCCAAGATGAACTCTATAATAGCCGTTAGTGTTTTGATTATTAGGTTTTAAGACTCCTTTTTTGCCAATAATCGTTCCATCTGTTCCAACCTGAATATACCCATAATTTTCAATCCACAAAGATTTAAAATTTTCAGATATAATCATTAATTGTCTCCTATATGTATAACTCTTTCTTTTATTTCTTGAGTTCGCCCTGCGTTCCAAAAATTACTTCCTATATAACCACAAGTACGGCGTGCAACATTAAGTTTCTTTTCGTCTCTATTATGACAATTAGGGCATTCCCATACAAGCTTGCCTGTTTTCTTATCTTCAATAATCTGTATTTCGCCATCAAATCCGCACACCTGACAATAATCAGATTTTGTATTGAGTTCAGCATACATTATATGATCATAAATAAACTTGATTACTTCAAGCACAGCTTCAATATTATTATTTAAATTAGGAACTTCTACATAGCTAATTGCTCCTCCGGTTGAAAGAGACTGAAACTCAGATTCGATTGAAAGCTTAGTGAAAGCATCAATAGGTTCTGTGACGTGTATATGATAACTATTGGTTATGTAATTCTTATCGGTTACACCCTTTATAATACCGAAACGTTTCTGTAAACACTTGGCAAACTTATATGTTGTCGATTCAAGAGGTGTACCGTAAATTGAAAATCCGAGATTAAGGTCTTTATTCCAATCGTCACACTTATCGTTCATATGCTGCATTATTTTCTTGCCGATATCCCGACCTGTTTTTTCAGTAAGTTTATAACCAGTTAAAGCATAAACACATTCCCACAGACCTGCATAGCCAAGAGAAATACTCGAATAACCACCTGTAAGGTATTTATCAATTACTTCACCCTTTTTAAGTCTTGTCAATGCTCCATATTGCCAAAGAATAGGTGCAACATCTGACGGTGTACCCTTGAGTCTTTCATATCTACAAATCAAAGCTCTATGACAAAGTTCCAGACGTTCATCAAATATCTTCCAAAATTCTGTCATTATATCATTTGAGTTATTCTTCTTTGCTGTGAGTGCAACATCAACAAGATTAATTGTTATGACACCTTTATTAAATCTGCCATAGAATTTATAACTTCCGTTTTCATCTTTCCAAGGAGAAAGAAAGCTTCTGCACCCCATACTTGTAAAGCAATGACCATCTTTAAGTTGCTTCATTACCTTTTCACTAATGTAATCTGGAACAAGCCTTTTTGCAGTACACTTTGCAGCAAGTTTGGTAAGATAATAATAAGGTGAGTTCTCGTGAATATTATCTTCTTCAAGGACATAAATAAGTTTTGGGAAAGCGGGCGTAATCCAAACACCTACTTCATTCTTAACTCCCTGATAACGCTGTTTAAGCATCTCTTCGATAATAAGCGCAAGATCGTGCTTTGTTTGATTATCCTGTGCTTCATTAAGATACATGAATACGGTCACGAATGGAGATTGACCGTTTGTAGTCATAAGTGTAACAATTTGATATTGAATCGTTTGAACTCCGTGTTTAATTTCTTCTTGCACTTTTTCTTCTACAATATCATCAATAGTAGGTAAATCACCATCTTTAATTTCCCAATTGAAAGATTTGAAAAAATATTCAACATCTTTGCGAATTTTTTGTCGTGAAATATCAACAAATGGTGCAAGTGCTGACAAAGTTATACTCTGACCGCCATATTGATTACTTGCTACCTGTGCGATAATTTGTGTAGCAATGGTACACGCAGTCGCAAAACTATGCGGCTTTTCAATCATTGTGCCACTGATAACTGTCCCATTTTGTAGCATATCATTGAGGTCAATTAAATCGCAGTTATGCATATGCTGAGCAAAATAATCTGCATCGTGAAAATGAATAATCCCTTCGTTATGAGCTTTCACGATATCTTCTGGGAGAAGGATTCTGTTTGTTAAATCCTTTGAGACTGTACCCGCCATATAATCTCTTTGCGTGGGGAGCAATGTTGGATTTTTATTTGAATTTTCTTCTTTTATAGCTTCATTCTCACAATCAATAAGAGATAGCATTTCATTATCAGTATTATGTAATCCTCTTACCATCTCTCTCTTGTATCGATACCTTATGTACGCTTGAGCAACCGCCTTATCATAGTCCATAAGCTCACATTCAACGATATTCTGAATTTCTTCTACTGAAATTTGATTATTATAACATTTATTAATCTTCCCAATAACAAAAGCTGTAACGTTATATGCTGAACTTGAAGTATAATATACATCGGCATTGGGGCGTGTTTCGGTAAATGCTTTTAATATAGCATTGTAAATCTTGTCTTTATCGAAATTTACAATATCACCATTGCGTTTAATAACTTTGATTTGATTTTCTTTTATCATCTTATATCACTTATTCCTTTCTCTTTTTATTCTTGTTTTATTTTCATTCTCATTCTCTTTGGTTTGACTATCCAACATATCAATTTCATCAATGTGTTTAGACATAAACACCATTGAAGCAGTCAGATAACCAAGTCCGAAGAGGATGAAACCTATTGTTATACCTAAGATAATTATTACTATCATCATTGTTTTATCTATGTATGAATTAGGGAAACTTATTCTGTAAAGCAGGATTAGACATATAATCATTTGTGATTTGTAATTGTCTGTCTACATCTTCCCAATTATAGGCTCTATGGCTAAGAAATCTGTAATTGAAAGGAGAATCAGGAACACGGTATTCATCTTGATTCCATGGATAATCAAATACTATAGAATGATATTTACCATTATCTAAATTATTAATACAATCATCAATAAGTACATCAATATTCCCACTAAGCATTTGTTTCTTCTGCATACAGATGAGGTTCTTTCTTACGTCCATAAAAGGGAACGTGCGTTGTAACCATTCTGCTTTCTTATGCATATTTTCTGTATTTGTAGCAGTTACAAAATATATCTCATGATTGTTATCATGCCACTTCTTTAAGACTTCGACACAACCGGATATTACTGATATACCTTTCCAAACTCTCTTATCAAGAAATAGGAAAGGGAAGTCTTTCTTAAATTCAGGCTTAACATATTCTTCAATACCATAAGATTTAATATCTTCTATTTTAAGATTATCATTATGGTCTGCATTGTAAACCTTTAACACGCTTTCAGTCAGATTATTTAAGACGTTATCCACGTCACAAGCTATAATCATGTATCAACCTCTGTCTCATTTTCGCACTTAACAATATATTCATGTATCTTCTTAGCTATATCGTTGAGTTTTGTATTGTCTCCATTGTCGATATTAAAATCACCGAGGAAATTTCTGAAATCAATATCAATAAGAAGTCTTTCCATTATCTTACTAAACTCATCTCCACGCTGTTCCATACGGCTAATACGAGTGTGAACAGGGGAGGTGATTGTAATGACCTTAACGGGTTTACCATTATAATGCTTCCTTAAGAACTCAACTCCTGCCGGGTCTATTACATAAAGGTCAGAATTGTCAGCTTGTTCTGCGGTCGCCCCATAACGATAATCTCCGTATGAGGTATAACCTATAAAGTTAGCTAGTTGGTCAAAGAAAGCATCATTTACAAAGATATGCCCTATTTCATTTTCAGTACGCATGGGTCTTGTTGTGTAAGACTGCAACTGCTTATAACCATACTTTTCTTCGAGAACATTTGCTACGGTTGTCTTGCCAGAGCCTGAAGCTCCAACAATAAGGTATAAATTTTTCAAAATTTAATGTCCTTTCTATAATTTTACTTATTAGTATTTGCAATAATCAATTCTGACCACGGAAGTGTTTCAACCCACTTGCAAAATGTTTTCCATTCAGGGAGAGCATGATTTTTACGTTGCCTATAAATTGTCTTTAACTGACGATAATTCGTAGTCATTCTTGCTGTAAGTTGCAATCCGACAGGGCAATTATAAAGCAAAGCAAGTCTTGTATCTTCACAAGGATTGTTATTATATTCTGTTAAAAGTCTTTTCATTTCATTCTTTATGTTTTCAGTTACATAAGAACAAAACACTTTATCATAATCCATTTTTGTAAGTCTGTGCATTGAACTCATGCTACTTACGAAATCTAAAAAATGATAACGTTCTGCTTCTGTCCATGCTTTAACAGTGAACTTCAAGTCAAACTGAATAATAACACCATTGAGAAAATTATCATGCCCTTCACCAATATTAGTTGAAGCCAAATTTACAGCCCTTTTTGTGTTATTGTTTTCTATTATGGTTTCACCTATAAGGTCAATATTATCAATTTCATCAATTTGTTCACAAAAATCTTTTGGAGTATATGGGTTTATAAGCATTGGATAGCCACTTGCAACCATGCTTTCATATAAACCATATATTTTTACATTTGAGATTATTTCATTAAAATCCAATTATCTTTTTCTCCTTTTATTCTTCTTAATATACCCACTCCAAAAATATCGTGGGTCATCAATAGTCAGAAATTCATTTCTGAATAATCTGTGAAACTCCTCATCGGTCAGAGGAACGTATGTATTTTTATCTTCCTTTTGCTCTATATTTTGTTCAATCTTATTATCTATCTGATTATCTAAAATTTTATTTTCAATCTCTGCCATAATGTTACCTCATGTAGCAATGCCTCTCGTTACACAGAAATTGAAAAGTGTGTTGTAATCATCTTCGTTTGTGGTAGTAATCTTGGCAGGTCGAGATAAGTCAAGCCCGAATACTCCCATTAAAGATTTAGCATCACAAATGTAATTGTTATGGCTGATAATAGTTATCTTGCTGGACAACTTCTCAGCTTGTATTACAAAATCCTTAACATCTGTAATCTTTTCAAAATGTACTGTAAATTCCTTTGTCGTATTATTGTTCTTAATTATATTGTAATTATTATCCCAATCACGACATTGACTTCCTACTATACCCATGCAACCCATATTGCTTTTATTCCTTTCTTAAAATTAATTAATTTCCCAAATCTCAACAACTTCATAACCCACCGTGAGTTCATCTGTGTCATCTTCATCAATAATATCATCCCATTCTTGATTGAGGGCTTTACACTTTGCTTCTTCTGGTGTATCAGCATCCACATATCCTTTCATAATCTTATATCCGTGTGCTAAGAGAAATCCGTAACTCTTCATATTGTTTATTCCTTTCTAAATTTTATCTTTTTCATATTCACATTAACTTATACAAAAAATCTTGTTGTGTAAGTAGTACCCCAGTTGTTTTCACTATATTCAAAAATGTATTCTACGTCTCCAGAATATTCAAACCATACAAGGCTATCATATTCACTTAACTCTGGATTGTAGTAATATGTTGCTGAATGTGAAGTTCCTTCGGCACTAAATACTTCCTTAACTACCTCTTTGGTTTCTTCATCAGGAGTTATCCCCGAATATAGCCAGTTTGATATTCCTTGAAACTGACTTTTTTGGAATAAGACTTCTGTAACTGTATTGGGGAAATCCTCTGAAATAAGTCTGTTTCTTATTAGCTCTGCTACATAGGTTTTGTATTCTTTTGAGAAATTACCAACTTCATGCTGAATAGTAATTTCAATCATTGCTATTTCATTTTCAGATAAGGTGTCATAAAGTGTGATTGATTCTGCTGTAGTATCATTTTTGTTGTCAGAGGCAGTCTGTACGATTATTGAATTTATCGGTTCTGATAATTCAGCCAGTTTATTAAGATATGTACTTCTAATAGCAGTTATATTCCCAACATTAATGTCGGAGACATCTAAATCAAATGAGCTTCTGATTTGAGTGTAATCATTATTAAAAGCATTACTTATTTGTGTTTGCTGTTGTTCTTGCTTTTCTTCAGTACATTTCTTATAAATCATTGCTCCATCAGCTATGCTCAAAAGAATTATCAATACTGTACGAAAAATAATATCTTTGTTATCTCTAAATCGAATAAAATCACCTACTTTCTGCGAGAGTGCATTTACGTTTGTCATTTTTATGTCCTTCCTGAAATAAATAAGTTTAATCCTCTGTGTATGTGTCTAATTTGTCAATAAAGTCATTTATGAAATTATCGTCATTTTCTACTTCATTCGGGTAATCTCTCTTTATTTGGTCATAAACACAATCGTAACAGAGTTCCTCATTGTTGTATATGTATAGGCAATCATCACTATTGTTTTCACATCTATCGCAGACGTGAATAGGTATCGGCTTACTGTATGGGCAATAACCTCGACCACATACATCTGGAGGACAACCTACACACATATCTTCATACACAATCATCTTGCATCACCTCGTTCCTTAATATTATTGTTGCTATATAAAATTTGATACACCAAACAGAATTTAATATCGTGTGTAGTGATATTGTCTAACGAATTTGGTGTATCTATATTATATATCATATATTTGATTTTGTCAAGTGGTTTAGATAGGTAAAATCAAGGGTTAATAAAAATGATGAAAATAATAAACGAATTTAATGAAAGAAAAATTCCTAAAAAATAAATAAATATTAATGTTGAATATTCTACTTTTTGTTTTTTATTCATCATCTATAATTTCATCATTTTTATTGTCTTTATTTTCTGCATTATTTTCTTGACTTTCTATATTATCTGGCACTGAAATTGATTTATCACAAAGCTCCCATCGGTCTTTCGGTAAAATAATATATAAACCATTGGGCAGTCCCACTTGGTAACTGCCCTTGATTTCTCTTAGTATTTTACCGACACATTTACGACCTTTCTCTGGAACAATAAGTTGCACTGTGTCGCCACGATTCATTAAGTTATATCCTTTCTTTCATTTTCGTTATTTTCAATATCAAAAGTATCGTATAGTTCCTGTTTTGCTTCAGCAAGGACTTCATCTATATAACACTTTCTTCTGTCTGATACTTTATTAGGAGCAAACCATTTTTTCTTGAAATTTCTTTTTGCTTTAAGGTAATCATCTTTACCATTATCGCCAGATTTATACCAATCATATTCATGGAGCAGTGTTAGTACGTCCCAAACCAATTCAGAAATTTCTCTATCCTCAAGAATATTTTTGTATTTATCTGTCCAACCGAAAAGAGAATATTTCAATTCTTCATCTTTATATTCAAAATAACCGCCACTCATTAATTATCACTCCTTTTACAATTCCATACATACTCAACAAACTTATCCCAATTCAGCATAACCTGTGAATAAATATCTATTTTGATAGCCTCTTTATCTCCTCCACCACACCATGGGGCGATAACTATTTCATATTCTGCTTTAAAACCAAAATAGTAAAATAAATCTGATTTTAGTCTTTTAACAAATTCATCTTTTGTTTTACACTTTTTGAAAGCTTTTTGAATGTCCTCTCTGAACCTGCTATGATTAAAAATATTGAAAGGGATTATTTTATGAGAGTTCATATTATAATAGTAAACGTTCCACTCCATTATGTATCACCTCATACATTTGTATCTTTGATTCGGTGTTAAGGATGTCGCAAACTTGCTGTGCGTGTTTTTCTGTATCGAAATAAACAGTACCAATCAGCTTGCTAGAACTGCTCCAACTAACGCAATATTCCATTTCCGTCAATGAATAATATATATACCAATTACATTTATTATTCTCAAACTGATATCCTTGACACAGAGTGTCATGAAACAATCTTATTTTATTTCTAAGACGTATTTCATCTAAATCTCGCTCAACAAGTTCTTTACTATAATAGTAGTTGCCAAATTGGAAAAGACCTGTATCAGCAGGTGTGTGATTTTCAATAACTTTGATAATATCACCACCTATACTGATAAGATAGTATTGCTCACCCTCAGCTATTCTTCTCGGCTCGGCACTCTTGGTTTCTTTCAGCTTCCTGGCTTCTTTTTGCAGGTTTGCTATCTGATTTTTAAGTTCTTCTATAGTCATTTGTTTCTCCTTATCAAAATCAAATTTGTGTTTCATTATAATTTTTTAATCTTCTTTTATTCTGTCAAACCCAATAAAATCGGCAATTCCACAGGCAAAGAATGTTTTATATCTTTGTGCCATAAAGCATTTATCTATACAATCATGAACAATAGATAATGGAATTTTAGGAATATTAGAAGGTCTTTCAACATGGGGATTTAATGCATAATAATTTGATTGAATAGCTGTATCTTTATCGTCCATTGGCGCAATTTTATCGTAGTAAAAATTACGCCCACAGTGTTTGCACTTGTACATTGCTTTATAAATCTTAGTCATTTTGATTCCTTTCTTTATTTCTAAAATGTTTATTATAACCTTAATTCTTATTCCATTGTTCTAATAAATCTTCGTAATATGAAATCTTGTCTTCTAAATAAGATTCATACTTATATTCAAATTCTTCTTTTACTTCTTCGACAGAATCAAAATACTCATAATCGCCTTCGGTTACATTAAGGTCATTCGATACATACCAAAAACAAGTATCATCGTCCTCGGCTTGAACAAATTTTAATATCACTTCGTCTGTGCCGAATTTTTCAAAATGAAGTTCATATACACCATCGGTTTCTGTCCAATATCGATTAATCATTTATATTTCTCCTTTTATAGATGTGTTATTTTTCTTTCTTCTATCATTCCAATTATTTGCTAATATACTCAATGATTGTAACCGTGCTTCTGCAACGTTATCAGACTGCAAATAATAGACATTACCTTTCATTGACAATTTGCAATAATCACATTTTATTATAGAGTATACGTGTTTTTTATCTTCATCTACAAAAGATATTCTTACATTTCCTTCACAAATAGGGCAGGGAAGAAGGATTGGTATATTATCTGTATTATCTAACTTTTCTAACGAAAATACAATAGCTTGGCAATAACTATATATTGTATCATTCATTTCGTTAATATCAAAACAAGCATGAGGAATATCCGTTTCATATGTCCATGAATATTTACTATAATCATTATGCCAAATTATCTTTATTGGCTTACCATATACTGTAATTTTACCACCATCATAACAATCGTGTTCTTCGACAACAGCTCCACGAAGCTCACAAAGGTCATCTGAATAACCATATACAATGACAAGGTTATTTTTATCAGCATCATTTACTATTATTTCAGGTAATTCACCAAATGGCATTACATTGCTATTAATTACAATATTATTTAAATTATGCTTTTTTATAAATTCTTCTGGTGTTAAACTCATACCTTTATCCTCACTTTCTTAATTTTACCATTTCCTTTCTCCGCAGTTAGAATCAACTACGACTCGGTCTAGAACATGAACGTATTTGTAAGACAGTTTATTAAATTCATTCAGTTCTTCTTCAGTAGGTTCATCTTCAGGACGTCCTTTATCAAATCCTAAAGTACAACCCATTTCAATGTTACAATTAGATAAATCTTCCTTAGTTTCAACCCAGTCAGGGAAATGAACCCAACCATATTGGCATTCTTGACAAAATTTAATTATTGGGTCAATACACCGAGTAGGTTTGCAATTGTCCATTCTATATCTCCTTAAAATAAAATTTCTCCGTATGACTTCCTACGTCAACAGCAGTAGTCTTATCATCAGTTTTCCATGTTCTCACGTAGTAAGATTTGTAATTGTGTTCATCAAGAAATTTATTAATCACTTCATAAGCTTCTTTTTGCGTAATTACTTCGCCTATAGTTCTTGTTTTGCCATTTGAATTTTCAAATAATACTTGAATCATTTTAATCACCTCTTTATAAACCTAATATCTTTATCAGAAATTTGTACTGGCGTTCAGAACAATAACCATTCACATAAAATCGTCTTAATCTAGCAAAAATAATATCTCTTAATGTCTCTGGGTTATATATAAATATTACCTTGAATAAGAAATATGGGACAAAAATCAGCCTTTCAAATTTACGTCTAAATTTATTATTTTTCATTTTACTCCTTTCAAATAGTAGGTAAATTATCAATCGCATCAAACACAATTGAATATTCATCGTATGACTTGAATAAATTTAAATCATTAATTATGTCTATAACTGCTTCACGATTAATATATTCACCATTATTCATCCTCCTATTCCACGCTTTAAAAGCGTCTTCTTCCGATAAAATATCGTGAAACCCAGCACCACACGTTGTACACGTTAAGTTTGAGTGGCATTCATCGTTAATGTACCCTTGCCAATAGAATATTTCGGCTTTTCCTCCGCAGAACGGACAGGATTTTAATTCATTTTCAGACATTTTCACTTCTCCTTCCATCATAGAATGAAACTTTCATATTATTATTTACCACGAATGATATCATCAAGATTGATAATTCCCGCAAGTTTCTCACCCATACGAAGCTTAACTTCTTCCCCTATCTTTTTATTAAGACCATCTGTTATATCCTTAGTAATTTTTTCTACTGTATATTTCAGTTTTTCGTTTATCACTTTTTGTATTATATAATCTGTCCTTGTATTATATCTAACACCATAAGAGCGATCAATAGGATTCCCGTTTTGGTCGAGAGGTTGATTCATAAAGTTGTCACAAGCATCTTTTAAAATTTGCGTTATTGTAACATCTTTCTTAGTTATATCTCCGTACTTGTCGGTGAGGTTTCTAGGAGTATTAAAAAAGTCTTCCATGATACTGTTTAGTTTATCAGAAATTTTCTGTTCAATTGTAGAATACTGTTCTTCAATTTTATTGTTACACTCTTTTTCAACTTGTGCGAACAGATTATCCTGCACCTTAGTAGCAATACTATTTACAACACTATCTCTTAATTCTTCATCAAGATTATAAGATCCATCTTCGTTAGTTTCTATCCAATCAATATCTACCGAAATATTAAACTTTGCCATAATAATTTCTCCTTTACAAAAACTATTTTAAATTCTTTATAGAATTTTCTGAATTATCAAGTTATGATTTTAGGTTCTGTGTTTCCTCCACAGCCTATACCATGTAGGGTAGGGGAAACACCATTAATAGAATAAACTCTACGTCTACTTTCTCTCCATTCAGGTTTATCAATTTCAGCAACTTGAATTAATTTATTTCCACAGTCAAGTTCATCTGTGGTTACATAAAATTTTCATCAGCACATTTATATGTATTATCATATTGTGCTTTATACAAATGTTCCGCAAGCAACTCTACACAGTTAGCAACTATTCCATTTCCTGCTTGTTTATAAAGCTGACTATCAGCAATACCCATCGCTTTAACTTTAGAACAATCATTTTCGGTTAGTCCCATAAGTTTCCAACATTCTGTTGGTGTTAATTTACGAATACGGAAATTCTCTCGTACTCCTGTTGCTTCATATGTTCCGGTATATTCAAAATTTGCTTTACTTGTTTTTGCATACTGTGCTTTTATTGTTCTGCACATTCCGTCTGGTTCAGGGTTAATTGGTTCAAGCACTCTCGGTTGTCTGTCACCTCCTTGCATTGTTCTTAAAGTAGGACAACAACCCTCTTTTGAATAAACCCTATTCATTTCATCATAATTGTAATGATTTAAGTCACCAACTTGAATACAATCGTTTATTGTATTATCCGTAGGTATTTGTTCCTTTGGAATGTAGCCGATATTATTTTTGCTGTCATATTTTTCAATATTCAGAACAAATTGCTCTTGAATATCTTTACTTAAATAATACTTTTCATCGACATTTCTATCTATAATGTCTTTAAGTCTGATACCAGTATCAAAAGGCTTTGAAAATTCAAACTTGCCTTTATCAATATCTTTACGAATACTGATTACAAACACACGCTCACGATTCTGGGGAACTCCACAGTCCTTTGCGTTGAGAACTTCCTAATAGGAATTAAAACCTAGTTCATCAAGAACTCCAAGCAGATTGTTAAAGTCATCGATAAATTTCTTACTTACAAGATTCTTAACATTTTCAAACATAAGATATTTTGGAAGTGTTCCATCGTCCTTTGCTCTTTTGAGAAGTCTTATATTCTCCCAAAGGAGAGAACTTCTTGTACCACTATCAGGCTTCAAACCCTTCATTTTCCCGGCGACAGAAATACTCTGGCATGGGAAAGAAATCGTCCATAAATCAGCATACGACAAAAACTCAATTTTATTTATATCTCCAAGATTGTGAGTTAATTTATTAGCAAGCCAATACTTGTTGATATCACTAGATTTACGCCGAGAAAGTTTATACCAATCATAAGGTTTATTCTTCTCTGGGTCACACCCTAAGTTGATTTCTGTAAGCTGTCTTGCCATTTCTTCTCTCGAAGGATAATCAGTATATGTATCAACCATTTCTGGCGTTAAACCACAGTGTATAGCTGCGTAACTAAGTACTGCTTCCTTATTGATTTCTGAAATATTTACTACATCAATATCAAATAAAATTGAGTTTTTAATGCCTCTTTCTTGACACCCGATTCCGGCGAATAAAGTGTTCATAGTTAGCTTTATTTTATCCATGTATATCTCCTTTTAATTTATTATTAACTCATTATAAATGTTTTTATAAAACTCCGATAAAACATTCGTTTTATTGTAAAATAGTTGGCTTAACAGAGCCATTTGTGAGCATCGAAATTTGCAAATTCTTATATTACAATCCTATATATCCGTCATCATGTAATCTCTTACAAATCTCCGGGACTTCAATAGTTGCACACTCGTTAAGTATTATTACATCTGCTTCTCTGCATGAAGCTATATATCTTAACTGTTCACTTATCATAGTGTAAAAAGATACTCCTACAATGATAAATTTATCTCCATCTCTAAGTTCATTAACTTTGTCTATTGCAGTTCCATATTCAGGGGCGCTGTCACCATAAAGAACAGGCAATCCGGTTAATTCATTAAAATTGTCAGCATACAACTCGTGTGGCTCGGGCATTCTTCCATGTATAGGAATTACATTCTTTGAACCGGCTTTCTGATGTAGCCCATCTATATTCATTGTAATAACAGGGAAACCATATTTTGCAATAGCAAGATGAGCATCATTAGGCTTTGCCTTGTTGACTACATCACACATTTGCTTTATAGTTTTTCTGTATTCTTCTTTGTGATTTAATGCGAAAGAACGTGTCAACTTATCTCTAAGTCCGTCTTGTTCACTAAAAGTCGGTATACCTGATTCGGCACTTATTCCTGCCCCAGTAAAAAATAAAACCTTTTTCATTTGATTATACTCCCCAAAAATTAAAGCCTAAAGCCTGTGCGTCTCCAAGTTTCTTCATCATATTGGCATCTGAATTTTATTGCTTCAGAAAAATCCTGTAATATCTTAATAAGAATCTCTATTTCTTGTGAATCGTTAAAGTCAATTCTTAATACATTTTCGTGGTCGTTAAAAACATCTATTTGTTGAATTAAACGGTTATATATTACATCTAATCCATGATGTGTTAAACTAATATTTGTAATTTCAGATGTCTTTTCATTTTTGTTAGTAATGCTAGATTTCATTATTTGCCCTCCTTAAAATCCTTAATAAAAATCTCTAGTAAATGAAACACACCCGCATTTCGGGCAACCTAAAAGTAAAATTTTTTCATAAACAGGAGAACCCCAATCAGCTTTTCTTTCTGTATCAGTTCTAAAAGCATAAGTGTCAGGCTCACAGCTTTTAATAATTATGAATGATTCATCACCTTGAATAGTCACTGTTTCAAATTCACCCTTATCATTCTTCCTCCAACAGTCAAATTCTGTTGTATATCCACAGCAAGGGCATTTATGATTTATTGTATTATCACTTGTATTGTTCATTTTTATACCTCCTTTTTAATTACTATTATTGCAATTATATCTCCATCAAAGGACAATTATGCGGTTTTATATAACACTAATTATTCTTTTCCTTTACATATCCATATGGTATTTTTTTTATTTGTAAAAATACACTTTTTCACACGATATGTAAAATTTCCATGTGAAACTTTTGTATAACCACAACCATAAGCAAATTTACAGTTTGTACAGGTTTTAGGGTATTTCTTCATATTTGTTTGAGCTACAATCAAAATTACATCTCCTCTTACGATAAAAAATCTATTTTATTGTAATTCCTTGTTTTATAAATGGCTCTACAAAGCCATTTATAGAGCCATTCAATAAATGCTAAATTGCTATTTAGAATAAATTACACCCTTGATTCTTAAAATCTTCTACCTTTTTGCTCCATTCTTCTTTGCTCATATCTAATTCATTCATCAAACATTTCTTACACTTAAACTCAGTCACATTTCTGCCATGATATTTCATATTCATAGCAAGTACATCATTCTGTCTTACATTTTTGCCACATTCAGAACAGGTTTTATTGAAATACTGTTTGGCTACATTATAATCAGTTATACCTTTATAATTCATCATTTCTCTGATTACTTCATCGGTTGGTTCAGGACGAAGAAGTCCACCATTCCAACACGAATGATATTCTGATAAAGTACAATTAACCTTTTGCCACCTCTGATTCTCCAGAAAGACTTTCTGGAGAATCATGTGCCACCGATTATAAAGTGTAGGATACCAATATTTATCTAGTACCCAAGTGGATTTTGTATAGTACGGGCAACATATGGCACACCCGACCCTTGAATATCCATTTCTGTACTTAGAGTTAATTTCAAGGTTGTTATGTAGAATATATAACCACACATCTAAATCAGACCATTTACGAATAGGATACAAAGCAAACCAATTTGGATTAGACCATTTTGTATTATGCTTTATGAAATCATAACCTGAACGTGTATTGCTTTCATCATTTCGTATTCCCATAATTTGAATAAGTTTATCTACATTGTGATTATTGAAATATTCTACTGAAGCTCCCTCTTTATAAATTGAACAACATCCTCTTGAAAATCTTGTGGGTATATAATTCATTCTCTTAAAGAAATTATATATACCCTCTTTCGGATTAGTCACAATCCAATCTGAGTGAGTTTTTACAATCTTATATGTATCGGCTACGTCACAACTTGTATTATTGAACATGACCTTTATATCAGGCTTAACTTGCTGAACTAAATTTAGCGTAACGGTACTATCTTTACCTGTGCTTGTAGTACACCAAAATTCATAATCAGAATACTTTTTAACTGCATCTCTGATTACATCAAGGCTTTCGTCAATCTTAATTTGCAAATCTGATGCTAATCTCTGATACGCTTCTTCCCAAGTTTCAAAAATATCCTCTCTAAAACTTGATTTTATTGTGCTTTTGAAATCTTTGTGTTCTGTAATGTTTACTGTAAGATCGTCACAAACCCTGTATTTATAGAGTTTATGGAGTTCGCCATCATGAGTAAAACCTTTTATAATTCCATTGTCTAACCAAAATCGTCCTTCTGAAATTGGAATATTAAATCCAAAATCAGACCACATCTTTATTTGTTCCTTAAATATAGGTTGCAAAATGATATCCTTTCTAAATCTCAAAACTTAATATCACAATAAAATCAAGTTTCTATTCTAATGTTATTTTTATCAAAATTCTGACGAAATAAGATCAGAAAGTTCCGGTTTAAAACTGGGCATTAACTGAAGCTTAAATAAATTCTTTGCGTGCATAATATCAATTTTATTCTTGATTACTTCATTATCAATCATACCAGTACGAATATATTCGTCAAGCATATCATAAGTGAAGCCAAAATTTGCTTCATCAGGCTTCCCACACAGCCCATCAGTAGGGGTCTTATTAACTAGCTCCTCGGGGAGACCAAGAACTTTACCTATTTCTCTAACCTCGGTCTTTGTAAGATTAGCCAACGGAGAAAAGTCACCGGCAGAATCACCATAACGAGTAGAATACCCAATCCAATCTTCAGATAGATTGCAAGTATTAGCTACTCTACCATTCATACTCTGAGAAATTGCATAAAGTGTAGACATACGAATACGAGCTGGAAGATTAATTATTGTCTGGTTGCTGATATTAATATCCTTGGGGAACTTATTCTTGATTGCATTAACCGCATTGAGAATATTTACCGTGCAATGTTTAATTTCAAGGTGATTGATGAGCTGTGTTGCGAAATTAATATCAGGCTGTACTCCACAAGGTAACTTTACTCCAAACACTCTATCCTTACCAAGAGCTTCAACGCACAAGGAAGCAACGACTGAACTGTCTACGCCACCAGAAACACCAATTACTGCGTTACACTCTCGCCCATTGATATCAAACCAATCACGAATCCATGTTACAACTTCGTCCTTTGTCTTTTCTGCATTAAACTTATACATAAAATTCTCCTTTACATTCGGTTCATTACATCATAAAACCGAAATAAATATTCATATACATTTTCAGGAACTAATTCTTTTACTTGATTAAATTTTCCTTGCCCACATAGATTTCTCACTAAACTTGATGAGGTATGATTTTCTGGAATTGTAATCTCTGTAAAATGATCTTTATATTTCATTAATCCAGCATCTTCTAATGCCTCAGTTAATTCTTGCCCCTCTCTGACACAGGCTACGAAATGATATTCCTCAACAAACGGTTTCCAATTATACCATGTTGTTAAAGTTTCAATGTTATCCATGCCTAAGCAAATATAATATTCGTTGAACTTATAATTTTTCTCTGCTTCATCACGAATTTGTGTTATTGTATTATAGGTTCTCTGGGGGAAGAAACTTGTTGTTTCAATATCCAATGCCCACATGTTATTTTGCTTACAATTTGGCATAGAGTTGATTAACGAAACCCTACAATAGCCGGGAATTAACGTCTTTTTCTTGGCTACATAAGTATCATGAGCAGGAATGAAATATATAGTATCACCTATTCTTTTTTTAAATTTAACCTTTTTAGCATCTTCAATATACATTATTCATTCCTTTCATTATTACGAATTATATTGAACATTTCATCTACTGAACCAAGCAAGTCATATCTTTTATCCATCGGAGCGGTTGAACTTTTGGCAAACTTCTGTTCAACCATATCCACATAGAATGTTGATGTTCCATCATCACCCATATAGAATTGTTCCCATTCCTCATCAGACGTTAATCTCTTAACATCTAACTGCTCAATAGCAAGGTTATCAAAACTGATAGTGTTAAATCTATCAATTATTTCGGGGAGGACTCCCTTTAGCCAACGCTTACGATTATTCACAATAATGTGGTTTTTGTTAAGATAATCATTGCCCCTACGAAGTTCCTTATATCCAAGAATGAGAATTTTCAAATTATTATTCTGTAAATTCATTAAATCATCTACGGAAAAGACTCCATTGATAACATGAATAACTGCATTCGGATATTTCTTAATGGTTTCGATGAATTTTTGAGTAGGAGAGACCAGACTAACACCCAAACCATAAATCAGATTTTCTTCAACTAATTTTTTGATTAAGTCTTGATTTGTTTCAAAATGTATCTGATTAACAGTCATATTTGCAATGATTTTCTTTTCTTTGAGTTTTTGAAGAAATGGAATTAAATCCGGGTGGCTAAGAGCGTTCCCTCCACCGATAGCAAGTTCCTGATAAGGATGCAAACTATCAATGAACTTCTGATTCATTATATCACCATGTTTACCACTTGTAGAGCTACCTTCATGGCAGTATGGACAATTCATATCACAATAATTTGAAATCTTTACGTCCATATTTTCAGCATATGCTGGGACAAATTCATCGTCATTTGTTTTACGAATTTTTGTACCGTCTGTCATCAGATAAGTCGTGTAATTGCCGTTCTTATATGCTCCAAGTAATTCCATTTCTTCTTCTCCTTATGTATTACCCATCATAGCCACAATAACCAAAAGCAACAACATCTTCGCCCTTTGGGGTAGTATAATATTCAACAAATGTTTCAAAGTCACTTTTATTAAAGCATCTATCAAATGTAAATATTTCGTTATCTGCAAACAAATCAGCAACAAAATCCTCGTTATTCCAATCTTTATTCAAATATGCCATTTCTGACTTCAGTAGTTCGATTATTTCCTCTTTCGTTCCTACAACATCGGGCTTATTATAGCGATGATACATATAAAAATCTGAATTATTTTTCCCATTTTTCAAAATCATCTTTTGAACACATCGTAATAGAGTGGACAGATGATGAATTGGTCTCGAATACATTTCTTCTAATTTGAATTTTCATATTATTCTCCTTATGCTCTTTACAATATGCCACACATTGTCCCATAATCAGGATAATTAGAATATTCTTTTTCAATATTGTCTGTGTTAATCATACCACATCTTTTCATGGATTTATAAATGCAATGCTCATCACCGTCAACAATGACAATATACTTTTTGTTAGAGAGAAATTCCTTCAGAGTGATATTCTCTTTTGCAAGAAAATCACTCAAAATATCCTCTTCTACATAACCATAATAAGTTGTATTACTATCATCTTCATATGAATATTCTGTAGGCAATACAATATCTGTGCAAGCAGGACAAATTTCATGTACTAACTTGACAATATTGTCAAACGTCTCTTTTGCATTGTCATTATACCCACACAAAGAAGCAATGGCGTATTTTACCTTTTTACTGAAATCGCCTAAGCATTGAAAGGGTTCTCTCCCAAAATGCAAATCGTCATCGCTCCAAATTTTCCATACACCATTATCATCAAGATACATTCTTCCAGTCATTTCTTCCTGAGTATAATATTCATTTTCTTTCTTAACGACTAAACTATGCATACTTGACGAATTGGTTTCAAAAACACCTTTGCGAATTTTAATCCTCATAACTGCTTAACTCCTTACAAATTTCATCAATTTTATCAGAAGAAATATGTAATGCTTTAAAAATATCTTCTACTGTACTTTTGTATTCTCCAATTATACTGCCACCACCCCACGGTTTATTTCCTGCAACTCGGCGATTGTTAATAACAACACAATTTCCTTCAACACCATGAAGTATTTCAATTTCTACTCTATCTTCTCTATTCATAATATGCTCCTTCATTCAATCATTCTTATATGTAAATTCCATCGGAATGCCATACTTTTCATTAGCAAGCTTAGCAGCATCATAAGCTTTCTTACGTCTGATTGCTTCCATTCTTACTCTCTTCTTTTCTCTACGCTTCTTATCACGCTCTTCAATCTTCTTTTCTTCAGCAAGAGTCTTTTCTTCAGCAAGACGTTCCTTTTCGAGTTTCTTTGGCAGAATTTCAATCCAATATTCGGCTTCATCATTTATCTTATTCCCACCGGCAATGTGCTTAGCATAACAAGCGTAAAACCCATAATACTTATCAGCCTTATCAACAGGGCAGAGAACTGAAGTTTCAGTGTTATCTCTGAACGAGAGAGTTGTCTTCATATATGTAGTCTTGTTGCCCCTATCATCGTACTTATCAACAGGAGTGTATGTATAATCCACAATATCCATGCGGGGATTAGTATTATTCATCTTATTATCCTTTCTGTTAAGAATTGACTTTAACGATTCTGAATTATAATTCTTGATACCGTTGATTTCTGCTATAAGATCAGCCACATCTTTAGTTAGTTCTCTTGTTGCGGTCAGGGTTACTGTAGGAGAAACACCGGGAGAAAAATCAACTGATACATCATTTCTAAAGTCAAATAAAAAATCGTTCATAAAAATTTATCCTTTCAAAAATTATATTCCATTAGCCATATACTTTATACAGCATAATGATTGTTGTTATCGCAGAAAATCAGGGTGATAACACCCATCATAATTGTCCCAACTGCTACTAACATAATTGTTACCATCCTTTCTTTTCATTGATTTTGAAATTACCGATTATATCAGCAATTCAGAAATACTAGAAATACTTAAAATCATACCCCTTGACTAACACTAAGAACTTTTTATAATTCGTAAATATCACCTCATTTCTAGCAATTTAATATTGTCTAAGGAATTTACTATCCATAGTATAACACTTACAAATGTATTTGTCAAGGGGTTAAGTGAATTATTTATTGAAAAATATTTGATTTTTATTATTTTTCAAATATTTATTTTATAATTATGTTTTATTTATATACTTGGCTCTGATTTATCAAATCTGACTGCTTGGAAGACAGGGAACTGCAAAGAGTAGCTGCCGTCCTTATTTTGAGTTTCTTCCTTATACTTAACTGTAACTATCTTACCAATAATTTCATTAGGATTATTCCAATAATAATTTCTCATTTCATCGGTAAAGCCAGAACCGACCTTTACGATATTATTTTTATACTCACAAAGGATTGAACCAAGAGTGCTTGCATTCTTGCCTGTGCCTCGCTCAATATCAACACACTTTATATCACAATCATAAAAACACTTTACTTTGATTAATTCTTTTGTTCTCTTGCATTTGTATGTGGTGTTTAAGTTCAGAATAACGCCCTCCTTGTCTGTTTCTTCTGCATAATCGAGCCATTTTTGTATCTGCGAATGGTCTGTACCCTCGTACCACATTGGCACAATTCTAAGATTCTCAATATTATTATCTTTAATTTTCTTTGAAATTATATCAGTAAGATACTTCTTGCGCCAACTGTATTTGAATAAGCTCTCACCAGCCATAAACTCATTTTTAGGAAGGCAGTCAAAAATTACATATTCAAGACAAGTTTTGTCTGTGTCTTTACTATTAGCAATTCCTGTACCGATTTGAAAGTTTTCACTGTCTGATTTACCATCTGTGTTCTTTCTGATAAGCTCGCCATCAAATACAAGATCAGGGAGATTGAATTTTTGAATATCGGAAATTATATGGTCAAGCCCTGTATATTCTTTCCCGGAACGTGTAAAAAGTTTATTATTAAAGCTGACACAACGACAACCGTTTAGTTTCTGACTTATGTAAATATATTCATTGCTTTTGAGTTTAACTTTATCAATAGGTGTTCCAAGCTGTACATCAAAAACAGGTACAAATCCTTTGCCATAAACCGAATTTACAGTTTTAGCATCTATGCCAAGTTTCAGCGATTTTGTTATAAGCTGTCTGTAATATTCTCTGTATTCTTCAGGCTGATTTACCAAAAATGCTTGAGCATATGCTATATCTTTATCCGTACCAGTATTATGATTTTCAAGATAAGATTTAATAGTAGTCCATGAGAAACGTTCTGGGTCAAAGTCGTCTGTAACAACCATTGGCGAAACTTTCTTGTCTATCTTTTTAGAACTTATTCCTGTTATCACAAACGGATTTAAGAGCCATTTAAGAGTATCTTGAAATAGAATATTTCTTTCATTGTCCTTCAAAATTTTAACTTTTTCAGTCTTTTTGCTTGTTGATTGCAATTCCTTAAAAATTGCAAAAACTTCTGTCATATCACTCATTATTGTTTACCTTGTCTTCATTGTCTAAAATATCAAGCAAAGAACGCAACATTGTTTTTCTGTCATCAAAAAGAATTTTACGTTCTGTAAGCCTTATGATTTCCTCACGAGCTTTTCTTATCTCTGCATCACAAATAAATATTTCTTTAGAAATTTCTTCTTTAATGTTATTCATATTAGCCTTACTTAACCCCACCATCAAGTTCGTCCATCTCATGGTCATATATATCAAAATCGAAAATAAGATGCTTTCTGCTTGCAATATAATCACACAGATGAACACACTTCTGAATATCAGTCTTAGGACGAGGAAGCACAGTATCAGAATACTTCGATGTAGTCCACTTGCCCATATGAGAGGCTACTGCACTAGCAATAGTATGGATATTTTCACCAAAAATCAAATCGGTTATATTATTAATATTTTCGAGATGATTTATCTTGATATATTCTTCGTACATTTCATAAATGAAATTCTCCATAAGGAGAGGGTGGTCAAAAGCAGTGTGGTCTTCATACATACCACGCTTCAGACCGTCATGCAGAATAAGAGCCGAGGTTACTATATCTCTATCGTTCTGGGTAAAGTCATATATTTCTGCTGTAAAAAGGTCTTGAGCTACTGCAATGGCAGCCTTTGTATGACGGATTAGTCCTCCTGCTCCTAAAGTATAAGACGGATGATACTTGCCACTTGAACTAGCTCCAATGTGTCTAAAGTAATCGGGCAACTTATCAAGAACATAGCCTGTAAAGTTCCTAAGTCTTTCATTCTTGATATAATTAAGTTCTCTTGCAAAAGTTATGGAATTTACCACGTTGGTTGTTAAATTTGCTGTGTTAGCCATTTGTTTTGTTCTCCTTTGAATTATTGTAATTTATCAGCATATTTTTAAGATATGTTTGTTTGTTGTTGACTTCTTTTTTATTTATTGCTGTCCTAATAGCGGAATTAGTAGCAATAAGAATACAATATTTTTTTGCTCTTGTAATTGCTGTGTAGAGTAATTCCGCATTATTCATTATATAACTACTACCATCTAAAGCTACAATCGTTGATTGAAACCCTGATCCCTGAGATTTGTGTGTTGTAATACAATATCCTAATTCAAGATTCTTGAAATTTTCTCTTCCAAACCAAACTTCACCAATACCAATAAAATCAATAGTTATACCGTTTTTAGATATATCTGTTACTGTTCCCATATTACCGTTGAATACTGGGCAAACATTTCCATCTAAGTCAGTACAAGAATAATTATTTTTAATATTTATCACTTTGTCTCCAACTTTAATTCTATACTTTTTGATAGATGATTTATCGGTTGATTTGTTCTTGTTATCAGATAACTTAATTTCAATGAACGTATCATCATCTGATATAGGATTATATATATTTTGAATTTTAGTATTCAGATTATAACAACTCAAATCGCCTCTTGTTTTCATAGCTGATACAACTTGGACTTCATTTATATCTTTGAATTTTTCATATTCCTGTTTGAATTTTTCAATCACATAATCGGATAAATTGCGTTTTTCAGTAGTGATATTTAACTCCATATCTTGTAATTCTCCAATGATTTCTGAACCTTGATATGTATTTGAAAATAATTGTTCTTGATTTGCTATTTTAACAGAGGTGGGAATAATTCCACTATTTAATGCTTGCCTGTGTAGTTTTGTCAATCGCACAGTTGGAACGATACCACTGTTCAACATATCAGCAAACACCTGACAATTGCCAATGGGTGTAAGCTGCTGTACATCACCCATGACAATTACTTTTGCTCCGGTGGGAATTGCCCAAAGTAAATTTCTAAACAAAGAGCCATTTATCATAGTAGCTTCGTCTATTAAAACAATATCAACAGGTAAAGGATTTTCTTTAGAATGAATAAATGAGCCTTTATACCAGCCTAACGCTTTATGTATCGTACTCGCTGGAAGTCCAGTTGCTTCTGTTATTCTTAAAGCTGCTTTGCCAGATAGCGCAACTGCCAGAACAGAATAACCTTCAAACATTTTACAAATTCCATTTGCAGTAGAAGTTTTCCCTACACCGGCTCCACCTGTGATGGCTATAAATCTATTATTTAAACAAGTATAAATAGCATTTTTTTGTTCTTCAGTAAAATCAAAGCCTTGTTCTTTTTCAACTTTAGCAATTATGATTTCCGGATTTGAAACATTAAAGTCTTTTGGTTTATATTTTGCAATTACATTTTCATTATTATTTTTAATATTTTCTTCGCCTGCCATAAGCCTTATAATTTCATCACAAATATCTTTTTCAAGATTATAATATTTTGTAAGACCTATATTTTCTCCGTTTTCAGATATATAAATTTTACCATCATCTATCATTATCTGAGCAGTTTTGTTAATGATTTCTTCAGGCACAAAACCTAAAGTATCATATAACATTCTCATAAGTTCAGAATAATGAAGATAACTTCTACCCAATTCAGCTTGTTCAAATAAAGCATGGATTAAATAACCTTTTATTCTTTGGCAGTCAAATTTATCTACTCCCATTTTAAGAGCAATTTCATCGGCTTTTTTAAAACCTATACCGTCAATAACTACAAGTTCATATGGTGTTTTTCTGATTATATCCAGTGCTTTTTCAGGAGATTTATAGTAATCTGTTATTTTCTTGATAAGATTCCCAGACAGCCCAGATTTACTAAGTTCCACAAAAATTTTACTATAATCTTTAGTATCATCATATGTCCTATATAATCTGTCTACATTAGATTCTGTAATTCCTTTAATCTTACAAAGGGCAGAGGTATCTCTTTTTTCAAGCAAAGAAATTACATCATCATAAGTCCTAAATAAATTATCCACCGTTTTTTCCGGAAGAATCGTGTTAAGTAATTCTTTCTGACTTTCTTTATCTGAGATATTAATTTTTTTACTCATATAAAGAATTTCATATGTATCACCATAAATTTCATGATGGTCAGCTAAGGAAGCAGTTACTTTATACGATGTACCAAATTCAAGAGCAGGAACATTACCTTTAAATTTAATATTATCATTCAAATAACAATTTTCTATTGGTACAATAATCGTACCAGAAAATATAGCGAACTCGCCTGTTTCAACAGAATGAGCATATTTAGGATAAAAAATTCTACTTAATTTTATTTCGCATTTTATTATTGAATCATCATTCACCATATCAATCCTCCACTAATGATTTATTTGACTTTGAATAATCTCTATACAGGATATCATATCCAAGCAAGTATAAATACCGCTTATTATAGTCTGTATCGACGATATTTACTCCGTCTTCATCTTTGCCGATAATTTTAACTCCATATCTATATTCAGATTTATTGACCTGAATAATGTCTCCATCTTGTATAAAGAGAATATCAAACATTTGTTTATCAACTTTAACATTGACGATATTACCTGTACTAAGCTGATAAATTATTAAATTTGGCTTTATTTCATTTCTGCTATTGAGAACATAATAATGATTTTCATTCATTTCTGAATTTACATATCTTAAATTCTCAAATAGTTTTATCTGCATCTCTAGTATTTCAGGCAAATATAAATCTTCATTCGGAATATTATCAAACAGTTCAATTAAAATCTTCTTACTGTCTATAATAAATGTTTTGCCTGTTGTGCTTGGTTCTGAATGTTTATCAATCATGTATTTAATATCACCAAACTTGGTTTCTACCTGTTTTACTGTTAATTTATCCTTTCCATACAGTAAGTTAAACCATTTAATAAAATCAAGTAGATGCTTTGTTTTACCATATTTAGAACAGCAATCGGCAATTATGTAATTAATAAATATCTTATTGCTGATTTTAATAGGCAAGGTCTGTGTACATAATTCCAGAAAATCATAAAAATTATCGGTTTTGAGCATATTATCATACAAAATTTCCGGAATAATATCGTGCTTTTCTTCAGTAACATCAAGAAACTGATTTAATCTATCTGTTGCCATATTGATATAATACTGACGATCAAGCTCTTCAGGAACAGGAGCATCTAAGATATTATCATTATTAATAAAGCAATGGTCAGGAGTATAAGCTATCTTCTCATAAACCTGTTCACCCTTTTCCATTTTCGTTTTATACAGTGCTTTTGCATGAGGATTGGTTGATGCGAATACTCTATGTACTTTTTCTCTAAGATGTTCTCCGTTTTTAACAACGATTTTTGATTTGCCATCTATTGTTTCTGTGACACCTTCTCCATAAACAACGCCCTTATAAAGGCTTGTAAGCTTGACTACTTTTTGAAAATCAATTAATTTATTCGACTTATTTATTGTATCTGCAATAGGAGTCTGATGTACAAAATATTCAATTAAAGCAGTGTTGATTATAGGTAAATCATTATCAATGGGACTGAGTTTTTTGAGATAAGCTCCTTTTGATTTGTAATGTCCGTCTTCGGAGATAATAATATAATTATTTACATCTTTTTGATAAATCTCATTGTAAATATCAAATTCAAGAGAAAGTCGAGTTCTTGTTTCCCATTCATGAGCAACATCTTCAATTATCTTTACTGTCTCCATGTCTTTAACCAGTATATAAATACCATCGGTGTTACTCTGAATTAATTGCCCATAAGGTTCAACTTTTTCGATTAAATCAAGAAGTAAAAGCTGACCTGTAACACAAACATTATTACTCATAAGAGGGTCATAAAGTGGATTATTTTTATCTTTGAGTATCCCATATGTTGAATTGAGTACAATTTTCATTGGTTGCTGACGTTTATCTTTTAACTTTTTAAGTCTAAGTCTTTCATCACGAATTTCTCTATATTTCTGAGGGTTTTTAAGTTTACGACTAAGATAACCATATTCAATCATAATTGATGGATACAGACTGGCAACATCCATGCACAACACTATTCCTTTTGCGTGATAGTTAGGAATAGCACCATGTACTCCACCATACGCAAAAATATGAGGAACACCTGCTATCATACAATCTAATTCACGTTTATGCTGATTTTCAGATGAATAAGTAGCTGTCTTGTAAGCTTTATTTGCAGGATTTTTAAACCAATCGACTACAAACTGATACTTTTCACCCAATTGTAAAGTTGGTGGAATTGTAAATTCAAATTCATCGTCCATTGTGTGCTGTTTTACTGCACCAAGAATATGTGCTGAAAGCTGTGCTTTAGTCTTATTAAACATCTCAAAAGGTAAATTAAACGCTTCAATGAGACTAAACTGAGCATCAAAATCACCGATTTTATAATCGAGAACTGCTAAACACTCCGTTACATCGTGAGTACAATACTTAATTGTTTCTTCGATTTCGGCTTGCGTCAGAGGTCTATCTATTGTAAAATCAACTTCCGACTCCTTAATGTCGTGTCCCATAAAAGCTTCAAGCTGTTTTAAGCTGTGCTGAATATCCGAAACATCATAATTATTAAAAGGAATATCCTTTGCTTTTTTTACAATCTGATAGCCTGATTTACCTTTTACGATCAATTCCTCATTGATAATCGCTGGATTCATATTGCTTAAAATACCTTTAAAGATAAACTGATCGTAATTCCTTGAATTATATCCTACAAAAATAGACTCTTTATTTATGTTATAAAAATTCTTTAAGGCTTGTCTATCATTAACGATTACCGTTCTTTCAAATGTATTCTTATTTACAAATACAACAAGCCAATCGTACTTAAAAACCTCAAAATCATAACCAAAGATATTGTAATCCACTTTATCACTTCCTTAAAATCTGAATTTAGGCTTTTCTTCACAAGGTTTATACATCCATTTTTCCACTATGACCTGCGGGGTTTTCTTTCCGTTATATTCATTAACTGAAAATTTGCCGATTGCTGTAAACTCTACTGTTTCGCCTAGATTTTTTATGTCGTTATATTCTTTTTCAGATGAATGAAATTTGATTAAGTTAATATTATGAAACGATATCTTTATCGTATTTTTTTCTGTTCCAAATAATTCAAATCCGGAATTGGTGTTACTTTTTATTTTAACGGCAAACAAAGGTTCTTCTATGTTTGTCCCCCAAACGTCAGAAAGTGCAAAAATTGACTGAATTACATCTGCTGTGAGTGATTTTTCATCAAAAACTGCGTCCACGGTATAATTTAAGATGTTATCAAAATTTTGCCGAGAAAGATACTCATAAAACTTTGAGATGTTATCCTTTTTAATAATTACTCCACAAGCATTAGGATGCCCCTCTGCCAAATCAAATAATTTCGTCTGTAAGCAGAAATCCTTAATGTCTTTAATATGAGATTTATCAAATCCTCTCGCACTTCCCATAAGAATAGTATTACAATCCCTCAATAAAATACAAGGTTTATTATATATGGAAGTTATTTTATTTGCAATAAGACCTGTAAAAGTTCGTTCAAATGATTTTTCGGCTTTGCAACATATAACAGGATATTTGTTTAATTCAAATTCATCTATTTGTTGTTTTAGGATTTCAGTATAATCATTAGTCAGTTTTTGTTGTTTACGTTTATAACTTTCACACAATCTTCTTGCTTGTTCTTGTATAGAAACTTCAACTTCACCTTTTCCACGAATTTTTATTATTGCTTTTTCAGAGCTGTTAAGAAAAGCTTTAAGCATTACTTCTTTATCTTCGCTTGTACCAAGTCGAATTAATGCGTTGATAAGAGGTGAAATATAAAAACTCATACCTAAAATAGTCGCCTTATTATGTAACAAATAAGCCTGAGATTTAACTAATTCTGATATGAACTTATTATGATTTACCTCGTTCTGTATCTGTTTGATACCTTCAAGAACTAGATATCGTGTCTGTAACTGTGTTAAATCGCACGAATCAGCTATCATTCCGAGAGCTACCAAATCAAGATATTTGTCAACAGTATTACGATTGAATCGTTCATCAACAACCGAGCAGAATTTATAAACTATTCCCACACCAGTCATTGACTTATCTTTTACTCTAGGTGACAGTTGATTATTAACAATTATTCCAAAATCATTAAGATTTTTAAGTTTGAAAATTGATTTTAACCGAGCAGTCTTTTCAGATTCGTCATGATGGTCAAGAACAATGACATCAATGCCAACAGATTTCAATATTTTCAACTGTCTCAAATCATTGCTTCCTGCGTCCGGAACGATAAGCAGATTGGGTTTTTTCTGTTCAATTTCTATCATAGATTTATTATCTAGCCCATGTTCCTTGTTATCATGAATGATATAATCTACTGAAATTAATGGATAGTTTTCTTTTATATACTGTATCATTAAAGAAGCAGATGTTATACCATCACAATCACAATCTTGTAACACTACAACTTTACTGTTATTATTCATATGTTTAAGAAAAACATCAACGGCTAAATCAATATTATCTAACAAATGAACATCTTCCAGACAAGATTTCGTAGGATTTAAAAATAATGGTACATTCTTTATTCCACGATTTTCAAGAATTTTTATAACAGGATTACTTATTCCTATACTTCCTCTTGTTTGATATTCAAAATTCATTTATTTCACCTCATTTCATTCGTAAGATGGAACATATATTTTATTTTTCATAAGTTTCAATAATGTTTCTTTACCTCTATCCGTAGGAGATTGTTTATAATCAAGCAAATTTTCATTATCCCAGAGAACATAAACTGAAAAATATGGAGACAAAGGTTTAATAAATTGCTTAATTATATGATTTTGCCAATCCATAGCTTCTTGTGAATCGGCTGTTTCAAACTGTTTATCAAGGGCAATTATTACTTCTTTTACTCCAAGCATAATTAACATATCTCTTTGATAAGAATGAAATGTACTTCCACACACAGCCAAAGTAAAGTTATCATCTCCAAACATTGTATCTGCCTGCAAAACTGATTTTTCGGCTTCTACGAGCATTACTTTGTGTCTCTTTTTTATAGAGTTTAAATTTTGATTAATACCATAAAAATTATAAGACAAACAATGTTTGTACATTATATCTCCTACTTTAATGGGAGAATATTTTCCATAGCGTTCTTCATCTTCCTCTGTCATCATTCGTCCTCGTATTCCAACTAAACGATTTGTCACATCATAATGGGGAATAATAATTTGTCTTAAATAAGGAGAATATTTAATATTATATTTTTGCATACTCTCTATGGAAATCCCCTCATTAATCCAGCCCTGATAGTATTGATTTTGAAATATATTTAATATTTTGGAGTCATAGCTATCAAGGTCTTTAATACTGACTTGCTTTGATTTGGATTTATCATAATCCTTTATAAAAGACCAATCAGAGATATAACTGTTTCCGAAGCCTCGTCTTTCATCAATATGGCACTGATTTGAAATCCAAGTAATAGCTTCTGGAAGATTATATTTTTTCAGTCTTTTCACTATTTCAATAATATCAAGACTTCCACATTCTGTATAACAGTAAAAAGATTTAGATGATTTGTAGTAATAAAGTTTATGACTTGTACCGCAATGGCAAATAGTATCATATATCATATAATCATCACTATCTGTATATACTGTTCCACCGAGAATTTCCATCAAAGTCTTTATATTTTCAGTAGTTAAAGCTGATTTGAGTTCTTCGGCAGTCATTTATTCACCGCCTTAATTTGGATTCAGAATGTTATCAATGACCTTCACAGCATCAACATCTACTGTTGTATCAAGCATTTCGGCGTTACCAACATCGTTAAATTCAAATTCAATAATCGTTTTTTCAATATCATCTATAAGCTCATAATTATAATTCGTGACAAAACAATCCATCTCTCGCATTGTACCAAGATTGATTTTAGTCCAGATAACAATAGCTTTCCACTTTCCTCCACGATTTTTGAATATCCAATATGCCATATTGGGAACAGTAGGATTAAAGTTTCCTCGTGCTTCAAGTATTGGTTTAAGCTTTTTAAGGTCTTTAGTTGTAACGGGTAATGCAAGCATACCACCGTCAGCTTTTTCAATAATACTCTTTGAACCTTTCAATGCTCCCGAATCCTTATTTATATCATCTTTATATGTATCATTTAGCTGGGTAGATGTTCCTAAGAAAACATCGTACTTATTACAAGCTGATTTCAAAGCTGCACTAAACAGGAACAAAATCTGATCTGTTCTAAGTCGTGTTTTGGTCTTTTCAAAGTAATAAGCATATAGAGAAGGACTGTCATTGATATAATCAAAGAAAACATATTCAATTTTCTGATTTATTATGTATTGTTCTATGGTTTCACAGATAGTATCAATAGTAAAATCAGGTTGATATTCACCATAAAGCAACGATTCCGCAACGATTTCAGCAGATTTTTCAAGAATTGTTTCTTCTTCGGGAGTAATGTTTTTCCATTCTTCTAAACGGTCTTGCTCAATGCCACTTATATGAGCCAACAAGCAGTCTTGAATTTCTTCCTTGGTAAGCTCTGTAGATATGAACAGTACGGGTCTTTTTTCACCAGTAGCAATCCACTCTTTCTTTTGCCAATCATAAATCTTATCACAAGCAATATTTACAGCATCTGCCATACTGGAACGAGACTTACCACCGCCAGAAATAGAACTACGAATAATCATTTTCTTACTTCTCATTCCACGATAAACAGTAGTAAGATACCCACTTTGAAATGGATAACCATATGTATTTGTCTGATTTTTGTATTCAGATATACGATCTGCGATACCATCTCCTGCATGGAATGAATAATTATCTCCAAATGCACTTTTCCAAAGATTCTTAAAATCATTAAATTTAGTGCAAATAGCATTTAATACATCTGTGCTTGTCATGCTATTAAATTTGTCAAGCTTAACATCGTCTTCTTCATCATATAAAAATGAAATATCTAACTTTAATGATTCAACAGCATTTCGTACAATTGAATATTTTCGTACTGTATCTCTATAGAAGCCAGCATTTAATAATTTATCGGCTGATTCTGTAATAGCCTTATCTATGTAATTCCAACCGTCATTATTTTTCCATACTGTTATTGCACTGGGAAATTGAGCAATTTCATTTTCAATTTCTATTGGAGAAATTTTCTGAATGTTACCTTTCTTTGCAATGTTGACTATTGCTCCCCAAATGGTTTTATGAAATGTTTCTGAATAATCATACGCATTTGTTTCATACTTTTCATCAAATACCATTTTGGGATTATTACAATAGCAACCTAAAAGAAGAAACATATTTCTCTTATCTACAAGTCCTTTAACGTCCATATTTAAGTATCACTTCCTTTCACCAATTTATCTAAATCTATAAGATAATTATTGCTTTTTGATTTAGTCTTCAATTTCACAATTCGTTCCTTCTCTTTATAATTCATTGCTTTTTCGCTTAAAAGTTGTTGCTCCAAAAAATATTTATTGGCGTTTTGATACTCGTTTTTTACTTGATAAATACCATATTTGATATTAAATTTATCTCCAAGAATATTTTTTACATACCATAGCGTGTATCCAATTGCGGAGTAGCTAAGATCATAATCCTTTTTATATTTCTTAATTTGTGCAATTATAATTCCCGGAGGTTCATCACAATCAAAATATTCACAAATCATACTGATGAGTATTTTATAATCCTCACTTTCAGATGTTATTAATTTATAACATTGTTCACAATACGATTTATTACTATGTTTAAAAACTTCTTGTCCTTTGATTTCTTTCCCACAAGTTTTACAATGTGATGGTCTACTTATATTATCACCGCCTTGAAATAGACAAAATAGACGGTAGACTTTCCACCTACCGTCCTTTTGTCTATTTATTTAATTATATTTAAATTCCCTTGGATTCCTTAAGATCTTCAAGCTTCATAACCACTACCTGTGCAAGGTCAATCTGGGTAGGAAGAATATCATCAAACATTTTAGCAGAACCATCCTCATTCTGACCAATAGTAGTCTTAAGGATATTCATTGCTTCATTGAGATATCCATTTTCAGCAAGAATTGAACCAAGTTCCATACCTCTTGCCTTTATGTCATCAAAGGAAACCTCATTCTTAATTTCTTCAAGAGCAGGATCTGTTACAAGTTCATTCTTATCATACTTGGTATTGAACAGTTTTTCAAGGTTGCCCTTGATTTCAGAAACATACATCTTATCGGGAAGCCCCCAAGTATCCTTGAGTTCAATATATTCTGGAGTTTTCTTAAATGTAATAAGCCTATCCGCATTTACATTACCCTTTGCCTTGGGGTCAATAGAAACCATACCAACAAGAAAAGCATCATGGAAAATCTGATTCTTTGTAGCTTCATTCAGCTTACACTTATATGTAATTGCTCCAGTCTTAAAATCAACAGTCTTATACGACTGAACAGCAAAATGAACCGGAAGTCCAAGATTTCTGATTTCACCTACAATTCCCATTACACCAGCAAGATACTTCTTACCACGGGAAAAACCAATATCCTCAATTATTTCCGTTTCCTTGTTTGAAGCGATATATCGGCTCGCCATTTCCTCAAACTTATCAGCAGTATCAAATACTACACAAGAAAAACGTTCTCTTGTCTTAGGGTTTTTGAGCTGTGCTGCCACAGAGAGTACATCTGGGATAGAATGTACTCTGACTGCCATTATGTTTTGAATAGTCTTATATCTATCCTCAAACATTACAAATAGAGGGACTTTACCAGCCGGAGCAACAGAACGAAGAAAACGATTAAGAGAATCAGTCTTACCGTCACCAGTTTCGCCCATAAACACAACAGGATATCCACTAAAATCAGTACTAATCTTGTTTTCTTCAAGTGTCATAAGATTAATCATATGTTATTAGTCCTTTCAATATTATAAATTATATTATTTAGAAAATGTCAGATGTATATTACTTTGCAAAAGGATTCTTGGTCTTGGAAGCAAACGGATTAGACGATGTGGTCGCAGACGTTTCAGTAGATGTAGACGATGTAACAGATGAATTACTCTTCTTGCCGTTCTTTACTTCTGCAAGAGTAGCGTTTCTTCTTGAAATAAGCTGAGAACAAATTTCATCTGTAAGTCCCACCGAATAAATATCTTCAGGAATAGAACCACTCGTGATTTCATTTCTTCTGACTGTGTTAGTAAACGTCTTTACTATATCATTACCAAACACCTGCTTTTCAGTCTTTATTGTAGTTTCGGTCTTATTGATTACATTTCCACAAACCTTTGTGAACATTCCCTCTGAATATGTGCTTCTAAACACATCTGCTAAATCGGCTGAAACTGTCATTCTAAGGGGGAACATATCCTTAACCTCATATGTAGCATCCTTATCACTACCAGTCTTAATCTGATTAATTACATTCATAGTAACAATCAGATTTCCGGTCGGCTCGTCCTTAATTAATTCATCCTTAATAGAAGCAATTACACCTGCTACTTCAAAATTAGCTGTAGGAGCAGATGCTTCAAACTTTTCCTTAGTAATTCTATTGATAAAATTAGAAGAAATCGTGTTGATAGTTACAATTTCATTCGTATTCTTAGAAACATAATCATTCACACCAAATGAAGCTGATGTAATTTCTACATAATCGGGATTATCAGGATATTCCTCAAGAGTCTTGAACTCATTCATTACAGTGACAAGCGACTTATAAATCTTGTTTTCCTCTGATGTAAACTGACCATTTGCGTCCTTCTTATATTTATTAGCAAAGAACTTAACAGCGTGTTCTCCCTCATCCGCAGTTCTAATGATTACCTCGCCACGAATACACTCAACACCCTCGCCATATGTAGTTTCTTCGAGAGTGTGCTTCATTAGAATGCCAGCCATTGTTACATTGTTCTCAAACTTCTTCATACTCATAAATTACATTATTCCTTTCAAAAATATTTATTCTTTTTCTGTTTTTAGTTTTTAATCATACATTGTATTAATCCCGTAATCAGCAGCGCACATCTGCTCTATCCTACAACCTCCTGCTGTATCCCAGCCGTCACAGAAATAAACAACATCTGCCGTAGCCAAGAGCGTGATGCTTTCGCCAAGATACCAGAGTGGGGAAGTGTCTGTTGGAACGTCCTTAAAGAACGAATCAATTACTTCGACATCATCTCCAAGTATCTTCTTTGCTCGACTGATAGCATAATTTCTTTCATCAAGTATCTGTTCATCAGCCTTTCCTCTCATTGGCTGAGAAATAAATAATCTCATTGCCATTTTTGCGCGAAATCCTCCTTTTCTACGAAAAACATTTAACTCATGCATCAACAAATGGCTCTATTAAGCCATTTGTTGAACCAATTTTTACAATAAAATCCAAATTTCATCGCAAATTGAATTTTTCGTTATTTTTGACCTTTATCATGTACTTTTTATGTAAATGCCAAGTGGTTATTGCAATTTATACAACAACCACTCAACAGGGAATAGGGTAAAATCTATATAAACAGCGTTTACTGCTGATTGCTTATATGTTCATTGTAATTTTACTAAAATTATATTTTTCACAACTGATTGATTACATTCTTGACTTCTTCAAGAATTTCTTCGGTTGTCCATTTCTTATCACATCGAAATATTCTGTCGGCTTTAGCAGGGTCAATATCATAAGCATGATAATCATTATAATGGTTATAATCCCAGCCAATCCAATAACCATCTCTATGATGCTTATGTTCCAAAGGGAAGAGACCGTCTTCACCTGATGAATAAGTTATGCCACCATGACACTCAATAGGGAAATCATCAAACTTATAAACATCCCTACCATAAAGCCCATGCGCTTTTGGCAATTCAACATAGGCGCAAGGATGCGTACCATAAGATACAATCATATAATGATAGCCATTATATCTGCTCTCGTCAAGTATTTGGCAAGAGTTGTATAGAGTTTCCGATTCTTTTAATGGACGATATACCATTTCTTTCATTGTAATATTCCTTTCTGCTAAATATTTAGCGAATATTAGTGCGTTTTATGTAAGTATCTGTACACCATTCTGAAAAATATCAATTATTTTTGCAATAATGTTATTTTTCCTTGCAATAGCGTAAACATTCCCGGTATAACCTTTATTTGAGTTTATGTATCGAAGCGTAAACTTTGCTCCATTCTTATTCAAGGAAGAAACTTTTAAAGTGGCAGATATATTAGGATTAAATGCTTTATGTATTTCTGTTACATACCCTTGAACTTGCCCACACAATTCTCGATTATTCATCATGTGCTTATCAGAGAAGTAGCTATCCTCGGTATCCGCTAAAGGCGGAATATTAGTCAAGCTATAATAGAGCATTGAAAGTTCTTGAGAGTTCATGTTAAACCTCCTGTGTATTGCTAACGATTTGTTTGTTCCTGAAAATATTTCTCAACTTTTCGATAAAATAAATCTGTCCCTTGCCAGTGACATAAGTTTTTAATCCTGCTTGTTCACCATAAGGAGTTGTATATGTATATTCTCTTAGTTTGAATAAACCCTGTTCTATGTACTTCTGATAGGGTTGGTTCTTATGTCCGGTTGAACTCATCAGATAATCATTATCTCTTAACCACTCAAATAAGCGTGTTCTGCCAATATTGATATTTTCTTTCTTTGCTAACTTCGCAAGCTCGCCAATATCAAGCAGATTAGTTGTATTTGACACATGGTCTGCAAACTCTACGAGAGGTTTGTCTTGTTCAATCTTTTCAGACTGCTTCTGAATTAGTTCATTCTGTTGTCTTACCGTTTCAAGAGTTAATCTGAAAAGTGACTTTGTATTTTCATCTGCAAAGGGAAGATATGTTTCTATGAAATTATTTTCATTTGCGACATAACCACCTGTCTTGCGTATTGTGGGGAGAACTTCCGATGTTATCCAATGCTTGAACTGTTTTGCTGTCGGAAGTTTACTAGAAAGGATAAGACTATAAAGACCAGATTCGTTGATAAGTGCTGTTTTTGTCTGTCCTATAGGCACATTCCCATTTTGGGAATCTGCTATATTCAGCATTTCAAAACGTTTATCTTCCTCATCAACATGAGCACAAACCGCCTTGCTTGCGTTAGAATATCCAAGTTTATCAGCCATATCTTTGCCAACAAACCATGGTTCTCCATCAATTTTTAATGTTCTGATTTCTCCGAAATCTTTATTGCTAAAGATTTGAATACTTGTATTTGCTTCTGACATTTTAACCACCTTTCACTGTGATATTTTACATTCACATTTTACCAATTTGTTTTATCTGAAAATTATTCCTTTGGCGATTTCAAGGTTTTTCTTCACAATGAAAATTCAGACCAAAGGAACACAGTATTAACAGATTTTGTTTTACAGAACCACTACCCAACTGCAAAACCGTCATACCCGATGTATGACTTCCAAGCATATGAAAGGAGCGAAACGGAGGTATATGAATGGCAAGATTCATATATTCGATATGTAGTCAGCAAATACTCTATGCTCACTTGAACATTTGCTTTTATTTGGTGATGGGTAGGGAAATCGAATCCCTGTCTTCGCCGTGAAAGGGCGATGTCTTAACCTCTTGACCAACCCACCGTACATAGCAGGGAATAGGTATTTCACCTATTCGAGATGTCCCTCTATAGCTGTACAACCATATCAGATAAACGGGATTTCTCACCCTAATTGACCATCTTTTTAATATTGTTTGACACCCTTATAGTGGGCTCAGCTTTTCCGGTCGCTTAGTCTTACAATATTCCTTTTGATTGGATACCTGCTATTTGGTGCTGATGACGAGATTTGAACTCGTATGCTTAAAGCGAAGGATTTTAAATCCTTTGTGTATACCAATTCCACCACATCAGCATTTTTGTTTCCCTTAAACCTGACTAAAATCTAAGGGAAACAAAGGAATATAAATGATAAATATTTGCCCTTTCGGACTGGTGTCACAGGTGAGATTTGAACTCACACGCATTTCTGCAACAGTTTTTGAGACTGTCTCGTATACCGATTCCGACACTGTGACATATATAAAATCGCCATTATACTAGCCTTGAGGTTCATTCAGTGCCACATTACATACACACAAACCTTTTATCAAGGATTTTATACTAGATAAACATTATTGATCATACTGAATATTCTTTGAACAGATACTGTTTAACGACTATTTGTTATTATTTACTGATTAAGCGTTACTCTTTTCATCAAATTAAATCCAAACAATTCTAAATTTTAAGATTTCAAGTCTCAAAACCAGCATTATAATCATCTTTTACATTTGACGATAATATGTAATTTGCTTTTCAGCATTTTCTATACTATTACTCTGTATAGGGGAGATGTAATCTTTAGAATTTTCAGTATAATGGCGATTTATTTTATTTTAAAAAACCTTCAAGTCTTAATACTCGATTTCGATGAGTGTATTTGCGTTTGAAACTGCAAGGACACTATCTACTTCCGAAGTAAATGCCGAAATCATTTCCTCAAGTTCCTTGATTTTATCAGAAAGTTTAAGAGGGTCAACAATTTCAGTCTTGTGGCTGTCGTAATAAGACTTGCGAAGATTTTCCATTTCCTTTAACGCTTCTGCTGTCAGGGTGGTCTTATCAGAATTAGTACCATTCTTAGCGTAATCGGTAGCAGCCATATCAGCCTTTGCATTTTCAGTTTCCATCTTGTTTACTGCATTTGCATACTGGCTACGAAGATTTCTAAGCAAATCCTTATAGTAATCCATTCCCCAGTTCTTCATTTCAATGGCTTCAGCAACGACATAATCCTTACCGTTGATTGTAACTGAAGTAGAGGAATTAGACTTGCTTACTGCTCTCTTGATGGCATTTCTGCGATTGATAAGTGTATTGACACTATCATAATCACTCTGAACATTAGTCTTAAACTCATCAACAGTCTTTCCGAGAATCGTCTTACTGCCAGACTTCATTGTTCCACAAAAAGTGCAATTAGAAATCTTGTCTGAAATTCTATCATTGAGAATTTTCAATTCTGATAACGCCTTATGTAAATTCATTGTTTCCTTAATCATATAACTGCCTTTCTACTATGTAATAATTATTGTGTCCTTTGTTCCAATCAGCTATCTGTGTTTTACTTCACATCAGATATTCCCAGCAAACACCACAAGGAGGTTTGAAACTTGTTTGCCACTTTCCTCGCCACTATCTCCCGACAGGAGCGAGGTTTACACCATAAACACTAAACAGAAAGGAGTGCGCTAACTAGCACTTATGGAATGGTTATTGGATTGGGTGACTGGATTTGAACCAGTGGAATGAGGGAGTCAAAGTCCCTTGCCTTACCGCTTGGCGACACCCAAATATATAAAGAGCTTAACGCACTCTTTGTGTTGAAGTTATCTCTGCGTTGTTCTTAGTAATCTTTTATTCCAAACAAAAAGGTACGCACCGAGGGTGTTAGTACGAGCCAGTACTTGTACAAGTTTGAAAGCAGTATCTTTACTAGCAGACAACTGAGGAACACTAAGAACCACTGGGGCAGACTGTACGAATCGGACGTACAACATCAATCTACGATTGTGTAACCCTTTGTCTGCATATTAGCTAGGTGTAGAGGCACCAGCCGCTTTCTACGTGTCCGGCAGTTGCTAAACGTGTCAATTCACACATCCATGACACAACCCTCACGGTTTGCAACAAGTTACCTTGTAGCTCACCTAGCTTTTGGTGTACCCGGTGGAACTCGAATCCACGACACTTCGATTAAAAGTCGAATGCTCTACCAACTGAGCTACGGATACATATCTTGCCTTATCATTCGTTAATATTTTGGTTTTGCGCTGTTTTTATATTGTGTAACGAATGATAAAATTTTAAAATTCAAACGGTCGAAACCGTCTGAATTTTTATGTAGGCTCATTCCAAAGCTGTTTGATTGATTTCGGAATTAACCTTGTGTATATATAATACACTATTTTTTAGAATTTGTCAATAGGGTTTTTCAAATTATTTTATTTTTTTGTTTTTCTTAATTTTCTTCCACCATTGACATTGCCATTATTCAAAAAATCTTCCTGCTGTAAACAATAACGTTCCCAATCATATTTTAAGGTCAAAGCCTGCAATAAAGTTGTAACAGCATAAGAACTACCAAAATCGAAAAATAACCCTATGCTTTCGTAATTATTCCAATCCAATGCCTTAGAACCTAAAACATTAAACCTTTCCCAAGCATTATATAGTTTGCCTGACCGCCATAAATGGGCAATAGAAAAACCAGCGTTATTTATCAATCGGATAAGAGACTCTTCCTTATAAGAACCTCTCCTTTGACACAAAAACACATTGCCCTCTCGATTGTATTCTACCCATTGCAGATGGTCTGAACGTCCATTCTCCCACCAATAACCAGAGGCATCATAATATTTCTCAAAATATTCTTTGACCACTTCAGGAATTTTAGCAGTCTTATCATTAAATAAAACAATTCCTTTAGAAATATTAATATCAGACCGTTTAATCTGTATAATTTCTGATGGATTAAACCCCATCCAGATTAAATATACGCCCAATTCGACAGGAGTTAAGACATCGTATCCATAAAGAGTGAGTATGGAAGTTCCTATTTTAGATTTTCGATAATCATTAAATGCGTTTCTGACTTGCTCAACATTAAGGAAATAATTAGTCCCCCCACATTGTTTAGCGTTTTCCAGATTATGAACAACGTTTTCTGGGTAATTATTGCCTAATAAAAACTGCTTAATTCTTCTTTTAACAGGAGAGATATTATTTGTAGCAACATTCATCTTTTGGAAACAAGACTCCCAATCAGGGACTGTATATCGGCACAAAGGCAAATCAAAATCCATTAAATAATCTTCAAAGGGATATAAAAAGGATTCAAGGGATTTGTTTGCTTCAATCCATGATTTATAATTGCTTATGTCTTGCTCATGAGAATATTCACTTAATAGCACGGAGATACCTCCTTATCACAACCACCTTTGAACATATCAAGGATTTTGCCCAGTCCGATAGAAACAGCCAAGGCTATATCTACTTTATGCATTTCAGCTTCAGTAGTACTAGTAACATATTCCTTTAATCGACTTTTGTCAATCGTTGTCTGCTGTTCGCAAAGGCAAACACTTTTGGTTCTCGCTGTGATTACAGTATGAGTGGGGAGAGGCTTCTTTTCTTTTGTAGTTAAAGGAGCTACTATTACAGTAGGACTATATTTGTTCCCAATATCATTCTGGATTACAAGAACCGGACGAATGCCACCCTGAACGTGACCGTCATCATAAGGCAGGTCTGCATAATAAATGTCACCTCTCTTGATTTCACGAGTAAAAGTATCACACTTCTTAAACATATAAATTCCTCCTTGCTTGTGTGTTACCTTAGTTTGCAACGCAATATTGTATAACGAATTTCTAATTTTGATTATAACACACTACAGTTATTTTGTCAAGAGGGGAGACACTATTTTTTTTAAATTTATTTTCTATCCGGTAAAGGACACCCCTCTTCAATGTCCCATACTCCGACCTCATACTCTCCCGGATTGTCAGTCTTGCGAATAAACATAGTCTTTGTGATTTCTGAATACTTGTCCATACGCAAAGCATATCTGATTGTATCAATCAATCCCGATTTATGTTTCTTGGCTCTGAAAAAATCTATAACGAAATATTCTTTACCATCAATATTTTTTGACCATATCTCGTCTATAAATTCTTTCCGACCATATCCAAGAATATCTTTAGGAACGATATCCACAGTTTGAAAAGTTTTTGCTCTGTGTTCATTCCACAACCCTTTTATGTAGATTTCGCCATCTTCCCGGATTATCTTTACTACATCTGGTTCAGGATATTCGAGGTCTTTTAAGACATGCACCGTCCCACCAGGTATTCGGTTATGAGTTAATGACGGATATTCTGTAAAAAAGTCACGGTATATCCGCACATTATCGCCTGAATCAAGAACCTTTCCTATACACAAATCCTCGTATTCATCATCACTGTCATTGAACTTGGTCACGATATCATAGCCGTTATACTGCTTGAGAAAATTGCTTAGTTCTAACGTCATGTCATGCATATCCCACATCTTGATTTGCTCCGGAGACAAATTCGTTCCGTAAATCTTGGTAAACCTTGGGTCATTCAACCTCTCTGCGATTTTGCTTTGAAACCTTTTAACCATTGGAATCGTCCTTTCTGTTGATATAATTACCTATTGTGTCATGACCGTTATGGTATATTCCAATCCGATGACCACAATATATAGTGCTTGAAATTCCTTGTGTTCATAGTATATCACTTATTAGAACGTTTGTCAAGAGGCAAATTCATAAAAATAATATTTATGAACAAATCTATATATTGTGTATCACTTTTGGAGCAGATTTCTACCTCCGATAATGTAATGCTTCTAAAAGCTGTATCTCATCGGCGATAGAGTTATTACTTGCAACAAAGCAGTTAATTAATGTATCTTTCGGCATTCTGTTCTTAAAAGAAGTGATTACTCTAGCTCCGTCAATAACATAATATCGACCATTCCTGTGCGAAAGGACAATAGTCTGACCTAAATGCTTATTAGATATCTTGCAATAGGGGAATGCAGAGTTATTGGGTATTCTATGCTTGTATTCAGGAATTTCGATTTCTCCCAGAGGAATATCTCTATCTCGGAATACAGTATAATCAATAATTTCCTGGGCTTTGCTTTTAACCATTCCCATAGTTGTATTTCACGCCTTTCTGTACTTAGATAACTTCCGAATAAACCTGACTGTAATAACTACCATAACGCATAGAACGGCATTCAGCAAATCCATTCCGTTGATGGAGTAGTCATATCCCTTGCAAGTCATAATAACTGTCCTGAATGTAATTCCGATATAGATAGCTACAATGTAGGGAAGTACTCTAATTAAGGTAATCCATAAATCGTTTATGATCGGGTGAGCAGTTGCAAAGTTTGCCTCCTTTCTATCGGTTCTCTGAATATTGTGCCTTGTCTGAGTCTGTACTATAGTCATTTTATTATCCTTTCTGCCTTTGCATTGTATTTCGTCTTGTATTATGAATTAGTCTTTACCACCGTAAACGGTAGCATGGTTATTCCAAGTTCCTTTGCAACCAGATAGCGTATGTATCCGTCTGTAATTTTTACAACACCATTCTTATCAATCTTTATACCAACAGGGCTGTCAATAGTATGTCCTCCGAGGAGATTACACTGCTTTTTAACCCATTCCATTTTTGTGGGATTAGGCTTTGTGCAATGTTCTGACGGTGGAGTAATAACATTAAAGTCAATAACTCCGATAGGCTTCTTGCTGAGATAATAATTGAACTTGCTACGAGTATACGGTACTACAATAGCCTTGATTTCAGATATTCCCTGATTCAGAGCTATCATATATGTTTTCCATCCAGTTACAAGTGTATACTCTGCACCGTCTTCTCTTGGAACAGGTAAAGGCTTAACTAGAATAATGGCGTTATCGTCAATTTCTCCGGTGATAGTCTTACCCTTTTCAATGTCCTTAACATGGACGTTTGATGTGAGGGTAATCTTGCTCATAGGGATAGTTATAGCTGTACTACGGTTGAGATTTATGAATGTGTCAAGTTTCATTGTATGTCCTCCATATGTTATTGTGCTTCTATTCCATTGGCATAATATTCATTTAGAAGATATAATAATTTTACTTCGTCTTCATAAGATGTGAGATCAATAGAAAAACATTTAACCTTACCTGCATATCCTATTTCCTTTAAGGCTTCGTATTTAACTACTCCATCAATAACATAATAGTTATTATCTCTATGAGCAACTATTAATGGTGCGCTAAGGCAAAAATCTTTTTTGTTCTTAATAAAATCAACCATGCGCGAATCAGGCTTACGTTGATATGCATAGTTTACAATTAAATCAGGCAACGGAATTTCCTTAATGAGATTGTTATCTTGTGTAAATTTATTACAAGTCATAATATATTCCTCCATTAATTAAAAATTAAACTTATATTCCAACGGTGTTGCTCCCTTACCCTTATTATAATAGTTATTCACCATGATACGAGCAATTTTAGCTTCCGTCTTTGCAGTTGTAATACGGTCAGACTTAGCCATTCTGATGAGGTCGGCAGGATTTACCTTAGATAGCTTCTTGATAAACTTATTATCATCAAGTTCTCTGCTGTACAGATTAAGAATATATCCAACTGCCTTAATCATTTCCTGCCTGAATGCTGCGTATGCGCCGTCCCATGTATCATTAAGAAGTCTGATAAGACGGTCAGTCTTTTCTTCACCGATCTTATTGTATGTAACCACAAGAGCCTTAATAGCGGTTATTCTGCTGTCGGCAGTTGCTCTCTTATCTTCGGTAATGCCAAGTTCAACGCCATTCTTCTTGCACAGATTAGCAAGAGTTGTCAATGGTTTCAACTTCTTCATCGGTATTCACCTCAACCTTTGTGATATTATAATCTGCTATGTAATCCGTCATAGCATTAAGGATAACGCCACGCCGGTCACTTACGCTTCCATAGGAATACTGCTTTGCTCCAGAGCCGGACTTTGTGGCAGCATACTCGTTATATTCTATCCTTGCACTTGAATGCAGGAAATGTAAAAGGAAGTCTGTGAACTGCTCATCTGTCCCTTCCCATTGGTCAAGAGCATCAATGATATGAGGAATATTGCAGGCATTAAAGAACTCAATATCTTCCTCAACAAACTTTGAACTGCCTGTGATGTCGTTCAGACGGTCAAATAACTGACCAATCCTCTTAACGCTATACTCGTTTGCCTTGATATCAAATTCTTCTGCAAAATTGTTCATTTCAGTTGCGGAAAGGTCACAGTCACAACCCATCATAATCATCATGGTTCTGGTAATGCAACCGAGGATACTATCATTCTTAGCATTACAGCCGTCTATATTATCCCAAATAGCATTCTCGCAGATAGGCTGGAGATACTTCATTGTGTTTGTTCCGAATGCAAGTCTTAACTTCTGATTGGGCTTGAAAGATACTCCGTTGTTAATATTATAGATAATACCATCAAGCTCATCATCAGTGAAGCCCACATACTCGTAAAGGGTAATATCATAGTCGAGAATTTTTCTCTGGAGGGCAGGGGGGAGCTGTTTGAATTTCTTTCCGGCAAGTTCAACCTCATAAGCAATCGTTTCTCCGTTTTCAGAACGGCACACGCACTTTAACGGCTTTGTATTCTTGCTTAACGAATATTCATTATTTACATATCCACACATAGCTGTTGTTCTCTGTAAACCATCAAGCAATGATTTCGTCAAATACATTGCTTCATGTATTCTTTCGCCTGTATAAAGAATAGCACCGATAGGACGATTCTGAAGAATGGATACGATAAGTTCACTTTTCTTCTTTGTTGTCCATTGACTGTCGAGTCTCTGAACAAGAGCATCACGGCAAAACTCTCCCTTTAACACTTTGTCCACATACACTTCGAGAGGCATTGCCTTATGATTGACTCTGCCGTCTGATACATCAGTATCAAGAATAACATAGGTTTTCCCACATACCTCAACAAGATTATCCGGTTCTTTCTTCTTTCTAGCCATAATCGTATTCCTTTCTATGAATTATCCATTAAACTGAAACTTGCCGTTATAATAGTCCTCAATGAACATTTCAAGGACTTCAAGTCCAAGATTGAGATTGAGCCATTGAACTTTGAGCTTCCGTGGGTCAACTCTCATATAATACTCGACTGTTGTTCTTACGTCAGCGTGGTTGAGAGCCTTGCTTGCTATCATAGGATTTCTTTCATCAGCCCAGTTCCGTGAGATAAACTCTGCGAAAGTCTTTCTCATACAATGGCTGGAATAATGACCCTCAATACCTAACCTTTTTGCTTCCTGAATGATTATCCGGCTGATAGAGCCTACCCAATAAGGACACGCTTGTCTTTCTGTCCCGTCAGACTTATATCTTTCTCCGGTTGATACGATTTTCTTAACCTCGCCGTCATTATCGTATTCTATGTGATCAAGGTATGACGTTCTGTTACCCTCGCCAACAAAGAGATAATTCTCTGGGGTCAGATGATTGACCTCTATCAGAAAACGTATTGCCGTTTTGACTGCTTTATTAAAATAGACTACTCTGGATTTATCTGTCTTATCCTCACTAAGATTGAGTTCATCAACGATATTTCCATTCTCGTCTAGTACGTCTTTTACTCTTAATGAAAGACCATCACCGGCTCTATATCCTGTATTGATTACAAAGATGAATGCACATGCCTTTGTGAAATTTCTCTTGCTTGATGATTTACAGTTCATAAGAAGAGAATACACAATATTGTCTATATCGTCCTTGTTCATGAAAGCGTCTGCACTGTGGTCTTCCGAATGAACGGAAACTCTTGCGATAAGATTTCTCCTAGGGCTTTTGGGCTTTGCTATTGGAGCAACCTTAATCTCTGACTTAGCAACAGGGAGGGGGAGTGCCTTCGGAATTTCTTCCTCTGCGAGATTTGTGGTGTTAGCTCTCGGTACAAACCTTATAGATGAACGCATGAGTTTCAGTCCTTTCTATATTCATTACTATTTGCTAATAATTATTCCAGTGATTTCATAAAATATATTACTATCAAAGTTGGGCAGTTTCATTACTTCCTGTCTCTCATTCTCAGATAGATTTTCCCACATCATTTTACAAGCTGTTTTAAAATCTACAGTTTTCAAATATCCACCTGTTGTTTCATATTTCGGATTAGACTTTTTCTCGTCATCCGACATATTGACTGAATATATCCACCACGAGTTTTCAAAATTCCAATTAAGAATCTGAATGCCCTTTAATGAATGTATTTCATCTCTTGACATTGATGTTGGTTTATTGAATAAAAAAATATTCTGTTCAACACTGTTAAAAAAACCTGTGCTATAATTGGTGCTGTTCCAGTCACCTGTGTTCCAGTCACCTGTGTTACGGCTACCTGTGTTCCAGTCACCTGTGTTACGGCTACCTGTGTTACAGTCACCTGTGTTACGGCTACCTGTGTTACGGCTACCTGTGTTACAGTCACCTGTGTTACGGCTACCTGTGTTCCAGCCACCTGTGTTACGGCTACCTGTGTTACGGCTACCTGTGTTCCAGTCACCTGTGTTACCCAGTCCTGTACAATTTTTGCCGTCATTAACAATTGTAAGCAATTCTGACCATTCAATCTCACGGATAATTTTAATCTTATCCGTTACTGATTTATCTTCCTGTGTTTCCACAAGACCGAGAGCTTCAACCTCCGCAACTTTATTTTGGCTGTTAAAATTATAATAGTTAAAACAGTCGCTTGCTTTCTGACAAAAATGGAATCCCGCCCCGCACATTTCAATGTTCCCATTATGTACAAAAGTTTCTCCTACCTTATACTGAAAACCTCTGCACGTCCAATCGGGATTGAACACCTTAAAACCTTTAATACTCATAATATTTACCTTTTTATCCTTTCTATCTTGACAAATGATGTCTGATTGTGGTATAATAAGCTAATAAGATTTACCATTTCTTTTGGATTTGGTTTCTTGCTTGTTTGCTATGTTTAGATTATATCACTTGCAAGTGAACTTGTCAATAGCAAATTTCGTTTTGAAATGAACTTTTACATATTCTACAAAAATACACACCTATTTTTGTACAGAATTAATAACATAATTAAGAGGTGTAATCATGACAGAGCGTTCTAATTTTGGTGAAATTATAAAAAAGACTCTTGATGATATGAGTTTACAACAAAACGACCTTGCTGAACGTATGGGGAAAAGAAAGAACTATGTAAGTGCATTGCTTCGCACAGATAACCCCTCAACTAGCACATTGATATCTGTAGCCGATGCCCTAGACTGTTCTGTAGACTATCTGCTAGGCAGGACAGACAACCCTCAATCACACACAGACAAAGAAATTCTAAGTTCTGATGAACAAAATTTACTTGAAATATATCGCAATTTTAACGACGAGGGAAAAGTTGCCTTAAAAACGCAAGCAGATATTTTGTCTACTGTGCCATTGTACACCAAAGAAAACCAAATGAATTGACGGAGGATGTTATGAGAGACCTTTATGAAATCGGAACAATGGAATTTAAAGACCTTAAAAAATATATAGAGCTACCGTCTTTTCAACGAAGTGTTGTTTGGTCAATTGAGAAAAAGGAAGAATTTATTGATACCGTGCTAAAAGGTTTCCCTTTTGGTTCTCTTTTATTATATAAAAGTAGCCCATCCTCTTACTTATTAGTTGATGGACTACAAAGATTTACGACTTTAGATGATTTCTCGAAAAATCCATTCAAGTATATAAAAAACTATGAAGATGAATTTAAGGAATATTTCGACAAGATTATTGGTACATTAGCACCTGCTGTAACTACAAATTTTACAATTGTTAAAACAGAAATAACAGAATCTATTAAAGCTAATTTAACAAAAGAAAACAAAACTACTTGTATTGTTAATCGGGTAATATCTGATGTGTCAGTGTTGAATGTGTCAGTGTTGAAGGAGAAATATACAGAATGTTACGGTATTCTTTCTGAACTTATTGAAAGCATAAAAGATAAATATCAAATTCTTAATAAGAAAATCCCCTATGTATGTTATTCAGGGGATGAAGATTGTCTGCCCCAAATTTTTGAAAGGCTAAACGCAAACGGTACAGTATTAAGCAAATATGAAATTTATGCTGCCAAATGGAGTCATATCATTTTCAATTACAATGATCCGTCTATTCTCAAATTGGTAGATGAAAAGTATCAGAAAATGGTAGAAGATACAGGGGTAGAAATACAGAACTATCAAGACGGTCAAGTAATGAGAGAACAAAAAGTAAATCTTTTTGAATTTTGCTTTGCATTTGGTCGCCTTATTTATAAAGATAATCCTTACATAATTTTCAAAAAACAGAAATTCTCCACATCTGATGTAGCTTCAATCGGATTTTCTTTATTATCAGTAATTCTTACTAAAACTACCAGCAGCCTTAGCACAGTTGCAAACTGCTTCGCTGACATGAGTGCTGATAAAATTAAAAACTTGATTAAGCTGAAGGAACTTATTTTGACTTGCCTTGCCCATATAAGTAAGATTTTATGTAAATACATCATGTTCCCCGATAATAAAAATTCTATAACAAAATATATAGAACATCAGATTTTGTGTATTGTTGGGACATATTTTAACATGAAATATTCTGTTTCTACAAAAGACTTTAGTATCACTGAAAAAACAGGGATGAAGAAGCTTGAAACAGCGTTTGAAAAGAATATGCCCATGCGCTATTTATATGAAATCCTGTCAGGCTATTGGAGTGGAAGTGGAGACACCAAGATTGCTGACGAATTATCTAAAGATATATCCGACAATCGTTATTTAACTCCGATCCCTCTTTCTACATGGGAAAGGTTTCTTCATGATTGGATGCTTGAGCAAACTCAAAAATCAATGAAAAATACCCCAACAGAAAATAAATTATTCTTATGTTTTTTACTTAGAATGCGCAAATCTAACGACAATTATATTAATAGTAAACCACTTAATGTTGAATTAGTAATCTCTAAAAGCCGTTTTACTCAACAAATGAAAACCAGCAAGGGGATTTGTGCCATAGGGAATTTATGCGTTCTTCCACAATTTGAGGTACATAGCAAGCAGGAATATACTCTGTATGAAGCTGTAAAGAATCGGTCGTTAGTGTTTGATATTAATGATTCTGTTATTAATGATTTTCTTTATCCTGAGGAATCTGAATTATTATTTTTAGATTCTGACTTCACCGAAGAAAAATATCTGTCGTTTTTAAAGAATAGACATGATTTTTTAATCAATAGATTCAAAGAGACTTTGCGTGGTAATGTGTAAGTAAACAAAGACCCTCGGAGCTACATTAAGTAGCTCCGAGGGTAAATAAATATTAACAGAAAGGTAAGGTATTTTATTATGTCAAAAGGCATCGCAGCCCAGCTCAAATCTATCGAGAAAGAAATTCAACGCAAATCTGACAAGTATCAAGAACAATTGAACAAAGCTCCTAAAGAAAAATGGTTTACAAAAGAGTTTATGCACAGTGTTCATCTTTCTGAAACAATAAAGCAGTTCTTTGATAAAGCAAATGTTGATATTTCTCATATTGATAACTTGTCTGATGAGGAAAAATCAAAGTTAAAAGCCAAACTTCCTGTTAAATTCAAAACATGGGATGATTTTCTTAAAGAAGCGTTTGCATTTAATGTAAAACAATTCTTATCCAATCTTTAATTGAACAGGGAACACGGGAATTTCACCATTTTCTATTCTAGTTTCCCAATCAAACATATCTGCGCTAAGGACGGTATCTGTTGTAAGAGAGCCGTCCTTAATCTTTTCTTCGATAAATGCTTTTGTTTTATCTATATCTAAAAAAACATTGATATGAAATAAATTATTATCCATTTTATCACCTCTTTTCTATTTTAGTATGTATCTGGTACAATATAATTATACTACAAAATTTTGATTTTGTCAAGATGTTGTATAAAACGCTGTGATTGAATTGCAAGCAACACAATATCTTGCTAATGTAAATACAAAATTTCTTAAATACTGGCAGAAGGGCAGAGAAATCATAAGTCCAAATGCAAAAGAAAGAGGATTACTTTATGGTAGTCCTCTTTTATTATTATAAATAACATTTATAAAATTAATATTGACAATCAGCACGATTTATGTTATAATATGTCATATAAAACATTTGGTTAAATTCGGAGGTATATTATGAGAGCAAACACAAAGTACATCAAACAATGCGTTGCAATGTCCTTAATCCTTTCATCAGTTCTGTTATCTGGCTGTGCAAGCAAGATAGATGAAGTATCACAAAAGATGATGGACGATATCAACGCTATCGGAACGGTAGAAATCTCTGATGAAGAAGCTATTGAAAAGGCTGAAAATTTATATGCCACTCTTACCGATAAGCAAAAGGAGCAGGTCAATAACTATGCTGATTTGCTCAATGCCAGAGATGAATTAGATAAGTTACTTGAAGAAAAGGCTAAAAAAGATGCCGAGGAAGCAGAACGTCTTGCGGAAGAAGAACGTAAAGCCGAAGAAGAAAGATTAGAAAAAGAAAGACAAGAAAAACTTGCGTCTTATACACCCGAAGTGAAATATTGCGCCAGAGCCATTATTACTGTCAAGCGGGCATTAAAGAATCCTGATTCAATGGTTGTCCACAGCTTTTACTATGGTAAAACAGATAATGGGGAATCCGTAAATTTAGATGTTACTTCTGAAAATGGGTTTGGAGGTTCTAATAGAGACACTTTGTTTGTAACCGACAATGTTGATAAATGGGGGTTAGAAATTGTTACAACCGAGACGGGAATGGGAGTAATGAAAGATAATACTATAGTCGATAGTGAAATGACAAGATTATTAGATGAATATGATGATGTAGATAATGCTACCGTTCTCCAACTTGTCGATGAATATGAAGAAACTAAAGACATTTCTCTTATTTATTAATTATTTTCCATAATAATTTTACCCTATTCGTTACGAATAGGGTAATTTCTTTCTTAGTGAGCCATATTTTTCTACAAATCGACCTATAAATCCTACGATGAAACACTCATTTCATGACATCTCTTCAGCTATTTTGTTAGCCATATGATACAAGTAAACACAGCATTACTTAATAGTGATGCTGTGTTATTTTTATGCCTGTTTACTGCTTGCTAAGAAACTCATCAATACTATTCTTGATAATATTCATTCTGGTTAAAATTTCATTCTTTGTTGTAGAATGGTTACTGTTATATTCTTCAGGTATGCTCCAGAAGAAATAATCCAACCAATCGGCAAGTTTTTCGGAATTGTCAAATTCATTTACATAACGAAGATAGCTTGTGAAATTGGTTATGTTGAACATCATCTTTGCAACAGCAGAGCCTTTATCATTGAGGATGTTATATGCTCCGAGCAGTTTGTCATAAATGCCGTTGATTTCTTCCTGCTTTTCCTCGGAAATTTCGAGGTTTTCGATTATCTCATTGATGTGCTTGCCGGAGAACTTAGGTTCTTCCTCGTACAGAGCAATATATGTCTTTGCAATGATTTCATGATACTTTTTCTGGTTGAACTTGTTTGCTGTAAGCATTGCCTTAAAGATTCCATGCTTTGATAATGCTTCAAAATCGTCCATGTCGGAACGTCTTATTCTTGCCACATCAAACGGGGTCATCTGCTCACCAGAATTGATTCTAAGCATGATGAAACGCATTATTTCTTCCGAAGCATTATCTGCTATCAGAACGTTCATGGAAGCCCCTCTGAGCTTCTCTTTAAGTTCCTCAGGTAACTGACTAAACTTGCAGCCATTAACGTTGTAGTAATGCCCGTTGCACTCAATCAGAGGATCATTCTTTAATCCACACAAGGCAAACTCGTCATTCAGATAAGAAACAATCGAGCCGAGCATTCTCTGCTTACCATCATACACCTGATAAAGCTTCATCTTCCCCTTGCCGACCTGATTTACTATGAATGCAGGCTGGAACTTATACAGTCCGGCGAGAATGGAATGAATGTATGCCGACTTTCTATCTTTCTTCCATACAACGGCTCTCTGCTGTGGGATTTCAAAATCAAGAAGTTTATTACTATTTGTGTATTTGATATAAATATCTCTGACACTCCATGTGTCAGTATTAAGCTTTAAATCATCCGTGGACAGAATATGACTATCCTCGGTAATTTCAACCTCACAATCTTTGATTTTAGCCTTCTTAGAGCCGGCTGGCTTAGTCGAGGATTCTCCTTTTTTAGGTCTGCCTCTGTGGCTCTTAGGCTTTTCTTCGCGGTTATTTCCCACAACAGAATTTTCATCTATTGTTTCAGGCTGATTCCCCGGCTCTGTGTTCTGTGTGGTTTCATCAAACGTTACCTGCTCATCTTCAAATGCCATATTAACCTCCATTTTGAAATTAAGAAATATATGCTATTTACTAATTATTTATTTTACCATAATTTATTCCCTGTGTCAAGCATTTTATTCCGATTTTTATAAAAATACTTCTCAATTTAAGTACAACAATAAAACCCACCCTCGGATAGAAGATGGATTTTTAATATTTTTGGTTTTAGCTTTGATATCTTTTTCTTGCCTCATCAGCAGAATACTCATCAAGAAGATGTGATAACCCTTTTGGTGGTTTAACACCTGCAACATCAAAAGCAAGGAGAATGTATCCGTTAATGATACTGTTACACATTCCAGAATTAACAATCTTGTCAAAATACTCTGGCGGTTTTCTCCACATTGCGAATGTTTCCTTCATTTCTTCCTGCTCAGCAGGGGAGAGGTCTTCAAAATTCATAGTGTTTCCTCCTTAATCAATTTTAATTTCGTCACAAAATCCACCCACCCAAACTGCCTGTCTAAAAAATCTCTTGATTTTATTTTGTTGATTTAGAAAGCATTGCTTTTTAATACTTCCATACCATAACGGATGTAACATCAAACCTGTTCCTTTATCAAGTCTTATTTCTCGCCCATCTCTTTTATGAATATGATGACATTCCTCACAGATATATAAATTATCTTTCGAGATAAACCTGATAATTAAATTAATAAGATGATTTCTCTTAAAATTATTCTTTGGTTTCATAATAAAAATCTCCTCTATTCATTAAGTTATTGCAACAGTAACCTTTTTAACAACACAATGTTTAAATTCTTTTTTGAACATAATCTGTGTATAATGAGCATGATAAAGAAATTCGTTTGCTCGTTCTTCTGTCCTAAATTTTTCAACAAGATATAAACTTCTGCTAAAGTAAGGATATCCTTTAGCATAGGCATCGTATCCGAAAAATTTTCCTTCTTCATTTACAATAATAAAATATTTGTCATATATTTCAATAGACATTTGATAAAATTCTCCTTTCATCAGATGATAAAATAATTCAAACCTTTGACATTGATATCGTCCGAGGTGCAAAGAGGAACATAAAGTAATTCGTAACCACGTTCATAAATTTCACCGTCTTCAACTACCTCAATGTGTATCATTTTGAGCAACTGTTCTTTTATTCCTCTGTGGTATTCCCATATATCATCTTCATCAGAATTATTGTACCACTTGTACCATTTCTCTCCATGTAAAATATATGTTGCTAAAATAAAGTTTACGATTGAAGTTTTGAATCTGTCAAAATTTATTTTGTTTGTGTCAAATGGCTCAGAACGGTTGTCACTTAATCTCTCCAACAGATGTTTCCCAAGCCAATCCAATTCATAATAAAAATCACTGTCGTGCAATGTTATCATTAAATACTTCATAATTATCACACCTTTCTTTCCTTAAACTTTATTCCGTGTTTCTCAAGCCAATCTATAAGAGGATTAAAGTAACACTCTGGTCTTATAATATTTGGTACATTTTCTTGTGCCCACTTAAAGCTCCAATCAGACAATTCTCCACCATATGAAAGATAATTCAGTTCTAGTCTGTGCAACCAATCAGCCGTTTCTAAATCATAGTTTTCATACAGATATTTAGACGGTAAATGGCTTACCCATTCCTCTACAATATATTGTCTATGATTTAATTTTGCTATTTTAGACTTCGTGAGTTCGTGTATTAAATCCATTCCTTCTTCTTCCATATCGTTAAGAGTAAAGAATGCCTTGATAATTTGAATATCGTTATCGCCGGTTAAATTCTGATTAGCTACGAGTTCCTTTAAAGTTGTCATATTTTTAAGTCTTCCCATTGTTTATTTCCTTTCTTTCACAAACAGAAACAATATCTTCGATTTCTAAGTCTTTCCCATTTAGTTGAGGCTTTTTGGTTTCGGATTCAACAAGGTCAATTTTCAATTCTTGACACAGTTTAATCATTTCTTCTTCATTAAACATATCATTCCTCCAAATAAGGATTATCCTTCAATCTCTCATCACAGCCTTTGGCGAGAAGAAATTTTCTCCATTTAAACTGGTCTTCATAATCAAGAGAAAAATCTATATCAATAGACGATAGACTCAAAACTACCTCTTCAGTAATTTCAAAATTTTCTGTTTCACCATCATTCCATCCATCCGTAGTAATATCTGCTGTGATTTCATTAAATTCTTTATCTCTTTGAATATTCTCAATCTTAATTGGGTGGAAAATATCCGTAAGGATAAATCTGATTTCTTCGTCTGTTAGAGATAAAAATTCTCGATACTTCATTATATAACCACCTTTCATTAAACATTAACAACATCAATTTCATTTAAATTAGGTTTAAGTAATTCCCATGCTTTCAAAACAGCTTCCTCAATTTTGTCTCTACCAACAAATTCTTCATATTTACGCATGATGTATGTGATTCGTTCTTCACGATTAAGTTTACGATAATCCCAATCTTCACAAAAAGTTTCTGAAAAATAACGATATATTTTTTGTCTTGACGTTTTATATTTTATATCTGCAATTCTCCATACAATTTTTGAAGATAAATCATAGAAATCCACAATAATAATTATGTCCTGATTGTTTTCGTTTCTATATTTTAAAGCTTCTATTCTCATAATTATAAACCTTTCATTAAATTATTCCAATTCCTCAATCATCTTCTTGACACGCTCAATTTCTTCCGATAAAACGGAGTTTTTATTATAATATTTTTATTTCCTTTAAAATTTTTAAATCGTCAAGACATTGCCCAGAGTGTATTACTAATTCTGCAAGATCAGATTGTAAATTCTTGCGCAGATGAGAAAAATACAAAGCTTCAAATTCGCCAGACAATGGCAATCGAGATTCTAAAAATGGTTCTATTTCTCTCTTCCATTGCCCGCTTATTATCTCATTAATTATATCATTAACTAATAGCATAATTAATTCTCTCCATTTATGTATCTGTTTGAACAATACGCCTTTTAAAGACTTCCTCAATAGGCTTGGAAATAATTTCACAAATTTTCATTACAACGCTTAATGGGACTCTCGTTATTTCTCCACAAAGAAACCTTTTTAATGAGCCGTATTCTATAATTTGTCCATTATCATTTACTTGACTGGCAAATTTAGAAAAATTCATATTATCGTTATTAGCAAAATAATCATAGACACCTTTATAAACTATCTTGCTCATTTTTCCCTTTGAAAGTGTCTTTATTCGTAAATAAACCGCCTGTTTTGATATCCCGCATATATCACCAATTTCTTGATATGTTTTACCTTTTATCCATGCCTGAAGCATTTCTTGACTTGTCATTTTATTCCCTCCATATTCTTTTATCAGAGTAAATGTTGCCCGTGATATTTTCCAAAGCAGTCATTACACCGAGTATCTGTGTGATTTTCTTCCTCATTGCTAAATCACGTTCATCTTTGGCTTGCTTTTCTTCCGGCTTAAGGTTAGCAAGTTTCTCTTGATATCCTTTTTGTATGAGTTTTTCTTTGTTGCGTTTGACTTTCTTGCTCATGCAGTTCATAATACTTAATCCTCATCTCCTTCATAATTGCCGTTCTTCATACTAAATCCACACCAATGGCAGTATGGAAATCTGTGTCGGGAAAATTTACGACAATGAGAACACCTATATGCTCTTGAATTATAAGTGATAACTAAATCACCAAAATTATTTCCAATAACCAGTAGCCATTCTGCTGTGTTTCCGGATTGAATAGGCTTATCAGTTTTAAGATTTTTAAGATCTTTAAGGCTTAATTTCTTGATTTCTCCATTCTCGTCTTTATAAATGAAACCGCCTTCTTCGCCGGGGTTTGGTTTGCGGACATTAAATCCTACCATTTCTAAAGCTTCTATCATTATTCTATGTGATTCCTCTGAATCTGTAGGGAACTTTGGGTGTTTTTCTTCCATGTGAATTATTCCTCCCAATCAAAAATATAATCTATTCGGCTATGAGTTTCTCCTTTTGAAATATCATTTGCCTCCCATTCACTTATTCTACAACCCTGAAAATCTTTACTACTTTCATGCTTAACAGCATAATTCTTGGCAAATATAATTGCCAACTCTTTGTCTGTGAATATTCCAATCGGTTCTTCTGTTATATAATAATCTTCAATGGTTGTAAAAGAAACCTCAACAAGATATAGTTTCATCGCTATCTCCTCCTTAAATTTGAATTTTATCCGTTATCTGGATATGACTTGTAATAAATGCCCTTATAAATGGCTTTGTTAAGCCATTCTTTTGAGCATATTTCCCAATGAAATGTTTATTTTATCGTCTTATGCCATCTACCATTTCTAAATGCCCATTCCTCAAGATTCCGTTCCGAATACGCAGGTATACGGTCATAATCCCATTTACTAATTGACGTATAAACGCCATTAATATTATCTATATAAAATTTTCCATCATCACGATGGATTCTCTTAGCGTCGGTCAATACTTTTGTATAGCACATATCCATAGCATAAGTCTTTGATGTTGTTGCTCTCTGGTGTCTTGCTGTCATAAAACTCATCCTTTCAATAATTCGTGAATGTCGAAGCACCCCATATAATCACTTATGTAAACGCCATTATCATTATAAATAAAGAATATATCGCCGTTATTATCAATATACATAGGGCATGATATAACATTGCCATTTTCTTCTTTAATCATAATTGAATTATCATCAAAGTTTTGTTCTCCTACAATAATACTTGTATCTCCAATCCACCTTTTATTAGTAAAATTGTCGTTCCATTCTAACATATTATTTCTCCTCTCAAGTTATCATAGCAAACATCTACGTCTGCATTTCCAATCATTTTTTCTATCCCGGCAGATACCTAGCAACTCACATTGCTGACAATCCTCTGGCAATTGTCTGATTTTCCATGCTTCGAGTTTCTTTTGCTTATAGGCTTTAATCTGGCGTTTTATCCAGTTAATCAAGTTCACGGCTATATTTGTCCTCTGCAATATTTCTCATACGCCACAACATACACAAGTCTTTTTAACATAGTCATCTGTTTATCCGTCAGACTATTGCCAGCTTTCAATTTGTTCTGAAAACTTGACAGGTATTCATAACCTTTTGTAGGATCAGAATATGTTTTTCTTATGGTTATGTGGAGCAGGTCATTGACTAATTCTTCCTCACCATCATAGGTGTCTGTCCACCTAATTGAGCCATGCTGACTATTTAATTTTTCTACTATTTCCTTTGTAGGTTTCATAGTTTTAATTCTCCTCAATCAATCTCCAGAATGTCTATTATACAATCTGGTTCTACGCCTAAATTATCCATGATGATATCTGCACCACTACTGCACGGGTTATTCATCAGTTCTTCCTTTGTTTCCCTCACAAGGTCTATTGCTTCCTGCTCGGTCATGTTGTCACGTTCCATCAGTATTTTTACTACTGGATTCATTATGTATTCTCCTCCGTTTCTACCCAATAACACCTAACACCAAATTCTCCGTCTTTAAGTCCATGAGATTTAGCCCATGTTATAGCTTCTTCAGTTGTATCAAAATGCTTTGCATAGTTTTCAAAATCTACGCACAAAGTGAAACTTCCATCTTCAGCAACGTCCTCGATGTAATCGCCATATTCAAAGAGTTCAAGAAAGCAGATGTATTGTCCTAACATTATATGTTTCTCCTTAATTATTGACAAGAACATATGCACGCTGACCATTGTATTCAACGTATGCACCAGTCTTATCCCATATAACAGGCATATCAACTTCTTTTCCATCAATAAAACATATTACCGATTTCAAAAGATCGTTGTCATCAAAAGTCCAATACTGCTCATCTGTCATTACCTCAAACATAACTATATCCTCCTCACTTCTCATCAAGATTTATTCCGTAAATGTCTTTTATCCAACCACGGATGGTTCTGCCATATCCGATAAGCCCTTCCCATTCGCAAACACAGTTAAGAATTTCTGACTGACTCATAGCATTGATATCATCGTCTTTGATTGTGTCTGTTGGTTCAAGGTCAAGGTTCTGGCGCACTATGCGGAGTATGTTTTCGGGATATGTCATTGTTTTATTCCTCACTTTCAGTATAATGCTTTCTTCATACGGTATGCAAAACCCGTAAAGCATTTATGTATTTCTTCCTTGATTGTGGCTGCGGTCAGAAACCTGTAATCATTCCGTGTGGTGATTATTCGGTAAACCTCGTCCTCGGATATCTCGCAGGCATCCTCGCCTGTGTCATCGTCATGATATTCATTCTCTGACATAATGTTGTCTATGTCTTTGTAAAGGTTTGATATACGTTTCATGTGTACGCTCCTCCTATATTCCTGTTGTTTTAAGTAACACATTATTTAGCTCTATAGCCTGTTTGTACGCTTCTCTAAGAGAAACATTGTCTATCACGGTTTCGATATGTTTTCTCCGATCGTCATAAACGCAAATTGAGTATTTGTAGCTCATCTGCTGAGCATTACCTAAATGCTCATGCACCACAAGGCAATAATTTTTGTCTTTTCGGCTTATTATAGCCAAAATGTCTTTTACTCGTTTCCGTGATACTCGTTCAAAGACATTACATTCTTTGCCTTGTATTGTTATTTTTCCCACAAGAGCCTCCTCATACTTCGATTACCTTATACCAGAAATTTTCATCTCTTGTATTTATAGCTGCCGAGTCAGCTTTTAGATTACTTCCTCTATCTGCTCCCAGTATTCTTCGGGAACGTCCTCACCGAGGATATCATAGAGTAAAGCAACTTCTGTTTGAAGTTTAGCAGTAAGATTTGCTGTTTCCCAAACCGTTTTAGTGGTAAACTCTTTTTTGTTCAAGTCTTGAAGTTCGGCCAGCTTTGAAAAAAGCATCTGTAAAAGTTCCTGCTTGGTTTTCATGACGTATTCTCCTCATAGAATATTGATTTTATTCTTTCGGTTCATGGTTTATCATTTTTCTGATATCTTCTAAATCAGAAAGAAAGTCATATGAGATATAATCGTGTTCATCAGTATTTCTACATTCTGAAACAATTTCATCATGGTATACATTTAATACCCATAAGGCATTTTCTATTCTTGCTATGTCAGCCTTGTTTAATGTGTTAAACATCTTTGTTTCCTCCTTAGAAAGCTCTAAATCCTCATGTTTATTATACCATATATTTGGCATTTAGTCAACGTGTTTTTGTGTTGTTTTCAGCACAGTTAATTCAGAAGTGCCTGTTGATTTCTTCCTCTGAATAGCCTAGTTTCAATAACTTCTTTATGTGCTTTTCAAGGCATTTTTCACGACTGATGTATGACGCTGTTGCTATGTTCCCATAACGGATATACCAGCATCTTCCGTATGATGAGTAATTCCCAAATCTGGGCTTTATCACTTCAATCTGTCCTCCCACTTAATTCTAGGATCATTCCAGCTTGTCCATGATTCCTTGCCTCTCATGCACTTGTTGAGATGGTCATACCAAATTTTGTCATTGTCCGCTACAAATTTTCCATAACGCTGCTGAGCAGGTGGCATTCCCTTTCCGATGTGCATATCCTTGAAATCACAAAAGACGGCAAAGAGTAAACAAAGTATTCCAAACATCAGACTATCACCTTCTTTCGCAGGTCGGCTCTGGGCATTTTCCGTAAATTGACCTTATAGCAGGGTAGGGGTTTTTTTGTGAGGTTTACTGTTTTCTTAAGTGATACCATGATTTAATCCTCCTTAATGTAATTCTTTTCGTTGTATTTCTTCCATTCTCTTGCTACTGAATAAGGGATATTTATTTCAACCTCAACGGCATTCCTTGCTATGGGCTTGATTTTACCCCAGATTTCCATTGTAGCAAAAGATGTACCACATAATCCGTTTGTCAGCGGGATTGTGATTTCTCTTCCATTTTCGATTACTTTGACGAAAATCTCCGTATCCTGTTCCATTATGTTGCTTAATTCAAGAATAGTCATGTTAATTCCTCCTTAACAATAGCAATCAAATTCTGATAATCCGATTCTGCCTTCAGCCTCTATGTAATTAGTTATGCCTTCAATGGTTATTCCGTATTCATCACACATATCCGGTTCATCTTCTGCAAAACTTTCAGCATATGCAAGGCACATTTCACAGATATTTGTCACTGTGGTTTCAACCTTATAGTTGTATTCCTTGATTTTTCGCAAAATAATTTGTGCTATTCTGTCCATAAAACACATTTTATCCTTTGGATAATTCGTGTAGTCTGTTTCGGCTATCCAAGCGCCTGTTTTGGTTATCATTGCAAAACCTCCTCATAGAATTGTTATTTCATTGTGCTTTAGGTGTTACATCATACAGATAATTATATCCATATTTACGCTTGATATATTTCTTTAACCACTTGTAAACATAAGCTGGGCAATTATTCCCGATTGAATAATATTCAAACCAAAACACATTATCTTTTACAACTATCCCCGGTATTCCTTCCCGATTGAGAACATCATAAATTTTTTGTGCAATTTTAGTTGTAGCATTTTCCAGTTGTACAAGTATTTCAAATTCAAGATGTTTCTGATTTTCCATTGATATTTTCCTCCTCCCCTTAATTCAATTCATAATATGTTTTATCGTAATTCATTTTTATTTCTCCCTTTTTAGCCGTGTCGAGAAGATACTCTGCATACATTTTTACAGCCATTCCAAATGAAGTACCGTTATTAAGCAGATAATCATAAAAACTTTTATCATACGTTTTGAAAATTTCCATACACTCATTATCCGATAGCCATTTCATTATATTTTCCTCCTCAAATGCTTATGTTGTAATTCACGTTATCAAGCTCAAGCTCAACAGTGAATCCGTGTTTTTTGAAGTATTCCGCTATTGATGAGATAAAACACTTTGTTGTTCCGTGTCTCTGTACCTCTCCGAAAATTTCCGGTATAGCTCGATAGTCAGCAAGCGAGATTTTCCTCTTTCTCAGGTCTGCTTCCGTATCAATAGCCGTGTAGTCATGATAAAGGGCAGATAGGATTTTGTGCTGTTTTGCTGTAAGTTTCATTGTGTTTAGTCCTCCTCCATATCTCCGGTAAGTTCCTTGTAACGATTTTCCGCTAAATACTGCCATATGCCTATAGCGTGATCGCTTGTTACTCCTCGGCAGAGTTTCCGCACATCATCCCAGAATGTATTAGTATCAGTTAATTTGTTGAGTTTGTCAATGCGTGAAATATCACGCTTTTCAAAGGCGTATTTATAAGTCATACTTTTATTCCTCCTCAGTCAAAATATACCGTTCTCAACGCTTCAGCAATAACGCTGGTATCGTCATCTTCAATGATTATCGCACTGGCGAATTTTCCCGCTATATACGTTCTCATTGCTTCCATACCGTCCGTTGTGTTAGGCTCGGTATGGAGTATCACGGGAGATTTACGGCTTGATTTACGGCGTTTTGTGTAGGGATTTTCCGTCATCAAGAATATGCGGTTATCGTCTGTTTTTGTCCACATTAAAGGACTATGTATTATCTTCATTACTGTTACCTTCCTCAATAGAAATCACTCCGCAGGGCACATCTCCGTATGCACAGCTTTTCCCGCTAAAATGCCTCATGCAATCGTTTAATATACAGGCCTTTTGAAAACCGTTTAAGCTATCAAGACTAATCTTTTTCCCGTTAAAGTCTGTCAGCGTATAACGATCAGGGAATTTTTCATCGCCATACAATGTGTAGATTGCTTTGAAGTCACGGAGATATGCAAGAATGGCTTCAACCTCTTCCGCTGTTATATTAGGCTTCTGGCGGTGTAAATCCGCTTCAAAATATTTCTTATCATCTATTGTATAAGTTACTTTGCGCATGATTCAATCCCTCCTCAACATCTAGCCATGATATCATTCATCATGGCTGCGTATTCTTCCATTGTCAACGGCTTTAGCGTGCCGTTATTACGCTCTAGACAAGAAGATATATAATCCTCAAAGCTGTTGTTATACTCCTGTCGCTCATCGGCGGTCAGCTCGTCAAAAATCTTCCGCAAATACTCACGGTTGATTATATAGCCGTGTTCTGTGTCGAGATAGTGTGTTGTCATGGGTTATTGTCCTCCTTAATGATAGACTACAGTTGCATTGTTTATCCGCTGGTTATTCTTTTTGTCTCTGAGAAATTCCGTGATCTGTTCCTCAGTTTTGAAATCAGGCACTTTACAACGAAAATATAATTGCTTCCGCTCAATCTCTTTTTCGTTCTCATCAAAGCGTGAGAAAATAACCATTATATAGCGTGTGTTACCGTTCCATATTTCGCCTTCATTGTCGATATTGTAGCTTCCTATATACTTAACCATATAATTATTACCCTCCTATTTAGTTATTCCGTTAGTGTTTGGTGATCCGTCAAGAGTTCATGCACTCAATCTGGATATATTGCCGGGAGCGTTGCCCGGCTCGGTAGTGGTGATCGTTTTATTTAACGTTGCAACGATTAAACAACGATTGATGTATTATCAGGATTCAAGCCGGATTTGTTCAAGTGCAAAATTCCAGATCGTTGCACTGTCTTCTTGATTTAGTCCGTGCGTGTTCATATAGCGGAATGAAAAGCCGTTCAGAATACAATTACAAGCACTAATAAAAGCACGTTCCGCAGCGTGTTCACGGTTGAAGGGCTTGCAAGGCTTACGGCGGTTAAATAGTCGTTTCATGCGATTAATCCTTTTTCAAATGTGAGATAGTCAAGGCGACTATGTTCATCTTCGGAAAGTGTCTTCAAGGTAGTATCAAATATATACCCACTTCCGCAGATAGATAAATAGCCTTCTTCAACAGCTATCCCGATCTTCCACATAGGAATATTAAAACGATCTGCAATATCTTTTATAGTCTCACGGCTGATTATTGATATATTATCAACATCATAAAGACTATTGATTAATTCAGCAGCGTAAAGGCTATTTCTTAACGTTCCAACTGCTGATATTAAGTCAGCTTTTACAAGTAACTTAATATCGGCGGTGTTGATGTCTCCTGATTTAATCAGGGCTTTTAATTTAGCTATTTCAGCAGCTGTAAAAAAATCTGTTGATTTCATGGCTTCAATCTCCATCCTGTTTTGTTTTTGTTAAGTGTTTACGGCTATCGCCGTTAGTGGTGGTTTTGTTTTTCGCCTAAATAACCACTAAAAACGGCGGAGAATTCAGTTGTAAAAGAATGTAAATATTACATCATTGCTTCCGGGCTTGTCTGTTATTGTGGGCAGATATCCATAAAATACAAGCGTCAAGCCGTATTTTTCAAAATCTGTTTTCAGGCAGGTTATTGCCTTCTGTGTTTTGTTATCCAGATCCTGAGTATAAACGGTGTTTGCTGTCATTTCTGTATTCTCAAGGATTAAAAGGCGATTAAGCGCTCCGCAAATTCTGTAAAATCTATTCATGAGATTTTCAGATATTGCACTGTCGTGGGTATAGTTGTCGGTGAGTTTTTCAAGCTCCATTCTGCGGGCTTCTGCTATTGTTTTTTTCATGGTGTATTCTCCTTGATGTCGGTTTGTGTTTTTCTTGATTTTGGTGCAGGCTTTAAAGTTCATGCACTTTATTGCCTGATGTGCCCCGGCTGATTGAGTCCGCCGGGCGACTGGTAATTATTTCTTGTCAAGATGCTGTGTGTCTTCTGCAAGTTTCTGTAAATTATTATCAAGACATCTTGCTTCTGTACGGCGTATTGTTTCATATTTTTTTGTAGCCCGATTGAAAACAACTGCAGCGCCGGAACGGATATCGATATAAAGCACCTTGCAGATGTTTGTTGCTTCAGGGGTATTGCTGTCAGCTTTTCCGATATATACGGGAATATCATATTTACACACGGTGTTTTGTTCCTTTCTGTACTTGACTTTTGGTTTATCTTATGATATAATTTAATAGGGTTGTGGGCGGTAGCCGCCGCCCATTTATCACCCCATTTCGTTTCAAGCGATATGTAATTATTTACCGCTTGTTGTGCTTATCGTTGTCGCCCTTGCCTTTAATCTGCTTGATAATTTCAAGGACGGCAACACTTCCGACGCTTGCAAGCGTCATTAGATAGATAAGCATTTCAACCATTTTGTTCACCCCCTGCAAGGGATTTATTTTGTTTTGCTGTTCCCTTGCTATGGTCTTATTATATCACCTTTAGGTGATATTTTCTAGTGGTATTATACACAAATATATCGCCTTTATACTATATGATTTTGTGCAAATTGACTAATACATATAAATCATACAATATATAGGTGATAATAAAGATAATAAATACAATATATTGTACATGGAGGGCTAGAATTGAGATCTGAAGCGCAAAAAAAAGCAGATAAAAAATATAAATCTGCTAATTATGGAACTCTTGCAAGTTATAATAGAATACAATATGTAGATTTTTGTAAAGAATATGCTACTAAATGTGGTATATCTATATCTAAAATGATTACAAACTGTATAAATTACTGCATAAACAATAATATAGATATTTCAGGAAGTATAAAGCTAAATCAATCTGGAGCGGATACTATATCAGATATACAAGATGATATAAGCGATAAATAATAGATATCGCTTGTATGGTGCTTAAAATGCGTTGTACGGCGTTTTTGTGCGCTGGTAGTATAGTTATACCCTTTTGAAATGTATGCGTGTTGTAGGGCTTGCTAAAGGGCTATTTTGACGTGTTGGAGATTAAGCAGTAAATCGGGACTGCTTGCAAGTGATATCTGCTATGATCTATTATATAGAGGATTGCCCGGAGCTGTCGCAGATATTCGGTTGATATGTGCATTTTGATATAAACAATATGCAAAATAAACATAAATAGATTTATCTGCTTGCAGTCTGAATAAATAGGAATATTAATTATTAAGTAGATAAATGATTTTATGCATAAAGGGATATTGATTAAGTGACTAAAATGTACATAGCTTGAATTTAGATGTACATTATGGAACGTAATTCTACAATAGATTGGACTGCAATGTCAATAGCTGAATTGTACAAAATTATTTAACTATTATATAGATGAATTGTGCAATTTGATTAGTGATTTCAGACTGCTGAAGATATCGCAAATAAAGGCGCTGAGAGGCTCTATAAGCGATATTTTTAAAAGGGGTATAAGTATATAGGTATGGCGTTAAATTGTGATTTTAGGCGGTACAATTTGTAGCATGGTTTAGTAGTACAAATTAAATTTAGGTACAATATGTTGTGGTGATTAGTGAAGAATAATTTGGTGAGTAAAGCAATATAGAGTGAAATTGTGCACAAATGGAACAGTGAAATTTTGTTGAAATTGACGGGATGAAATGGAACTGCTGAAGCTGAAGGACTGAGGTTTTTATTAATCTTATTAAGTGAATAATAAGTGACTATTAAGTAAAGGAATAGATTGTATTAAGTAAATAATTAATGATTTTTAAGCAAAACATGTGATTTATTAGGCTATTATTATAGAGTAAATTAAGATGTGAATAAAAGGAAATTAAGTAAATCAATTTGATATCAAAATGATATCAATTATCAAATTAACGAACTGCATTATATCACATATATTTCAATATATCTTGTATAATCTCTTGTATTCTCTTTTTATCTCTTATATTCTCATTTTTATATTGTTTCTAATTTTATATTGGGACGTTCTCGCAGTCTATTTTAATTCGTCTGATTTTGGGCTATTTTTGACTATTTCGGGACTGCTTACAGATTATTTTCTATGTTGCTTTTTGGAGAATTACAACATAGAAAATAATATCTATAATACATATAGGCTGGGTAGGTTTACATTTGGAAGCAACTTCCAGAACCGCGCCCGGCAGGTAGTAGTTTCACTCCACTCACACAAGGTAAAACCGAAACCGACACCCATTCTCCTAACCTTAAATCCAATTTTAATTTCAATCTTATCAAAATTTCTATGTTCGATTCCTCACTTCGAGACAAATCCACCTTATTAAATTCAAACTCAAAATTATTATTCTAAATTTATATTATATCAAAATCATACAAAATCATACAAAATCCATGCTAAAATAAATTATTATTACTTATCAGAATTCAATCCCTTAAACCTAATCAATAGCCAACTTAATCAATATCAATTTCAATATTATATTCTATTTTTGCCTTTTGATTTATTTTCAATTAGCTCCAATTCAATCATTTCCCAACCATATCTAAGTCCTAATAATCTAGTCTCAATCTCGAACCCACAAAAAATTATTAAAATCTAATACAAAATTACAATGTCTTGCCTTAAACTATCTCCAATTAGACACAATCATTTGTCCTCGCTCAGACTAGGGCAAACAAGACAAAATCATATCCAATAAAATCTTTATAACCGAAGAATAATAAAATTTCAATATTTTTAATATTTCTCAAAGAAAAAATTTAATTTCCAAAAATAACAAATAAAAACTTTTGCAATAATATAATTCAAATTTTATAGATATAATATATTCAGTTGAAATTACTGTTGCAATAGGTAAACCTTTTTATAATCCTAAACTAATCACTCACAGTGGTATTTTACATTAAAAATCAAAATATTCATACATAACTCTAATCATCAGAATAATGACTTGACAAAAGAAAATTAATATGTTATAATCAATATAGTAAATTCTTTAGACAATATTAAAAATAGTAGGAAGTGATGATATTTAGGAATTGAGATAAGATAATCTAAAGATAAATATTCTATTAAAAATCTACTTTTTCTTTTTTGATGACAAACTCGTAACCCTAACCAAATTTGCTGTCACTACGTTCCGCAAATTTGGAGGGTTACGACTTATCGCCAAAAAAGAAAAAGTAGCAAAAAGAAAAAAGCGATAAGATGTATAAATTTTGATAAGTATTAAAAATATCATTTTTAATTAGATAAATAAGGAGATGATATATTTGATTGAAGTAAAATAAAATTTGAATGATATTGAAGTAATAAATAATAATACTCTATTCTTCTTTAAAATCATTCAAATTTTTATACTAAGTTTTATATTATGATTTAAGTTATTCTTGGTTACAATCTCACGGGTTTATTCAAATTTGAAAAGGAGAAATTTTTTATTATGGAGAAAATTAAATACAAAAATTATAATGAAAACAATTTGGATATTAGCAAACTTCAAGCATATATTGAAGATAATAATCATGAAAGAGGAGAGTATTTTAACGTAGTAAAAAATTATAAAGTTATGTGCGATTTGTTGGATGAAGAGATTTCAGCAGGTGACTCTAAAAAAGCTCAGATAAATCGTTGGAAGAGATATTTTGATTTTCATAGAGATGGTCAACATTATGTAATTGATGAGATATATGATGAGCCTTTTACTACTGATGATGCTCGTAAGCGTAGAGAGGGGTTGTATGTAAAGTATATAGAGCTTCTTTTGCTAGAGTTCTTGTCCAGACAGCAAGATTATAAAGTAACTGTTGGGAATAAGGAAATGTATCGTATCCTCGGTATGACTAATGATAGGTATGATATAAGAAATAAATTAGGAACAAAAAGAGGAAATGAGGTAATCAGACAAACAATAATGAACAATGAAGATGAATTTGTTTTCTCTGACTTCCCTATGGTGTCTAGTTTTGATGTGAATAATTTTTATTTTCGGGCAGAGCAGAAATTGAACAAGATATTATATTCTGCTCTTAGAAGTATGAAGAATCGATGTCTTATAGACTATAAGAAAGTAAATATTATTGCTAGACCTGACCCAGATACAAATAATCTTGAATTTAGAGAGTCTAATGCTTATGAGGATAAGTTGATACTTGAAGCTAAGAGCCACATTATTAAAGAGATGGGCTTCAATAATACAATGGAAGTGATGTTATGCTATAAGAGTGATGAGTTCTTTGAAAAGTTTAATGATTATATAAAGAACGAATATGGTTGGGATAGATGTTATCCACAGCTTAGAGTGGTGTATATTGATAATATTGCTAAACAGATACCCCTGAAGGCAGAAGAAATACGACAGCTATCTACTGAGGATAGAAAAACACAATTGAATGCAGAAATAATAAAATGTCTTAATATTCAAGCTGAAAAGAAATATGAAGATAATTGGAATAAATTCTTAGAAAGCGAGGGTGATAGACTAGACAGAGAACAGGCAATGGAAGCAGAGCAGATGAATGATACTGATAAATTTTTAATAGAGGTTGATGAAGAAAAGCCTTTCTTGTATAGGTCTAATTATGTGGAGATACAGAGAGCGTTAGCTGATTATCTACTAAATATTCACTTTAAGCCATTAGAGGTAAATCCTAAGAAGAGAAAGGATGACAATAAAGAATTAGATAAAGAGTTTGATGAAGTATTAGATAATTTATGATTATTATTGAATTATACTGTTGAGGATTTATTATAAAAGGACTAAAGCAAAAATGAGTATGAATAATTTGAAGCTTATTACTACCGAGAATTTTGAAGATGTAGCACCGTGTGATTTTTGGGTTGATATCAATGATGAGTATTTCCTGACTAGGGAACAAATTGGTAGAGCGTTAGGGTATAACAATCCAAGTGAAGCTATCAAGAAGATGCATCAAAGGCATCGAGAGAGGTTAGACAAATTTAGTTGTTTGATAAAGAGTGAAATAAGTCGAGAATCAAATTTTGAAATTAAAGATAGAGGGAATATTCAAAAAAGAATATTTTATAGTTTACAAGGGGTATTACTTATAATTCAATATTCACACGCACCAAAGGAATTAAAAGAAAAATTATTAGAAACAATCAATAACAAAATAGGCGACAAGGAGTTTGTTGTAATTACAGAAAGAAAAGAACTTTCTTTTGTGAATGATTTGGAAGAATTTTTGTCGGTATTTAATTTAAAAGGCATAGCACAATATAAAGTAGATGATAAATATAGAATAGATTATTATATCCCTGATTTGAAAAATGCTATAGAATATGATGAAAATGGTCATAAAAATTATGATAGAGAAAAAGAAAGAATGCGAGAAGAATATATAAAAAATAAATTAGGGTGTAAATTCATTCGAGTGCCAGATGACAATTCTGATATAAAAAACATTGGGATTATTGCAAAAGAATTGTACAATTATGTTCAATAAAATACATAAGATTTTTATATCACGAAAGGATAAACAAACATGAAAACAATTATAACACTTGTAAAACTTACTCCGGAAGAGCGTGAGGTTCTTATCAACATTTCTGCTGATGAGAATGGTAAACTTTGGGCAGAAGTAGATACAACTATCCAGAAATATGCTAACAAGTGTATTAAGCAAGGGTGGGAACAGACTTCGGAGACAAGGCATACTGACGGTAGTTGGCAGGGTGCTACATTCCGTGCGCCTGCAACAGCTATAAGTATTCGCAATCCTAATGCAAAAAGAACTATGTCTGATGAGCAGAAGCAAGCTATGGCTGAAAGAATGAAATTGATGAGAGAAAAGAAAGGCAATAATGAGGTGACAGATGATGAAAACAATGGCTAATAATGAAAATGATATTAAGGAATTGCAAGAAAAAGAAAGAATAGAAGAATACAGAAGTTTTCTTTATATGGAGCTTCTTGCACTGAAAATGCCATACAAAGAAATATTATCATTAGTATCAGATGAATTGATTATTAATTCTATAAGAAATCATAGAAATGTTGAAGATGTTGCATGGGCATTAATACAATAAAATATAATAATCAAAAATTGAATGAATTTTGAAAGCCCAATAAAGAAAATTTCAATATAACTGCCAGAGATAGTATAAGTTCATTACTTTGATGATTGGTATAAATTTTCATTGAATTGAATATAGAAAATTTCATCAAATTTTTGATTTTAGAAAAGAGGTGAGTATATACATAATGGATATTGGAGATGTTGAAAACTTTTGGGATTTTGGTGTTTTTGCAAAGAATAATGATATTTCTGTTGGTAGAGAACATTTTTATTTGGATAGTCAGATAGCTTGGTATCGAGGCGATTATACAACTGACAATTATTGTGACAAGGATATGTACAAGAGTGAATTGAATAGATATTTGCAAGAAAATGTTTATGAGAATATTTAAGTAGAGGAGGGGTATATTGATACCTCAATATACTAAAGAGGAGATAATAGATGCCTTGTATGAAAATAATATAAGGTGTGAAGATTGCGAATTTTGTGATTTCCCAATTGGTAAAACACCCGAAGGATTTATTTCAAAATGTAAACGTATAGATCATAATATAATTAGATTTGCACCAAGTATTTTTTCCGGGCATCACACTGATTATAATCAGCATATTTGTAAAGAGTTTGTGCCTAACAAGAAATATAAATTGCTATATGAAAACTGGACGAATTATAATGATTATTATGATTATCATTTGAAAGTGACAGGAGAAAAGCCGTATGGTAATTATGTTTTGATAATTAATGAAGATAATATTGTTCATTATTATATGAGGGGTGATGATTTCATAAATGGAAATATTTTTAGGAATGATGGTAAGTTAAATGTATATAGAAAAATGTATGCAACAAAACAAAAAGTACCGGACGGGGTAGGATATTGTATGCTTCAGAAATTGATATATGAAGATATTGATGGATTGGACATTAAAAGTTTATTAAAATGAGGTAAATATGACCAAAGAACAATTTATTAAACTAATGACGGTTATCAAGAAGAAATATCGAGAAATAGAAAGGTTTTGGGATGGGTTTTATGATTTGTTTGGCTCTTGTAGTGATAAATTAGTAGAAATAACCTCCCTTGGTGAGATTATCGGCGTAATTGCTGATATTGTTGATGATAAAGAAGAATGGATTTATTGGTATGTATATGAGAATGATTGGGTAGAAAATGGGCTGGAATATGTGAATAAGAATGGAGATTCTTCTGCATCGGATGCATTGGAAAGTTTAGAGGATTTGTGGGAACTGATACAGAGTAACAAAAATATATGACAAATATTAGGAGTTGATAATATTAAACTTGCAATTATAGATACAGACCTCATAGGTAGAACTAAGCATAGATTTCCAAATCTTGTGTGTATGAAGTTGTCATCATATTACAAACAGCTTGGTTGGAATGTTGAACTTAAATTGGACTATGAGAATCTTGATACATATGATAAAGTCACTATTTCTAAGGTCTTTATGGACACGGAAATACCATTTGAACCAGAAGATAAGTCTATGAAGACCGAGAAACACATTGCTGATTTCTATAAGGATAATCCTATTCTTAATCTACCAAATGTTCAATATGGTGGCACAGGATTTTACTATGATAAATCTCCAAGACTTAAAGAAAATATTGAACATATAATGCCTGATTATCATTTATATGACGATTGGGTAAGCCAACAGATTAGCAAGGGGACAAAACTTAAAGACCTTACATACTATACAGATTGGTCTATTGGTTTTACTACAAGAGGTTGCATTAGACAATGTTCTTTCTGTGTAAATAAAAACTATAAGAGATGCGAATTGCATAGTCCATTATCTGAATTTGTAGATGAAAGCAGACCTTATATTTGTTTGCTTGACGATAACATTCTTGCTTGTCCTAAATGGAGAGATGTATTTAATGAGTTATCAAAGACAGGCAAAAGATTTCAATTCAAGCAAGGAGTAGACGAGCGTTTGCTTACCGATGAGAAGTGCGAAGTATTGTTTAAATGCAAATGGATTGGCGATAGGATTTTCGCTTTTGATAATATTAAAGACAAAGACCTTATAATTAATCGCCTCGAAATGATACGAAGACATACAAATCAAGTAATCAAGTTTTATACATTTTGCGCTTTCAATCACGACAATCCAAATCATTATGACGAAACCTTTTATCGTAAGGATATAGAGGATTTATTCAAAAGAATAAAAATTCTTATGGAATATGGATGTTTGCCATACATAATGAGGTATAAAGATTACGAAATTAGTCCATATCGAGGTATTTATACTACAATATCAAGATGGTGTAATCAACCGTCTTTTTTCAAGAAGAAGTCTATAAGAGAATTTGCTGAAACCAATCAAGTTAGAACTAAAATTAAATGTGCCGATATAAGAAATCTTGAACAGATTGAAACCGATTTTCCTGAAATAGCAAAAGAATATTTCGATTTAAAATGGGAGAACGTAAATAGATTTTTAAAGCAATGATTTGAGGAGATTAATAAAAATGGCTCTTAATAAATTATATTATGTTTATGGTCTTGACACAGCTTGTTTTTATACCGATGAAGAAAGTGAAATAGACAAAAAGATTATAAAAAGACGTGTTGTAAAGTCTCATATTGAAAGGCAATTAAAAAAAGGAGCGTCTAAAAATAAGAAACCATTTTCAGAAAAACAAATAGTTAAGTACAATAAGTGGCATAAAAAATATACAAGTGAAATAACTGACTATAAAACTCAACTTACCAAAGTATTTGAAAAGAATAAGGATATTATTAGGACAGCTCGTCCTGATAAACTATATATAACAATAAAAGATAAATCAGATATAAACGTCTCTAAAGTTATTCCTGCCCCTAAGAAAAGAGTTTCTATTTTTGACAGTACTCTTACGAGATGCTTTGGACTTAAAGAACGTGAGTTTAATACTGAAATAGTAATTATTAAAGTATTTTTCTTTGAAATTGCTGAGAATATCATAAAAAATGGATTTATGATGAATGAACATAAATATGTGTTTTTTAGTTCTTCAGCTGGGCAGATACGGACAAAAAAAATGGTATGTGTTAGGGAAGATTTATTAACTAAACATTGGAATACTCTTACTTGTGGGTTATCAATAGAACACATCAATAACCTTGGTGGAATGAATATAAATAAGTATCTTGCGTATCTTGCTTTGTGCAATTCAGCAACAGACCAGTGGACAGATTTTGATATTTCAAAAACTATAGTGGTAGATGATTTTGAGAATAGCGTTCCTTGTGAGGTAGATTATATTGATGATATAACTTATGAAATTACAAGAAAAACTATGGGTGTTCCGATACCCCATATGGATGGTTGCGGTATAATGTTACCAACGGTGAGTGAGAAAAATTTTATGGCACGTCTACCGTGGGTCAAGGGGTTATTGGGAGTATTTGATTTTGTTCAGTTTATAAAAGAGAATAGTTGTTCTCCTATTGTAACAGATATATATGGGATAAAGCATGATATTATAAAAGAAGATATCCAAATTATTTTTACAAAAAGTCAATTTAAAATGTGGAAGTATTTTGATAATTGGGGGCAATACAAAGATAATTTTGTAAAGTTTAATTGTCAGGCTGGCGTTTGTAATATCGAGGAGGATTTCCCACAGGCAACAATTAATTATCAAATGATACAGTCACTTTTGGATATAACAGATGATGAATTAAAGGAATTATGCAAAGAGAGCAATGATTTTATAACAGATATTGCGGAGAATCCTCAAACAATGTTAGAGGCTTTCGGAGCGATAGAAAACAATTCGTACAAGAATGCTTTCCAAAGATGTTTAATTAAATATCCAGAATTATTAAATGACACTTATACAAGACAATCTTTGCGAGATTTAAAAAACAGTTTGGAAAAAGAATTGTGGTCTGCTAAATTCAAGGTGAATGGTTACTATACGTTTTTGTTGCCCGATTTATATGCTTTTTGTGAGTGGTTGTTTTCGCACGAAGAATACCCTAAGGGATTGCTAAGTGGAGATAATGTTCATTGTAATTTGTTTGAATATAATAAAGAAATTGATTGCCTTAGAAGCCCACATCTTTACATGGAACACGCAATTAGAAATAATTACACCTCGGATAAAATTGATAAATGGTTTACTACAAAGGCTATATATACAAGTTGCCATGATATCATTTCAAAAATTTTGATGTTTGACGTTGATGGGGATAAGGCGTTAGTTATTCAGGACAATACTTTAATATCCGTAGCCAAACGTAATATGAATGGGATAGTTCCTTTGTTTTATGATATGAAAAAGGCTAAATGTGAATTGATTACTCCTGAGAATTTGTATAAAGGTCTTTCTCTTGCATACACGGGTGGTAATATTGGTATATATAGTAATGACATATCAAAGATAAAAAATAGTGGTGCATTGGGAGATGGCAATAGTCGAGAAGAAGCACTAAATTGCATCAAATGGCTTTGCCTTGAGAATAATCAGACTATTGATTATGCCAAAACACTTTATAAATCTAAACGCCCTGATAACGTTGATAAAATAATAAAGAAATATACGAAAAAGAAATTACCAGCGTTTTTTATGTATGCTAAAGACAAAGAACAAGGACAGGTTGAGGAAAGAAACAATTCCCCGGTTAATCGTATCATTAATTTGTTCCCAAAGAAGAATCTAAAATTTAATTTTACTGCTGATAATATTGGAAAGTTTAATTATCAATTACTTATGTCTAATCCTGATACAGAAATAAATGATGAAATAGTATTAAAATATAGGGAGTTAGTACGAAAATTAAAGCAAAATATAACATCATACGATAAAGACGGCAATTATGATTCGTTGCTTACGGACATAAGAAATGAATTAATTTCTTTGGGGTATGACGAAAAATACATATGTGATGTGTTGGTTAAACAATTATTTGGTATTAGCAAGAGCATTAATAAGAGAGCTTTTTGGACTTTGTATGGGGATATTGTTTATAACAACCTTTGTAGAAATATTGATGAGAATTATATTCAATGTGAGAGATGTAAGACTAGGTTTTATGTTAAACAAAGAAATCAGACTGTGTGTGATGAATGTCTTTGTCAAGAGATTGAGAGAAAGGAAAGATTGAAGAAAAATCATAAGAAGGTCGTAAAATGTTGTGATTGTGGCGAAGAATTTGACGTAGATATTAGAAACATGAAAAAAATTAGATGTGATAATTGTCAAAGAGAATATCGTAAGCAATGGGATAGAAATAGAAAGACTAGGTAAATTCCACTTTTGATTTTTGTTTGTAAAATGTCCACAAACCTTGCATTTATGCGGTTTTGTGGACATTTTATTTTGTCTTTTTGTTAAAAAATCTAGACTTTAAGGGGGAATAACCTACAATATCCCATTATATACTATATCGCTAATGTGGATATTTGTCAATGGTTATTTTTCTATTATTTATCTAATTATGGTTTAGTAAATCTGAATTAGATATTACTCTTATTTTAAACCGAGAAAGGACATCAAAAAAATGGTCTGTGTTTCAAAAGAAGAAGCAAAGGAATTACGTAAGCTTATACCGGGGATAGAACTTAAAAAAACGGTAAGACAAAAAGCAGGAAACCGTGGTAAATATTATGCGGTGGAAGAGCCTAGAGTTCTTAATGCTATTAAGAAACTTAGAAATGAGTAATCTCATATATAAGAGATAACACAAACAATAAATATCCTATGTTATTTACATAGGGCAGTCTGGTGGCTGTAACAAAATTAAAGGAAATTTTATTATTTATGAATATAAATAAAGATTACGAAACTAATCTTGATGAAATTCTTTCATCACCTACCGAATTAACTCCTGCTACATATCAATATTATAAGAATTTAAAAAATCGCACAATTATCATTAATGACCAGATTGATTCTGATATTGTAGAACATGCAATGTTACCACTTATTGAAATGGATAATGATGGCACAGATGAACCTATTACCATTAGACTGTCTACTGTAGGCGGGTCGCTTTTCGATGGTATTACGCTTTGCGATATAATTGATAATCTTAAAACAAAGACCACTATTGTTGTACAGACTTATGCTTATTCTATGGGGGGGATTATCCTCATGGCAGGATATAATAATCCCAATGTTAAAAAAGTTTGTTATAAGCATAGTACGGCACTTTTACACGCTGGTAGCACTTATCTGGAGGGCAATTTGTCATCGGTAAAAGACCAATTTCATTTTAATCAGAAATTTGAACAGAAACTCAAAAATTATACTCTTTCTCATTCTAATATTACGGAAGAAGAATATAACGCTATGGAACGTTATGAGTGGTATATGGATTCCGATACAATGCTTGAAAAGGGCTTAGTTGATGAAATTCTGTGAGGCGGCTATGGGTAAGAAATTCTTAGACACAAATGCAATTCTTGAAAATAATGCAGACCTTACAAATGTAATTATTAGTTTCAAGACGATTGAAGAACTTGAATCAATTAAAAGTAATCGTAATAAATCTGATGAAATTCAATATAAGGCTCGACAGGCTGTTAAAGCAATAATGCGAGACAAACCAGAAGTAGTGGTAGTTACAGAAGATGATTATAATATGCTTTCGAAAATGAAGTTAGAGTGTAATAATGATAATCTGATTATCGCTACTGCAAAAAGAGCAAATCTTGAAAATGAAAATTCTGTGGTATTCGTTACAAATGACTATCTTTGTGGATTGATTGCTGAAAATTATTTTGGGCTGACAGTTGAGAAAAATGAAAACGATAAAACTGGAGAAATTTATCAAGGATACCGCGCCATTAGAGGAAATACTGATACGATAAACTCATTGATGAATAAAATAGATTTATCTGATTGGGTAGTAAATGAATATCTTATTATAGAGAATACAGATGATAATACTTCGAAAGAAATGCGTTTTGATGGTGAAAAGTTTGTAAATCTCAAACTCCCTTCATCTAAATTTATCAAGGCTAAAAATTCATTACAGAGATGCGCATTAGACATTTTACTTAATCCTGATATTACAATCGTTGCTATTCTAGGTGGTTATGGAAGCGGTAAAACGTTCCTTGCTATGCAGATGGCTTTATATAATGTACAAGAGAAAGGTAATCAGTCAAAAATACTCGGCGTTAGAGAAACACTTGGTGAAGGTATGAGTGTTGGGTATTTGCCCGGCGATTTGAATGATAAGATTGGCAACTTCTTCTCTCCTTTAGCACAATCGTTAAATGGTGGAGAGTTTGAACTTGATAGGCTTAGAATGGCTGGTACATTAGATGTTAATGTTCCTTATTATATGAAAGGCACAACGTATAATTCAACAATTATTCTTTGTGATGAAGCAGAGGATTTAACAGAAAAGCAGATAAGGCTTGTTGGAACTAGATTAGGCGAAAATAGCAAGATTTATTTTGCTGGAGATTATAAGCAGTCTGTTATAAATCATTCGCAAGGAAATCCTTTAGTAAAAATGTGTAATGCATTTAAGGGCAAACCCAAATTTGCTTGCATTTATCTCGGTGAAGACGTTAGAAGTGAAACGAGTAAAATGTTTGCGGAATTATTTGAAAATTAAATGTAATTCAAAAAAGAACAAGAGAAGGTGATTCTTATATAAAGACAAAGTGTATATTCACGCCCTATGTAGCAAGACGATTACTAAAAATGGGGAACGTGATAGTAGATATAAAACCTCGTAAAGAAGATAAAGATAAAACAATCTTTGTCTTTGAAGATACTGAGAAATTACAAACTGATTTAGCAATAGCTATTCAGCATTATCATGAAGAAAGTACATAGAAAGGACAAATTATTATGGCTAAGACAGTTAAAAAGGTAAGTTTTTCAAAGGGGCTTATTTCTCGTGAGGGAAGTGAGCTTATGATTACTGAAATTGGCAAGGACGAAACTAAGACTTATAATCTCAATAAGGTTATTGATGAGTTTATAGGTCAGGAGGGTGTTAGCCTTACTATCAGCATTGATGATGATATTCCTGCTGAGGAAGACGACTAAAGGTCGGTGTGCATGACAAAGTACAAGAGACTGGATGGGGAAGATTTTGATACATATGCTTTAAGATTATATGAGAATAAAATTGAATATGACCTAACTAGTAGAGACATTTCACTTTTACTTAATCAGGAAAGCGATATTCAAAAATCAGAATCGGCATGGAGAAAGCATTATGCTTGTATGAGAAAGGGTATTGAATACCAACGTAATTTAGACAACGTTGGCATTGCAACTAGAATATTATGTATCTCTGATTGTCACGTTCCTTATCAGCTTACTATTGATACGTTAGAGAAGTATAAAAACAAGGTTGATATTCTTCATCTGAATGGAGATATTGGTGATTGTCAAGGTATTTCAAGTTTCCCTAAGGTCTATCGAAAGTCCCCTATGGAAGAAATTATTGAAACTCGTCAATATATTATTAATTTAATTGAATATATAAAGCCTAAAAAAGTTGTAATCAACTTTGGCAATCATGAAATCAGATTCCAAAATTATTTTGCTAAAAATCTTGATACTGATATTCTTGAACTAATGCCACAGACAGCATTGGAGTTAATTTGTGTAGATGGTTTTAAGCATTATAATAAGCGTGAAAGAACCAAGGTAGAATATAAACCTTTAGTGGAAGTTTTTGACGATGTTGAAATTGAATATACAGGAAATTGGTTTAATCAGATTGGTGATTGTATATTTGCGCACCCAAAGGCGTTCTCATCAGGGATATTAAAGACTGCTGAAAAGGCAATGCTTTGGTTTAGAAATGAGGGTTATAATTTCAAAACTCTTGTTTTAGCTCATACACATCGCAGTGGTATGTATAGTGTAGGTAATACCACTATTTATGAACAAGGTGCTTTTTGTGATACAAAAGCAAATAATTATTCTGATGGACAATTATATAACAGTCAAAAGGAAGGCTTTATATATTTGTGTCAGGATAGTCAAGGCAATACAATAAGAGAAAAGACAAATCTTATTGTGTTAAATTAGAACTCTAATAAAAACAACAACAAAAGAAAACAAAGAAAGAGGTAAATTATTATGGTAAAGAAGAATTTTATTGATGTTATTCAGACTAAGGTAAACGAGGTAACTGGCGAGGAGTATTCTAAGAGAGTGTGTGGTGATATGCTTGACGCTGTAACTTCTGCTATTGCAGAGGTTCTTACTTCTGGTGATACTATCAGAATTGATGGTCTTGGTACATTTAGTACTCGTTTTCAGGCAGGTCGTGAGGGTGTTTCTGCTTTCAATGGTGAGAAGTGGAAGACCGCAGACACACTTGTTCCGGCGTTTAAGTTTAGTGGCTCTCTGAAGGATTCCGTTGCTGAGACTTATGACCCCAAGAAGCATAAGCCTGCCAAGTAATCTGAGTATAAGAATTTTATATATAAGAACATAAAACAAAATTAAAAAAGAAACAAGATGAAGTACATAAGGAGAATTTTATGCTCGCAGAAAAGATGACTGAATATGATGTGTTTACCGAGGCATTGAGTAACAGTAAGAATGATACTTCGATTATTGTACCTCGCACAAAGGTAATAGATTTTCTGAAGATATGTGTTACTAATTGTATAGGTGACAAGTATAAGTTTATCGAAATTGATATAGACGATGAGGACTGGTGTGATTATGTAATATCGTTTGTAGATATTGATGGTGTTACTGATGTTTTCATTGAGCCTATGGTGAACAGAGATAAGAAAGTTTATTTTGATACTGAATGTGATATCTCTTATGTTGATGTTGAATGTGATAATGATATTTTTGCACATTTGACCACATTTAAGGAAATGCACATTTTTGATACTAGGTGTTAAAATAAAAATAGATTAGAGTAAAATCTATAAAATTAAGAATATCTCTTGTCTGTACAGATAATTGATAGATGTGGGGTCAGGCAGTGCAATAGTGCTGTCTGACTATATCACAGCCTTACAGGAAGTTAACCAGCCTTAATGAACGAAATGGGGAAGACGTTTATGGTTACGTCTATAAATAATATTCCAACTTTTATGTTATTAGCGTACATATCAGCAAAATAGCCACATTTATAATGTGTTGCGGGTGGGTTTGGTTTATGGGTATCCAGATGATATGATAAAACCTTTTATATGGGGCGTTCTTGCAGTAGACCTTTTAGGTGTGAGTGCAAATCTCATGGTGTCCCACCGATAATGGGTATGGTTTCCGATGTTGTAGCCCCAATAAAAACAACTCGGCACACGTTTGTGCTGGGCGTGTGAAATTCATAAATTGCTAATTTTGCATAAAACTCCTTTCGCATCCTCCGTAACAGATGAGTGCCGTTCTATGGGTATAGGGCGGTGCTTATTTGTTATATTGATTATACCTTATCGGGTATGATTTTTAGATAAATATGATTATTTATACCTTAAAGGGTATAGTTGATAAGCTGATATAGCTCAATTGGTAGAGTTTCTGTTTTGTACTCAGAATGTTGTGGGTTCGATTCCTACTATCAGCTCCAAGTCCTTAAAAGGATTACTTGCTAGTCGAGGTCAGATTTATTCTGATAGCTCATCTACCATGTGTAGAAAGAGATTCTGGTATTTTTATTAAAATATCTGTTCAAAAACATATTGCAGATGTTCAACATGGATAATTTATGGATTATCTGTTTTGTTTTGTATGCAATGACTTTTATTTTATAAATATTTATAAGTTGTTATTTAATGTGGGGTGATTATTCATCTCAAAAAATGATTTTATTTTTCATTTTTAATTCCTTTTCGGAATGGCTATTGCCGTAGTCATTCCACATTAGATAACAATAAAAAATGTTATCGGCAAATAATAAAGATAAATATTGAGTGTTCACTACTCAGTGTGAAGAAAGGATTAAAATTATGGAAAATGAGATTATTGTTAAAGGAACTCAAAACTTTATGGGAATAGAAATCCCTATTGTTGAGGGTGGTTTTGGAGAAAACAAGAAATGTATTTTGGTTAATACTGTGGCTGAAATACACAGTGCAAGAATTGATAAAATCAATGAAATGATAAGCAATAATATTGATGAGTTTGAAACTGGAGTCGATATTATTGATTTGATGGCTAATGACGACTCCTTAAACCTTGCGAAGAAATATAAATTAATAACTAATAATAGACAAAGGCATTGTTATGTTTTGTCCAAAAATGGATATCTAAAATATTATAATTTAATAAGAAATAAAAACGAAAAAATTTATAATATAATTATAAACAATTATTTTGATGACAATCACAATAATATCATATCTTTTGTGCAAAATAAAGAAATTAAGTTTAGAAATCAATTGGCTGCCATATTTGACAAATTTAAAATTAGATATGCTTTTCAATATCAAGTGTTGAAATATAGAATAGATATTTATTTACTAGATTATAATATTGCAATTGAGTATGATGAAAATAATCATAAATACTATACATATGAAAAGCAAGAATTACGTGAAGAAAATATTAAGGAAAAATTAAATTGTAAATTTATAAGGGTGACAGATGAATATTCTATTGATGAAGCAATTGCAATTGTTTTAAGTGAGTTGTTTATTATCAAAGGATAAGACTTTCCCTAAGACTTTAATTACTGGCAAGGGTCAGATTGCTCTAGTGGAAAGATTAAGAAATGAATTTGGCGTGGAAGATTAAAAATTAAAATTATAAACCCGTTATACATAAATGGATATAACGGCTCACAGTTTAGTTTGCTCTATAAAATATAAATAAAGGAAGTGACATAGTGGCAAGAACAACTGTCTACAATCATATAACAACTGAGGAAAAGATAGCAGAAATTAACGAAAATAATACTTGGCTTATAAATGAATTTCTAGAGTATCTTGCCTCTATTGACCGTGCGCCTCAAACTTTAAGGTCATACAAGAGTGATTTACATATATTTTTTGTATGGAATATTGACTTTAACAATAACAAAGATTTTGTAAAATTAACAAAACGAGAAATAGCAAAATTTCAGAATTATGCTATAAATGAATGGCATTGGTCTCCTCGTCGTGTGAGACGTGTAAAATCAACTCTTAGCTCAATGAGTTTATTCATTGAGAATATTCTTGATGATGAAGAGGGATATGAGAATTTCAGACCTATAATAAAAAAGATTGAGTCCCCCGTGAATGAAGCAGTTAGAGAAAAGACTATCTTTTCTGATGAACAAGTTGAACTTTTGATGGATACTCTTGTTGAACGTAAGGAATATGAAAAAGCTTGTGCGGTTGCAATAGCAGCATATTCGGGCATGAGAAAAGCTGAAATTTTGCAAATGAAGATGGAATATTTTAATGATGACCATTTAGTATTTGATTGTTTGTATAAAACTGATAAAATTAGAGCAAAGGGCAGAGGACAACTAGGCAAGCAAATTAACAAATATGTTATGAAAAAGGTAGATAAATATTTAGACCTTTGGAAAGCAGAACGTGAAAAACTTGGTATTAATTCTGAATGGGTGTTTGTCAGAAGATGCAATGGAGATTTCGCTAGAAGAGAAACTCTTGATAATTGGACTGATGAATTTTCAGAAATTGTTGGAGAAGATTTTTATTTTCACTCTTTACGACATTATGTATGTACAAGTCTTTTGGGAGATTATAATTTGCCAAGTGAAGTAGTCAGAGAGTTCTTTTCTTGGAACAGTATCGAAATGACCAAAATCTACTACGATCGGTCAACGGTTGATGATTTTGGAAAATACTTTACAGCTGATGGCATTGTAAAGCAAGAGGATAGTAAAGGTTTCTCTGATATAAAATAATTGTAATTTATGTAAAATGATAGAGAAAGGACATAAAAAATGAACAATAACAACAATAATAATTTCAACTTCACAAACCCGGAAACTCATCTTATAGACCGCCTTGGTTGTGTAGGACTGATATTTATATCATTCCTTAGCATAGCAGTGATAATTTTCTCTCCTGTAATAGCTTTCGGAATAGCATATTTTATTGGTTGGATTATGTCACTTTGTATAGGTGACGTGGTGGCAAATGGGCTGAATATGATATTTGCAACTGATAGATTTACACCAGAGGTTATTCCGTTATTCTATGGGACGATGGGATTAATTGGTAGTTTCTTTAGAAAGAGTAATGGAACAATTACAAATGAGATTAATGAAATAAAGAAGAAGCTCAATAACAAAGTTAGTGAAGATTAAAAATATAATAAAAAATAATCAAATATAATTAAGCCTTACTGTAATGGTAGGGCTTTATATATATGCCTTGATTGACTGCATGAGGTTGATTGAGAGATGGATACAAAGACTTACAGAGTTGCAAACTGTAAGATAAAGTAATGATAGGTTTCTTCTCCCCTATTATTACTTTTCTTTGTATTTAGATAAAAAGATTTAGGAGAAGATGTAGAATGGAGAAGAAATTATGTTATTAACAAAAGAAACAGATTATAAAGTTAATGCTCGAAGTTTAAAATATTATAAGAATTTGGGCTACCAATGTCATATTGGAGATATAATAAGTGTTAAAGTGGAGGATTTAAAACCCTTTTCGCTTTCATTAGTTCAATATCAATGTGATAGATGTGGTAAAGTTTTTGAACTTCCTTTTAGAAGTTTTTCACATTCACATAGAATAAATGAAAAAACTTTTTGTGTTGAATGTGCTAATAAAAATAAATATGAGGCTAAAAGTCAAGAATCTGAAAAATATAAGGCAAAAGATGGATTTAAAATTTGTTCATCTTGTAACAGAAAATTACCTGCAAACAGTGATTATTTTAATCATAAAGGTATAAAACTTTCAGACGAAAGAAAACATGCTATAAGTTTAAGAAACAAGGGCAAATGGAGCGGAAATAAGAACCCTCGTGTCACAAATCCTTTTAAGGGGAAAGATAATCCTAATTGGAGAGGTGGAATTACTGCTTTATATCAAGAACTACGTTCTGATACAAAAGAGTGGTTGATAAAGTCTGCTGAATCTACAAATTATAATTGTGTAATTACAGGAAAGAATTTTGATAATGTCCATCATTTATATTCATTTAAAAACATCGTAGAAGAAGTGTTTGTAAATCTTAATATTGATAAACGTAAAAATGTTTCAGAGTATTCTGAATGTGAGGAAATAGCAATTAGAAATGAATTAAAACGACTTCATAATTTTTACGGGTATGGCTCCCCAATAAATAAAGATGTACATAAATTATTTCACGACTTGTATGGATATACAAATACAAACTATTGTGATTTTATAGAATTTGTTAAGCGTGTAGAACTTGGTGAATTTGACAAATGGTTTGAAGAAAATAATCTACCAATCAATATAAATTATGATTATATAAGTTATGTAAAGGAATTGCAAAAGGAGGTGGGGTAATGCCTAGAAAACCAAAAACAGCAGTCCTGCCACCTATGGAAAAGACAAAATTTGTATGTCATTGTTGTGGTAAAAATAAAAGTGAAACCGAATTTTTTACAAGTAAATGGAGCAAAGTTTGGAATGATACTGATAAAAAAGTGTTGTTTTGTAAAGATTGTATTCAAGCATTGATGGATGAATATACACCGAGATACGGCGAGAAAACAGCTCTGATTATATGTTGTGCTTTATTAGACGTGCCTTATTATGGGACATTATATCAAAGCATTGTAAATAATAATTCGTTTTTTAATGTGGGTTTATATCTTAGACAATTGCAAATGAGACAACATCAGTATAAGAATTTTTCAAATTGTATTACTGATGGGGAGTTGTTAAAAACAGAAAGAGAAGTTAAAGAAGAAGTCGAAGCGAAATGGAGTAAAAAAGATAAACAGAATATGAATTATTCTATTTCTGTTGTTGGATACGATCCTTTTGATGATTGTAATATGACTGATTCAGATAGACGTTATTGTTTTAATATACTTGCAGGATATTGTGATGTTGAAGGCATTCGTGATGATAGTCATAAAATCCAATGTGTAATACAAATTACTCAAAATCAAATGCAAGTGCGAAAAATTAATGAAATGATAAATCATGAACTTTTAGCCACAACTCCTGATGAAAAAAGAATAAAAGAATTAACAGCTACTAAAAAACAACTGCAAGATAGTATTGCAAAAATGGCAGAGGACAACAAATTGTCTTCGGCTTATAATGAAGAAAAAGGAGCGGGGAAACATACTTTATCTCAAAAAATGAAAGATATGTTGTCAGATGGGTATGAAGCTGTTAGAGTTAATCTTTTTGACATTCGTACTTCTGAATGTATGAAACAAATTGCAGATTTAAGTAATCAAAGTATAATGGAGCAATTAACATTGGATTCAAATGATTATACAGAAATGATAAAAGAACAAAGAGAAATGATTACTAAATTACAAGAAGATACGGATATTTTAACAGAAGAGAATCGTATGCTCAAGAATAAGATTATCGACTTAGAAACAAAAAAGAAAAGTAGGTGATATAAATGGAAATTTACATACCTACTACTGATAAGGAATTTAGTCAACGCAAAATTGAAGAATACACAAAATTTGAAAAAGTGATTAATTGGGGAAGAAAAGACCCAATAAGATTTTCTGAAGAGTTTTTTGGAATTAAATTGATAGATTATCAAAAATGGTGTTTTATAGAAACTTGGGATAAACCTTTTGCATTATGGCTATGTTCCAGAGGTACGGGCAAAACCACTTTAGCAGCGGTATATCTGCAAACTAAAATGTTATTAATTCCTGACTATCATGTGTTTGTATCGGCTAACTCATTAAGCCAGTCCATTGATTGTTTTAAAAAGATAGAAAGCTTAGCATTACAGCGCATTCCGTCTTTTAAGACTGTAACTGATGTATTTGCTGCCGAAGTTGAAAAATCAGCAAATAGCGAAACAGGATTTTTGCATAATCCTGCCGGAAATAGCTTTCAATTATATAACAATTCTAGCTTATTAACGTTATCAACTAATCTTAATGCTATACGTGGTAAGCGTGGAAGTGTTTACTACGATGAAACTTCGTGGCAGTCACGAGAACAAATGGCTGCTACAGAGCATTACGCTGATGTGGATGCAAGCTTTGGATTAGGTGTTGAAAAAATTCATTATTATGACCCTATACAAATGCCTTTACAGTTATTATATGCTTCGAGTGCTGGCGATGTAACATTCCCTTTTTATGAGAAATATGTTACATTTGCAAAAAAAATGTTTTTAGGGAATAGAGATTATTTTGTTTGTGATATAGATGCAAATGATGTTGTAAATTTTTCTTCTGTAGATGGTGAAAAAATTAAGTCTCATCTTACTCAAGCTCAGATAGATAAGGCTGTTGAAGAAGACCCAGAACTTGCGGACAGAGAGCTTTTTAATAAGTTTCGTAAAGATGGTGGTCAAAATGCAGTCTTAAAAATGGACACGTTAATTCGTAATTCAGAAATTAGAGTGCCTTCATTATATAATGATACAGGCAAAAAGAAATTTATACTTTGTTATGACCCAGCTCGTAATTTTGATGGTTCAGTTTTAGCTATTTATCAGTTAATGAATAGTAAAGAATATGGTTTTTGGTTGAGAGTAGAAAATGTTGTTTCAATGGTTGACACTCAAAGTAAACATAAAACCCCTTTGCCAATGCCAGAACAGTTAGAAATAATAAAAGATTTAATGATTAAATATAATGGAGAACGTGCTGCTGAATGGGAAAATATTGAATTTTATGTGGACTCTGGTTCTGGCGGTGGTGGTATTAGTGCTGTTTGCGACCAGCTCATGAATGGTTGGATAGATAAGAATGGGTTAAAACATAGGGGAATTATTGACCCAGAACACAAGCAATATGAAACAGCAAGGAAAAAATATACAGATGCAATGCCTATTGTTCACCTTATTGATCCACAAGGGTATAAAAAAATAATCTATGATTCGTTGCAAAAAATGGCGAATTTAAATTTAATTAAATTTACAGATTATGATAATAAAGATTATTTATTGTTGCCCAAATCTAATGGAGAATATGATAAATACGAATTGTCTTTTGAAGAAAAATTATCTTTGGCTAATATTAATATGATGAAAACCGAGGTTTCATATATGTGCCGTTATGATACAGGTAATGGAGGAGTTCAATATGAATTAGCAAGGGATAAGAAAAACACTATGCACGATGACCGTGCATATACGTTAGCTATGGGGGCATATGCGTTAGCGAAACTTAGAAGGGAAGATTTGGTAAACAAGCCCAAATCCCAATCCACCCTCGATTATTCTTCTCTTTCACGCAAACCAACAATACCTCAATCTCGATACTAAAACAAAAAGGTGGTGAAAAATAAAATAATGGCAAGAACATCAAAAACAAAGAAAACTGCTAATACAACTAATAATACTTCTTCTACAGAAGTCTTATCTGATGACTCGAAATCTCAACTTCAGACTTTTAACTCAACTATTGCAAATGCACTATCTCAAACTCTTACTAAAGAGAAATTTGATATAGCCGAGTTTAAGAGAATTGTAAGCACAGAGCTGAAATTTGATACAAATTACATAGACCCAAATAAAAAGCTATTAAGTTTTTCAAAAAGAGAGATAGCCGAAATGGCAGAACGTCCTGAAAGATTTGGTAAAGATATTCTTCGATTAAGTAGATATATGTATCGTAAGTCAGGATATTACAAACGCCTTGTAGATTATTTTGCTAATATGGGTGTGTTGAGATACACCATTGATACGAAGATGTATAATCCTAAGAAAGTATCAAAGACTGCATTGAAAACTAATTTTCTAAGATACACTGCCTTTTGTGACAAACTCAGTCTTACAAATGAAATAAACAAAATACTTAAAACAATGTTTATTGAAGATGTAGTGTTTGCTTATAAGATAGATAATGGGATAAATTATACATACTATTATCTTGATCCTAGTATCTGTGAGATAAGTTCAATAGTAGACGGTAATGTATTTGAGTTTGTACTTTTGAAAAATAAAATATCAGAGACTAAAAAGAGTAATTTGCCAGCCCCGTTGCAAGATTTATTAAACGACTCAAGGTATGATAAGGTTACAAAAATACCTGTGCCTTTTGAAAATTCTCTTTGTTTAAAGTATAATTCTGATAGCATTGTTCCATTCCCACCTTTCTTTACAATGATACCGGATATTCTTCTTGTGGATGAATATAAGGATTTGACCAAGGCGCAAAGCATAAATGATGCTTATAAATTATTGACTATGAAGATACCAACTAAAGACGGTGAAATCACTCTTGATGATACTTTGATAACAACTTTTACAAGTATTGTCTTGAACACAGTCCAGAATAATATTGGTGTAATTACTACGCCTTTTGAGACTGATACGGAGGAATTTTCATCTAGTAATGCCGATGACAGAGACACTGTGTCTGATGCTATTTCATGGGCATTTAAGAATGTTGGCGTATCTGAAGCGTTGATGAGTGGAGCTTCGTCTGGTTCAGAATTAAAATATTCTATTATCAATGATAGTGGTGATATATTCAGAATTTATCGTATGATAGAGGACTGGGTAAAATTACAGACAAATCTTATTGTTATACAAGGCAATGGAAATAATTTTATTACCGACAATTACAAATTTTCATACAAAATTCTTGATATGACCATTTTTAATCAGACTGATTTTATTGATAATGAACTGAAGATGGCACAGAATGGCATCCCAAATAAAATGAGATTATGTTCTGCTAATGGTATGCCACCTGCGGAGATGCTTGGTAATAGTTTTGTTGAAAATGAGTTGTTTAACGATGTATTTGAAGGGTGGCAGGTATTAAAAACTAGCTATACACAGTCGAGTGATGACTCTGATAATAATGGTGGGAGACCAGCTATGGATGAGACGGATTTAAGTGCTAGTGGGGAAGTGACTGCAAATAATGATACCAATGATCCTGATAATCGGTTGAGTTAAGGTGGTGATTATTATGGATTTTATATGTATTATTGATAAAACAAAGGCAGATTTATTAAAATCTAAAGGCTTTAATTATCAATTATCAGAAATTGATAGTAAAACAGTATATAAGTTTCTTAATACTCCTGAACTGAAAACTTACTTAAACAGTAATTTTTCTAGTCGGGAGTATTTTGTTATACCTTATATGAATTTTTAATGAAAGGCGGTGAAATGAAATTTGGAGAATAAAACAATAAGATTTTCTACTGATATAAAATTATCGTCTTCAACAAATATAAGTAATGATGAAATTGCATTGGTAGATGTTCTTTTATGCTATCACGGTGAAAATAGAAATGGCTCTTGTATGACAAAAGACGTTATGACTAAGGCAATTCCCACGTTATATGGCGTTCCAATTATCGGAGAATACATATATCTGGATGATGGTTCTCAAGACTTTGGGTCGCATGGTGGTAGGATTATAGTTTCCGATGATGGTATTAAGTTTGAGTCAACTACTATTCCTTATGGATTTGTAACTAAAGAAGCGGTTGATAATGCAGAGTGGATTACTATTACTGAAAAAGACGGGCATACACAACATGAATATTTGTCTTTGAAAGGTTGTGCTGTATGGTATAAACGTATGCCTGAAGTAGCTTCTATTCTTGAAAAGAATTATGGGCAGAGCATGGAAATCACCATAAAGAATTATTCTTGTGCCGACAACGGGATTATGAATATTACTGATTTTACTTTCTCTGGGGTTTGCATACTTGGTTCTAAACCGTCTGGTGAAGCAGTAGAACCATGCTATGAAAGTGCTTGTATTGGCAGACATTATGAACTTAGTGAGATAAAGAAAGACATTAAGGAAATGATGGAGGCTTACAATAAATTTCAAATAAAAAAGAAGGAGGAAATCTTAATGGATTTTACTAAGGTTACTGACGCTCTTGCACAGTACAAGATTGCTGATACTGATAATGCTAAGTATGGTCTCCTGACTGTTAGCGATACAAGTATCGGTGTTCTTGACCTTGAAGATTTCTCTGTATATACCATTGATTGCACTGAAAATGAGGGTGAAATCGTTATGGATATGGAGAATAAGGTAAAGTGTGCATTAAGCGTTAAGGATTATGTTGAGGGTGAAAGTTTTGATCTCGCAGGTGCTGTTGAGGCTATAAAGGCTACCACAAAATCTGATTATGAGAGTGAACTTTCTAAGGTTTATCAGACAGAGTATGAGTCTAAGATTGAGGAACTTACAAAAGCTTATTCTGAACTTAAAGAACAGTTTGAACAGGCTAATGCTGAACTGACTGTGTTTAAGGAAGCAGACGAAGCTAAGAAGGTGGCAACTCATAAGGCTGAAATTGATACTGTAATTTCTCAGTATGAGAAGAAGATAGGCAGACTTCCGGAGTTCCTTTGCTATCGTGCAAAGTTAGACTATTCTAAGTCTGTTGAAGACGTAACAAATGAACTTACCATTATGGTTGGTAAGACAATGATGGATAAGGCTAATAAGTCTACATTCTCTTATAACCCTGTGACTGCGGGTGTGGCTAATAAGCAGTCCAATAACTATGCAGATGGCAGATATGGTAATCTGCTTAACAAATTCTCTAATATGGATTAAAAAAGATTTTAATGAAAGGAAGATTAATATTATGGCTAAATATGGCGTAGTTGAAACAACTAAGATTACTGAGCCTTGCTTTGATGTCAAGGCTACTATTGATGTGGAAAATGGTTGGGTCGTTAAGAAGGGCGACATTGCAACCGGCGAGAAGGCAATTTATAAGGCAGAAGTCCCTGCTACTACTGACGAGGTTTATCTTGTAGCAAATCCTGCATGGGATTACAATGATTCTTCTATCATCAATCAGAATGAGGAGAATTTTATTAATAAGCCTGGCAAGCCTTTCAGAGTATATGCTCTCAAAAAGGACAATCTGTTTGCTGAACTGGATTATGCTATTGCTAATAGTGAGTCCATTGCAGTTGGCGATTACATAGGTGTAGACGGTACTACTATGAAACTTAAGGATTTAGGTACTTCTGATCCCGGCTCTACTGCTTTTATGGGTAAAGTAATTGATATTACAGAGTATGGCTTTGCTTACTGCACTGGTACTGCTGGCAATGTCGGTGCTACTGGCAAGAAGGTCACTATTGAAGTAGTACGTAATACTGTTACCGCTTAATCTAAAAGAAAGGAGAAATAAAATATTATGGAAAAGAATCTTAAAGAAATTTGCAATCTGATGAATGATACTCTTTCTAATAGAGTTGCAATGTTTAATAAGGGCGGTGCTCCTTATGCAGAGGAGGCTATAAGAGAAGCTTTCTTCAACATCCTTGGCGAGGACAAGCTTACACATCAGAACTGGAGAAACCATAAGAATGAGATTTTCACTATTATGGAGGAGGTGCTCAATACTAATCTTCCTCTTGCATGGGAGAACTCTCCTTTTTATAACCAGTTTGTAGAGACCAGAAATGGCAGACTTGGTGACAAGAATGAGTTTATTGTTGAGGACAATTCCGTACTTGTGGCTTCTTCTTTCTCTGGCAATCACTGGGATACGCCTCGTACAAAGATTATGGGTCGTAAGGCATTCAGTCTTGATACCGAGTGGTATTTTATTCGAGTATACGATGACCTTGAGAGATTCCTCAAGGGTGTGATTACTCTGACAGACCTTGTTGCTAAGATGCAGAAGGCTATGCAGGACGCTATTGATAGTCACATTGTGGCTTCTTTTAATGGTGCTGGCACATATCTTCCGGCTCAGTTTACTGTAAGTGGTACATATACCAAGAATAAGATGTCTGAGCTTATTCAGAGAGTACAGATTGCTTCTCAGAAGAATGTAGTTCTTGCTGGTACTAGGACTGCTCTTTCTTCTATCACTTCTGGTATTGAGTCTCAGTGGATTTCTGAAGATCAGAAGAAGGAAATGGCTACTACTGGTATGCTCCGTTCTCTTACTGGTCTTGGTGTTATTGCTGTCGAGATTCCTCAGACCTTTATCCGTGGTACTTATGACTTCAAGGTTGATAATAAGTCTATCTTTGTTCTTCCTGATAATGAGAAGTTCATTAAGGTCTATTTCGAGGGTGATACTCGTGCAAGAGAACTTTCTGCGCAGGATACTCACGACCAGACTATCGATACTCAGATTCAGACTAAGGTTGGCGTAGGTTGTGTATTTGGTGAGGTATTTGGTAAGTATAATATTACTTAATTTTGAATATCCAAAATCATAAAAAGCAATGAATTTATTATTGGGTGGGGTGGTGGCATTCCACCCTATCCATTATAAATTGAAAGGAAAAAGTACATATGGATTTTGAAAATATGAGCTTAGATGAACTCAAGAAGTATGCTAAATCTAAGGGTATGACATTTGGAAATATCAGTAAGGAAAAGCTAATTACAAAACTTAATGAAACTGAGAAAATCAATAAGGTTTTAGAAGACGATACTGATATCGTTGCAGATGAACCTGTTGCTGACGTACAGGTTGAAAATGTTAAACCTGTAGAAAGTGTGCTTGATACAATTACCAAGGCTATTGATGAGGTTGCCGAAACTAAAGAAGAAGTTGAAACTGTTGAAGAACTTCCTAACGATACTGTTATCCGAGTAAGAAGTATTACTTTTGGAACGACCATTTACAAGTCTCCTATTACTGGTTCAGAGTTTATCTGGAATAAGATGGGTGATGTTCAAGATATGACTATTGGTGAACTTCGTACCATGAATAACTCTTATTCCGACTTTTTGAACAAGCCTATGCTTATTCTACTTGATGATAGGGCAATACGTCAGTTCAGACTTTCAAAGCTTTATGAGAGTGTTTCTTCTATATATGATTTGAAGACACTTTTCACAAAGGATATTTCTACTATTGAGGGCGTTATTACAAAAGCTCTTGAAGCAAATATGAGAGATATGCTTATTTCTCGTGTAAGAATGATGTATAAGAATGGTTCTCTGAAGGATATCAATGTTATCAGACTTCTTGAAGATAGGCTTCAGTTTGATATTCTTAGAGATATCTGATATAAGATAAGAAAGGAATGGCTATGGCAACATCATATAAAGAATTGTATAATTCGGTTTATAGCAAAATCAAGGATTACGATTTTATTGCTATGCCCGAAGATAAGGCTGATGAAATTCTTCACGATTATATACGTCCTGCCATAGTTGACTTTGAGGACTGCAAACAGGATTTGTCTGACCGTGATGAAACATTAAAGTCTTTTAATATAGATTTAACTGATATAAATTTTGAGATATTATCAAATTTTATGGTCATCAAGTATATTGAAGCTACTTACATAAATACGCCTATGGCTCTTAAAGCCTATATGAGTACGGCAGATTTTCATAAATATGATAATAAAGATGTGCTTGGCAAAGTAGTTGAAATAAGGGATGGATATCTTAAACGTAATAAACAGTTAATGATAAATTATTCTATTCGGAGTAAAGATTCTGGTTTGGCTAAACTTTATGAAGAGAAGGGTAATTATGACCCTAGTAAAAAATCAAGACCTGTTGTAAAAAATGGCGGTTGTGATTGTTGTGGTATTTTTGATGATTTTACGCCTTCTCACTGTGATTATCATTGTTCTGACTGTGGGGTGCATAGGTCATGAGTTATGCTCATATGAAACAACGTATGACTTTATCAGGCGAAACTGTACGGACAGAAAAGATAAATGATGGCAGACGGTTAATGAGTGAACAACTTATGACAGACCCATCATATCAAGAATTTGATATTTGGGAGTTTGGTGTTACTTCTGATGATTTCGTCAAACAGTCGCTCAAATTATATGATAGAAAATATTCTTCTGCAAATGGATTTACTGTAAAGTTTGAAACCTTGTGGGACAAATTTATTCCTATTGGAACGGTTTTATATGATATAAATGAAAAGCTTTATTACATTTGTACAGAATCATTTGATAAAAATAGTATTTTAAATAATGGTAAACTTACTCGTTGTAATAATTTTTTAAAATGGCAAAATGAGACTGGGAAAATTTATGAATATCCGGTGTTTGATGTCAATAGTACACAATATAATTCAGGTGTTGATGGAAATAAGATAATGACTTTGGGTAGTACACAGCATATGTTGTCTATTACTGCTGATGATAACACTATTTCTTTAAGACATGATAAAAGGTTTTTTATTGACAGAAATAAAGTAGAACCTACTGTTTTCAAACTTACGCAGAATGATACAACTGCATTAAATTATGATAAGGGTGTGGTTCATCTTACTGTTACTGAAGACCAGTATAACCCCGACACAGATAATATTGAAGAATGGCTTTGTGATTATAATAAACCTGTTTCACCCAATAATATTGAAATTACTTATACTGGGAGTCCTAGTATAAGAGTGGGTGGGTCTTATAAGACATTTACAGCAAATACATTATCACCTGTTGTATGGGATATTGTTGCTACACCTGATGTACAGAGTTGTATCACTTTAGTTCCTGTGCCTGACGAGAATAAGTGTAAGACAAAATGTTCTCAAAACGAGAATGTTATTGGCAAAAGTTTTGTCCTTAAATGTGATGATGGAATGGGAAACACAGGCGAAATAACAGTTAATATTGTAGGAGGTGTATGATGGGAAAGAATGATAATTTAATAGAGGATTATCGAAATCTTGTAACGAATACTTTGCTTACTAATCCTACTATTGTAGAAGTCCTTAGTGATGGCAAATATAGTTTGGAAGAAGCAGATGAGTTAATGTGGACACATATTTTCCCTAATCAGTATATACCTGATACAATAACTGAAACAGGGTCGTTTATTTTGTATGATTTATCTGATGCTGTTATATCGCGAGTTAATAAAACTTATATAGAGGTAACTTTATATTTTTGGGTATTAACTCATTATAAAATGCCAAAATACAATAATAAATTACGAAACGATATTCTTGTAAGAGAATTGAGAAAAGATTTCGGTGAAAAAGATTGTTTTGGTATCGCCAAGGCTCATTATGTTTCTAACAGTATATTTAATTCGGGGACTAATAAATATACTGGCAGGCTGATTACGTTTCGTGTAACGGATTGGTCGGATAGAATAAGATATAAGGATTAAATAATGGCGAAATTTAATCTTCTTAATAAAAAACAGTATAAATTCAATGATTTGATAACTGTAAATATTCCAATGGTTGGCGATGTTTGGGGCGAAGACAGAGATGTTGCTTTTGAAAAAGGATATCTCCAAACGGCTTCGTTGTTTATTCAAACACCTACTGATTTAATGTTGGAATTAAAAGAGATTGGAATTTACTGGACAGATGTTACAGAATATGAAGTATTTGTGATGTTTTTGTTATCATTATTGTCCGAAATACAACAAGGTAAAGAAAGTGATAAAATTATTCACCGTTGGGGACTAGTATTTCCCACACTTGATTGTTCTGACATATGGGCAAAAAGCAATGACGATAATAAGAATGTAATATTTGTAAATGGTAAAGACCAAGTGATTTTTAATAAAGCTATTTATGAACAGTTATCAGATTTGTTATGCTGTATTTTACACGCTGAAAAAAATCGTGAATATAGAAAAGTCCCTGAAAAAGAAACACGAGATTATATTTTGGATAGGGCTAAGAAAAAGCGTGAACGTGAAAAAGCTCGACTTCAAAATAAACAAGATAGTAAATCGTCATCTGTTTTAGATGGCGTTATTTTATTTCTTGTGAATAACTGTAATTTCAAATATAATTTTGAAACGGTTAAAAATATTACTTTATATGATTTATATGCTTCATACAAGCAGATAAATAAAAACGCTGAAATTGACAATATCATGTCCGGATATTATTTTGGTACAGTAGATTTGAAGAAAATAGGCGATAGTAAATTACAAAGAATTATTATATGAAAGGATTGAATAATTATGGCTAATGCTGCAATTGCAATGCTTGAGGGCTGGACGATTACATCCGTAGAGACAATCGAAAATTATTCTCGTACTGATGATACCTGCCTTAATATTCTTGATGAAATTAAGAATATTACTCTTTCTAACTCTGAGGATAGTGCTGATGTAACTGGTAAGAATGATACTGTACTGTTCACTATCAAGAAGAATAAGGCTGTTGAAGGCTCTGGCTCTTCTGGTTATATTTCTGGCTCTCTGCTTTCTCTCCAGACTGGTTCTGACCCTGTATCTGGTAAGATTAAGTTCAGAAAGAGAGAGGTTATTTCTTTTGAGGACAACGCTACTGAAGTAGTTACTGCTGAAACTGCTGTTGGTACTGCCGGTTCTGAACTTCTTAATGTACTTATCACTATTGATGGCACAACTACTAAGTATGAACAGGCTTCTTCTGAGGATGCATCTCATGTTGCATACACTCCCGGCACTAAGAAGATTGCGCTTCCTACTGGCATTGCTAATGCTGGTACTATCGAGGTAGTTTATGAGTATGAGAAGGACGGTGCTTCCGTAGGCAACTCTGCTGATACATATGGTAAGACCACTCATACCTTTATTAATTGCCTTGGCAAGAACACCTGTGATGAGACTTACTTCATTCAGATTGAAATTTATCGTTGTGACTGGAATGCTAACTTTGATTTTGATATGGGTGGCGATGGTGTTGAGCATCCCTTCCAGTTCAAGAGCCTTGTTGACAAGTGTGGAGTGGGCAATTCCAAGTTCTGGGACTTCAAGGTTTACAAGACCGCTTGATAAAGGATTAAATAAATATGGAAATAATCAGGCATTGTTTGGTCTGCGGGAAAGAATTTAAGGCTTGCAATACCTGCCAGCAAAATACACCCGAAACCTTGCAATGGCGTAGGGTAGTTTGCTGTCCAGCTCATTTTGCATATCATATACCTATTATTATGTATCATAATGGCGAGTACAGTAAAGACAAGGCTAGAACAGAATTACAGAATGCAATAGATACACATGGTGACATTAAATATTGTGATAATGTTAAGGCTATTGTTGATGAAATATTGGCTGATGATATAAAATTTGAATCTGAAACTGATGTAGACAACATTAAAGTTTCAGAAACTAATATTGTCAATGATAATGTAAATGAGATTATTCAAGACAAGCCTAATTCAAAGACCAAAAAGAATAGAACAAAGTTTATAAAAGAATAAAATTATAGGGAGATGACCATTAAGGCAACCGTCAAATGTGGTTGTCTCCCTATTTTTTATAATCTGATAAAGGATAGTTAAATGAAGAAATCAAAATATAATGTTGATTTATCTGAAAAGGGAAAGAAAAAACGTACATATAAAGGTATAACTTTTGATAGTGAAACGGAAATGAAATTCCTTATTGAATGGATTGAGCCTAAAATTGATATAGGCGAAATCGTTTCATATGAAATGCAAGTTCCTTATATTTTGCAAGAGGGGTTTGTGAATTTTGAAGGTAAAAAGATATTATCTATAAAATATGTAGCTGATTATGTTATTTCTTTCGCAGATAATAGACGGATTGTTGTAGATGTCAAGGGATTACCCGACACAACTGCAAAATTGAAGAGAAAATTATTTGAATATAAGTTTAGAGATATCCCATTTTATTGGTATTGTCGCAGTATTAAATATGGCAATGGAAATGGTGATAATTGGATTACATACGATGAACTTGAAAAGAGACGTAAGTCAGATAAGAAACAAAATAAAGTTTGAAAGGAAAAAGAATATGAGAGATACTATTGAACTGATTGAGATGAGTAAGTTAGTAAATACCGTTGTTGGCAGTGTGTTTTTCACCAATGAAAATACAAATGAGATAGAATATAAGCCTGAATATACTCCTGTAGTTTCGGCTTTTTATAAGATGAAGTATTACTGCCCTGATGAACTTCCCAATGATGATATTCAGAATTTTTATATTGATTGGATTAATGGTTATTATACAGATTTTCTTAATAAAATTAATCCTCATCAGAATGTTATGATTGATAATGCTATTTCTGAAAAAATTGAATATATAAAGAAGCAGGTTGGTAATCCTCTTAATAATGCTCTTGCTAGCCTTATCAATATTGTTCAGGATGCCATTGACAGATTTTCTACATCTTTTGGCGAGTTTAATGCAGATGATATGAAGAAAGTTATGACACAAGCTACTGATTTTGCAAAGAATATGGATAAAAATTCTAAGAGTATTGTCAAGGCGGTGACAGAAAATGTTGTCGAAAAGACTGAAAATGATGATAACGGAACTAAGGTTAAGACTGTATCGACTAAGAAGAAGTCTAATAAGACAAATACATCGAATAAGAGCAAAGCTGTTGCAATATCTACAAATAATGTTGTTGGGGGAGATAATGCCGATGGAAAGCAGTAAGTTTACTATGGTACTCCCTATATCTTTATCTGGCAGGATGGTTAATAAAATCGTATCAGAAACAAATGCACTCAAAAGTATGGTTTATCTTGATTTAGGTAATCGTACAGTAGATATGAAATCTATTCTTGGAATATTAAGTGCAGATTGTAAAGCAGGAATGGAAATCACGGTAATTTGCCTTGCTCATGATAAGAGTGTTGCAGAACATGATAGTAAAGTAATGGAGAGATTATTAAAGTCTGGTGATTTTTAATGGCTAAAGTTTGCAAAAGCCTTAAAGAACTTGAAAAAGCATTACAAGAAAAGGTTGACATTGCTTTATTGACCGATGTTGCTCAAACAGTAACAGAAGTAATGCAAAACCATATTGCACAAGATGTTTATGATGTATATAACCCTAGTAGGTATGCTAGAAGAATGAATGAAAACGGATTATTAGATAATAGAAATATTAATAGTTCTATTGATGGGAATACACTTATTGTGGAAAATAACACTTTAGGCTCTCCGTATTATTATGACCCAAGTGATAAAAAAACAAAAAAATCTGCAAATGCTGGTGAAGAAATTGTGGGGGTAATTGAAAGTGGCAGAGGATATGATATTTCTAATTGGGAATATGATGGTGTCCCTCGCCCTTTTATTGAGAATACAAGAGACGAGTTAAAAGATTATGAATGGCATAAAAAGGCGTTAAAACAAGGGTTACAAAAACAAGGATTAGAGGTGAAGTGAAATGGCAGAAGATTTACAAATTAGGATACCCGTCACTTTAGGAATGGAGAATATTCCTGAAGAAGTTAAGAAAATTCAGCAACAATTAAGCAATAACAAAAATACAAATATAAAAATAAATGCAATATTATCTGATGATTCAATTAATAATATTAAGAATCAATTACAGTCATTATTTAATAATAAGCAAGCAATAAATCTTAATGTCAATTCAAATGTCCAGTCACAGTTAAGTCAAGTTAATCAGACTGTTACTACCCAGATTAATGCAATTAATAAAAAAGCAGTAGTTGCTCCAAAGGTGGATATTTCTCAGATTGATTTGGAAAATCTTAAAGCAATGTCAAATGCTTTTATAAAGGCGTTTGACATAAAGTCATTAACGTCTGAAACTAAAACTGAACTTCAATCTCTGATGAGAGAATTCCAAGTTACAACTCAAAAGCAGGATTTTTCTGCAATAGCTAAGGCTCAACAAGCGTTGCAACAATTTGCTCAAGATTATGGGAAACAATTTAAAAATCAAGAAACGATAACAGCGTTTAATAATTTTAAAGCATTATATCATGATATTGCTAATGCAGTTGGTGAATGCGATGTAGCTACTAGGCAATATTTAGGAACAAATAAACAATTCAAGCAAATATTTGGGGATACTTGGAATAATTTAAGAAATAAAGATGTTGTTGGTGTCCCTGATGATAGTGCATTATGGAAATTAGGTAGTACTCTTGATGATATACTTATAAATTATAGGCAACAGATTTTAAATTTTCTGTCCGAAATTAATAAATCTTTTACTACCATTTCTCAACTTGACCAACTTGATATTAACAAATTATTTTCTAGCATAGCTAATATTTCTGGTTCATCTGGATTAATTAATACGGCGCAACAAATTCAGAATATTATTTCGGGATTTACAAATTTAGATGGTAAACTCCAAATAACGCAAGATTTATTTAACCAATTTACTGCCAACGGAACTAATACAAGTTCTTTGAATAGTACGCTTGAAAAAATTGGTTTAAGTTATACAGTCGTTGATAACAACGCCCAAAATGCTATCGGTACAATGGCACAATTTAGTAGTGTCTATAATGAGGTTGCCAATGTTCAAAAGGCATACGCTGAAAATATAAAGCAATCTATTGATGTTGAAAATCAGAATACAACTGCCACTAAAAATTCTACTGAATTAGCTCAAAAGAAGTTAAGAGCCATTGAAGAAGTTACCAAGGCACAAGAAAAGCAAAATAAGGTTTTAAAATCTGCAAGTAATTTTAGAGATTATATTGATTCATCTTTGATGACATTCAGTGGGAATGAAAATGGTATTAATGAAGCAATTCAAGCTTTTAAGAAGTTTGGAGAAGTATCATCTTCATCAATAAAATACCCGACTATGAATACAAGAGGTGGGTCTTCTGATCTTATAAAGTATTTTACTATTGAGGTTAAGTCTGCAACTGGTGAATTACAGAAGTTTGCATATACTTGGAAAAATATTGGCGATGAAGATAATCCTAATTTTGTATATATGCTTTCCAATGTTAGGGAAGCCGATGCGGGTATCCAAAAATTAATTGCTTCTCAGCAAAAATATAATGATAAAATTAAGGCTCTGCAAACATCGTTCACATCTGATTTACAAAAAATACGTTCTTCTTGGGAGGATGTAAATGGTGGCAAATCTGTAAAGTCTGATGAAAATATTAATAATCTTAATCAGCAGTATATAAAAGTAGAGCAATCAATAGAGGCGTTAAAAAATGCTGATGAAGTCACAATGGCTTCAATGAAAGCAAATGTAGTAACTCAAATTGATAAACTTAATCAGATGGTTACTCAGTACCATAATGCTGAAAAGGTTGCTACTCAACTCCGAGCAAAAGGTTTTGAAACTGTTAAGATTGATACGGGAAATAATATTGATAAATTTATAAATAGTATCAATAATTCTAAAGTCCCGGTTCAAGCAATGAAAACAGAGATTGATAATCTTACTTCTTCTTTTTCTAATCTTAATAATATTGAAGACCAAGCAGGTAAATCTTCGGCTTTAACTAGTATTCTTAATATATTGGATAATGCTAAGACTAAATTTCAAGCATTGCAAGAATTATTCAAAGGTTCTGGAAATTCAAATTGGCTTACTATAAATTCTGACCAGATAAACAAGATTGATGATATGGCAACTAAAACTGCTATATATAAGAATTATCTTAGTAATATTGCAAATGAATGGAAAGGGCAACAATTATTAGTTGGTAATGTTGCTAAAGAAATGGCATCGTTACAACGTGGTATTACAAGTATTAAAAATCCTGCTGTCTTAGATAAATATGTGGCAAGGATACAAGAACTTGTGACGAATTATCAAAGGCTTAAAATCAATCTTGATAGTCAGGTTGAAAGCCAGAATAAGATTTATCAGATACAAACTCAGATTTCTAAACTTAGTTCTACTGATGTAAGCAATAAAACTTATTTAGAGCAAAAGTTACATGATGAAGAAAAAACTTTGCAAAATTTGCAAATGCAAAGTGGGACTTTAAAAAATATTGTTTCTCTTGAAGAGCAAGAAGCCTATGTTACACAACAGGTGAAAAAAGCAAGAGAAGATGCTACTATTGCTCAAAATCATCAAACCGATGCCCAAATGGCTAAAAACATTAAACAAGTTAGTGATTATGCTACAGCCATTGAAAAATCAATTGTCAATCTGAACAGATTGAAAAACAGTAAGATTTTTGCTGATAATTCTAATAAATCTAGTGTGCAAGCTCAGATTGCACAATTAGATCAGTTTATTACTAAACTTACTCAAATGCGAGAAACTGTTGGTACAATGGTTACTGTTGGTAATACAACTGGCAAGGTTGACACTACTGCTTTTGCTACCTTGGTCAATGATATGACTAATCTTAATAACCAGATTAAAACGGTTGAAACTTCTGCCAAGGATTTACAAACTCAATTAAAACAGACTAATGGCGTTGATGTTCAGAAAGGTAAGATAAAAGTTCTTGTTGCTCAACTTGAAGCTTTTGCTATGGCTAATGGTAAAGCAATGAAATCTAATAAGACTCTTACATCTGGCATGACTGTTTCACAAGAATGGAATGCTATGATGAGTAAGTTAAAATCTGGGGCTGATAATGGCGATATTCAGAAGATAACTTCTCAATTCAAGGCTATGAGGTCTGAAGTTAAGGCGTTAGGGCTTGAGGGTGGAACGGTATTTCAGAAGCTTTGGGCAGATGCTCAGAAGTTCGCTAGATGGATGGGTTTGACAATGGTAACAGCCTCTATTGCAAGAGAAATCAGAGGCATGTTTAAAACTGTTGCTGAACTTGACACTGAGTTGATTGATTTAAGAAAGACTTTCAAGGGTACTAGTGAAGATTTAGAGGATTTTTATTATTCTGCTAATGATGTTGCTAAACAGCTGGGTGTTACTACTAAGGAAGTAATATCGCAGGCGTCTAGTTGGTCTAGATTAGGTTTCTCGACAAAAGAAGCTGCAACAGAAATGTCTAAACTTTCATCAATGTTTGCAAGCATTTCTCCGGGCATGGACGTTGATACGGCAACAACTGGACTTGTAAGTGTTATGAAGGCATTTAAAATTGATGTTGATGACGTTAAAGAAGGAATAATGTCACCAATTAATGAGATAGGTAACCGTTTTGCAACGGACAATAATGATATCATATCTGGCTTGTCTCGTTCTTCGGCAGCAATGGCAGCAATGAATTCAACTCTATCTGAAACTATTGCGTTGTTTACAGCTGGTCAGGAAGTTTTACAAGATAGTGAAAAAATGGGTAACGCTTTAAAGAGCGTTGCCATGAGGGTAAGAGGGTATGACGAAAGCACCGAAGAATTATCTGATGATCTTGTAGACATTACAGGTAAAGTAATTGATTTGACTAAGGTTGCAAGCAATGATTATAAAGGTGTATCGTTATTTACAGATGAAACACAGGAACATTATAAATCAATTTATGACTACCTTGTTCAGATTGCTGACGTATATGATGAGTTAAGCGAAAAAAATCAGCAAGAACTTCTTGAAAAGCTTTTTGGCAAATATCAAGCTCAGGCTGGTGCAGCAATACTTAGTAACATTCAAGCAGCAAAAGATGTTATGAATGTTATCGAAAATGAATCTGCTGGTTCTGCTGATCGTGAAATGGAAGTAATTAAAGATTCTGTTGATTACGCTAAAAATGAATTGGCAGAAACCTTTACTGGTATAGCACAGTCTTCTATTACTCGTGATTTTGAGAAAACTATTCTTCAAAGTTTAACTAGAGTTTTAGATGTTTTGGGTGATGCTTCATCACCTTTAAATGGGGTATTAACAACTGTATCTAGTATTTTTGAAGTAGTATCTAAACTTGTCGAGAATTTAGGACTAATTCCGTCTATTATTGCAGGAATATCTCTTAGCAAAAGTTTTAAAAATGGTGGGTTATTTAGAACTGTAAATGCTGATACTGATAAATTTTCTCAAAAAATAGGAATATTACATCGCAGTTTCGCTGATATTAAAGCTGATTTTTCAACATTAGGTAAAATAGGTGGTGGATTTACAAAACAGAATTTTGCTCATATATTTAATTTTGCTACTAAACAAGATATAGCGAATTTTCAACAATTTAATCATGTTATTGATGATGGACAAAATACATTCAGATCGTACAATACATATATGGCGAACGCCCCTACTGCCATGAGACAGGTTGCACAAGAAATTGTTAATATAAAAAATGCTCAACATGATTTAACAATAGCACGGAATCAAGGGAAAATTACTCAAGAGGAATATAATGCTCAAAATAATCAATATAATGCGAGATTAGTTGAACTTCGTGGGAATGTAAATAATCTTACTTTGGCACAAAAAGCATTAACAATTGCTCAAAAAGTAGGAGCTACTGTTGCCACAACAGCTATTAATGCTTTAATCAGTATTGCAATTAGTAAGTTGATTTCTGTGGTAATGGAAGCATTTCAGGCACAGGAGAAATTAATTGAACAAAATAAACAGATTGCTGATAGTTATGAAAGTGCAAAGGAGAGATTAGAAGACTATCGGCAAAAATATTTTGATATTATAGATTCCACTAATGATGAAGCAGAAAAGGACAAACAACTTATTGAGTGGAAGAAACAACTCATTGAACAATACGGTCTTGAAGAAGAGGCGTTAGCAGGAGTTAATGGTGAACGCAGGGCAGGTATTGAATTATTAAATGAAGAAGCTTATAAAGAAGCTAAAAAAGTTATTAGCGATTTAAAAGACTATGAAAATGCATATAATAAAATTTATGATTCTCAAGCTAAAATAACCAACCTTAGAGGATATAATGCTATGAGAGGGCTTGAGGATTATGGATTAAAATTTAGTAGTCTCTCAAATAATGATGGTTCATTTAATATTAATATTGATTATGGGACATCTAACGCATATGAGCAATTTGACAAATTGAGCAAAGTATTGTCTGATTTAAAAGCTAAATCAATTAGCTTAGACGAAAATGACCCTTTCTATAATCAGATTCATGCGTCATTAAACAATCAAATTGAAGTAATTCAAAAAGAATATGACCGTGTAAAAAAGGTAATAGATGATTATGGGACAACTGTTACAACAGGGTTGACTGCCTTTGCCCAAAAAAAATTATATGAGTTCACAGATACTACTGATGGTGAATTAGCAAATGTTATAGATAAGGCTACTTTTGATGCTTGGAAAGAAAAACTTCTTGACTTAGCAAAAGACGACGAACCTTTAAGAAAATCATTAGAAACTTTAGCTAATGAAACGTTTCCTAACTATTCAAGTAGTATTTCTGACTCTTCTAACGGCACTAAGAACGCTGTAACTGAAGTAACCTCTCTCAATGAGGCATTAACCAAACTTCAAGAACTGCTCAAAGATATTATTAGTGGTTCTAACACATACCAGTCCGCAATGCAAAAAATAACTGCTGGTACAGGATTGACTGCTAAAGAGGTTAATGAACTTCTTGAATTAGACCCGTCTTTGTTTGATAAGTTTGTTAAACAGAAAGATGGGACTTGGACTATTGATTTAGAAGCTCTCAGGCTAAGCTATGATACCATCATTGTTGATGGTGGTAAAGATGCTATTGCTGAAGAAAAGAAATCGTATCAGGAACAATTTAATGCTGTTTCTAAAGAGATTGAAAATCTTTATGTTCAACGTGCTGAAAAACTTAAACATATCAATGGTAAAGCAGATTTAGATGAATTAAATGCCCTTGACAAGCAAATTGAAGAAAGAAAGAAAGCACTCCAAGGAGCGCAAGATGATTTGAATGTTGCTTCTTTTCAGGAGACATTACTGGATTATTCTGATGCTGATAGAATAAGAGATTCTTTTGATGAAGTCACAAAACAAGTTGATAGCTATAATGATAGTATTTCAACGTTAAAGAAAGCGCAAGAAACTCTTAACGAAGGCAATTCTCTTTCTTATGATGATATGACTAAATTAATAATGTTATATCCTCAATTAAAAAATAGTGTTATTGAAACTGCTGATGGTTATACTTTTGAACAATCTGCTCTTGAAGATGTAAGTAAGCAAGCATATCAGACCAGAGATGATTATATTGATAGTCAGATTGATATGACAAAATCTGCAATTGAACAAGCTAAACTTCGCATGGAAGAATATGCCCATGAAATTGCACTGATATCTTCGGCTTATGCTTATAAACACGCTGTCGAAACGGGTTTGTTTAAAGATTATGCATCTGTAAAAGATAGTATAACTGCTATGGAAGAACTTGTAAATATTCTTACTGGTTATAAGAATGAAGTTAAAGAGCCTTCTAGCAGTTCTTCTAAATCGGCAGATAAATCAATTTCCGATGCCCTCCAAAATCAGATAGATTATTATACAACTCTTTTAGATGCTATTGAGGCAGTAACTGATAAACAGATAGACGCTCTTGAAAAAGAAAAAGATGCTATTGATAGTAAAATAGACGCTCTCAATGATGAAAAGGACGCTCTAAAAGATAAGAATGACGAGCAACAGAGAGAACTTGACCTGATTGAAGCCCAGAATAATCTTGATAAAGCAAAGAAGCAAAAAGTCTTTGTTTATAAAGAGGGTGAGGGACTTGTACAGGTTCAGGACGAGAAGACTGTTAAGGACGCTCAAAAAGAACTTGATGATGTTGAAAGAGAAATAAAAGAAGCCGATATTGATAAACAAATTGAGGTTTATGAAAAGCAACAAGAAGTTATTGATAAACAAATTAATAGTGCTAATGCTTATAAAGATACTTTCTCTGACATGGAAAGCAATGCCAAAGACCAATTGGCTATTGAACAGGCTAAAAAGGCACTTGGTGTTGATGAGAATGGGCTTCTTCATATTGATGAAAATACAGTAAAAAATATTCGTAATGGTTTGGCAGAAGCCATTTATAATAAAGATGTTAATGACAACAAGGACAATGATAAATATGTAACTGTAAGTCTTGCTGATTATTTAAGTGGTTTGGGTGCTACTGTCACACCTCAACAGTTCCAAGCTATTGCTAATACTGCCACTGGGAATACTCCGATAACTGCTCCTGTTACAAATAGCACGGTTAATAACGCACAAAGTATTGTTAATAATAAGTCTATAACATTGAATAACACGTTTAATATTTATGATTCAAAGGATAGCAATACTGTTATTGAGCAGATTAAGAGCTATATGAACAAGACACTTCGGACGGCAATCAATAGTATTAAATAATTGCTTTATAATTTATATCAGTCCATCTGAAATATGGTGGGCTGATTCTATATAAATCATAAATAAAAATAAAGAAAGGAGAAATAAATTATGCTTTGTTCTCCGACAAATGCTTATCCTAATAATAATTGTGTAGACGGTTCTAATTTTAGTATGAAAATTACTTTTAATGGTGATTTTTGTATGGGCGCTGATTTTTATGTGTATGATTATCAGACTGGCGATAGAGTAGGAGTTATTTATTATGAACGTGGTAAAAGTACTGATGGATTTAGAAACGGTGAAGAAATAGATATTGTGAACACAAATGATATTCCTCAAAATGCCGAATATCTATGGAGAGCAAAATTCTATGAACCTGTCGATATAGACAATGGCTATTATCCAGATGTATACTCATCTAAAGGTAAAATACAAAAAAATCCGTTAACAAAAGTTACGGTACAATCTACCGATGAAGATATAACAAATAATATTTATATTCCTATCGAAAAAGGACTAGATATTAATTTGCCTTGCTATTGTTATTGGAGTGGGAATGGTAGGAAAACTGTTGTAGGTTATAACAAGAGTAAGGGAATGCTTAAATTATCTGAGACGTTTGATGATAAAAATGCTATCCCTGTTAGTACAGAACTTTATCTTAGTACCGTTAAAGTTGTAAATATGGATACTGTATTATCAGAAACAGGGTTAATTCCTATTGAAAAAGGACTTAATCTTGATGCTGGCAAACATAGAAAAACCAGAGCGGATAATGATACAATCCCTAATACATATATTAAAGTTAATGGTAGTTATTATGGTATTACAAAATACTATACTAAAACTGGATTTGTAAGTATAGAGGGAACTGCCCCAGAATTAGGTGAAAATACACCATATGAAATTTATCAATGCTTTGTTATTTCTCCTTATTATTATTTTAATACTAAGGCTATTCCGGTTATAACTCCTACAATGGAATTTATCAATGAAGTTATAAAGTGTGAAGCCAGTATAACAACACAAGGTAATTATCCAATTAAGTATTATTATTGGACTATATATGATAAAGATGACAAAATAATAAATCAGAGCGAGAAAATATGGTCTAGCCGAATGGAATATCTTTTTAGAGAGGTGTTACCAGATACTACTTTCAAGGGTAAAATTACAATAGTGACACAAGATGATGTCGAGGTTACAAGTCCTGTTGTTAATTGCACTATTCCTGAAGGTGAAGTCGGGGTTACAGATTTGAAAGCAACTGTAGATACAGTAAAAAATACTGTAAAATTAACTTGGAAAAATGCTACTGGGGTTACTCCCACAAGTTATATTATTCAAAGAATAAATTCTGATGGTACTCAACAATATCTTGAAACTATTCAGAAAACTTCAGCTACGAGTTATATTGATTATACTTGTGGCGGTGATATGATTTATCAATATATTGTTATCCCGGTTACTACAACCACAGTATATCAACAGGCTAAAGTACCTATCGCAACTAAGTTTGACGATTATGAGATTTATTTCTTGACCGAAGTTCCTTATGAAAGACCGTCTAAATCTATTACAGATGTAAGAATTTATTATAATTATATGTATGGTGATAAGCAATTTAAAGTGACATCTTCTTGGAAGGTACAATTAAATCCTGATATTGGTAATGTTGACCATAATATAAAAAGAGATAAAAGTGACACCGAAAGAGGAAAGCCGGTTATTACTTATGGAAATATGGATTATGACTCATTCTCTTTGAGCTTTTTGCTGGGGCATATTTCTTGTCCTGATTATGGATTAACAGATGGCGATTATAAGACATTTCAGAAATGGAAATCTGATGTTAATAGCAAACAGCCTGTGTTAATAAAGGATATCGTGGGCAATGTATGGTTTGGAGCTATTACATCTCATACATATACGCCTGATGATAGTGGAAATTATAAAACATACACTATTAAGATTGATTTTGTTCAGACAAGAGATATGTATGCTGATAATCAGACCAGAACAAGAATAATGACAGATTGAGGTGATAGGTATGGAATATTATGATATCTATGACCAAAATTATGTTAGACTTGCACAGAATGAAGGGAAAATTGTTCTTGCTAAAATTGAAGTGTTAGACCATTTAGAATATACTATCTACGAGATTACTGATGATATCATTATTGATAGTGAGAATTATTCTAAAACTTATGGGCAAGGTATTCAGGGAAAATTTAGCTTTCAGATTTATAATCACGACCACAAATATGATACCAACGAAAATAGTCCATTCTGGTTTGATAAAAAAATCCGGTATTATAAAGGATTAAAGGACAGATACACAGGCGACATATATTGGTTTAGCAAGGGTATATTTACTACAACCGGAATATCACAAGAAAATGATATTATTAGTATTGATTGTGTAGATAAATTTGGATTGCTCACATCTGAAACGGGTGGCGCTTGTCTCGAAAACGCCACAAAGATTGAATTAGGCGATAAAGTAGGTCAAATGTTTGTAGATATGCTTTCACAAGAAAAAGGTAACGGTAGACCTACCGACCCGATAAATCCTTTGATAGATTTTGATACAAGAGATATTGAACTTGGCGAAGATATTGAACTAAGCACAGGTTCATATTTTGGAGATATATTTACAGAGTTGGCTAACAGTCTTAAATGCAGAATGTATTATGATAATGTAGGACATTTGGTTCTCACAAGAGGCTCTAGTGACTTTGAGTTTAAAAACAAAGCCCCTATGTGGGTGTTTGATGATAAGGCAACTGCTGAATATATTTCTTCTAGTTTGACTTATAACTTTTCCGATGTAAAGAATAGAGTGACTGTCTGGGGAGAAAATTTTGATGGTGCTAGTTTCGTTGGCGTTGCCGAAAATGATAATCCTAAATCCCCAGTAAGAATTAGTCTTGTTGGATATCGTGTGGCTAAAACAATGGAAGATATGTTTGGCTATGAGCAGGCTAACGTAGATGCTTATGCTGAAATGTATCTTAAAATGAAAAGCATTATTGGCATGAGCGTTAAATTGGATTGTACAATGCTCCCTCATTTAGATGTGGAGGATGTTATATTAGTCAGAAATGAAGAATTAGGATTGGATAATGTGAGATTTTTAATAAGCGAAATTTCAATAAATGGAAATGAAATGTCGATTTCATTATGCAATGTTGATAATCTTCCGGAGTTCAGTGAATTTGAATGACTTGCAATGTGTGTAATAATAAGGTGGTGAGAGAGTGACTAATAAAAAAGATGAAAATTCTGAATTGCTTACAAAATTAATTTCTACTGTTCAAAAGAAAAATGACAAAGAAAAAGTAAATGATAGTGTTAAAAGCAAACAGGCTAGAGTAATTGGTGTTGATGATGAAACGCATAAAGTGTTTGTTTATTTTCTTGATGATATAGAAGAAAAAGAGTATAAATTTTTGAATAAAACAGGGGAAGTCATTGGTGTTGGTGATACTGTTAAAGTATTTTATACTAGCAATTCTGCAAAGGGTTGGATAGGCGAACGCTGTGGTGAGCCAAGATATGATGGCGGTTATTCTCTTGAACCAATTACGTCAATTACTATAAATTCCAATATAGATTATTCTGTGCATACAAACGCTGGCATTGAAAGATATGTTGGGATTTTTGAGGGCGAATAAATATGATACCTGATTTGAAATTTTATAAAGATGAAAAAGGTCGTATTATAGAAGCAACAAGAGGAGATAAATATGCAACCATTGAGTGGGCAAACGAAGATGTAGATATAGATTTTTGCAATTTTGTCATCACAATAGCCATAACAGCGAGAGGAGTAGGGAAAGATGTCTGATGTAGACGAGAAAAAAATAGAATTTGTCAGTGACACAGATGTTAGCATACCTGTACGCTGGAAAACAGCCGCAACAGACTTGAGATGGAATAATGCTATTGCTATGGCTGTAACCATTGCAAGAAAAATTGACACTTCTAATTTATGGGACGGATATTTGCATTTCAGAGAAAAAACTGGGGATTTTAAAATTAATCCCTTTGTGTTAAAAACCATGGATATCGAAGATGGGTTTATATGTGATATTCAAACCCCCATAGATATTTCTTTTACAGAGAATGTGGCTTATCACTATATTAATTCTTTTGTTTTAACAACCTCAAGGATAACAGATAACATGCCTTGTGTTACTGGGAGTGTGTATAGCACTGATAGCACCACTATATATATTGAAATGACAAACCCAATCAAAAGTATTTCTGCAAACGAAAATATAAAAGCTTTTGAAATAACTGCTATATTTGGTGGAGTTAGATATACGTTTAACCCTGTAAAAGTAGAAATATCAGATGTGTCTAGGATTAAACTTACTGTTACTGATATGGGTCAAGTATCTGGTGAGGTAAATATTTTGTATAAGAGCGAATTAGGAAATATTAAAGAAAGTGCTTATGATGCTTATATTGAGAGCTTTAATAGGGCTTTTACTTATACTATGAATTATTTGGAGGGAGAATGATATGAAAATCAAGGGGCATACAAAAATAGAATTATTTAACGCGGAAACCGGAGAGTTAGAACAAGTAGTAGAAGAAAATAATATGGTTACAAGTGCCGTACAGAAGCTTTTAAATCTTCCGGTTGAATTTGTGTCGTGTAATACAAGTATAAAAACGATTCTCGACAACACTTTACCTATATCTACTAACGCCATGGGTGGAGTGCTTCTTTTTAGTAATAAAAAAGAAGAAAACTCAAATTTGATATATGCAAATGGTGAGGGTGCAGTTGGACATGCTGGAAGAGTATATTCTGGAACTAACCCATGTACTGGGACGTTGAATGAGACAGAGTGTAGAACTCTTAGCAACGGATATCGGTTGGTGTGGGATTTTGCTACAGACCGTGCAAACGGGACAATTGCTTGCGTTTGTTTAACAAGTCGCACAGGTGGATATATAGGACTTAATGAATATTGGGATCCGACAGCAGACAATTATAATCCTAAGATAACTAATTTTTATAATTTTGATAACAACCTGTCAAGACCTTTATACAATCTCCCAAAAGATATCCCAACAAGCAAATTTGGTGGAATTAGAGGAATAGTAGCTAAAGACACCATTGTTTCTTTGTCAAATCCGTCTACAACAACATTTAGACTTTCTTATTATAAAATACTTAACACAGAAAAGATAGAATTAAATTGGGGTGATTGTGGTAGCTCTGCAAGTTCGCCATATAAGACACAGGACATATCTATTACAAACCCAGGAGATTATACTAGTTATACAGATTCAGATGGTTTTATACGTTGCATTGGATATGGTTATCAAGAACAAGAAGATAAGATACACTACGACATTTGGTTTAATTGTAATAGAATTAATGCTTTAACAGGAACTGTTGACCTTGATAAAAAAATACTTATTAATGTTCAAAGTTTTCCTGATGATTTTTATATCAAAAGGTTCGCCAATGCGGGCATCGGGAGCAGTAATTTTTATCACAAATATAACGGTTATAAACCATTTTGTTTGATGAATAATTTTATTATAGCATGGTTTCAACTTGGTACGAGTTCCTATTGTTTAGCTACTGTGGATTTTAACGGAAATTTCATAAAAAAATTTGATTTGACCAGTAATTATGACGATAGGAAGTGGGAAAGGCTTTATGATTTGAAACGTAAAGCACATTTCTTACAGAACAACCAATGTATAACCGAAGATGGGGATATTATTAGGCTAGGATATTGGCAAGATAACATTTCGAATATGGATAATATGCAAATTTATACATATACAGATATATACCCATATTTTATATCTCATTATAACTATAATGCGCCAAAACTGTATCTTAATAAAGACTTCACTTATTTGGCTACTATTAATAATCTAGCCACTCCAGTAACAAAAACTAGTGCCCAGACGATGAAGATAACTTACGATTTAATTGAATCATAGGATAGTTAAAAGGGTGAAATATATGACAATTACTCCTGATAAAATAATCACAATAGCAGGAATACAAATTAAACAAAAAATTATTCCAGATGGTCTCAGATGGAAAGACCCTACTAAAGCTAGAAACGCAAAATTTTCTCCTAATGCATTGTATAAAGCAAATGTAAAAATGCCTAAAGTGAATACAATTACAATTCATAATACTGCTGACTTAGATAATATTCAAGATGATGCTGAAAGATATACTCTTGCTACATATAATGAAAATATGGGTTCAGTTAGACCACACTTGTATGTAGACGAAAGTTCTGTATGGCAGTTACTCAGATTTGATGAAGTGGGATGGTGTAATGCAAGAGGTACTTATAATGTAGGGGCAATAGATGATATTGCTATTGAGTGTATTATGAACGAAAATAAACAATCAGATGCTATAGCAGAAGACAAAACTGCTAGATTAGCGGCATATTTTCTCCACGAAAACGACTTAGATATCTCTGCATTAAGAACACATACTTATTGGATTAACAAAAATTTAGGACTTAGTGGTAGTGTAGACTATCTTAATACTCATATTGAAAAAGGAGTAACGAAAGTTTGTCCTCTTTATATTATGCCACATTGGAGTAAATTTAAAGCAACAGTAAAAAAATATTTATTAGCATATGAAAAACCAGTAGAAAATGTACCCTATAAAATCAGAAGAAGCAAAGATAATGTTGAAAGCCAAATAGGTGTTTATAATAATCTGGAAACAGCAAAAAATATCGCTGATTACAATAGAGGCTATAAAGTTTTTGACAATTTAGGAAATTTAGTATACAAACCTAGTGTTTATTATTCTAAATATATTACCACTAAAGATAGAACGCCTATTAAATATGTGCCAGAACGCAATGCTAAAACTATATCAAGATTACCTAAAAATACAGAAATTATAGTTTATTTAGGTAGTAATGTTACGGCAGAAAACGGCACAATATGGGTTAAATTTACTAGTCCGGAATGTGAGGAGTTTCCAAACAAGTTTGCTTATATTCCGTTTCAATATATAAAAAAGAAATAAATAATAAGTATAATAAAGAAAGGAAGTAAATTTATGACAGACATACTTAACACAGTATTGGCAAATTTACTTATGGTCGGCGTTTTTCTTATTCCTTTAGTGCTTATGCGAATGGCAGATATTATTCTTGGTGTAGCTATTGCAAAGAAGAATAGTATCTCTTGGCATTGGAATAAATTCCTTTGGGGATTGTTTTACACAGTTTGTTTTATTGTTGGAATAGGTTTGTTTACTACAAGTATTAGTATGATAGAACCTATAATTAAGCAATTTGGCATTGTAGCTGACGAAGCTACTTTAACGGCTCTTAATGGGATAAGTATAGTAGCTGTATGTCTTATAATCTTAGCAATTACTGTGACTTCTTACGGCAAGGATTGTTTTGAGAAAATCAAGACATTAGCAGGGAAGAGTGAAAAATCTGGCACTACAAATTCTGTTATTACTACCTCTGAAAAGTGAGGTGCAATATGAATATAGAATTTAATGAAAACTATCTTACTGAAATAACGCAAATTGATGAAAGAAGCAAAAGCAATTCACATAGGCTAGATGAAGTTGAGGAAGACATTAAAGACCTTAAAGAAAAGAACACCACGCTGATAGAGATGTCAGCAAGTATAAAAAATCTCTCTGAAGGCATTGTAGATATTAAAACCGATGTTAAAGATATCAAACTAGACCAAAGTACTTTGAAAAATGAGGTTTCTGAATTGAAAAATTCACCGAATAAATCCAAAGCCAAAGCGTTTGATGCCATGTGGAAATTTGTTGTAACTGCTCTTGGTGGCGCATTTGTTGGTTGGTTAATTACGACTCTTATTCCTCAATTTGCAACATGAGTTTAGAATATTATTTGCAAAACTGTTGTACAAAATAGTACGGCAGTCTTAATTTTATAGAAAGGAATGATAATATGGCTGGTGTACTTTTGAAGTACGGAAATGATTATAATACGCCCGTTGCAGAGTTCGCTGTCACACAAGAGAGTGACCTGCAAGATTTGCCCACATCTACTACATCTGGAAAGGGTATATTTGAGGGCATGAATGCTGTGCCGATAGGGAGTGTATGTTCTTTCGGTGATACCACTGTTGGATATGTAAGAACATTTATGCTCTTTGATACATGGATGGAAATTTGATATGGAATATAAACTTATAAAAGAAAGGGTGAATTACAAATGGATATAGCAACCCTAGCAGCAGCCAAACGATATACAAACGAAACTGTAATTGGAATGGGGGCATTAAAAGGCGCTCCATGTACGGTTAAATCTGTTACTCCTGTTACTGGTGGTAATGAAGTAATTCTTTCTTGGACAGCAACAGACGGGAGCATAACAGAGAATAGCTTTGTTGTAAAAGATGGTGTTTCGGTTGTTGGAGTTTCTATTGATACTACGACAAATAGTCTTATTGTTGAGTTATCTGATGGCTCTACCAAAAATGCTGGAGTTTTGCCTAAGGGTGAAAAAGGCGACAAAGGTTTCTCTCCTACTATTACAGAAAACCCCAACAACACAAACGAAATATATAAACTTGACGTAACAAACGAAAACGGTACATTCACTACGCCAAATCTTAAAGGCACTGGTGGAGGACTTGACCCTGATAAGTATTACGACAAGGCACAGATTAATGCACTCATTGAACCTCTTGATGAAGCAAAGCATACTCATGATAACAAAGATGCAGTTCTTGATAAGCTTACTACTAATGACATAGGTGACACTCTACTGTTCAATGGTAATGCTATTAAAGGCTCTGTTGAAATAGATGATACTACAACTACGGCAACAGACAAGGTATGGTCTGCAAAGAAAACCAATGATACGTTTGAAGAAGTTAAACAGTCTATTACTGACACAAATGCCAAATTTGCTGATTATGATACTTCTGTTGAGGTTGATGGTAAGATAACCACTGCTCTTACTGATTATGAAAAATCTGCCGATGTAGATAATAAGCTTGCCGGATATGACAAGTCAACTGTTGTCGATAAAAAGATTGCTGATGCTTTAGCTGATTACGATACGTCAGAAGTTGTTGATAACAAACTGAAAGACTATGCTAAAACAACAGAGGTTGATACAAAGCTTGCCGATTACTATAAGAAAACCGAAACTTATAGTAACACTGAAATTGATACTAAAATAACAGACTTAACCACAGAGTTGAAAACATGGGTTAATGGCGATGAAAGCCTTGGTATTAAAACAGTTTTATATGCAAACAACATTTTGATGTTTTATAAAAAGCCCAATGCAACAATAACAGATGTAGCTGATTTTACAATAATTCTTCCTGCAGAGCAGTTCTTAGACCAAGCTAACACTACATTTGTGAATAGTTTTATTTGGAGTGAAGAGACTTATCCAAACTCAATTAACCCTAATCTTGATGGACAACCAGTTTTAGCTCTTGCTGTTAAGGGAGATGCAGAGACATCTTATAGTTTTGTATCTATGAACGAACTTGTCAAAATTTACAAGGCAAGTACAGTAGTAAGTACAGTTACACTTACTATCAACGATGCTACTAATACGATTTCAGGTGAAGTTAATATCTCTGCTGATGAGGGTAACTTGCTTAAAGTTGGTACAGATGGTGGTCTTTATGCAAAAGCTACTGATATCACTGGTAAAGCTGATAAGCTGACTGATACTGACATTAAAGAGAACCAGATACTTCTTGATGATGGCACTGGAAATATCAAAGCAAGTGGCAAGGATATCTCTGAATACATCCCTGCTTGGAGTGGTACAAAGGCACAGTGGGAAGCACTCGATAAAACTCCTCTTGCAGATGGAACGATTATTAACATAACTGATGACTTTGCAGAAAGTCCTGAATACATTTCTGTTTGGAGCGGGACTAAAGCGCAGTGGGATGCGCTTGACAAGACTACTCTTGCGGATGAAGCAGTTATTAATATAACCGATGACTTTGTAGAGAACCCTGTACAGGTCAAAGTTATGCCTAGCACTGCTACTGAGGGTGACGTTGTACAGTATATAGGGCTTTCAGATACAAGCTACACACATGGCTATTTCTATGAATATGCGGTTAATGAAACTGGAATTTTATCGTGGAAACACCTCCCTGTTGATGCGGTTTACAAGCCCTCAAATGAGGAAGTTCTTAATAAATTTTCTGAAAATGACGAGGGTAAGGTTCTGTATGACAATAAGCCTCTATCAAGTGACAACCTCTGGCACGGCACTCAGGCAGAATATGATGCTCTTGGTGAATATGATGAGAATAAGACTTATATTATTACTGATAGTAACGAAGAAGCTGATTTAAGCGAGGTTGTAATTGACGATACATCGACTACAGCAATCAATAAGACTTGGAGTGCGAATAAAATAAACAATGCAATCAAAGAAGTTTATAGTACGGATGAAGTTAAAACAAATAAAGTATGGATTGACGGAAAACCTATTTACAGAAAAGTTGCAACACAAACAATTACTACCCCTGAGGGTTTTGCCCCAATTGGTGACTTTGACACATCATTAGTAGATTCTGTAATTTCAATTTACGGTTCAATAAAACAGCCTTCGGGTAATATAACACCTATATCATTTTATAATAAGGCTAACGATGGGGCTTATGTATATATGTCAAAAGAAAGCAAACGTTTTTTATTATATGCAAGAGAGATAGGTGTTGGTGATGTAATTTTAATAGTTGAATACACTAAAACCATTGATTAAGAAAGGAGCGTGAGTATATATGCCACGAGATAAGCCTTTGTATTGTTGTTTCTCTGTTCCGCAACAAAAATTTTTAACAAGTAAAAATATCCACTATGAGGTTGTGGCACTAAATCCAAATACAAAATGTACAATGTGGATTTATATGAGAAATGAAAAATTAGATAAAGCATTAAACGAATGGAGACTTGGTTCAAAGAGCTGAGTCTCTTTTTGTATATAAACGTGCTTGAAAGAATGTGAAGATTGATTAGTGAAAGGTTAGGGAATTATGTTATTGACAGAAGAAATTGACGTTGGATTAATTCCTAAAAATATACCATATTATGAAAATCTCGGTTATAACATTCCGAGGTCTATGGGTACAAAAAATAAAATTGTAGTAAGACGTGGTACAAGAATAAAAGTAAAAACAACTGACTTGCCGAAATATAGTAATTTTCAAGTTGAAGTTAGTTGTGATAATTGTGGGAAAGTCAATATGACATATTATTGCAATTATAATAGAAGTAGAGATTTATATAATGGTAAATACTATTGTCACCATTGTGTACGAAAACTATTTTATTCAGGAGAAAATCATCATAATTGGAATGAAGATATTACACCAGAAGAAAGATTATTACAAAGACGTTATCCAGAATATTTAATTTTTGTTAAAGCGTGTCTTGCTCGTGATAATTATACTTGTCAATGTTGCGGTCAAAAACACGGAGACTTAAAAGTTCATCATCTTGACGGATATAATTGGTGTAAAGAAAAACGCACAGATGTGACTAATGGAATAACCTTGTGTGAAACTTGCCATGGAAATTTCCATATGCAATATGGCTTAGGAAATAATACTAAAGAACAATTTGAAGAATGGTTAGGGAAATCTATTACAAACTTAGAAAAATATAATGGTGATTTACCTACTACAAGAAAAGTATACTGTTTTGAAGATGATTTAATCATAGATAATGTAAGAAAATACTGTAAAAAAGGGGAATCGCAAATCTATTCATGTTGTAATAGAAAGATTTGCAATAAAGGAACAGATGACGAATATAGAGTTTTGTCATATAAAGGGAAACATTATTTTTGGTTAGATGAATATGAAAGTATGTCGAAAGAAGAGGTGCAAGAAATAGTACAATCAATGATTGATTGTAGCCCTAAAGAAAAAGTAGTATGCGTAACTACGGGTAAAGTGTTCGATAGTATGACAGATGGAGCTACATACTATAACAGAGGGAAAAATGGTAAAAATGGAATAAGTGCGTGTTGTAGAAAAAAACAAAATTATTCTGGCAAACTTCCTGATGGTACTCCATTATTGTGGATGTATTTATCTGATTATAAAAAAATGTCAGAAGAAGATGTTGCAAAATGGCGTGAAGAAACAATGACTAATATAAAAGTAAATAAGAATAAAAATGCATTACATAGCTGTAAAAAAGTTATTTGCATTACAACAAATGAATTGTTTGATTCTGTAGTCAAAGCAAAGGAATATTATCACGCCACAAAAGTTGGAGATTGTTGTAATGGCAAACGAAAAGCATCTGGGAAATTAAATAATGTACATCTTCAATGGATGTTTTATGAGGACTTTTTACAATTATCACGAGAAGAGCAACAAATAATATTAAGTAAAAGCCAAAAATTATTAAATAAGAAAGGAGAAAATAATTATGAGTATTTATCAAGGAAATACGCCTGTGGCTTGTAATTATAACATCATTTCTGGAGCGTTAATTGATGATAGTGTCACTGATGCAACGAATAAGACTTGGAGTGCAAAGAAGATAAACGAAAGTATCCCTAATTCTGACGATTTCGTTCAGAATTTAAAAATGTGGTCTACTGGAGATATAGAAACACTTGCGTTGGAATCTGTTTCGGGTTTAGTGACTATATCTTCTGCCGTAACAGGTATGCCTATTGATAGTGCAGCTTGGATAGGTACTGTTAATGCGACATCCACTCACCGTCAAATTTCAGTACAGCCTTTTGGTAATTCCAGTTTGCTTTATAGTAAAATTTATAATGCTTCAACTCAGACTTGGAGTGCTTGGACTAAGATTGATGCAGGAAGTATTGAGGGTAAGAAGGTAAATGATTTACTTCAGAATTTAGGAACTTTAACTTCTGGTAGCTTGTTAGATTATATATTAACACTTCCTGCTTCGGGTTTTATCTACTGTAATGGTAATGTTACCGATACTCCTGTTGTTGGAACTTATTTTATTGTTGATGTCCGCAAAATGGGAACTACATATGGTGTTACGGCTATTAAGTTTAACTCAGGTGAAATATATACCAACAGATATAATTCCACTTCAAAGACTTGGTATGGTTGGAAACAGATGGCAACAATTAATGATAAATCTACTACATCTGAAACGGAAACTTATTCTGTAAAAAAGATAAACGATACGTTATCTATGTTCCCTTTTAAGTGGAAGCTAATAGGAACTTCTACTCCAGAAACAGGAGCTACATCAAATAATACCTTCAAACAAACAATGTCAAGCGGTAATCCTTTCTGTGTGTATCACAGTTCTGGAATATTCTGCTTTGGTAACGGTACTCCTACTAACAGAGGCAAACTTTATGGAATGACTTCTGGAGTAGTTGCTTCTGTTACATATACTACAGCTGGGTTGCTCACTGTTCAAGTTGATTCTGGTACAGCGTACATTTATGAAATGGAAGGAATAGTTTAAGAGGTGATTAAATGTCGGTAAATATTTTTCAGAAGTCAACAGGCGAATTAAAACAGATTGCTGGTAATGCGCCTGTTGGTGGTAGCGGTGGAAATACAACATCACAAGTTATATTTTCTAAAAAGGCTGAATTCCCTACACAGGGTCTTGCTGACAAAATATATATAGATACTGATACAAGTAAGTCCTATATTTATAAAGATAGCGGCTATGTATTAGTTGGTGACGGTATGGCTACTGTTGATTGGGATACCATTGGTTAAAGTTAATAATGGCTCGTCCATTATATATAAATTGTTTTTTATTTGAGAAAGGAAAATTATTATGGCTAATGTAAAGTTTTTAACAGGTACTTATGCGCAGTATAAGGGTCTTGCTACTAAGGATGCTAACACTCTTTATTTTATTGAAGGACAGCTTTTTAAGGGCGAAACATCTTATACAAACCAGATTGAAGTTGTTGACACTCTTCCCGTAACTATGGTTGCAGGAAAGGTTTATGTGAATACAACTGACAAGTCTGTAACTTATTATGACGGTACTGCTTCTACAGTTGTAGTTCCTGAAACCGTAGCTGCAATTGGTGATTCTACTGCTGACACCGCTCTTGCTTCTGTAAAGGCAATTAAGGATTTTGTAGCCGCTGAACTTGCTAAAATTCCTGCGGCTGTAGATTATACAGTAACTATTACTGATGAAACTGCTGGTACAGGAGAGAAGTCTAAGCAGACTATCAAGCAGGGCAAGGCAGGAGAGGAGACTACTATTGGTACAATCACTGTTCCTAACCTTGTAATGACAGTAAAGGAAACTCCTACCGAGGGATATCTTAAAACTTATCAGTTTACTTATGGAACTGGTACTCCTTTTGAAGTAGATATTCCTAAGGATTTAGTTGTAACTGCTGGTGAAGTTATCGTTGTCAGTGATGATGCTCCCGTTACAGGTCTTACCAATGGTACATATCTTAAACTGACTATCGCTAATCAGACAGCGCCCGTATATATTGATGTGAAAGACTTAGCTGATGTCTATACTGGTAAGGCTGAAACTACTGGTGTAAGCGTTGCTATTTCTGCAAGCAATGAAATTTCTGCTACTCTTGTTGGCAAGGCTGTTGCAGAGGAGAATCTTGCTGATGCTCTTGCTACAAAAGTTAATGGTGCAGATGAAGCTCTTACTTGGGGTGCTATTTCTTAATTACTAAAAGGTAGAATACTAACAAGGGTAATAATTTAACGTTATTATCCTTGTTAAATTATGAATATGAAAGGAGAAATAATTATGGCTGATAATAAAGTTAAATTTCTTCGTGGTACTGCCGCGGAATATGCAGCGAGTACTAAAGACAACGATGTTTTTTATTATGTAACTGATACTAAAAAATTATATTTAGGAGCTAATGAAGTTACTGGTGTTGGGAAAGCCGGAACTGGAGAAAATGCTGAAATATTCAATGATTATACCCAAAATAAAGCAAATGGTAATTATTCTCATGCGGAAGGGTTTAATACGAAAGCTGATAATGTGGCAAGCCACGCAGAAGGTGGGTACACTGATGCTACCGGAGATTATTCACACACAGAGGGATATAGTACATCAGCCTCAAAGCGATTTTCTCATGCGGGCGGGAATACTTCAAGTGCGCTAAAAGAAGGGGCTTTTGTGCATGGTAACAATGTCATAGCCGACAAAAATGATTATGAGATAGCTTTTGGAACGTTTAACAAGAGTAATGAAGACACTCTTTTTTCTGTTGGTAATGGCATATCTACTGAAGACAGAAGTAACGCTTTTGAGATAACTAAAACTACAGGTAAATTATTTGATAAAGAAATTGCTACTAAAGAAGATATACCAACAACGCTCCCCGCGAACGGAGGCAACGCTGACACTCTTGACGGAAAGCACGCAAATGAGATAGCAAACAATCCAAACATGCTCATCAATCCGGATTTCCGGGTAAATCAGCGAGGACAGAACGAGTATTCCACCGGCTACACCGTGGACAGGTGGTATATCTCCACTGATAAGTGCAAAGCTGCTCCGGAAACCAATGGAATCCGCCTGACTGCTACAGCAACGCTGACTTCAAATACCCATGCGTTCTGGCAAAACATTGAATTCCCGCTGGCTCCCGGAAAGTACACGCTATCTCTCAAGGCAGCGGACGTCACCGGAGTATGGGCCGCGCGTATCC
>OLWA01000057.1_pt1 | contig 133156 bp, 111 predicted proteins | sample 1673251 | NCBI WGS metagenome assembly OLWA01 (sample SAMEA3178937, study PRJEB25190) | human gut metagenome | biome: human gut; feature: human-associated habitat; material: faeces | place: Austria | collected 2013 | reverse complement strand
GACCCCGAGATTACAAATCACGTGCTCTGGCCAACTGAGCTAAAGAGGCATTTTGAGTATCTTGTCGCTTAACCGCCGTTATGACTGTCAAGCGGGTGCAAAGTTACGCATCAATTTTATTCTATCCAAATTTTTAACGATAAATTTTCATCAGTTTTAGCATTTTAAACGCCAAATGGCTTTTATTCTTCTCATTAAGTCAATTCAGACAACAAAGCCTCTGCTTTGCGAGTGCAAAGTTACACATATTTTTCTATATTCAGCAAGCGAACTCGATATTTTTTTGTATGTTTGCATTAATCAATCAAAATATATACATATTATATAATGAAAACAGATATCAAATCAAGACTGGAGGCTCTGCGTGCAGAGATGGATAAAGCCGGCGTAGACTTAGCAGTCATCCCCCACGCCGACCCTCATCAGAGTGAATACATGTCAAGCCACTGGCATCTCCGCGGTTTTTTCAGCGGATTCACCGGCTCGGCGGGCACATTGGTGGTCGGCAAAGAGGAAGCATGCCTGTGGACCGACTCCCGCTACTTCCTCCAGGCAGCGCAGCAGCTTGAAGGGACCGGCATAAAATTAATGAAGGAAGGCATCCCCGGCACTCCGGAAATATCGGAATATATCATCAACAGCCTGCCTGCCGGGGCGACCGTAGGCATTGACGGGATGCAATTCTCGATAAACGCCGAAAACAGCCTCCGCAAGGAGCTGAATGCCCATGACATAAAACTCGACACAACATTCCGTCCGGCAGACGCCATCTGGACCGACCGCCCGGCTCTCCCGGCAAATAAGGCTTTTATCCATGAACTTAAATACTCAGGTGAAGCCACCGCCGACAAAATCTCAAAAATCCTTAACGCCATCAACCAAAAAGGAGCTGATTCAATACTTGTGTCGGCTCTTGACGAACTCGCATGGACTCTTAACCTGCGTGGAAGCGACGTAAAATACAATCCTGTCGTCACGGCTTTTCTATATCTTGGCAAAGAAAACTCCACTTTGTTCATTGACGAAATCAAGCTTGACGACAAGACAAACGCATATCTTACCGCCAACGGCATCTCCACCGCTCCATATGACGGTGTGGCTACATTCCTGAGCCGGCTGCCCGAGACCGAAAAGGTTCTCGTTGACCCGGCATCTACTTCAAGCGCAATGGCAAGCCCGCTCGGCGACCGCATGGTGACAGAGAAATCGCCCATCCCTCTGATGAAAGGCGTTAAAAACGAAGTGCAGATTGCCGGGATTCACGCGGCAATGAAGCGCGACGGAGTAGCTCTCGTCAGAGCCATGATGGACATCGAGCAGATGCTTTCAGAAGGAAAAACACTGACAGAGATGGAGGTGGGAAGAATCCTTACACGCCGCCGCAGCGAACAGCCGCTCTATTTTGACGACAGCTTCGGCACAATCGCCGGTTATCGCGGCCACGGGGCTATCGTACACTATGAGGCTACGCCTGAAAGCGATTCCACGATAGAGCCCGACGGACTCCTGCTCATAGACTCGGGAGCGCAGTATCTTGACGGCACCACCGATATTACGCGCACGATAGCGCTCGGATCGCCCACAGAAGATGAGCGCCACGACTTCACCCTTGTGATAAAAGGTCACATAGCCCTTGGCTCTGCAATATTCCCCGAAGGAACGCGCGGATCGCAGCTCGACGCGCTCGCCCGCCACTTCCTGTGGAACGAAGGCAAAAGCTATCTTCACGGGACAGGTCATGGAGTAGGACACTTCCTTAACGTACACGAAGGTCCTCAGAACATTCGCCTTAACGAGAATCCTGCCACCCTTGTGCCGGGAATGCTCACCTCCAACGAACCGGGACTTTATATCACTGACAAATATGGTATCCGCTGTGAAAACCTCATCTTGACAGTACCCGCGTTTACCACAGAGTTTGGCAACTTCTACAAATTCGAGACCGTCACCTTGTTCCCGTTTGACATCAAGCTCTTTGACGTAAACATCATGACGGAAGAGGAGATATGCTGGCTCAACGCTTACCACAAGCGAGTTTATGACACTCTTTCTCCCGAGCTAAACAAGCAGGAATGTGAGTGGCTTGAAAAAAAGACTATTCCTTTAACTAAAGACATTCAGTAATGGCACTAATAAAATCAGTCAGAGGATATACTCCTGAAATAGGCAAAAACTGCTTCCTCGCCGACAATTGCACAATAATAGGCGACGTAGTGATGGGCGACGATTGCAGCATCTGGTTTAACACCGTACTGCGTGGCGACGTAAACTCGATAAAAATCGGCAATCGTGTCAATATCCAGGACGGCTCGGTGCTTCACACACTTTACCAGAAGTCGACTATCGAGATCGGCGATGACGTGTCAATCGGGCACAACGTCACAATCCACGGCGCCAAAATCCATGATTTCGCGCTCATCGGCATGGGAGCCGTCGTAATGGACGATGCAGTCGTAGGCGAAGGCGCGCTTGTCGCAGCCGGAAGCGTAGTGCTCTCCCGCACCCAGATAGGACCCAACGAGCTATGGGGCGGTGCGCCGGCAAAATTCATCAAGATGGTTGACCCGGAACAAAGCAAGGAAATGAACCGAAAGATCGCCAAGAACTATCTTATGTATTCAACATGGTATGATGCCGAAGCCGACAACGACGCAGGCGTCGCCGCTGAAGAAGGCAGAAAGTAAGACATCAGCGACCGTAAACATGAAGCGGGGCTCACCTTCAAAGGTAAGCCCCGCTTTAAAATTTCATTCAGTCATCAAGCGGCTGATAGCTGATTGTGAACCCTATTAACGGCATTCTGGAGATAGAGCGACTTGCAGAAAACCACAAGATACATAATGCCTAAAGTCAACGGACCAAACAAGAAAATGGTTAGCAGATAAGTTGACGCCTGAAGGCCACCTATCTCACCATTCTTATAAAGATAGCGGTTGCACCGGTTAATCCACTTGTAAGTCCATATGATACCATAGATTCCCAAGGTGATGATATTAAGCAAAAGATAGGTCACAAGTCCGGAAGTAGACTCGCCGTCATCCTTGCAGGCAATGTTAGTCTCCTTGGCAAAAGAGTGGATCAAATACCAGTTGTAAAGTCCGAATGTTACAAGGTTCAGAAAAAATGTCTTCCAAAATCCTCTATTAGTACATAGCATAATGATTGGATAATGCCTCTCCTTTAAGGCAGTGGTTAAAATGATAATAGATTTTCACAAATATAACCATTCATTATGCAATCTATGACATTCCAGGAAGATTTCGCAATAATATTAACACTATTTAACCGAACTGTATTTTTCTGAATGTTGCTTTATAAGCTCAGCATCGTCAAAATAGTTTATCTTCATTGCCTCGCGGACCTCATGAAGCGTCTTAGCGGCAACCTCGCGAGCTTCCTCCGAACCCTTTTTCAGTATCTCATATACCGCAGGAATATCCTGCTCCCATTGCTTGCGGCGCTCACGGATGGGCACAAGTTCTTCATCAAGCACGTTGATAAGGAACTTTTTAACAGTGCCGTCGCCAAGACCTCCACGCGTATAATGATCCTTCAGCTCCTGAAGATTCTTATAATCGGGCAGATACTTGGCAAAATGCCCGTCGTTACAGAACGCGTCAAGATAGATAAACGGGCAGTTGCCTTCAAGATGACCCGGATCGGAGATATTCAGATGAAGCGGGTCGGTGTACATGCCCTTTACCTTCTTTGCCATCTCCTTTGCGGTATCGCTAAGATAGATGCAATTGCCAAGAGATTTGCTCATCTTTGCCTTGCCGTCAGTGCCGGGCAGACGCAGGCAAGCTGCATTTTCAGGCAACAGGATTTCAGGCTCTACAAGAGTATCGCCATATATGTTGTTAAATCTGTTGACGATTTCTCTCGTAAGCTCAATCATCGGCGCCTGGTCCTCACCGACAGGAACGGTAGTAGCCTTGAAAGCCGTTATGTCGGAAGCCTGGCTTACAGGATAACAGAAAAAACCGACAGGAATACTCTGCTCGAAATTGCGCATCTTTATCTCTGTCTTCACAGTCGGATTACGCTGCACCCTCGAGACTGTCACAAGATTCATATAATAGAATGCAAGCTCCGTAAGTTCGGGGACCATCGACTGAATGAAGATAGTGGTTTTTGACGGGTCTATACCCACCGACAGATAATCAAGCGCAACCTCGATTATGTTCTGACGCACCTTCTCCGGATTATCGGCATTATCAGTAAGCGCCTGCGCATCGGCTATCATGACAAATATCTTGTCAAATTCGCCCGAGTTCTGCAACTCAACTCGACGTTTAAGCGAGCCTACATAGTGGCCTAAATGAAGTTTACCGGTAGGACGGTCGCCTGTCAATATGATTTTTTCCATAATTCAATATTTTATTTCTTGCCTCAAAGTTACACATTTTTCTATATATACGGCTTAAAAATAAGCCGGCAACCGGAAATTTCCGGCTGCCGGGCAAAATAGTTTTAATCCTATCGTGTCTTAAAGCTTTCCGGTAGAAAGCATCGGGAGAAGGATGTCATGTATTGCCGGAGTCGCGGCAAGCACAGAAATATTACGGTCAGCCCGGAAGTGAGTATAGCTTCCGCCTGCTTCTTCAAGTATAAGCAGCCCGGCGCTTGCATCCCACTCATGCAGATTAAGCTCCCAGTAACCGTCAAGGAATCCGGAGGCAACGTAACAAAGGTCAATTGCCGCAGAGCCAAGGCGCCTGAGCCCGCGCACACGCGGCATAATCCGCGCCACGTTGTCAAGGTTATTGTCGGGATTGGAATCCTTATCGACAGGAAATCCTGTAGCGACGACACTTTGGTCAAGCGATAACTTTCCCGAAACCCTTACTCGCTCTCCGTTAAGCCATGCCCCTTCGCCTCTCACAGCATGAAAAAGCTCATTCATATAAGGAGCAAACACTACCCCTACCACAGTCTCTCCATTATGTTCAATGCCGATAGACACGGAAAACAATGGCAGACCCTGGCTAAAATTGGTGGTCCCGTCAAGAGGATCAATCACCCACCGGTAGTCGCTTTCATGCAACTCCTCGCCCGACTCCTCCGATAGAATCGAGTGACCGGGATAAGCGCTCCGTATATGGTCGATAAGCAGTTTTTCAGCAGCCTTATCGGCGGCAGTCACAACATCGCTGTCATTCAGCTTCGACTTTATGTCAAGCTCCGAGCCGCGGAAGTAGCGCATATGCACCGCCCCCGCCTCACGCGCCCAAGACATCGCGTCGAGCAATAAGGAAGAGTAATTCATATAGGTCAATTAATTAAAGCAGTCTCTATATAAAATATCTCTTACAGCCAATTTGTTTAATCCTGCTTCTCTTCAATCGGGAGCTGACGCTTGAACACTTCCTTAAACGAGATGAGCGATTCAGTGCGGGCAAGGCCGAGACCCTGAAGCTGCTCGTGGATGATGTGAAGCAAGTGGTCATTATTGCGGGCATACAGCTTTATGAACATGTCATACTGACCTGTCGTAAAGTGAACCTCCACCACTTCGGGGATAGCGCGCAGACGCTCCACTACTTCATCAAATTTACTCGGGTCCTTGAGGAAAAATCCGATATAGGCGCAAGTGTCATAACCTACCGAAGCAGGATTGATAAGACACTCAGAGCCACGGAGCACACCCATTGCCATAAGTTTTTGTATACGCTGATGGATTGCCGCCCCTGACACATTACACTCACGCGCTATTTCAAGAAACGGTTTTCGTCCATTGGTGGACAATGTCTTTAAAATTTTGTAGTCTAAAGAATCTAATTGAGCCTTAGCCATAAACTAATATTTTAAGGTTGTTGTTTATACTTTATTAAACTTTTAATCAATCACGATAGCAAATTTACACAATAAAATTATTTTTTTGAGTTTTTTCGGTTAAATTTATATTGTAATTTAATTTTAATTTAACTTTGTGAAATGAACGTCACGCTTGACCACATACAGCTAACCACCCTGAACCTCAACAAGTTCAAGGAGATATACGAGGATTCATTCCCCGTTGACGAACGCCGTCCGTGGGATGAACTTAAAAACCTGATTACCACCGGCAACGGTTTCTTCAAGGCATTTTCTATCCTTGCCGACTCGCAATTTGTCGGTTTTATAACCGTCTGGGAGTTTCCTGAAGCCATCTATATCGAGCATTTTGCTACCGACAAAGCATTTCGCGGCTACGGAATAGGGTCGAAGGCACTAAATAAACTCACGTCTTCAGCCACCCGTCCGGTCGTGCTTGAGGTAGAGACAGCCGACACCGGCGACCTGGCGCAGCGCAGAATCGAATTTTACCGCCGACACGGCTTCCTCGACCGACAAGACTTCCACTACATCCAGCCCCCCTACTCCCCGGGACTGGCATCGCTGCCGATGACATTGATGATTCACGGCGACCTTGACCCTGAGACAGCGCGCCGGCTCCTATATCGCCATGTGTACAATGCGGAGTAGACGTTTTTTTTACTAATTTTGCATAACGCCAATATTCAATACACCTATGAAGAGAATAATCACCCGATATCTACCAATAGCGTTGCTTTTACTTGGAGCGGTATTGCCGGCTTGCAACCGTAATCTTGACAATAAGCCTACCATAACGGTAAGCATCCAGCCTCAGAAATATTTTCTTGAAAAAATAGCCGGCGACAAATGGGAAGTCAAGTGCCTGCTCTCCAACGGAGCCAACCCTGAATCCTACGACCCGGCAATGACCCATCTGCTTAATCTTGAATCAAGCAAGGCTTATTTCCGCATGGGAAACATCCCCTTTGAAAGCGCCATTATCAATAAGGTACACAACAATAACCCCGCCCTGAAAATCTATAACAACTCCGAAGGCATCGAACTTATAACAGGCACTCACAGCCACGGCGACATCAAGCATGCCGACGCCCCCGACCCCCACACATGGACTTCGGTCAAAAATGCAAGAATCATAGCGACAAACATGTATAACGCGATGAGCGATCTTGACCCCAAGCATAAAGACACTTACTCGCGCAATTACCTCAAGGTGCTTGAGTCGCTCGACTCGCTTGACTCGAGCATTGACTCGCTGCTTGCACCTAAGCGTGGTGAGTCATTTGTCGTGTGGCATCCCTCGCTAAGCTATTTCGCACGTGACTACGGGCTTCATCAGATTTCGCTGAGCCCGGAAGGGAAAGAAGCCTCAGTCAACATGCTACAGGAAGCTGTCGATTCAGCTCGCACTTCAGGCGCCCGCGTCGTTTTCTTTCAGAAAGAGATTGACTCCCGCCAAGCCGAGACAGCCAACCGGCAGATAGGAGCGACAATGGTAAACATAAATCCGCTAAGTTATAACTGGGACAAAGAAATATACAATATAGCAAATGCAATCGCAGAACACTGAAACGCTCATTTCGCTACGCGGCGTGACCATGCAATTTGACCGCAAGGTCACTCTAAACGACATAAACCTTGACATATGCCGGGGCGACTTCATAGCCATAACCGGACCCAACGGCGGAGGGAAAACCACCCTCCTGCGCATAATCCTGCGACTGCTCGACCCGTCCAAAGGGTCGGTGACATATCTTGGAGACAAGGGCAGCGGAAAACGCCTGCGCATAGGCTACCTGCCTCAAAAGAATCTTATCGACAGCAGCTTTCCGGTGACTGTAAAAGAAGTCACCGCTTTCGGGCTGATGAACACCCCCGACATATCCAAAGAAGAACGGATGCGCCGCATAGACGACACGATAAGACTGATGGGGCTCTCCGACCATGCCGACAGTGCGATAAGCGAACTTTCAGGCGGACAGCTGCAACGGGCGCTGATCGGAAGGGCTATAATCTCGCGTCCCGAAGTCCTGGTAATGGACGAGCCACTGAGCTATCTTGACAAGGATTACGAGCATAAGCTATACCATATAATCGAAGAGCTCGCGCCCACAACAACCATCATCCTCGTGTCTCACGAAATGTCGGCTATCGCAGGCATGGCAAACCGCCACCTGATTATCAACCACAGCCTACAGGAGTGTCACGCCTCGCGTCATTACGCCCACGATGCGTGTGACTGTTGACAACACCGCTTTCTACCTGCTGCCGAGCACCAAAAAGAGCAGACCCAGAAGAAGCACTGACAGGTCGATGAGCTTGAGCTTTATATTCTTCTCGTGAAGCGCAAACACTCCGTAGATAAACGACACAATCACGCTGCCGCGGCGTATCATCGAAACAACGGCAATCATGGAGCCATCAATCGACAGCGAGTAAAAATATGCTATATCGGCAATCGTAAGAAATACGGAGATAAACGGTATCGCCCAGCTCCAGCGGAAGCGCGTCTTGCCCGGCGTCATCCTGATGACAAGCAACAGCGTGACCCCCATGATGATAAGCTGATAAAAGGAGTACCAAGCCTGCACCTGAAGCGGCTCGTAAAGTTTCAGAAGCCACTTGTCATACAAAGCGCTGACAGCACCCATAAACGTAGCCCCTATACTGAACCACAGCCACTTGCTGTGTTTGAATGAAAATCCCTCCCTGCTTCCCAGGCGGCTTATAAAGAACAATGACCAGAAACCGAGTAGTATACCTACCCACTGAAGCCAGTTAAGCGTCTCGCCAAAGATCAGCAATGCACCGACAAGCACAATCACCGGTCGAGCCGCGTTGATAGGTCCGGCGATAGTAAGCGGCAGATGCTTCAGTCCGAAATAACCAAGCAGCCATGACGACAGCACGATGAATGACTTGATCAATATATGGACATGACCTGTAACACCGCCGCCGAGTATCAACCCGTCGCCGGCAATACCGATGACAAGCACGGGCGACATGAGCAACGCGCTGAAAAGCGTGTTATAAAACAGCACTACCGGCACATTATTGCCGTCAACAGAGATTTTCTTAAATATGTCGTAGGCGCCAAGACATAGAGCCGACACGACAGCAAGCAATATCCACATCTTCCTGTATTTTACATTAACTTACCTCAACCGCTGTATCATTTAAGAGTGTCGAGAAGCTTCTGGTTTCCTACAAGCCAGAGCACATCGTCGGCCTTAAACACCGTATTACCCGTCGGATGGTCATAAGTGCCGTCAGGATGCTGTATAGCCACAAGCAGCGCCTTGTACTTGTCACGTATCTGTGCCGACGCCGACGTCTTCCCTACGATAGGCGACTTGTCGGTAAGCTGTATGTTGGTAAGTTTTATATCACTTATGCTGACCGAGGGAGTCTCCTCTTCATTGGACTGCTCCAGTATCGGCAGCAACTGTTCAATCTGGCTGTCAGTACCGATCACGCCAAGCACGTCGCCGGGAAATATGCGCTCGTTTCCGTTAGGCACCGGGATATAGGAGGCTCCACGCTGTATGCTGGCGACATTGACCCCGTAACGCTTGCGCATGTCGGAGTCTACAAGCCGCTCGCCGACAAACGGGCATCCGTAGCCCACCTCGATAAAAGCAAGATGCAGGTCGCTCACAAGATTATTGTTTTTGCCGCTCCGGCGCAGCTCGCGTTCATTAAGATTGTTGAAAAAGCGCGACTCAATGTGACGCATCTGCTTCTTAAATCGTCCCGACCATGTACCGATAAGCACCATGAATATGAGGAAGCCGACAATCCAGCCCACACGCATCGAGTGGACGGCACTCAGCATGTAGATGATAAAGCCGAGGGAAAGCAGAAGGCGGAATATCGTCATCACAATGAGCGGCACGTCAAAATGAGCGTTTGCCGAGATAAGCCGCTGGCGTTCCGTATGCTTCGAGGCGGGCATGGCAAGTGCCAGCAGAAACGGGGCCATCAGCACAAGAGCCACGACACTGCATAAGAAGCGGCCCCAGCCGGGCATAATCCCGACAAGCCACGGGAGTAGGAATTTTAGACACACGAGGATAATCGCGATTATCACTGTCGAATAGAGCAATATGCGCCACAGATAGCGCTTCAGCACCGAGTGCCAGAGTGTGCGCGTCTCGCTTTCCGACGCAGCCTTGTCGCTATAGCGGTCGATAAGGAAGTGGAGCCGCTTGGGCAACACCTTCTCGACAAGCTTGTAGGCGGGGTCGGCAATGCGTATGAAGTATGGGGTGGTAAACGTGGTTATCACCGACACCGCCACGACTATAGGATAGATATTGGGGTCGAGCACCCCGAGCGACATACCGAGCGAGGCGATGATAAACGCAAACTCACCTATCTGGGTAAGCGAGAATCCCGACTCCATCGCTATGCGCAGCGACTGCCCCGTGATGAGCATGCCGAATGTGCCAAACGTTATCATGCCCACAATCACGACACATGACAGGATAAGAATCGGCGAAGCATATTCAACGATTATATGTGGGTCCACCATCATGCCGACAGAGATGAAAAACACGGCTCCAAACAGGTCCTTAACCGGTGTCACTATCTGCTCGATACGCTCCGCATAACTGATGCCCGCTATTATAGAGCCCATGACAAACGCGCCGAGGGCAAGCGAAAATCCGCAGTAGACCGAGAATACAGCCATCCCGAAGCAAAGTCCGAGAGAGATGATGAGCAGGGTCTCGTTGTTAAGATAACGGCGTATGGCATTGAGAAGCGTAGGCAGCATGTAGACCCCGACAAGAAACCAGATGACAAGGAAAAACACAAGCTTGCTTATGCTGAAAAGCATCTCCGTCCCTTCGACACTCTTGTTGATTGCCACCGATGAAAGAATCACCATCATCAACACGGCAAAGAGGTCCTCGACGATAAGCACGGCAAATACAAGTGACGCAAACTTTTTCTGCCTTAGATTCAGGTCAGTGAACGCCTTTATGATAATTGTGGTCGACGACATTGACAGCATCCCTCCGAGAAAAAGGCTGTTCATATTGGAGAAATGCAGGAAATGCCCGATCGCAAACCCCGACGCCATCATGCCCATGACGATTATGAGCGCCGTGACAACTGCGGAGCCGCCTACATTGAGGAGCTTCTTGAAGCTGAATTCAAGACCCAGCGAAAAGAGAAGCACCACGATACCGAGCTGCGCCCAAAACTCGATGTTGCTCTCAGTCGTGACCGACGGGAGATACTCGAAATGCGGGCTTGCAAGAAATCCCGCCACGATATAACCGAGCACGACAGGCTGTTTTAGCCACTTGAAAAGCACCGTGACAATAGCCCCGAGTATCAGTATAAACGCAAGATCCGACACAAGATTCTCCACCTGGACGTCAGAAATAGTCTCTGAAGCGGCTGCGGTGTCACCGCCTGCCGCCGATATTAATGCAAGTATAAGTGATAGCGTCATTTCGTCGCCTGATATATATTTTTATTGATTACCGTTCTTTTCAGTTTAGATGCTCACTTGATTGCCGAGCGATATGGCAAGCGTAGGCTTCACCTGCCTCAGGTCGGCGAAAAGGTCAAGATAGTTGGTACGTTCCCTCACCAGTACCACAAGATTCAGCCGCGTCACGCCCGCCTCGTAATCATACTCCACATAGACATTGCTGAGATGCACGTGATGACGACTCAACACTTCGCGATACCCGTCGATATTTTCTGTTATAGCCGACAGCTTGAGGCGGATTATGCGCGACTCCACCCCGGCGCTTATACGGTGTTCCCACCGCTCGACAAACACAAGTATCACAAGTATCAGCGCCGTCGCCACTATCGAAAGGAAATACATCCCCACACCGACAGCCATACCTATAGCCGCCACCATCCATATGCCGGCGGCCGTGGTGAGTCCGCGCACAGAGCCTTTCATCTGGATTATGGCTCCCGCACCGAGAAAACCGATACCGGTCACTACCTGCGCCGCTATACGTCCCGGGTCGCCGTTTTTCAGCCCGAGATATTCCTGAGGCACATAGATTGAAAGCAGCATGGCAAGCGTGGCTCCCATTGAAATCAGGGCAAATGTGCGCACACCGGCTATCTGCCCCTTGCGCTTGCGTTCAAACCCCACGCAACATCCGAGCACAAGGCTGAGCACCAGCTTGAACACCGATGAAACATTGTTGACCTCAATCGCGTTGATGTCGTCAAGCAATATGCCCCACACGTCAGTCATCGTGATTTACTTTCGCAGGGTGAAACGTCGTGACGCAAGACGGTAATTGTCGGCAAAAAGCTCTACAGTGTAGTCGCCGGGAGTGAGAGTGGTGTTGACATCCCAGTAGATATGGATGCCGGGGATTTCCTCGCCGGAATATTCGATAGTCTTGCGCGCCGTACACTGCACCGTGCCGCCCTCAAACGAGAAGGCGCCACCGGCTCCGAGCAGCGAGCCCTCCGGATTAGTGATGCGCAGATATATTGTCTTTTCTCCGACGGGTGTCGAATTATTCTGTGGAATGGTAAACGACACCTGAAGCTGCTTTGCCTTGGTGACATTTTTTTCAACCTTGCCGTTTTTCTTCAATGCCACCAGGCTCACACCGGTCACATTAAGCTTTTCGGCAAGCGTCATGCGCTCCGACAGCTCCTCGTTACGGCGTGTCGCGGTTGCCACTCGATTGGAAAGCTGCTGATTCTGCTGACGCACCTCGGCTACCTCGGCGCGCAAGCCTTCATTTTCCTTGCCGAGAGAGTCAATCTGAGTCACGTAATGGCGGAGTATGTTTTTCAGCGTGCCTATCTCATCCTGCAACTGCTTGATGCGTTGTGCGCTCTTTTTCTTCTCTGAGTTAAGTTCCTGAAGCAATTTCTCTACCTTGCTCTTTGCCGCCGCATACTTTGACACAAGCGAGTCGTTGACAAGAAGCTGCGACTGGTTTTCATATTGAGCATACTCCGTGTTCAACGCCTGATACTCATTGGCGAGTTGAAGCTGCTCGTTGGTAAGCTGAAGCTGCTCGTTGGCGAGTGTCGCTTCGCTGACCTTCTTACTCATTGTCGTTGTGGTCAGGATTATAGCCACGACTGCTGCAGCAAGCAGTATGCCAAGGATTATAACTACCTTAAACAGTGAATTGGATTTCTTTTCGTTTTCTTCCATAAATCGCGCAATTTTTCCGCAAATTTACAAATTTCCTGCGAAACCGACAGTATCACGCCAGCCTAAAGTTATCGCGGCCCACACATCATGCCCGACGAATAGAGCACCCTCATCAGAAATCCTTAATCTTTACGGGGTAATGTTTTGTTTTTAAGACAAAAAGCACTATCTTTGCAGTGTTGAATCCCGGTAGCCCCTGTATATCAAGCTATCGGGTTTTGTTTTTCAGTGCAACGATAATCATTTTCATCGGATTGGGCGACAGCGAAAAAGATGACACAGATCCCCCTCCCGATGTCACGCCCGCCTATGACCGCCTCGCGCGTCACATATTTTGCGTTGCCGAGCGAAACACACTGACCGCATCAGCGACGGCTCCGGCTCCAATCAGCACAAGAGGCAAAACAAATTGCGTGTCACCGTAATACACATAGACCAGCACCGCCGAAGCCAGGATAAGGCTGTCGACAATATAGCCGAGATTAAATTTAATAGCGACAAGACGTCTCGTCAACATTAATCCGGCAAAAACCACCATCGTCCTGACAGCCAAGACTATCCACAATGCGGGTTCTCCCCAGTCAATCGGGTCGGGAGCAAGAGGCAGCTGTAATGCACCCACAGGCATCAATATTACCCCAAACAGTAACATGGTGTAAGCAAAAGCCCTTATAAATGTGTCTCGTGTCATAGGGAACGGGGTCTTAGTTGTTTGAGATACTGGCACGCTTATTTCCGGTAGCGATTACATCCATCGCTACACCAAGAACAACGCCCACAGGAGCTATCACATGAATAAAATCACCGAAATACATTGCAAACAGCACACATGCCGCAAGTATCGCGCCATCGACTTTATAGCCGAGAGTAAACCCGGCGTTGTAGGCACGTGTAAATACTTCAATTCCGATATAGAGCATCAATATCTGAACCAATGCGCCTACCACACCATGGAAATCATGTGGCAAGACATCGGAAAATGTTTCAGCAAACGAAAACAAAGTAACGCCACACACTGCAGCCATACTCATGACCCCGACAGCAAAAGCCGCTCCGGTTATTATGCCAAGATAATTAACTTTTTTCTTTTCCATTGTCTATAATAAGTGTCAGTTTAAAAATCTACATGAATATTTCATCGCAAGCGGATTAATCCCTTTCCCTTTTTGAGTCACCCGTAGTTGCTATTCTTTATCTAAAGACAAATTTAGATAATTATTTGTAATTTCCCAAGCAAATACTCTCTTATTTATTTAATTTGGAATAATATGTGCGGAGTAAATCGACAATAAGACCTGTCAGAATAGCAATAGCCGCCCAAAAGTCCCATTTATCAAGGTTAACCCCGAATATTACTGTAACTACCGCCAACATCCAGCATATATCTACCAGATAGCCAAATGTTTGCCCCGCCGAAACCATCTGCTTCCAAAACGCGGCTATTCCCAATACAAGGAAAATAAACGAGATGTTTACCACCTTGTCATATCCGTAGGCAATAGGCACATTATAATTTATGAAAACTAAAAATACCCCGGTCATTAGCATAAAAAGCTCAATCCACCCGGCTATTGCACCAATACAATTAATTTTTTTCTTTTCCATTGACTATAATATTGTTAGTTTAAAAATCTACATAAACATTTCCGATAAGGAATTTAATGAATGTCATGTCAACAGCATACAAGCTATTATATTCACAAATCGTATCATAACGCCATATCACTGCGACGAGATTCTCTTTAGCAGCAAATTGCCGCCAAAAGCAAGACTGAATATCGCACCTGCCTGAATCACAATGTCATGAACACGGCTGCCGAACATACCGGTGAGGCTGTCAATCCACACTACGAGATAAATCGCAATCAAAGCCCATGCCCACGCATAAATATTTCCACTATTCGACTTCCCTTTTTTCATTGTCTATAATAAGTGTCAGTTTAAAAATCTACATGAATATTTCCTCGCAAGCGGGTTAATCCCTTTCCCTTTTCGGACCACCAGCAGTTGCTATTTTTTATCTAAAGGCAAATTTAGCTAATTAATTTATAATTTACAACCGCATTTAGACTTTATTTCTTAATTCTGCTTTTCCACTTCACGCCAGTTAAAGAAGCGGGAAAGGAAGCGTCACTAAAGGCTCAATTATTAATATTTTAGTGGCACTTCCCTCCCATATCACGCATTAGTCCTATTTCTTAATTTTTCGTAGATTTACAGCATATAAGCCTATAAAGCATACAAAAGCAGCAATCTGTAGTAATAATGCTTCTATTGTGACAATTTTCTGAACGTAAAATACGACGTCTAATACGAGAATTAATGATAACACCACCAACAATATATTACCTATATATTTCATACTATTAATATTATGAACAAGAAGTAACTATTCCCGCCAAAGAAACACTATACGATGCCAACCACCATGCCATACCTATGACCCCGACAGCAAAAGCCGCTCCGGTTATTATGCCAAGATAATTAATTTTTTTCTTTTCCATTGACTATGAAATAGTTTAATTAATACGATATTACATCCATTGAAGTTGTCATTTAAGCCATCCCGTCACAGTAAAAAGAGGAGTGCCGTCTGATAAAAACGGCAACACTTGAAATAAGATTAAATCAAGCAAAATTACTCCAATCCAGAATAACAGAAATAAGCCCATGTTGTATCCATCATATTTAGCAAATACCTTGGGACTAATCAACAGCATCCACATAAACGCAACCATCATCAAGGCATAGTAACACCGGGTAATGATTGTCCCGTCAATATGCACGGGCACCAGATGAACTACCGCCCAAAAAACAATCAGCAACAGGACATATACGGAATAAATCTTTATTGTAGAAGAATCGCCTTTTCTAAGCCACCATATCGGAGCAAGCACACCGATTAAGGACATCAGCAAAATAAAAAACGGATTACAATAAAGCCCTTTATACTTCATCATATAGGCAATCGCAACTATACACACAGGAATCCACCCATACCGGTTCAGGCAATAAAGAATTCTGTTTTTTGACCCGACAGCTCCATAAGAATGCATCAGAAACGACACAACGCAAATCAATGTGGTAAAAAGCATCAGCAGTAGCCATTCAAAAGAATCCGCACACTCACTTATGCCTATAACTCCGGTTGCGAGACCCAGGTAATAGTTTCCCGCACGTTCCCACCCGAATGGACTTCTTCTTTTTTCAGTCAACCCCGCCATTGCTTAAACGATTTTATTGTCAATATCTTAAAATTTCCTATAAAATATCAGAATTAACAAATTTAATTCAATTATTTGTAATTTCCAAAATTACCGGACTTTTAAACACTTCCGATTCAAAAATCTCTGCCATCTCAAATTTTTGAATATCTAATCCTTCTCTTCCTTCAGTTACTGAGACTTTATAAGCGTCATCAGAAAGCATACAGTACGCAAATTCTGCAATCGTATATGCCAGCATGACATAGTTAGCTTTTCCTACGATCTTTGATAACAGCTTGAATAATTTACCTTTAGGAATAGTTAAAAGTTGAGCGATTTTTATTCCTTGACCCTTAGCCATCGTTGTCCATATGGCAATAGCATCGTTAATTCCAAAAGCCTCCCATAGACAATCCTTAGCTTTTCCCGTAGAAATCTTCATTCCGGCATCATCTGTAAGTAACACATAATCATCACTTGCCGTCAAAACTATTATCATCATGTGAGCAAGCTCTTCATCTTTAATATTATACAAGATTTGCAACTCTTCAGAAGAAAGTACAAATCCGCTATTAGGGTCATTTGCTGCTATTAACAAATCTGACCGTAATTTTTTACCGCAATCCGTAAGAGGCTGAAGTACAGCAGCAATCTCCTGCTCTTTTTGAATAGTTACTTCTTGTTGGTCCAAAGCTGTTCCACGCGATAATTCTTCATCAAGATTTGAAGAAATTGATATTAAAGAATCAACTATGACCATAGCCGAATTAACACCTATCACTTCTGTAGATACTTTAGCATTAGGGTCATAAGTCAATAGCATTGTTTCTTTTTGGCACGCAACATTTGCTACACATAAAATTACAATTAATGGCAATACCATTAAAAATTTACCCTTTTTCATTGTTTAAAAATTTAGTTGATTAAAAATATGATATATTTTATCGTTAGTAATGAGTATAAATTTTAAAGTTGTCATTTAGATAGAATGAGCCGTCGATGACATTGCCTTCTGTATCGTAGAATACGATTTCATAATCGCCTTCTTCGTATTGTTTGAGGTCAAGCCTGACGCTCTGATAGTTTTTAACACTGATCGACTGCTGATAAACTATGCCATCCACTCCGGAAACAATCACAGTGCAATCAATACTCTTTTTAAAATCAATACGCAGCGACCTATTTGACTGGTCAAAGTCAACATGAATCGGGACTTCAATAGCACTACTATTTGATTGATTTTCTATCATTAGTTTTACTCTTTCAGCATAAACATGTGACAATCCCGAAAGCAGAATACATAGTGTAACTATTTTCTTTTTCATAATTATTTGTTTTTAATTTATATTGCAAAATTAGATAGTTCAAATGTAAAAATCAGAAAAACGACAGTGACATCGGGTGTACAAAGCAGCAAAAACCCAGAGTGTAAAATCGTTGTATAACAACTCATTACACCAACAACAATTCAATTATTGGTGTACATTTGGTGTACGTGATAAAAAATCCACCTGAAAATTCGTATCTTTACAGCAATAATCTCGTCAATTACGATATGAAAACCCAACCAATTTGTCTAATTACCGCCATGTTGATATGTACCCTTAGCGGATGTATCAAAAGCACAGATAACAGGCTATCGGACCAGATCGCCATAGCTGACAGCCTAATGTTTATACAACCCGACAGTTCTCTAAAAATAATATCTAAGATAGAAGGAATAGAAAAAAGTGATGATGCCACTAAAGCATATTATCACTTGATATCTACGCAAGCAAAATCGCGAAACCATATCCTTGAAGCAGGAGACTCATCGATATTGCAATCAGTAAATTATTATTCGCATAATAAAAATGACATATGCAAACTAGCATGGTCGCTCGTGTATGCTTCTGAAGTAAACAAACAGGCAGGCAACGATTCACTCTCATTAAAATATATTCGCAAAGCAGCGAATATTGCAGAAGAGAACAAATTAATAGATGAAAGACTGAAGGTCTACATATATAATTTTTGGGGCGACCTACTCTTTGGGAAAAGACCTTATAGTGATGCAATAGAGAAATTTCTTATTGCAGAAAAATATGCTAGAAACATGAATGATACATCAAGAGTCATTACTGCACTAATGAATATCGGGGAAATGTATATATGGTCTGAGCATCATGAAACTGGAAGGAATTATATGGAACGCGCTGCAAATCTTATAAATTTCTATCCTACAGAACAGAGATTACTTCCAAGACTCTATGAACGAATTAGTACATCATATCAGATGGAAGAAAATAAAGAGGAAGCGTTGAAATGGATAAGCAAGGCAACAGATTCAGCCAAGGGACAAAAATCAACATCTCTTTGTAATTTATTACTTTCCAAGGCAGAAATTTTGACTGAATTAGGACGGCTCGACTCAGTTGACTATTACCTGAATGCCGCCGAACGCGGTAATGATACTCAAAGCTACGCCGCCCAGGCTATTTTTAAACTTGCACGAGCAAAATATGAAGCGCAACGCGGGGATTATAAGGCGGCATACAAAACCCACAGGAAATACTCTGAATTTCTCGACTCTATGTATAAAGAAAATGAGCAGAACAGGGTGGCTGAGTTTCAGCGACGTTATGACTATCAGGATGTGGCTATCGCTCTCGACCGGATAAAAATCGAGTCGCAGGCAAAAAATATAAAGTGGCTGTCAATAACCGTGGCGCTGCTCGCGTTGCTGCTCGCAGCACTCAGCTACGCCTATATCCAGCGTCAGCGAAGGATAAAGGTCGAGATAGCGCGCGACAAGAGCATAAACAGCGCGGTGACAGGCATTGAGGAGCAGATGAGGCAGGATCTTCTTCGCCGCGACCGTCACATAGAAAGCCTCCGCAACCGCGTCATCATGATGGACAATACACTCGACAAGATAAGGGCGCTGCGCGACGCAAGCCCGAGGGAACGTGTCGCCGAGTCGGCAAGGTTCATGATGACCGATGCAGAGATGGAACACATGCTTGCCACGGTCAATATATGTCACGAAGGATTTGTCGACGGGCTGCGCGAAGAGTACCCCACCCTCGCCGACAAGGACGTAGAGATATGCGCCATGATTAAGCTCGGGCTGCAGAGCCGTGACATCGCGCTCCTGATGGGGATGAGCGACAATACCCTGAAGACTCGCAAAAAGCGCCTGAAAAAGGAAAAATTCAGCGAGGAAACCGCCGACATGCAGTTTGACGAATGGATTCAGTCTAAAAATTACGGTCGCGAGCCTGATGATTATTGAGAGCCGGAGTTTTCAGTAAGGGCGACGTGATAATCTGAAATCCCGCAGCCACACAACTCTTGCATATCCGGAACTTTTTTACGAATATTGCATTTATATAATCAAAAGCGACCTACCATGTATGACAAAGAGAAAGGGCTTTACGTAGCCCACGGGGCAAACGGCGCCATCAGTATAAACGGCAGAATGGCAAACCGCCACGGACTTATAGCCGGCGCGACCGGCACAGGCAAGACAGTCACCCTTCAGGTGCTTGCCGAGACATTCAGCGGAGCCGGTGTGCCATGTTTCATAGCCGACATCAAGGGCGACCTGTCGGGCATAAGCCGCAAGGGCGAGATGACCGGGTTTATCGAAAAACGCTGCAAGGAATTTTCCATGGAGTCACCCGCATTTGAAGGGTGTCCGGTAAGATTCTACGACGTGTTTGGCGAGCAAGGACACCCTATGAGGGCTACAATATCACGCATGGGCGCAGAACTGCTTGCCCGCCTGCTCGACCTGAACGCCACGCAGACGGGTGTGCTCAACATAGTGTTTCGCATAGCAGCCGACCGCAATCTCACCCTGATAGACCTGAAAGACCTCCGCGCCATGCTTGACTATGTGGCTAAAAACAGCGGAGAGTTTACCACGGCCTACGGCAATGTGAGCCCGCAGTCAATCGGCGCCATTCAGCGCGCGCTTCTCGCTCTTGAAAACCAGGGAGCGACATCATTTTTCGGCGAGCCGGAATTTGACATCCGCGACCTGCTTGCCACTGAAGGCGGAAGAGGCGTAATGAGCGTGCTTGAAGCCGACAGGCTCATACTTCAGCCAAAACTCTATTCAACCTTCCTTATGTGGCTTCTGAATGAGCTGTACACGACCTTGCCTGAAGTGGGCGACATGGAACTGCCCAAACTCGTGTTTTTCTTCGACGAGGCACATCTGCTCTTTGACGACGCCCCCAAAGCGCTCCTTGACAGCATCGAGAGGGTCGTAAGGCTGATAAGGAGCAAGGGTGTCGGCATTTATTTCGTGACTCAGAATCCTATGGATGTGCCCGAGACTATACTCGGACAGCTCGGCAACCGTGTGCAACACGCTTTGCGTGCCTTCACTCCGCGCGACCAGAAAGCGGTAAAAGCCGCTGCCGAGACTTTCCGCGCCAATCCGGCATTTGACACCCGCGATGCCATACAGGAGCTCGCCACCGGTGAGGCTCTGGTGTCGTTTCTTGACGAAAACGGCACCCCCTCGATAGTCGAGCGCGCCAAAATACTGTTTCCGCTGAGCCACATAGGCGCAATAACAGGGGAAGAGCACGACGAGATAATCAGGAAATCGGCTCTCTATGGCAAGTATGACACTGCCGTAGACCGCGAAAGCGCCTTTGAGCTCCTGCTCGCCGAGAGTGAAAAGAAAGCGGCGGCAGAAGCGGCTCAAAAAGAAGCTAAGGCAAAACCGGCACCCAAAGCGACTGCAGAGCCGAAGAAGAAATCGTCGAAGGGCGGATTCTGGAGCGCGGTCACAAAGATTGCCGTGCCGATATTGACAACAATGGGCCGCACTCTTGGCAGAGAGATGGTTAAAAACATCACCGGCTCAAAGAAACGCCGATAACAAAAAAGCAATTTGCTACACAGGCAAAAATAAATACAAACTTTATTCCATAAAAGCTTGCACTTACGCGACATTTTACTTAATTTTGCCGCATCATAATTACAACAACAAGATGAGAGTCCACGGCAAAATACTGCTATTGAAAGTGACACGACCGATGTCACACAGGATTTCAGCCCCCTCATCCCTAAATAACAACGAGACCGTAGCCCCCTACGGTCTCGCTTCTTTTTATACTAAATCAGATACGTCACAAGCTTGTTACTTATATATTTCTCTAATCAAAAAAATCAACATTATGAAAAAGTTATTTTTATTGCTATTGCTTGTTTCTTCTATTATTAATTCTGTATCGGCTCAGAGCCGATATGTCACCGACAAGGTTGAAAAGCACGATGTCGCCGTGCTTATCATAGACATGCAGAATGACTTTGTAAAACCGGGCGCAATCCTCTGTGTGGACGGTGCGATGCCCACAGTTCCCGCAATCAAGGATCTCGCAGCACATGCCCGCGCCAATGACTGGAAGGTGATACATGTAATTCGCGCCCATGACCCTTACGGAATCAATGTAGACGCACCGCGCATACCTCTTTTCACCGACGGGAAGCCCGGTTACTGTGTGCCCGGGACAGAGGGTGGCGAAATAATTGAAGAACTCACCCCGGTGGATGGCGACCTGATAATCACAAAGACCCGCAACAGCGGCTTTTTCCAGACCAATCTCGACATGGTACTACGCCGCATGGGCGTGAAGACTGTGATTCTCGCCGGTACCCAGTATCCCAACTGCGTAAGAGGCACTGCAGCCGATGCCATGAGCTACGACTATGAGACAGTAATCTGTACTGACGCATGCTCGGCAAAGACTCCTCAGGTTGCAGAAGCAAACATCTTTGACATGAAAAATATGGGCATAAAGTGCATCAACCTCGATGAGGTAAAGGCAGACTACACGAAGTAACTATCAAGTCATGAAAAGAATAATCGCTTTGCTTTGCAGCATCGCTGCAATGACGACATACGTGTACCCGCATGAGCCGGCCGCGGTCGACAGTTGCGCCATGTCCACGATAAAAAAGTGGGACAGAATAATAAGCAAGCTGCCCCGTCTATCGGGATATATGCAGACAGGATGGAACTATAACAGCCTCGGCTCAGGCACATCCACTTTTCAGATTAAAAGGCTCCGCCTTTTACTTGACGGCACAATTAACGACCGCGCATCGTTCAGGCTTCAAGTCGAGGCTTTAAGCGGGCTTCCGGCTCATCACAACGGGCAGAAATCAATACAGGTCATCGATGCTTATGCAACCTACAAGGTTTGCGACGCGCTAAGCATCAGAGCCGGACAGTTTAACTCGCCGCTATGCTATGAGAATTATAATCTGTCGCCAGCGACAATGGAGACTATCGACTTCTCGTCGCTCAGCTCGCGTGTCGTGTTCAGAAATGCCATAGGCTATGACTATTCCGACTTCGGACGCGACCTGGGCATCATGGTTATGGGCGACCTGTTTCCTACAGGTAAAGGCTATACAAGGCTCTCTTATAATGTTTCGCTAACCAACGGACATTTGCCATCCATCGATGACAACAACAAGTCAAAAGAAGTGCAGGGAGTGATTTTTTACCGACCGGGGAGATTTCTCAATATAAAAGCCGGATATAATTTCGGCGAATATACAGGAGAGAAAAACCCTGAGGGACATAAATATCAGCCGATGCACCGCGGTGTAGCAGGCATATGGTATGACAATCCCACAGGCATTGACCTGCGCGGAGAATATGGAATCTGTAATGCCCGTCATAACGGCAGGGATATTGTAAAAGAAAACACATTCTATATACTCGCCGCCTGGCATCTCGGAAAGTTCCTGCCGGTAATCAGATATGATTATTGCCGCGACAGCGTAGAGAAAGCAACGCTTGCAGGCAACTTTGACAAATATCTTGTCGGCTTAAACTATGTGTTGTGCAAAAATATAAAACTAAGAACCAATTATACACTTACCGCCTATACTAACTCGTCGAGAGCCTCAAACGGCGGACATAGGACTTCAAATCAAGTGCAGATAATGGGGGAATTCAGTTTTTAACAATCAGCCAATAAGACAATCAGAATTGGAGTGCTTGAATGCTTGTTGAAAAGTGAGAGCCGCAGCGGAGTAAACTCCACTGCGGCTCTCTTATAAAGATTTGTTATGACTATGCTATTGATTAGTCCTGGTTAAGGTTCACGCGCTTGAACTCAACAGCTACAAGACCCTTCTGAACCTTCTCAAGATACTGACCTACAGTAAGCTCGCCATCCTGAACGAATGCCTGCTCCATAAGGCAAGAGTCCTTGAAGAACTTGTTAAGACGACCCTGGGCGATGTTTTTGATCATCTGCTCGGGAAGATTAGCAGCCTTAGCCTCTGCGGTCTCCTTAGCGATAACGCGAGCCTTTTCTGCTTCCTCTTCAGTAAGCCATCCCTTAGCGATGTTAGACTCGATGTGAGCCTCGCTGTCAACAAGGTTGGGGTTGATGCCGGCTTTCTTGAGAGCTGCCTCGACAGCCTTCTTCACCTGCTCTTCCTTGGTCTTTTCAACAGCCACGTTATACTCGGTGTCCTTTACTGACTGGGGAACGCTGTCAGCGTCAACAGCCACAGGATTCATTGAAGCTACCTGCATGGCAACCTCACGGCCCACCTTCTCGTCAACGCCTTCAAGGTTGAAGCCTACAACAGCGGCAAGCTTCTTGTTGAAGTGGTTGTAAGCGGCGGTAGAGGGAGCTGCAACCACCTCGTAAGAGCTGATTTCAGTCTTCTCACCGGTCTTACCGCTCTCCTCTACGACAAGAGCCTCGATAGTCTGACCATCGATGGTCAGAGCCTTGAGTTCGTCAAGAGTCTTAGCCTCAGCAGCCACGGCTGCGTCAAGGATTTTCTGGGTAAGAGCGACAAAACCTGCGTTCTGAGCCACGAAGTCGGTCTCGCAGTTAAGAGCCACGATAGCCGCAAACTTGCCGGTGCTCTTAGAAAGCACACAGCCTTCAGCAGCCTGACGGTCTTCACGCTTTGCAGCTACCGCCTGACCTTTCTTACGGAGAATCTCAACGGCTGCCTCGATGTCGCCGTCAGTCTCTGCAAGAGCTTTCTTGCAGTCCATCAAGCCGGCGCTGGTAAGAGCGCGGAGCTTGGTGATATCTGCCATAGTTACTGCCATATTGTAATACAGTTTAATTCGGTTAATAAATAGATTTTAAATTAAGCCTCTGCTGCGGGAGCCTCTTCAGCTGCGGGAGCTTCCTCAACAGTTGCGGGAGCTTCTTCGCTGCGACGGTTAACGCGACGGCGACCGCCCTTTGCGGGAGCCTCATCGTCACCTTCGGCTGCGGGAGCGTCGGCCTTTTCAGCCTTGCGCTCTTCAAGACCTTCTGCCATAGCCTTGACAACAGTGTCGAGGATAAGCTCGATAGACTTTGATGCGTCATCGTTGGCAGGGATCACGAAGTCAACGTTGGTGGGGTCAGAGTTGGTGTCGACCATAGCGAACACGGGTATACCGAGACGGTTAGCCTCAGCAACCGCGATGCGCTCCTTCAATACGTCAACCACGAAAAGAGCTGAAGGAAGACGGTTAAGGTCGGCGATAGAGCCGAGAGTCTTCTCAAGCTTTGCGCGCTGACGAGAAATCTGAAGCTTCTCGCGCTTTGACAAGTTGTCAAAAGTACCGTCTTTTGTCATCTTGTCGATAGTAGCCATCTTCTTCACAGCCTTGCGGATAGTGGGGAAGTTGGTGAGCATACCACCGGGCCAGCGCTCGATAACATAAGGCATGTTAACCGAAGCAGCCTTGTCGGCGATAACTTGTTTGGCCTGTTTCTTAGTGGCAACGAAGAGCACCTTCTTGCCTGATTTTGCGATGCTCTTGAGAGCGGCAGCGGCTTCATCAACCTTAGCTGCGGTCTTGTAGAGATCTATGATGTGGATACCATTGCGCTCCATGAAGATGTAAGGAGCCATTGCAGGATTCCATTTTCTTTTAAGGTGACCGAAATGGCAACCTGCTTCCAAAAGTTGGTCAAATGTAAGTGTTGACATTGTTTGTTAAAGTTGTTTACGTTCTTTTTCAATTTACAATTCCGAGGTAGGGAACGTGTCCATCTCCGGAATTTAGATACTAAACACAATATATCGGTCAGGCTCTCGCGGAGAGAAGCCCGAAAGATATTAACGCTTTGAGAACTGGAAACGCTTGCGAGCCTTGGGCTGACCGGGTTTCTTACGTTCAACGACACGCGGGTCGCGGGTCATGAAGCCTTCTACGCGGAGAGCGTGCTTGTCTTCGGGGTTGATCTTTACAAGAGCGCGGGCAATTGCAAGGCGAAGAGCCTCAGCCTGTCCCTTGTAACCACCTCCGTCAAGATTGACATTGATGTCATACTTACCGTCTGCCTCAAGGGTGGTAAGCGGCTGCTTAACGATATACTGGAGGATGGAAGAGGGGAAATAAACTTCCAAGGGGCGCTTGTTGATAGTGATTGCGCCATTTCCTTCACTTACGATCACGCGAGCGATGGCGGCCTTACGACGGCCTATTGCATTTACCTTTTCCATACTTCTTATTTAATAGTGTTGATGTCGATTACTTTAGGATTCTGAGCTGCGTGGGGATGCTCGGGACCATTGTAAACATGCACGTTCTCAATGATCTTGCGACCGAGACGGTTCTTGGGAAGCATACCCTTCAATACCTTTGTAAACAAGGGGTTGAAACCGGGCTTGATGTGCTTGTTGAATGACTTCTGCTGAAGAAGCTCGGGAGTAGAGACGCGCTGTCCGCCGGGATAACCGGTGTAAGAAAGATATTCGCGGTCAGTCCACTTGTTGCCGGTAAGGCGCACCTTGTCGGCGTTGATGATGATAACATTGTCGCCACACTCTACAAAGGGTGAATAAGTGGGCTTGTTCTTGCCTCTAAGGATTAGGGCAACTGCTGAGCAAAGACGACCGAGAACCTGGTCGGTAGCATCGATGACTACCCACTCACGGTGGCACTGCTGCTCGTTGGGAGTAATGGTTTTGTAGCTTAAAGTATCCACGTTAAATGTTTAATTAATAGTTTAATAATTGACTGACGCGCTTGAGCTTTGTTCGGCCAAAAACGCAGCCCGACGTCTGTCATTTCATTAATTTGGACATAATCGGTGCGCAAAGGTACGACTTTTTTTATTGATTGCCAAATAATTTCACATTTTTCATTTTACTGATTCATTGGGCAATAAAAAAAGCCATGCCGGAGGCAAATCCGCCCATATTAAATCACAAAAGGGATTAATGGCAGGATTTGCGCCGGATAGCTTTTAAGCCTTACGTCGCGTGTCAGTCCATCTTGTCAGGCGGTGGCTGTAAGGAGGGTTGCCGAGCCGGTCGCGATTATAGAGGGTGCGGTTGACGCAGCCACAAGTATGGTCTCGCCACGGCGCATGGGAGTGGTGACATCACCGGTAATGACAGAGCATTCACCGTCAAGACACATAATCACCACAAACGAATCGGGCTCTGTAGTGACACGTATCTCTCCGTCGACCATGACACGGCGCACATCGAAATGGTCACACTTTACAAGCTCGGTCTCGCCTTTGGAATTCTTGTCATAGCTTCCCTTATACTCAGGATAAACAGTGTAATCAATCGCGTCCTTGGCAAGCTCAGTGTGCAATTCACGTGTATTGCCATTGGCATCACGACGGTCAAAATCATACACCCTGTAAGTGATGTCGCTTGTCTCCTGAATCTCCGCGAGCAGATTGCCAGCCCCTATTGCATGGATGCGTCCCGCAGGAAGGAAAAATATGTCGCCGGGGGCTGAATCATGAGCCGCCACGACATCCATTATCTTCTTTTCTTCAACAAGGCGGGTGTAATCATCGGGAGTGATCTTTTCAGAGAGACCGGCATAAATACGCGCACCGGGCTCGGTATCGACGATATACCACATCTCGGTTTTGCCAAGACTCTGATGACGCTTGCACGCAAGAGCGTCGTCGGGATGCACCTGCACTGAAAGATCCTTCTTGGCGTCGATGAGCTTGACAAGCAGGGGGAATGTGTCGCCATACTTTTCAATCACATGGCTTCCCATAAGCGCCGCGCCATATTTTTTCACCAGTTCCGGCAATGTAAGTCCTTTGTCGGGACCTTCACTCACCACTGATTCATGACCCGGGACACCCGAAATCTCCCAGCTTTCACCGATGTTGTCACAATCTGACTCGATGCCCTTGAACGGGGCTATCTTGTTGCCGCCCCAAAGCACAGGCTTCAGGTAAGGCACGAATTTAAACGGAGCAATCATAGTAACTCTAAAAATTCTTTTTTACCTATAAAAACAATTATTCCGACAAGACGCACACGACCTCGGTGCACATCCGGCTGTTATGGTAGGGGCACTTCCAGAAACCTGCCTTGTCATCATCACGGTTAAGGCCCCCCCCGGCACGACGGCTCCAATGCCACTCGCCTCCTTCGCGGTCAACGATATTGTCACGGATATATTTCCAGGAATTTATAGCCTTGTCAAGAGCGCCGACAACACCGTGGAACTTATGGAGATAGACGAGACCTATCACATCCTCAGCCTGGACCCACCAGTGGCGGTCATCGTCAAGACGCCCGTCGCCGTGCAGTTCATAGACCATTGACGCGTCGTCACAGCGTCCTTCAAGCGCCGCCTCGGCTATGCGCCTTGTATGGACAATAGTCTTTTCAAGCAACGCCTCGTCGCCGAGTTCCTGAGCGGTCTCCAGCAGCAGCCACGACGCCTCGATGTCGTGTCCGTAAGACACATTGCGGTCATGGCGGTGCCACTCCTCGTCAAAGAACAGTCCGAGATGACCCGTCGCTTTATCTTCCATCACGTCAAGGAAAAGGTCGAGCAGATGCACGATAGCCTCGCGCAATCTCGGCTCTTTCCATACACGATACAGGTTGGTATACGGCTCGATAATGTGGAGATGGGTGTTCATAGTCTTAGCCATGTTCTCATCCTTGTCGCTGAGACGCATGTCGTCTATTCTCCCCCACTCACGCGTACACGCCTCAAGATAGCCGCCGTTGACACGGTCACGGCTATGAGCCTCGATTGACTCAAACAGTTCTATGGCACAATCAAGCGACTCCTTGTCGCCTGTGGCACGCACATACTCGCTCAGTCCATATATGACAAAGCCGATAGCGTAAAACTGCTTCTTGGTGTCAAGCGGCGAGCCGTCAGCGTTAAGCGACCAATAGACGCCGCCATATTCATGGTCGACAAAATGCCGGATGATATAATCTTTGGCGCGTGTCGCCATTTCAAGATATTCCGGTTTTCCGGTAGCCCGGTAAGCCGACGCAAAGCTCCAGAGCAGGCGCCCGTTAAGGATCGCGCCTTTCGGTGCGTCTTCATCAAGGCGGTCAAAGCCGTCGCGGCGGCCATAAAAGCCACCGCGAGGGTCAACCATCTTGTCTATCCAGTAGGGAAGTATGTTTCCCGTAAGATTTTCAAGCAATTCCGAGCAGAATTCTTTTTCTGTCATCGTAGTAATCGGTAATTAATTAATAAATCAGACCGGCTCCACATTAGAGTCACCGGGATCGGCAACAGGCTGCTTACGCTGCTTCTTCAGTTCAGCGACAATCTCTTCCATGCGACGGGTGTTAAGCGGATAGAGCCACACGATAATCATGGATATGAGCGCCACGCCGGCAGGGATAAATGTCATCAGCATCCAGAGGCATGTGATGGCACTGTCGGGCTGTGCTATATCAAGTGACTGCGCTCCCTCGGGACGCTCCACATAGCCGAAGCCGTGAAGCAGCCACATGACCGCAGCACCACCGATTGCACCGCCAAACTTCTGAGCCATCGACGCCGAAGAGAAGATGAGTCCCGTAGAGGCGGAGCGATATTTGAGTTCCGAGTAATCGCTCACATCGGCATACATCGACCAGACGAGCGGCGACATTATACCGGTAAGCACCGAAATCACAATCTGAAGCAACAGCATCATGACAAGACCGGCATTGCTTTCGGGCGAGCAGAGGAAGAAAATCACGCTCATGACAATCAGCGACAGGTCCACGAGAATGAATGTCGCTTTCTTGCCAATCTTCTTTGTGATACCCACGGCGAGAGCGACACCTACCATATTTGCCACTTCGCCCACTCCGAGGAACAATCCCGAATAGAAGAGCATCGAGATGGCAAAGATGACAATATGCTGTTCGCCGCCGATGATGTCGGCAAAGAAGAATGCTACCGTCGCGCCACGCACAGTGTTGAAAAGGTTGAAGCAGAGTGACGCACCATTGAGCAGCCACCACGGCTTGTTAGTGACAAGCGCCTTGAGGTCCTTGCCGAGCGACGCCGTACACTCGGTGGTGAGCTGTTCGCGGGTGAGCTTGAAGCAGAGAAGGAAGAGGATGAAGCAGCATGCTGCAATCACGATCATGGCAAACTGCCAGCTTGACTGGAGCGACATCCCGAATGTGTCACGGAAAAGAGAGCACAAGGGATCCCACGCAAAAAGCGAGATAAACGAACCGCCATAGGCGAAGAACATACGGAATGACGAGAACACAGTCTTTTCCTGCGAGTCTTCGGTCATCACGCCGAGCATCGCTCCGTAAGGCACATTAATACCCGTATAGACGGTCATCATCATAATGTAGGTTACGTAAGCCCACACAAGTTTCGCGGCATAGCCCCAGTCAGGAGTGGTAAAAAGCAGGATACCGCATATCGAGAACGGAGCAGCCACCCACAACAGATAAGGACGATACTTGCCCCAACGGGTCTTGGTGCGGTCGGCGACGGCACCCATCATGGGGTCGCTTATGGCATCCCATATACGGGTTACCAGAAGCAGCAGACCGGTATCTATCAGTGACAGTCCGAACACATTGGCGTAGAAAAAGGGCAGATAGTAACTGAACACTTTCCAGAACATCGACGACGCCATGTCACCGAAGCCATATCCTATCTTTTCACTAAGTGAAGCCATAATCGAGATTTATGATATTAGAGGTTAAATAAGACTACTTTTTATTCAGGATGGCAAGATTGCTGTCGATAAGACGATTGAGGGTCTTGACCGACTCGCCGGTCGAAAGACCGTCCTGCGGGGTGTTCATGCAATAGTCGACAAGACGGTCGATAGTAGAGGTGGCTACATGCATGCGGGTATCGCTTGATGCATAATAGATAAACACCTTTCCGTCTTCATCGGCAATCCAGCCATTGGTGAAAAGCACGTTCATCACGTCGCCTATGTACTCTTCTCCCACAGGAGCCATGAAATATCCGCCGGGGGTGTAGATCGGACGCCAGGGCTCGTCAAGCGCGGTCATGTACAGGTAAAGCACATAACGGAGACCTGAAGCACAGCCTCTAACACCGTGGGCAAGGTGAAGCCAGCCTTTTGAAGTCTTGATCGGGTGAGGGCCTTCGCCGTTTTTCACTTCCTTGATGGTGTGGTAATGGCGGCAGTCAACTATCAGCTCATCCTTGATTTCAGCGTGAGTGATGTCATCAACAAGCGCCCAGCCTATGCCGCCGCCGCTTCCGGCATCGATGAAGCCATCCTGCGGACGGGTGTAAAGAGCATATTTTCCGTCGACAAACTCAGGATGCAGCACCACGTTACGCTGCTGGCTGCGGCTCTTGAGGTCGGGCAGGCGCTCCCAGTTTACAAGGTCCTTGGTGCGGGCGATACCACAGGTGGCGGTAGCAGCCGACAGATTTCCGGGCTGAGAGTCGTCGTGACGCTCCACGCAGAAGAGTCCGTAGATCCAGCCGTCCTCATGACGGGTGAGTCGCATGTCATAGATATTCACGCCGGGCACCTCATCCTCAGGCATGGTGATCGGATGATCCCAGAAGCGGAAATTGTCTACTCCGTTGGGGCTCTCGGCTACTGCGAAAAATGACTTGCGGTCGCTTCCTTCCACACGCACCACGAGCACATATTTGTCGCCCCACTTGATTGCGCCCGAGTTGAGAGTGGCGTTGACGCCTATGCGCTCTTCAAAGTAGGGATTGGTAGCCTCGTTGAAGTCATAGCGCCAGAAAGGAGGTGCCATTTCAGCCGTAACCACCGGATTTTTATATCGTTCATAGACGCCGTTGCCTTCGATTGGCTCGTTTTTACGGGTAACAAGTTCCTCATAACGATTGAGGACAAGATTCTTGCGATGTTCAAAGATGTTATTCATCAGATAGGATTGTATTCTTTAATGGTAAACTAATGTAGGATATCTTTTTGATTAAATCGTGGTAGAAAACCGTGGCGTCAATCCACAAAGATTGCGCCCGAAGTCTCGTGAAACTTCTTAAAGTCATCTTCAGAGGCATGCCCGGGATAAGGCACATAGAAGTGATTGGGCTTTTCGCTTTCGATAGCGTTGCGCCACACACACACATAAGCGATAGGCAGTCCCTTGATCGCCGGTTCAAGCACGCGGGTGTACCAGTCGGTCACGCCGAGTCCTTCAAGACCGGTCTCGGTCAACGCGGCTACCTTGCCACGCTTCTGCGCTTCCTCTACGACAAACGGCATCTGAGCCTTTATGCGGTTGACATAGGTGTCAACACCCGCCTCGCCGTCAAAATGATAGATGTCGGTGCCGAGAATGTCGACATATTCATCACCGGGGTAAGTGGAGAAATACTCTTCCGGAGTCAGATCCTTGTCGGGAGAATATGCCCACACCACATTGTTGATGCCGCGGGCGTCAAAGCCGGCGCGTGTCATCTTCCAGAGATTGATATACTCTTCGGGAGTGCCGTGATCCTTACCCCACCAGAACCACGAGCCTGAATTTTCATGCCAGGGGCGGAATATCACGGGGATAGGATTGCCTTCACTGTCTTTCAGCGAAGCCACAAATGCGGCGGCGCGGTCAATCCACACCTTCATCGTGTCGCTCACGCCGGTGCCCTCTTGAAGGCTGTGAAGCGGGGTGCCTGTAACATCCCACGAATTGCCTCCTGAAACCGGATTGAGCGGATGCCAGCTTATGGCGTTGATGCCGCCACGCTCATGCTGCTTTGCAATCTCGGCGGCGATGAAGCTAAACGGCACTCCGTCAAGATTCCGTGCAGAGTCGACCTCGATCATGCCGAGATCCCAGCTCATCAATCCGGGATACTGACCTGTCACAGCCTTTACGTCGGAACCTCCGTCGACATATCTCCACGTATGCCCGTAAGCCGTGTCGTCATGATGGCCGAAATAGTAGTGACCGCTTCTTGCCACAGAGTCGAGGCGTGAAATCATCGCCTCGCGCGGTGTCGCCACGCTTTCGGCGGCAGCCTCAGTCTTGTTGCCCTTGGAGCCGCTGCACGAACTTACAGCGAGCGCTGCCATGAGCGCAAATAATCCATATTTCATTACAAGGTGATTTTTTTATAATAAATTAACCGAGAGTTACCTCGACTGTGTTTACACTTCCCTCCGGCTTGTGAGCCACAAGATTGCCGTCGACCTCCTCGCCGTTGACCACAAGACGCTTAACGCCGCGGTTCACTCCGTCAGGATTGTCAATCTTGATTTTGTATTCAGCGCCACGGAATTTACGGGTTATCTCATAATGTTTCCAGTCCTTGGGCACACAGGGGTCTATGAGCAGTCCGTCGTAATCGGGCTTGATGCCAAGTATAAACTGGGTTATGGCATACCAGTTCCACGCGGCAGTACCGGTGAGCCAGGAGTTTTTCGCCTCTCCGGGACGGTAGGCGTCCTTGCCGGCGGTCATCTGGCAATACACGTAAGGCTCTACCTTATGCAGGTCGCTTTTCTCTTCGAGATAAGCGGGACATATCTTGCGATAATACTCCCATGCCTCGTCGCCGCGGCCGAGCACAGTCTCGCCTATAATCACCCAGGGATTGTTGTGGGCGAATATGCCGGCGTTTTCCTTGTAGCCCGCGGGATAGGTCGAGATTTCGCCATATTCCATCACATACTCGGTAAAGGCGGGATTGTTAAGCACGATGCCATGCTCGCAGTCAAGATATTTCTTAACCGAGTCAAGCGACTTCTCGACAAGCCCCGATTCAAGACCGATTCCCGCCATCGTACACCAGCCCTGGCTTTCGATAAATATCTTGCCCTCCTTGTTTTCGTGGCTGCCGACCTTATTGCCGTAGAAGTCATAGGCACGAAGGAACCATTCGCCGTCCCAGCCATGCTTCTTGACAGCCTCTACCATCTCGTCGACATGCTTCTGCGCGCGGTCAGCCTCGCCGTCAAGACCGAGCTTGCGGCACAGCTTCACATACTCCTCGCCATAGATTACAAACTGACCGGCTATCATCAGCGACTCAGCCTTAGAGCCTTCAGTCTTGTTTTCAGTGGTCTGGAACGACTCGTTGGGATCCATCGAGAAGCAGTTAAGGTTAAGGCAGTCGTTCCAGTCGGCGCGCCCGATGAGCGGCAGCCCGTGGGGGCCGAGGTTGTTGACAACATGGTCAAACGACACCTTCAGGTGATCCATCAGGCTCACTTCAGAGCCTTTTACATTGTCAAAGGGCACCGGCTCGTCAAGTATCGACATGTCACCGGTCTCCTTGATATAGGCGATTGTGCCGAATATCAGCCACATCGGGTCATCGTTGAATCCGCCGCCTATGTCATTGTTGCCTCGCTTGGTGAGCGGCTGATACTGGTGATAGCAGCCGCCGTCAGGGAATTGGGTCGACGCGATGTCGATGATGCGCTCGCGGGCACGCTCCGGAATCTGATGCACAAACCCTACGAGGTCCTGATTGGAGTCACGGAATCCCATGCCCCTGCCGATGCCGCTTTCAAAGAATGACGCGGAGCGAGAGAAGCAGAAGGTGATCATGCACTGATACTGGTTCCAGATGTTGACCATGCGGTCAAGACGCTCGTCGCCGCTGTCAAGCGTAAAGCGACGCAGCAGGTTGTCCCAGTAGGCGCGCAGCTCGCCGAAAGCCTTGTCGACCTTTTCGGCGCTGTCGAAGCGGGCTATCATCTCGCGTGCCTTGGTCTTGTTGACCACACCCTTTGACTCCCACTTCTCATCCTGCTCATTCTCGACATATCCGAGCATGAACACGAGGTCGCGCGACTCACCCGGCTGAAGGGTGATTTCCATATAATGTGACGCTATCGGCGACCATCCGTGAGCCTCCGAGTTGCGGGGCTTGCCCTCGGTTACCACCTGAGGCTCGTCAAAGCCATTGTAAAGACCGAGAAATGACTCGCGGTCAGTGTCAAAGCCGTCGACAGGCGCGTTGACATGATAAAACGCGTAATGATTACGACGCTCTTTGTATTCTGTCTTGTGATATATTGTTGAGCCGTCAATTTCCACCTCTCCGGTAGAGAAATTGCGCTGGAAGTTTTCCATATCGGTAGCCGCATTCCACAGACACCACTCTATAAACGAGAACAGCTTGAAGCTCTTGGGCTTGTCGGTGGTGTTGGTCAGCGAGAGTTTTGCTATTTCAGCATGGGTGTCGAGCGGAACAAAAAACAACAGTTCCGCGCGCAGTCCGTTTTTCTCGCCTTTTATGCGTGTATAGTTCATGCCGTGGCGACATTCGTAGCTGTCAAGGGCGGTTTTGGTAGGTTTCCATCCGGGATTCCACACTGTGTCACCATCCTTGATGTAAAAGTAGCGTCCGCCGGCATCCATCGGGACGCCATTGTAACGGTAGCGTGTCAGACGGCGGAACTTGGCATCCTTATAGAAGGAGTAGCCGCCGGCAGTATTGGATATAAGAGAAAAGAAGTCTTTATTGCCGAGATAGTTGATCCAGGGCCAGGGAGTGCGCGGATTGTCGATGACATATTCACGTGCCTCGTCGTCAAAGTGTCCGTATTTCATACCTATTGGGAAAAATTTGGATTGGAAAGTTTATTAATGAATTTTGGATACGGCAAAAATAGTAAATTATTTTATAAGCAACTCTTAAAAAGTGTTTTATAAAATTCAGGTCCCGGGCGTTACTCCGGAGCCGGGACCTGAATAAAATAATATACCAAACTTAATTATTTCACGTTGAAATCACCTTGGTTGAGTACATTGGGCGACTCCATCACCTGCTTCCAGACGGTAGCGTCGTGGTAAGTGTGGAATCCCATCTCGCCATCCTTCATGTCATACCACTGCATGAAGTAACCCCAGAGTGCATTGTATTTCTTAGCCACATCAGGCATAAGAAGGTTGCCACACTCGGCGAGCACCACCATCTTCTTGAACTTGGCGGTATTGTTTACAAGGTCAAACTGACGGGTCTGGTTGGTAGCCTCGGGATCAAACTCAAGTGTCGGGTCAAGACCGTAGAGGTTTTCGCCCTCCAGATAAAGGTCGGCGCCTATGATGTCGACAAGGTCGTCACCGGGATAAGCCTCGCGACACTTCTCGACTGAGGCAAGATTGCCGCCGTCAGTTGTCTGCACGTTCCATACCCATATAAGGTTGTTGATGCCATACTCGTTTTCAAGCTTGTTGCGGAGATACTTCCAAAGACCCTTGGTAGCCTGTACGCTGTCGTTACCCCACCAGAACCATGCGCCGTTGGAGTAATCGCCGGCTGCCTCGTGAAGCGGACGCCACAGCACCGGAATGTTGGCTTCCTGGATGCGCTTCAGATAACCTGCAAGCTTCTTGATGTCCTTGTTGATAATCTCGTTTTCCCAAGTTCCGTCGATGACAGCCTGTGTCGGGCTGAAAGAGCGGTTAGCGTTAAAGCCGAGACGGGGGTCACCGTCGGTGATGTAAACGCCGGTCACGGTGTAGCCCTGACCTGACACAACAAAACCGTTGGTCTTGATGTCGTCTACAATCGAGCGGTTGGTGATAAGCGAGTAGTTGTCACGGATGTCAAAATACTCGGTGCCGTTCTCATATCCGGTAGTTCCGGCGGGGCCGAGTGCCGGCCATCCGCTTGAAAGACTCTTCAATGAGCCCTGCGCACGTGAAGTGTCGATGTCCTTGACCTTTACAAGGATACACTGTCCTGACGCAAGGTCGTCAAATACATTGATTTCAGAGGTGTTGCCCTCTTCATCGGTCACGGTCTTCTTCATGTCGGGGGTAAGCTGCAGAGCGTCCCAGTTGTCAATGACCATGTTTCCTTCCCATATGGTAGAAAGTATGTTCTGCTTTTCAGTGGGAACATTCCAGTGCCACTGGATTTCGGGAATTGAACCGTTGTTCCATGCGGTCTGCACGGGAGTTATGTCACCGTAGTCAATCCAGTTGGCGGGCGAAGCGTAAAGATGACCGTAGTCAAATCCGAGCACTGCCGGAGTGTAACCCGACTGTGACGAGATGAAGTCAACATACTTTGTGCCCCATGCCTCGTCGCTCATGCAGCCCGAGAGCTGAGTCTTGCCGTAATTGTCAAGAAGATACTGGAACACCTTCTTAGCCTCGGGAGTGGCGTTGGGATTAGTGAGGTTCTTGTCGAGCCATTCGGGGTTGATGCCCGCGTTGGTGTTGAACTTCACTGTCTTGGCAGCACACTTTGACTCGGGACGATCCTTTATGAATACGGCTCCCTCAGGTATCTCGAGGGTATATTCGGTAAAGTCGGTCATCGCCGGGAGCGTAAGGATAAGCTCCATGCCGTTTTCAGGATTTACAGCAAGAGTGACAAGCTGACCGTTGAGAGTCACGTTGACACCTTCGGCTATGCCTATAAGATTATTGTAGGCGATAGTCATTGTCGGAGTGAACGCCGCCCTTACCGACTCGCCCTCGGCGATAGTCTGAGTGCGGACGATCATGTCCATACCATCAAGCATCTCGTAGGTGTCATCGTCATCACATGCGACCATCGAAACACCAAGCAAAGCTGCCGGCAATATATATTTAAATCTTTTCATCGTGATGTTGTTATTCAGTTATTATTACTCGATAGTAAGCTTGGTTATTTCTATACCGTTACCCTGAAGGATAAAGCCGTTGTTATTAACCATCTGATCAATATCCTCCTGAGTCAGCTGATATGCTACGACTCCATTGGGAGCGGGACAATCGAAGTAACCTTCTTCATTGGTATCGGGAGAAGCGATTGTTCCTGCAAGACCAGCCCAGTTAGAACCCTGACCTATCTTAATCTTTCCGGTGTCGCCGGTAAGAGTGTTGTAATATATACGGAATGTCTGTCCAGCCTTCCAGGTGCTTATCAGATTAGCGATAATGCCATCATTCCAGGCAAAATCCTGTAAAGCGCCCCATCCATCAACTACGGCAGATCCTTCATAGAACGCAGTCTCAAGTGAGTTCTCATACCAGAGGGTAAGCTTGTTAAGGATATAGTTGGCACCTGTCATCACAAGACCACCTTCATTAATAAGAGCTTCCTTCATCGCTGCTGTTATGGTGATTTCGGCAACTCCGTCGGGGAATTCAGCGAACAGGTCGATATTTCCTTCATTATAACCCATGTCAGCGTCGGGAAGAGAAGCCCAGCTTCCGTTACCAAATCGCATCTGAGCATAATCGGCTCCTTCTGCAAATGTAAAGTAAGCCTTGAGCTTCCAGCCTACTTCAACTGTAGACCAGTCAAATTTACCCCATGAGAGGTCATCCATACCGTTCCAACTTGCTGAGAAGAGACCCTCCCAGATTACATTTTCAACCTCGGTTGCAGGAATCACGTCAAATTCACCTTCAAATGACTCTTCGCCTGACATGAGGGCAAACTTGGTTGCCTTACCGGCAGTCATCGGAAGATTGATATACAGGTATTCACCGTTAAGTATATACTGAACTTCCACTCCGTTGACCTTGACAGCAGTAAGCTTGTCAGCATTGGCAACCTTGACTTTCATGATGTTGCCTGCCTTTACTTCCTCATCTTCAGCGGGCCACTCGGTGACATAAGCGATAGTCGGGAGGTCGACTGTAAGCTCGCCAGCCTCAACTGTCTCGCCGCTCTTGAGGATAAACTTGACCATACCTGTCTGAGCAGTGAAGGGCACCTTTATCTTCAGTTCGGCAGCGGTTGCATCCTTAGCCTCTACAGAAGCCTCGCCCTCAAACACCACGGTAGTGACAAGATCAAGATTCTTACCTGTGATGGTAAGTTCTGCTCCGCCGGGCACGGGAGAGGGAGCGAATACAACATTCTCGGGATGAGCTATTACTATAAGCAGAGTGACAGTCTCGCCGCTCTTGAGATTGAGAGTGAGGTCGCCTGACCACGCAGTCGCGGGTACAGTCACCTTGACTTCAGTAGCGCTCACTGATTCGGGTTCAACGGCGTCGGTCATTCCGGGGAAGATCATAGACGCAACCATGTCCATGTTCACGCCCTTTATAATCAGCTCCTCGCCTGCACGAAGACCGTCACCACAGTTGTGAGTCATGTCGGTAGGCACAACCATGCCGATATTTGCTACGGCAACTTTCACGCCTGAACCGGGAACGACACATACAGCACCGTTAGAAGCGTTGTCGGGAAGATTGAAAGTGATCTTGCCATCTTCGGTAAGAGTAAACTCGACTTCATCCTCGTTGGGCATAACAACCTTGCGCACGAGGTCAAGGTCAGTACCGGTGATAGTAATCAGGTCACCGGGCTTTGCATCGGTGATGTCGATAGCCTTCTCAACAGCGGGAAGTATCACTTCAAGCTCTACTTCCGACCATATAAGGTTGGGGATTTCAGCGATAGCGTCAGAGATACCGACCGGACCGGTCACCGCATTGTCGGGAACGATTACCTTGATGACATTGCGGGTGTGCTCGATGAACGCTCCCTCATCGGCCTTATATACATTGGCGCTGTCAAGACCTTCTACAAACGAGAAGCACACCTCTTTCATCAGGTTAAGATATTCACCGTTGATGACAAGCTCCTGACCCGGCTTAACGCGGGCGGGGCTGAAGGTGTTTTCCTCGGCGAAGCTGATAGGCTCAAGGAAAGTAAGGTCGGTAAGAGTGGTAATCTTGCCGTTGGCATGGTTGAGGACCACCTTTCCGGGGAGGGCGGTCTGGGGGACAGTCACGCGAATCTCGCTGCCCGACACCACCGTAATATTGGTGATGTCGTCGCAGCCGGGAATGGTTACTGAGTTAATCTGGTCGAGACCGCTACCGATGAAACGGAGTTCACCGCCACGCGCCACGGGGCACGGACCGAACACCTCAAGCGAGATGCCGCCACGGTTCTGGTTGGTGTCGAAGTCGTCATCATTACAAGCGGTAAACGACAGCGAGGTCACCAACATGAGGCACATCATGAGGAGTGCCGTATATTTGCTGTATTTTTTCATTGCTGATACTCGATTTTGATGGTTATTCATTGATTACCGCACGGATATTGTCAATCTTGATGATAGGCTGACACTCTGCACCGTTGACACCGCCGCTCACGACAAACATGGTAAGGCTCGCGAAGTCCTCCGGCTTGGAAGGAGTCTTGCCGGCACCGGCACCCTTTGCAGTATAGCGGAACTGAGAGAAGGGAAGAGTTACAGTAATCCACTTGCCATCGGTGTGGTATTCGCCCTTGTCGGCAGTCTGCCACGGACGGTAGAGTGCGCGACCCCAGTCGGTCCAGTCACTCTCGCGATCCTTGAAGGCGTCGCTTACCTCACCGTTGAACGCCCATGCCTGAGCACCGGGAAGAGGCTCGCTGATGCCTGCGATAGGATTGCTTGACAGAGAGAGCTGAGTAAGGCCCTGGAAACATACCTGCATGGCACCTGCAGCCCATACATTGGAAGAGGGGATGCACATCTCGAATTTAAGCGCCATCTTCTCGGGCTTGGAGAAGTCAGCCACATTATAAAGAGCCGCGCCCTGTCCGCTGGTTATGTTCTGGGGATCATCCCATGAACCAGCCCAATACTCGAACGAGAACTTTGAGTCGGCCCATCCGCCGTCTTCCGACATAATAGCATCGCCGTCGCCAAGCTGCATGTAGTTGCCGTCAAATGAATAGTCGTCAGCCACAATAGCCTGGGCGTGCCATCCCTGCTGCTCAAGACCGTTGTCAAAATTAAAGAGCATGCCACGGGTGTCAAGATAGTGGAACTTGGACTCGCCCTTACCGTAGCGGGTAGTAACCTCAAGCTCGCCTTCCTCTGTAGCCCCGTCGGGGATTACGAATGTAACGGCGGTCTGCTCGATGCTCTTGATGTCGGTCACGGGTATGTCACCGGGGAAGGTTATGGTAAGAGGCTTGTTGGGGTCATCCACGAAGTAGTTACCGTTGAGAGTAACCTCGTCGCCGGGCTTGGCATACTCGAATGAGAGCGAGAGCAGCGACGGACCGGGCACAAGCACGCGGAAATCAAATTCAGTGGTGACGCCATCCTTGTTGATCATATAAATCTTGTTGGTCTCCACTTCGGGAATGCCGCGCGGAATATTTACAAGGAGTGTATGGTCAGTGATGTAGCTTGTGTTGAGCACAGCCTTCTGGTCGTTGAAGTACATCTCGCGGATAGAGGTGAGGTTGTCGCCGACAAGACATATCAGATTGTCGACATAAGCCTCGGTCACCAGCGAGTCGGCACCGGCAGTCATGCGCACATAGCGCACGGAAGGAGTACCGTCGGTAAGCTCAAACTTGTCGGGTTCGTCCTCGCAGGATACCATTGAGACACCCATTGCTGCGGCAAACACCGGAAGAAGCCATTTTGTATATTTGAATTTATTCATTGTACAGTCTGTGAATTTTAGCTATTAGTAAGAATATTCCGTGCGGACATCGCAAGAGATGGGATCCTTGAGAAGGTTGGGGTTGTAGACAACGTCCTCCGAGGGGAAAGGAAGAGTGAAGCTCTCCTTGGTCACGTTGGGCGCAGCTGTCTTGGTGTCATAACCTGCCTCGCCGGTATCATCTTTCTTGGCGGCTTCAGCGATATCCCACTTGCCGCTGTCGTAGTAATACTTGTAAAGGCTGTTTACGTTCCAGAAAGAGTTACGACGCTGTCCTTTAAGCTCGTTGATGGCACGCTGGGGGTTGTAGTAAGAGAGACGCACATAGTCATACCAGCGGTCGCCCTCGCCTGCAAGCTCGAGACGGCGCTCTTTCCATACATCTTCCCAGGTTACAACAGAGGGCTTATCCCAGTAAGTCGGGATAGCGCGGTTGCGCACCTTATAGTAAGCATCGATAGCTGAAGCGTCGGAAGTAGAGCCTGTGCCGCCCATCATAGCCTCGGTATAGATGAGATATACATCGGCAAGACGGAGGATGTGGGTAGCAAGAGCGCTGTACATGTTACCCGAAGCCACACCGGTAGCCTGAACGTGGTCGTAGTTGTTGCCATAGAGATGCTTCACGTTGTAAGCACCGGTAGGCGACTGCCACTCGCCGGGACCTCCCTTGCCATACTCGCCGTCGTAGCAGAACTGGAGCACGTTGAAGCCGGTGAATCCGTCTTTGTCTTTCTTGTCCTGCCAGAAGTATTCATACTTATCGCCGGGGAGCATCATGGTAGCCTTGCGGCGGGTGTCGATGTCGGTGCGCGAAGAGGGATCTTCAAGCACGTCGATGCCGAAAGCGTCCTGAAGGTCGACAGAAGGGCCGCCGTAACCGCCCCAGCAGTCACCCCACTCGTCAAAACCTACCGGAGCAAGGTCGCTCTGGAGAGTGTTCTGCTGAGTCCAGGGGTCACGTCCTGCCTGCCAGCGCCACGCGATGAGTGACTCCTCGTTAGTGTTGTTGGCGAGACGGAAGATGTCAGAATAGTTGCTGAGCAGATTTCTGCCGGAGTTGTCGATTACATCCTTTGCATAGGCTGCCGACTTCTTGAGGTCGTCAGCGTTGAGTGAGCCAGAGAGTCCTGCGCGGGTAAGGTAAACCTTGGCGAGCAGACCTTCGGCACAGTAGTAGTCGATGCGGCCGGGGGCTGAAGCAGTCTTGGGAAGAAGCTCCATAGCCTTTTCGAGAGTCATCACGATATACTCGTACACATCCTCACGCTTTACCTTGAACTTGGAGTTGTAGGCTCCGTTAAGTTCATCGGAGATATTGTGGATGATGGGCACATCACCGAAGCTGCGCACGAGATAGAAGTAGGCAAGTGCCTTGAAGGTGAGAGCCTCACCCATGCAAGCCTCTCGTGCTTCCTTTGATGCCGGTGACGCCTGAAGGTTGTTGTAGACGGTAGAGCAGTGAGAAATCACGGCCCAGAGAGAGTAAGACATGTTCACAAGGTCAGTATCGGTACCGTTGACGGTGAATGTCAGATAGGGAGACGAACCCCAGTACATGTTGCCCGAAAGCACCTCACCTACCTTGATGAATCCGCGCTGGAAATCATACCAGGGCGAGTTGTAAAGGTAGTTGACACCCTGATAGCACTGCTCGTCGGTCTGGTAGAAGTTGCCGGCGTTGTAGTTGTCTTCCGCAGGACGGTCAAGGAAGTCGTTACATGACGACGCGCCTAAACCGAGAGCGGCAACTACGGCTAAATATTTGATATTTTTGATTTTCATAAGTTGAATTCTGTTTTTAATAATATTAGAACGAAATGTTTAGACCAAATGAATAGGTGGTCGGTGACGGATAGCGTCCGAAGTCAAGACCATATACAAGACCTGATGAATCCTGGGTTGATGCACCGATTTCAGGATCATAACCTTTATATTTGGTAAACGTGTATAAGTTCTGAATATTGCAGTAAACACGCAGATTTTCAAGATGGAGACGCTTCAGAAGTGACTTCTTGAAGGTGTAGCCGAGAGTGATGTTCTTTATACGCAGGTATGATCCATCCTCGATGTAACGGTCGCTGATGCGGTCGTTATCGTTCGGGTCGTTAAGACGTGCGGCGGGAACCTTTGTCTGCCAGTTCTTTACGCGGATATTGGTGATATCGTCATACCAGTTCTGACCTGCGGGATAAACCTTGTTGGGGTCGATGGGCACGAGCTGCGCGCGGTCGCTGACCGAATTGAGCTGGTTGGTCCAGGTCGACTTCATGCCGGTAAGGTTGATTGCGAGGTAGTTCATCACGTCGTTGCCGTAAGAACCGTTAAGGAAGATCGAGAGGTCGATGTTCTTGTAACGGAAAGTGTTGGTCCATCCGAAAGTGAACTTGGGCATCGGCGAGCCGATGACAGTGCGGTCGTTGGCGTCGATTTTGCCGTCGCCGTTGACATCCTTGTATTTGAGGTCACCGACCCACACGGTGTTGCTCTTGTTGAACACGCCGTCGGAGGGGAAATGGTCGGGTGTCGGTGAGTTCATGATGTCGTCATAGTCGCGGTATACGCCTTCCACTACATAACCGTAGAAGTTATAGAGCGGCTGACCGATTTCTGACACTGACACAACGTCGCTCCACTGACCGTAGCCTACGAGCTGAGCGTTTTCGGTGCCAGAAAGGGCTTTGAGCTTATTGCGGTTGAAAGAGATCTGGAAGCTTGACTCCCACTCAAATTCTCCTACGAAAGGACGTCCGGTAACCTCGATTTCGATACCCTTGTTCTCGATTTCACCGAAGTTGCCCTTAGGAGCGGCAAGAGCTGAAGAGCCGTTACCCTGTGTACCCATGTAAGAGGGCAGCTGCATTGCCATAAGCATGTCCTTTGAAGTCTTGAGGTAAGCGTCGACAACAAAGTTCAAGCGGTTGTTGAACATGTTGATGTCGATACCGGCGTTCCACTGTTCCTGAGTCTCCCACTTGATACCGGGGTTAGCGATGTTGGCGGGACGGTAACCTGCACCGAGAGCTGAGGGCATACGGCTCATAGCCACACCCCATGCGTAACCGCCGATGTTGGCGTTACCGGTCTGACCCCATCCGAGACGGAGCTTACCGTTGTCAATCACGTTGCGCACAGGCTCGAAGAATTTCTCATTGGAGAAGCGCCATGCACCTGCCACTGAGTGGAAACCTGCCCAACGGTTCTCGGGACCGAAGTTTGAGCTACCGTCGTAACGGTAAGTATAGGTCAAGAGATAACGGTCATCCCAGTTAAGAGTCTCACGGGTGAAGAACGAAGGAAGCCATTGCAGAGCTGCCGAATCCGGCGCTGATGTTGTAAGAGTTCTTGTTACCGAGAGCGGGATTGTGAACCTCGTCGGAGGGAAGACCTGAAGCGAAGATATTTGTGAAGTCGTAGCGTGACTCCCAACATTCCTGACCGACCATTGCGGTGTAGTGGAATTTATCCCATGCAGTGCCATTGTAAGACACATAGTTTTTCAACTGCCAGAACCAGCTGGAGTTTTTCTGTATAGAGCTTTCGTTGCTGCTGCGCACCCAAGAGCCGAGGTCGACCATCGGTTTGTAGCGGTCAGCCTTGGAAGCGCTGACATCGTAGCCGAATTCGGCATGCCATACAAGATTCTTGATCGGAGTCACATCGAAGAAGATGTTACCGGTAAGTTTCTTACGGCGGAGCAGAATGTCATCGAGCATAGCAAGCGCGATGGGGTTGGGGTTGGTGTAACCCTCACGTACTACAGAAGAGAAGTTGCCGTCGATATCATAGATAGGTATATCGGGGAGTGTCGTGAGCGAGTAGTTGATGATACCCTGCTCGCCGTCGGCAAGCTTGAGGCTTTCATCAGTGTCGGTATAGGTGGCGCTGAGACCGAGCTTCAACCATGACTTGAGCTGCGCGTCAAGGTTGGCGCGTACAGAGAAACGGCTGAAATCAGAACCGATAAGCGTACCTTCCTGGTTCATATAAGAACCTGACACATAATACTGCACTTTGTCAGTACCGCCCTGAGCCGATACCTGGTGCTGATTCTGGAGAGCTGTGCGGAACACCGCATCCTGCCAGTTGGTACCGACACCGAGTACAGAGGGGTCGCGATACCAGTCATTTGCTGTCTGGTAACCGTTTGCCACAAACTCATTGTAATATTCAGCATATTCGCGGAGGTTCATCATGTCAAGGCGCTTGTTCTGGTGGTTGACAGCAAACATACCGTCGTAGGTGAACTTAGCCTCGCCTGACTTACCGCGCTTGGTGGTAATGAGGACGACACCGTTGGAGCCCTGCGCACCGTAGATTGCGGTAGCCGAGGCATCCTTTAGAATCTCCATTGACACGATGTCGGAGGGGTTGATGGTTGAAAGAGGCGACACGGTCGACACTTTACCGTTACCGAGGGCGTCACCAAGACCGAAGTCGGCGCCTGAGTTACCGCCACCCTGGACGATCACACCGTCGATCACATAAAGCGGCTCGGCGTTGGCGTTGATGGTTGACTGACCGCGCACGCGGATAGAAGATGAAGAGCCGGGGGCACCTGAGGTTGCCATTGCCTGCACACCTGTGGCACGTCCCTGAAGAGACTGGTCGAGGTTAGTGATGATTGACCCTTTGAGGTCATCCTCACTCATTGACACAGAAGCACCTGCAAGGTCACTCTTCTTCATGACACCATAGCCGACTACCACAACCTCGTCGAGCGAAACGCCCGATTCTTTCAAGGTAATAGTAAGGTCGGTACGGCCGGCGAGCTTGACCTCCTGGGTCTCCATGCCTACATACGACACTACGAGCACTGCGTTAGGAGACGCGACTTTGATAGCAAAATTACCATCGAAGTCAGTCGCCGTACCTACGGAAGTCCCCTTTTCCATGATGGTTGCACCGATTGCCGGCTCACCCGATGGCTCGAGGACGACACCCTTTACGGATGTCTGGGCGAACACTCCGATTGACACCGATATAAATAGCGCCAATAGAAGGGCTCTAATGTTCAAGACTGTTCTTGTCATCATGAGCAATTTTTAAGGTAAGGTTAATGTATTTAGGTTAGAATTATTAGTTTATAATTACTGCACTGTCGGGCATAATACACCCTATGCAAAATTAGGCATATGGACAGAGATATAATAATACAATTTTATCTCTATATTGCACTTTGTTGACTTATATGTTGTCAACGGCGGTTTCGTTCAAAAAATTCTCTTATTCGCGGATTCCAGTCGTCATAATCGACTGTGTGACCAAGGTCACGATAGATAATAAACTCCTTTGGTGAACTGATTAGATTGTAACTTGAAAAATTAGTGTGGGGCGGACATACCGGATCCTGCAAGCCGACACCCATCAACACCGGACACTTAATGCGCCGTGCCATGTTCTTCATATCGAAGTAACTGAGCGTCTTATACATTTCCTCATCGCTTATGCCGGCTTCGGCGGCAGCCTTCTTTACAGGCTCGGCAGGCCAGTGGACGATGTTGAAATAGTCGGGATAGTCAGAGAGGAAGGGTATGTAAGGGGCAATCGCCGCAACGCGGTGGTCGAGCGCAGCCGACACAAGGGTGAAAGCCCCTCCCTGACTGCCGCCCTCGGCAAAAATATTGTTGCGGTCGGTCTGCGGCAGTTGATAAATAAAGTCAATTGCACGCACGACATCCATAAAGGCTCCACGGTAATAATAGGTGTCGGGAGAGGCTATTCCATAAGCCACCCAGTCGCCATACTTATTGTATTTTTTACCATAACCCTGACCTCTTGAAAACGGGATAAAATGAATCCAGTCGGGAGCATCGTCGGCACCTACACACCAGGGGTCGACGCCATATCCGTTATAAATAATGTGGACAGGATACTTACCCTCCTTGACAGGAATGGCGATATATCCGCTGATGGTGTCGCCGCCGAGCGAGCGCATTGTCGCAAGATACACCTTGCGCTTCTCGCCGCTCAGCGAGTCGACTTCCTGAAGATTATAGCGCGGATCGACCTGGGCAAGCTCGTCAAGCGCCTCAGACCAGAAACGGTCAAAATCGGGCTGCGAGTCAGGCAACGACACTATATTTTCAGGCTCATAGCCGAAATTCATGTCAAGAATAGACTTGTCACCGTCATTCACTGAAAGGCGGTAAAAGCCGGGAGCTTTGACACAGGGGTCAACCTTGAAGCGTGCCGTGTCGCCGGCAGCAACGGTCACGGAGCGTGTCTCCTCCATGACAGGCTCATAATTGTCGGTGGTGACGACAATGCGGAGGTCGGCGTCACACGCCGCTCCGGTGGAATCGCTCACGGCAACCGTAAGCGAAGGGGCCTGAGGCGCGAGCCACCACCATTGGCTGTCGGCAACCGCCGACGCTTTCAGGTGACGCTCTGCCGCCGAAACTGAAAAGGTTATGAAAAGCAGTGAGATTGCACCGGCAATCATCTTGGTTTTATGAAAGGTCACTGTTGTATGGTATTTATTTGGTGCTTATATTACGCGCGATTCGCGAAATTATTGCTAAAGTTTTGTTATCTTTTGCAAAAACAGAGTTAAGGCCTTGCTCTTCCTGGGCCGGGTCACATGTATATTCATCACCGGCGACCCACACGACATGGTCGGGCTCGGCATATCCGCCCCATCCCCAGAAGTTGCAGCCGTCAATCAGGTCGCCGCGCTCCACGAGCGAGAACACATACTCATAAAACTTGTCCCTGCCCTCCGTGGGTGAGCCGGGAGCAAATGACATGGAGTCGCGCGGATAGCCAAATTCCTCAAGCACAAGAGGCTTGCGCGCACGCTTCATCATCTCGGAGTGGGGGGTTATATACTCCACAGCCTTGATGCAGGCACTGTCGACGCCTGAAATAAGGGTCTCCTTGCCTACCCAGCTCCAGTTATAGGGCCAGAGATGGATGATGCCGTAGTCAATCTCGGGATAATTGTGAATCTCTTCCCAAAGCTCGATGTCCTGCTCGCAGCCATGCTTTCCTTCGCTGCCGGTCGACACAAGATGGTTAGGGTCAATCTCCTTGATTATCTTTGCCGTGGTGCGTATCCAGTCGGCGAAGGCGCGTTTCTGCACGCTGTCGTCGGCAAATGCCCGTGGCTCGTTTGCCACTTGCCATGCCATTATCGCGGGGCTCTCCACATAAGGCTTCCCGGTAACACTGTTGACCCGTGACACGATATTGCGCACATGGTCATAAGAAAGCTGCTTTGCCGAGTCACAGGTAACAAACTGCTTCACATAGTCCATATAGGCGGGCCAGCCGTCAACACTCGGAATCGGGGCCTTGCCCTTACCCGCCCACTGCAGATAAGCAGAATATCCGCCGCTCCATTCCCAGGCGTTGTTAAGGTAAAGCACAGCCTTCATGTCGCGGCGCTCAAGCTCAGCCATGAGGTAATCGAGGCCTGCAAGAAGAGTGTCATTATAGACTCCGGGCGCGGTCTGCAGCACAGGGCTTATATGAGAGGCGAGACCCTCGTCACCGTCGCCGCCGACAAGGATGCGCAGATTGTTCACTCCGTTTTCCTGAAGCAAGTCAAGTTCACGGCTCAGGCGGGCGCGGTCGCCTCCCCTGCCCTCCGATGCAAGTATGGGGCCATACCAGAAATTAGTCCCGACAAACCGATAGACACTGTCGCCGATATAAAACTTGCCGTCGCGGACGGTAACGAAATCACCGTCACGTGCAGCGCCGCTCTTCTTCGACGAAGAGCAGGCTATAGCAGTCACAGCCACACAAAGGGCTGCTATCCATAATATTTTTTTCATTTTTCAAGTATTGTTTAGATTCGCAAAGATTATTTCTCCCAATTATCAGTGCGGAACGGGGCAAGCGGAAGCTCACGCATGCCATAGATGTTTCCGGGAGCCCAGTTTTTAAAGCAATAGCGCACAGCGGCAATCTTGTCGACCTTGTCGCTTGTCACCTCCACATTACAGCGGTCAGTGTACACCTGCTTTGCCTGCGCGGGATGGAACACCCCGTCTTCACCTGCCACCTCGAAGCCCTCCATGTCGCGTTCAGGCGAGAAGCCGTCGTCGGCATGACGGAAGTGCAGGATAGCCTTGTTGCCGTCGACCTCCATCGATTCAAATTCAGGCGAGTCGCAGGCAATGCCTTTCACGCCATAATCACGTACAGCCGCCATATAGGCAAGACGCTCGCCTATTTCGCGCTTTTTTGACGGATGAATCTGAAATGAGGTGCCGGGTGTCACGAGGTCTACCGTAGCGACAATGCCGCTGTTTGGCACAATCCCGACAGCCTTGCGCTGAGCCTCGCGGAGCAAAGCGCCCCATGTACCCTGCTCGTCGCCATAATAATGGGGAGGCACCTCGACACAGTAGACAGGTATCTCACCCTGACCCCACTTGTCGCGCCAATGCTCTATCATGGTAGCGAAACGCGAAGGATAATCGGCATGCTTGCCGACATTGCTCTCTCCCTGGTTCCACAGGAATCCGCGAACGGTATAGCCCATAAGCGGATGAAGCATACCGTTGTACATAATCATCGGGAGCATATATTCCTGATAGTCGGGACGGCTCTCATCTTTTTCAGCCTCATAATCCACGTCGGGATAGCGGTCAAGGATTTCCTTTGGAAGCCAGCCCTCCACGCGGCTTCCGCCCCAGCTGCAATTTATTATCCCGACAGGGACGTCTATTATATTATTAAGTTCGCGCGCGAAGAAATAGCCCAGGGCGCTGAAGTCAGGAGCATTTTCGGGGACACACTCCACCCATTCGCCCTTCACGCTGTCAAGAGGCACCTCCGACCGGTTTTTCGGAACCGTCGCGAAGCGTATCGCATGTTTGTATTTGCCCGACTCGGCAATCGCCTTGTTAGCGCCCTCGATCGGCGCGCCCCAGAATCCGCGGAGAGGCATCTCCATATTGGACTGTCCGGAGGCAAACCACACCTCGCCGACAAGCACATTGTCAAGCGTGCGTGTCTCGCCGTCGCCCGTGATAGTGACTGTCTGTATATCATATGAAGCAGCGGGAGTCGTCACTTTTATATCCCAGCGACCGTCTTTTGCGGCTTTTGCCGTATATTCCTTTCCATTCCAACCGGTGACAACCTTTACCGGCGACCCGGGCTTTGCCCATCCCCACAGAGCCGCCTCACTGTTTTGCTGAAGCATCATGTTACGATTAACGATGTCAGGAAGAGTCAGCGCGTCGGCACCACAGGCAAACCCGGCAACGGCGATGCCCATTACCAGGTTACGAAGATTGATTTTCATGATTTGATACTTGATTGTTTAACGGTTACGGTTAATATAGTATTTCACAAGCACCGCCCACGGCTTGAGATCGTCGTCGGTCCATTCCTCGCCTTGTGAAGACGCCGACGGGCGGAGCATCGAGCAGGTTTCATCCTTGTCGCTTACCGACCAGCATATCCAGCTTATTCCGTTAGCGTCGGCAAGCTCCATCCACTTTTCCCAGGAAGCGGGGTCAATCACTCCGTCGCCTGTGTGAACCATCGACGCACATTCAGCCATGAATAACGGCAGCCCCTTGTCAATGGCATATTGAGCCTGCTGACGCAGATAGTCGGTATGGGTGGCGGCATAATAGTGGAGCGAATAAACTACATTTTTATCTGATGTAATAGGGTCGTCGGCAGCCTCATGCACATTCTGGTCCCAGCGGGGAGTCGGCACTATCACAATTGCCTCAGGCGCATTCTTGCGTATGATCGGCAACAGTTCCTCGGCATAGCTCTTTGTCTCCTGCCAGGTGACCTCAAGAGGCTCGTTCCAGATTTCATACATCACATTGGGCAGATTGCCATATTTCTCGCTGACCGTGGCAAAAAACTCTTTGGCGAGCGGAAGATTGTTTTCATGGCTATGGAAGTCGATAAGCACGTATATGCCGTTTTCCACCGCTCCCTGCACGATGCTGTCGACAAGCGCATAGCCCATTTCAGGCTTCTTGTCAAAGGTGTTTTCATCCAGGTCAAGGCCGATAGACGCACGCACAATGTCAGCGCCCCAGTCCTTGGCGATTTCTGTCACCGAACTGCGGTTGTAGAAGCGCGGCCACATATTGTGCCATCCGAAGCTTACACCGCGCAGCTGTATCGAGTCACCGTTACTGTCGACTATACGCGAGCCGTTGACTTTCAGCTGTCCGTGACGCTCTACAAGAGTAAGATTTTCATTTTCGGCGGCAGAGTCCGATGCCTCCGCCTTAACACCACACGCCGTCACCCCGAGAAGTGATGAGAATAAAATTACGATTGGCAATAATTTCATGGAATTGAGTAAATATGTTTAATTGGTTGATTAATAATAATTCCTATGTCACAAATATAGCAATTATATCCGGCCGAGCAATCAAAGTCGCCGCAGAGTGTCACAATAAGATAAATTAATACTATTTTACCTTACCCTACACTATGATTTTGTTCTTGCGGTAATTCTCTCTGAACACCTTGGGCGAACAGCCCTTTTTACGCTTGAATATGCGGTTGAAATTGGATACATTGTTAAACCCGCACTCATAGCATATCTCCACAATCGACATCGTGCTGTCGGCGAGCAGCCGAGACGCATATCCGAGCCGGAGGTCGATGATATAATCCGAGATGGTCCTGCCCGTGCGTAACTTGAAAAAGCGGCTGAACGCGGTCGGGGTCATGCTTATCAGGTCGGCAAGAGCCTGAAGGCGTATCTCCTTGTTGTAATTCTTGTTGATATACTCTTCGACCTTGCGCACACGCCGGCTGTCGGACACGGTCGACACATTGGCAAACGAAGAGCTTGAAAGCATGTGGAAATTCTCCTCAAGCGAAAGCTCATACAAGATTTCAAGCAGCTTCAACACCCTGTAAAACCCCGACTGAAGGCGGGTTATCTCCATAAGCTTTGAATAGAGCCTCATGATTGCCGGCACACCGAATGCAATCCCGTTGCGGCTGCGGTCGAGCATCACCTCGAGGCTCTTCATCTGATTTTTGGCAAGAAGCGAGTCGCCGAGCAAGTCAGATGAAAACTGGATGGTCACCTCATGTATATCCTTGCGGCAGCACTCATGCTGCTCCCAGGCATGTTCAAGGCCGCCGCCCACAATCGCAAGGTCGTAATTGCCCAGCTCCTCGATGCTGTCGCCAACGATACGGCGGGCACCCTCACAGTTTTCCACAAAGTTAAGCTCAAACTCTGCATGCCTGTGTAGCGGGTAATCAAAACTCTCCTTGTAACGATCGACAAGGTAAAAGCAATCTTTTGACGAAAGCGGCGTGATTTCCGTGATGACCTTATTCATGATTTAAGATTATGGATAATTGCAAAGTTACAACAATTTCAATTAGTTGCAAATTTTGCACTGCTAAAATCAGCACATTCCGCCACAAAAAATTGCACATTATACCATAATCCGGAATAATTTGCATTAAAAATAATGCATCGCAACGCCAAAGTCGCCCACCTCTGTTAATTTATCACAAATCAAAGACGCCATTTTGCAATTTAACACAACAATACAACAAAACAGTTTATATTTGCAAAACCACGCAACAGTCATATGGGTTCCTTACATGAATCCATCTTTTTTAAGCCCCCGTATAAAACTCTCGAAATTTTCTGCTAAAAGAGTTATTTTGAAATCTGATTCCTGATCTACATGCACAACTTTAGGCTCCCCTAATGGACCACATTCTCGATAATCCAAAAAGAGGATCAAGCAGAAATTCCCTGGATTTTACCTTGTCAAAGAAAGCACATTCATGTAATTGAAACATGAATGTAGTAGCTTTAATAGCTTAAATTTCCTCTATACAATATTTCTCAAGTTTATTCATCATATTGTGTTTGTGTGCCTCTGATTTAGCTCAAGCATTAAACCAGACATACTCGCCATTGGAGTTGACATTGCGTGTCAGTTCCCTGCTCACTGTAGAGGTGCTCACGCCGATCTCTCTTGAAATGCGGCTTCTGCTCCAGCCCCTTTTTATTCCAAGGTAAATTTCGTACCTTTGTTCCGAGGTTAAGTGTTTCATAATTAGCAATACAAAATTACTTAATCTTAGGGAGACTTCGGTCTCCTTTTTTGTATTGCTGTTTACCTCTACAACATATCCTTTTGTCTGAGTTCACTCTTGGGGGCGGACTCGCCCTCCCCGCCGTTTAGGCATCCCCCTCCGAGAAGAGAGGAATACTTTTATTCAGCGAACTGCAACATAAAAACTGTGCGTTTCTATTTGGATTCTTCGCGAGAACACTCTGTTGCAGTCAGAGATTGAGACCGACAATAGTGAGCGCGACAAAGCGAATGAACAAGTCGATGAGATGAAAGCTCAGGTCGCTCAACTGCCTATCCTTGCCGAGCAGAAATCACTTACTATCTTAGAAAAGAATGAGCCTCAGCACAAGGTTGAGAAACAGAAGATTAGAAAGCGACATAATGATGAACTCATCGCCGTTCAAACTAAATACAACGACCTTTCAAAGGCGTACAGAGACCTTGAAACTTCATCCAATATGCGTATTGAGAGACTTCAATTTGAAAAAGCAGATCTTCTCGCCCGAATCAAAGTTATGCCTGAAATGCTTGAACGGAGATTGCGCGAAGCGGTTACAGCCGTTATCGAGTATTCAAGATCCATATTCAAGGAATTTACCATGTCTCACCGTGAGAGGATTGTGGAGTATCTTGCCGACTCACCCAACCCCAAGGATGCAGCTCACACCCTCAAAGTCTTTGCCCGACCGCACCTCGATAATCGGCAGTATGAAAAAGGCTGCAAGGAGTTAGACCGCCTGACCTCCAATCTCCCTTCCGTCATCAAGGATATGAACCGAACCCGAAGACGAGGTTTCGGTCTATAAAAGTGGTCAAATTCGACCAATTTGTACCCCTATTGCCAAACGCATAACCTAAAGTCTACATTCACAATGAGGTAAAGAATTGTAGTACAATTTCACGCAAAGATTCATCGTTAAACACTTGCTTAATTAACAGAAGTTTATTGTCTTTGCATTTCGAAATAAACATCTATGAGTAACAATATTGTTAGAATACGTAAGATAGAGGGGGCGCAAATCCTCGACACAATGAATTGCGCTGCTATCTCAGAGAGATTTTTTAATCGCTCACGCGCATGGTTTATTCAGCGACTAAACAACATAGTAAATGGAAAACCGGTGTCATTTACTCCTGAAGAACTGTTAAAACTCCAAATCTCTTTGAAAATCCTCTCATCTGAAATTACTCAATTCACATCTAACATTCCAAATATACCTACTGATATGTCAATCAAAGTCTATGTAATCACCGACAGCGAAGCCATCAATTATCTTGTTAACGATGACATCGACGGCTTCAAAGAATATCTCGATTCAGATGATATGCTCGATTTCCCCGGGCCAGAGTATTTCGACACCTATGCCGAAGCACTCGCGTTTTGCTCTGGCATAGGTTACAGTGCAAACGAAAGAGCCTTACTTGAACGCTATCCGCTCCGCTCTTGTGAAGAAACCGACCTACCATTTATTGCTGCTATTGAGAATTACTAAAATTGAAACTTGCCATACAATAGCTTAAATCTCATTTTTTTGCTATCTTTGCAGTCTGATACGCGTATGCGCAGACAAAAGACCAATCGATGTAAGCTAAAAACTTATAATATAAATATACTAAAGAAACTTCCAAGTAGTCGCAAAAGGTTTGGTCGCCTGTCTGCCTACTTGGAAGTTTCTTTGATACAATGGCAGACGTATTATCGAAAGAACAGCGTCATAAATGTATGTCGCAAATCAAATGCAAGAACACCAAGCCTGAGGTTTTGGTGCGACGTTTTTTGTTTGCAAATGGTTTTCGCTTTAGGCTTCATCGTAAAGATTCGCCGGGTAAACCAGACATCGTTCTTCCGAAATATAAGACAGTCATTTTTATCAACGGTTGTTTTTGGCACGGTTATCAGAATTGTAAATATGCGTCTATACATGAAACAAATCGTGATTTTTGGAATGCCAAAATCTCGGAGAACATAAAACGAGATAAAATAACTTATTCTCAACTTCAACAATGTGATTGGAGAGTGACTGAAATTAGGCAATGCCAACTAAAATCACGACACAAAGATCAAACACTTCAAAATCTTATAACGGCACTTAATAATGAGCAAAGATAGGCTGACTTTTACACTCATGGATTTGGGATACAAAAAAGCAGGACCTGTTCAAATTTTTGATGAACGAACTTGCTACGATGAGGTTAACGACAATGGTGACCCAGTAGTTATTCCTTTTCCGGCTCAACTTGCTATTGTGACTCATGCACAAATGCTTAAGGACACTCCTCATGGGGAGATTTATCAATCTAAAGCAGACCAACTAATAGATGCTTGGACAAATTCAACATTGCCTGATAAGGTTAATCTTGACAGCTCTGTTGTATGCGAACCATTAAGCCCGTTCCAACGCTCATTATTTGATGATTTAAGTAATGTGCCCTTTCCAGGACCGAAGAATCCCAAATTTACATTTATAGACCTTTTCGCAGGCATAGGAGGATTTCGCATGGCTTTTCAAAATCTTGGCGGTCAATGTGTTTTTTCCTCCGAATGGGATGCTCAGGCACAAAAGACTTATTTTGCAAATTACGGAGAAGTGCCATTTGGGGATATAACCTCGGAGCAAACCAAGCAGTTTATACCTGATAATTTTGACATCCTTTGTGCCGGTTTCCCGTGTCAAGCTTTTTCGCTTGCAGGTAAACGACTCGGATTTGAGGAAACTCGCGGTACACTTTTTTTTGATGTTGCTGAAATCCTACGTCGTAAACGACCCAAAGCTTTCTTCCTTGAAAATGTTAAGGGTCTTGCCATACACGATAAAGGTAAAACTTTGAAAACCATTTTGAATACTCTCGATGAAATCGGCTATATGGTTGTTCCTCCTCAGATTGTTAACGCCATGTACTTTGGAGTTCCGCAACACCGAGAACGTATTTACATTGTCGGCTTCAGAAAGGATATTGGTGTAAAGCCCGAAGACTTTTCTTATCCTGAACAAAAAGAAGTAACAACACACTTTATTGACATCCGCGAAAAAGAACCGGTTCCTTCCAAGTATTACCTTTCGACTACTTATGTTGATACACTTATTCGTCATAAAGAACGCCATGCAAGTAAAGGCAATGGTTTCGGTTATGCCATAGTCGGAGACAACGAAGTTGCCAATGCCATAGTTGTGGGTGGTATGGGGCGCGAAAGAAACATTGTTATTGATACCAGACAAACAGATCTCACGCCGACCACTCGAATTAAAGGTGAATACAACAAAGATGGTTGGCGTCGTATGACTCCACGCGAATGGGGCGCATTACAAGGCTATCCCGTTTATGATAATGGCGATGGCTCACCGATATTCCAAATCCCGGTTGCAGATGCTTCTGCTTATAAGCAATTCGGCAACTCTGTTGCTGTTCCTGCCATTCAAGCTACCGCACAACAGTTACTTAACGTTTTATCTGATAAAAAAATTCTTTCCTTATGAGCGAACATAAAGAAATCAGCGGCAATATTGGCGAGTGGAGTGAGATTTATACTCTGCTAAAACTTCTCGGTGAGGGTAATGTATATGCTGGTGACGAGAATCTTGAAAAAATCAAGAATCTGGTCTATCCGATTATTATGATTATTCGCTCCGAAAAGGAGGGTGTATATGATTATAAGGTTGTTAACGCTGATATTGTTATAGTTACCTCGGATGGTCAGGAACTATTGCGTCTTCCTGCATCCAAGTTTCTTACAGAGGCAGAAGCTTTATTGGATGCTATAAACAATAAACCATCCGGTGCTCGTTCATTTCCAGTAGCTCGTACCCAAGCCTTTATGGATAAGATCCGCTGCACCTCACTTAAAGCAAGTTCTACTGATAAGACCGACATTCATATCGTTCTTCACGACCAACGTACCAAGATGAACAATGATATGGGTTTCAGTATCAAATCTCAGTTAGGCGGAGATTCTACTTTGCTCAATGCAAGTGGGGCTACAAACTTCGTTTATCGCATTGAAGGTAGTGACTTTTCTGATGAAGAGATTGAGCGTATTAATGCTATTGACACGCGAACTAAAATTATAGATCGCATCTCAGCAATAGAACGTAAAGGCGGTAAATTCATCTTTGAAAAAGTCGATAACGACATCTTCCGTCGTAATCTTGATATGATAGACCTCGGGCTCGGTGCAACCATCGCTCAGCTATTACTTGAGCAATTCAACACTGGAGCGCGTATGTTTGATGAACTTACAGATGCACTTGCTAAATCAAATCCTCTTGGCTTCGACGAAGCCGATGCTGTTGAAGTTTATACATTCAAATTGAAGAAACTTCTTACATCTGCTGCACTCGGGATGATGCCCTCGAAGAAATGGAGCGGTAAGTACGATGCAAACGGGGGCTATCTTATTGTTAAGAAAGATGGAGAAATCCTTTGTTATCACTTCTATGATCAGAACCGATTTGAAGACTTCTTATTCAAAAACGCATATCTTGAACGTGGCAAAACACATCGACATGGATACGCTTCTTTGTACCGAGAAGATAATGGTAAAGTTTACTTCAAGCTAAATCTCCAAATACGCTTAAAATAAAAATATGGCAAATAATAAATCTGATAAGGAGAAAGAGCATATTATTCAGGTGCCGCTATACACTATACCATTATCAGAAGAGGATGCTTCATCCTCCATCTTTCCTACCACCTATGAACAGATCGTACAACTTATAAAGAATAGGTTAGATTCATTCAAACCCTATGAATTAAAGAACAATAAAAAAGAGCGTCGAACTGTCATTGAGAATCTATCTTATAGTGAGAAACAAATTGATAATATCCCAAGTATATTGGTTCGGTGTGCAGTATATGATTCAAATCTCGGGGACACAACAATTGAAGACGACCGCATTATTCCCCTTTCTCCAACTGCGAAGGTAAGAGCTGCAAATTATTATTTTCTATTATATCCTAAGATAGACGGACCGCTTAAGAAAAGAGTTTGCAGTATCCTAATGTTAGTTTATGATGATCCATATCATGACTCTGTAAATTCGTGCCGCATCGCAACTACCGTAACAAAGAAAATACTTAAGCTCAAGCCTATAAATCAGAAGTTAGATTCAGTAATTCATGAAATTGAGGAAACTATAACTATTCCTCAGTTGCAGATTATACTTTCTTCGTATGATGCTACAGAGTCCAATTATGCGCCTAATATCAATCTCTATAGAGTTAAAACATCAAATTTTCGAAAGCAGGTTATTAATTTCGAATCAGTGCCAAAAAATGCAGCCTTGAGCGTTATTGAGGACGATGATTGTGGAGACTTTTCTGTAAAAGAAATTTCCATTACAATGGGAAAAAAAACAAATCAAAGTTCGCAGAGATATCACAAAGGGGATTGAAGCCATGAAGCTTTCTGTGGAATCGGTTTTCAATTCATCTGCCATTGTTTCTGAAGATGAACTAAAAAAACTTTATGAGGAAGACTTCATCATAGAGAAAATCAAACCTATTCTCTCTAATTATCTAAGCAATGGAACAATATCTCCAGCCTGAATTTGTTAAGAATTTCTTGATAGACTTATGTTCTATTCACCTGACTATAATAGGGGTATGTCTTACAATTTTTACCTTACTATACTCTTTTATTTTTTCGAAAAGAACAGAACTCGAAGTCTATTCAGATGCTCTTAAATCAAAAATGGCAGATCCTTTGATTGCTCAGAAATATGGACAAGTAGTAAGATATATAAGCGGTTTAACATCCATTATTCAGAAATGTAAATACCCAATCTTCTTATCTTGTAGCATTTGGATAATATGTTGGGTTGATAAAATGTTTATTTTCCCTATTCCGTGGAGACACGGTTTATTAGTATTTGCCATTGTCGCATCTTTAATAGAAGCATTAATATGTGGTTATTGGATACTTCTCATCATGAAACAATATCATAGAGACATAAATATATAAGGTGACATTGCAAGATGTATTTTCGTCCGACATTCGCTATCGCTCTCGTCCAACAAAAACACACTTGCAAGGGTAAACCCCTCGACCCGAGTTTGTATAGGCAGCAAAGCCAATTCTGGCATTTCTGCCTTTTCTTTGGGTATTTGTACCTCATTTTGCTGTGTTAAATATCATAATTTATTATAGAATAAACTTAACAAAAAATCTACGTTTAATTAGAAAAATCTAATTTGACCCATAAGCCCCTAACTACCTGAAAACACAAAACTTACGTAAGGAAACACTATTTCGTAAGATACCCTTAAATTTGTACCTCTGACACAACTATTGCCTCCGAAATAATCCTTTGACTGAATAGTCGTTACAAAGTCGCCCACCTCTGTTAATTTATCACAAATCAAAGATGCTATTTTGTAATTTAACACAATAATACAGCAAAACAGTTTATATTTGCAAAACCACGCAACAGCTATATGATGACAACATCTCTTCTCAACGACAAAACAGGACAGCGAATCTTAAAATATCTCAAGCAATTGCCTCTGGTTATAATTGTCGTGTTTTCACAAATAGCGGTCACAGCTGAGGCTGTGACCGCCGATACCATTTTCAGCCGTATTGACCATCAACGTGAAATCTTCCCTCAAGAAAAGGCATATCTGATGACCGACCGTGACAACTATCTCGGAGGCGACACAATATGGTTCAGGGCATTTATAATGGATGCTTCAACCCATATAGAGGTGAATGCGAGCAGATATGTCTATGTAGAGCTAATCAATCCTATGGGCATAACAGAGCAAAGGATAATGGCAAGAAATAACAATGGCACATATTCGGGTTACATAAAGGTTCCGGCAGATATATCAGACGGCAAATACGACCTTATAGCATATACCCGATTCATGCAGAGCCAATCACCGGACTTTTTTCCACGGAAGAAAGTAACGTTACTAAACATCAGGTCAATAAAAGATGAAATAGTCCATCGTTGGGATAGCAGAAACAGGCGTCTGTCATTGTCATATTTAGACAAAACGACAGGAAAACCTCGCCAATACAACGAGATGAATTTACGCTCCGACGGAGGCAAGGAGTTTTCATCATCAGGCAGCCCCGATGCAATCAACATAAAAATCAAGCCGGAAGATCTTATAAACGGATGGATTCAAGTGAGATATGACGACTATCAAAAATTCGTCCATCTCGACAATATGCATGAAACAGAAGAATATGACCTTACGTTTTTCCCTGAGGGCGGCTACATAATAGACGGAGTTCCATGTCGCATAGCATTCAAAAGCATATCGACTGACGGTATGTCACGCGATGCGGAAGGCAATATCGTTGATGAATTAGGCACAGAAGTATCACATTACAAATCGCAACACGCCGGCATGGGGTCATTAGTATTGACCCTCGATAAAGACAAGAAATATTACGCTATCGACAACGGCGGAAAAAAGGTGGAGCTTCCCTCTGCTACAAAACGGGCATCAGTGCTTCATGTTCATAACCGCTTTGCTGACACGCTGAAAATCACGGTCGCAGGAGAGCGCACTAATGGCATGTCTCTTTTAATGCAACAGAGAGGAATACCGCTTACTTACACCCGGCTTGACGACATCGACACAATAAAGTTTGCCCGCGCTTCTTGTCCTCCGGGCATAATCCAGCTGACACTCTTTGATGACAGCATGCACAAACTAAGCGAACGTCTAATATTCATAGCAGACCACAATAATCATCAACCGGAAATTGTCCCCAACCATATATCCTACAAAAACCGTGAACATGTAAAAATCTGCGGCATATTTGACAGCATAAGACCACCCAAAGGAAACTATGCCGTCAGCGTAACGGACCGTAATTCAACATTACATGATTCAAACGCCAACATAGTATATCACACATTACTGCAAAGTGACCTGAAGGGACATATTGAAGATGTCGGATATTATTTTTCAAGCACTGTAGAGGCGGTAGAAGCGCTTGATGATCTATTGCTGACCCAAGGGTGGAAACGATACGACATCCCGGAGACAGTCAAAGGGCACTATTCCAAGCCAAACACACAAATCGAGACAGACATGGCTATAACGGGATATGTTCACAGCCTTTGGAAAAACAAAGCTGTCTCTGACGCGACTATGAGCCTCATGTCACCAAATACCGGCTATGTCGCAATGACGGAGACAGATAATGATGGACGGTTTATTTTTGACGGATTTGAGCTGCCCGAAAATTCCCGTTTTCTAATTCAAGCCATAAACCATGACGGCAAAACAGAGCGAAATATAATTGTAGACCCGTCAGACTATCCTAACTTGCAATATAGGCAAGATTTTTCTTACGAAATTTGCAACAAAGTTTCCCCCATAGAGAAAATGCGCATTGAAAGCAATCCTGAGCTCAGTAGCATATTGTTATCAGAAGTGGTTGTGACCGGTCAAAAAAAGCCCGAGTCAGGAACCACATGGTATGACCTCATAACCGAGTCGCGGCAATATGATACTGAAGACAAGGACTACACATATATTTCGACCATAGAAGAAGCGCTCCGCAAAATCCACGGCATACAAGTAAGGAATGACGGTTCTATAATGTTTCGCGGAAAAACGGTAGCCGTCTATGTTGACGACATATATATAGATTTAGGTCATGTGTCTACAGGACCTCTCCCGCTATTCGAGGGAAAACCACCGACAAAGGGCAAAAAAATTTTCCGGAAAGGAAATAAATCCACTCACTGGGTTATGGGTGACGGATTAGGAGTTTTGGGGTCGAACGACAATCAATTAAGAGCAATCGAAGATATATGTCCCTACAGTACCATCAAGAAGATAACATTTCTTATCCCTGGCGAGGCTGTCGCTTTAGGCTTCAAAGCCGCTAACGGTGCCTTAATGATTCAAACAAAAAAAGATGCCGGGAAGCTACACGACACATGGGACAACGGTATCCGCGAAGCTCATGTCCCGGGATATCAAAAACCTGCAGAATTCTACTCCCCACGATATACACCTGACAGCCATATCGATGGAAGCGATCTCAGAGCCACAATATACTGGAATCCGAAGATTGAAATCGGGGATGACGGCAAGTCGGAAATTGAATTTTACACTACCGATGCACAGTCAACCACTTATGACATCGTGATAGAGGGCATCACCGATACAGGAACACCTTTTTCTTCTCGCTCGACCCTCGCCATCGAATAATCAGGCTACATTTAACCTGCGCATTTAACCTCATGGCAACATTTCAAGCGGAAGAGTGTTAACATTATACAATTCACAGTTAAAAACATAATGTCATGAGCGGAAAAAACAGTTTTTGGAGCTACCTGTTCGTTTTAGTCGCAGGAATCGTGTTAATTTGTTTTCACACCCGGGTCAACATCCTTGCGTGGCTGATAATGTTTGTAGGCGCTATGTTTGCATTGCCCGGACTTATCGGAGTCATCACCGGCATAAGCCGCAGCAGCCGCAACAAGGGCGTCAACGCCTCGTCGATGATCTCTTCAATCGGCTCGCTTATCATCGGAGTTATCATGATCATATGGCCGGCACCGTTTGCGGGAGTGTTTGTCTACGTACTCGCCGCAGTGCTTCTCATTGTCGGTTTCTGCCAGATATGGGTGCTCGCGGTAGATTATAAGCCCTATTCGATGCCGCTGTGGCTTTATGTGCTTCCGGCGCTCATCTTCATCACCGGCATAGTCATGATATGCTCTCCCCTGCGCGAGATAGAGTCGGCGTTCACCCTTATGGCAGGCATAGCGATGGTTGCCGCCGCGGCAAACGGACTGTTTATCTACCTCGCCGCCTACAACTCGGCACGACCGGTCAAGGAAGAGATAAAAGACTCAGAAAAAATCGAGGGCTAAGCCCGTCTACGTCACCTGTCGAGATTGAAGCGACGGGTGACGTAATCACATATCATCCCGGCGACTTCCTCGGCAGGAAGCGACGACGAGTCAATCGTCATGTGATAGGTCTTTGCATCACCCCACGTCTTGTCGGAGTAAAAGTTATAATAACCTGCTCGCAACTTATTGGTCTTTTCGGCAAGCGACCGTGCCTGCTCGGGCGTGGTCTTGTCGCCTCGGCGCATGATGCGCTTCACACACTCCTCAATCGGCGCATGTATAAATATGTTGGCACATCGCGGATGGTCACGCAGCACATAGTCGGCGCTGCGCCCTACTATGACACATGAATGTTTTTCAGCCACCGAATGGATAAAATCGCTCTGCGCACGGTAAAGAGTGTCATCACTGATTGACGAGGATCCGGCATATAATGTATAAGGATTATACCCCATCGTAAAAGAAAACAGCCCGCTGAAAAATCTCGGCATCTTCTCGTCAGACTTCTCAAAAAACTCAGGGCTTACACCTGCATTTTTTGCAGCCTCACAAAGCAGCTCCTTGTCATAATAAGCTATGCCGAGCTTCTCTGCCACAAGCTTCCCAATCTCCCTGCCACCGCTTCCAAACTGGCGACCTATCGTGATTACATAATTCTTTTTATCCATAATATCGGGTTTAAGTCATACAAATATAAGTGTTTTTACCGAAATTTATTATCTTTGCGCAATAACTTTACAATTAGTATCATGAACGAGGATATTAAAAAGGAACTTGGCAAAGACCCCGACGGGCTTTTAACCTACGAGTATATCGCCAATCATATTGATTCAATCGACCCTGTCATTGACGACCTTGTCGACAATATGATAACCGTTGACCTGTCCGGTCAGTTCACAGTCAGCGCAGCCCGCTATCTTCACGCCATAGACAGCGGCAAATATGCCGGCGCCATATCAAGGCTCATCGCAGCTGCAATAGAAAAAGACCGCGAACACAGATATATCGGTGACCTCCTGTCGCTCTGGGGCGACGACTATGCCGACAACGTGGCGGCTTTAAGCGCCTCCGACGACAATTTCCGACGCATATACAAGCGCCTGTATCCTACCGGAATGTGAACCCTATAATAATTATGTTAAGACTACGAACTATCGGACTGTTGGCTGCGTTAAGCCTCTGGAGCACGTCATGTTCACAGACGCGCCAATCATCAATAGAAACTAACAACCTAAACACAACGGAAAACATGACTCAGACTGACAAAAATGACATCATTGTCAACATCTCCACAACCATGGGCGACATAAAGGTGCTCCTTTACGGCGACACCCCGAAACACCGCGACAACTTCATAAAGCTTGTCAATGACGGATTTTATGACGGTACACTATTTCACCGCGTCATCAATGAGTTCATGATACAGGCGGGCGACCCCGAGTCAAAAGGAGCTCCGGCCGGAAAGCGTCTCGGCACCGGCGGTCCCGGCTACAACATCGAGGCGGAGATTGTATATCCTGAACATTTCCACAAGCGTGGCGCTCTTGCAGCCGCACGCCAAGGCGACAATGTCAACCCGGAGCGCAAATCATCAGGATCACAGTTCTACATCGTAACAGGAAAGGCTTATTCCGAGCAACAGCTCATGCAGATGGAGAAGCAGATGCAGATGATGAAACAGCAGGAAATCTTCAACCGTCTCGCCTCGGAAAGGCGCGACACCATAATGCAGCTCCGCCGCAACAACGACCACGCCGGCATACAGAAACTTCAGGAAGAGCTTATAGCTCTCACCGAGACAGAGGCCTCAAAAAATCCGGTAAAATTTACCGACGAGCAGAAAAAAGCCTACACCACTGTCGGCGGCACTCCGCATCTTGACAACCAGTACACTGTGTTTGGCGAAGTGCTTGACGGGCTTGACGTTGTGGAAAGAATCGAAAAGGTCACCACTTTGCCCGGCGACCGTCCTAAAGACGACGTAAAGATACTAAACATCACAATCGAGAAATGATCGAGATAAACCGCTTCACGCTTCCCAACGGGTTGCGCATAGTGCATAATCAGGATAGTGCCACTGCAATGGTGGCACTAAACATATTATATAATGTAGGCAGCCGTGACGAGAATCCGGAATCGACAGGAATGGCCCACCTCTTCGAGCACCTGATGTTTGGAGGGTCACGGAATATCCCTGAATTTGACAAGGCTCTTGAAGAAGCCGGAGGCACCAACAACGCCTGGACCAACTGCGACTTCACCAACTTCTACGACATCGTGCCCGCCCACAACGTAGAGACCGCATTCTGGCTTGAAAGCGACCGCATGAACGAACTGGCATTCAGCGAGCGTTCACTGGAGGTACAGCGCCATGTCGTGTGTGAGGAGTTCAAGCAGGTATGCCTCAACCAGCCTTACGGCGACCTGTTTCACAACCTGTACGCGCTTGCCTACAAAGTCCACCCCTACCGCTTTCCCGTCATCGGCAAAGAGCTGTCTCACATAGAGCAGGTCACCATTGATGACGTAAAAGCATTTTTCTATCGCCACTATGCCCCAAACAACGCGGTGCTCGCCGTAACCGGCAACATTACATTTGAAGAGACATGCCGCCTCGCTGAAAAATGGTTTGGCGGCATCCCGTCACGCGACATCCCCCCTCACACATATGCCCAGGAGCCTCTCCAGCAAAGTCCGCGACGCGACACCATGACAGGAAGAGTGCCCCAGACGGTAATCTACAAGGCATACCACATGCCCGGATACGCCGATGTGTCATATCCGGCATGTGACGTGATAACCGACCTGTTGTCGGCGGGACAGTCATCGAGATTTTACAGAAACCTGCTTATGGGAACCGACATGTTCACACGCGTCGACGCGTCAATCACCGGCACGGAAGACCCCGGACTACTGCTGCTGAGCGCCCACCTCCGCGAAGGGACCGATCCCGAGAAAGCAGAAGAAGCCCTGACCCGTGAGGCTCTATCCCTGATTTCAGAACCGCCTGCCGACTACGAGCTACAGCGGGCGTTAAACCGGTTTGAGTCCAACCACACATTTGGCTGCATGAACTATGTAAACCTCGCCTCGGTAATAGCCCAGGGCGAGATGCGCGGACAAGACATCAACAACATCGTGCCGAGACAGCGCACCGTGACACCCGAAATAATACATGACACGGCAGCAGCCATCCTTGTTCCTGAGAACTCGTCCACCCTCTTATACACCCCTGCAAATTGATATTTTTAATTTTTTTCACCATAAATGTCATCAATTTTCAAAATTATACCTATATTTGAAACCTGATAATATTACGGCGGCAGCTTCCATTGCCGCAAGAAAGTTATAAAACAATACAATACGACTATGGAATTGCGTGAACAATCCCAGCCGGCAGAAAACGCCGCCGCGGATTTAACCTTGAACGAAGAAGCCATGAAGGCTCATGAAACAATTGAAGAGAATGTAGAAGTTGAGACAGCCGGTGAAGCGACTCCCGACCATTGCCGAGCCATGACTAAGGACGACATAATCGCGACGCTGGAAGCTATCAGCGAAAAAGACGGTGCCGACATTTCTCGTGAGGAAGTGTCATCACTACGTCAGCATTTCCACGCAATCCGAAAAAGCGAGCTCGCGGCAGAAAAGCAGGCGTTTGTCGACAATGGTAATGACGAAGCAGCGTTTACCCCCGCTCCCGACCCGCTGGAAGAGCGTTTCCATCAGCTCACCGAAACCATAAAGGAGAAAAAGGCTCTCTATGTAGCGGCTGTCGAAGCTGAACGCAAGGCCAACCTTGACAAAAAGCTCGCCATAATAGACGAACTCGGAAAAATGGCGGAAGACACTGACAATGTCAACAAACTTTTCCCCCGTTTCCGCGAATTGACTCAGGAGTTCAAGACTGTAGGAGAAGTGCCACCGACCGACACGACCGACCTTTACAGGAATTATTCCGCCGCAGTAGAGCGCTTCTACGACCAGTTGAAAATCAACAAGGACCTGCGCGACTATGACTTCAAGAAAAATCTGGAGCAAAAGCAACTGCTTATTGCAGAGGCCGAAAAGCTCGCAGCCGAAGAGGATGTAATCACAGCTTTCCGCCGCCTTCAGGAATTACACGACAAGTGGCGCGAGATAGGTCCCGTGGCCAAAGAGATACGCGAAGAAATCTGGAACAAGTTCAAAGACGCCTCGGCGACAGTCAACAAGCGTTACCAGACATTCTTTGAAGAGCGCAAGGCTCGTGAACGCGAAAATGAAGAAAAGAAGACGGCTATCTGCGAGCGCGTGGAAGCTCTTGACTTTGACAACGTCAAGAGCTACGCTGCATGGGATCAGCTGACCAAGGAGATACTTGCCGCCCAGGAAGACTGGAAGAAACTCGGTTTCGCATCAAAAAAAGTCAACAATTCGCTTTTCGCACGTTTCCGCGAGACATGTGACACATTCTTCGCCAAAAAGGCGGAATACTTCAAGACTATGCGCGACACCCACGCCGCCAACCTTGAAAAGAAGACATCACTCTGCGAGCGTGCTGAAGAACTTAAAGAAAGCACTGACTGGAAAAAGACAGCCGACAAGCTTGTAGAGCTGCAAAAAGAGTGGAAGACCATCGGCCCCGTTGAGAAAAAACACAGTGACGCTGTGTGGCAACGTTTCCAGACAGCGTGTGACTACTTCTTTGACCGCAGGAAAAAAGCCACTTCCGGCGCTCGCAAGGCAGAACAGTCCAACCTCCGTCAGAAACAAGAGATTATAAACGAGCTTAAAGCCATCTCCGACGAGACATCCCGCGACGAGGCGATAAAGACCGTAAAGGAGCTAATGGCAAAATGGCAGCAGATAGGTCATGTCCCGTTTAAAGACAAAGACAAGGTATATGACGCATACCGCGCGGCTGTCAATGACCTGTACAACCGTTTTGACATGAAAGAGTCAAAGGCGGCAATGGCAAACTTCGCCGACACCATCAATGAAATCTCCGGCGACGAGAATAAATTGTATCGCGAACGCGAACGCCTTGTGCGCGTATTTGAGCAAAAACGCAACGAATTGAAGACTTACGAAAATAATCTGGGCTTTTTCAGCGTTAAGTCTAAAAGCGGAAACTCGCTTCTGAAAGACATGGAGCGAAAGATGCAGCGCATAAAAGACGACATCGCGACTCTTGAAGAAAAAATCAAGATGATTGACAGCAAGCTATAACTGTCGGTCAGCGACATAGCATAAAAGAGCGCCTCCGCGATGGACAGGAGTGCGCTCTTTTAATTAAGAAAAGACCAATCATGTAATTACGATATACGGCAAAGTGTTTAGGAAAGGAAAATATGGCAAATATCTACACATCATCGAAAGCCTGCTTGGCTTTGCGGTGGTGAACCTTGCGTTTCTGATTGCCACACTCTCCGACAAGGAAGTGCTCGGTTTCAGATGGAAGGTGACTCTCCTTATCGTGAATGTATGCTATCTCCCGGTAGTCTACTATCGGGCACGCTATCCCCAGGGAAGAGCCTTGCATCTTGACATAATCGCAAAAAACGCAATCGCGGCAGTCGGCATACACGCACTGTTCTTCTTTTCCATACTGACATTTCTCGACTCATGGGTCGATAACATGTCGTTTTATCTATGGTTTTACGGCATTCTGGTCATTCTGCTTCCGCTCGGATGGACAATGACGCGCCTGTCACTGAAACATTTCCGCCGCAACGGCATAAACTCGGCAAACGCGGTAATTATCGGCACCGGGGAAAGTGCCATAAGACTCCGTGACGCCATGCTTGCCGACCCCGGCTACGGCTACCGCTTTCTCGGATTTTTTGACAGCAAGCCCGCAAGACCTGATGCTGTCGACGGATATCGCGGCACTATCGACGACCTTGAACGCTTCATGAATCTTGAACCGGTCAATGAAGTTTACTACACGCTTTCAGGAGAAGACCACGAGACCTTACGCCGATGTGTAGGATATGCCGACAATCATGTCGCGCAGTTCTACTATGTCCCGCAGCTCAATCAGTATGTAAGCCGTGTCAGCGAGCTTTCCAACATAGGGAAAGTGCCCATACTTAACATCAGGGAAAATCCGCTGAAACGCATATCCAACCGTTACATGAAGAGAGCCTTTGATGTAATCTTTTCATCAACGTTTCTTATTCTGTCACCGATACTGTTTATCCCGATTGCCATAGCCATAAAGCTCAGTTCGCCCGGACCGATATTCTTCAAGCAGAAACGCACAGGCCACCTCGGCAAGGACTTCAACTGTTACAAATTCCGCACCATGCGGCTAAACGAGGCAAGCGACACGCAACAGGCTGTGAGAGAAGACCCGCGCGTCACCCGTGTAGGCAATTTTCTGCGACGCACGAGCCTTGACGAGCTGCCTCAATTCATAAATGTGTGGCTCGGCGACATGTCGGTCGTGGGTCCGCGTCCTCACATGATCAAACACACCGCCGACTACAGTAAGCTGATTGACAAATACATGTTACGACATCTCATCAAGCCGGGCATCACCGGATGGGCTCAGATAAACGGATTCAGAGGTCAGACCGAAGAACTATGGCAGATGGAGAAGCGTGTCGAACACGATGTGTGGTATATCGAAAACTGGAATTTTTTCCTCGACATAAAGATAATAATACTTACAGTCATTGACGTATTCCGCGGTGATGACAACGCTTTCTGACAACGGCATGCCCCAAAACGACATAACCAAACAGGCACGCGCTCTGCTCAACCGTTTCTACGGTTACCGCGACTTCCGTCCCGGACAGCTTGACATCATCAAGTCAATAATGTCGGGACGAGACACGCTTGTGCTTATGCCGACAGGCGGCGGCAAGTCAATATGCTATCAGATTCCGGCAATGCTCGGCGAAGGATGCACGATAGTGATATCCCCGCTCATCTCCCTGATGAAAGACCAGGTAAGCGGACTGAATGCCAACGGCATTCCGGCTGCGGCGATAAACAGCGGAAACTCCGAAATAGACAACCGGAATGTGCTTCGCGAAGCCATGCGCGGAAAGATAAAACTGCTCTACATGTCGCCCGAGCGTCTAATGGTGGAAATGGAGCACGTGGATTTCCGTGGCTGGGTCGACCTTTTTGCCATTGACGAGGCACACTGCATCTCTCAGTGGGGGCACGATTTCCGTCCGGAATATTCCGCGCTCGGGCTTATAAAGAAACGCATGGGAAATGTCCCGGTAATGGCGCTTACCGCGACCGCCGACAAGCTTACACGCGATGACATAGCAAAGCAGCTGTCGCTCTGCGACCCGTTTGTCTACATCTCGTCGTTTGACCGTCCCAATCTGTCGCTGCGCGTAATCCCCGCTCCTCCCAAAAGCAAGAAAGTCGCCTACATATCACGCCTGATCGACCGGTATCCCGACGACTCAGGAATCGTATACACCCTTAGCCGCAAGGGCGCCGAGGCTATTAACGCGGAGCTTACGCTTAAAGGCTATAAAAGCACCGTGTACCACGCCGGACTTTCAGCCTCGGAGCGTGACCGCGCCCAGGAGATGTTTATCAACGGGGAGGTACAGGCCGTATGCGCCACCGTGGCATTCGGCATGGGTATTGACAAAAGCAATATACGATGGGTCGTCCACTCCAACATGCCCCGCAACCTCGAAAGCTACTATCAGGAAATCGGACGTGCCGGACGTGACGGCATGAAAGCCGAGACAACCCTGTTTTATTCCTACGCCGATGTCGCAACCCTCCAAAGCTTCATAAACGAGTCGGGACAACGGGAAATAAACCAGGAAAAGCTCAAGCGCATGATGGAATATTGTGAGAGTCCCGTGTGCAGAAGGCGCGTGCTGCTGAGCTATTTTAACGAGGTCCTTGACCACGACTGCAAAAACTGCGATGTGTGTCTGTCGCCTCCCGAACGATTTGACGGCACTGTCCCCGCCCAGATGGCACTCAGTGCAATAATACGCACAGGAGAGAAAACCGGCATACAGATGCTCATCGACATCCTGCGCGGTTCGGCACGCACCGAGCTTATAAATCTCGGATATGACAAGATCAGGACCTACGGAGTAGGCAGGATGATTCCGTTTGTCGAGTGGAATGAATATATCTCCCAGCTAATACAGCTCGGCGCCGTCGACATCGCCTACAATGACTCCAACCACCTTAAAATCACTCCCTACGGACAAAAAATCCTTAGAGGAGAAGTCACGGTAATGCTTGCCCGCCGACAGAAAGAGGCCACGGCAAAGAAATCGCGTGGCGCCAAAAACACAGCTCCGGTCAATCCCGCCGAGCAGCTTTTCAGCGAGCTCAAGTCACTTCGCAAAGAGCTTGCCGCCAAAGAAGGCATCCCGCCCTATCTCGTGTTTACCGACAAGACTCTCATGGACATGGTGCGCCGCCGCCCCGTGACTATGAACGAGTTCATGCAGGTAGAAGGCGTAGGAGAGCGAAAATGTGTAAAATACTGGGCACAGTTCACCGCCCACATAAGCAAATTCAAGTAAAAGCCATGCCACATCCTGTCGAATTACTGCGCAAACTGTTTAACCTCTCGCCTGAATTGCTTGAAAAGCTCAGTGCTGAAATCAAGGAAAAACGCATGCCGAAAGGCTCGGCGATCGACGGCAACAAAAATGTGCAGCAAAACACATATTATATAAAGAAAGGGGCGGCACGTGCCTATTACACAAAAGACGGCAAGGAACACACCATGTCATTTGCCTTCGACGACGAGTACCTGATGACCCATCTCGTGCTCAACTCAATTGACATCCCGCTATCCATAAAGTTTATGGAAGACTCCGAGGTAATCTGCATCCCCATACGCTCATTAAGCTACAAGATGAAGAAAGAGGCTGACTCCAACATGTTAGAGGCGTCAATGTTTCTTAATTCAAGTCTTGTTGCCTATAATTCCTATCTTGAGGAACGCATTTACACCCTCCAGTGCATGGACGCGCGCGAAAGATATGACTGGGCAATGAGGCGCTACCCACGCCTGCTCGAATATGCGACAGTCACGCAGGTCGCTTCCTTTCTCGGAGTTACAAGAGAAACGCTTTATCGCATAAGGTCAGGAAAGTATTAAATCTTTAAAATGGTTTAATAATACTTAAATCATAGGAAAATTATGACATATATCATATACTTTCCGATTATCTGTGTCTAACTTTGCACTAATTTTTATTAAAGTATACAATTCAATAGGGAAAAAGATAAGTCATAAATAATGAAAAGTATGAAATTTAACGCAGCAAAGACAGCCGGAATGGCTCTCGCAACCGCAACTGTGCTGTGTGTGACCGCATGCGGTGGTCAGCAACAGCAGCAAGCTCAGGCACCGGCGCCTGAAATCGCAACTCTAACTGTCGATTATGGGAATTCCAATCTCGAAAGCACCTATCCCGCGACCATTAAAGGACGCACTGACATTGACATCCGTCCGCAAGTGACAGGATTCATCACCAAAGTTCATGTTGACGAAGGTCAGCAGGTAAAAAAAGGACAAGTATTGTTCACTCTTGACCAGGTTCAATTTCAGGCAGCCGTAGACCAGGCGCTCGCTTCTGTAAAAGTAGCCGAGACCGGTGTACAGACAGCCCAGCTTACAGCTGACAACAAGCGCACACTATTTGACAAGAATATAATCAGCGAATATGAATGGCAGATGGCCGACAACGCCCTCGCCCAGGCTAAGGCACAGCTTGCCCAGGCTCAAGCCAACCTGGTGAACGCCCGCAAGAATCTTGCCTATACCTCAGTGACCTCCCCCAGTGACGGTGTGGTAGGCACTATACCCAACAGGGAAGGCTCTCTTGCTTCTCCCTCTTCGGCTCAGCCGCTCACGACCGTAAGCGACAACTCCGAAGTTTACGCCTACTTCTCCCTGAACGAGAAAGACATCCTTGACCTTACTGAAAACGGGGCAAAGTCATTGAACGCAAGCATCAGCCAGATGCCTGAAGTGACGCTCCGTCTTGCTAATGGCGAGCTTTATCCGACAAAGGGCAAAGTAGCCACAGTGTCGGGCGTGATTGACAACTCGACCGGCTCGGCGACAGTACGCGCCCTCTTTGACAACAAGAGCGGAATGTTACGCAGCGGTTCAACCGGTCAGGTGTTGATCCCCAACAACTTCGAGCAGGTCATCATGATTCCTCAGGCAGCCACCAACGAGCTTCAGAACGTTCGTTTCGCCTATGTTGTAAATGACAGCAACAAGGTAGTGGCAACCCCTATCCAGGTGTCAGAAATCAATGACGGCAAAAACTTCATCGTCACTTCAGGACTTCAGCCCGGACAGCGCATTGCAGTCGAGGGCATCGGAACAAAGGTGCGCGACGGAATCACCATCGTGCCGGTCGATGCAGCCGCAGCAAAGCAGACACAACCCCAGGAAGCTTCACAGCAATAACGATGACAGCTGTAAGCCATTTCATCAAAAAGTTATCATAACTACCATTCAAACATGAAATTAGATACTTTCATAAACCGCCCGGTGCTATCGACGGTTATATCAATCTTCATTGTATTGCTGGGTATAATCGGACTTACGTCCCTTCCTATCACCCAGTATCCCGACCTTGCGCCACCTACCATACGTGTGTCAACGACTTACACGGGTGCCAATGCACAGGCGGTGCTTAACTCAGTGATTGCTCCCCTTGAAGAGTCAATCAACGGTGCGGAAGGCATGACCTACATGGAGTCAACCGCAACCAACACCGGCTCAGCCGACATTACCGTCTACTTCAAGCAAGGCTTCAACGCCGACATGGCTGCTGTCGATGTACAGAACCGTGTCGCAAAGGCGTCCAACCTTCTTCCCGCAGAAGTAACACAGGTCGGCGTGCAGACCCAGAAACGCCAGACCTCAATGCTCATGGGTGTCTCTCTATATTGCGACAATGGCGAATATGACGAGACATTCATCGACAACTATATGAAAATCAACGTCATTCCTCAGCTGCAGCGTGTCAACGGTGTAGGTGATGTGATGTCATTCGGTGCCGACTACTCGATGCGAGTGTGGCTGAAGCCCGATGTAATGGCTCAGTACAACCTCATGCCTTCCGACATCTCGGCTGCGCTACGCGAGCAGAATGTCGAGGCGGCTCCCGGTTCGTTCGGTGACCAGGGCGACCAGTCGTTCCAGTACACAATCAAATACAAAGGACGTCTCAGCACTCCGGAAGAATTCGGCAACATCGTTGTAAGCGCCAATTCCAACGGACAGATTCTCTACCTTAAAGATGTAGCCGACATCGAACTCGGCAAGGTGACATACGGATTCAGCAACGGTCTTAACAGCTATCCCGCCACCTCGGCGATGATATTCCAGACGGCAGGCTCTAACGCTACCCAGATTATCAAGGATTGCGAAAAGGAGATTGACCTTCTTTCCAAAGACCTTCCCAACGGATTGAAATTTGCAATCCCGATGAACAACAATGACTTCCTTGAGGCGTCAATCCACGAGGTAATCAAGACCCTCATCGAGGCATTCATCCTTGTGTTCTTCGTTACCTACATCTTCCTTCAGGACTTCCGCTCGACCATCATCCCGGCTATCGCCATCCCGGTTGCGCTCGTCGGTACATTCTTCATCATGAAGCTCATCGGCTTCTCTATCAACCTCATCACCCTTTCTGCACTTGTGCTTGCAATCGCGATTGTGGTCGATGACGCGATTGTGGTCGTCGAAGCGGTCCATGCCAAGCTTGACGTAGGCTACAAGAGTGCGCGCAAGGCATCAATCGACGCCATGAACGAGATAGGCGGAGCCATCATCTCGATTACACTTGTCATGATGCTCGTGTTTATCCCCGTGTCATTCATGCCCGGCACATCAGGTGTATTCTACCAGCAGTTTGGTCTTACAATGGCTATAGCCATCGGTCTTTCTGCGCTTAACGCGCTTACCCTTTCACCGGCACTCTGCGCCGTGTTCCTGAAAGCCCACGACAGCGATTCATCATTGAAGGAGCGCATGGGCGAAGCATATTCCGAGGCGGCAAAGACCATGAAGAAGCGCTACTCTTCAGCATGGAAACTCAACCTCCACCCCCTTGTGACATTTGCTTTCCTTGCCGCCACAATCACCTTCATGGTGCTTGGATGGTATCAGCTTGAGGTAATCTGGAAACTTGTTGTCGCTTCTATCTGCGCGATAATCACCGTAATGGGTATTTTCAGCGACCGCTTTAAAGCCGGTTTTGAAAAGAGCTATGACTCGCTTCTAAAGTTCTATAACAAGATTACCAAATTTTTTATCAACCATAAGATTACATCATTCGGTATCGTAGCCGCGTCAGTAGCAGTGCTTGTATGGCTCATGTCGGTGACACCCACCACCCTCGTGCCCAATGAGGACACCGGTACACTATTTGTGATGCTTGACATGCCTCCCGGCACATCACAGGAACGCACTAACGCAGTGCTCGACAAAATGGACCAGGCGATACTCTCGATTCCCGGAGTGAAGTACACCCAGAAAATCATGGGTTACAGCTTCCTTGCCGGTCAGGGTAACACTTACGGTACATTCATCATCAAGCTGAATGACTGGGCCGACCGCGATGAAAGCCAGAGCAGTGACGCGATACTCGCCCAGATATATGGCGTGACATCCTCGATAAAGGACGGACGTATTGTTGCGTTTGCGCCCCCTATGATCAGCGGTTACTCGCTCACCAACGGTTTCGACCTGAAGATGCAGGATAAGACCGGCGGCTCGATTGATGACTTCTTCGGCATCGTACAGAACTTCCTGGGTGCGCTGATGCAGCAGCCGGAAGTACAGATGGCATACTCTACATTCAACCCTTCATTCCCGCAATATATGGTCGACATTGATGCGGCAAAGGCTAAGCAGGCTGGCATCAGCCCGTCGACCATATTGTCAACTCTTCAGGGTTATTATGGTGGTATGTATGTCTCCAACTTCAACCGTTTCGGTAAGATTTACCGTGTAATGATGCAGGCGTCGCCTGAATCACGTGTATCACCCGAGACACTCGCAAGCATAAAGATCAGAAACGGAGCAGAGATGGCGTCACTGTCCAACTTTGTCACCCTCAAGAAGGTCTACGGTCCTGACTTGCTCAACCGATTCAACATGTTTGCATCAATCTCCGTGACCGGACAGCCCGCGCCGGGCTACACCTCCGGCGACTGTCTTGCCGCCATCGAGCGCGTTGCAGCCCAGACACTCCCGCAGGGTTACGGTTATGAATATTCAGGTATGACCCGCGAGGAGGCAAGCACCTCAGGCAACGCGACAGCGATGATATTCGGTCTGTGTCTATTGTTTGTCTACCTCCTTCTTTCGGCACAGTATGAGAGCTACATCATCCCCTGGGCGGTTATTCTCTCTATTCCGTTCGGTCTTATGGGTTCATTCGTGTTTGCGACCATCGACGGAATCGCCAACAGCGTCTACCTCCAGATTGCGCTGATCATGCTTATCGGTCTACTTGCAAAAAATGCCATCCTTATCGTAGAGTTTGCGCTTGAGCGCCGCCGCACAGGCATGTCGGTGGTCAACGCCGCGATACAAGGTGCGTCGGCACGTCTGCGACCGATTCTCATGACCTCTCTCGCACTTGTCATCGGTCTTCTGCCTATGATGTTTGCCCACGGAGTAGGCGCCAACGGTAACCGTGCGCTCGGTACGGGAGCCATCGGCGGTATGCTTATCGGTATGATTCTCCAGGTACTCATCGTGCCGGCTCTCTTTGTCGCCTTCCAGTATATCCAGGAGAAAATCTCACCGCTCAAATGGGAAGACACCGACAACAGTGGACTCCAGTCAGAGATTGAACAATACTCCCGCTAATCATAATCGAATATTCAAATCATGTCTATAAATAATATTTCACGCATAGCAATCCTTGCTGTAAGTGTGGGAGCTCTTTCGAGCTGCCACACTTACAACAAGTTTGACTTGCCCACCGACACCCCGGTAACAGCAGAATACGCCGAAGCGCGCGACGCGTCAATTGACAGCGCGGCCTACGGCAACCTTCAGTGGCAGGACGTGTTCACCGATCCTTTCCTCGCTGAGCTTATTGACCGCGCCCTTGTCAACAACAAGGACCTCAACAATGCCAAACTAAACGTCGACATGGCACATGCCCAGCTCAAAGGCGCACGCCTGAGCTACCTGCCTTCGCTGACGTTCACCCCCAACGGTAGCGGAGCCTCTTACGACCACTCCACCATAAACTGGACCTACCAGATACCTATCGCGGTAAGCTGGGAAATAGACCTGTTTGGAAAGCTTCTCAACGCCGACCGCAAGGCGAAAGCCTCTTTACTGCAAAGCCAGGCCTACGAGCAGGCGGTGCGCTCTCAGATTATAGGAGGCGTGGCCAACTGCTACTATACCATCGCGATGCTTGAGAAGCAATTGCAGATAAGCCGTCAGACAGCCGAATACTGGGCTGAAAGCGTAGAGGTGATGAAAAACCTCAAGCTCGCCGGACGCGTCAACGAAAGCGCCGTAGTACAAAGCACGGCCAACTACTACAGCATCCTCGGCTCGATAACCGACCTTGAAGTGTCGCTCCACGAGGCAAACAACACAATGTCGCTCCTCATGAACGAGATGCCCCACTCATGGGACATTCCCGCCGACGCCACTTTCTCTACTCCCGAGATACTACGCGAGGGAATCCCGATGAAAGAACTTGCCTCCCGCCCCGATGTGCGCGCAGCCGAGCAGAGCCTCGCAGCCGCCTACTATACCACCAACGAGGCCCGGGCGGCATTCTATCCAGGACTGACAATCTCTTCCAACGGCGGATTCACCAACCTTCTCGGGTCGTTCATCTCCAATCCCGGAAAATGGTTTATCCAGCTCGCCGGACAGTTGACCCAGCCGATATTTGCCCGCGGAAAGCTCATTGCCAATCTTGAGGCGACTAAAGCGCAGCAGCAGCAGGCGATGAACAATTTCGAATACACACTCTTGAGCGCCTCAGCCGAAGTAAGCGATGCCCTGATGCTCTACACCAAGAGCCAGGAAAAAGCAGCTTTTCTTGAAAAACAGGTGGAAAATCTTGAAAAATCTGTAGAATATACGGAAGAATTGTTATCTTTGAACGGTTCATCTACTTATCTGGAAGTGTTGACCGCACAGCAGAGCCTGCTCTCAGCCCAGATTTCACAAGTGGCATGCGAGAACGCTAAAGCACGCGCGGCAATCAATCTCTACCAGTCGCTGGGAGGTGGACGTTAATACCAGTCAAACTAAAACTATAACACAATGATCAGTCCGTTATCTTATGTCGACCCTGCTGCCAAAATAGGCAACAACGTCACAATCCACCCCTTCGCCTACATTGATGCCGATGTCGAAATCGGTGATGACTGCGAGATCATGCCCCATGTAAGCATCATCCGCGGCACAAAGATCGGCAGACACAACAAGATATATCAGGGCGCCATAATAGGCGCCGACCCGCAGGATTTCCGATGGAAAGGAGAGAAGACCTATTGCACCATCGGTGACAATAACATCATCCGCGAGTATGTGATTATAAACCGTGGCATCCGCAACAGCGGAGGGACTGTAATCGGCGACGACTGCTTTATCGCGGCAGAGACCCATATAGGTCACGACTGCCTCATAAAAGGCAAGACTGTGCTTGGCAACGGAGTCATGCTGGCAGGCGACTGCAAAGTGGGACAATGTACAATCATGTCATCCAACTCTATGCTCCACGAGCGCAGCGAAGTAGGCGACTGGGTACTCATAAAGGGAGGCTGCCGAATAATGGGCAATGTCCCGCCCTATATAGTAATAGCCCATAACCCCGCGTCATATTACGGAATCAACGCCGTGATAATGCGCAAACATGGCTTCACTGAAGACCAGATCGACGATGTTGCCAAAAGCTACCGTCACGTCTACCAGTGCGGGACCTCCGTGTTCAATGCCCTGCGCCGCATCGAGGCCGACGTGACCAAGAGCGACATCCGCGACAATATCGTGGACTTCATCCGCAACCACGAGATGAAAATCGTAGCCATTCCCAAAGAATTAGAGTAATTAATTTACAATAATTTATCTTAACGAGCCGTCTTGCCGTGACCTCATCATGGCAAGACGGCTTGTTTTATTGCCTCAGATGATTTATCTTTGTAAAAGAGTACTCAACTGTTTTCTCAATTTACTGAAATGGATTCCAACCGAAAGCTGCTTCTGATAATCAACCCCGTCTCAGGCATCGGCAGCAAGGATGCTATAGAGACACTTGTCCACAATCGACTTGAGCCGCTTGGCTACAAGATATCCACCGCCTACACGTGTGCGCGCGGTGACGCCACAAGACTTGCAGGAAAAGCCGTAGACGAAGGTTTCTATGGTGTAATCGCTGTAGGAGGCGACGGAACGGTCAACGAGAGCGCAAGGGCGCTATGCGACACCGAGACAGCACTCGGCATTATCCCCTGCGGCTCCGGCAACGGACTTGCACGGCATCTCGGCATCCCGCTTGACCCCTACCTCGCAGCCGACATAATAGCCGAAGACAACATAGTAAAAAGCGACTACGGCTCAGTCAACGGACGCCACTTCTTCTGCACGTTTGGAGTAGGGTTTGACGCGGCTGTAAGCAGCAATTTCGCGCGTCAGCGCCGAAGAGGAAGGCTCACCTATCTTAAAAGCGCCATCACCGAATATATCAAATATCATCCGCAGGTCTACACCGTAAGCGCCAACGGCAAGGTGCTTACCGAAAAAGCGTTTCTCATAGCGTGCTGCAACGCATCGCAATATGGCAACAACGCCTACATCGCGCCCCATGCAAGCCTCACCGACGGACTTCTCGACATAACCATAATCCACGCCGGAACCCCTTTTGACGAGGCAATGGCAGGAGTTGACCTATTCACAGGATATATAAACTCAAACACTCTCATACACACATTCCGCGCACCCGCCGCAGTGATATACCGCCAGGAAGAAGGACCGGCTCATCTTGACGGCGAACCATTCAACATGGAGGACACGATGGACATTAAGTGTCACCACAACTCACTGAAGATTTTCGCTCCGACAAGGGAAATAAAATTCCGCCCAATCATCACGCCCTTAGAGAATATGATAAGGGAGCTTTCGACAAGCATGACGCGTGTTTTAGGAAGAAAATAGCCCAGTAACCGTGTTTAATAACATACAATAAGTTTTATACACCTGTTTTCAAAATATTTTTCATCATTTTTTTTGCAAGACAAAAAAAAATCAGTAAAATTGTAGCTGTATATATATTTCTACAAATCAAAAACACTAACATACCATACCAATGAGTTATCTTAAATTTGATAAAAACCTCATGATTAACCTTGAACAGTCTCTATCCAAAGAGATGCTCAGGACCAATCAGGCAGGCGCTTACCATTGCTCATCAATCGTAGGGTGCAACACGAGAAAGCAACACGGACTTCTCGTGATTCCTATTCCCGAAATGGACAACAAGTCATTTGTCATGCTGTCTTCGCTTGATGAGACCGTGATTCAACACGGCGCCCCGTTCAACCTCGGACTTCACCGCTATTCCGGAGGTGTATACAGCCCTAACGGACACAAATACATTCGTGAATATGACTGCGAGAGCGTTCCGCGCACCACTTACCGTGTCGGCGGTGTCATCCTGACCAAGGAGATGGTCTTTATATCGCAGGAAAACCGAATCCTGATACGCTATACGCTCGTTGACGCCCACTCGGCCACCACACTGCAGTTCCGACCGTTTCTCGCGTTCCGCGAGTCCAATCAACTGGTAGTGCAGAATGACCGCCTCAACCAGAATTACGACGAGATTAAAAACGGAGTCTCATTCCGCCTTTACGACGGCTTCCCCACCCTTTACATGCAGTTCAGCCATAAACCGACATGGGTACAGAACCCCAACTGGTATAACGGCATCGAATATGTAAAAGATCTCGAACGCGGCATCCCCTACACCGAAGACCTCTGGGTGCCCGGATATTTCGAGATTCCGATTAAAAAAGGCGAGTCAATCTTCTTCTCGGCAGGAGTCGAAGAGATGTCGCCAAGATCGATGGCAAAGCTCTATGAGACAGAAGTGGCAAGCCGCACAAGCCGCACAAGCTTCTATAACTGCCTTAAAAACGCGGCAAAACAATTCTACATCAAAGACCACGACGGAGAATTTATAATATCAGGCTATCCCTGGGGACAAATAAGGGCACGAGACACATTTATCGCACTTCCCGGCACCACTCTCGCCATAAACCACAACGAAGACTTCCACGATATAATGGCAACCGCCTCGAAGGCTCTTGACAACTATATCGAAAACGAACTTCTTGACACGCGTATCCACGGCATAGACCTGCCCGATGTCCCGTTATGGGCGATATGGAGCATACAGCAATATGCAAAGAATCTCGGATTTGACGCGGCGCGCGACCGCTACATGCCGATGATTGCAAAGATACTCAACTGGATTATCGCCGGCGGACACCCCAATCTTCAGGTCGAGACAAGCGGACTTGTAGGCACTACAGGCACCAACACCCCGGTATCATGGATGAACGTCACCTCCAACGGCTGGCCTTTGATTCCCCGCTCCGGACTGCTTGTCGAGTTCAACGCGCTCTGGTACAACGCCCTCATGTTTGCCTACAATCTTGCTGAAGGCAACGAGACCTATGCCAAGGACCGCGAGACATGGCTCACGATTGCCGAGCAGGCTAAACCGGCATTTGTCGAGACGTTCCTCAACGATTACGGTTATCTCTATGACTACGTGAACGGACATCACGCCGACCTTGCCGTGCGCCCCAACATGGCTATTGCAATCGGACTTGATTACTCCCCGCTCGACCGACGCCAGCGCAAAGGAGTGCTTGACGTAGTGACACGAGAGCTGCTCACCCCCAAAGGACTGCGCACCCTCTCGCCGAAGAGCTATGGCTATCAGCCCTTCTACGTAGGGTCGCCTGAAGAACGAGAGCGCGCCTATCACAACGGACCGGCACGTCCCTGGCTTATGGGCATGTATGCCGATGCCTACATCAAAGTGTTCGGCATCAGCGGTGTCAGCTATATTGACCGTATGCTGATAGGCTTTGAGGATGAGATGAGCCAGAATTGCATAGGCACAATCTCGCAGCTCTATGACGGCAATCCTCCGTTTACCGGACGTGGAGCGATTTCCCAGGCAACAAATGTCGCCGAAGTGCTCCGCACATTACGTAACCTTAAAAAATTAAACGTGTAAATCATTACCATGAAAGCGTTAATGTTCGGGTGGGAATTCCCGCCCCATATCCTCGGCGGACTCGGCACCGCCAGCTACGGTCTCACAAAAGGCATGTGGGAATGTGGCGACATGGACATCACTTTTGTGATTCCAAAGCCGTTTGGAGATGAAGACAAGAGTTTCGCCAAAATAATCGGAGCCTCACAGGTCCCGGTAGGATGGCGCGACGTAAGCCGCGAATATGTTGAGAGCCGCATCGGCAATGTCATGAGCCCTGACGAATACTTCCGTCTGCGCGACCACATCTATGCCGATTTCAATTATATGCGCCTCAACGATCTTGGCTGCATCGAGTTTTCGGGACGCTACCCCGACAACCTGCTTGAAGAAATCAACAACTACTCTATCTGTGCAGGAGTGATTGCACGCACCGAAGAATTTGACGTGATACACTCCCACGACTGGCTCACCTACCCTGCCGGCATACACGCAAAGCAGGTTACGGGAAAGCCGCTGGTAATTCATGTCCATGCCACTGACTTCGACCGCTCTCGAGGCAATGTAAACCCGACGGTCTACAATATCGAACGCGACGGAATGCTCCACGCCGACCATATCATCACCGTCAGCAACCTTACACGCAACACAGTGATTGACAAATATGGCATCGACCCGGCAAAAGTCACCACAGTACACAATGCCGTGACCCCGCTGAGCGAAGAGCTGCTTAACGTCGACCCGCCCCGTTCAAAAGAGAAGGTAGTGACATTTCTCGGACGTATAACCATGCAGAAAGGGCCCGAATACTTTGTCGAGGCGGCGGCACGCGTGCTGAAAAACAATCACAACGTAAGATTTGTGATGGCAGGAAGCGGCGACATGATGGAGAAGATGATCACACTCGCTGCCGAACGCGGCATCGCCGACCGATTCCACTTCCCAGGATTCCAGAAAGGGAAGCAGGTATATGAGATGCTGAAGGCAAGCGACGTGTATGTAATGCCCTCCGTTTCAGAACCGTTTGGCATATCTCCGCTTGAAGCGATGCAGATGGGGGTTCCATCGATAATCTCCAAGCAGAGCGGATGTGCCGAAATCCTCACCAACGTAATCAAAACCGACTACTGGGACATCGATGCAATGGCCGACGCCATCTATTCCATCGTGACCTATCCCGCCATGTACACCCAGCTACAGGAAGACGGGCTGAATGAAGTCAACCAGATTACATGGGACAAGGCAGGAGCAAAAGTCATCGACATATACAACAAAGTGCTCCACAGAAATTAATCAAACTCGAAAAACTAACTATCAAAATAAACCAAGCTCATGAAAGCTATTTGTTTTTATTTCCAGATTCATCAACCGTTCCGTCTCAAAAGATACCGCTTTTTTGATATAGGCAACGACCACTACTACTACGATGACTTTGCAAATGACGATATAATTACCCGCATCGCACATCGAAGCTATATACCCGCCGCAGAAACCCTGCTACGCATGATTGAAAACTCCGACGGAAAATTCCGCTGCGCGCTGTCAATAACCGGAACAGCGCTCGAACAGTGTGAGCAATACGTCCCCGAGTTTATCGACATCCTCAAGAAACTCGCCGATACCGGAAAAGTGGAATTCCTTGCCGAGACTTACGCCCACTCGCTCTCTTCTCTTATCGACCCGGAAGAGTTTGCATCGCAGGTACGCGTTCATGATGAAAAGATTTATGAGCTTTTCGGACAGCACCCCAAGGTATTGCGCAACACCGAGCTTATCTACTGCGACGAGATGGCTCCCATGATTTACGACATGGGCTACAAGGGCTGCATCACCGAAGGCGCAAAACACATACTTGGATGGAAATCGCCCAATTACGTTTATTCGGCGGCATCATGCCCCAAGCTCAAGCTGCTTCTTAAAAACGACAAGCTCAGCGACGACATCTCTTTCCGCTTCAGCAACCACGACTGGGATTCTTATCCGCTGACAGCCGACAAGTATATGGACTGGATTGCATCGACTCCCGCCGAGGAGCAGGTAATCAACCTGTTCATGAGTCTTGACACTTTCGGCGAACTTCAGCCGAGAGAGAGCGGAATATTCCAGTTCCTGGAAGCGATACCCCGCTTCGCCGCCGAACGCGGAATTGACTTCTGGACCCCCTCGGAGGTAGTGGCAAAGTGCAAGGCGGTAGACACTCTCAGCGTGCTTCACCCCATCTCGTGGGCCGACGAGGCAAGAGACACCTCGGCATGGCTCGGAAACAAGTTGCAGAATGAAGCGTTCAACAAGCTTTATTCGGTAGCAGAGCGTGTGCGCCTTTGCTCTGACAGGCGCCTGAAGCAGGACTGGTCCTATCTTCAGGGCTCCGACCATTTCTTCTACATGTCGACCAAGCATATGAATGACGGTGCGGTGCATGCGATGTTCAGCCCCTACGAGACCCCATTCCAGGCATTCACCAATTACATGAACGTGCTTGCCGATTTCATCGTGCGTGTCGAGGAGCAGTATCCGCTTTCTATTGAAAACGAAGAGCTCAATGCCCTCCTGACCACAATCCGCAACCAGGCTACCGAAATCGAGGTCCTGAACAAGGAAGTGGCATCAATGCGCAACAACCTTGAGCACTACAACGAGGAGCATGCAAAGCGCGAGGCTCTTGCTGAAGGCTCTACCGAGAAGGCAGAAGAAGCCAAAGCTCCGAAAGCCAAAAAGACTACAAAGAAGGCCGCTGCAAAGAAGGCTCCGGCAAAAAAGAAAGCTGAATAAAAATATCCTATCGTGAAACAACAGGGCAAACGGAATCCAACAATTCCGCTTGTCCTGTGTTTCTTAATTACACAATAAAAACATATAAAAACGTATTACCATGCTTAGTCCTAAAGTACAAGACGCTCTCAACGAGCAAATCAATGCCGAGTTCTGGTCGGCTTATCTCTACCTGTCAATGGCATGCAATTTTGATGCCGACGGAAAACCCGGAATAGCCAACTGGTTTCGCATTCAGTTTCAGGAAGAACAGGCCCATGCCCAGATTTTCATGAATTACGTGAATGCAAGAGGCGGCAGAGTAGTCCTGAAGCCCATCGATGAAGTACCGGTCACCTGGGAAAAGCCTATTGACGCCTTTGAGGCGACTCTCGCCCATGAGCAGAAAGTTACGGCTCTTATCAACAATCTTTACTCAATCGCAGAAGCAGAAAAAGACTATCCTACCTGCGACCGCCTGAACTGGTTTGTCAACGAGCAGGTTGAAGAAGAAGAGAGCGCCCAGGAACTTATCAACAAATTCCGCATGATCGGAGATAACGGCATGGGGCTTTACATGCTTGACCAGGAGCTCGCCGCACGCGTATACAACGTGCCTTCACCCCTTGCGGCAAAATAAAATCCCCGGGACAATGCAAAAATAAAGCGCGGGCACTCACTGTGGTGTCCGCGCTTTTTATTGAGCGATAAGTGGGGCAAAGACTACGATTCTTCGCTATCCCGATTCTTGGCTTTAGATTTTGACTTCGATGACGACGACTCAAGGTCCTTCTCCTCAGCGAGGTCTATTTCATTTTTATCGCTGTCCACCACCTTATACTGAAGGTAGGCAAGCGACTGGTCAGGTAAAATCTTAAACTTGCCGCCAAGCTCGACGCGCCATTTCCTGTAAAGCGACAGCAGACCCTTTTTAAGATATGCGTCAACAAAGGGATGGACATACATTATGAAGCCCGTGACTTTAAGATTATTAATTAGATAGTCCAGTTTTTCGTGCAGAGTATCGGTAAAGAGCAGCGAGGGCTGCACCTCCCCTTTCCCGAAGCATGACGGACACTTTTCCGCTATGACCACATCAAGCGCCGGACGCACTCTCTGACGTGTTATCTGCATCAGTCCGAATTTACTTAGCGGCAATATATTGTGACGCGCACGGTCATTAGCCATGACTTCCTTCATGTGTTCATACAAGGTCTGTCTATGTTCCGCCTTGTTCATGTCGATGAAGTCAATCACAATTATACCACCCATGTCACGCAGACGCAATTGGCGTGCGATTTCGTCGGCCGCACGGAGATTCACTTCAAGGGCGTTGCTTTCCTGGTCGGCAGAGGCTTTGGAGCGATTGCCTGAGTTCACGTCAATCACATGAAGCGCCTCGGTATGCTCGATTATAATATAAGCACCCGACTTGAAAGATACAGTCTTGCCAAATGAAGACTTTATCTGCCGCGTAATGTTGAAATGGTCAAAAATCGGTTCATCCTTTGAGTACAGCTTTACGATGTCGTGACATTCGGGAGCAATCAGGTCGACATACTTCGATATCTGATTAAATGTCTCCGCGTCATTCACATATATGCTTTCAAAAGAAGGACTGAACACGTCACGCAACATGCTCACAATACGGCTTTCCTCCTCAAATATGAGAGAGGGCACAGTAGAGTGCTGCGCTTTCAACACAGTGTCTTCCCAGCATTTCAGCAACGTCTTCAGCTCATGATTGAGCTCTGCGACACGCTTGCCTTCAGCCGAGGTACGCACAATTACTCCGAAGTTCTTAGGTCTGATACTGTCGACGAGCTGACGCAGACGCAGCTTCTCCTCGGTTGTCTTGATTTTCTGCGACACGGAAATTTTGTCAGAAAAAGGAATAAGGACAAGAAAACGTCCGGTAAATGTAATTTCCGTAGTCAGTCGCGGACCCTTTGTAGAGATGGGTTCCTTGGCTATCTGCACCATCAACGTCATGTCCTTCTCCAGGACATCGGCAATAGAGCCCTGCTTGTTGATGTCGGGCAGCAGTTTCATTTTTGACAGCGAGGGCACACGCTTGGGATCATCGAGAGCCTGCTTTACAAACTGGTAATAGGTAGAGAATTGGGAACCAAGATCCAGGTAATGAAGAAAAGCGTCTTTCTCGTAGCCTACGTCAACGAAAGCGGCATTTAATCCGGGCATGAGCTTCTTGACTCTCGCCAGATAAATGTCACCGACAGCGTAGGAAATATTCCTCGACTCCTTCTGAAGCGAAACGAGACGGGAATCTTCCGCCAAGGCTATCGACACCTCGGAGGGTTGGACATCTACAATGAGTTCACTTTTCATTTGGTCTTTTTCTTTTATATACGCAGAGAACAAACTTGACTTCATCGCATTATGGTGTGATTGGTCACGTTTGTTCTCATGTATATACAAAAATCTTGTTTAAACAGTCATTTCTGAAAATAAACGGTCACCCTGATTATTTCTTCTTATGACGATTCTTTCTTAGGCGTTTTTTGCGCTTGTGAGTAGCCATCTTGTGGCCTTTTCTTTTCTTTCCGCTTGGCATTGTACGCTAATTTGAAGTTAATATAATTGGTTAATTAAAATATGTATCAGAAGTGTAAAACCGGATTACTTCACCTCTTCCATGAACACTTTTGCAGGCTTGAATGCCGGAATCTTATGTTCGGGGATAATGATAGTGGTGTTCTTTGAAATGTTACGTGCGGTCTTCTCTGAACGGGTCTTAACGATGAAGCTACCAAAACCACGGAGATAAACATTCTCACCGTGAGCCAGAGAATCCTTTACAATCTCCATGAACTTTTCGATAGTCTCAAGCACATTTACTTTCTCTATACCGGTAGTCTTAGAGATTTCGTTTACGATGTCGGCTTTTGTCATTTTTCGTTTATTTTTATTATAATGGTAATAATTTTATGATTTGCAAGCGGTTACGCTCTTTTAAGCGTTCTCGCTGATTTTGCAAGTGCAAATATCGCACTTTTTTTTCAATTAGCTACAATCCGTAGCTCACTTTTTAAAATAAAATTCTCAAATCCACACTTTTAGGAGGGTCAATCGCGGAAAGGCTTACATATATTATTTTATAAGGTGACCTCTCCGCATAGCGAACATTCGAGATACTTTCTCACCTCAGCCGGCGGCAATCCAAGCCCGAAAAGATACATTAGCTTGGTTATCGCAGCTTCCGATGTCATGTCATGACCGGAGATAACGCCTGCAGCGGCAAGCCTGTCGCCTGACAGGTAACGCTTTGTATGCACTCCGCCGTTGACACATTGGGTCACGTTGACAATCACTATGCCACGGTCGACCGCATCGCGTATGGCATCAAGAAACCATAGGTAAGTCGGGGCGTTTCCGGCGCCGAATGTCTTCAGCACGATACCCTTTATGCCGGGTGTCGACAACTGGTGGCGCAGTATCTCCTCCGATATTCCCGGATTCAAATCCAGAAACATCACATTGGTGTCCATCGCGTAGCGCACCTTCAACGGGCGTTTCATCACCGCCCTCATCAGCGCCTCTTCGTTGAAGTGGATGCCGAGACCTATCTTCGCAAGCGAGGGATAGTTGTTGCTCTTAAACGCGTTGAAGTTGTCGGCGCTCATTTTTGTCGAGCGGTTTCCTCGCCAAAGATAGTTTTCAAACAATATCGCCACTTCCTGAACCATCGGTGCATCATTTATATCGGTCGCAGCAGCTATCTGCAAAGCAGTGATAAGATTTTCCTCACCGTCGGTCCTTACCTCGCCTATCGGCAACTGCGAGCCGGTTATAATCACCGGCTTATGCAGGTTTTCAAGCATAAATGAAAGTGCCGACGCCGTATAGGACATTGTGTCGGTACCGTGAAGCACGACAAATCCGTCAAAGCGGTCAAAATTTTCCTCGATCGCGCGAGCCATCTCCATCCAATACTTCGGATTCATGTCGGAAGAATCGAGCGGAGGATTGAACTGTATATTTTCAATCGTGTAATCAAGCATCTTGATTTTCGGCACATTGTCAATCAGATGCGTGAAGTCAAATGGCTGAAGCGTGTGAGTCTCCGGATTCTCGATCATACCGATTGTACCACCGGTATATATGATCAGAATATGAGGTTTTCGCGCACTTTTCATCTATATCTCTGTCTTTGTGGGTTTGAATTTTCTGTTAAGTTGCGGCATCACATCACCTGTGCACCGGGACGCACCGGGGCAGTGGGACCTATCACAACAAGCGAGCCGTCGGGATTTTCAGCCGAAAGAATCATGCCTTCCGACAGGATGCCGCGCAACTTTCGGGGCTCGAAGTTGGCGATAAAGCACACCTGCTTGCCGATAAGGTCTTCCGGAGCATAATATTTGGCTATACCTGACACGATTGTCCTCTTTTTCATGCCGTCGTCAATAAGGAAGCGGAGCAGCTTGTCGGTCTTGGGCACTTTTTCACACTCAAGCACAGTCCCGACACGGATGTCACACTTCTTGAATGTGTCAAAGTCCACATTTTCAGCCTGCGGCGCCACCTTCCAGTTGTCAAGCTGGTTCTGGCGCTTGATATCCTCAAGACGCTTTATCTGCGCTTCGATAGCATCATCCTCGATTTTCTCAAAGAGCAGTTCGGGCTCTCCTATCTTGGCTCCGGAGGGAATGAGGTCATTGCAGCCGAGCATATCCCATGTCAAGGTCTCGCCGCCGAGCATCTTCAGCAGCTTAGCCGACATGAATGGCAAGAACGGCTCAAACGCGACCGTGATATTGGCGCATATCTGTAACGCGACATTCAATATCGTGCCGGCACGACCGATGTCAGTCTTTGCCACCTTCCAAGGCTCTGTCTCCTGAAGGTAACGGTTGCCGAGACGCGCTATGTTCATAGCGTCTTTCAGCGCGTCGCGGAAGTGGAAGTTATCAAGATTATCGGTAAGCGACTGCTTTATATCGGCAAGTTCCTTGAAAGCATTATTGTCCACGTCAAGATACTCGCCGACAGCAGGCACCACGCCGTCAAAATATTTATGGGTAAGCACCACGGCACGGTTCACGAAGTTGCCGAGTATGGCTACAAGCTCACTGTTGTTACGAGCCTGGAAATCGCGCCATGTGAAGTCATTGTCCTTTGTCTCAGGAGCATTTGCGGTAAGCACGTAGCGGAGCACATCCTGCTTGCCGGGGAAGTCACGCAGATATTCATGCAGCCACACAGCCCAGTTGCGTGAGGTCGAGATTTTGTCGCCCTCAAGATTGAGGAATTCATTTGCCGGCACGTTGTCAGGAAGCTGGAAATTGTCACCGTAGGCCATGAGCATCGACGGGAACACGATACAATGAAACACGATGTTATCCTTTCCGATGAAATGAATCAACCGGGTCTCAGGGTCTTTCCACCATGTCTCCCACGAGTCGGGGAGTATCTCCTTGGTATTTGAGATATAGCCGATAGGAGCATCAAACCATACATACAGCACCTTTCCTTCAGCCCCTTCCACAGGCACAGGGATACCCCAGTCAAGGTCGCGGCTCACGGCACGCGGCTGAAGCCCCATGTCAAGCCATGACTTGCACTGTCCGTAAACATTGCTGCGCCACTCCTTGTGTCCGTCAAGAATCCACTTGCGCAGTGTGGGCTCCCACTTGTCAAGAGGAAGATACCAATGTTTTGTCTCCTTCATTACGGGCTTGCTGCCGGTAATTGCGCTTGTCGGGTCGATAAGCTCCTCGGGGCTAAGCGATGTGCCGCATGCCTCACACTGGTCTCCGTAGGCACGCTCATTGCCGCAGTGAGGACATTTTCCGGTCACATAACGGTCGGCGAGAAACTGACCCGCCTCCTCGTCATACAACTGCATGGATGTCTTCTCGACAAACTCGCCTTTGTCGTAGAGTCTCTTGAAAAATTCCGACGCGGTAGCCGCGTGGGTCGACGAAGTTGTGCGTGAATACACGTCAAACGAGATACCAAGTTCCTCAAAAGAGTCCTTGATAATGTTGTGGTAGCGGTCCACGATGTCCTGCGGTGTCACCCCCTCGCGGCGCGCCTTTATGGTGATGGGCACTCCATGCTCGTCGCTGCCACCGATCATCTTCACATCCTCGCCGCGCAGACGCAGGTAACGGGCATAGATGTCGGCAGGCACATATACTCCGGCAAGATGTCCGATGTGGACAGGGCCGTTGGCATAAGGGAGAGCGGTAGTTATCAGAGTGCGTTTAAAGTTCTTTTCCATTTCTATTTTTGCGGATAACAATTTTATTTTCAGTACAAAATTAACTTTTTATCGCGAGATATTAAAATCCATTCATAACGTTAACGCGTTATTCCCATAAACAATCACGCCTTGGCATGGCTTTTCCTTATACATTTGCCACGCCAAGGCGTAAATATCTGACTAATTGCCATTAATCCACACTATTTTAACATCAAGCAAAAAGATGTAATTTTGCACAAAATTTTTATTACATGGACAATTTACCTAAAGACCCTGCAATGCTGTTCAGCTTTCTGAACATGAAACTGCGCGACAATTACACCTCGCTCGAAGAACTCTGCGACGACCTTGACATAGACCGCGGCGAGCTGGAGAGAAAAATGAGCGAATACGGATGGGAATACAATCCGTCGGCAAATAAGTTCTGGTAACGCTCCGTTATTTCACGGCAACCTTAACCGTAGAGCTATTGCCGTCAGTATCCATAGTCCTTACGACGTAAAGTCCGGGAGCAACAGATATTGACCCTGCGCCTGAAATTTCAGCCACACGCACCCCGTTGAAGCCATAGACTTCTGCGACAGCACACTCACCGGCTACGGTAATCTCACCGGCGCCAGCGCTCACTGTAACAGATGAAGCTGAACCGCCGGCGGTAATGGCGTCGATTGATGCCACTCGCTGCGGACCGGCTATCTTAACGGCATTTTCAATAAAGCCAGTAGTCGTGTTGATAAGCATCGCGATAATATCTATATTGCTGCCGACCTTGACATTAGAGGGCAACTTAATCTGATGGGTGAAGGCATATTCCTTATCCTTTTCCATGACTGCGGGAAGCAGACCGTCCACTCCGTCAAACGTGTCAATCAAGCGCGCCACATCATCAAATTTCCAATTAACGCTACTGGGATAGGACTCCCATCCGCCACACAGTCCGTAGCCACCGCCGGCGAAGTAATTTGCCTGAGTTCCCGCAACACCATTTTCAGTGATGACAAATGACACCCGATACTGCGACTTGGCAAGAATGTCGTTTACATTGGCGCGGTCATACACAATTTTAGCGTTACCGCTTATTTCAAGAGTCTTTTCAGCTTCATCTATATACTTCGCGTCAATAGAAATGTCGCCAAAGCCCTTCTCACCGCCAACTTCCTTTACAAGCGCCACAAAATCATTAGGACTTGGATTTGCAGTAAGCATGCGGTCGGCAAGACCTCCGGGGAATCCGGCTACATAACCGGTATTTATGAGCGAGGTGATATAGTCAGTCTCCTGCATGTCATCGTTGTAATGCACGCCGATGCCGATGAAATCATCGGGATAATTCTCTTTCATGTATTCCATACCCCAGATACCTCTCGGGCAATAGCCACACCATGTACCGGTCCACTCTTCAAAAACGACACGACGCTTCACGCCCTTATCGATAGCCTTTACATAAGATTCAGCCTCGGCAGTCTCCATTGGCTCGCCATTCACCTTGTCAAATGCGACATTGACGAGATACAAGCCATCTTTATCGACAGGAGCCGTCTTGAGGTTCACGATACCTGAGCGGTGAGAGCTAATTTTCAGCGGCAGTTCCTGCTCTTCGCCATTCACGCCGTCAACTCCTGTAAACCCGGAGAATGACGTAATCTGACGGCCTCCTATATTGACAAACTGCATGGCGATATCAATAGCCTCCCCGGTCTTTACGACACTTGACATGTCATAGCCTACGGGAATAGCCCAAAGCGGCAGATTTTCGCCCTCTACCGCAGCCATAATAGTAAGAGGAACTCCAAGATTATTCCACACTTCTTCTCCATCAGTAACCAACGCCGCGTTATCGCAATACTCGTTGACAGCGTCCTCATTCACGTAACAGAATGGATAATAACTGCGGATTGCGGTATTTCTCGGTGCCTTGAACTTATATCCTATTGCAATCTCTTCTCCTGTAAACACATAAGGCTCATCAAGTTCAACCACATTTTCTCCTGGATTAAAGCTGTTGCCCGAAAGAGAGCCAAGATTAAGAGTTATATCCTTCTCCCAGATTGTCTCGCCTCCGAGACCTTTTGTTATAAACACCGAACCGGCGGAATCAGTAGATGTTCCCATATAGAAAACGATACTGGTAAGCTTTGAACCGATACACTGCTTCGCTTTATCTTCAGGAATTACGATTGAGAGCTTATAAGTACCGGGGGTATTAAAATTGCCTGCGGTAATACTGCTTCCAAGAAAATAATAGCAGTCCCAACGCGGTGTTGAAGCCGCAGCGGCTTTTCTATCGACAGGCGCGTCAATTGCAGCCAATACGTCCGAAGAAATGAGCCCTACTTGTTTTGCCGCACTCATGCCGCTTACACCAAGCAGCAATGCCATGGCAGAGAGTAAAAACTTTTTCATATACACTTTATAAATTAATGATTGGATTGACAAATTATTTCATTTTTATGCAAAGATACCACTTTTCTCAATCCAAATTAAGTTTATATACGTTATATTTACAGAAATATATCATCCGGACTAAACTTTACACAATCAAGCAATCATGAACCGACTGTTTTTAATCATTGCCACGGCAATCGCACTGACAACCTCATGCACCACTCTCACCCCGGAACAGAAGGCGGCAAGGGAAGAGCAGAAAACACTTGAAGCACGCCGCGATTCAATCAATCATATCATTGCCGTGAAGTCGCTCGCGGGCATGGACTTTGTGCTTGAAGCCGACAGGCTAATCTTCAAGCGCGGACGACCGGCATATGTATCTTCGGTAACAAACTTCATATCATCGGTCAACGGCAGGACAACTGTACAGATAGCGCCGTTTAACTCGGGCGGGCCTAACGGTGTAGGCGGAATCACGGTAGAAGGAGTCGCCTCCAACATCAAGACATCGCAAAACAAAGACGGGTCATTCACCCAGTCCATGAGCGTGACCGGCAACGGCATTTCGGCTGTAATCTCCATCACCGTAATAGAAGGCACCGACCGCGCGACAGCAGTCGTGACACCCAATTTCAACTCCAACCGCATCACCCTCGAGGGCACACTGTATCCTGCCGCAAAAAGCAGCGTCTACAAAGGAAGAGCCTTTTAAAGCCGTCACCACCTGATGCTGACCGAGGCTGAGGCAAGCTGTGCCGTGACCGGCGGGGTGAGCTTGGAGATTTTTATATATCCTCCTGTGGCTGCATCCCACCGGTCCGTTATACGCCGGTATATCCTTCCCGCCACATGCTCAAGCAGAGCCGACGGCTTTGCCATCTCCTCTTTCACAAGCGCCACGAGCTCACCGTAATTAAGCGTGCCGTCAAGCGAATCGGAGTCTATATCCCAGGGATAGTCAACTCTTACGGTGACCTCAAAATCATTTCCGACCTTACGCTCCTGGTCAAAGACACCGTGACGCGCCCTCACTGCCAGACGCTCTATTTCAACTGATGTAGTCAATTTATCCATAACTAAAAAAACAGGATGGCTAAGATAGTGATTTTTGCCTGTTCCTGACGTCAGGGCACAAAAAAAATCGTGAGATGTTCACGATTCTCTAATTTTAAACCTAAATTCATTTACTTGCTCACTAATGCAAGTTTTTTTACTTGTACATCTCTGATGCTGCTTCAAAGTACCAAGTAAGTACTTTCTTAAAAAACTTCTTCATAACACTTCTTCTTTAAATTCCTAAAACATTCTTCATTCTCAAGTGTGCCGCTACCTTCAACAAGCCCCGGGCGGCATCCGGGCGGGGGCGATTCATACTAATTCTCTTCGTCAAACATAGGAGTGCAGTCGCCGGTAATCCTGAACAACTGGTGGTCACTCATGTTTCTTACATATGAATTGACTCCCTCTTTAAAAAACTTAATCATCTTGTTCATGACTATAAAGTTTTAGTTAATATTTATCGGGGTTTCCTTTCGCCCCGTTTCACTACTATATACAACTAAAGACGGTGCAAAGTTAGATGTTTTTTCTTAAACCATGCAATAAAACTATGTTATTTAACATATAAATTTACACAAATCACTGATTACCTGATATTTAATTTTCGCTGATTTTGAGGTTAAAAATCGTCTAAAATATGCATATCCGTATATTTATGCACTCCAACCATTCCCATTTGACCATATCTCAATAATTTTTCTTACATTTGTAGAAACATTAATTCAGAAACCATGACACGTAACATCATACTTTTTGACGACGCCGACTTGCGCGAAAATCTACTGCCCATTACATTTACCCGACCTATAGCCGACATAAGATTCGGCATAATGACCATAAGGGAAAAATGGGAAAAAGCGTTACCGGGCACTTATTCCTACCGGACAGTCGAATATCTTTCGCCAAAATACCCGATAAAAGAGTCAGACACTAATGAAGACCTTTATATTGCCGGCAATGTATGTCCTTCAGCCGACCTTGTCAAGGCAATCGAGTCGTTGCCGCAGGCTACGGCACTTTTCATCGGCGACACCTTGATTGCAAGTCATGGAAAGCGCCACGAGGCGACAGTGCAGTTTGAAGGTGACGTGCTCGCAATAAAAACGTTGCCCGACATATTTATGCTCAACGAGCAAGCCCTCGCTGCCGATTACCGCACATTGACTGAAAACCGTAGCTCGAAACCGCTCAGCCCTACATGCACCCTTATCGGCTCGCCCACTCTCAGCGACGGCACTCCGGCAATCTTTATCGAAGAAGGCGCGACAGTGGAAGGCGCGATGCTCAATGTGACCCACGGTCCCATATATATCGGTCGCGATGCGGAGATTATGGAGGGATCATGTGTAAGAGGGCCTCTCGCTCTTTGCGAACACTCCTATATAAACATGGGCACAAAGGTATATGGCGCAACGACCATCGGTCCCTACTGCAAAGTAGGCGGTGAGCTCAACAATGTGGTCATGATCGGATACAGCAACAAGGGTCATGACGGATTTCTCGGCAACGCCGTCATCGGCGAGTGGTGTAATCTCGGCGCCAATTGTGTCGCCTCCAACCTCAAAAACGACTATTCGGAAATCAAACTCTGGAACTACCCTGCCCACCGTTTCCTGCGCACAGGGCTCCAGTTCTGCGGACTTATCATGGGCGACCACACAAAAGCCGGCATCAACACCATGTTTAACACCGCCACAGTGGTAGGTGTAGGATGCAATATCCACGGGTCAGGATTTCCTCGCAACTTCGTAGCGTCATTCAGCGAAGGCGGCGCTGCGGGATTCAGCGACGTGTCACTATCCAAATTCTTTGACATCGCACGACGCGTGATGGCGCGACGCCATGTCGAGCTGACCGATACCGACATCGAAATCTTCAATTCGATTTATTCAATAGCGGAGACTTACAAATAAGATCTTACGGAGCTATGACAACTGTGTGGAGCGCAACTCCGCGTGCGCTCCATACTCCGTAACCATTCATGACATTGGACTGAAGATTGCCGGCCGACGTTACAAACTGGTTTCCGCCAAAAGCCACCTCATCGTCATATCCGAGCCAGAAGTCATAGACCTCAGGCGTAATTGTACACAACGCCACCTCGATAATATCGCCCGTTTTAAAATATGGCGAGAAATCATCGGGTGAGGTATCGGTCTTAGGCGCATAAACAGGCACACTTACCGTATCAGCACCGACATCGGCTTTCACAGCCCCCATAAAGGAGGGCAGCATGCGTCCCCTGGTGCCGTAAGGTCGCGTCACTATATGATAGAAGCGCTCGCCTGAGGCAGGTACAAAGTTCAGCGTTAGTTCACACAACGAGTCAGAGTCCTGCACCTTACGGGTCACGACGCCGGTAATCCGGGGCCGGGATGGCATTTTGCATGACGATGATGCGGTCATGCCGTCATATGAAGCCGTGACAGAATAAGTCTTGCCCGGCTCTCCTTTCATCTCATAACTACGATAGATATAAGGAGGGAAATAATTTTCATTAGAAGAGCCAGTAAGCACCACCTCCCGCTCCCCGTCTGACACAGTGACCTTCCCCCATCTCACAAGACAATCGGCAACAGGAGTCTTTTTGGAGTCGCCGGGTGAAATAGTCCTGGTAAGCACGACGACAGGATAGCCGTCGGAATCAATCCACCCGTCAATGACAAGTGACGGAGCCGACGGGGCGGTCGTGTTGTCACAGGCGACAAGCCATGTCATGACAACTGAAATCAACGATATGTATAACAGTCTGTATCTCATCAGAATTCCACACTATAGCTGACCGACGGCATAAACCGGTAAAGCGACGTCACCTCCTTGCGGTAAAAGAGATTGTCGTCACTGTCATAATTGAACCCGACTATATCCACATTACGGTGACCGTAAGCGTTCAGCAACGAAAGATTTATAAAATGTCGCAGACTCAGCCATTTCCTTGTAGTCCACGAGTATGTAGCGGAGAGGTCAAGCCGATGATAGGCAGGAAGATTGCCGGAGTTACGCCTGCCGTAGTCCATAAACACATTTTCACCGACCATATAAAACGCTTTTATCGGTGTCACAGGCCGCCCGGTAGTGTAAGTGAACACCGAGGAAAGCGACCAATGAGCCGACAGATTGTAACGAATCCACAGATTGACCGAATGACGCAGCTCTGACGACGCGGTCACCCACCCTGTCTTATCGTCAAACATCCTTCGCGCTATCCCATAGGCATAGCCGGCAGAGCCTGTAAGCTTTCCGAAATTTTTTGACACCATAATATCAGCCCCGTAATTATAGCCTTTGCCACTTAATATATTGTCGCGCGACTGATAATTGCCGTCAAGCAATCCGAGGATTATGCCGTCATATTCGGAGCATCCGCGTAAACGTTTATAATACAAGTCAACCGACATCGTATATTGCCCGTCAAGAAATGACCGGTTGTAATTGACCGCAGCCGACAATGCCCTCTGAACGGGAAGCGACCCGTCGGAGCCAATCCAGAAATTTGACGACATTCCTATCTCTGAGAATCCTACCTGATGAAGAGTCTGACTGTAACTTGCAACCTGCATCATCAGATCGCCCCACGGTCGGGAAAGCGACGCTGTGACCGACGGATCGGCAAGCACAGTCCCGTAGGAGCCCTGCTCATATCCGGTGACACGTACACCTGCCGAAAGCGTAAGCGACGGCACAACCTGACGGTAAATCTCGGCAAACAATGCCGCTTCACGGCTATGCTCCTTAACAAGCTCCGCATTTCCCCGTGAATAGCCATTGACATCGGCCCACTGCGGAATCACGCGGTTAAGCATAAGCGCATATCCGGTATTCAGCCGCCAGTTACGGTCAAGCGACAATTCAAGCCGCCCGTTAACCGACAGTTGTGATATTTCTGACGGCATTCTGATACCGAGCTGCGGCATCTCCATCGTCAGCGAATTGTTAAATCCGGAATAATAAGCGGTGTTAGTAATCTCTCCATGAGCAAGCCGGTGACACCAGCCGACAGAGCCGGCGACATTGCCCCATTTCATGACAGTACCGAGCGCATACGCGTCATCCGTGACCTTCAGATTGTCGGAATTGATAAAAAAGTCAGCGGTAACGCGGTCCGACTCTCCCGGAGTCCACGCCGCAGTCACGCAAACATCACTGAGATTATAATATATCGCTGAACTCTTCCCCTTGAGCAATTTACCGTAAAGGCGGTCAATATAGGAGGTTCTTGCCGTGACAGTCAGGTCGACTGTGTTGCTGAGAGGTAATCCGACACTGACCCCCGAGGATATGACACCGATATTTACCGACCCTCTCACACTTTCAAGCTTGTCCCTGCGCGTGGACATGTCCACTATGCCACCAAGTCTCGACGGAGCGGAACGGTCATGTATAGCCTTTTCAAATTTAACCAGAGGAAAGTGCATCGGAGAGACTACGGAAAATATCCCTCCGAAATGATATGGGAAAAACAGCGGCATGCCGTTAATGCGAAATAACGTGTGAGAATAGTCGCCGCCTTGAACAGAAAGCCCCGACCCGTAGTCGCTGCCGACGCTTACACCGGGGAGCAATTTCAGATAACCTACGGCATCAGCCTCGCCCAACGAACGCAGCGTCCGCCCCAAAAGCGAGGCATCCATGGTCAACGACCCCGATTCACCGATGCGTGTGGTCCTTGTAGATGTCGCGACAACTTCCACCTCCCGCAACTCCACGCTGTCACGTGACTCCGCGGCAAAGCAGGCAACGCCACTTGCCGCCATGCCTACAGTCAACAAGAGCCGTGCCGCCCGGCGGGCGACACAGCTCATATATGCAAGAGTCAAATGTCTTGTTCTCAATTATTACCAGAGACTTTCGTACAGATATACGAGACTCAAGAACTTGTTTTCGGCATTAGCAAAGCGCGACTCGTCGAAATACTCCTCAAAAGTAAAGCGGCTGCCATCGCCAAACACTATCACAGGCTCGACATACCAATCGCCCACGCCGGCATAGTATTCATAATAACATTTCTGCCACTGCACATCAGCCTGCGCGACAGAAGTATTTCCGAAATACATCTGAGCCTTCACGTTATTGTTGAGCGATGAAGCAAATTTTACAGCATCGTTTTCGGCATTCTTGTTATAATAAGTGTAGGAATCATAGCTGCCGGCAGCCATCAGTGTGCCGATTTTGCTTATCTCAGCCTTTATCTGAACACGGTCACAGATGTTTACCGAGGTCTCACCCTTGCCGAATGTATTGTCAATCTTGCTTACGGCTGACTCAACGTCTTCGTCAAAAATCTCTGAAAGATACTCCACGTCACAGAGGTGGCTGCCGTTGACAGAAGTAACTGTAGTCAGGAAACGCTGACCGCCCACAGTCATCGACTGCGACTCGGATATAAGATTGTTGTTTCCGTCCACAAGCGCATCAAGAGTGATGTTAGCCGCGCGGAGCGAAGTCTTTACATGGAAATTGTGTCCATTGATATCAAGATTGGTCTCGACAACGCTCTTTACAAGCTCCTTGCCTGATTCAGTCACAGTCATCACGATGTTTTTAGGAACAGTCACCTTGTATTCCTCAACATAAGTGGCGTCATCCCACCAGTCATCGTAAGAATCAGCAAATTCAATGTCCCAGTTGCCTCCGCTCACCTGAACCTTAAATTCGGTAGTGCCGAAACGGAACACAATGTCGTTGCCGCTCGGGTCACGCTTCCACACCTGGTTACGGGTGTCGGGGGTATAGACACCTTTAAGCTTGTCAAATGATATTTCGTAACGTGTCACAAACGTGTTAGCCGCACGCGACAGGCTTCCGGGATCGCCGGTAGAAAGTCCGATTACAAATGACTTTGCCATCTCGGCAAGCATGCTTCTTCCACCTGTCTCAAAGTTAAAGTAGTCTTCATCAAATTCATAGTAACCATATCGGTCGACAAAATTCTGAAATACATCAATAACCTCTTTCTGGTCGGCCGGATCAAACATCTCACTGATTTTTGTAGCCGTCTCATCAAGATAATTACCGGCCTCGGTCGATGTCAACTGACGGTTGACAGTCTCATCAACCTGTCCAGGCTCAACCACAGGATCATCTCCCTCGTCATTGCCCGGTTCATCGCTGCCACATGAAGCAAATCCGGTCATCAATAGTCCGGAAAACGCAACCATTCCAAATAGTCTAAATAATTTCATAGTCTTAATTGTGATAAAATGATTTATTTAATGCAAAAATAAGCATAATTATACAATGTTTAACACAAACCACGTCCAAAAATGCCAAACATGTACAATAAACCGATTAAACATGTCATTTCGAGGCTTAAACGACACCAATCGACATCAGAGATCTATTTTCTTCACGCGTTTTCGCTGAGTGAACCGCTTCCTGAACTGTATCAGCTTACGATAGTAGGAAAGCAGCTGCAACCAGAGCCCGCTCGGCGTCGCTGTGACATCACTGGCAAGCGGGTCGATTGATGAAGCATTTGTCACGTCAGAGCCAAACTGCTCAGGATATAGCACCACAAGATTGTTGCGTGAAAAATACTTCTGCAGGAATCCGGGCATCTCATCCATGCCGGAATTAAACGACAGTGACGCGCGGCGCGCACTCACGACAATAAACAGGTCATCGTCAAGCACCCGGTTGGCGAGAAGCACAAAGTCATCCCAATCCTCCACGTCACGGTATTCGGCGCGGATGTCATATTTCTCTTTATAAAGCACTCCGCGTATATAAGGCTGCACGTCGGGATGGCAGCAGAAGATCACACGGCATCCGAGCTGGCGCGCGAGATTTCCGATGGAAAATACCCAACGACGGAAACCGGTCTCATACTGAGCCTTGTCAGGCACTGACACGACGATACGCGTAATCGTGCTGACTGGGATGAAGCATCGGGTTATGACCACCATGCGATGGGTCGATGTCAACAACTGCTCTATCTTGTTGCCGAAAAAAGAGTCTATCACGGTAGCCTTGCGGTGCATGCCGATTATAACGTCAGAAATATCCCGCTCTTCGATAGTGTTGACAAGACCGGTCACCACATTCAAGTCATAACGCTCAATCGGGATAAGCTTTGCGTCCACACTCGCCGCAGCCTGTTCCGCCACGTCAAGCGAGTTTCGGCCTATAGCCCTTGAGCCGGCGGAATTATCATTGCGCACGTGTATCGCATAAAGCTTGTTTCCCTTTATGCCCGGATTACGGGTAAGAATGGCAAGCTCGACAAGCGACCCGGCGGTAATAGGGTTGGACACAGAGATTAAAGTATTGGACGACCTGCCCTGCGGCTCGCTGACCTCCGATTCTGACTCAAGCTGCTGTAGTTTCAGTCTTGAAGCCGCGCGCTCGGTGATTATAGAGGAGATTGTGCATGTGACAAGAATCATCACAATAGTGCCATTCAGCACATTCTCGTCAAACATCCCGATATTAAAGCCGATCATCACCGCGGCAAGCGTTGCCGCCGCCTGAGCATTGGAGAGCCCGAATATCATGCTTCGCTCGGCGCCGCTCATCTTATAGGTAAGCTGCGTCATCCACGCGGCAATCCACTTTACAGCCGTCGCCATTATAGTCATGACAGCCGCGACATAGACAGTGTCCCAACTTCTGACAACAACACCGACATTAATCAGCATACCTACACCGATAAGGAAATACGGGATGAAAATCGCATTGCCGACAAACTCGATACGGTTCATCAACGGCGACATGTTAGGGATGTAACGGTTAAGCACAAGACCGGCAAAGAAGGCTCCCAACACGCTTTCAAGCCCTATCATCTGAGCCGAGAAACTCGCCAGGAAGACCATCGCCAGCACATATACGAACTGCGACACATTGTCACTGTATTTCTTGAAAAACCATCGTGTCATCCTCGGGAAAGAATACACGACAACGATGCAATAAATCACAAGACGCAACATCAGCCGCAATACCTCACCGATATTGAACGCCCCGTCGGAATAGATACCGACACACACGGCAAGCACAATGAGCGCGCCAAGCACTGTCACGATAGTGCCGGCGATTGTGATAATGACGGCAGGAGTCTTTGTCAACCCGAAACGCGAGACGACAGGATAAGCGATAAGAGTATGGGACGCATACATCGAAGCAAGCAGCACCGATGTGAGCCAGTCAAGTTTCAGGAGGAAATAGGATGACACCGTGCCGAGTATCATCGGCACAAGAAAGGTGTACATGCCAAAACAGAGACCTTTTTTGAGATTTTTCTTCAGATGATACATGTCAATCTCTATTCCGGCAAGGAACATGAGATACAGGATGCCGACCTGACCGAATATAGCAAAACTCGCATCACGGGCGAGCAGACCTATTCCATAGGGGCCCACGACTATTCCCGCGACAATCATCCCTATTATATGGGGAATCCTTAGCTTATTGAGCAACAGAGGAGACAACAATATTATTACCAGCACGATAAAAAATATCAGCACCGGGTCAGTGACAAGAACTGCTGCATTCATAACGCTCATACTACATTCTCTGGAAAAATCATCCACAAATTTAGCAATTTTTCACCAATAAAAAAAAGGAGGCGGCTCTCGTCGACTCCTTTCGTAAATAAAATAAAGGCTTAAAAGAATAAAATCTTAGTTTGTACAGAGGTTTCTTATAAGGATATATTAATCTTCAAAATTTCTTACCGTGGGCAAGCATGTACTGTGCAATCTGCACGGCATTAAGCGCTGCGCCCTTCTTTATCTGGTCGCCGACCACCCAGAATGACAGACCGTTGTCACATGTGAGATCCTTGCGGAGACGTCCCACATAAACGGGGTCTTGATTTGCGATGTCAAGCGGCATCGGGTATTTCTTGTTTGCAGGGTCATCGAAGACAACGACACCTTCCGCCTCGGAAAGAGCCTTGCGGGCAGCGTCAAGGGACACGGGGCTCTCCGTCTCAATCCAGATTGACTCGGAATGGGCACGCATCACAGGCACACGCACACATGTGGCGCTTACCTCGATGTCGGGCGCATGCATTATCTTCTTGGTCTCGTTGTACATCTTCATCTCCTCCTTGGTATAACCGTTGTCGGTAAACACGTCAACCTGAGGGATTACATTGTAGGCGAGCTGATAGGCAAACTTTTCAACGGTGGGTTCCTCTCCCCTGCCAAGCTGGGCATACTGCTCTACAAGCTCATCCATAGCCGCAGCTCCGGCTCCCGACGCAGCCTGATAGGTAGCGACATGCACCCGCTTTATCGGCGAGATGTCATTAATAGGTTTCAGAGCCACCACCATCTGTATGGTCGTACAGTTAGGATTGGCGATGATATTGCGCGGAGTGTTAAAAGCGTCGTCACCGTTTACCTCAGGGACAACCAAAGGCACATCGTCGTCCATGCGGAACGCGCTTGAGTTGTCAATCATGATGGCGCCATGCTTGGTGATGGTCTCGGCAAATTCGCGCGACGTGCCGGCTCCGGCAGAAGCAAATGCGATATCAACCCCCTTGAAGTCATCATTGTGTTTAAGCTCCTTGACCTCAATCTCTTTGCCGCGGAACGTATATTTACGTCCTGCACTGCGGACTGAGCCAAACAACAACAGTTCGTCAATAGGGAAATTCTGCTGGTCAAGTACACGAAGGAACTCTTGACCTACGGCGCCGCTCGCGCCAACTATCGCAACTTTCATAGCTTTCCGTTTTCTTTATTAATCGCACAAAGTTATACAATTCTTTCCTTTTATCCAAATTTTGCAAAATTATGTGACAAAAAAAGACCGGTCGGCACATATTGTAAAGTGCCGACCGGAATTTATATTAGAATGTAACGGAAAGCTGAGCCTGGACACGGTTGACATGCAACCCCTCGCCGCCAAACGACTTTCTGTGTCCATAATCATATTCCACGCCGACACCTACAATCTTGTTGACCGTGTAGATAAGGTTTGCCGCTACATAATCGCCGTAACGGTAGCGGCTATCGTCAGTAACAGCCCCCGACGGAGCCCAGTTGGTTACATGGCTGTAAGCGCCGTTAAACACCAGGCGGTCGGTAAGTCCGATTGACATACCCGCAGTCAGTCCCATTGACTTCATCAACCGGCATCGCCCGTCACGGTCGGCATCAGGCAGGGCGTCAAGCCCCATGCCCGTATTATCCTGCAGGTAGTCAGCCACGCCGTGACCATAAGTGGCATCATAATACAGCGTCAGCACAGGCAACACCTTGGCAAGACCGGAGAGCTGCACGCCCCACCCTACAGGAGTGCGGTTCTTGCCCGCGACAACATCCCGGTATTGCATAGGTCTGACAAGTCCTGACAGCCTTATGTGGCTTGCACCGCCATCCCATCCATATTGCAGATACAACGGCACGGCAGGTATGCGCTGATTCACGGTCGAGGTACCGTCTCCCGCAGTTATGTCGGCAGTCGGGGCGTCTATACCGATGGCTCCCGTTATAGAGGGAGAAAATTCATGTACATACCCTGCCGTAAACACTGACAAGTTGGCTGTACCGTTAGGTCCCTGTGCATCAACCGTAAAGGGAATCGCCGCACCATCGGTAAACAGGCTTGACGTATAACCGACCTGGAATCCGCGGTAAGTCACATAGAAATGTGACACATTAAAGCCATAATCGTTACCGTCATTTATCTGCGCTTTGAAGAATAGCCCCACCTTATCTTTAGTGCCCGGAAGAGCGACTGCGTTTATATAAAACGAGGATGTCAGCGCAGTAAAGCGTAACGACGACCCGTTGCCGGGTGTAGCGGGAGTAATCGCCGACGGAACAAAGTTATAAGGCGAGGGCATCTCGCCGCCGAAGTCCACCAGCCCTTCGCCAAGAAACTGAGCGCCTATACCAAGGTAAAACTTATTGTCTTTCCCGACGATTGCAAATCGGGGCAAACCGTTGTCACTTTTACGCTTAGGCGCATTTTTTACAAACTCGTCCTGAACATCTCCGGCTGCGTTATCATCGCCGACGATTACAGTGACAATTGTTTCATCATCTTCTACAGCCTGGGCTGCAACGGTTGCCGGCAACACCGAAAATGTTACGGCAAGAATAGTTGACACCGACTTTTTCATCATCATAAAGTAACTTTAAAGTAATAAAATCCATATTATAAATATTGCTAATCAAGGTGTTTCTTACCATAGGCAGCAAGTTCGTCATCGACACTGAACGTAAATGAATGACGCCTTAGAATCGCCACCACAAGCACTACCGCCATACATGCAGCGCTTATAACAAACGCCACTACCGAATTTAAGCCGACAAAGAAAAGCGGACACACGGCGACACCGATATAATTTGCCGACATGACATAGGAAAGCACCCTTGTGGAATGAGCAGCCGACGGAGCAAGTTCCGACGCCTTGTCATAGAAAATCGGCTGCAAGGCACCATATCCGAACCCCATCAGTGACGCTCCTATAAAATAAGCCGTCAGCGACGGGCAGAAAGCGATTATGAGCGGACCGACAATCATCATGGATATACACACCGGAATTGTCGACCTGCGCAACCCGCACACAATCTTGCCAAGGAAAAACCCCGGCAATGTCACCATCAGATAAAACACCGCGCTCACATAACCGGTAGCGTCATCGCTCATGTGATGAGCCGACATCAGAAACGGGATAAAAAACGACAGTGTGATTCCCGAGATTGTCACGACAAGATAGAAAAAGATTATTCCCATGATGCGGCGGCGCACAACACCGGCAGGCAATCCCGCTGATTTAATATGAGCCTGCACGGGAGTAGCCACATCTGAGCCTCCATTTGCCGAAAGAAACCTGCGCGACAGAAACACCGACATCACCAGTGGGACGACCGGCAAGAGGTAGACGACAAACGGCAGATGCCAGTTTTTTCCCTCGATAAGCCCGACGGCAAGCGTCGCCAACACGAGTGTGCCATTGGCAATACCCGACTTTATACCCATCTGTTCAAGTCGATAGCGCCCGGTGAAGATTTCGGCAAGCAATCCCGCGGCAAGGGGGATGACAAGTCCGCAACCCATGCCGAGAATACAGCTTACGATTATAAGCCCGAGAATAGAGTCGACAAAGAAATAAGCAATCCCCGCCAATAAAAACACGACAAGCCCCACCACGACAAGCCCCACCTTGTTACGGCTCATAGACAGCTTGCCGGAAAGCAGTATAAACGGGAATATACAGAAATTGGGGAGAATCTCAAGCAACTGACATTCGAGATGAGTCGCACCTGGAAACACCTTGTCAATCACGCTTATCAACGGAGATATGGCAAGTCCGGGAAGATCAACGACCAACGACATCGACCACACGGCAATCAATGTCAGCAACGGAATATATCCCCTGCCTGTAGCTATACGTTTCATAATCTCAGGATAGCTCTTGAAAAAATTAACCAGAATAAATATTTTACCGGAGATGACTCTTTTAAATTTTAATGAAAGCGGTGTCATGACCGGAATCATGACACACAGCCTTCACTAAACAGCATTTCAAGAGCCGCTGCCTCAAGACAGCCGATTATCACTTCCCGGAAGCATCAGCAGGCTCACCCTCCTCCTTTGAGATTCGAGCCACGGCAGCCGACACTTCCGCGGGAGTAGGCTCATAGCCGGCACTCCACCGCGACACCTGAGAAGGTTTACGGTTTTCTATCTGCCAGTCAAACGGGTAGAACTTGTCAGCGACAGCCGGGTCACGCCAGTCGGGACGACGGCAGCCATAAACGACAAGAGGAACACAGAAGAACACAGCCGCACCAATCAAAATGATAAGCACATAGACGACAGGGCTTCCTGTATTAATCTGCGACGGGGGAATAAAGCTCAATATCATTGCCACAACCGCACCGAGGATGCCGATTCCGGTAACAATAACCTCGCCCAATTTACCGCCGGGCACCCGGAATCCGCGACGCTTCGAGGGCTGGGTGTGACGCAGACGGATAAAAGCGAAGTAAATCATCAACACGAGAATCAGGTATATGACGGTAGCCATCTGCGACATCACCTGGTAAGCCGACTCGACCGAAGGCAAAACGACAAGCACAAATGCAAGCAACGTCACAAACAATGCCTGAACATAAAGGATAGGCTTGTTGACACCCTTGGAATTGGTCTTCTGCAGCGCACGCGGCAGATAACCGCTCTCGCCCACGGCGACAAGTCCGGTCGACGGGCCGGCGATAATCACGCTGACCTGACCTATGACTCCAAAAGTGATAAGCACAGCCATCACGTTGCCGAGCCATGGCACACCGATAGACGCCCAGAGGTCATTGTATGCGACAAGGAGCGATGCAAGCAGATTGATATCCTTTGCCGGGACGACAAAGCCTATGGCAAGAGTCGCAAAGACAAACAGAGCCACGATTACAGCCACGGCTGTAAACATAGCCTTAGGAAACTGACGCGCAGGGTCACGCATGTTCTGCACGTGTACGGCGTTCATCTCCATTCCGCCATAAAACAGGAATATAGACGCGGCAAGCACTATTGTGCCGATTTTGGTGAAATCAGGGAAAAATGACTCATGAGTAAGCATGATAGGCTTGCCCATGCAGAAATATGCCACGCCAAGCACGATAAGAATCGCCCCCGGAACGATTGTTCCGAAAAGTCCGCCAAGCGTACTGAGCATCTTTGACGATTTCATGCCGCGGAACGCCATGAAATTACAGAACCAGTAGACACCAAGCACTATGATAAGAGTGTAAATCTTGTTGGATGCAAGGCGGGCGTCAAATGATTCCGGCCAGAAAATATAGGCAAGAGAGACGGCGCCAAACATAAGCACGGCAGGAAACCATATTACGAGGGTCTGCCATTCAAGATACATCGCCGACCATCCCCAACGGGTGCCAAACGCTTCCGATACCCACCGGTAGAGACCTCCGGAATGAGTATAAGTCGAGGCAAGTTCGGCACACACAAGAGAGAAAGGAATAAGGAATACTATCGCAGCAAAGAGATAGTAGAAAATTGACTGTATGCCAAATTCCGCCTGGGAAGGAAGTCCGCGGAGGCTCACCACCGTCGTGATAATCATTACGGTCATCGCACCGGTCGAGATGAGAGCCTTCGCGGGTTTGCTTTCCTTAGGCTGAACTGATGGCTTTTTTACATCGGGAGCAGCCATAGCCTAAGTTTTTATTGGTTGAAAGATTATTTTGTCTAAAGCTCTACCACCGGATAGATTTCACCAATCTTGGTGCCTACCTTGTAGTGAGTGCCGAGATGAGCGGAGATTGAGACATTCATGTTGGCAGAGAACAGATATACTATATCAGAGCCGCCAAACTGGAAGTAAGAAATCTCATCGCCCTTCTTCAGAGCCATGCCCTCTTCTGCCGTAACCACTACTGACGATACCTGCGGCATAGCGATAGGCAGAATAGCGACGTAGCCATATTTTGTTTCAAGCACGATCAATCCACGGGTCTGCATAAACTCATAACCGGCCTGGTCAGGAGCGGTAGCACGCCATGCCTCGACTTGATTGGTGGCAGGATTTACCTTATCAGGCACAGCCACAAGGTCAACATAACATGCACCCTGGATAACACGCGCCTCGCGAACTATACCTGACAGCGGCGCATGCTGACGATGATAGTCGGTCCAGCTAAGGAAGGAGTGACACCACATGCCGCCTTTGAATTTATCCTTGTAAGGACTTCCCTCAAGAAGTTCGTCGATACTCCAGTCAAGACCCTTGATACGCACATGAGTGTCGGGACGTATCTCCCATTGTCCGCCGAAGCATGCATCGGCAGGATGCACTATAATCTTGTCATCTTCAATTGCCGCGATCGGACGGTATCCAGGTTTCACGTGACGCGCAAACATCTGGTTGAATGTCTTCCAGCCGCCACGGGGTTCAAGATACTCGTTCATGTTATATACCGCACAGTCATAGAATGACTTGACACTGGCATCAGTGATTGATTCAGGACTGTCAAGCCAGTCACCGATTGCGTAGCAGTAATCTACCATCCACTTTGACAGCGGGGTAAGTTCAGGCATTTTGTCGGCAGGACGACATGGTGTCTGCAACGACTTGACCGGTTCCTGATCCAGAAGGAAGAATGAACGGAAAAGATGCTGATACACATGTGTGCCCTCGCTGTTTTCAGCAGGTACCCAGTGAGCATAAGCCTCAAGGTAATCAAGATAATCCTCGATAGTCTTCATGTCGGACAATCCGGGAATCTTGTAGGACACCACTTTTTCAATAGCCTGGTTAAACTTGTCTTCCCACTTGTTTTTCTTAATCAGGTCCGCAAGTTCCTGCACCGCAGGAGAATACTTCTTGTCTGCCATAGTAATTGTGTTTTGTTAAGTTTGAATTATATTATTCTGTGGGTACCGGGCATCAAGAAATATTCTCACGCGTCAATGTACCCGACTGATATTCTTTTTAATCATATACATCATTTCAACATCGGCAGGCTAAAAAAGATTACACTATATACTATTTTAACAATGCATCTCACTATTTAATTAACAATCAGGCGACAATCCTCAACGAATTGCCGCCCGACCATTAATCTGTAAACAAATGTGACTTCAGAGCCTTATGTGAGTGCCGCCGTCAAGATTGTCAAGAGCCGACGCACGCGTTATCACGACTTCGCTTACTCCCTTGCCTACTGCGTCAAGCGCATTTTCAAGCTTGGGCAACATGCCGCCGGTTACGATTCCGTCATTTCTCAATTTTTCAAACATAGCTGTGTCAATCTCGGCTATGACCGAATTGTCGTCATTCTCGTCACGCAACACACCCGGTTTCTCAAAACAATACACAAGGGTGACATCAAAATAAGGAGCAAGCCCCTTTGCCGTCTCCCCTGCCATGGTGTCGGCATTGGTGTTCAGAAGATGACCGTCACCGTCATGGGTAAGAGGCGCGATGACAGGCACGACGCCTGAACGCAACAATGACGCGAGAGCCTCGCCGTTTACACGGTCGACATCGCCTACCCAGCCGTAGTCGACAGTCTTCACCGGTCGCTTGTGGCTGCGTATTATGTCCATGTCGGCGCCTGTCATGCCGAGAGCGTCCACGCCGAGCCCCTGGAGCCTTGCCACCACTTTCTTGTTGACAAGACCGCCATAGACCATAGTGACGACATCAAGCATAGCGTCATCAGTCACACGCCTTCCGTCGACCATCACCGTCTCTACTCCGAGAGCGGCGGCAATCTTTGTCGCCGACCTGCCTCCGCCATGCACAAGAAGCTTGAAACCCTCTATTGCAGCAAAGTCGCGAAGGAGGCTATTCAACGAAGCCTCCTCCTCGACAATCTTGCCGCCCACCTTTATCACCGTGAGCTTATCTTTCATTGTTGTAACTTTATTAAATTATTCTTCCGACTCCGAGGCAAACTCCATCAGATATGCCTTGATGAATCCGTCGATGTCACCATCCATCACTCCGTTGACATCACTTGTCTGCCAGTTGGTGCGATGGTCCTTAACCCTCCGGTCGTCAAACACGTAGCTTCTTATCTGCGAGCCCCACTCTATCTTCATCTTGCCGTCTTCAATCTTACGCTGCTCGGCAAGGCGGTGTTGCAACTCCTTGTCATATAGAATGGAACGGAGCTGACGCATGGCGTTTTCCTTGTTCTTGGGCTGGTCGCGGGTCTCGGTATTCTCAATCAGGATTTCCTCCTTCTCTCCGGTGTAAGGGTCGACAAACTGGTAGCGCAACCTGACGCCCGACTCGACCTTGTTCACGTTCTGACCTCCTGCACCTCCGCTTCGGAATGTATCCCACGACAGGGCGGCAGGGTCGACTTTCACCTCGATGGTGTCATCGACAAGCGGGGTCACAAACACCGATGCAAACGATGTCATGCGCTTACCCTGAGCATTGTAAGGCGACACCCTGACAAGACGGTGGACTCCGTTTTCACTTTTCAGATAACCGTAGGCAAACGCGCCGTCGACATCGATAGTCACCGACTTTATACCTGCCTCGTCACCTTCAAGGATATTGGCGATGGAAGCCTTATAGCCTTTTGCCTCACACCAACGCAGATACATGCGCATAAGCATTGACGCCCAGTCCTGGCTCTCCGTGCCTCCGGCACCTGAATTAATCTTCAGCACCGCACCGAGTGAATCTTCCTCGCGACGCAGCATGTTTTTCAGCTCAAGCGCCTCGATTTTCTCCATCACCGAGCCATAGATGGAGTCAATCTCGTCTTCCTCGACAAGCCCCTCTTTCAGGAAGTCCCAGGCAAGCTGAAGCTCGCCGACCGCCTTGTCAAGCTCATCGTAGCCGTCAATCCACTGATGCAGTTCCTTTACTTTTTTCATCTGCGCCTGTGCTTCTTTCTGATGTTCCCAGAAGTCGGGCACATGTGTGCGCAGTTCTTCCTCTTCTACTTCGACACGCTTACTGTCGATGTCAAAGATACCTCCCCAGCGCATCCTTGCGCTCTATCGTCTCTTTTAGCTGTTCAAATGTAATCATCTGATTATGGTTGGTTAATAATATGTTAATAATTCAATTTCTGTCTTTTCACTGGGCATACATAGCCTCTATCTCGCGTGCATAGCGATGGTTGATGACCGGACGTCGTATCTTCAGCGTGTTGGTCAGCTCGCCGCTCTCCATCGTAAATTCCTTAGGGAGCAGAGTGAACTTCTTTACCTTCTCATAGCTGGCAAATCCTTTCTGAAGCTTCTCTATACGCTCCTCGATCATACGCTTGATCTCGGTGTTGTTGACAAGGTCAACGACAGTCTTATATTTGATATGCTTCTTTTTTGCATACTCCTTCAGAGCCTCAAACGCGGGGATGATTATAGCCGTCACATACTTGCGCTGATCGCCTATGACAGCCACCTGCTCGATATATTCATCCTCTCCAAGACGGCTTTCTATCGCCTGCGGGGCTATATACTTGCCGTTGGAAGTCTTGAACAGGTCTTTGATGCGTTCGGTAAGTATCAGCGCTCCGGTATCGTCAATCTTGCCGGCGTCACCTGTGCGGAACCATCCGTCGGGAGTAAACGCGGCAGCCGTCTCTTCAGGCTTGTTGTAATAACCTGCCATAACGGTGGGACCCTTGACACATATCTCGTCCTGCTCGCCAAGCCTTATCTGAATGCGCGGCATGACTGTACCGACGGTGCCTATCTCATAACCGACCTTAGGGAAGCACGTCACTGTAGCCGTAGTCTCGGATAGTCCGTAGCCGATTATTATAGGTATACCGCATGATTGCAGAAACTCGGTTATCGAGGCCGACAGCGGTGCTCCGGCGGTAGGGAACAGCGTCCCGTTTTCAATACCTATCACCTTACGCATAGGCTCAAACACCTTCTTGTCGTAAAAGCGGTATTGCAATTCGAGCCATCCCGGCACCTTGCGTCCAAGCCTTACAAAGTCGATGTTGCGGCGGCGACCCACGACAAGCGCCCGCTTGACAAGCAGCTTCTGGACCGCGTTCATCCGCGAAATCTTAGCCATCACAGCTGCATATACCTTCTCCCAGAATCGGGGGACACTGCACATACATGTAGGATGGGTCTCACGTATTGATGTCTGTATATTATGTGGGTCAAGGTTGATATACACCTTTATTCCCATGACCATGCAATAATAGGTCCACGCCTTTTCAAAGATGTGGCTTAAAGGCAGGAAGCTGATTGACGTGTCCTTGTCGGAAAGCATCGTAAGGCGCTCCTGGTGGATTGCCATCGCCGCGTCAAAACATGAGTGCAGCAAAATCGCGCCCTTGGGTTCTCCTGTCGTGCCTGACGTATAGAGCAATGTGGCGATGTCATCGGGACGAGCCGCCTCCGAGCGCGCCGCCACCTCCTTGCGACACAAGTCGCCGGCGGCAGCCCCAAGCTTTAGAAAATCCTCAAACGTAATTGTGTGAGAGTCGGCAGGATGCATCTTTACCTTCTCATATGTGACAATCTGCTTGAGGCAGTGACATTTTTCAGCTACCTTACGGGCTATCTCATACTGCTCCTGGTTACCTACAAAAAGCAATGGTATGCGTGCATCCTTTACAATGTATTCGACCTGCTCCTCGCTGCTTGTGGCATAGATGGAGACAGTAACGACACGATTGGCAAACGAGGCAAAATCAGTGACAAGGATGTCAGGACGGTTTGCCGAGAATACGCCCACCGTATGAGTAGGCTCTATCCCAAGTATCTCAAGCGCACAAGCCGCCTTGTCAACGTCAGCGCTGAAAGCGTTCCATGAAATCTCATCCCATGAGCCCTGCAATGTACTTTTGAAACAGAACACGGCTCTATCACCATATTTATGTGCCTGTTTGCGTACAAGGCTCGTCAATATATTTGGCATAAACTTATAATTTGCTTGGACAAAGTTAACCCCTACTCGCTACTTTATAACATTATATACGCCCTTTTCTCGCACGATATTAACATTCATTTACATTCTGTCGATTTATCCCGTCCAAAATTAAGTATCTATAACACTATACCGTCATATATGACACCGGAGGCAAAGGCCAACACCTCCACCCCCGGAAACAAACAAAAAGCCGAATTATATTACAGGCGAAGCTTGAAGCCTACCTGAACAAGACCTTGCGCACCAAAACCGAGCTCGCCGAAGATAGAGAAGACATTAGTCAGCCCTACAGTAGCTCCGATGGGGTTAATCTGAAATGCGAAATAGCCTTTGTCTTTGGTATAATCGTCATCGTCATCATCCCAGGTCTCGTGCATGATTACACAACCTACACCTACCTTTCCGTAGACTGTCACTATGCGGTTGCGATAGTAGTCATATCGACCGTTAAGCATGATGGCATGATAATAGAAATGATTGTCATCCCACTTCTTTCTTGTTGTGCTCGAAAATGTATAGGAAGGACCAATCCAGAAATTCGGTGCCACATTCACATTGACACCAAGATTGAGCGCACCCCAGGCATTGTTTACGTCAGGGCCACCGTCGTGACAGTCCATCGCGTCCATCTGGGTATAACCGCCGTAGCTTGCAAATATTTCTGTACGTTGAGCCTGTGCCGTCATACAAAAACCGACCAATGCCATAAGGATGACTAAATACTTCTTCATAATCGTGAATTTAGATTGTTTAAACGACATTAAATATAGTTCCGAGATTTTAAACAATCTTAATGGCACTATGGTTGAAAACGTATCAAAAATCTTGTGAGTCCATCATCATAGGTGCGCAGTGAAAAGGTGCATCCGTGACCGTTAAGCACCTCACTGACAAAGAGCAATCCGAGTCCCCTGCCATCGGCCTTGGATGAAAAAAACGGTGTAAAAATTTTCTGACGTGTCTCCTTGTCAATGCCGGCGCCATTGTCGGCGATACATATTTCATGACCCGTGACTGACACGGTAATCTCTCCTTCGGTCCCGATGCTTTCGGCGGCATTCTTTACAAGATTTATCAACACCTGCTCCATCTGCACCTTGTCAAGCATGACGTTCACAGCCTCCGGCGATGTCTTGAATACAAGATTTATCTCCCTTACCGTACACAGGCTTTCAAGAAGCGGCAATGTATCGGCAACAAAAACGTTAAGGTCACACTCCTCAAGCCGCGGCGCCGGAATCTTGACCACATCGGCAAACGAGGTGATAAACCGACTCATGCTCTCACACCGATGGCGACACACCTCAAGAGCCTCAGCCATGTCAGGGTCTTCCGAAATCATGGATGCGGTCTCAAGCACTGAACTTACTCCGGCTACAGAATTGTTGACCTCATGAGCCATCATCCTTATCACCTTTTCATAAGCAAATTTCTCCGCTTTCATCACTTCATCGGTGAGCTTCTCAATCATGATGAACGGATGGGCATATCCCTTGTCCATAAACGACAGCCGCGCACAGCGGTAAATCATCGAGTCGCTGAGGCGCAGGGTCGTGGTTGTGTCCTGAGGGAGCGTCACCAGCGCCTCTGAGAGCGGGCTGTCGAGATCGGCGACCCTTTTTCCGGCAAGCGCCTCACGCGCATCGGCGTCAAGAAATTTAAGCGCGGCGTCATTAACCATCGTCACCCTGTCGTCATCGTCAAGGATGATTATACCCATAGGCGACGCGGCTATCAGCAAGTCAAGAAAATGATTCTGCTCCCTGACTCTCAGGCGCTCCTCCTTCAGGCTTGCCATCATACGGTTAAAGATGTCAACAAGGCGGTCGGCATCACTCTGCCCCACCGGAGAAAGCCGGCTGCTGAAATCCTGTTCACGCAGGAGGTCCATACCATTGGCAATCGTATTTATCGGCTTGACAAGACGCGCATAAAACACCCATAGCAGCAACAGGCAGAGCGCCAGCAGTCCCTCGGCAATAAAAAAAGAAGATGACGCTGTGTGCCTGACTATCACAAGAAGCGCGACACATGCAATCACAATCAGCACCGACAGAAAGATAAATACAGGATTACGCTTCATGTCGATATGCCGAATTTTTCCATGCGACGGTAAAGTGCCTGCCGGCTTATGCCAAGCTGCGACGCTGCAGCCGACAGATTGCCGCCACTCCTGGCAAGCGCATTCTCAATAGCCGCCCTCTCTATATCCTCAAGGCTGCCCGAGGCGGCTACAGAAGCCACGGTCATATCGGGGGCAAATGACGACGCACTGCGAAACGCCCGCCCGTCAAGCACCGGCGACTGACTGATAATCATCGTGCGTTCAACAAGATTTTTCAGTTCGCGGATGTTGCCCGGATAAGGAAGCCCTGACAGATAATCGACGGCGTCGTCAGTAATGTCAGGTATCGCCATGCGGTTTGCCTTGCTGAACTGACGGGCAAAGTGGGCTACAAGCTCCGGGATGTCCTCTTTACGATCCCTCAGCGGCGGGAGCGTGACCGTTATAAGGCTTATGCGGTAAAACAGGTCCTCACGGAAAGTGCGGTCAGCGACCATCGCGGAAAGGTCGGCATTGGTCGCACACACGACACGTATATCGACCTTGCGAGGGACACTGTCGCCAAGCACCTCAAACGTGTGTTCCTGCAACACACGCAGCAGTTTTACCTGGGAGTTGACGTCAAGTTCACCTATCTCATCGAGAAATATAGTGCCCTTGTCGGCAACAGCAAAGCGCCCTTCACGGTCGGCGGCAGCTCCTGTAAACGCGCCCTTTTTATGACCAAACATCTCGCTCTCGAAAAGGGAGCGGGAGATTCCGCCAAGATTCACCTTTACAAACGGAGCCCCGTTGCGGCGACTGTTGGCATGTAGGGTCTCCGCGACAAGTTCCTTGCCGGTGCCGTTTTCACCCATTATCAGTACAGGCGCGTCAGTAGCAGCCACGCGCCTCACTGTGTCAAGGACGCTCATCAGAGCCGGCGACGACCCGATAATGCGGGAGCGGTCAAACTCTCCTGCATCAGTTTTGCCGCCCGTCATATTGATAGCAGCCTCAATGCGTCCGAGAAGCGCCCGGTTGTCCCATGGCTTGGTGATAAAATCAAACGCCCCGGCGCGAATCCCCTCCACAGCGAGAGGTATGCTCCCCCACGCCGTCATCAGAATGACCGGAACATCGGGGTGAAATATCTTTATCTGCCTCAACAGGGTAAGCCCCTCGTCGCCGGTTGTGGCACGCGAAAAATTCATGTCGAGCAACACAAGCTGCGGCGCAGCCTGCCTCACCACAGCCATCGCCTCGGCGGGACCGGCCACAGCCTTGACTTCATAACCGCCCTTCCGCAAAAGCATGGAGAGCGACAGTCTTATGGCATTGTCATCATCGACTATGAGTATCATCGGCAAACTCCTTTTCTATTTATCAATACAAAGATAAGAATATTACGCAACTTCAGGAAACTGTCACCGCTTAATTATCGCCTCAACGTCGCTGTCAATGCCTGTCCCCGATGCAAAATCCCACAGGGTGAGGCTCCGCAGCTGATAGTAATAATACCAGTAGCGGAAAAGCTCGTTGATATATTCCTGACGCGAGAGATCTTTCCTCGACTGAGAGTCATTGAGGTCAAGCGTGGAAATCTTGCCGATCATGAATGTCTCGACATTGGTCGCATAGCGCTTCATCGCGATTGTGTCGGCGCGCGACGCTATGTCAAGCTGCGCCTGCTGATTGTTAAACCGCTCGACGAGGATAAATATGTCCTGATTGAAGTTCATGGTCTCCTGACGCAGGCGGCTCTCCACGACTTCCCTGTTGCTTTCGGCGACCTTGACCTGACCGCGGCGCTTGCCCCAGTCAATAATAGGGATACGGAAGCCCACCTCCACCACCTGATTGTCTTTCAGCCGGTCGTAAGCGAGATTAAACCGTTCAGCCGTTCCGGTATAGCCCACCTGGGCAAAGAGCGTTATCTCTCGCAGGTTGCCCTTGGCCTTAGCCACCTCATAGTCGGCTTCAAGCTGACGTCGCCTTATGTTTTTTGAAAAAGAGTTATTTGCCTTTGCCTTTTCAAGCACATCATAATAATCAATCGCGGCATGAGGCACCGCCTCCGGCAATACCGGCTCCAGCTCGACTGTCTCGTCAAGACCGAGAAACGAGCGCAACTGAAACATCTTCGCCTTGAAATCGCTTTCCGAATCGGTCAGGGTCGACCTGTCGTTGAGCAGGTTAAGTTCAAGTTGCAACAGGTCATTCTCACTGATCTGCCCCATCTTGCGCTTTGCTTTCGCCACTTCATACAGCTTTATGGAATTATCACAGTTCTGCCGCGCGGTAGCCAGGTTTTCCTTTGCCATAAGCAAGCTGAAAAAGTAGTCGACCGCTCTCATCGCCACTGTCTCCGTGGCACTCAGGAACGCTGCCTTCGCCTCTTCATAACGCACCGGCTCGATGCGGCGGCTCCACTTTATATGGTTGACGCCAAATACAGGCTGACTCAAAGTAAGCGCCACAGGCACCGACATGAACCGGTCAAAGCGGTTGCCGTCAAGTTGCTTCAGATAGTCTATCGACGTGTTAAGCGACAGCTTTCCGCCTGTGAGCCATATATTCTGGTCAATTGACAGCACTCCGCTCATCTGAAGGTTATTATTGCGCACAAAGGTGTAGCTTCCATCGTCAAGCTGATAGGTGCTGTAATTTTTGCGATAGCTCGGGACTGTAGCCTGGAAATTCACTTCCGGCAGAAGGTCGGCGCGAAATGTGCGGTATTGCCAATAAGCGGTTTTCAGCTCGTTAAGAGCCACAGCAGCGTCAACGCTTTGTGTCCGCGCGGTGATAATAGCCTCTTCAAGTGTTATACGGCTCACAGCTTCGTCGCCGCTTGCCGCCATCATAGAGGCGGCAAGGGCAACTGCTGACAGGAGTGTTTTTCGTAAAAACATTTTATTCTAACTATTTATTAACCTTTAAATCAATATCTATTCATTGTGGAGCGCGACAGCCGGGGTGATATGCATGGCTCGGTAAGCCGGGATTGCGATTCCGACCACAATCATAATCGCCATCACGAGATAGGTCAAACCTCCGCACAGAGCAAGACGCCACCAGGCGAAATAACCGTCACCTGCACCGTGCAGATAGGCGCTAAGTTCAAGATTGGCTATGTTGGCGTCTATCGCAATGGCAATAGGCGTAACCACGGTAAGTATCAGCAACCCTTCCCCGAAAAGCAGGCGCAGAATATCGCCTGAAGTAGCTCCGCTCACCTTGCGCACTGCGATGTCGCGGGTGCGCTGTTGTGTCCTGAACCAGAATGTGCCGAGAAGCCCGAGAAATATATTGACCATCAGAAATCCCATTACGGTCAACATGTTACGTATTGTGTCCTTTTCCGCCTTTATGTAGCTGTCGCGCAGGACAGAAAACGGTTTTATGTTTGATATATACATATTGCCTATCCGGAAATGACGGTCGATGTCGGCACGAAGATTTTTCTCGAAATCTTTGTCCATGTTTTCCTTTACCCTGACTACCCATTCATTGGTGTTTACATTAGTCAAGCGCTCCGGAATCACGATTGTGCGGTTCACCTGTCCCTGCAAAAACTCGGAGTATTTCACAGGTTTCAACACAGCTCCTACCCTCACTGTACGTGTAGTGTCCCAGTCAATATAAACATCTTTACCCATAAGGTCGGCTGCATCCATGCCCGGATCCTTCTCCATCGACAGCAGATTCTCGCTTATCAAGATTTCTCCCTTGTCGAGTATCTCGGCAAGTTGATCGGGAGTCTCACCATTGATGCCCTCGTAGCGGAATACCCTGACAAAATCAGGAGAGACCACTCGCCTTATCACATAACCTGACGTGTTTATCGTGTCATATTTGAGCATTGTGCCTGAATTGGAGCCGTTATAAGGATGAGAGTTCTGTCCCCTCCCTACAGCCTCTATCTCGGGACGGGCGCGCAAGCGGTCTTCCAACGTGTTCATCCATGACGCCCATTCTTCCTCCGAAGCATCGGCGATATAATCAGGCGACTTTTCGTTCAAGTAAGATACATCCAGCCTGTAGCAATGTTCCGTGTCAAAGCCGAGCGGCTCATTGTAGACTCTGTAATCGACATAGAAATAATCGATTATATACCACATCACCACGCTCACAATAAGAAGCTCGATGGCGAGCCACAGATTGCTGCGCCATTCATTTTTTATCTGTTTAAATAGTTTCTGGTCCATAGATGTCATAGTTTGGCGTTGAGTGCATTGACGACATTTATCCGCGAGGCTCTCCATGCAGGCAAGCCGGTACTCAACAGGTTAAGCACAAAACAGAATAAAATCGCCCACAGGAAAGTGGATGGCTGCACAAGCATCGTAATGTCCACTTTAGGCATCACCGACACCGTGGAATAGGGCGCGGTAAACAGGAATGAGCTAAAGAGCCAAGCAAATATCACACTCATAATCCACCCGAGCATGCCTGCGATAAGTGTAGTGACAAGATTTTCACCCACTATCCCCGCAAAAAGCTCGCTGCGCCGGCAACCGAACGCACGGCGCACACCGATTTCTTCCACCCTGCGGCGCAACCGGCTCTCTGACATGCTGCTCAGATTGACCGCCGGCACGATAAGCAATATCGCAAATATAATCCAGCGCATACGTCGCGCCCCCTCGACATCAGGCTCTATATTAGCCCATGCGCCACATGCTTCCTTTTCCTGGTCGTAAGGGCGGTTGCGCGTAATCATCTCCCATCCCGTCGATTCAATCTCCTTGTTTAACTGCCTTACGTTTTCCTCATATTCATGACGTATGCGGTCAAAATCATCGCGGCTGCGGGCAAGAATAGTGACACCGAGCGAACCCATGATGTCGTAGTTCCACGTCCAATTCACCATATTGGTCGATGTAAACGGCACCCATACAGAGGCATAGGCATGTCCGGCAAGTGTTGACACATCCTTGACGACACCTGCCACCGTATAAGGCACATAATTAATCAGAATCTCTTTTCCGGCAACGTCAACACTGCCGAATAAACGGCGTGCCACACTCTCGCATATGACTGCCTCGGCAAGTCCTGAATCAAATGCCGCCTTATCGTAAGGTTTACCGCTCACGAAACTGAAATCAAATACTTTCCAGAAATTATCGTCGGTATTTCTAATGTCGACGCTTACTGCCTGTGACGCCGGAAGCGATACGGGCGCTGTGCTTGTGCCCGGCTCATATATGCTCACAGCCTCGGGAGTCTCCAAGGCATAAAAAAGTTTACGCGCCGATTCATAGCTCAGCGGACCGTTGGACTCAAAGTAATTGTCAGCCCCGTCTACGGTCTTTATACTTGCCATTGACGCGTGAAGCAGCCTGTCACGGTTGCTCTCCGGAGCAAAAGGCACCACTTTCACCTGCTGCAGCATCACGACCACCATGATCAGGAATATGGCAAGCGCCGTGCCGACAATGGAGATGATGCCGAGCATTTTCTGCGCTTTCAACTGCGCCCATGCCTGTCGGAATATATTTATCATAACCTGTCGATTTTAATATTTACTTTACCTGTCGACCGTCAAAGAAGCGAATAATCCTGTCGGTCAGCTTAGCCTGGTCTTCATTATGGGTAACCATGACGATTGTGCGTCCGTCATTCTTGTTCAGGTCATGAAGCAGCTCCATCACCTCCGCGCCCATCTTTGAGTCAAGGTTACCTGTCGGCTCGTCGGCGAGGATAATTTCGGGATTTCCGACAATCGCACGCGCTATCGCCACTCTCTGACACTGTCCGCCGGAAAGCTGCGACGGCATGTGGCGCATGCGGTGGCTCAGTCCTACCCGTTCAAGCATCTCCTTGGCAAGACGCGTGCGCTCTGATGCCTTCATCTTGCGGTAAAGCAGCGGCAGCTCAACATTGTCAATGACATTGAGAGAATTGATAAGGTGAAAACTCTGGAATACAAATCCAAGATTCTTGTTGCGGAATGATGACAGACCGCTGTCGTTCATGCCGGTCACGTTCACTCCGTCAATCTCCACAGTGCCGCCGGTAGGAGTGTCGAGCAGCCCTATGACATTGAGCAGCGTGGACTTTCCGCATCCGGAAGGTCCCATGATACTTACAAACTCACCTTTTTCAACCTCTATATTCACGTTTTCGAGAGCAAGGGTCTCGATTTCATCGGTACGGTAGATTTTGTTGACTCCGCTAAGTTTAATGATTGCCATATTTTTTATATATTTTCTTTGGTTTATTAATATTCAATTATCATCGTTTATCAATCATGACGCAGAGCGTCGACAGGGTTGACTCGGCTTATACGCCATGCCGGTATACTGATGCCGATGCCTGTGACTATCAGCATGAGCAGATATACCACGAGCGACACCACTATAAAATGGACAGACAGGTCGCTTACCCATGATGAATCGTAAAGCTCGTAGCCGGTATTGGAATGAGCGCGTGCAAGTCCCTCCTTTACAGCATACTGCAAATAGACGAGGCATCCTATAAGACATCCTGCCGTCGCAAGCACCCATCCCTCGCCGAGAAGCATCAGCCTTATACGCCGTGGTGTCGCGCCAAACGACCTCATAATCCCCGCCTCTTCACTCCTCTTCCGGGTCTGCAGATAAAACACGCCTGCCACACCAAGCAGAAGATTTGTGAAAAAGAAGAGCAACAGCATCGACCTTAGCCTGAGATCATTTGTCACGCCGGCAGAATAAGCGGCTTCTTCGCTTATATTGTCATAAGAATTTATGTCATAGCACATGTAATTGCCTGAACGCATCTCTGTCGACATCCTCTCCTTGAAATCATGTATAAACCGTCTCTTTCCGGAAGCGGAACGAAGCCTGACAACAATGCTGTAATCAAGGTCGGGATTGAACTCATAAGGGCGGAATGCCGCTAAAGGACAGCTGCTCACACTCTGCGGCCTAACATCCTCAACGACACCGGCTATCCGGTATGCGTCCTCAGGAGTGAAATCTTCAGCGTCATCTCCGATGTAACGTCCTACCGCGTTGCTTCCAGGAAACAACAGATTGGCGACAGAACGCGTGATAATGATGTTGCCCGTTTCGGGCCGGAGATTCTGCAACTGCCCGGCGACAGGACTGCCGTCAATGGCGTCTATGCCGAAGGTGGTCAAATAATCCATGCCGCTCACCATAGGAAGAACCTGCAATGACAGCCACACACTGTCTTTTCCGACGCTAATCGAACTGTAGCCCATAGCGTCGGGATAACTCCAGTCGACGATGGTGGCACTTTCGACCTCGGGCATATTGGTGACGCGACGGAGAAGGTTGCGCAAGTCGGTTTCCGACGATGCGCTGTCGGTGCGCTCCGCATTATATTCGGGAGAATTTTCCTTAACCCTGCGCGTTTTTACAAGACACAGCCTGTCGCGGTCATATCCGAGAGGGAGCGAGTCGACATAGCCATTGACTATAATCGGGTCGATAAACACCCATATGACTATAGTAACAATAGCCATTTCCGCGATAAGCCACGCCATGCGACGGCGGCGGCTATAAAGATTCTTGAAAATCAGTTTCCACATAACCTGTTATCTTTTTTCATTGAGGGAATCCACTATCGGGTGACGCAATGAGCGCCACGCCGGAATAAACGCCGACAGCACGTTGAGAGCGACACACAGCAACAGCGCGGCAAGGAACACAGCCGGAGCGAAAAGCATCTCGCCGGTAACAGTGATTGTAGTCGTGTCATGGACCGGCTCGTTTGTCGACAGCAGGAGGTCAAAAACCCACGTGCGGCAGACATACAGCACGACCCATGCCGCGGCAAGGCCTATCATGCCTCCGGTGAGGGTAAGCAGAAGATTTTCCCACATTATCTGCGACAGCAATCCGCGCCTGTCGGCACCAAACGCCTTTCGTATGCCGATTTCCGAGAGGCGCGAGTCCATCCTGCCCGCTATCATGGCGCTTATGTTGATTGCCGGTACAAGCAGCAGAGCCAGAAGCACAAGAATATTGTCAATCAGGATGTCAAGCCAGGAAAAGTCATTGCCGGGAAAGCGTTGAAAGACACTCAGCAGGTGGGTGCGCGGCTGATTGAAGATGTCGATACTCCAATTGTCGCCGGAAGCATTGTTTTTTCTTACAAACTCCGCCATCTCGTGTCGCAAAGCCTTCTCCTGCCGCGCGTCGCTTACAAGAAACACCACACTATAGCCGCCACCGATATAGGGCGCTCCGACATTCCAGACCTGACTGTCGTAACCCTCAGTCGCGGTATAGGGGGCATAGACCTCGGCAAATGAGCTGCGCGTAAGCCGGCTCGGCGACTTGACGACTCCCGCGACGGTATAAACCTCTCCATCGCCCATGAACTCCCGCCCGGTCACTCCTTCAGCAGTGCCGAAAAGTTTGCGGGCAAGACTTTCGGCTATCACCGCTCTTTTAATCCCGCTATTGAAATCGGCTTCTGAAAAACAGCTTCCTTCAATAAAATCAAATTCATATATCTTGAAGAAATCCACATCGGTATATGACGCTTCCGCGTCCATGCTCCGGTTGTCACCATTAACCGACACAGCCATTGTCCCGCCCTTTTTTGCCGATACAGCCTCGACATTTTCAAGACGGTAAATCCACTCGTCAAGCCCTCGGTAAGAGAGATTTGCCATTGCCGATGATGTACTGTCAGGCTTCACACACCTTACAAGGTCAAGATAAAGAGTGCGGTCACGGTTCACCTCCGGATATATCGGCGCAATCCTTACATAATATATCACCGCAAAAATCAATACCGTAGCGATACTCAGCGCCACTCCTCCTATATAAAGAGCCGTGTATGCCTTGTCGGCGCGAGCCTGCCTGACAGTCAGTCGTGCGATTTTACGTATATCAATCATTTGATTCTTAGCCTTTTCTTTGTTTTAAACTCTTTCATGTCGCTGATGACCACCCTGTCGCCGGGCTGCAGTCCGCTTTTCACCTCAACATACTCGAAATTGCTGTCGCCGAGAGTCACCTTGCGCCTCAACAGTTCATCGTCGCCGTCAAGCACAAAGAGCTCATATTCGCCGGGACCGGTGTAAAAAGGTCCGTTGGTAATCCTCACCACATCCTCGATTACGTCACACATCACATATACATCGGTTTTAAGACCTGAACGCAGACGCTTGTTGCTGTCGTCGTCAAGCCTTACGGTGAATGCCATCACGCCGTTACGCGACAGCGGCGTGACATTGCTCACCTTTCCGGGCAGACGCTCTTTACCTATTTTCACTATCGCGTCGGCACCTACCGACACGCGGTCGCTGTAGGTGTCGGCTATCTCGCCGTCGACCTTGAAATGTGACAAATCTGATATAATGGCTATACGCTCACCCTCGGCAATCTTCTGTCCTACCTGATCGTTGATATAGGTAAGTGTCGCCTTGCGCGGCGCACGTATGCGGGCATCATCAAGTGTGCGCTGCATCTCGCCGAGATTTTTACCGGTAATATTCAGTTCAAGTTCTTTAAGCCTGAGATTTGCATCGGTCACCTTACGCTCGTTGGCAAGACGCAGCCTCATCTGCTCAAGCTCAAGCTTGCCGGTATTGTATTCAAGTTCCACCTGCTTTACCCGGTCACCGGTGCCCGAGCCGAGACTGTCAAGATAGCGCTCGTTGCGAAGCTCTACTGCCATGCGGTCGACAGTCATAGCCTTTACCTTTATCTGCATTTCGAGGTCGCTGAGCTGAGTGGCATTATTGACACGCTGCTGTTCAAGTTCATGACGCCTCATCTCTATCTGGTCCATAAGTTTGTTGAGCTCTGTCTCGGCAGTCTGCAGGTCAAGGCGCATGAGCGGTGTGCCCACATCGACACTGTCGCCCGCCTTGCTGTAGACCTCGACTATACGGGTGGCAATCGGCGAATTGATTATCTCTTCAAATGCCGGAGCTACCTTGCCCCCGGCGCTTACCGACGACTGTATCGTGCCACGGTCAACCGTAGCCACCACGATATCTTTACGCGACACCCCGGTACGCGTAAGCATCATGATGACTGCTATCACGACCGCAAGCATAGCTACAACACTTGCCGTTGTGATGATTTTCTTCCGCTTCATCCGTCGAAGCTCTTCTTTCGGTATTTCTCTATCCATTGCTGTTATTTGATGAATTTCCGTCATTTATAGTTGCATTTTCCGTGCCAAAAACATAAACCACTGAGAATCAACACTATCACAATACAACCATTGTCCGATAACGGACACTTTATGTCCATATTCAATAAAAAACGGCATGCACTACATTACATACCTGCGACACAATTCACTTTTTTTCTTAACTTTGAATCCACTATGACAACTGACATATACAAAGTGGGGGCGTCGACGCTCGCCACATACATAATGAAACTATGGTGTCGCCGCAACTGGTGGCTTATTGCGCTGCCGCCGGCAGCATGCCTTGTGCTTGCCGCCGCCGTCGATGTAAAATTTCTTCTGATTGCGCTTATGATGGTATTCGTCATACTGCCACCCATAATGATTACAGTATATTTCTATCACGCGCTTGCCCCGGAGGCACGCATGTCGATACTCCCTCATCGCACACAGCTCTCGGAAGAGGGGCTCAGACTCGTGTATGAACCGATGGCGGAGGATATACCGGCAAGAGATGACGACATGATAACATGGAACCGCATAAAAGGCATCAAAACCACACAAGAATATATCGCGTACCGACTTGACTCCGGCAAATACTGCATATTACTTATCCCGAGGTCGGCATTTAAGAGCCCGGAGCAATATGACGGGTGGATAATGATGCAAAAACGCTATATGACCTTCTGAAATCGCTAACCATTTTTTATATCTTCACCATGCTTAAACACTTATTTTCCTGTCTGATATTGGCAGCCGCATCGCTTGGAGCCGCTGCCACCGGCCATTCCGCTGTCCGCGAGGCTTTGCGCGACAGCATCCTGTCATCTATAAGCGGAGCCGAAATCAGCGGCAACCGCGTGAAAATAACCGATTTCGGAGCCAAAGGCGACGGGATGAAAGACTGCCGTAAGGCTTTTGAAAAAGCCATGAGCCACGCCGACAAAAAAGGCGGCGCAAAAATATCAGTACCCCCGGGCACATATTATATCAAAGGTCCTGTAACGCTGACAAGCAATGTATGTATAGACCTTGAAGAGGGCGCAACGCTGAAGTTTGACCCCGACCCTGAGCTGTATCCCATAGTAAGCACAAGCTGGGAAGGCACATTTCTTTACAATTACTCTCCCATGATTTACGGATATGGGCTAAAAAATGTGGCAATCACCGGAAAGGGCACGGTCGACGGAAATGCCATGTCGACATTTGCCACCTGGAAAAAATCGCAGAAAGCCGGGCAAAAACGCAGCCGTGACATGAATCACAATGCCACACCGGTGTCAGAACGGATATTTGGCGACGGCTACTACCTGCGCCCACAACTCATCCAGCTATATGAATGTAGCGGCGTGACCGTCGAAGGAGTGAAAATCATTAATTCGCCGTTCTGGTGTGTCCACCTGCTTAAAAGCGATAATATAATATGCCGCTCAATCCGCTATGACGCCAAACTGATAAACAACGACGGCATCGACCCGGAATGTTCCCGCAACATTCTTATCGAAGACGTCTACTTTGACAATGGTGACGACAACATAGCCATAAAGAGCGGCCGTGACAATGACGGATGGACCCTCGGCTCGCCGACTGAGAATGTCATCATCAGAAACTGTCATTTCAAGGGACTCCACGCAGTAGTGATCGGAAGCGAAATGTCGGCGGGTGTACGCAATATCATCATCGAGGACTGCGACTACTCGGGCTATTGCAAGCGCGGCATATATGTCAAGACCAACCCTGACCGTGGAGGATTTGTCGAGAATATCTATGTCAGCAATTGTCGGTTTGGTGAAGTCGAGGACCTGTTTTACGTGACAAGCAGATATGCCGGCGAGGGGCTTGACAACGACCGATATTCAACCATACGCGGCATATATGTAGACGGGCTCACTTGTGACAAGGCGACAGCCGCCGCACTCGTCGTACAAGGCACTCCTCAAAAACCGGTATCTGACATCTATTTCAACAATGTCTCGGCAGGTGATGCAAAAATCGGCATAAGCTTCTCCAACACCACAGGAGTCGTAATGAACGACTGCCATATAGGAGGAATAGCAGGAACACCGACACAAGCGGCTGAAAAAGACAAAATTTTTGACCGCTGAAGCCTCGACAGTCTCCGCCTGAACGCCAGCCGATTACAGTCGCAATCTGCATTTCACTCAAAAAAATCACAAAAAAAGTCGCGCAAACACTTGCATATATCACAAGAATCATCTACCTTTGCACTCACAATCTCAGAGGAGAGGTGGCAGAGTGGTCGATTGCGGCGGTCTTGAAAACCGTTGAGGGTCACACCTCCGGGGGTTCGAATCCCTCCCTCTCCGCTCAAAACAACGCAAGTCCCTGTAGCTCATCGAGCTGCGGGGATTTGATGTTTTTGACGTAGACAGATTGTAGACATAACGCCATTACATTGCGCCATTATTATGGCAATTTCAGAGAATCTGCACATCATTGATGTCACAAATTGCGACCTATAAATTATCTTAGTCTTGAAAGAATGTCATCCGGGTTCTGCTGCATCTGACTGAATGCGACGATTTTCTTCCCAAGGTCTTTTATCGAACCTCCTATAAAACAGACCGTATTATCTATAATGAGGAACCGGTCATGCACGTTTGTGCAGTTCCTGACTTCTATAGGTGGATATTGGGCATTGTGTCGGCGCAGATCATTGCCGATTTGAGAATGGCGAGGGTCGGTATAGATTGTCGCCGCTACGCCTTCCTTACGTTTTGTCAACACTTTCAGTATTCGGTCATCCACATAATTATCTATGAGAATTATTCTCGTTGTGGCTTTTCTGATTAAGTCGGATATAAGGGTGTAGGCGTCAAATATCTGTCCCTCAAAGAAGAACCCCTCTATCGGTTCGGAATCCTTATTGTCAAGGCGAGTCAACACCTCTTCAATCTTTTTATCATGCTCCGACAGGTGCTTCTGTAATAGCAATTGGTGATGTTCAACTGCCTCCAGACGCCGAAAGACGTGGTCATTATTCATCAGAAAACTACGCATCGAAGTAAATGCCCTCATAATGCGGATATTTACCTCAATAGCCGTTTTTGAACGGAGCACGCTGCTTAGCATCGCGACACCATTTTCAGTGAAGGCATACGGCAACTTTCTATTACCGCCCCAACTTGACATCACATTTTGTGATCTTGGACTTGATGTCGCAATTTGCGACATCAAGTCATGCACGTCCTCTTTTGTAAGTTGGATCATAAAGTCATCAGGAAAACGTTCAACGTTTCTTTTGACTTGCTCATTTAGGCGTCGTGTTTCCACGCCATACAACCGAGCCAAATCGCTGTCCAGCATTACTTGCTGTCCGCGAATTACATGAATCAGACTCTCTATCGGCAGCAATAGAGAATTATCACCGCCATTGACAGGTTCAAGTATATTATTTCCCTTTTCTTTCATTGAGGTTGACATTCGGTTTACAAAGCTAATAAAAATAATCGGTAAATCAGAGATTTACAGCGCGATTCACGGCAAAGCCTCCATTAGATTTTCAAGAATGAGGGCTATTGCCGTAACTTGGAGCAAAAAACTCTAAACCGATGGTATCTATAAAAGCAAAATTCCGCCCGTCGACTGTTGCCGGTCGCGAAGGCTCGATCTACTATCAGATAATTCTCAACCGGAAAGTGCGTCAGCTGCTTACTCCTTACAAAGTGTTTCCCGAGGAGTGGAACTCCAACCGTGCCATAGTGACCCTCGTCTTAAACGGCAAGCGCAGCGAAAGGCTCTTTGCAATACGCCAGTGCATATTACGTGATATTGAACGGTTCAAAAGAATCGCGAGCAAGCTTGACTGCGACAGCTTTTCCTATTCTGTCGACGACATCATCGATGAATACAACTATTACCTCAGCCAATACTCAATCAGCTCTTTCACGAAGAGCATAATCGCCCGGCTGAAAGAGAGCGGAAAGATTCGCACAGCCGAGACCTATCAGGCGGCGCTCAACAGTTTCACAAAATTCCTTACTGTCCATATCTCCCGACAGGCAGGCGACAGGAAGGATGACGTCATGCTCGACAGCATCACCCCCGAACTGATGGAAAGCTACGAGTCATGGCTGCTCGTCCGGGGCATCACACAAAACTCGATTTCATTTTACACACGCATCCTGCGTGCGGTCTACAACCGCGCCGTGGACAATGACATCATCGACAACCGCTATCCGTTCCGTCACGTCTACACCGGTATCGGCAAGACCGTAAAGAGAGCATTGCCCATAAAGGCGATAAGCCGCATCAAAGGGCTCGACCTGACGACGGAGCCTAAACTCGATTATGCCCGCGACATGTTTCTATTGAGTTTCTATCTCCGGGGGATGAGCTTTATCGACATGGCTTTTCTAAGAAAATCCGACCTCAGCAACAGCTATCTCACATACCACCGGCGCAAAACAGGACAAAGACTTACCGTCAAGTGGACCAAAGAGATGCAAATGATCCTTGACAAATATCCCGTCAACAACAGCGACTATCTTCTCCCCATAATCAAGTCACCGTGTAAGAATGAGCGCAGCGTCTACCGCAACACGTGCTACAACATCAACCACAACCTGAAAATAATAGCCCGGCTGGCAGGGATCGAAACACGGCTCACAATGTATGTCGCACGCCATAGCTGGGCATCTGCAGCCAAGACAAAGGGCATCCCCGTAAGGGTAATCAGCGAAGGCATGGGACATGACTCGGAAACCACCACCCGGATATATCTCGCATCGCTCGACACCTCGGTAGTAGACCGTGCCAACTCCCGGATACTGGCTTCTTTATAACGGTAATTTAAGCTTTTATACTTATATTTGTAAAAAATATCGTTTATCATGAAATACATAGCCTGCTTTTTAACTCTCGCGCTGTCATCCTTAGCCGCTTATGGAGAAGACCACCCCTTCAACGGGCTTATTGTCGACGGCTTTGGCAACCCCGTCAAAAACGCAAAAGTCTGGGTCAGCGATGAAGCGTGTTACGCGACGTCCGACAAGCTCGGGCGTTTCGGATTGAGCGACATAAACCCTACCGACACCCTCAGCCTGAAAATCAAGAAAGAGCTATATCGCATAGCCGTTGACGGAAGAAAATCCATTAAGATAACGGTAATCGACACCGGTGTGAGGGAAGTCAGCGAGGAGCCGGAAATAATGGAGCTGGGATATGGCTATGTAAAACGCCGGGAGCGAATCAACGCAAGCTCGGGCATCACAGGCGCAAGACTACGTGCCACAGGCGCGTCTGATATTTTTACCGCGCTGAGAGGTCTTGTGCCCGGACTCAATATCGGCGGAAGCCCGCGCAACAATGACAGGAGTGTGACTATACGCGGCATTCACAGCATCAACTCGTCAAACGAGCCTCTCTACATTGTCGACGACTTGCCGGTAAGCACCCTCGACGGAATAAACCTCTATGATGTCGAGCGCGTGGAAGTGCTGAAGGATGCCCCTATCTACGGCTCGCGGGGTGCCAACGGCGCGATAATCGTAATCACCAAAAGAGGCCGGCCGTAACCCACGGCTGCATATAGCAGAAGTGGCTGATATATAAGCGCCCGCTCTATTACAGGCAATTATATATCAGCCACCTCAAGCCATCAGGCCTTCCCTGCGCTAAGCCTCTACGAAGTCAAAGCCTATTTCGCCTATTTTCTCAATCACGGCGTCACGGTCATGCTCGCCATCCACATAAGCCACGCCCGACGACAGGTCGACCGTCACCGACGTCACGCCGGCTATACGCGAAAGATTTTTCTCGACTGTAGCCTTGCAGTGGGCACAACTCATTCCTTTGATATGATACTCTTTTGTCATGTCTTTTATATTTTGATGTTTACGGTTATATATCTGTGAGGCAAACGCTATCGCGAGAAGCACGACCAATATCACCGAGCAAACGGTGTCAAACACTGACAGAGACACCGCTCCGTGACAGGCGCCATGCATCGCCGTAAGCGGGGCGACAAACCATTCACGCGGCAACATGTAATCTATGGCGAGGCCGAAACATATCGCACCGGCGACAATCGACCCCAGATAGACGACGGCGCTCCTGCGTCCCATCGTGCGTGAAATCACGGTCACTGAAGCGAAGTTGGCTGCCGGCCCCGCCATAAGCAGCACCAGCGCCGTGCCGGGAGAAAGCCCTTTCAGCATCAACGACAGCGCAATAGGGATGGAACCTGTGGCACACACATACATCGGCACGGCTACCACCATCACGGCAAGCATGGCGAGCAGCGGACGGTCGGCAAGCGACACAAAAAATTCGGCAGGCACACACACTGTGATGAGAGCCGCTATCACAAGCCCCAACACAAGCCACTTACCTATGCTCTGAACCATCTGGAAAAACCCATAATATAACGCACTCCTCATTTTTCCGGCAAATGTCAGCGATTCCGCCTCGTCAGTCCTATCCTTTGCTTCAATCCGGCAGCTCCCGGTGTCAGCAGTCGCCTTCTCAGCCTTACCGACAAGACATCCGCCGGCAAAGGCTGTGACAAGCGCGGCTACCGGACGCACTACCGCAAAAGCCGGCCCAAGCAGCGAATATGTCGCGGCTATGCTGTCAACACCCGTCTGCGGAGTTGCGATAAGAAATGATGACGAGGCAGCATTGGAGGCTCCATTCCTGCGCATGGCGACAGCCGTCGGCAACACTCCGCATGAACATAGCGGCAACGGCACCCCTATCAGCGCCGCCTTCACCACCGAGCGCCAGCCCGTACCGGCGAGATGACGGCTCATGACCCTTGCCGGGACAAACGCATGAAGCAGTCCCGCGATAAAAAAGCCAAGCAAGATGTAGGGCGACATCTCGTTAAGCATATAAAATAAAGTCTTCAATATTTCCATGTCGCAAAATTACGTCATCCGTTCCGCCGCCACGTTACACAATTTTGCAAAAATGTTGCACATTGCATGGCGATGCCGCATCGCCCATGACGCGCATCATCCGCGCCGCATTTTGCCGGTGCAATCCGCACCGTATTCCGTTGATGCAATCCATAATGTATATTATTGATGTACAATATGCGATGTAACCCCGGTGCATTTTTTGTTGATATAATCCGCGCCGTATTTTATTGATGTACAACATGCAATGTAACCCGCGGTGCATTTCCTGTTGATGTAATCCGCGCCGCATTTTGTTGATTTGCAATATACAATGTAGGGGCGAGTGGAAGCTCGCCCGCGGTGACAACAACCCAGGAATGTGGGTGGGTGCGCCATGCGGATGGGGTTGCATCCCCTTGGGGATGATCTTTCTTGTAGCCGTGGGTTGAACGAAGTGATACCCACGGAAAAATATGCCCGGCGCGAATGTTTCCGTTAGGAATCATCAT
>OLWA01000050.1_pt1 | contig 135234 bp, 122 predicted proteins | sample 1673251 | NCBI WGS metagenome assembly OLWA01 (sample SAMEA3178937, study PRJEB25190) | human gut metagenome | biome: human gut; feature: human-associated habitat; material: faeces | place: Austria | collected 2013 | reverse complement strand
AAAACCGGTTTTGTCACGCCGCCTGTCTTTCTACTATCTCAGGTTATTTCAGCCGCCCCGTGGCATTGAGATACTGGGCTTCCGAGAGCTTGAACACGCCGTAAGCACCCGTATAATCATCCTGCGCCTGACGGTAAAGCGTCTGCGCGTCGAGAAGGTCGGTTATCGTGCTCATGCCCGCATCATAGTAAGCCTGGTTAAGTCGAAGATTCTCCTTGCTCTGCGCTATGGCTTCCGATGCGAGTACCATCTTGCGGTGTGCGGCGGTGAGATTGTCCCATTTGTCCGACATCTCGATTTCCAGTTTCTGACCTAGATTCGACAGTTCGGTGCGCGCGGTGGCAAGCTCGAGCTTCTTGCGTTTTATGGCATGAGAACCTCCCCACCATCCCGACAGCGGCACAGAAACGGTGACCATAACCCCGCCGAAGTTATGGTCCTGATTGAACACATCGTGATAGAACCATCCGGCGCCAACTCCTACCTGAGGCAGATAGTTGCCTACTTCCATACGCTTCTCAAGATCCTTTGCCTCCACATTTTTTACCAGCAGCCGGTGGTCAGCCGTCAGCTCAAGCGCCTCGGAAGTCCTTATAAATAGAGCCTCCGGATACGCCGGCACAGAATCAGGCACCTGTGCCCTGACATCGACCCTGGCCTCCGTTCCGAGACCCACCTGCTGCGCGAGCAGCATTTTCATCAGCTCTATGCCATTGTCGAGATCCACCAGGTCGGCACGATATCCGTTGCGTTTCAGTTGCACCTTCAGCAGGTCGTTGCGTGTGGCCACTCCGGCGTCTACCGCCGCACCGACCTGGCGCGAGAGCGTGTCAAGCATAGTAATGGCGCTTTCCACGGTATGCTTCTGCGCCTTGAGGGTGACGAGCTGCCAGTACAGAGCCTCAGTCTGGAGCTGCACCTGATTGGCGCTCTGCTCCTTGCGGATCCGCGCGGCCTCCTCGCCTACTTTGGCGAGCTTATTGCCATTTACAATCCTGCCTCCGGCAAAAACTGGCTGCAACGCCCATATTCCGGCCGCTTTACCCTTGTTTATGATTCCGAGAGTGAAAAGGTCGAGCACATTATATTGCACCACATCATTATGGGTCTTGAACCATGAGCCGCCGGCCGAAACCTGCGGGAAGTATTTTGTAAAAGCCTCGCGGCGCGTTTCTATGGCGGCACGCAGATTATTGTCGGCCACGCGTATGTCGGCATTGTTGGCCACGGCCATCCGCTTGCACTCGTCGAGTGAGCACACGGTATCAGTGACAGCCTCTGACGGCTCGGCAGCCCGGCCGATTCCGGCGCCTGCGCCCAGAGCGGCAATACAGATTATAGTCTTATATATCGTTTTCATTTCTTAAGGTCTTGATTATGGTAGAGATTATAACAGATGCGTCTCAAGCGGCTCGGGAAGGGGTTTGTCTGCGCCCTTCTGGCGGCACTTCATCATGGAATAGGCCACAGGAATCACGGTAAGGATGAATATCATGGTTACGGGCGTACCCCAGAATATCACCACACCCATAGGTTTCCAGAGCGCGCTGTTGCCTATTACCATGGGAAGCACGCCCATGGTGGCGGCAGCCGAGGTGAGGAAAATCGGGCGCATCCTGCGCTTGGAGGCGTTGAGCACCGCATCGTGCACCGGCTGCCCCTCGTTGCGCAGTTCCTCGGCATAGTCCAGAAGCACTATGGCATTTCTCACAAGGATACCCATCAGCGACACTATGCCCAGCACACAGGTTAGTGACATGTCGGTGTCCTGTATTATCAGGCCGAGCGCGGCTCCCGGCATGCAAAGCAGCAGCGAGAAGAGCAGGAGAATGGCGGTGTCGGCCTGCGCGTAATGGAACAGAAGTATGAAGAAGATAATGGCCACAGCCAGAGCCAGACCGGAGAGAATCTCCGGGAGGGTGTCCATTGTATTCTCCCACTCTCCACCGCGGTCAACCACAACTTCCTGCGGCAGATCCATACGGCCGATACTGTCCATGAGAGCCTCGGTGCGGTCAATCACGTTGACATTGCGCTGCACCTCGGCTATCACCGAAACGGTGGCTATGCCATTGTAATGGGTAAGCATCCCCGGATGCCACTGCGGACTTACGGTCGAAATCTGGCGCAGAGGCACAGTGCTGAGTCCTATCACTGGCATCGGTTCGTTTTCCAGTTCATTCACATTGCTTCGGCGCGAGGTTCCGGTCTTCAGGGTGACCGGAATTCCGTAGTCACCTTCCCACATAGTCGCGACAGGGAGTCCGGATGAATAGCGCATGGCAAGAGTTGTCTCCACCAGCGTGGAGTTGAGTCCGAAGCGTTCGGCACGGTCACGGTCGAGGCTCACGGCCGCTGACGCCAGCGGATTGTCAAGCGACGTGCGCACATTCCGGAGTCCGGGCACATGTCTTGCCACAGCAGCCACCGAATCGGCCACTTTCTTGAGCGTTGCGGCATCGGCCCCGGAGAACTTCACCTGTATCGGATAGTCGGCGGTGGAATAGCTGAGCTGCTTGAATCTCACAAAAGCATCCGGGAAGTAGCTTTCATATTTTTCGGTAAAGGCATTGAGCACGTCGATTGTGGCATCGTTGCTCTTGGTGTTGACAATAAACTGGGCGAAGTTCGGGCCACCCACCTGCGGGGCATACGTAGCCTGGAAGCGGGGCGATGAACAGCCGTGGAACGACGCTATCGAAACCACCATCGGGTCCTTTGCCAGTATCCGCTCAAGGGAGTCCGCTATAACTGTGGTGTGCTCCACGGCAGTGCCCTGCGGAAGAAAAATCTCCACTGCAAACTGGTTGCGCTCGGCTATAGGCATAAGCTGCATAGGATGGGCTATGAAAAGCCATGTACCCACTACGGTTATAATCACTCCCAGCCCAATGGTGGTCTTTGGCCACGCAAAGCACCAGTCAATAACCTTATTATACCCCTTCTGCATCGACACGAAGAAACTGAATTTCTTTTTGCCCGAGGCGATAGCTTCCTGCTGGAGCTTGTAGATAGGTTTCTTTATAAGCTTGTATTGCATGTAAGGCACCAGAAGCTCGGCAACCATCAGCGACACAAAGAGTATTATGGTCATGCCCCATGGAAAGTCAGTGAGGAAGTCGCGGAACATTCCCTTGATAGTGAGCAGGAACGGAAAGAATGTGACCGAGATGGCGAGGGTAGCCGAGAATATGGCCTTGAAAAATTCCGTGCCGGCCCTCAGGGTGGCATGGTAATGGTCCATACCCTCGGAAATCAGCTCCACATAGTCATCGATAATCACCACGGAGTTATCCACAATCATGCCGAGCGACACTATAAGACAGGCCAGTGTCACTGTATTAAGCTCTATCCCGAAGGCATAGAACAGACCCAGCGAGATAAATATGGCTATGGGAATGGTCGAGGCGGCTATAAGCGCCACATTCAGCGGAAGCAGCAGCATTATCACCACCACCACGGCTATTATGGCTACCAGAAGCTCCACAAGAAAATAGTTTACGGAGCTATTCACCACCACAGGCTGATCCGTGATCTTGAACAGCGTCACGCTCTCCGGAATCTCCGACTGGAAAGCCTCTATCTGTTTGTCTACCTCCTTGCCCATCTCCACTATATTATAACCATCCTTCATCTGCACGCTCAGGAGTATGCACTTCTGGAAATTATTGGTTATATAGCTGTCAGGCTCGGGATATTCACGGCGGATATCGGCTATGTCGCCAAGCCTCACCACACTGCCGTCGGGCGTTGAGAGCACTATCATGTCGGCCACGTCGGCCACGGTGTTGACAGACCGCGTCACAATTATAGGCTGCGTGTAATGGCCGCTTTTAAGCGAGCCTCCGGTGGTCTGGAAACCTTGTGCAAGTAGAGTGGCACCCACGGTTGTTTCGGAGAGCGCGTAGTGCTTGAGTTTCTCGGGGTTGAGATATACGGCTATCTGCTCGGTCTGCTTGCCTGTGACACTCATGGTGCCAACGCTCTCCACGGTGCGCAGGCGGTCTTTGAGCCGGTCCATATAGTCGCCGAGTTCGCGATAGGTCTTGTCGTCGCTCTGCATGGTTATGAGCAGAGCCGATGTATCGCCGAAGTTGCTCAGGGTCTCCACGGCCAGAACACCAGGCGGAAGCGTGAGCTTCACCTGCTCCATGCCTATCTTGAACTCGTTCCAGAACGGTTTGGAGTCCTGCACGTCGTTGTCAAGCTCCACGAATATTATGAGTATTCCCGCGCTTATCTGCGAGTGGGTATTCTTTTTGTCGACCTGTTTATAGGAAAATATGTAATCTTCCAGAGGTTTGAGCACTTCATTCTCTATCTGCTCTACTGTAGCGCCAGGATAAACCGCAGCCACCACACCCTCGCGGATGGTAAACGAAGGGAATTCGTTCTTGTCCATCACCTTGAGGGCATAGATGCCGAAGGCTATGAGCACGCACACAAGAAGAATCACCTCCTTGCGGTATTTTATACCCGCCATCACTATCGGATTGGGGTTGGAAAGCGGCTGTGGCACCTGCTGGGAGGGTGTGTCCGCCTTGGCCTCCGGCTTAGGAGAAGCCTGCCGCGGGTCGTTGCTGTTCGTTGCCATTGTCTTTTACTTAGAGTGATGAATCATTCGGGTACCGTAACCTCGGTGCCGTTGCTTACCTTCTGCATGCCGGCTACAATCACGCTGTCGCCCGGAGCTATCCCCGTGTGTACCCTCACGCCATCGGTGGAAAGCTCGTCGGCCGTAACAAAACGCTGCCGGGCCTTGCCGTCCTTCACCACCCATACAAACAAGCGGTTGTCGGCTGCGAGAAGCACGGCCTGCGAAGGAAGTGTCACCGGAGCGCTTGCCACTGCCGAAGAGTCAGGCGTAACGCCCTCCACATCTACGGCGGCTATCATCCCCGGAAGGACCTTGCCACCAGTATCCGGCAGATCGAATTTCACATTGTAAGTGCGCGTGAGAGGGTCGGCCACCACGCCTTTACGTCCGAGTTTGCCCGTAATCCTCATGCTGTCGGCACCGGCCACGGTTATCTTGGCCACCGTGCCTGCCGAGAATGACGTAATTTCATTTTCTGGTACGGAGATACTGACCTGCAGCCTGTCGAGATCCACGATTTTCAACACAGGCTGGGCGGCGATTACCGTCTGGCCGTCATCGGCCAGCTTCTCGGCCACATAGCCCGACATCGGCGATGTGAGAGTAGCGTCGCTTACGGCTCTCCGGGCAAGCGCCGCAGCGTTCTCGGCCTGTTTGAGCTTCGACTGGACTTCCACCCATTTTATATCGGGAAGAGCGTTAGCATCGTGCAGCTTTTTCAGACGATTGTAAGCGTCACGGGCTTCTTCGAGCTCCGCTGCCGCAATATTACTTGCGTTTTCCAGACTCTCGCTCTTCACTCGTGCAAGAGCCTGACCTTTGGTCACTTTCTGACCTTCGTCAACATAGATTTTCGTGATAGTGCCCGGCACGGAGAAACTCACAGTTGATGCGTCGGCCGATTCCACCGTTCCGGAAAACACCTGACCTCCGGTGCTCGCTGCGGCGGAAGAAACCGCCATAACTTCCACCCTCACAGGCGGCACAACGGTTGCCTTATCGTGATGGCACGCACATAATACACCAGCCAGGACCACCGGCCCCGACATAAAAATCCTCGATAAACAATTGAAACGTATCATATCGTTGAAAATCAAAATGTCCGATTATGAATAATTAACACCCCATCCCCTCACCTTGTTCTCTCAAATCCTCAACTCCTTATCTGCACCCATCCGACTACCCACATGGAGTGTCGGAATCCTTATGAATGCCTTCAATAGTGCGAGTGCTGTAAAACCGCAGAAATATTCGTAGAACAATAGAACAACACAGAACTCAGATATCCTATTCAACTTTTCAGTATAACGAAATAAGTTCTGCGCCGTTCTGCCGTTCCTGCGTTGTTCTGCGTTCTCCCCATCAGGCAATATGCAACATTCTGTTGTCAACGAACGTTAATAATATAAAACCTACCCCTTTAAACTTTCCGAAAAGAGAAGGTATTGAGCAAATCTTTCCCATCCGCAAAAATAAAAATAGCCGCCTTCTGGCGGCTATTTTCTGTTGTCTCACCAGGATTCGAACCTGGACAGGCAGAACCAAAAACTGCAGTGCTACCATTACACCATGAGACAATCCTCGTTGCCCAGCGCAGAATCGGCCACAAGAAGCGGCTCCGCGCTAAAGCGCTGCAAATTTAATGAATCTTTGCCAATCGGCAAAATCATTTCGCAATGAGCAGATAATAATTCTTCTTGCCTCGCTGCACAAGAATATATTTATCGTTAAGAAGCATGGAGGTCGACGAAGGCGCATAGGCATCGGCTATTTTCTCCTTGTTGATGCTTACGCCACCGCCCTGCACCATCTTGCGCATCTCTCCCTTTGAGGGGAATACCTTGGCGCGGTCGGTAAGAAGGTCGGCCAGCGGAAGTCCGGCCTCAAGGTCGGCGCGTGCAATCTCGAAAGTAGGCACACCCTCCATCACGGCCAGGAGCGTGGGCTCGTCAATCTTATGCAGAATCTCGCCGGCCTTGTTGCTGAAAAGAATCTGGGAGGCCTCCACAGCGGCTTCGTAATCCTCGGCCGAATGCACCATGGTGGTAAGCTCCTTGGCAAGACGTTTCTGCAGAGGACGCTGTCCGGGATCCTGAGCCTGAAGAGCCACAAGTTCCTCAACCTCCTCGCGTGTCAGCTCGGTGAAAATCTTGATATATTTCTCGGCATCGGCATCGGATACGTTGAGCCAGAACTGATAGAATTTATAAGGAGAGGTGTAGCGCGGATCGAGCCATACGTTGCCACTCTCGGTCTTTCCGAATTTGCCGCCGTCGGCCTTAGTGATAAGCGGACAGGTGAGCGAGTAGGCCTCACCGCCCTCGGTGCGACGGATAAGCTCGGTGCCGGTGGTTATATTGCCCCACTGGTCGCTGCCGCCAAGCTGCAGACGACAGTTTTTCTCGCGATAGAGATTCAGGAAGTCGTAACCCTGCACAAGCTGATAGGAGAACTCCGTGAACGACATTCCCTGCTGGCTCTCACCGCCGAGACGCTTCTTCACCGAATCCTTGGCCATCATATAGTTGACAGTGATGTGTTTGCCAACATCGCGAATGAAGTCAAGGAAGGAGAAGTTTTTCATCCAGTCGTAATTGTTGACCATTTCGGCGGCATTGGGAGCGTCGCTGTCGAAATCCAGAAACTTCGAGAGCTGCTTCTTGATGGCCTCCTGATTGTGGCGCAGCGTCTGCTCGTCGAGGAGCTTGCGCTCCTGGCTTTTCATCGAGGGGTCGCCGATCATGCCTGTGGCACCACCCACAAGAGCTATGGGTTTATGGCCGGAGCGCTGGAAATGCTTGAGCATCATCACACCCACAAGGTGGCCGATATGAAGCGAGTCGGCCGTGGGGTCGATACCCAGATAGGCCGTGGTCATTTCTTTTTTGAGTTGTTCTTCCGTTCCCGGCATCATCTGATGAATCATCCCGCGCCAGGTCAGTTCTTCTATAAAATCCATTTATTCGATTATTTAAGACTGATTTATGATTTTCTGCCACAAATTTAGCAAATTTCCGCTATACTCGGGCATGGTTTCGTCAATCATGTAAAGGCGGAAGCCTGCACGCAAGATGTTGCCGTCTTTTTTCAATAATAATTAGCTGTTTTTTCAATTAATTTCGTAAATTTGCGGTTAAAGATGCGGTCTGCCGTCATCCCGACCTTACCGCGTGGAAATACAGTGTTTCAGACAGCGATTACCATCATCACAATGCTTAAGTTATCAATTCTGACCTTGCTGCTCGCAGCCTCCTCGGCCTCAGCCTCATCTATAGACATAAAGCCTCTCTCTCCCTACAAAACCCTTCCGCCAGTCAGCTCTGACTCAATAGAAGAGATCCTCGAGGAAATGCCACAGACGCTCGACACTACCACATTCGAGCTTACCATTGACCGCCCCGACTTCGACTCCATCATCTCCGTGCCATCGCGCAATTATACTCTCGTACCTCCTACGGTCTATGCTCCGGCCGTGTTCGGCACATATCATTTCTATGATCCGCTTGACTTCACGGTAAGCGGTCCGGTGACAGAATTCCCCACCGTCTACCAGTGGCTCGACGACCTTGACTTCAGTGCAGGGCTCAATAACCGCATTAGGCAGAACTACATGATCGCCAATGCCCAGGATGTGGTATATAATCTGGCATGGCTCCCAGAGCCCCCAAAACAGTACACTGCCTTCGTCGACCCCACAAGTGCCAAAATAGTGCTCAAGGAAATCGACGTGAAACCAAAAGAGATTGCCGACGGACTCGACCCCGAGATCGACCAGAAGAAATGGATCCAGTCGTTCGACGCCAGCCTTCATTTCTCACAGGCTTACGTATCGCCCAACTGGTACCAGGGCGGCAACAAGAATCTCAACCTTCTTGCCAACGTGATTTATAAAGTAAGCCTCAATCAGAAATTCTACCCCAAATACCTGTTTGAGGCCGTTGCCCAGTACAAACTCGGAATCAACAATGCCCCCGACGACACCATAAGAAGCGTCCAGATTAACGAAGATCTGTTCCAGGTCAATATCACAGCCGGTATGAAAGCCGCCAAAAACTGGTATTATTCGGCCAACCTGATGTTCAAGACCCAGGTTTTCGATCATTATCCCACCAATTCACGACAGATACAGTCGGCCTTTATGTCGCCCGGCGAGCTCAACATCGGTCTCGGTATGACCTACAACCGTACGAGCCAGAACAAACGTTTCTCAATCAACGCTACCATATCCCCCGCAACGTACAACCTCAAGACGTGCCTGCACACCGATATTGACCACACACGTTACAACATTGAGAAAAACCGACGGTTTGCCAACAATTTCGGTTCCAGTGCCGACATAACCCTCAACTGGAAAGTTGCCTACAACATCAACTACTCATCGCGCCTGTTCCTATTCTCCGATTACGAATATTTCCAGGGCGACTGGCAGCACACCATCGACTGCCGCATAAACCGCTATCTGACCACCAGCATCTATGCCAACATGCGTTACGACACCCGGACTCCCCGATGCGAGGATGACCCCAAATGGCACAAATTCCAGTTTAAGGAGATTCTCAGCTTCGGTATAGCCTATCATTTCGGAACAATCTAAGCCCTCCGTTTCTATTCCCTTTCCTCTCTCCCCACATGAAACATTCCGCTTCCCTCTTGGGCCGCATAGCGCTCTCGCTCATAATAACCTTAACGGTATCCCTGGATGCCGTCGCCAAACTTCCGAAGCTTTCAGGAGCGCCACTCCAAGGCTACGATATGGCATCAGTGAAACGCGCCATGGACTCACGCCCCCTCCACCATATCGAGGGCATATGGCTGATGACCGACACTTCCGCAAAAGTAGCGATAGAACTTGAGGACGCCTCCAACGGCATCTCCTCCATGGACGCCCCCGCATACCGTATAGTGCTTCTGTCATCGCCCAACCGCGCACTGCGTCCCGGCACGGTCATGGGGCGCATAGTTCCGGCAGCGAAGGAAGGGGTGTATCAGACTGAACTCTACACCTCCGCAACGGGTTCTCGACTGTCATCGCCGGCAGCATTCACCGCCGAACTCGACAAAACCGACAACCGTATAGTGATGACCCGCCACCGTAGCACGTTCTCCGTGAACCTCTGGCGCACCCTCCCATATATGTGGCGATACGTGATAAGGAAAAACCGCCCCGCACCCACCTACCATGGATGTGTGCGCATTTATCCGGAACCGGTGCCGCCCCTGCAACCCATCTATCTATAGTGTCATGCCGTATCTGCGCCACATAATAGCATCGGTTCTGCTTGCGGTCATTTCCATGCAGGCCCTCGCCGAGCCGCAGGTCTACCGACGGAAGACAACCGCAAAGAATCTCCGTCCGGCAGAACTCCCTGCGTCCAGCAATGCCGCCGCGGTTCCGGACACCATACCGCTTGACACCCTCGAGGCACGAGGCGTTGCCGGAGCGATTCGTCTGAGCGGTTACGACAAGCCGCTGCGCTCACCGCGCGAATCGCTCTTTGTGACAAACCGTACACCCTACGATATCGACGGCCTGCTCCTCTCCCTGACCTACTTTGACTCCGCAGGCCGGGAGCTTCACAGCCGCAGCGTAACCGTGAGATGCGACCTCCCCGCAGGAGTCACCCGCAAAATCGACTTCCGGTCATGGGATCTCCAGCAGTCGTTTTATTACAAACTCTCGCCGAAGCCCCGACGCGACGGCGCAACACCCTACGATGTAAAATGCCGCGTAACCGCAATAATAATTCCTTCGACTTCCGACAGGACCAGCCACGACTGAGCCATCCAGTAGACCATCTGAAGCAGATGCTCGACATTCCAATGGAAGGCGAAGAGAACCTCCGCGCCCTCTCATCTTCCCGTAAATTTCGCAAGTGGGAACGAATCACAGCTCCGTCTGACATCCGTTTTCTCGGTTTTTACCTCTGCCGGGGTGCCGCAAGAGTCTCGATAATCAGCGGTGGCCAGGACAGAACCTGCTCTTTTGCCATCGATAACGAATTTATCGCCCTACCCACATCCATCCTTCCCTCCGACAAGGTAACACTGTCTATTGAATTTCTTGAGCCGTCGGAAGTCATTTCGTTTCCGCTCGAAAAAAGCCACCAGATGTTTCTTGAAGAAGTATCTCTCGCCGATGGCGCCTTCTCTTTTATCCTCGCCGCCCTTATGGACTACAGCCGCTCGCTTGAGGAAAGGCTCTTAGTGATGCAATGTGCCGACGCACGCCAGCGCTATGCCTGGTTCTGCAAGCGCTATCCCAAGATCGTGGATCGCGTGAGCTCTATCCACGTGGCATCGTTTCTGGGAATCACCAAAGAAACACTCTATCGCATACGCAGCGGAAAATACTAAGTATTTTTTTGTAAATTCGCACCATGCAAGAAGTACAAGGCAACCTCCACCTGCTGGCGACCGGACGCATACCCCGTCTGCTCTGGGACTACAGTATACCTGCGGTAGTCGGTATGCTGGTAATGTCGCTTTACAATGTGATAGACCGCATATTCATCGGTCAGGGAGTGGGAACGGAAGCAATCGCCGGACTTGCCATCACATTTCCGGTAAGCAACGTATCGTCGGCGCTTGGCGTGCTCATCGGGGCCGGCGCCTCCGCAAGGGTGTCGATACTTTTAGGCGAGGGAAACCGCGATGGCGCGCTTCTCACCCTGGGCAACGCCCTTACGCTCATCCTGCTCAACGCCACTATCTACATCTCGTTTTTCGCCTGGTTTCTTGACGATATACTTATGGCATTCGGCGCAAGCGAAGCGTCGCTGCCCTACGCCCACGATTTCATGGCCTTTCTCCTTCCAGGTATGCTGGTGATGAACGTAGGCTTCAGCTTCAACAACCTCATGAGAGCCTCGGGCTATCCACGCAAAGCCATGAACTCGATGTTCATAGGCGCGGGCGTGAATCTGGTACTCGCTCCATTCTTCATCTTTGTTCTCGATATGGGCATAAAGGGAGCGGCTATTGCCACTGACATTGCCATGACTGTGTTCACACTCTATGTGATGCATCATTTCGTGAGCAGAAAATCTACCCTCACCTTCACGCGAGGGACCTTCGGGTTGCGATGGCGCACGGTAGCAGGCATCATAGGCATCGGTGCGGCCCCATCGCTCATAAACCTTGCCAGCAGCGCCATAAACGTCCTTATAAATACATCCCTGTACCGTTACGGCGGCGACAACGCCGTGGCCGCCGCCGGCATATTCTCCACATTCACATCCCTGCTGTGTATGGCAGGAGTGGGTATATGCCAGGGAATGCAGCCCATCATAGGCTATAACTACGGCGCCGGACTTTTCGGACGTCTTCGCTCCACATATCTTCTTGCCACCGCATGTGCGTCGGTCATCACCTCGCTCGGCTGTATTGTGGGAATGACATTCCCCGAAGCGATTGCAAGGATATTCACCGTGGATCCGGAGCTCATACGCGTCACCTCCGACGGCCTGCGCCGGGCATTGCCCATGTTCTGGATTGTCGGATTTCAGATTATCTCCACAAGCCTCTTCCAGTCGATAGGAAAGGTAGGAAAATCCATATTCCTGAGCCTCTCTCGTCAGGTGATATTCCTCATTCCCCTGCTGCTTTTCATGCCCGGCAGATACGGACTCGACGGTGTGTGGATGTCGTTCCCGATAAGCGACTTTCTCGCCACAATAGCCACTGCGGCCTGCATAATATGGCAGTTCAGACAGCTTGAGGCTATGAAGGTAAAATCCGCCTAACAATCAGCGCCAGTAGGCTTCTTTTTAATGTTTTATAACACGATTTTTCCCTAAAGTAAGTTTACTTTAAGCAATTAAAGGTGCAAAAAAAAGAAATTATTTGCATGCTTATCTTTTTTTGTTTACTTTCGCAGTATAAGACAATACCTTAAAATTTCTAACAAAACAATCCATGAGTTATCTGAAATTTGATAAAAACCTCATGATAAATCTCGAGCAGTCACTCCGCAAGGAAATGCTCAGGACCAATCAGGCAGGTGCTTATCACTGTACATCCGTGGTTGACTGCAACACCCGCAAACAGCACGGACTTCTCGTGATTCCAATTCCGGAGATGGACAACTCCTCCCATGTGTTGCTCTCTTCAATGGACGTTTCGGTAATCCAGCACGGGGCTTCGTTCAATCTCGGTCTGCACCGCTATCAGGGCGGAGTTTACAGCCCCAACGGACACAAGTACATTCGTGAGTTCGACTGTGAAAGCGTGCCCCGCACCACCTACCGCGTCGGCGGTGTGATTCTCACCAAGGAGAAAATTTTCATTTCCCATGAAAACCGCCTTCTCATACGCTACACTCTTGTAGACGCCCATTCGGCAACCACGCTCCGGTTCCGCCCCATGCTTGCGTTCCGCGAGGTCAACCAGCTGGTGATGGCCAACGAAAATCTCAATAAGGAATGCGCCGAGGTGCCCAACGGTGTGGCATGCTGCCTCTATCCCGGATATCCCACTCTCTACATGCAGTTCAACCATAAGCCCGAATGGCATTACGAGCCCAACTGGTACAATGGATTTGAATATATTAAGGACATGGAACGCGGAGTTCCCTACACCGAGGACCTCTGGGTTCCCGGTTATTTCGAAATTCCCATCAAGAAAGGCGAAAGCATCATTTTCTCGGCCGGAACAACCGAAGCCGATCCGCGTTCGCTCAGCAAGATGTATGAGTCGGAAATAGCCTCGCGCACATGCCGCTCAAGCTTCTTCAACTGCCTTAAAAACGCAGCCAAACAGTTCTATCTGAAAGATAAGGACGGAATGTTCCTCCTCTCCGGTTACCCGTGGGGAAAGATTCTCGCCCGCAACACCTTCATGTCGCTCCCCGGCGATACAATCGCCATCAACCACCGCGAGGACTATGAAGCGATAATGGCCACCGCCCGCAAGGCTCTCGTAAACTTCATGGAGGCAGGGCGCATCGACAACCGCATACAGGGCATAGACCTCCCCGACATCCCGCTGTGGTGCGTTTGGGCTCTCCAGCAATACGCCAAAGCATACGGCAACGCCGACTGCCATAAACTCTACATGAGCTTCGTAGCACAGATTCTCGATTATGTGCTCGACAACCGCCATCCCAACCTCCAGGTGCAGCCCGACGGCATGGTGCGCACCGTAGGCACCGAAACACCCGTGTCGTGGATGAACGGTACGCTCCACGGCCGCCCCATGCAACCCCGCACAGGCCTGCTCGTAGAATTCAACGCGCTGTGGTACAACGCGCTGATGTTCGGCGCAGCCCTTGCAGAAGGTGATGAATCGCTTGCCGAAAGCCGTCAGCGCTGGCTCGATACCGCCGAGAAACTCAAACCCGCTTTTGTCAACACATTCCTCAACGACTACGGCTACCTGTTCGACTACGTGAACGACACCTATGCCGATCCGTCGGTACGCCCCAACATGGCTATAGCCATCGGTCTTGACTATTCGCCTCTGGACCGTCGTCAGCGTAAGTCAGTGCTCGATGTGGTGACCCGCGAGCTTCTCACCCCCAAAGGACTCCGCACACTCTCGCCCAAGAGCTTCGGTTACCGGCCCAATTATGTAGGCTCACCTGAAGAACGCGAGATGGCCATGCACAACGGCCCGTCGCGTCCCTGGCTCTTCAGCTTCTACGCCGATGCTTACCTGCGCGTGTTCGGACACAGCGGTGTAAGCTATCTCGACCGTATGCTCATAGGCTACGAAGACGAAATGACCGAAGGCTGCATAGGCTCCCTGTCGCAGTTCTACGACGGCAACCCGCCCTACGTGGGCCGCGGCGCCATAAGCCATTCCACCAATGTGGCAGGCATCCTAAAGACCATCACCACCCTTAAGAAATTTAACATCTGAAAATACCCATGAAAGCATTAATGTTCGGATGGGAGTTCCCCCCTCATATCTTAGGCGGCCTCGGTACCGCAAGCTACGGCCTCACAAAAGGAATGTGGGAATGCGGCGACATGGAGATCTCATTCGTGATTCCGAAGCCCTGGGGCGATGAAGAGAAAAGCTTCGCCAACATCATAGGCGCATCGCAGGTGCCAATCGCATGGCGCGATGTCAACCGCGAATACGTGGAGCAGCGCATTGGCAAATATATGGATCCGGACCTCTACTTCCGTCTTCGCGACCATATCTACGCCGATTTCAACTACATGCGCACAAACGACCTTGGATGTCTCGAATTCTCAGGCCGTTACCCCGACAATCTTCTTGAGGAGATAAACAATTATTCCATCTGCGCCGGCGTCATAGCCCGCACACTCGATTTCGACATAATCCACTCGCACGACTGGCTCACCTATCCGGCCGGCATCCATGCCAAGCAGGTGACAGGAAAGCCGCTGGTGATCCATGTACACGCCACCGACTTTGACCGCTCGCGCGGCAATGTCAATCCCACCGTGTTCGGAATAGAGAAGGACGGTATGACCCACGCCGACCACATCATCACCGTGAGCAACCTCACCCGTCAGACCGTTATTGAGAAATACGGTATCGACCCGGCCAAGGTTACCACCGTACACAACGCCGTTACTCCCCTCTCCGAGGAGCTTCTCAACGTGCAGGCCAACAAGCCAAAGGAAAAGGTAGTTACCTTCCTGGGACGTATCACCATGCAGAAGGGCCCCGAATACTTCGTGGAAGCCGCAGCAAAGGTGCTCAAAAACAACCACAACGTGCGCTTTGTGATGGCCGGCAGCGGCGACATGATGGACAAGATGATTCTTCTTGCCGCCGAACGCGGCATAGCCGACCGTTTCCACTTCCCCGGCTTCCAGAAAGGAAAGCAGGTTTACGAAATGCTCAAGGCATCCGATGTCTACATCATGCCTTCGGTTTCCGAACCTTTCGGCATCTCACCCCTCGAGGCAATGCAGATGGGCGTTCCCTCCATCATATCCAAGCAGAGCGGTTGCGCCGAAATTCTTGACAACGTGATAAAGACCGATTACTGGGACATCGACGCGATGGCCGACGCCATTCACTCCATCGTAACCTATCCGGCAATGTACAATCAGCTGCGTGAGGACGGACTCGAAGAAGTGAACCGCATCACCTGGGACAAGGCCGGCGCAAAAGTAATCAACATCTACAAAAAAGTTCTCGGCTGGCAGTAATCTGCCTCCATCAATAAATTATCTTAAATTATAAACTTCCATTTGAAAAATAAATCATGAAAGCTGTTTGTTTTTATTTTCAGATTCACCAGCCGTTCCGTCTCAAACGCTATCGCTTCTTCGACATCGGCAATGACCACTACTACTATGATGATTTCGCCAACGACGACATCATCACCCGCATAGCCCACCGCAGTTATATTCCCGCCGCAGAAAGCCTGCTGCGCATGATAGAGCAGTATCCCCACTTCCGTTGCGCACTCTCAATCACCGGCACAGCCCTGGAACAGTTCGAGCTCTACGTACCCGAGTTCATCGACCTGCTGAAAAAACTCGCTGCCACCGGCCGCGTTGAATTCCTGGCCGAGACCTATGCACACTCGCTCAGCTCGCTTTCTGATCCCGAGGAATTCGTGGCCCAGGTGAAGATGCACGACGACAAAATCAACGATCTCTTCGGAGTTCGCCCCAAAGTGTTCCGCAACACCGAGCTCATCTACTGCGACGAGATGGCCCCGATGATTCTCGATATGGGCTACAAAGGCGTGATTACCGAAGGTGCCAAGCACATCCTCGGATGGAAATCGCCCGACTACGTTTACAGCGCCGCAAGCGCTCCCAAACTCAAGATTCTGCTGAAGAACTCCAAGCTGTCCGACGACATTTCCTTCCGCTTCTCCAATACCGACTGGGACGCATATCCCCTCACAGCCGACAAATACATGGACTGGATCGCCTCTACACCTCAGGATGAGCAGATCATCAACCTGTTCATGAATCTGGAGACCTTCGGAGAAATGCAGCCGCGTGAAACCGGTATATTCCAGTTCCTCGAGGCTCTGCCCCACTTCGCTGCAGAGCGCGGCATCGACTTCTGGACTCCCACCGAGGCTGTCACCAAGCTCAAAGCCGTAGGCGAGCTTTCGATTCTCCATCCCATCTCGTGGGCCGACGAGGCACGCGACACATCCGCATGGCTTGGCAACAAGCTCCAGCAGGAAGCCTTCGACAAGCTATACTCCGTTTCAGAGCGCGTGCGCCTGTGCGACGACCGCCGTCTAAAACAGGACTGGAATTACCTCCAGGCCTCTGACCACTTCTACTATATGTCCACAAAACATATGGCCGACGGTGCCGTTCACTCGCATTTCAGCCCCTATGAGACCCCGTTCCAGGCTTTCACCAACTATATGAACGTGCTGGCCGATTTCATTGTGCGCGTTGAGGAGCAATATCCCCTATCTATCGAGAACGAGGAGCTCAACTCTCTGCTTACCACAATCCGCAACCAGGCTACGGAAATCGAGACTCTCAACAAGGAAGTGGCTTCGATGCGTCAGAATATCGAGCATTACAACGAAGAGCATGCTCTACGTGAAAATGCAGTGAAATCAGTTGACGAAAAGTCCGAAGCGGCAAAAGCTCCCGCAAAGAAAGCAGCCACCAAAAAGGCAGCCGCCAAAAAAACGGCCGCAAAGAAAGCTGCAAAACCAGCAGAAAAGAAAGCTGAGAAAGCTTAAGACAGGGCATCAGCCTTGATGGCTTCAAAGATATGACCTGACCCATTCAACCTAAGCATTTTACCGGCACCGCCTCCCTGCAGAAGAGAGGCGGTGCTTCTTTACGCAAAGTGACGATAACCTTATCGACATCCATTTAACCGTCGATAAGGATATCGACAACCCACGAGCCTCCGGCCTCTGGGAGCGTCGGCCTCCGGCCGTCGGAGCGCTTCTAATGCCAATACAAAAATCCGCAGCTACTGAAGGTCAGTAACTGCGGATTTCGACGGTGCTCGAAGCGGGACTTGAACCCGCACAGCCATAATGGCCAAGAGATTTTAAGTCTCTCGTGTCTACCATTCCACCATTCGAGCCCTTATCAACCGGGCTAATCGGCCGGAAATGCGCTGCAAATTTAGCGTTTTATTTCATATCGCGCAACCTCCCGTGGCCGATTTTCTATCCTTTACCGAAAAAAATCACGATTCCGTCAATAGATTCAATCTGTTATAACGGCATGGCATGTGGGCTGATTGACCACCGACACACGCAGGCGTCTGAGCCCATAGTGCATGTCGGCGGCGCGACCACTCACTGCAGCCCCGTAGTTATAGATGTCAAATGTGCTCTTGCACACCTTGCACCTTGCAGCACCCTGAGGGTTGTCAGCATCAAACACAACCACAGCATCCCTGCGGGCCTCTACGGGACATGCGCGGTCGTAGGCGCGGAACTCTCCAGTGGGATCTGCCACGAGCATCACGCCGCCGAACCCGGTAAATGTGGTAGCGGTGAAAAACGATGCAGCTGGAATACCTTTTTCCTTGTCGAAAATCTTTACCGAGCAGGCAGCGGGATTACCATAGATGTCCCATTCACCTACATTGCGGAACTGGATGTTGACACGCGTGGGAGGTATGCGGTTATCGTCGACCTTACTGCATGAGATAATGGCTGCGGAAAGGACTCCCGCAGCCATCGTCATACGTAATATTTTTCTTGTTTTCAAAAGCTCAGGCAAACATTTTGGGAAGCATATTGCCTAACTGGTTGGCAGCCTCCTGAAGCTTACCTCCCACCATAGCCTTGAGAATGGCAGGCAGCTCAAGATTGATTTCAGCCTGCGCAAGGGTACTGGAGGACGTCTCGGGCGTAAGATGTATCGTGATATCGAACGGCACAGGAGAGTTCGACGCTCCGAGCTTCACCAGTTCAGGTTCTTTCTTCTCAATCACGCGGAATTCCAGATCTCCTACACCGGGAGCATTTATAATAATGCTGTCGTCACCGAATTTCAGCCCTTCAAGGTGTTTTCTCGCTTCTTCAGGCACGGAGTCAAGACGTGTCTTGAAATCAGAGATATTTGTCAGACGCGCAAAAACGGCATCGGCAGGTTGCTGGATTGTAACTTTCTCGCTTGAATACTTAGCCATAAATTCTGTAGGAATCAATTATTGGGAGTCCAGTTGGCGGGATCGTGGCGCCACTCGCGAAGGGTCTCGATGTCTTCCTTGCGAATATAATCGGTCTCGAGGGCTGCCTCAAGCATTGAATTGTAGTTGCTGAGTGTGCATACATTCACCTTGGCATCCTTGAAGCGCGACTCGGCGATGGGGAAACCATAGGTGAAGATTGCAGCCATGCCCACAACCTCGCAGCCTGCGGCACGGATTGCCTCAACAGCCTTGAGGCTGCTTCCGCCGGTGGAAATAAGGTCTTCAACTACCACCACTTTCTGACCGGGTTTGAGATTACCCTCTATAAGGTTCTCCAGACCATGATCCTTGGGAGTAGAGCGAACATATACATAAGGCATGCCCAGAGTATCAGCCACAAGAGCGCCCATTGCGATAGCGCCGGTGGCAACACCGGCTATAGCATCGGGAGTCTCGAAATTCTCGAGGATGAGACGGCACATCTCAACCTTGATGAAGCTGCGCACCTCGGGATAAGAGAGGGTCTTGCGGTTATCGGTATATATAGGTGAATTCCATCCCGATGCCCATGTGAAAGGATGCTCGGGCTGGAGTTTTATTGCACTGATTTTAAGAAGCTTTTCAGCCAGAAGTCGGTCTAACTGTTTCATAACCGGAAATGTTTTTACGTTAAAATGGTATTATCAAAATACAAAGGTACGAGTTTGCGAACACATCTCAAACTATCTTGCACCATTTCTTAATCATTTCTTCACCATTTTTTCACCGCCGATTTTCCGGCAATTCTTCAGTGTCTGATACTGAGGAAAAAGTGTAGAAGGAGGGAAAATTGACGCTCCTCCGAGGCGGAATTAGCTTCAGAAAGGTCATGTGTTTTTGCCGATTGATAAAATTCTTTTATCTTAGTGCCTCGGTAGATGACTTTTTGACCGGATAGATGATACTGGCGTCATAACCCGCGTTAACATAAATTACATAACGGACGCTAAACTACTACCGACCATGAACGTCAAATATAATAAAACAGAATAGGAACCGCATAAATTATAGCAATGAGAAGAGTATTTACATTATTGACCCTTACTGTAATATGTGTGGCGATGTCGCTTTCCACTGCCGAGGCCCAGCGCCATAACAACAGGCATGAGTCGGAACGCAAGGAATCGTATCGCGGCGGAGGAAACTCCGGTTCCCGTCCATCACGCTCACCTGCCCACCGGCCTCAACAGTCAACGCGCCCCGGACGTCCCGACAACTCAGGAAACCGTCCCGGCGCAGGAGTGAGCAGACCTTCCCGTCCGGGCAACTCCGGCAATCAGAGCAATCGCCCGGAAACAGGAGTGAGCAGACCATCGCGCCCTGGCAATTCCGATTCCCAGGGCAACCGTCCCGGCTCTGGAATCAACAGACCCGCCCGCCCGGGCAATTCCGGCAATCATGTAAACCGCCCCGGAGAAGGGGTAAATCGTCCCGGAAAGCCCTCCAACGGCCGACCTAATGGTCCCACCCATAATCCGGCACGTCCTCCTCAGCATAATCCGGCACCCCCGACCTCCAACCGGCCACCCCAGTCGGGACTTCGTCCCGGGCCAAGTAATCGCCCCGGTCCAGGTTATCGTCCAGGCCACGGCCCTGGCCCCAGCCACCATCCCGTGATGCGTCCGCCGCATCGTCCGTGGCATCGCCCGGTGCCCCCGCCACACTGGCGTCCGTCGCATCGACGTCCGCTCATACCGTCGTTCTTCGGCCTCACCCTGGGAATGGCAACAAACGCCACTATCAATGCCCTTATTTCCAATAATGTGACGTATTATACCGGTGCCAACGAAATTTTTCTGAACAACGTGTACGAGCAGAACTTCTACTGGCCCGAGGCCGTGCTCTCCTATAACGGAGGTGTGCTGAGCGGTTCGCGCTTCTTCTTCCAGACCTCCTATCCCGACCCCTCGCGCTTCCACAGGGTTTACTCCAGTCTCTGCACGAGCCTTGGATCACCGGTATCATATACAGGCACCGGCAACCGCATATCGGCAAGCTGGCTCGGATATGGCGGCGATTACGTGACCCTCGAATACGCACCCATGCCCAACTCCTACGGAGCATTGAGGTATTACACCATACTCACCTACGGCAACTGACCGTAAACGCCAACAAAGCACAAGCCCCCGGATGCGTAATCACAATCGCATCCGGGGGCTCGTTTCTTTTAATTATAGGTTGCTTTAGCCCGGAATGATAGCTTCGTTGGGGCAAACCTCTGCGCATGAACCGCACTCTATGCAAGTGTCGGGATCGATGTGGTAGATTTCGCCTTCAGAAATAGCTTCAACGGGGCAAACGGGAAGACATGTTCCGCAAGCAACACATTTGTCGGTTATTACGTAAGCCATACTCTTAAAAATTAATTTTTATATTAAACGAATGAACAATGTAGGTGCAAAATTAAGAGTTTATTTTGATACACACCCAATTTTGCCGGAAAAATGATTTAATTTGTATGTATTCTATTTAGTTCGGGAGACGGCTTGTCATGGCTCTGCCACAAGCTCCATACCTTTCATTATGGCCTCGCGGTTGGCGGGCAGCAGATGGTGATGACGCTCGGGAAGCGTCTTTTTCAGGCCAAGCATCACTGAGTCAACCGAAACCAGCGGATCGATTTTCAGAAGCGCACCAAGCACGACCATATTATAGCTCTTGGCACTCTTCATGCCGAAGGTTGCTTCCATTGCCTCCACAGGATACACCTTGATATCGGTGCGCTCCGGAAGTCGATGGATGCCATACGGGTCATATATCAGGACTCCTCCGGGTTTCACCTTGCTCTCGAACTTATCGAGGCTCTGCTGGTTGAGTATCACAGCCACATCATAGCTGTCGAGCACAGGCGAGCTGATGGGACGGTCGGAAAGCACAACAGTGACATTGGCCGTACCGCCACGCTGTTCTGGACCGTAGGAGGGCATCCAGGTAATCTCCAGATCGTCAATAAGGCCGGCGTATGCCAGAATCTTTCCCATTGAAAGCACTCCCTGGCCGCCGAAGCCGGCTATTATAATTTCTCTTTTCATTGGTTGACGGTGTTTTTTATATCTCCAAGAGGATATTTCTCAAACATATTGCTGACCATCCACTCGTTGGCCTTAGCGGGCGAGAGCTTCCAGCCGCTGTTGCATGTGCTCACAATCTCCACTACAGAAGTTCCCTTGCCGGCGAGAGAATTCTCAAAAGCCTTGCGGATGGCGGCTTTAGCCTTACGCACGGCGGCAGGAGTGTGGACAGCCTGACGGGTCACGAAGCAAGTGCCGTCGAGCTGCGAAAGGAGGTCGGAAATCTTTATGGGATAACCGTTGAGGTCCACGCGGCGTCCGTAGGGGGTGGTGGCCGTCACCTGTCCCTCGAGAGTGGTGGGAGCCATCTGTCCGCCGGTCATGCCGTAAATGGCATTGTTTATGAAGATAATGGCGATATTCTCTCCACGGTTAGCGGCATGTATGGTCTCGGCCGTACCTATGGCGGCAAGATCGCCGTCACCCTGATAGGTGAACACCAGACGGTCGGGATTGAGACGCTTGGCGGCGGTGGCCACGGCGGGAGCGCGTCCGTGAGCGGCCTCTATCCAGTCAATATCTATATAGTTATATGCGAATACGGCGCATCCCACCGGAGCGACGCCGATAGCAATATGTTCGGCACTCATCTCCTCTATCACTTCAGCCACAAGTTTATGAACCACACCGTGGCTGCAGCCGGGGCAGTAGTGCATGGGGGTGTCGTTGAGCAACGTCGGCTTGGAGTAGACTTTGTTCTCCGGGCGCTTGATTTCTTCCTGTTTCATTGTAATATGTTGAAATGAATGGAATTTATTTGTTAAGAGAAGCGATGTCGGCATTCAGGGCGTCGAGCACTTCCTGCGGATTGGGCACGATACCGCCCATGCGTCCGAAATGCCATACGGGCACACGGCCTTCCGTGGCCAGACGCACGTCCTGAATCATCTGTCCGGCATTAAGCTCTACAGTCAGTACACCCTTCACTTTGTGTGACATCTCGCTTATGGGAGCATAAGGGAACGGCCAAAGGGTAATCGGACGAATCAGGCCTACTTTCAGGCCGGCGGCGCGCGCGTCCTCTATTGCCTTGAGGCAAATACGGGCTATGGAACCGAAGGCCACTATCAGATATTCGGCATCGTCGGTAAAAAACTCCTCGTATCTCACTTCGTTCTGCTCTATCAGGGCGTAGGTCTGCTGGAAGCGGCGGTTGTTTTCCTCCATCTTGTAGCTGTCAAGCTCCAGAGTGGTCATTATATTGGGCTTACGGGTGGAGGGACGGCCCGTTACCGCCCACGGACACTGCTCTATCACCTCGCGCTCCGTGCGGCGGGGACGCTGGGGAGGAAGCACCACTTTCTCCATCATCTGACCCACTATGCCGTCGGCAAGAAGCATGGCCGGAGTGCGGTATTTGAATGCAAGGTCGAAGCCCAAGCCAACGAAATCGGCCATTTCCTGCACCGTTGCCGGGGCGAGCACAATGAAGTGATAGTCGCCGTGGCCACCACCACGGGTAGCCTGGAAATAGTCGCTCTGCGAGGGATGGATTGTGCCGAGGCCGGGACCTCCGCGCATCACGTTCACCACCAGACAGGGCAACTCGCCTGCGGCGATATAGGAAAGGCCCTCCTGCATGAGGCTTATGCCGGGGCTTGACGAGGAGGTCATCACGGCTTTTCCCGTGGCGGCTCCTCCATAAACCATATTTATAGATGCGACTTCGCTTTCAGCCTGAAGCACCACCATGCCTGTGGTTTCCCAGGGCATGAGCGCTTCGAGTGTCTCCAGCACCTCGCTCTGCGGAGTGATGGGATAGCCGAAATAGCCGTCGGCACCGTAGCGCACAGCCGCGTGAGCTATGGCCTCGTTGCCTTTCATCAGTCTAACTTCTTCTTTCATATTCTGTGTAGATTTCTGTCAGTGAATGCAGTCTGCGCCGTTGCGGCGGCGCAGACTTTATTTTTCAACCACACGGTACACCTCTATGCACCCGTCGGGGCACACGGTGGCGCACGCCGCGCAACCGATGCAGTTCTCAGGCGCTGCGGCGTAAGCGAAATGGTATCCTTTATTATTAACTTCCTTAGGCTGAAGGCCAAGCACATCGGCCGGACAAGCCACAACGCAAAGGTCGCATCCTTTGCAACGCTCCGAGTTGATTTCTACGGCTCCGTATACTTTTGCCATATTACAATAAGTTACTTAAATCAGTTTCAATAATTGCGTGATAAACATCGGTTATCGACGGGCGCCACGCCATGGAGCGCGACGCCGTTATGCAAATGTAATTAAAACTTTTGATTTTTGTAACTTTTAACAGTTACTTAACCTATGGCACATTTTCAAGGTCAGTGTGCGCGCCTCAAGCTTTCACCCGGCTTATCTTTATCTTCTTGCCTTTGAGCTTGCACGGTTCAACCGCTTTCAGAATCATCGCGGCCTTTTCAGCCGGCACGGCCACAAGTGCACTGTGGTCGCGCAGGGCTATGCGGCCTATTTCTGCCGACTCAAGCTGCGCGTTCTTAATGAGGAAACCCACTATGTCACCTCGCGAAATCTTCTCCTTTTTCCCGGCGGCCACATAAAGGGTGGCTACTGTGCTTCCTGCCTTGGGTCTCGCGTCAGGGTCAGGAAGGTATTGCCGGTCGAAATCAATATACTCCGGGATATTCTCACCCTCGGTCACTATCACATAAACGATGCCACGGGCATCCACTCTGGCCGTGCGTCCGTTGCGGTGTGTCCATGCCTGCTCGTCGACTGGCAGATGGTAATGAATCACGTTCTCCACCTGCTCCACGTCCAGACCACGCGCTGCGAGATCAGTAGCCACAAGCATCGGAGTGGTACCGTTGGTAAAGAGGTCTACGGCCGTCGCGCGCTGATCCTGATCAAGTCCTCCGTGATACAGTCCCGCTGCCACTCCGAGTTTTCTGAGATGACTCCAGACCCGTTCAGCACTTTCGCGATGGTTCACGAAAATGATGCTGCGCGCTCCCTTTCCAATGCTTCCCAGAAGGGATGTGAGAGTGGCAAGCTTGTCGCGGTCAAACGAGGGCACCTCCACCACCTCCATGCGCGAACGCGGTGAGCCCTCCTCTGCCATGTCGATGATTACGGAATCCTTCATGGGAAGATAAGGAGGCATCTCGGCAATCCGTGTGGCAGAAGTGAGCACAATAGATGCATCTTTCAGCGGCAGACGCGAACAGATACGGCGCATCTCGCTCTCGAAACCCAGCTCAAGACACTTGTCGTATTCATCAATCACAAGCGTCTTAAGCCCGGGAGCATCGAGCTGACCGCGCTTGAAATGGTCAAGCAGGCGCCCCGGAGTGGCCACAATGATATCGGGCGCGGGAGTGAGGGCATTCTTCTCGTCGGTCATCGAATGTCCGCCGTAGAAAGCCACAGTCTTGTATTCCGGCCCGAATGCTCGCCGCATCACCTCGGCCACCTGAATCACAAGCTCTCGCGATGGAGCTATCACTATCACAGACACTCCGCTTCCCGGAGCCGCCATGTTGCGCATCGCGGCAAGTGTGAAGGCAAAAGTTTTTCCTGTGCCCGTTGGGGCAATGAGCTGCAACCGGCGCGTATCGGCCTCGGCAGCTTTAAGCTGCATGGGAGTGAGCGCGTCGAAACCCATGCGCTGAAGCACGGGGCGGAGATTCTGTTCGTTGATTTCCATAGTGATATAATCAGCCGTATTTGCTGATTTTGCGTAGCTGGGGTTCGTTGATTATCTTTATCTGGCGCCCGTCCACCACTATTATCTTCTCGTTTACGAACGCGGTAAGAGTGCGGATGGCGTTTGAAGTGGTCATGTTTGAAAGATTGGCGAGATCTTCTCTGGCCATATACACGCGGAGGGTGACGCCGTCGTCCTCGTAGCCGTAGTGGTCACAGAGCACGGTTATAGCTTCGGCAAGGCGGCCGCGTATATGTTTCTGGGTGAGATTCACAATGCGGGTGTCGGAGCTGCCCAGATTGTGCGAGAGCTCATGTATGAAAAACCAGGCCACAGCCTTATTGCTGTCAATAAGGTCGGAAACAATTCTCATGGGTACCGCTCCGAGAGCGGAAGGCTCCATAGCCGTAGCGCTCGACACGTATGGCTCTCCAGCGAAATAAGCGCGGTAGCCAAAATACTGCACCGGCCTTATCAGCCTCAATATCTGCTGACGGCCCCCCACTCCATCCTTGTGGAGCTTGGCCTTGCCCTTGAGAAGACACCAGAGATATTCAGGCTCCTCATGCTCGGCATATATTATCTGGTTTTTTTTGAAATGATGCAAAGTGAAGCTATCGATAATATTTCGTTTCTCATCGCCGTCAAGCAATGTCCAGATTTCCGACAGGTCCTCACTAATCACCTTTTCAAGCGCATCCTTTATCATTCTTTACCTTAGAAATTATTGTACCTTGGGAGTACTATACTGTACCTGTGCTTCTTTTCACTCCGAAGGGAGTGATTTCACAAAGTTAAACATATTATCCCAATCTCCAATAAAAACTTTAAAAAGTAAAGCCGCAGCAAGATAATTGCCGCGGCCAAGCTAAGTCTTTGTCCTCTAAAATACGTTGATTTCAAAAATGGCCCTGAAAGGAATCATCTGTGTTCCATCTCACGCTGGATGTCAATTGTCACTTTCTTTCCATTTACGGTTAGAATCACCTTGCAATCCTTGAAAACCGTGAGCCGCTTGAATTTCAATTTATACGTGGCTACTCCATCTTCCAAGTCACATCTTATCTGTTTGGCCGGATATATATCTCCGTTATTGGATAATACCGCATCTGTGACTTCTACCGATGATGGTGCGTTCTTATCAATAAGAACAATATTTGTTCCCTTGATATTGTTGATGCTCTGATACCTGATTTCAGCAGATGCGCTTAGTACGATGAGGCAAAGAATTGCCATTTAGATTAATCTTTTCATGTGTAATAATCTTTTGTGTCCGATGCTGCAAAATAACCGGTGTGTTCTTCACTACGAGCAAAGAACACACCGACCAATATTTCGAGACTTTAATTTTTGTTGTAGAATTCGAGGATGCGCATTCTGAGCATGGCCTCGTATTTGGCCTGCACGAGTTCGGAAGCGGCACGGATATAGTTGGTCTTGGCCTCTTCGAATTCAGTGGCGTTGGCTCGTCCGAAGTTGTATTTTTCCGTCATGGCCGAAAGGGCTTCCTTAGTTGCATCCAATGCCACGCCGGCGGCCTCGCGGCGTTTGTCGGCAGCTGTAGCCTGATAGTATGCCTGCTGTATTGCACGGTACAGGCGCTGACGGGCGTCGTCGAGCTGCAGCCTTGAGTTGAACTCCTGGATGCGCGCGCGCCTCACGGAATTGCGGGTGCTGAACGCGTCAAACAGAGGAATGCGCAGGGAGAAACTCAGGCTCTTGGTGAAGTTGGTGCTCATCTGGCGATGGAACGGAGTGTTTTCCTCACCGGCAAGACGATAGTAGCCTGTGGAAAGTCCGGCACCGAAAGAGAGCGTGGGGAGATAGCCGGTCTTTGCAAGAGAGATGTTCTTGCGTGCAGCCTCAAGATTGAGGCGCGCGGCCCGCATTGAGTGATTGTTCACAAGAGCGTTCTCATACACGGCCTCGGCCGAGAGCAGAGGCATATCCTTTTCTGAGAGGGGCTGGATGTCGAAGCCATCCACATCGTCGAGCTGAAGAAGCTGGGCGAGATCCACAAGAGCGAGCACACGGTCGTTGGCGGCATTCACCTTGCTGAGTTCGTCCTGAGCCACCTGCGAGCGGGCCTGCACGAGGTCCAGTTCGGGAATCTTGCCGTTTTCCAGAAGCACTTCCCGGCGGTTGAGCTCCACCTGCGACAGCTCGAGCTGATGGCAGGCCACATCATAAATCTCGCCGTAGTAAAGCACCTGGAGGTACTGTGAAATCACGTTGAGCGTAATATCATCCTTGGCCGATTCGGTCTCTTCCACCATGGCGCGGAGGTTGGCTTTGGCATAATCTAGGCGCCTCACTCTTGAAAGGCCCTGGAAAAGCGGCAGCGACATGTCAGCCGAAAAGCCGGTCTGCTGGGTGTTGCGGTTGGCGTAAGTGTTGTCGGCTGTCAGGCCTCGGCCGAAACTGAAGCCCTGCGACGCTCCCGCCGACACCTGCGGCAGGAAGGCATCCTTGGCCTCGGTGATCTCAAGCTCGGCGGAACGCTGCTGGAGTATGCGCGAACGCACGTTGATATTATGCTGCACCGCATGATTTATACAGCTGTCGAGACTCCATGCCCCGGTAGCACCGGCTGTGAGCACGGTTCCGAATGCCATCGCGGCAGCCAGATATATTGTTTTCATCATTGTGTCAGTTGTTGGGATTGATTACGGGAATTAGTTGGCTTCGGTCTTTACGGCACCGCGCAGACGGCTCTTCTTGTCAAGGCCGCTCTTCACCTCTATGTTGATGCCGTCGGATACTCCGGTTACGATCGGTGTGCGTTTGAACTTCATTTCAGGCACGGTATCGGTGAGCAGGTAAACGAAAGTGCTGTCACCCGCAAACTCAACCACGCTTTCAGGCACGCGCATCACACCTTCCGAACGGTTGAGCGTCACGGTGGCGTTGGCGCTGTAGCCGGCGCGGAGTGTGGCCGTGGAGTCGACTTTAAGCGCGGCTTTTACCTCGAATGTGTTCGCACCGCTCGACTCCGTTCCCTTGGGAGCGATATACTCTATTTCGGCCGACGGTTTCAGGTCGGGAAGAGCACCGATGGTGATAGCCACAGGCATGCCGGTGCGGAGCTGGCCCACCTCGGTCTCATCCACTGTGCCCTTGAAGATAAGATTGGACATATCGGCGATGGTAGCCACGGTAGTTCCGTCGTTGAAGGTGTTGGACTGGATTACCGATGTTCCCACTTTAACGGGAACGTCGAGCACAAGGCCGTCGATTGTGGCGCGTACCTGAGTGTTGCTTGCCGAGGCGTTGTAGCGCGACACACCCTGACGCACGATATTTACGGCATCCTGGGCCGAAGCAAGCTCCTGGCGGGCGTTTTCGTAGGCAGTAAGGGTATTCTCGTATTCCTCTCGGCTAATAACCTTGCGCGAGAATAGGGCCTCGTTGCGTTCATGCTTCAGGCGCGCGTCCTCAAGATTGATCTTGGCGGAGCTGACGCGTCCCTCGGCCGAAGATAGCTGCGAGGCGTCGGGAATCACCTTGATTTCAGCTATGATGTCGCCTTCCTTCACAACATCGCCCGGCTCCACGTTTATCTTCGAAATGATGCCTGAAATCTGGGGCTTGATTTCAATCTCGTCCCTCGGCTCGATCTTTCCGGTGAGCACCGTGGTGCGTTCTATATCGCCGCTGTCAGGCGTTACGAGTTCATACTGTGTCTGCTTGGGTTTGGAATTGAAGTAAAGGTAAACGAAAGTGCCTATGAAAAGCGCTCCTACCAGAATCCAGATCAGAATCTTAAAAAACTTTTTCATTTCAGTTTATGATGTCGGTTATTATTTGTCGTTAATTGCTTCAATGGGTTTGATGCGCATGGCTTTCACTGACGGAATGATACCTGCGGCAGTGCCGAGCACAAGGAACAGCACAAGTATTATCACGGCACTCGAAAAATCGAGCTGGAAATGTGCCGAGCCGAGCACCGGATCGAAAGTCAGCTTGTCGACCGCCGCAAGCACGAGAGCCGCGAAACAGATTCCGCCTATACCGGCTATGGATGTAAGCACCATGCTCTCCGAGAGAATCTGTATGATGATATCTATAGGCTTGGCGCCGATGGCGCGACGAATGCCTATCTCCTGTGTGCGCTCCTTCACTATGATCCACATAATGTTTCCCACGCCTATCACACCGGCCAGCAAAGTGCCCAGACCAACGAACAGAGCCAGTATCTTCACTCCGAGGAAAAGATTCTCAGCCATCTTGAACTGTTCGGAAATATCCATGAACCAGAACGCGTCTTCGTCCGTAGGGTCGATAGGATGATTTTTTCTTACGGCCGACTTTATCACGGGCAGGATATCCGAGGGTGTCTTGCCTTCGCGGGCGGTATAGATAAAAGCTCCTATATTTTCACCGATGTTATAGGCGGTATGCATGGTCTGGCCGGGAATAACCACCCCATCGTCAAGACGGCCGCCGAGAGAGGCCTCGGATTTCTGCTTGGCCACTCCCACCACCTTGAAATATATTCCGCTGATTTCAATATATTCCCCCAGCGGCGACTTGCCTCCGAACAGTTCATCAGCTATGTTGGAACCTATCACGGCTACCTTCAGATGCTTGTCGCAGTCTGAAGCGTTAATGAGTCGGCCCGACATAAGCAAAGGCACCTGGATACGGAAGAAATCAGATTCAACGCCCTGTAACATGCCGGATTTGGATTTTGTGCCGTATTTGAAAGTGCCGCTAAGCTGGAACATTGTGGATGAAAGGTCTATATCCGTGGCATAGTGGCGGATAAGCGCCACGTCGGTGCTGTTGAGGTTCCATGTGGTGCCTTTGTTGAATCCGCGGTAGGATTTTGTGGTGCGTCCTCCGAATGTGGCGCCCATGTTGGTGGCAAAGCCGTTGAAGTTACGCATCAGCATCCCCTGCAGTCCGTCGGCACCGCCCCAGAGGAGGCCGAGCATGGCCGTTCCCCAGAATATGCCGAAGGCCGTGAGAAAAGTGCGGGTCTTGTTGCGCGACAGTGTGGCGAATATCTCGCGCCAGTTGTCGGAATCGAATATGGGAAGTTTCATTTCTTTTAATTTCTGAATTTCCAATTATCTGCGAAGCTGATTATTCATCACGAAGAGCCTCTACTGGTTTTACCTTAGTGGCCTTGATGGCCGGGAAGAGTCCGGCAAACGCTCCGGCCACCACCAGCACCACCGTTACCTCCACCGCAATGGATAGCGTGACTGACGGGTCACGGATGAATTCCATCCCCGCAAAGGCCTTGGAAAGTCCGGCAAGCACTATCATTCCGAAAAATATTCCGATGTAACCAAACAGCGCCGTAAGCGCCACGCTCTCGGTTATAATCTGCATCAGTATCGAACGCGGCTTGGCTCCGATGGCACGGCGTATGCCTATCTCGTGGGTGCGTTCTTTTACCGACACGAACATTATATTGCTCACGCCCACTATACCGGTAAGCATGGTAAGAATGCCTATAATCCAGATAGCCATCTCAAGTATGGTCATAGCCGTCATTCCCTGCAGATAGCCGGTGAAACGGTTCCAGATATACACGCCTCCACTGTCGGTGTGGTCAAACTCATGTTCGCGGGCCAGAATGTTTTTCACCAGTTTTTCCGCTGCATCGGCATCCTCCTGCGTCTTCATATCGGGCGCAAGCACATTTATTGTGCTTACACGGCCGTTGGTCCCTGACAGAGCCATGGCCGTCTCGAAAGGCACGTATGCGTTATCCTGCCAGTCGTGACTATAGACACCTACCACCTGCCAGCTGAGCTTCATGGCGTTTACGTAATTGCCCACAGCTTTATCTTCATCACCGAAAAGCATTCGCGCGCTGCGCTCGTTGAGCACTATCACTTTGCGTTTCTGAAGCAGGTCGTTGTCATTGATAAAGCGTCCCCTTGTGATTTTCAGTTTTTCAAGTGTGGCTGCGGAGGGGAAAACGCCCGACACACGGTCGGTCACGTAGTCTTTCTGAGTGGACACCTGGGCACTGTCAAGATCTTTTATGGCAACCGCCTTGGCTATCACACCGCGGCCATCATGGTCAATGGCCGATAAATCCCGGTATTCAAGAGAAATATACCGCATTTCCTGATAGCCCTTGTATGGTTTGGTGGTCATGCCGCCCCACACGTTGATGGATTTTGTGCGGTCGCCACCCATATTATAGCTGAAGGCGTTGAACACACCGTGTCCCATTCCGAGCAGGATTATAAGCATGAAGATACCCCACATCACAGCGAATCCGGTCAGGGCCGTGCGAAGTTTGTTGTGGCTGAGCGTCTGCCCTATTTCAAGTAAAAGGTCAATCATCACTTAGGAAATTATTCTGCCGTCGGAAATTCTGATTATGCGTTTGGTCTGTTCTCCCACCCCGGGATCGTGGGTCACGATAACAATCGTCATCCCTTCGGCGTTGAGCTGGCGGAAAACCTCCATCACCTCTTTCGACGTCTTTGAATCGAGGGCACCCGTGGGTTCGTCGGCAAGGATGAGCGACGGCTTGGTGATAAGGGCGCGGGCTATGGCAACACGCTGCTTCTGACCGCCCGAGAGTTCGCCGGGCAGATGATGGGCGCGGTCGGCGAGGCCCATACGTTCGAGCTGTTCCATGGCAAGCATATTGCGCTTGCGGCGCGACACCCCCTGATAGAAAAGCGGCAGCGCCACATTCTCCACCGCATCCTTATAGCTGATGAGATTGAACGACTGGAACACGAATCCTATAAGCTTGTTGCGGAGTTCGGCAGCGCGGTTCTCGCTGAGATTGCGTATCTCAACCCCGTCCAGATAGTATTCGCCGGTATCGTATGTGTCAAGAATGCCTATGATGTTCAGCAGTGTCGACTTTCCCGATCCGGAGGCGCCCATAATCGAAACGAGCTCCCCTCGGTCGATGGACAGATTGATATCCTTGAGAACATGGAGCGGAACAGCTCCGGGATAAGTCTTGTTGATGTCTTTAAGATCTATGATCATCTTGTTGGTTGTGATTTTGTGATAATGATTGCTGTTGAAACGGCAGCTTGGCGAGGGCTTTTTTACCCTTCCCTATAGTTTGACGAAACAGAGGCCGAAAAGTTGCAGTATGAGATTTTTTTTCACGAAGAGTTGCGAAATTGAACCGTTTGTTTTAACTTTGCGTTATAAAGACAAAGCAAGAGAGCTTTCATTCCCAAAAAAAGATTCTAACTTTTCACCACATCAAAGTTGATTGGGAAACTCATCAAATTTTAATGAAATACCGAGACAAGCTTCGTCGCCTAATGGCGGGCCCCATCCTCGCAAGAGGAGGCTTAACTAGCCCAGGCGGATTACAAAGGGCGGCAGGCACTCAAATCCTGTCATTCGGAGTTTCATCGCATCCTTTGATGTGGCCCCCATAAAAGAGACTGCCCCGTAAACGGAGCAGTCTCTTTTTATTATCAGGGTTGTTTTTATTATCAGGGTTGTTTTTATTATCAGAGTTGTGACAGTATGCGTCATCAGATTTCCGTGTTGTCCGCAAGCTTCTCGGCCTTCGCTGCTTCGGCAAGAGGGGTGGGAGCGGGTTCGTCGGCCGTAGCGGCCTCAAGCTTTTTCATTATCGAGAAAATAAATATAGCCGAAACCATGCACAAGCCGCCGAGAATGAGCCAGATCACCCACACCGGCATACGCCCCCAAAGCTCCATGGGCACCGACACAAGATAATTGCCTATTGCCGTGGCGGCGAACCATCCGCCCATCATCGCACCCTTGAGGCGCGGGGGAGCTACCTTGCTCACAAAGCTTATACCCATGGGCGAGAGCAGAAGTTCGGCAAACGTAAGAAGAAGATAGGTTGAGATGAGCCAGTTGGGCGACACTGCACCGCTGGTGCCCACAATATGTATAGAGCCGAGCAGCATCACACCGTAGGCAACGGCGGCGAGCACCATGCCGTAGCCAATCTTGCGGGGAGCCGAGGGTTCTTTTTTTCGTCGGGCCATCCATCCGAATATGGCGATTGATACCGGCGTAAGCGCCACCACATAGAAAGGATTGAACTGCTGATATTCCTGAGGCTGGATTCCGGTGAGCGGATCGGGAGTCGACATATAGAAGTAGACGGTAAGCGCCACACTCACCGCGAGCACAGAACCGCTTACTATTTTGCCAGTACGCTTGGCCGACTGAAAGAGACCGAACGCAGCATAGACTCCTGCAGCCACGGCCGTAAGTGCCCATACGTTGAACCCTACACGTGTCCATCCGGATGCCTCAGGCGATGTGCAGCTTTTGGCAAACTCCGTGAGCGCCGCTCCGTTCTGATTGAATACCATCCAGAAGAAAATCACCACTGCGAACACAAGGAGCAGAGCCGTCACGCGCTGACGTGTCTGAGCGGGCGTGAGCTCCGGTTCCACGGACGCGGCATCGGCCTTTTTGACCTCGCTTTTCTTATCGAGAATATGGCGGAAGGTTGGACGCCCCACACGGTAAATCACGAAACTGATCACCAATGAAACACACGCGAGAGCAAAAGCATAGGAATATCCGCGTGAAAGCACCGTTATATATTCGGAGGCGAACACGGCAAGGTCGGCACCGGGATTCATCCCGGCCGCTGTGGCTGCCGCCACGAGGGCTTCGGCACAGGAGCCGGTGTCAAGAAATCCGTTGCACAACGCGGGAAGCGATGCCGCATAACTCATCCCCGCACCTTCAAGTGCCATATTGCACATCGCCGTCGCTGCCATAGGAGCATACATGGAGCCGATGTTGATGGCCATATAGAAGAGAGAGAAAGCAGCGTCACGCTGTCCGCTGTAGCGGGGTGTATTATAAAGGTCGCCTACCATCACCTGCAGATTGCCCTTGAACAATCCGGTGCCTGCCGCTATCAGAAAAAGCGCGGCATAGAGAAGCATGAGCGAACCGTCGGAACGTATAGCGGTGGGAACTGACATAAGCGCATATCCCGCAAGCATCACCGCCATACCGGACACCACGCACTTGGAGAAACTCCATTTATCGGCCAGCCATCCGCCTATAAGAGGCATGAAATAGACCACGGCCAGAAATATGGCGTAAATCTTTCCCGACGAGGATGAATCGAGACCGAATTTGGCCTGCAGATACAGAAGAAAAATGGAAAGCATGGTATAATAACCGAACCGCTCTCCGGTGTTGGCAAGGGCAAGGAAGTAAAGGCCCTTGGGCTGATTGTTGAACATAATTACTATTTGTTATTTAACAGGTTTGGCGTAAACATAAAGAGCTTCTTTCATAAGAGACTCAAAGCACTATGCTGATTTCATGGCACAAACTTACCCATTATTTCCCGTCATCACAAATGGATTGTATCCAGACCATCTTTTTATGGGATTTCACAAAAATATCGCGTTAAAATTTGGATAATATCCGACACGTGATTACATTTGCGGCATTATGGGCAGAAGCCCCATGCGGCTACACCCCATATCATACAGTTTTATCATATCATTTTCAGCTATGATCCATCTTCATCTCTACAAAAGCAATTTCGGCGGTGACGTTCCTCCCGGAGGCGCGGAGATGAGGCGTGGATAGCTTTTTCCACCAACATTTTCAACCGCAGAAATCCCCCGGCAGCCCGAGGTGCGTCCTTTCGTATCCTCACCCCTGCAGCGGGGCGCTCGGAGTTCATTGACATGTTGGTAACGGCCCCGGAGGAAGGCCTCCGGATCAGTGATAATTAAAATGATAATTCAACCCGAGGGGATTGCGAAACTCAGTTTTGCAACCCCTCTACAAAAAACTGTATGATTATGAATAATAGACTATCCCCCATATCAGCATATAACATTCAGGTATATGCATACAACGAAAGCGAAACCTCCGAAAATGATTTCGCACAAAACCTCTGTTACGACGATCGCCGCGACTTCCTCACAGACGAATCTTTCCGCGGCATAGCCATCAAACTCGGTTTGAGAAACCAAGGTTTTTTCAAGGGCGTGCGTAGAATGGTCTCGATGTCGATTGTCGATCTCTCTGCACGCGTTCCGTTGGCGACGCAGGAAATAAAGGTGAATATCTCCCAGACCGAATATGCCAGGGATATATTTACATATTTTCCTATGGACACGGATAAAGGCGCCCTGTTCCGTACGTATAGAATAATGGTCTGCGATGAAACAGCCCGCAGAATGATATGCGAGACGGTGTTTCATCTGTTCGACGGACGGTCTTTGCGTCATCCCGCCCAGTGGTATAAGGCCTCAACCGGCGGCTTGCGTCTTTCCTGGATGTCAGATCTCTACAAAACCATCGACACTGACGACGACTGCACTTATTACGTAAAATTCATTCTTTCCCAACATATCACTTCCGTTCCGCCTGCAATTTTGCCTGAACTGGAATTGAGGCTTTACCGTCCCGACGGACAGGTTAATATCCAGTTTAAGGAACCCGGCTATATTGATCAGGGAAACGGATGTGACAAAGATCTTTGCGTGGAATTTCCGTTTAGCACCTCCGAAGGGAACAATGGGGTACATTACGCCGAACTCCTCTGCATGGAATACGCCATCGCGGGATTCGCATTCGATACCCGGCATCCATCCGTGCCCGGCAGCTGGCCCGACTATCTCCTTGTACCCATGGATGAAGTGAATCTTGATGAAGCCAGGGAAAGACTCGAAGTGTTTCTCCACCCCGAGAAATCCAAAATCTCACCGACGGTTCGGGAGGAAGATAATCTTGACTCGCTTATCGACGACTTCATAAACTCCGAGCGTGACAAGATAAAGGACGATAACTCGTATTCTGCCGATTTGGATAAAGAACCGGGAAAACTGCCGGAAAAGAAATCCGAAGAAGAGAATGATGACGAGCAGTCTTTTTCCTCATCCCTCGACAACCTGACCGGACTGAAAGCCGTGAAAGAGAAGCTTACGATTTATGAACGCGTGGTGCGCTTCAACCGCCTGCGCGCCGACAACGGGCTGCCTGTGGCACCCGCGCCGCTCCACGCCATGTTCCTCGGTTCGCCCGGCACCGGCAAAACCACTGTTGCCAAAATCATGGGCAAAATGCTTCACAGCCTTGGGGTGCTCTCCAAAGGGCATGTGGTGGTGCGCGAGCGTGCCACTCTCCTGGGCCAGTTCTACAACTCTGAAGCCGAGAAAACCATCGCCGCCCTTGAGGAAGCCAGGGGAGGCATTCTGTTTATAGACGAGGCATACCAGCTTTACCAGCCCGAGGATCCGCGCGACCCCGGTAAGTTCGTGATAGAGACGCTGCTGACAGCGCTCGCCGACGACTCGCAGCGCGACTGGATGCTGATTATGGCAGGCTATACCGACGAGATGCTGAGGCTCTTTAAGATGAATCCGGGCTTCCGTTCACGCATTCCGGATTGCAACATCTATCAGTTTGACGACTTCTCGGAGACTGAACTCATGCAGATAGCCGAGAACTATCTCACCCGAAGCAATTATGTGCTCACGTCCGAAGCTCATGCCGCTCTCAGCTACAGACTGAAATCCGATTTCGACCGGCGGGACAGAAGCTTCGGCAATGCCAGACATGTCATGAACATGATTCAGACCGAGATTCTCCCGGCTATGGCAGTAAGGGTAATGGACCGAGGCCATTGCGATGAAATTTCGTTGACGGAAATCCTCCCGGCCGATATTCCGGCTCCGGTAGTTAAAAAGGAGAGTGTCCGTATGCGTGTTGGTTTTGCCATATAATTTGTAAATTCTTCTTACATTAGCGTTATGTTTGTTTCAACCATTGATATGATGCTCCGCCGACGCTTTTCGGCCCTGAAGGTTATAGCCATGATTCTTGGGGCTGCCTGTTGCACGGTAGCAAATGCCCAGAGCGGATTGTTTGACGCTACTGATGTAGAATATACCGCTGGAGTGTCAGGCATCTACGGCTCCGGCGACTTCGCGCCTTACTATCTGGCGGCCAATCGCGGAGGACGAGCTACCAGCAGCAAAGGCATCCTCACGGAAGCTACCGTGAGAGTTTCTACCGATTCAACGCGCCGCTTCATCCTTGCCGCCGGGCTTGACTTGGCTGCCTCATGGACCTCGGCCGTCGATTACGACCGATATTCAGCCGCATCTTCGTCGTGGAGCCGACATGCTTTGCGCGCACCGGCCTTCTGGCTCCAGCAAGGCTACATTTCCGGACGCTTCCGCTCCATCGCTTTCATGGCCGGGGTTCGCGACTATGAATCACCGATGCTCAACGACCGGCTCTCGTCGGGCGATCTCACGCGCAGTCCCAATCCTCGTCCCATTCCGGAGGCGGGAATCGGACTCGCCGGCTTCCGGAAGGTGCCCCTTACTTCGGGATGGCTTGAAGTTGACGGCTGGCTGTCCTACGGGAAATACACCGACAACGGATGGTGGCGCGACCATTTCAACCATTACAATTACCATCTGGCACAAAACCAATGGCTTGTGTACCGGAGGCTTTACCTGCGTTCTGATGCGTCCAAACGGTTCTGCATCACAGCCGGAATCCAGGCTGCGACACAGTTCGGAGGCTACACGGAATATTACGAAAACGGAATAAAGACGCGCACCGACCGACGCTCCACGCACCTCAAAGAATTTCTGAAGGTAATAGTGCCGACTTCGGGCGGCTGCGAGGATTTCTATACTGGGAATACCCTCGGCTCCATCGACATAATGGCCCGCTACCGTATCGGCTCGCTTGCCGACCTGCGCGTGTATCTTCAGAATCCATGGGAAGACGGCTCGGGGCTGGGCAAACTGAATGGCTTCGACGGCCTGTGGGGACTGGAATACCGACCGCTGAATGGAGGCATCATATCAGGTGCCGTTATCGAATATCTCGACATGACCAACCAGAGCGGCCCCCTGCATTATGCTCCCGACTATATCCCCGGGAGCGATATAACGGCGGAAGCCACAGGTGCCGACGACTATTATAATAACTATTACTATAATTCCTACGCCAATTTCGGAATGATTGCCGGTAACCCGATGGTGATGTCGCCCGTATATAACACCGACGGCTTTCCGGCTGTGGTGACCAACCGCATGCGTGCCATCCATCTGGGATTGGAAAGCGCTCCTCTCTCCTGCCTGTCGGTACGCATGCTCGCCTCGTGGCGCAAGGCCTGGGGCAACGGGTATCTCCCACTTATCAAGCCCCGGCATTCATTCTCTGCCATGCTGGAGACGATGTTTGCACCGGACGCCATAAAAGGGCTATCAGTAAACCTGCGCCTCGGCATAGACCGCGGCTCCCTCCCCTCCAATGCCGCAGGAGCAGAGTTGGGAATCATTTATTCCGGCAATTTCACCCTCAACCGTCATTGACATGAAACCATTTAGCATATTTGTCATCCTACTTACATCTATACTGGCCGGATGCACCCACAACGACGGCGACATCGGCCCCCTTTTCGGTTCGTGGCAACTTGAATCCATAGAAGTGGATGGCACAGTGGATTCCTCATATCCCGGAAATGTATTCTGGGGGTTCCAGTCGTCGATAATCCGCATGGCGGTAGTGAACGAACATCACGAGCACGTGGACTACTGGGGCACGTGGAAACTATCCGACAATATCCTGATGCTCGACTACACCCATTCCAACGCCGAAATGCCCCCCGGCACCGGCGACTACCGCTTCCCTCCGTCAATCCACCTGCCTGAAAACGGCGTGGTGTCACTCAGTGTCCTAACCCTTAAAGGCTCTAACCTCACCCTCCAGTACAAGACAACAGACGGCACGCCCATCGTCTACCGCCTGCATAAACAGTTTTGAAGTTCCACCATTAACAGAATCCGTCATCATCCTCTCCATCCTCTCTTTCACCTCCCTTCCACTCATAAATAAGATTCCTGTCACCCCATTCGGTTAACTTTACAGGCTCAATGTAAAAATAGGTTGTTAAAATCTAAAGGACAGCGATAAGGCTGCACGGAGCGGATGTTGCAAAACTGTGAAATGTAGGTCTAATCCATGGAGTAGCCGACCATATAATATATAATATCAGCCAGATGCACGAGCGCACATCCCTACACTTTGGGTGATGATTTAAGTTTTGCAACACTCACCCATTTCACCGTCGATAGGGATATCGACAGTCCGTGAACCTCGAATCTGGTAACGTCGGCCGTCGAGCTTACTGATTCACCACTCCAGACCACACACCGAGAATAAAATTTCACTTGGATGATGATCTAACATTTCAACCTATTACATACATTGACTCACTTTACAGACGACAAGCGGATACGAAAAAGCGATATGTCAGAACCAATTTCTGACATATCGCAAAATTATTATTTGAATACCTTTACGACCGATTATTTCTTTTCCTCTGTTGTGGCGGGTTTCTTGAACTGGCTTACGATGTCGCGGCCGAATAGAATCCAGGCTGAGGCCAGAACGGCTGCAAGGAACACGCAACCCACGAGAATAAGGGGTTTGGACGGTTTGGAGGGCTTGAGTGGCACGGACGAGGGCTGCACAACGGTGTAGACCGGCGTTATCTCCTGCACTTTGGCCTTGGCTGCCTGAAGCTGCTGGGCCGTCTGGTTGTAGAGATTGAAGGCAAGCTGCGCCTCATTCTGAAGCTGCTCCTGCTCTATGCGGGCCGACCGGAGCACGATACCCTGGTTTTTATCCATATAATTGGCATAGCGCTGCTGGGCCGCGAGATAGTCACGCTTGGCCTCATCATTGAGCTTCTCGGCATAATTGAGGTCCTGCCGGGCCTTGTTGGTGCGATAGTCGGTCACATACATCTTCAGTCGCTCAGCCACCGAATCGGCAAGAAGGGCCGAAACCATGGGATCCTGCATGGTCACGCTCAATGTGATGACAGAAGTCTTGGTATCTACATCTGCCCCTACTCGCGCACGCAGAGCCTCCACTATGGCATTCTCTTCGGTAGTGAGGCGGAATGTATCGAGAGGAGCCGCCAGATCTGTTTCTTCGGAGGAAAACAATGATTTGATTCCGCCTATTGCCTTGAACGGAAGGCCCATCACGGCTGACCACCAGGGCGCCGAAGTGTCCTCCTCAAGAAATTTCCTTACTGTTGTGGTATTTTCGCCATCTTTATCTGTTACCTGGATGTCAAAAAGACCTACAGTGAAAGGTATCGATGCAACGATATCCGGATATAGCTGAGGATACACGGCTTCCGCCGAGCTTCCGCCAGCAGATATTCCGGCAAAGGAGGCCAGTGCTCCGAGACTTCCTCCCGGAGTCTTTCCGGAACTTGCCTCAGGCGCGAGTTTTATGGAGGTGGTGTATTCTTTGGGAATGGAGAATGCCACCACGAGCCCTACGACCACGCCCACTATACAGAACTTCAGAATAAGCCTGCGGGAGTCCCACAGCTTGCGGGCAAGCTCCAGAAGGTCTATCTCCTGTTCTTCGGTATCAGGGGTATTGTCCAATTTATCTTTTTCGTCTTTCATCTTCTGTGGAATACTTGGGTGAAGGTGGATTACTTGAGCATGTTTGCGACTGCGGCAGCCATAGTGGCAAGAGTACCACCGGCGGTAGCCACCGAAAGTATAGCGTTCCAGTTGACAGAACTTGTGCCCTTAGACGGAACAATTATCTGGCAACCCGGCTCGATAGGCGTACTGCCCTTGGCCTTGGCCGCGGTACCGTTCATATATACCACGTATGCATTGCTTTTCTTTGCTCTCGAACCGTAGCCGCCTGCCTGTTGTATATAATATTTGAGATTGGCTCCTTTTTTATATGCCACGGTGATGGGATACATCACGTCACCCTGGATTCTCACGGTGCTCACCATCTGCGGCACAAACAGGGCATCGTTTTCCTGAAGCACGAGATCCTCGTCGCTTCCGGGATTGGCGAGTGCCTTATCCAGATGAATACCAACACTGTATCGGTCGGTAAGCACAAGTTTGCCTATCGACACAGAGTCTGTGTTCTGACCGCCCTGCATGCTCTGAGCCAGGCGTATGGTCTCGTCCCGGGCCCTCATCTCATCCTCAGTCATGAGGCGCGTGAGGCTCGCTCCGCGCACGTAAGCGGCATCCGTCACACCACCGGCACGGCGAACGAGGTCAGACAGACGCTCGTTGCGGCGCGCGAGAGTATAGGCTCCTTCGAATACAACCTCTCCGCCCACGGCCACGCGGCGCTGCTTCATATATGTGGGGCTCTTGCGGACGGTTACGATATCGTATGGTTCAAGTATGAAAGTGGCGCTGCCGCCTCCTTTTTCCTGATATGCCATGGTAAACACCTGCGAGGTCTCATTGAGCGGCTTGAGAGACTGCGGGTCGAGAATTCTGCGCGAAACTTCTATTCGTGCGGTTGAAGCGCCTTCAGCCAGACCTCCGGCCTGAAGTATAATGTCGTTTACTGTAGTTTGCTTAACGTATGGGAAAGCTCCAGGATTGTTCACAAATCCCTGGATGGAGAAGTCGCCCTTAGCGAATATCTCCCTTACACCGGATATCTCTATGCTGTCGTTTTTCTCAAGCACAACGTCGGGAGCGTTTCCGGCCATTATGGCGCCGAGATCCACCGACATCACCTGACGTGTCAGGTCGGGACCCTCGCGGAATATAAGCGCACGGTCGGCATATGCGTCCTCCGACAGGCCGTCGGCCTCACGGATAAGATCGCGAAGAGTTGATATTTTCGAACCCAAGGCAAACGAACCGGGACGCATCACTTTACCTACAACCTGCACGCGGTTGGAGAAACGGTCAAGAATCTTGCCTACGGAGATACTGTCGCCGTTGGCAAGGTTATAGCGGCCATAGTCTCCCGCGGACACATTGTGTACCTCGAATTCCTTTCCGTTGCGGCGAGTGAGGGTTACCATGTCGGAATAGGCATTGTCGCCGAAACCACCGGCATAGCGAATCACGTCGGCGAGGCTTTCGCCGTTTTTCATCTCATAATACATGGGGCGCTTCACCTCTCCGGCCACATTAACCAGAGTGGAGTATGCCGGAACAACAATAACGTCGCCTTCGCGCAGACTGATTCCCGTGGCATCCTTGCCACCGAAAATATAGCTGTAAAGGTCCACATTGCCTATGGTCTTGCCGTTGCGGCGCACCTCAACATTACGGAGCGAACCTATGGGAGAGACACCGCCTGAATGATATATGGCGTTGAATACATTCGAGAACGGCGACAGACGGTAGGTGCCGGGGGTTTTCACCTCGCCGAGCACATTGACCTGAATGGTGCGAACCTGCCCGAGAGTCAGACTGATATCGGTCTCTTCCTCCTCTACTCCGGCATATTTGTAGGCAAACATGCGGCGCAGATGGTTATTGGCCTCTTCGATGGTCATTCCGTTGAGGTAGATGGGCCCGAGCTGATCAATAACGATATTGCCCTCAGGCGAGATGGTGGAGCGTAGTCTGTCCTCGCTCGCACCCCATATATCTATTATCACTTCGTCACCCGGGCCGAGCTGGTAGTCGGTGGGGGTGGCAAGATTCTGGTTCGGCTCAAAAGTAAGGGAACGTGTGGTGAACACTTCCTGGCCGAATACCTTCCGGTTCCTTTCGGGAACCGATATAGAGTCAATGGTGATGGATTCGAACATCAACGAGTCAGGCGTGACAGACCGGGAGCGCATGCGGTTGTCAACACTTGCGTCAGTGCCCTGCAGCTGTGACTGGGAAGACTCTTCTGTGTAGTTTTTCTTAATTCTTTCAAGCTGCTGACGGCTTACACCACGCTGGAGCAACTCAGCTCCAATGGTCTTATCGGCTTTGCCGGCAGCCTTCTGCTGTTTGACATACTGGACTACCTGCTGGTCGGTCATATCGGCATGCGAAGCCTCCGCAAACGCAAACAAGGCAGCCGAAATCAGTATGAATCTGCCAAAGGTTTTCAATTCCATTTGAAGGTATCTTATGACTGGGTTATTTTAGAAGATATTTCTATGCAAAATTACTAATAAAAACGTAGCCTACAAAGCATTCGGCTGCAATAACCGGTGCTTCTTCCGTTTTTATCGGCCAGAGGCGCGGTGTCAGGCCAGTTCCCGCAAAGCTTTTGCAAGCTGGTCGGGACAGGATGTGGATTTATTGCCACATCTTATTCCCTCCAGACGCTCTATGACCTCTGCCGGTTTCAGGCCACGCGCCATCGCGGCAATCCCCTGCAGATTACCGTGGCAGCCACCTGTAAAACGGATGTCGGCTATACGCTCGCCGTCCATCTCTATGTCAATTAATCGCGAGCAAGTGCCCTGAGGTATATACTGGTATTTCATATCTTATGGTTTTTCCAGCGAATTTAACACTTTTAACTGAGATAATAGCTGTCGGTAACGTGAATCTTGTCGTCCACTTCAAATACCCACGGGCTACCGGTAGGTATCTCAAGGTCGGCTACCTCGGCGGCCGTAAGGTGCAGCAGCATCATGGCGAGTCCTCGCAGACTGTTGCCGTGGGCCACCACCATCACGGCGTCGCAATGCCTGAGCTCCGGCAGAATACGCTCCTCCCAGCAGCAACGCACCCGCGCTATGGTGTTCTGAAGCGATTCCGCCACGGGAAGTTCGTCGTATGACAGCTGCGCGTAGCGCGGATCATGGCCGGGAAACCGCGGATCGTCACGATCGAGCACCGGAGGCAGCTCATCGAAGCTCCGTCGCCACTCGTGCACCATCTCGGTGCCGTATTTTTCTGCCGTCGCACTCTTGTTCAGACCCTGAAGGGCTCCGTAATGCCGCTCGTTCAGATGCCAGTCCTTAAAAACGGGCACCCAGTCAAGCTCCATCTCAGCGGCTGCTATCTGAAGGGTATGGATAGCTCTGCGGAGTACCGAGGTAAACATATAGCCGGGCATAATTCCCGCTTTCCTGATAAGCTGTCCGGCGCGGTGGGCCTCGCTGCGGCCTTTGTCGGTGAGCTCCACATCGGTCCAGCCGGTGAATCGGTTCTCCAGATTCCACTCGCTTTCACCATGGCGGAGCATTATGATTTTTTTCATATCGCAGTTTTTGACTATTCACATATACACAACGCTGCCCGGCACAGCATTGTTTGCTATTGCCGGGCAGCGCGAAATCTGAGTCTGTGACAGCTTCACTCTCTTATCAGCGTGCAGCCATAAGAGCGCCGGAAGCTATGTCACGATATGCCATTACGCCTGCCTGGGAAAGCTCTACCACGGTGGTTCCTCCACCGATTGCGGGCAGTTCCACATGGTTATCGTCAACGAATGTCATAAGTTTGTAGGTATTGCCGTCGGCAGTTACGTTCCAGGTCTTCTCGGACTCCTCGAAGTCAAGACGCACTATCGAACCATCGTTTTCGCTGGTGATGGTATATCCTTTACCGTCGCAGTCCACAAGGTAACGGCCATCTTTGCCGTCGATCACGCTGCGCCCCTTTGCCACGGGATTGCTTCCGCTCCAGAATTCAATGGAGTTGAGCACGAGGATATCGGCCAGTGCGGAAATCTCATATACAGGAAGAACCCAGAATGCGAAGAACACGAGTTCGTTTACGAATTTGTTTCCTACCTGCTGGTTCCAGCTCAGAAGCTTATTGGTAAGCGAGAAGCTTCCGATACAGGATGTGGAAACCAACGAGAGGGAAAGTGTTGCGGCTACGGCAACGGTAAGATACTTTTTTTTCATCGTTTTGTATCAATGTATTGGGTTAATATTATTTGATTATGTTTTCTGGGTGAAACGGCTCGGATTCCCTGCTCATGAAACCCGGATTCGCTATCGCGGAATCTGTTTTTTCGCCTTGTCGTAGCAAAGATAAACAGTTTTTACATATTCCGTGGTCTGACGGCCTCGAAAATATCCGTGGCGTACCACAGGATTATTGTAATACTCCGGATTCGACTTCAAAAGCAGCGTCTGGGCCACGCAGCCATCCCACTTCGTGGAGTCAACTCCAAGCTGTCCCGCAAGCCTTATGGCATCCACCACGTGCGCCAGTCCGGAATTATAGGCGGCGATAACGAATTTTTTCCGCTCCTCACGGTCGGAGACATAGCGCGACAGCGAGCGGTCGAGCGACGCGATAACCTTTACAGCCGTGGCTATATTGGAAGCGTTGTGGGTTATGCTGTCGGCCGGGAGGCCCTGCGCGCGCGCCGTGGCGGGCATAATCTGCATCACGCCGCGCGCCCCGGCCCACGACACACGCGTGGAATCGAAACGGCTTTCGGCATATCCCTGCGATGCAAGCAAGCGCCAGTCCCATCCGATGGAACGCGCGTAGCGGCGGAAAAGAGCGTCGAAAGGCGACATCTTTCCTCTCGCGAAGTTGATGGTGAAAAGCGTTGGCTCGTTTTTGCTGAGCTCGTAATAGCGGCGCAACAACGAGGCTCTCTCGCGCCGCGGCGCTTCCTGCGCGCTCCAGGCATTGATGGAGTCGGCGAGCCAGGGCTTAGAGGGCGAGACTCCCCATGCCGCTCTCTGCGGGAAACTTATTTCCGTGGAAACGTCGATATCGGGATAATACGTCTTGTTTATACGTGCAATGTCACTGTCCACCACCGTAAGAGGAATTTCCCCGTCGCTCACCATGGCAATAAGGTCTTCGGCTATGAGTGTGTCGCGGTCTATGGGCTTTATCACTATGCCTCCGCCAAGCTCGTTGTCGAGATTCATCAGACGCTGATGGTATTTGGAGTTCTCTTCCACATACACCTCTTTACCCACAAGCTGTGTCACATCGGTGATTTTTTCATCGGCCGATTTCTTTGGCTGCACGAGCACCTGATGGGTGATATTCTCGACACCGCACGGCAACACATGGCCGCGATACTGAGCTGTCACCGGCACCTCATAGGCAATAAGGTCGATTTTTCCGGAATCAAGCATCTCTATCACGGCTCCGAGACTCGGCGCGATCTCAAGCTTGAGCACCATTCCTTTGTCGGCGGCAAGACGCGACACAAGATCGTAGTCATACCCCATCTCAGTGTCGCGGAACATAAAGTAGGACGTGGGACTGTAAAGCGTACCCACCCGCAGAGTATCAGGCAATGCCCTCACCTCAAGGGAATCAGACTGCTCCGACGAGCGTCCGCTCCTCCCCCTACAACTCTGCGCCACCGCCATAATGGCGATGACGCAGAGCATGATGAAGTTCAATTTACGCATGAATGAAGCGCAGAGGAGGTGGACAAATCAGTACTCGAACGTACCGAACTCACTCTTTATGGTGAGGCGGTTCGTATCTGCCTCCTCTACCCTGCCGACTATGCGCGCCTCTATACCGAAGCTTTCGGAAATCTCGATTACGCGGGCGGCATGCTCAGGAGCGAGGTAGATTTCCATGCGGTGCCCCATGTTGAACACCTTGTACATCTCAGCCCAGTCTGTTCCGGACTGCTCACGGATGAGGCGGAACAGCGGAGGCACGGGGAACATGTTGTCTTTTATCACATGCTTGTTTTTGACAAAATGCATGATTTTTGTCTGCGCACCTCCCGAACAGTGAATCATACCGTGGATATCGGAACGCATCTCGTCGAGAAGCTTCTTGATAACGGGAGCGTAAGTGCGCGTAGGCGAAAGCACAAGGCGTCCGGCATCAAGCGGAGAATCCTCCACGGCATCGGTGAGATGCATCTTGCCGGAATATACCAGCTCTTCAGGAACGGCCGAATCGTAGCTTTCGGGATATTTCTCGGCAAGATACTTGGCAAACACGTCGTGACGCGCCGAGGTGAGGCCGTTGCTGCCCATGCCGCCGTTATATTCGGTTTCGTAAGTGGCTTTGCCGCTCGACGACAAGCCTACAATAACGTCGCCAGCCGAAATATTGGCATTGTCTATCACATCGGAGCGGCGCATGCGGCAGGTAACCGTGCTGTCCACGATTATTGTCCTTACGAGATCGCCCACATCGGCAGTCTCGCCTCCGGTGCTGTAGATACTCACTCCCATGCGGCGCAGATCGGCAAGAAGCTCTTCAGTACCATTGATTATTGCGGCTATTACCTCGCCGGGCACAAGAAGCTTGTTTCTTCCTATCGTGGAGCTCAGGAGAATATTGTCGGTGGCTCCGACGCACAGCAGGTCGTCGATATTCATGATAAGAGCGTCCTGGGCTATGCCTTTCCACACGCTCAGATCGCCGGTCTCACGCCAATACATATATGCGAGCGCCGATTTTGTGCCGGCCCCGTCGGCATGCATTATATTGCAGTAGTCAGGATCACCGCCCAGAATATCGGGAATGATTTTGCAGAATGCACCGGGAAATATTCCTTTATCAACATTTTTTATAGCGTTGTGCACATCCTCCTTCGAGGCCGACACACCGCGCATATTGTAACGCTGGTCGTTCATTTTTTTATAACAATTGGTTTATCAGATGAAGAAAATCAGGATTGCAAGCGGAGGAATCACGAAAAGAAAGGAGTCTATGCGGTCGAGTATGCCTCCGTGTCCCGGCATTATGTGGCCGCTGTCCTTTACTCCGGCCGTCCGCTTGAGCAAAGACTCAAAAAGGTCTCCCCAAGTTGCCAGTACCGACACCGCCACACCGAGCAATGCGCCGACCAGTGGATTGAGGAACGAGAGATACTGGGGCAGTACAAGCGCGGCGACAAAGCCAGTGGCAGCCGAAAACACCAGACCGCCGAAGAAGCCCTCCCATGATTTTTTCGGCGAAAGCCGCTCATAAAGACGGTGGCGACCGAAAGCCGTGCCGGTAAGAAATGCACCTGTATCGTTTATCCATATCATCACAAACACAAGCAGAAGCAGATAGCGCATCGAATAGTCGGACATCATGGCCGCGAGGGCCAGAGGCAACGCTATATAGGCCATGGCCAGGAACGTGTAGGCGAGTGAACTCACAGGATGTACCTCGCGGCTGTAAAGAGTATATATTATCCTTATCATAATGACCGCGGCATACAGCATTGCCACCGCAAAAGTGGTAATATAGATATCGGCAGCAGGCCTTATGACGGGGACAGCGAGATATAACGGAGGAATCACACACAGGATTGCATCGAATATTCTCACAATGGCGGGGCGGGGCGAATGTGCCGACACAAGACGGTCGAATTCAAATACCGCCATAAGCGCAAACACCGTGCAAAGAAGAGGGAAGAATCTCCCTTCAGCACAAAGTATGGCAGCCACTATCAGCCCTACATACACTGCGCCTGACAATGCCCTTATCACTATTTTCTTCATCTTGCGTTTCCGTTTTGGCCGGACAGCGTGTCCGGTCCGGTAATGAAAAAAGGCGGAAGCGCCAGTCCGTTTCCAACTATTGTGAAACCGGCATGACGCTTCGCGCTTTAAGTTATTGTTCCGTAGGATTGTTCACTTGCGATATTATTCGCTTAAGCTTGCTACCATCTGCTTAACGGCCTCATCGTCGGGATGGAGGGTGAGGTAGTCGTTGAAGTACTGGATTGCCTTTGCCTTGTCAACGTCGGTGTAGTAAGCGCCGAGCAGATAATAGGCAGCGGTGTAGTAAGAAGCGCGGTCAGCCTTCTTGGAGGGATCGGCATCGAAGCATTTGAGCATGTCCTCGTAGGCCTGTGCCATGGCTGCATCGGGCTTGTCGTTGTTCAGAGTGAGAAGGAGCTGACCCTTGGTAGCGTAGAGGAAACCATTGTCGTTGACCTTGGCGATAGCCATGTCGATGTACTTGAGGCCTTCCTTGGCAGCTTCTGCGCGTTCGGGAGTATCTTTCTCAAGCGAACGAGCCAGACCCTGATAGCGGCGAGCCATCGAGAAGAGGTCGTTGGTGGTACCGTTGCCCATGTCGAGATATTTCTTGTAGATTTCCACAGCCTTCTCGTTCTGACCGGCGCGGTCATAAACAGCGCTGAGTTTGGGAAGAAGATCAGCTTTGTCGGGGTTGAGCTCGATTGCCTTCTCATAGATGGCCACAGCCTCGTCGGCCTTGTTCATCTGCGAAAGAGCATCAGCGTAAAGCACGTAGTCGTTGGCAATGAGCTGAGCGTCGGGATGGCTGAAAAGGTTCTTGCCTGCTTCCTCGGCACCGGCCCAGTCTTTAAGAGCTGACTTGTCGAGCAGGATCACGCGATACATGTAGAAGTTGTTGGGATCGGAAGCAAGAATCTTGTCGGCCCATTCGATGGACTTGTTGTATTCGCCGGCCGAGTAGAGCAGACCTGCGTAGCGGGCCTCGTCGCTGGGGAAGTGGTTGGGGTTGGCTACGTATTTGCCATACTGCAGACATGCGCTGCCGAACTGGTCGTTGGCATAGTATTTCTCGGCGAGTTCGCGCTGAGCGAGTGCCGAATTAGGCTCGAGGTCGTTGAGCTCCACAAGCTTGTCGATAGCAAACTTAGGATTAACGTGGAAATAAGTGTTGGCATATTTCACGTAAGCCTCACGGTTAACCTTGTTCTTACCCTGGTCCTGTACAATAGCCATCTCATATTTGCCGGCTGCTTCTCCGGGGTCGGTCTTGGCCTGCATGTCGCCCTGAAGCACATATACTGCGGCTTCGGTGTTCTTCGACTCCTTGAGAGCCTTTGCAATCAGCTTGTCGATATCTTTTGCATAGGCGGTAGGATTGACATTGAAATAAGCGCGTGCCACGCCGATCATAACGGCTGTGTTCTTCTTATTTAAATCCATAGCCTGCTTGAACATACGCTCAGCCTCGCCTTTGTTACCGTTTTTGAGAGCTACTTCACCCTGACCGATGTAGTTGTAGGGATACTGTGCGTTGTTTGCCACACCTTTGTCGAAATTATTTTTGGCCTCGGCAAGGTTGCCCTCGTCGAAAGCGATGCTGCCGAGATAGAAATAGCTCACAGCCTTATCGGTTCCGGCATCATTGAGAGTGTTGGTCAGAATAGCTTTTGCCACGTCGGGACGGCCGGCGTTGTAGTTGTCCACACCGTCCTGATAGCCGCCCTGGGCGCTGGCGGCCAGAGTGGCGCCAAGCAAGAGCGAAAACAAAAATCTCAGTTTCATTTAGGTCTCTAATTTATTGTTTGGTTAATGTATTGATTATCGGTTATTTTGGATATGACTATTTGCAGTGCGTGGGGGAACAGCCTCATTCTGAAATCTCCACCATGCGTGGATGAACCACCTTGGGAAGCACTCCGGTCATGAGCATGATTTTCTGGCCTTTGAACCCGGTGACAAACGAGTAGAATCCGTGGCTTATGCTGCCGGGAACACCCGTACTCACCAGATAAATCTGACGGTAAAGCGGATAAAGACCTTCGTAGATGTAATACTGATAGGGCTTGTAGGCGGTTACTTCATTGTTGCCACGCACTTTCAGCACCTTGATTTTATTATTGAACGAGGCGTTGCTTGTGCTGTCGTTTGCGGGATTGTCAACGGCTTTCACCATTTCTTCGCGGGTCATTTCCTGACCGCCCATATCGGAGGTAATCCAGCTTACGCCAATCACGCCTATGGCGTTTTTATTGTTGGCCACGGCCTTGAATACATCCTCGGGATTTTTCTGGGCGTAAATGTTGGGCCCGAATTCGGCGCCGTTCATCAGAGAGTCGCGCATATATTGCACGGTCGAGGAACCCTGATGGTCAAAAACCACAGCGATGTCGCCGAGATTCTTGTTGACCACCACATCGCTCCACTTGGTGATTTTGCCCGTGAGGATTTCAGCAAGCTCTTTCTTGTCCATTATCTCCGTAGGGTTCTCGGGATTGACTATGAGAGCGAGCGCATCCACGGCTATCTGGGTCTGATGCACGATCTTCTTCTCGCTCTTGAGGTAGGCAAACTCCTTGTCGGTGAGCGGGCGCGTTATTACTGCCATACGTGTCTTCAGGCTCAGCAACGAGTCGAGGGCCGCGTTCTGGTCCACATAGTAGGGTATGATGCTCGCATCAGGATAAATGTACTCAAACACATCTATCTCCTGGGAGAGAATGTTTTCAAACGAAGCGTCACAGGCTATGGTGGCTATACCCGAGGTCTGCGTGCTTTCGGCTTTCTTATCGCATGACGAAAGCCCCGTCAGCAGAGCTGCCGCGGCCATCGTTGCGAGATATATGTTTTTTTTCATCTGTGATTCCTTCTATATAGTTTTTTCAAGCGAATATAGACAATGCCGTGAATTACGGCTCTGTTTAAGCGGCAACGTTCCGTCCGGCAGTGACTGATCGGGCAGAACGGATGCCGTTATACGGCCTGAGGGATCAGAAACCTCAACGGTCGTTGAAGCCGGGGTCGATACCTTTGAACTGACGGTATCCACGCCAGATACCGTAGACAATGAACAGCACGCCGCCTACCCATCGCAGGATTTCCCACGCGCCGGTAAACTGGAAGAAATTTATCAGGAACAGCACGCCCATTCCAAGATAAATCAATATCATGACAACGCCGAAGATATTACGCATTGTCTGCGGAGTTTTGTTTCTATTTTCGCTTTCCATAGCTCATTGTTTTAAAACGTTCATAATCGCAGGGAGAGACAGCAGCCGCGAAACGGGGCGACGCAAAGGCTTCCTTTATATGTTAACGCCTTTGCAAGCATAATGTTCGGACAGCCGCAAGCGGTGTTACGCAACGGCATACCGCCGCTCACTCCACGAATGAAAGTTTTCCGTTGTAAAGTTAAATAAAAATGTTAACATTCCTACACCCCCTTCCTTTTTTATTTTCATTTAACACCTTCCTCCCCTATTTTTTCTTAAATTTGTAATATCAGAATTCAACTTCCCAAGCATTTATATGAACAAACCTTTAGCCGAACGCCTGCGCCCCCAGACTGTCGACGACTATATAGGCCAGCAGCACCTGATGGGACCCGGCGCCATAATACGCCGCATGATTGAAAGCGGCAACGTAGCCTCCTTTATCCTGTGGGGCCCTCCCGGCGTAGGAAAAACCACCATAGCCAAGATTATAGCAAACTCCTGCAAAGCGCCGTTCTATACCCTGAGCGCCGTCCATTCCGGCGTGAAGGATGTGCGCGAGGTCATAGAGAAATGCAAGCGCGAGAACGCCGGAATGTTTTCGCAAGGCGCCCGCCCCATTCTTTTCATAGATGAAATCCACCGGTTCAACAAGTCGCAGCAGGACAGCCTGCTTGCCGCCGTGGAGACCGGCATCGTCACCCTTATCGGAGCCACAACGGAGAATCCCTCGTTTGAAGTGATCCGCCCGCTCCTCTCGCGCGCCCAGGTCTACACACTCAACCCGCTGTCTGATTCGGAACTCTCCACCCTCCTTGACCGTGCCCTGAAAAACGATGAGATTCTCGCCACCCACTGCATAGACCTTCAGCAGACCGAAGCTTTGTTCCGCTATTCCGGAGGCGACGCACGCAAGCTGCTCAACATACTCGACCTTCTGGAGCAGTCGACGATGCCCGATAAGCCCATCGTAATCAACGATGCCATCGTGACCGAAAGCCTCCAGCGCAATCCGGCAGCCTACGACAAAAACGGCGAAATCCATTACGATATCATCTCCGCTTATATCAAGAGCATGCGCGGCAGCGATCCCGATGCAGCCCTCTATTGGCTCGCGCGCATGATTGAAGGCGGAGAGGAACCGGAATTCATTGCCCGACGCCTCATAATTTTCGCGTCGGAAGATGTGGGACTTGCAAACCCCAACGCCCTCCTCCTCGCCAACGCCGCCTTCGACGCCGTCCATAAAATCGGCTGGCCCGAAGGACGCATACCGCTCGCACAGGCCACAGTATATATGGCCACAAGCCCCAAAAGCAATTCAGCCTATATGGCCCTTGACGAAGCAATAGCCTTCGTGCGTAAGACCGGCAACCAGCCGCCGCCACTGCATATACGCAACGCGCCCACAAAGCTTATGGCGGACATGGGCTACCACAAAGGCTATCTTTACCCACACAATTTCCCCGGTCACTTCGTAAAACAGCAGTATTTCCCTGACTCACTGGGACACCCCGTGTTCTGGCATCCATGCACCGACAATCCTGCGGAAGCGAAAGCCGCCGCCCTCCACCGCGCGCGCTGGAACCCGGAAGCCGAGAAATAAGAGCCTGGCGCCGGAATAAACTTTTGGCCGTTTTGAGTTGTTGGAATGACAGATTCACACAATCCGTATAACTCAAAACCATTTGCCTATGAATACATCAGATGAGAAACAAGTGGCCCAGGAAGCCGCTCAAGTTTCAAAGACGGCCGCACAGGTAAGTGCCGAGGCCGCCGGCATCGCCGCCCGCGCCAACGCTCAGGCCACTAAACAGGAAGTATCCGAAAAGATAGCCGACGCAAAGACAGCCATGGCAGAAAAGGCTGCCGACATCAAGGACGCCGTGTCCGACAAAGCTGCCGCCCTGGCCGACAAGGCCGGCGACGTGAAAGATGCAATGATCGACAAGGGCGCCGAACTTGCCGACAAAGCCTCCAAAGCCGGGCACAGTCTCGCCGATAAGCTGAAAGCTGCCGCTGCAAACGCCCTCGACGCCACTTCCGAGGCAGCCCATAATCTTTCGGAAAAACTGAAAGACTGAACTCCGTACTTCTTCATAGTCTTAAAAAACGTTTTAAGGCGGTGTATCAGCAATTGACACACCGCCTTAAATGCGTTTTAGTCCTCTACCCGGCCTATTAAGCCTGAGCGGGAGCCACGTTGATAAACTTGCGGCCGTTCTTTCCTTCGGAGAACACAACCACGCCGTCGATGAGGGCGAAGAGAGTGTGATCCTTACCCATGCCTACATTCTGGCCGGGGTGATGAACAGTGCCGCGCTGACGCTTCAGAATGTTGCCGGCCTTAGCATACTGACCACCAAAAATCTTTACGCCAAGACGTTTGCTTTCAGATTCACGGCCGTTCTTTGAACTACCTACACCTTTTTTATGTGCCATTGTCTTTTAGATTTTTGAGATTTAAGCAACTACTTCTTTAATTAACACCTTGGTGAAATACTGGCGATGACCGTTTTTACGACGATAGCCTTTGCGGCGTTTCTTCTTAAACACGATTACCTTGTCACCTTTTACAAGCGGAGTAAGAACTTCGCATACAACTTTGGCACCGTCAACGGTAGGAGCGCCCACCTTTACTGTGCCATCGGCTTCAGAGAGAAGAACGCGGTCGAATTCAACCTTGTCACCTTCCTTGGCCTGCTCGCCGAGATAATGAACATACAGGAACTTCTCGGGCTCTGCCTTGAACTGCTGTCCCTGAATTTCTACAATTGCGTACATTGTTGATTTATACGTTTTTATAGGTTATACCGACAGGCGCGGAACGCTATGTCACGACTTTTTCGGGCCTGCTGCGGCTTAAAATGCCCACAAAATTAGCGCTTTCCTGCGAATTATCAAAACTTTTCACGTTTTTCCATCCAACTTTTTTTATATCTTCGCGCTGCAAATCCCCGTCTACAATCTTAGAGCTTGTTTCATGATAAATCCATGCTGATACTCATAGCCGAATCGAAAACAATGCGTTGCGACGCTCACCCCGTCGCCCCCGCAGACTACAGCGCGCATACCCCGCAATTCGAAGCGCAGGCTGACGCCACGGCCCGGGGGCTCCGACAGATGAGCCGCTCCGACCTCGCCACCACCCTGCGTCTCGGCCCGAAATCGGCTGAAACCGCGTTCAGATGTTACTATGATTTCCCTGACAAATCCACCGGCCTTCGTGCCATAGAAGCCTTCACGGGCGTGGTTTTCCGCCATTTCGCCTATCCGTCACTCACGGGCGCCGCGCGCACTGCGGTTGATTCCCGGATAGCCATTATTTCATCCATTTACGGCCTGTTGCGACCATCCGACATTGTGAAGCCCTACCGCCTCGATTTCAACTCACCGGTTATGGGCGCCGGTCTTACCCCAATGAGGTTCTGGCGCGAGCTTACTACTGACGCCCTGCTGGAAAAGCTCTCCTCCACATCCTCTGACACCATCCTCAACCTTCTTCCGAAGGATGCCGCAGCCTGTATCGACATGAAACGGCTGTCGACCTCGGCAACCATAATCACTCCCGACTTCAAAATCCAGAAATCCGGCGGACTCGCCACGCCTCAAGCCGGTCTGCTCAAAGCATGGCGCGGCCAGCTGCTTCGCGAGATAATCACAGGCGATATTTCCTCCCCTGCCGCCCTCAAAGAAATAGAAACCGGCTCCTTCGTCTACTCTCCCGAAGGCTCATCCCCCACCAACTTCCTCTTCATCGGCGCATAATGCGTCCACGTAAATATCGGTTGCTGTCAAATAGAATCTATAAACATAGAGAAGCATGGGATACCCCAGAGGGTTCCCATGCTTCCAATCCGGGCGAGACGCGCTTCTTCCGGAGCTTGACTCGCATATTTCTGTCATTCCACCGGCTCAAACACATCCTTGCCGACTCCACAAATGGGGCATACCCAATCATCAGGAATATCCTCAAATGCCGTGCCGGGCTTAATGCCATGTTCCGGATCGCCTATTGCGGGGTCATAAATCCAATCGCATACTGTGCATACATACTTTTTCATCTTCAAATCACATTTAATAGTTAAACATTCTACAGTTAAGACATTCTGCCAGATAAACACCTTCTATCGAAAAATTGTTCCGGACCCCGAAATAGCCTCATCACATTTTTACCGGTTCCCTCTCAACACAAAACACCAGATGCGGCATCACCACCCCACGGTAATTTTTAACAATGGTATCGACCGGCCTCATGCCATTCCGAAGCGCCACATTTTGAGAAGCGACGTTCGTATCGCGGATAATGGAATATAAAGCTTCAAAATGCAATTTCTCAAATCCATATTCCAGGCAGACCATGGCCGCTTCTGTAGCGTAACCTTTATGCCAATGTCTATAGGCAAGCAGATAGCCGATCTCGGGCACCAGCATTGTTTTATACTCCTGCATGGTGATACCACACTGGCCTATCATTTCACCTGACACCTTATCAAACATGCCCCACAAGCCAAAGCCATATTCCTCATATCGGCGCAATTGCTTTTGCATCCATGCAACAGTTTCTTCATCATTGAACGCCCCATTGTAAGCATACATCACTTTCTCATCCTGCAGCATCACCGACAATGCCGCCAAATCCGACATACACATTTCCCTTAATTGCAGTCTGTCAGTTTCCAATATTACACGTTTGTCAACCATATCATTTACCATAAGGCCTTAAAATTACAATTTTCAATCCAAAATCCATCAAGGCCGTAAAACAAATGGAGCGTTGCATACTACATATTATCATCCTCTTTGTAGGGATGCACGCTCGTGCATCCGCTGACAACCAACATCTTGCAATCGGCTGCTCCATGAAGCAGCCCTACTTTTTTTTGCGATTCACAGCTCCCTCCAGCCCAAGCACGTCTACACGCCCTGTGCCATTGGAGCGCCAGGGGCGCGATTTCTTTACATCCCCCTGCGCGAGCGGTGGGAAAAAACGGTTGGAAATAATTCGCGCATCCTGCGCTTTAAGTCTTTAACAATAAGACACCTTGAAAGTTGATGGACTAATAATATCCGTAATATCCGGTTTCATCGCAGCCCTCCTTTCAGTTGCTTGATGAGTTTATGAACTTCCATAGGCGACCGGCTGGAAATTGAATCTTTAGGAAGCCTGATTTCAGCACTTAACGGATAATAGAAATATATGTCGACACTATCAGACGCAGCATAGCTTACCTTGCATGATATTGAATCTTGCAGTCGTATTTCACCGTGAGTATAATCTATCCGCGTAAAACCGTCGGGAATAATAAATGTGGCGTCATCATTGTCTATCCACTCGCCATGTGCCGAATACAGGCTGTCAATTAAATGATACACATACTCCTTATTCTTTGCATATTTCTCTCCGTCGAGGGGTATCACCCACATACGCGAACCATTTTGACGGATCCTATACATTTTAGAACCATAAAACACCCCTCTTTCTTTATCAAAACGATAGTTGTCGCTTTTGAGTCGACCACCTTCGTAGGGATGCAAATCGAAGATATTTTCCGCCAACACACCCGATTTGCGGGCAAGATATGCATTCCGGTTCGCAAAAAATCCATTATCACTATAAACGATATACTCATCATCCTCCGCAATAGTCCTAGGCATACATTCCGAACATATAAAAAGCACCGGCAATGCAAGAATCAAAGTAAAAGTAAAATCCGCACGCAGCCACCACTTTAGAAATTGCGGCTTGTCAAGGCCATTGCCGAACGGCAATGCCACCAGACCAAGTATAAATCCCACAATGAAAACCCACGTCTCCAGCCCCCAACGCCATGCCTGATCGTGCGCTATCAGACAACCCATACACAGCCAGACCGGCAGGAGCGCAATCTGGCCCCACACCAACCAAAGCACAATTTTATATCGGAGAGATGTTTTCATATCTTTGCTTTAGGAATTAATGTAATTGATTCAAGTTTGACGATATTGGTTGAAATCGGCTTGATTGTAAGCCTTACATCGTACTGTTCAGGAAGTAGCTTTACATTTGGGTAGTTGTTGAGATTGTAACTTCTCCAAAATGGAGTTCCGTTATAACGGAAACACACCTCATCCAATCGATTTGTTGAATATCCCTTTAGGGATGTCATTAAAGTAGTTGGAACGATGGACTGCGCCTTTATATTCCAATAGCTAAAGACAGCAAAGAATACTGAAAGTCCACCAATAGCAATAGATCTCAAATACTTTCCATATTTGGATTTCCGCGAGAGAACAAAACAACCGATTGCTACAAGCCATACGGCAATCATCAGGAAATCATATATCCGACTGGAGATAAGAAATCCTCTTGAAATCCATAACACCGCACACATAAGCGCAATAATCGCCCATAGGGAATAGTCAATCGACCGTGAACGTATCGACTGATATATTCCTTTGCCTATACCGTAGGCAATAGCGATTATTACTATGTAGCGCAGTGTCGTTTCCATATCATTTGCCGTATTTCTTTTTCAGATATTCACGTAGTTTGGGAGAATCTTTGCCTTGATATACCCGGTGGCGGTCGAATACCGTCCAACTGTCACCATCCGGAAAATCTATTTTCTCGAAACTTGCCGCATCTGCGTCGGCCAGTAGAGAATCTTGACAAAAAACGTGCTTGTCATCTTTCCCGTAATTAAAATCTCCACCACTCATCGGGTCTTTTCTTCCACTTCGATATGATGAAACTTGAACCGGAGAGAATGTCTTAGGATTAGCACCGACAAGCATTTTATTGTCCCACCAAACATTAGCTTTATCTTTATACCAATTTCGTTCAATATGCTCAAAGGTTTCGGCATCAGCATTTGGAAGGATTGAAAAATCCCTGTCATAAACATTCACACCATCGGCATACATATTGCCCAATCTCTTTAATTTAGTGTAATCCTTAATCTGAGTAGGCGATGCTTTCTTGTAGGCCCTATGTTTATCTTGACCTATGTAAAACGTGACCTCCTTGAATGTCATAGGGTCTGCATCAGGTACTATCATATTCATAAAATAAACCCTATTTTTATCAGCAGCGTAACTTCCCGATTGAACAGGAATTTTTGCTTCAATCGGGTGAAAAGTCTCATAATCAATGTCCGAAATCACGCCTCCTCCAAGATAGTACCCATTATATCTGTCTTTTGCCCATTTAGTCTCCCAAGAGTCGGGCTCTCCCAACAGTTTAAAAGTCGATTTATCTCTGACACTCAATGCTTCTCCCCTCCAATAAAAATCATTAGCATCCTCAGCAAAGTAATAGGAATGAACTTTGAATGTGGCAGGATCAGCCTTTTCAACCAATTCTCCTGAAAGATACACCTGAGCTTTATCAGCTGCATACCATTTGCCAATGGCTCTGAAAGAGCCTCCGTCAGCACCTTTTATAATATCTCCTTTGTAGAACGCATATTTAGTGTCTCGACCGTAATCATCTTTTAATTCTTCAAAAGTCTTTGGGTCTGCATCCACTTTGCGGGAATTATGACCGTTACCTTCATTCCATGTATGCCAAGTAACTTCCTTGCCGTCGTTTTTATATCCCACAGTGCATGAGAATAAAGACATCAATGCCAAACATATTGATGCCACACATATTGGTTTAATTGATATTAATGGTCGCATAGGCTATTTCTTTTTGTGTTTGAACTTGATGGTTTTCTTGGCGTTGCGCTTGGGATATTTGACCTTGATTATTATCGGATCGTCGTAGCCCTCGGCTTCGATGCGGAGTGTGGCTTCTTTTAGTGGCTTGCCGTCTTCATCGCGCATTCCTGCATCCCAATAAATGCGACAAGGATGTTTCTCGTCTACATAATCGGGATGTATATAATAGATATCTTCTTCACCAGATTTATAGATTCGGGGATTCTCTATATAAATGTCTTCCGGATTAATTTGATGTCCCTTTTCATCAACAACGTTGAGGTCGATAAAATGAAAATCTTTCCGGCCTGCCACAGGTACCATGCCGGCAATTACTTCCACTAATCCTGACAATGCCGATGGATCAGTAACAAGTGTTATCGAGGTATTCTTCATATCTTCGGTTACTACAATCTTTTTTGTTTTGTAACCGACATATCTTACTTCCAGTGTATCTCCAACGGTTGCCGGAATACTGAATTCACCGTCAATATTGCTGACGGTTCCCTTCTCACTACGGCGATTGAATATAGTACAGTTGATTAACGGCTCTTTTGATATGCCGCCGTCCGGCAACGTATCGCCACTTAGCACAATGCCTTTGACTGTGATTGTATCTGTCATTGCCGGTATGTTCTCTTTCATAAAGGTCTGACATTCTTGCTGCGTTTGTGCCTCCGCGCTAATCGGCATTAGCATGGCGAGGGATGCTGCCGAGATACCGGCGAGGGTTACGGCTTTCCCGGCGAGGGAGCGGGCGCGGAGCTGCTGCTCAAGGTAGCGCACCTCGGCTTCGCATTTGGGGCATGTGCCGAGGCAGTCGCCCTTGTAGCGACATTCCGAAGTGGCGAACTCAATGCCGTTTGCCTCGGCAATCTGCCGACGTATCTCTTTCAGTATCTTGCAGGTCTGCTTTCCTCGTGCCATAGTCAATCTAATTTGAATGTAATCGGTAAGGTAAACCAATATTCGACCGCTTTGCCATTCAGGGTTGCCGGGTTGAATTTGGGCAAGGATTTGACTACACGCAAGGCTTCCTTATCAAGTTCCGGATAGACTCCACGTATAATTTCAGTTTCCCCTACGGAGCCGTCTGCTTTTATCATGAACCGAATTATAACGCGACCTTGTATGTGCGACTCCCAGCACCCCGGAGGATAGACGATATGCTGTGAAATCCATTCCATTAGTTTTCCATCGCCGCCGGGGAATGTTGGGAGAACATCTACAAAAGCTTCATACACTTTATCTTCTTGTTCAGGGTCAATAATTTCCCCCACAACAACAAGTTCAGTATCATTGATTTCTCCCTTTTTTAAGACAACAGTATCTTCAATTGCGGGCAATTCGCCCTCCTCGATTGTGTCCGTTGCCTCAACCTGCTCGACTGATGTCTCAGGTTCGCCCGTCAATGTATCGCTCGATTGATTTGTTGATGTGCCGCTACACCCCGACATAAGAATCATACCCGCCGAGATTCCGGCAAGGGCTATGGCTTTTCCGGCGAGAGAGCGCACGCGGAGCTGCTGCTCAAGGTAGCGCACCTCGGCTTCGCACTTGGGGCATGTGCCGAGGCAGTCTCCCTTGTGGCGACATTCAGATGTCAAGAACTCGATGCCGTTGGCCTCGGCTATCTGTCGGCGTATCTCTTTCAGAATCCTACAGGTCTGTTTTCCTCGTGCCATAGTCAATGTTTGCGGATTTGGTAGGTGAATAAATCTAATCGGGTGAAGCCGAGGGCTTCGAGAGCCTTACGGCTTGACTCGCGGTCAGCTTCGGTGTTGCAGTAGGGGATCAGCGGTAGGCGGACGATGCAGTCCTTTTGTCGCCCGGCATCAGTTATCAGGCGGAGATTATCAAGAACAAGGTCGTTGCTCTGACCCGTGTAGCTGCGATAAATGTCGGGGTTCATATCCTTGATGTCAATAATCAGGGCATTGACCACCGGGAGCAGCCCCTCGACGTTGGCAGACGACACATTGAGCGATGTCTCCAGATTGAGCCGCCATGCCGGTCCACACAACTCGCGGAACTCACGGATAAACTGCGGCCGCAGACATGGCTCACCGCCTCCGAAAGTCACGCCTCCGTTTGTAGCAATGAAATATAGTTCATCAATCCGCGTTTCCTTGTGTAGCGATTCGGGGGTATACTCCTTAAATCTGCCGCCATCACCGAGCGACTGCGGATTAAGACAATAGCGGCAACGGAGCGGACAGCCATGAAAAGCAACAAGCGTGGTAACACCATCGCCGTCAGTCGAGAAGCGATGCCGCGCAATGCCAATTATCTTAGCCCGTTGCCTTTCCATGCGTCAATTATCAGTAACGGGACAAAGCTACAAATAATAATCAACATTAAGTGTGACAAATGTCCCAATCACCCCACTTACGTAGATAAAAATCGTCACTCCGAGAACCCACCTGGAAAGGTCGGCGTCCCCGCCGTCCGCTAAAGTGACAAAGTAAAGCCCCACAATTCTGCGTTCTCAACATCTGACCACACTGGAAGATGCCACTAAAAAAAGCTTCCGAAAGCTACCAGCTAATTGCTGACTTTCAGAAGCTTAAACCGTCGTCGGGGTGACAGGATTCGAACCTGCGACCACCTGGTCCCAAACCAGGTGCGCTACCGGACTGCGCTACGCCCCGAATGAAATATGCAGATGCGCCGGTTTTACCGGCAGAATCTCTATTCCGGCTGCAAAGATAGCAAGATTCGGGCTTTTCTACAATTTTTTGTGAGGTTTTATAGCATGAATGTTTTTCTGCATCGCCTCCGTTTGTTATATTTGCATATATTTTCACAAAAACCACCATAAGTATTAACGGAATTACCATGCGCTTAATCAATATCGTAGCCTCCATACTGATTTCATTCGCCGCCATATCATGCGGCGGTTCGTCGAAGAAAACCGAGTCACAAACCGACACCGTTGCCACACCGACAATCGACGTGGATGAAATGCTCAACGGAGGGGCCAACAAAATGACGGAGTCGCTTGACAACCGCGCCCTGTTTGCCGACGATCTCGAGCCGCAGGAGGCTGTGGCCGTACTCGTTGGATACCTCGAGATAGAAAAGGATGCCAAAACAGCCCGTCGAACCCGCAAAGAGCTTGAGACTATGCGCAAATTCGTGGATGTCTACGATATCGCCATTTCAAACCACGGCGACAAAATGCGTTCGGCCATAAGCCAATATGCCTCTGCCAAGGGTGTGGACCTCAGCGTAGTGGCCGGAGAGTTCCGCGACCGTCTGCGTGGAGTGGACGAAGGTTCAGGAATTGAAGCGACCCAGGTAAGCAAACCGGATTCCGCCTCCACTGACTCAGCGATAACGCAAACGGAAGCCGTGCAGGCAAATCCCGATATGTTCAATTAACGCCGGATGAGCTTGCGCGACACACATCTTCTATAATCAGTCCGGCTAGCGTCATGCCGAATATGGCCGTAATGTGACACAACGCCCCGTTTATGGCAACTTTGCCGTAGGTCATGGCGCCCGACATGTCGACCGTGTGGCTCCTGTTCGTCAGTAATTCCGGAGAATAAACGCACTTAATCTTTCTTCGCGGCCTCACATCCGCCTTCTTGAACTTGCGCCTGAGAGCAGCAGCGAGCGGACACCCCTTTACCTTCCAGAACTCATCGACTGAAATTTTAGCAGGGTCCATCTTCAATGCCGCGCCCATCGACGACACCACTTTCGTGCCCTTTCCAACAGCCGTGGCATTGAGCAGCAGCAGCGCCTTGTCTGATAGCGAATCTATGGCATCTACCACATAGTCGAACTCCTCAAGGCGGAAAGAATCCGCCGTGTCAGGCGAATAAACGCATTCAAGCGCCGTAACGTCGGCCCGCGGATTTATCTGCAGCAGACGCGCTCTCAGCACCTCGACCTTGCTTTTACCTACAGTGTCGACCGTAGCCATAAGCTGTCGGTTGATATTGCTTACGGCCACGCGGTCAGCGTCAACAATCGTGAGGTGCCCTATCCCCGACCGTATCAGAGCTTCAGCGGTCCAGCTGCCCACGCCACCTACGCCCACCACAATCACTTTAAGTTCCGCAAGGCGTTGCATGGCCTGCTCACCCAGCAGGCGTTCGGTGCGGTTGAATATCTCCGAAGTCGGAGGCACTTTATTTATATCTTCTGTCATATCCGTGTCATTCAAAAAAAGCTGCGATAGCGATTGAATCGCTCGCCATCGATTCTATGGCTCGCGGGGCCGGAAGCGCTTTCTTCCCGCTCTTCTTCTTTCGCGAGACATTGGCCAGTTTTTTATTGCGCTTGTCTCTTTCAGCCTCGTCAGTAACCGTAGCCCAGTATGAGGCCACACGCCCCGCGGAATGAAATCTTTTTTGCACCCACTGCGACTCAAGAGGTGTCACCACCACTCCCGAATTCGAAGCGTGAATCATGGAGCCGGAACCGATATAAAGCCCCACATGCCCTATTCCTTTACCCGACTGGGAGAAAAACAGAAGATCGCCCACCGAGATATCCTTGATGTCGATAGGCTGACAATATTCCTGTTGCTGGGCCGAGCTCCGGGGAAGTTTAATGGAAAGGGCGTCGTTATACACATTCATTACCAGCCCAGAGCAGTCCACTCCCTTGCGGTCAGTGCCTCCATAGGCATATGGCGTGCCGAGCCATCCGTAGGCCTGTTCAAGAAGGCGGCGGGAGGACGATGTAAGATCCGAGGGGATAGGCGGCGGAGCCACCGGCTTTGTTTCCGGCCGGCTTTTACCCGCCGATGTTTTCGTGTACCCGCGGCCCGATGCCGTGACACCTTTGTGAGAACCACAGGAAACCATCCCCGCGCCCAATAATGCCACACAAAGCATGGCTATCCAGCTAAGCGGGAAGACAGTTTTTTTATTAAGATGCAATGAAACCCTGTTGGAGCCTTTCATATACAAAGTTGCTTTTCTTTATCCGCAAATTTAATAATTATCTGCTATTATTCCACACCGTCACACGCAATGCCCTATGCGGCAACACTTATTTTTAAGACTGCGACATATATTTTCACAATTATAGGCTAAACTATTGTGAAAAAGCTCTCGCGGCGTATTAAATCAGTTTAATTTGCATTCCGACGTATATCGGAGTCAATTTTTTCACGTTATATTTGCGGACACCAAAAGTTAAAAAATTAACATTTCGCAATTTACAAATTTAACAGTTCATCATATCAATATGAATCTCTACGGAAAAATAGCTCTTGTCGGCGCCGGCGTGCTTGTCGGCGCTGTGGCCGCTGCCACAGTTGCAGGCGGCAACAATTCGATTGACACCGTTACCCGGGATACGATGCAGTCAGCTGCCTCTTCTGTGCCCGACGAGTTTCTGACCGTTGCCCAGCATCCCGGCTCAACCACTGATTTCACCAAAGCCGCTGAATCCACTATCAACGGCGTGGTAAGCATAAAAAGTTTCGCTTCGGCGCCTTCCTACAACCAGCAGTCAATGCCCGAGGCTTTCAATGACCCGTTCTTTGAATTCTTTTTCGGTCCCCAGCGCCGTCAGCAGACTCCCCGCCGTCAGCAGCCCCAGCGCTCCGACGAGGACAACCAGCAGCCTCTGGGCCTCGGCTCCGGCGTGATTCTCTCACCCGACGGCTATATCGTGACCAATAACCACGTGATAAACGGTGCCGACCGTCTTGAGGTGACCCTCAACGACAACCGCACCTTCAACGCCACAGTCATTGGCAACGACCCCGCCACCGACCTCGCTCTCATTAAAATAGACGCCACCGGTCTTCCCACCATTCCCATGGGCGACAGCGATGCACTGAAAGTGGGCGAATGGGTGCTCGCCGTAGGCAATCCCTTCGGTTTCACCTCCACCGTCACCACCGGTATCGTCTCGGCCAAGGCACGCAGCATATCCTCATCCACTCAGGGACGCCCCATGGGCATCGAATCGTATATCCAGACCGATGCCGCCGTCAATCCCGGAAACTCCGGAGGCGCTCTTGTGAATCTCAACGGCGAACTCGTAGGCATTAACACCGCCATCTACTCCCAGACCGGCAACTATGCGGGATATTCATTCGCCATTCCCACCTCAATCGTCACCAAGATTGTCACCGATATCCGCCAGTACGGTCAGGTGCAGCGCGCGGTTCTCGGCATCTCCTATCAGGAAGTGACCCCGCGCCTTGCAAAAGACAAAGGCCTCAAGGACATCAATTCGGGCCTCTATGTGGCCGAGGTATCCGACCGCAGCTCCGCAATGGAAGCCGGCATCAAGCCCGGCGACGTGATTACCGCCATCAACGGACACCCCACCCATAACTCCGCCCAGCTTCTCGAGCAGATAGCGCGCCACCGTCCCGGCGACGAAATCAACATATCATACGTTCGCGACGGAAAGATAGCCACCGTTCCCGTTACCCTATACAATTCGCAGGGCTCTACCAAAATCACCGCCGCATCGTCGGTCAACGACCTTGGCTGCGCTTTCCGTAAGGTAAACGAAGAAACCATGCGCTCGCTCCGAATATCGGGCGGCCTACAGGTCACCGGCCTCAAGGACGGCAAGCTCAAGGACGCCGGCGTGAAGGATGGCTTCATAATCCTTTACATCAACAATGAGCGTGTGGGCAACGTAGAGGACATCGAGCGCATACACTCGGCAATCACCAAGAGCGATCAGGCCGACAAAGTGATGTTCCTTACCGGCATCTACCCCACAGGCAAGAAAGCCTACTATGCCGTTGACCTCGCACAATGACATTCTCTCTTCCTAACAGATAGATAATTACTTTAATCGTCGTGTCGGAACCGGGTTAAGCCCCGATTCCGACACACTTTTTTTGAAGCTTTCGGTTTAATTGTGTAATTTTGCAGCGGCTTGATGCGCATGCGCGCCAAGCCGAAACTTATTGCATCAGCAACAATTTGACAATGAAAGTAATACGCACTGTCAGCGAACTTACCGACCAGCTTGGCCGACTTCGCCAGAAAGGACAGACCATAGGGCTTGTGCCCACCATGGGCGCCCTTCATGCCGGGCACCTCTCGCTCATGACCCGCGCCCGCGCCGAAAACGACGTGGTGGTGGCGAGCGTGTTCGTCAACCCCACTCAGTTCAACAATCCTGACGACCTCCGCACCTATCCCCGCACCGAAGAGGCCGACTGCCGTCTGCTCGAGCAGGCCGGTGTGGACTTCGCCTTCATTCCCTCCGTGGAAGAAATCTACCCCGAGCCCGACACCCGGGTGTTCGACCTCGGCCCCGTAGCTGAAGTGATGGAAGGCGCCATGCGCCCCGGCCACTTCAACGGCGTGGCCCAGATTGTAAGCAAGCTTTTCGCATGGACCCTTCCCACCCGCGCCTACTTCGGCGAGAAGGACTTCCAGCAGATAGCTGTCATCCGCCGCATGGCCTCACTTGAGGGCTTCGACATCAACATTGTCTCATGCCCCATAAAGCGCGAGGACGACGGACTTGCCCTCTCCAGCCGCAACACCCGCCTCACCCCCCAGCAGCGCGCCATTGCTCCGGCAATACACCGCATCCTCACCGAGAGCCTCGGCTGGGCAAAGTCCATGACCGTTGACGAGGTGAAGAAACGCGTCACCGAAGAAATTGACGCCGTGGACGGCCTCCGCACCGAATATTACGAGATTGTGGACCATCTCACCATGCAGCCAATCAGCGACTGGAGCGCCACGGAATTGCCCGTTGGATGCGTCACAGTCTACTGCGGCGATGTGAGATTAATCGACAATATTAAATACACCGACCGATGATCACCCTCCAGATACTGAAATCAAAGATTCACCGTGTGACCGTGACCGAGGCCAACCTCGATTACATCGGAAGCATCACCATTGACAGCAAGCTTATGGAAGCCGCCGGAATACTGCCCGGCGAACGTGTGTTCATAGTCGACAACAACAACGGCGAGCGCTTCGACACCTACGCCATAGAAGGCGAGCCCGGAAGCGGCGTGATATGCCTCAACGGAGCCGCCGCACGCAAGGTTCACCGGGGCGACATAGTGATAATCATGGCCTATGCCATGATGACCGAGGAAGAAGCCCGCGCCTTCAAGCCCAAAGTCATATTCCCCGACACTGCCACCAACCTCCTGAAGTAAACATCATCCACCATTATTATATATTAAGTTTTCCCAAATGTTTGAGAATCTAAGCGAACGCCTTGAGAGAAGCCTCAAGCTCCTTAAAGGCCAAGGCAAAATAACCGAAATAAACGTTGCCGAAACCCTTAAGGACGTGCGCCGTGCCCTGCTCGACGCCGACGTAAACTTTAAGGTTGCTAAAACCTTCACCGACACCGTCAAGGCAAAAGCCCTGGGCCAGAATGTGCTCACTGCCGTAAAGCCCGGCGAGATGATGGTGAAGATTGTCCACGACGAACTTGTGACCCTCATGGGTGGCGAGACCGCCCAGCTCAACCTTTCGGGAAACCCCACGGTGATACTGATGTCGGGCCTGCAGGGTTCAGGTAAAACCACATTCTCTGGAAAGCTCGCCCGCAAGCTCAAGAGCGAGAAAGCACGCCGTCCGCTTCTGGTGGCCTGCGACGTCTACCGCCCCGCGGCCATAGAGCAGCTTAAAGTGCTCGGCCAGCAGATCGACGTGCCTGTTTACTCCGAGGATGGCAACAAGAATCCGGTGGAGATAGCGCGCAATGCCATAAACTACGCAAAGGCCAACCACAACGACCTCGTGATTGTCGATACGGCCGGACGTCTTGCCGTCGACGTGGAGATGATGAACGAGATCGAGGCCATCAAAAACGCCATCAAGCCTCAGGAAACCCTTTTTGTGGTTGACGCAATGACCGGTCAGGATGCCGTGAACACCGCCAAGGAGTTCAACGACCGCCTCGACTTCGACGGCGTGGTTCTCACCAAACTCGATGGTGACACCCGCGGCGGTGCCGCCCTCTCAATCCGCACGGTGGTTACGAAGCCTATCAAATTCGTGGGCACAGGCGAAAAACTCGACGCCCTCGACCCGTTCCACCCCGCACGAATGGCCGACCGTATCCTCGGCATGGGCGACGTGGTGACCCTCGTGGAGCGCGCCCAGCAGGCCTACGACGAAGAACAGGCCCGCGCCCTCCAGCGCAAAATCAATCAGAACAAATTTGACTTCAACGACTTCCTGGCCCAGATCAACCAGATCAAAAAGATGGGTAACCTCAAGGATCTCGCCGCTATGATACCAGGCGTAGGCAAGGCCATCAAGGATATTGATATCGACGACAACGCCTTCAAAGGCATCGAGGCCATGATCAACTCGATGACGGCCCAGGAACGCGCCAACCCCTCCATAATCAACACCAGCCGCCGCCAGCGCATAGCCCGTGGCTCGGGAACCAACATCGTGGAGGTAAACCGCATGCTCAAGCAGTTTGAGCAGATGCGCAAAATGATGAAGATGGCCACCTCCATGAAGAATCCCATGAAGATGATGCGCGGAATGCGTGGCGCTCGTTGACACTCTCTTACAAACCCGAACTATTCACCTACAAGACCCTATAGACTATGCTCATTGACGGAAAGAAAATAGCTGATGACATCAAGGCCGAGATTGCCGAAGAAGTTGAAAAAATGGTTGCCGAAGGCCGCAAGCGTCCTCATCTGGCCGCTGTGCTCGTTGGACACGACGGCGGCAGCGAAACCTACGTTGCCCATAAGGTAAAAGCCTGCGAACGCTGCGGATTCACATCCACTCTGTTGCGTTTTGAGGACGACGTGACCGAAGAGGAACTTCTCGCGACAATCGACCGTCTTAACCGCGACGCTGATGTTGACGGGTTCATTGTGCAGCTCCCTCTTCCCCGCCATATTTCAGAGCAGAAAATAATCGAGGCTATCGACTACCGCAAGGACGTCGACGGCTTCCACCCCGTCAACGTAGGACGCATGTCCATCGGACTCCCCTGCTTCGTGAGCGCCACTCCCGCCGGTATACTCGAGCTTCTTGCCCGTTACAATGTGCCCACCAAGGGAGCGCGTTGCGTTGTTCTCGGTCGCAGCAACATCGTGGGCAAGCCCGTTGCCACACTCATGATGCAGAAACATCAGCCCGGCGACGCCACTGTAACCGTATGCCATAGTTCTACCGTGGGCCTTAAAGAAATTTGCCACGAGGCCGACATCATCATAGCGGCTCTCGGCTCTCCCGGCTTCGTCACAGCCGACATGGTGAAACCCGGCGCCGCCATAATCGACGTCGGCACCACCCGCGTGCCCGACGCCACCAAAAAATCAGGCTTCCGCCTGAGCGGCGACGTGGATTTCGCCGCCGTAGAGCCTAAATGCTCGTTTATCACCCCCGTTCCGGGAGGAGTTGGCCCGATGACCATCGTGTCGCTGATGAAGAACACTCTTCTTGCCGCACGCCACGACATCTATCCCGCCTGAGCACTCCCCTGCCTTTGACCTCCTAACGCCGGGTGCATGACACTCTTTTCCACTCTCCTCATCTCCGTGGCATCGCTCCTTCTCGGAAGCGGACATGCTACTCTTGTGTTCGCCGGCGATGCCATGCAGCACCAAAGTCAGCTTGACAACGCCCGGCGTACCGACGGTTCGTTCGACTACTCGCATTATTTCAGCGCCATAGAGCCATACATAAAGAGCGCCGACTATGCCGTGGTCAATCTCGAGACGCCTATAGGCCAGAAAGGATTTTCCGGCTACCCAATGTTCTGCGCCCCCGCCGCCTACGCAAAAGCCCTCGGCGACGCTGGATTCGACATGCTTCTTACAGCCAACAACCACACCCTCGACCGTCGCGACCGAGGTTTGCGGCATACCTATGCCGTGCTTGACTCTTTGGGAGCTGACCATATAGGCACCTACCCATCCGCTGCTGTAAGAAGCGCCGTGCTTCCATTCATCCGCGATATCAACGGATTCAAAGTGGCATTCCTTAACTACACCTACGGCACAAACGGCATCCGCGTCCAGACCGACGCTGTGGTTGACTACATTGACACAGAGAAAATCCGGGCCGACGTCAGGCACGCACGGGCCGCCGAAGCCGAAATAGTAGTAGTCTGCATGCACTGGGGCGAGGAATACCAGCTTTTACCGTCTAATGCCCAGAAACGTCTCGCACACCACCTTGAGGATATGGGAGTAGACCTTATAATCGGCAGCCATCCCCATGTGATCCAGCCCATGGAACTTCGATGTGACACTACCGGGCGCCGCACATTCCTATGCTATTCTCTTGGCAACTTCATATCAGGAATGCGCACAGCCGATACACGCGGAGGCGCCCTCGCCCGAATCGTCCTGGGACGCGACAGCCTGGGGAATGCCCGCATAGAGAGCGCTTCCTACCGCCTCGTGTTCACGGTCGCGCCATGGATGGGTGCGAAAAAATTCAGGCTTGTGGATGCCTTTACTGACACCGTTCCCGACGACGCCCACGCCTATAGACGTATGTTCCGCGATAACGCATTGAAAATTTTCAACGCTCATAATAAAAATGTGGAACTTGACACTATTCCAGTCTCAGCATATCGCCGTCCCTACAGGTCTGTAATGCAGAAGATTGACATCTCGGAAAGAATAAATCATAACTTTGACGAAAAAACTTTATCAAAAAGAGCATTGTCAATTCAGAAATAATTATTACCTTTGCACCGTTGAAATCAAAAGCGGCAGCGGCCGTCCCTGCTATTTCAACTGAAAACAGCAATATGGTGAGCATAGCTCAGTTGGTTAGAGCGTCGGATTGTGGTTCCGAAGGTCGTGGGTTCGACCCCCACTGTTCACCCCATTGACAGCAAAGCGCCCGGATTTCCGGGCGCTTTTTTATTATACTATTAAGCAACAGCAAAACTACGATGTATCTGACGCTGCCTGACTTTTAATAATCAATCTGACAGCATCTCAATCTTAAATAACCGGAATCCATCTCAACTGCGGAGTGTAAAGGAGAAGCAAAACAAGAATAACTTTGAATCAACGGGAAAAAGCCAGGCATATTACTAACACTGCAACACCTAAGACAACCCAAGGCAAAACGGCGAAATAGAATACAACGGATGCAACAGGCCGGAACGTATAAAGATGCTTTCGTTCGGAGGAAGGCATACGTTCATATTCCCCTATTGTATTTTCGGCAAGTGAAGTAGCCTTGAGGCGCACAATCAGCCATTTTGCTATCAGATAATTAACTCCAAGCAATATGGCAATAAGCAATAGTGCATGATCATGAATCGATCCGAACAATCTCGCATAAGCGAAAACACCGAGGGACTCCAACGGTATAAAGCTAAACATCAGCACCGCCATTATTATAGGGTACTCCTCGTCTATCTTAAACGGCTGTCTGAAATAAAACTCCTGGGCAGCCATGCGGGTGAGTAGCCATCGCCTGACTAAGTATTTGCTTATTCGGCTAATCATCTTACGAGATACTGTAAAGCATATTGTTATTTTACAAAGATAAGGGTAAATCGCAATAGTAATAAAATTATCAAATAAAATCATTCCAAAGCGATAGCGTATCGCCGTTTTTTATTAAGTTTGCATAGGTGAAATTATGTGCTATCGAATCCGGGTGTCGGACTCGACCCTGAAGTAGTCGCAATTAATCTTTCAATCCATTATAATCAGCCATGAAAATGACAAACAATCTGTCTCTGATCATTCCATCAGTTTCAGTACTCGCCATGATGCCGACAGCTGTAAGTTGTGGTAAGGCTAAAGCCAAGGAATCAAAGATTCCCGAACGACCCAACATCGTGTATATAATGACGGATGATCACACGGCTCAGATGATGAGCGCTTACGATACGCGCCATATATCTACGCCCAACCTCGACCGTATTGCCAATGACGGCGTTAAGTTCACACGCAGCTATGTGGCCAACTCACTCTCCGGCCCCAGCCGCGCCTGTATGCTAACGGGCAAACACAGCCACAAGAACGGTTTTACCGACAATGAGAACAGTGTGTTCAACGGCGATCAGCCAACTTTCCCCAAATATCTCCAAAACGCCGGTTATCAGACTGCTATTTTCGGCAAATGGCATCTCGAAAGTCTGCCTCAGGGCTTCGACAAATGGTCGGTGCTCCCCGGTCAGGGCGACTACTGGAATCCCAACTTCATTGAAATGACCGGTGATACAGTCCAGTATCATGGTTATCTTACCAACATCATAACCGACCGCAGTCTCGACTGGCTCGAAAACGAACGCGACCCTGAAAAACCGTTCTGCCTGCTGATTCACCATAAAGCTATACACCGCGACTGGCTGCCTGACACATGCGATCTAACCCTTTACGAAGATAAGACGTTTGAGCTTCCGGCCAACTTCCGCGACAACTACGAAGGACGTCCGGCTGCCGAAGCGGCTGAAATGCGCATAGACCGCGACATGGATCTCATCTACGATTTAAAGATGGATCACCCCGACAAAGACAGCCGACTCAAAAAGACATACCAAAGCTTCATAGGCCGCATGGATTCGGCTCAACGCGCCAAATTCGACGAATTCTACAACCCGATTATAGAGGATTTCTATTCAAAGAATCTCAAGGGTGAAGAGCTTGCCGAGTGGAAATACCAGCGCTATATGCGCGACTACGCCAAAGTCGTGAAGAGTCTTGATGACAACGTTGGTCGTGTACTCAAATACCTCGAAGACCACGACATGCTTAAAAATACGCTCGTAGTCTACACCTCCGACCAGGGTTTCTACATGGGTGAGCACGGTTGGTTCGACAAACGCTTCATGTATGAGGAGTCACTCAACACTCCGCTCGTAATGATGCTTCCCGAAGGTCTCAATGCCCGTGGCGACATCAACGAGATGGTTCAGAACATCGACTATGCCCCGACATTCCTCGATCTTGCCGGCATAGAAAAGCCTGCCGATGTGCAGGGGGTGTCACTCGTTCCGCTGCTCAAGGGCGAACATCCTGACAACTGGCATAATTCCATATATTATCATTTCTATGAATACCCCGCGGAGCACATGGTGAAACGTCATTATGGTGTGCGTAACGACCGTTATAAACTTATGCACTTCTATAACGATATCGATAAATGGGAACTTTACGATCTTCAGAACGACCCAATGGAAATGAACAACATCTACGGCCAGCCCGGCACCGAAGAAATTACAGCCGGCATGATGAAGGAACTAAAGCGTCTGCAGGAAGAATATGACGACCCCATCCGTTTCACATACCCGATTGACTAATATCGATATAACATATATCTACTATGATTCTATCAAATCTGACCCGAATGGCAGGGCTTTCTGTTCTTGCCGCCCTTATGTGCTCAGCTTGTGCGGATAAGGAAAAGAAATATGTAAAAGAAGTCACTTTTCCCGAAGACGCCACAATGGAACAGCGCGTGGAAATGGCTTCGAATCTCGTTCCCGCACCCAAGCAGCTTGCATGGCAGGATCTTGAAATGACGGCATTCCTTCATTTCGGCGTAAACACATTCACCGATCGCGAATGGGGCGAAGGCACCGAAGATCCTAACGTGTTCAATCCCACCAATCTCGACACCGACCAGTGGGTCAAGACGCTCAAGGACGCCGGATTCAAACTCGTGATGCTGACAGCCAAGCATCACGACGGATTCTGCCTCTGGCCCTCTGCCACAACTGACCACAGCGTGAAATCATCGTCATGGATGAATGGTCAGGGCGACGTAGTGAAAGCACTCCGCGAGTCATGCGACAAATACGACATGAAACTCGGCCTCTACCTCTCTCCCTGGGACCGCAACGCTCCTTCCTACGGCGATTCCCCGGCCTATAACGACTTGTTCGTGGCCCAGCTCACCGAGCTTCTCTCCAACTACGGCAAGATTGACGAAGTATGGTTCGACGGCGCATGCGGCGAAGGCCCCAACGGTAAAAAACAGGAATATGACTTCGTGAGCTTCCACGATGTGATCCACCGGCTGCAGCCCGATGCCGTTGTAGCCATTTCGGGCGAAGATGTGCGCTGGGTAGGCAACGAGGCCGGACAGGGACGCGAGACCGAGTGGAGCGTCACTCCTCTCACCCCCCATACCATCGCCCACTCCGACAGCATCAACTCCGCTCTCGACATCAATGGCATGAGCACCGATCTCGGAAGCCGCGAGCTTATCGCCAAAGCCGACCGTCTCTACTGGTGGCCGGCCGAAGTCGACGTGAGCATTCGTCCGGGATGGTTCTTCCATGACACCGAACAGCCCAAGTCGCTCCGCGAGCTTGCCGAAATCTATATGCGCTCAGTTGGTCGCAACGCCGTGCTTCTCCTCAACATCCCGCCGAACCGACAGGGTCGGATAGAGCCTGCCGACAGCACACGTCTTATCGAACTCAAACAATGGATTGACCGCAGCTTCTCCGACAATCTGGTTGAAGGCCCTGCCGGTGACCTCACATGGAAAATCAAACCCGACAGCGAATTCAACACCGTGGTTCTGGCCGAAGACATAGCCAAAGGCCAGCGCGTGGAGAAATTCGATATCGAGGCCAATATAGACGGTACATGGACCAAAGTGACCGAAGGCACCACCATAGGCAAGAAACGCATCCTGATGTTCCCTGCCGTAAAGGCCTCGGAAATCCGCATTGTCATAAACTCCACCAGAGGAAAAGCTGAGATTTTCGCTCCGCAAGCCTATATGGTCGAGATGCCTCAGGCCTCCGGACAGTCCATCACCGGTTACGTAAGCGCTCCGGTCGATTCATGGAAAGCAACCGACGGATCTGACATCAGCGCACTCACCGACAAAGAGGATGCCACAATGTGGACAGCACCTGCCGGCAGCCGTGAAATCACCATCGACCTCGGCAAGACAGAAGATGTGAGCGGTTTCGTCTACATCCCGCGCCAGGACGGCAAGAAAGAGGGCATGGCCTTCCATTACAAATTCTTCACCTCTATGGACGGAAAGAACTGGACAGAGGCCAAAACCCCGGGCGAGTTCTCCAACATAGTCAACAACCCCATCCCTCAGCGTGTATATCTCGGTTCACCCGTAAAAGCACGTTTCGTCAAACTCGAAGTCAGCGAAAACGCCATGGGAGACAATGGCCTTACCGCAGCTGCCTTCAGGGTTCTTGTTCCCCAGACAGGCGGTAAATAAACACAGAACAGCATTCTCCACCCGACATACTGTATTTTACCAAGCGGCGAGACAGATTGATTACCTGTCTCGCCTCCTTATTTATTCAGTTGGCGCTCAAAGACCTTCTTTAATTTGGATCCCCATAAGATAGTCCAATTGATTAGCCACAAAGTTACATATCGTTCAGAGCTTTTTGCAATAACTTTGTCAGAGATTACTTGATTTATCACCGATATGCTGAACAGATTCATTAAAGGGAGTATATTGTTGGCCGTGTTGTCGGCCACCCACCCCGTCGGAGCCGTAAACGATGCCCAAGGCATCGCTCCGGCTGCGGCCATTGTTGAAAGACACTCTATCCATTTCGATGAGCCGCCCAAGTGCATACCATCGCGCTTCTCGGTGGATGCTCCGCTTATGGGCAACGGTTACACTGCAGTGTCTCTTTCGGGCACTCCCGACAAACAGACATTCCATCTCGCCCGCAACGACTTCTGGCGGTTGCGGTCGGCTCTTGACGAGTCGTTTCCGGCCGTAATTGGCCGCATACAGCTCACGGTGCCCGTTTTGGCAGACGCCACTTACAGCATCGACCAGAATATGTATGACGGAGAGACGCGAGGCTGTTTCCGCACCGACAGTGTAGCGCTGGAATATCAGACCTATGTTGCGGCCAGTTGCGAGGACGTTCTGGTGATAAAACTTAAATCAACAGGACGCCGTGGAATAAGCGGCACTCTTCAACTGAAACTTCCTATGGCTGAAAATTCTTTCGTGCAACTCCCCTATGAGAGAAATTTTGCCGACAGACGCGACAGCGGATCTGTCGGTGACAACCTGCAGTTTATCGTAAGGGAATTTGTAGATTCTGTAGATATACCTACCATGGCGGCAGCAGCACTGGCTGCTCCGTTAGGCCCCGGCGGATCGTTCTCACTGGCTCCTGGCGAGGAAATGACGGCGGTATGTGCCTTTTCAAGCAACTTCAAAGCCGACGATCCGAAGGCCACCGCCATATCGGTTGCAAAAAACTCGTCAGGCAAATTGGAAGAGATAGACAGCGCACATCGAAGTTGGTGGCACGATTACTGGGACCGGTCATACGTATCGCTTCCTGACAGCGTCATTGAGAACCAATATTACAAATCGCTTTACGGTATGGGATCATGCAGCCGCGACAAGGATTTCCCTCCATCAATATTCGGCAGCTGGATCACTAAGGAGCGGCCTTTCTGGAACGGCGACTACCATCTCAATTATAACCATATGGCTCCTTACTATGGTCTGTGTTCCTCCAACCGCATCGAGCAGGCTGATCCGTATTATGCGCCTCTGCTTGATTTCATGGATCGTGGGAAATACTACTCGTCAACGGTGACGGGAATCGACGGAGGTATACTCCTGCCGGTAGGAATCGGACCTAAAGGCATCGAGACAACGCGCCGCTCGCCATTCATGGACAAATATTATCACGACTGGATAGATAATGGCAATATAGAGGATGAAGGAATGTTCTGGGGGCAGCGCAGCAATGCTGCCTATGCCGTGGTGCCTATATCCATACAGTATTACCTGACGCTTGACACGGCTTTTGCCACCAAAGTGTATCCATTCGTAAAGATGACAGCCCGATTCTGGGAAAAATATTTGTCATGGGACGGCAACCGCTATGTAATTTACAACGATGCCGTACATGAAGGCACTATCGGAGACTTCAATCCCATATTGTCGCTCGGTTTGGTACGCACGGTTATGCAGACCGCCTGTGACATGAGCGCTGCACTTGACCTCGACGCCGACCTTCGCTTAAATTGGAAGAAAATTATAAATACTCTCGCCGATTACCCCACCCAGATACACAACGGCCGGAAAGTGTTCCGCTACTCGGAGAAAGGCACCGAATGGTGGGGCGACAATACATTAGGCATACAGCACATATATCCTGCAGGCCGGATAGGACACGCAAGCGATCCTGATCTTCTGACGGTAGCCCGCAATACCATAGAACTCATGAACCGGTGGCAGGATGCAAACGGCACGAACAGTTTTTTCCCGGCTGCAGTGCGTGTAGGCATTTCCCCCGACACCATCCTGACGCATCTCCATGATTATTGCCTCCATACTTATCCCAACGGCTTCCAGCGCGGAAATCCTCACGGCATCGAGAATCTGAGCACAGTGCCCAATACGATAAACGAGATGCTCTGTTCAGGGCATCAGTCAGTAGTGCGTCTGTTTCCATGCTGGCCAAAGCACCTCGATGCCTCGTTTAGCAACATCAGGGTCGAGGGTGCGTTTCTCGTGTCGGCAACAATGTCAGACGGCGCTGTAGGGCAACTTGAAATCAGAAGCGAGCGGGGCAGCCTCCTGCGCCTCCGTAATCCGTGGGCCGGTCGTCACGTACTCGCGACATCCGAATCCGGAGAATCGTTGGAATTGAAAGGTGATATCATGGAAATGCCTACTTCGGCGGGTACGAGTTACAGTTTTGTTCCGTTCTGACTGTCCAGTCTCTGCATCTCTGGGAAATTTCGACTGCACGAAATAAATAGTGAGCAACGTTCCACAATTGATATACTGTATTTTACACTGCGGGAAGTCATAACTGAGAATCTGATTTCCCGCAGTGCTTTTTATATCCGCGAGCAAAAACATGTTTTATAACATATTTATGTCATTTTGCTTGAAAATTCCGTGAATCGTGGAAATTTGCCACCGAAATCAAACTTTACCGTCGCAGCATTGTTAAAATAATGTTAAACTCGAACTTTTTTTCTTCAAACATTTTGTAGATTTACAATCCATACATACCTTTGCAATGTGTTTTTCATGGTATTAGATTTAAGGTTAACTAAGATTGGTTGTCGTGAGACAATCAATTTTTTTTGTGCCTTTTAAATCGGAAACTATCAAACTCAAAATACCACACAAATTGTAGGGATGCACGCTCGTGCATCCACTGGCTATCAATGGTTTCTCTCTGGCTGTCCCATGGAGCAGCCCTACATTTCGGTGCGTGTCATCTCCTTTCCGCTGACAAAAAAGGTATTTGAGGTTGCGATATCTCCCGATAAGGAGCAATGCGAGTTACGGCCAGCAGTCGGTTTCGGAGGCGATTTCTGGGATGGTGTCGCGGTGATATTGCGGGTCGAGGCCGCGGCGTTTCTGTTGACGGTAATCGCTGAGACATTTTACGGCATATTTGCCAAGCAGCAATATCGCGGTCATGTTCACGAGCGTCATCAGAGCCATGGTGATATCTGCCATGGTCCATACGGCTTCAAGCGTCGCCACCGAACCGATCATCACCATAGCACCAACGGCCAGCCTCAGTGCGAATCGCAGCCGCCGGTCGGGATTGATAAACGCCAGATTCGTCTCCCCGTAATAATAATTGGCGATGATGCTTGTAAAAGCGAACAGAAGTATTGCCAGAGCCACAAATGTCGACGCCGCCGAGCCTACTTCAGTGGCAAGTGCGCTCTGAGTGAGTTCTATTCCCGTCAGGCCGCTGTCAAACACACCGCTGCAAAGAATAATGAATGCCGTTGCCGTGCATACCAGCAGCGTATCCGTGAACACTCCGAGGGTCTGGATGAGGCCCTGCTTCACTGGATGGGTCACGGCCGCCGTGGCCGCAGCGTTTGGTGTGGAGCCTTCTCCGGCCTCATTGCTGAACAGACCGCGTTTCACGCCCATCATCAGCGCAGCGCCCATTCCGCCGCCTACGGCCGGTCCGAACCCGAACGCATTCTCGAAAATAAGACTTAGCACATGCGGAAAATATCCTATGCGGGTTATCACCACATAGAGTCCCAACCCGAGATACAACAGCGCCATTACCGGCACAACAACCTCGTTAATGCGCGCTATGCGCTGTATGCCTCCGAAAATCACCGCAAGAGTGAGAACTGTGCATACCGCTCCGCTTATCCACGGAGCCACGCCGAACGAGTTGTGAAGAGCGATGGCTATGGTGTTGGACTGAACCGAATTGAACGCCAGCCCGAAGGTCAGGATTATGAGTATGGCAAACAGCGTGGCGAAACCACGGCTTTTAAGGCCTTTCAGAATATAATATGCAGGCCCACCCCGATATGAATGGTCGCCTCTCACCTTGAAAAGCTGTGCGAGCGTCGACTCGACGAAAGCGTTGGCTGATCCTATTATCGCCACCACCCACATCCAGAACACGGCTCCGGGACCGCCCACGGCTATGGCTATCGCTACACCTGCAATGTTTCCGGTACCCACCCGACTCGCCAGCGAAACCATGAAAGCCTGAAACGAGCTTATTGAACGTGACGGCGGAAGCGATCGGTCGGCAGCGTCGTCATGTCTGTGCCCCGATGCAAACAGCAGCCGGAGCATCTCCCAGATCATTCTGAACTGTGTGCCGCCGAGTCTTACAGTGAAATAAATACCCCCGCACAACAGCACGGCAATCAGTATCCAGGTCCAGAGGAAGTCATTTATGGCGTTAAGAAAATCCATAGGTCATATCACGTTTTTATTACAAGCGTAAATATAACGTTTTTCACGCTCATAAATGACTCCGTCCACCTATAAAATCGACCTGCTGACCATCAGAGAGTATTATCGGCGCAGAAATGCGGTGAAACCTATCAGCACCATGCAGAGAGGGAGCACGCCCAGACCGGCTGTCAGACCGAAGCTGTCGGAAATCAGGCCCATCACCGGAGGAATAAGCGCTCCACCGGCCACGCCGATAATCATCAGTGCCGACACTTCATTGGCGGCCTCGGGCTTGCGTTCGAGAGCAAAAGCGAATACAACAGAGAACACATTGGCACATGCGAGCCCCACAAGCACCACTCCCCCGCAGAGAATCCAGAGCGAGTTGCCCGTCATCAGCAACGCAAAAGCCACGAGCGACAACAGCACACTGACTTTCAGGAACACGCGTGACGCTATCCGCGTAAGAAGCAGAGCTCCTACAAATGTTCCGCCCATGCGGGAGGCGAAATACAGGCTCGTACCCAGTCCGGCTTCCGACAGCGGCAGTCCGGCACGGTTCATCAACAGCTGAGGTATTGTGGTGTTAAGACCCACATCCACACCCACTATGCAGACAATGGACAGAAAACACAACAGAAGGAATCCGTCGCCAAAGAGCTTAAGAGTGGAGCTGAACGAACTCTGCTCGTTTCCTCCCGAATCATTCTGAGGCACTGTGAGCCACATCCACAGGGCCGAAAGGAGCGTGACAAGTCCGAGTGCCGGGAATACCAGCTTCCAGTCCATGAACACTGAAGCAGCCACTCCTGCGGCCACCGGGCCGAGAAGCGAGGAAGCAGCCTTTATAAACTGGCCCCATGTGAGCACACTGCTGATGCGGTCTTGCGCCACCACACTTGCCGCCATGGGATTCAGGGCCACCTGAAGCACGGTATTGCCTATGCCGAGCATAGCGAAAGATAGAAGCATGATGCCGTAGCTGTATGCCACCATGGGCATAACCATGGCGGCTACCGTAAGAATCATGCCCGCCAAGACGGTATTGCGCCGTCCGAGCTTGCCCATGAGCAAGCCTGTGGGGATTGAGAACAACGCGAACCACACGAACACCATCATCGGCAGAAGATTCGCCACCGAGTCAGAGAGCCCGAAATCACTCTTTACATAATTTGTTGAGATACCCACCAGATCCACGAATCCCATTACAAAGAATCCGCAGAGAATCGGAAATATTACTTTTGAGCTTTTCATTTTCACAGATTTTCTATATGAATATTCTCCTTAGAGTTGTTTTTCGTAACAATCTCAAATTTGCCGCCGGGATAATAATCCGGGTTGAGTTTTATGGTAATCTTATCGAAAACCGGGCTGCCTATGGCAAACGAGGGCTCCTTGCCGGTAAGACCGGCTACGTCAAACAGGCCCATCGAACCCATCTCATACCATGCTCCGAGCTGTCCCTGGTCCTCGTCCTGGCCGTAGCCATAACCGTGAATGCCATCGCTGCCGTAGAACTCGTCGAGAATGAGGCGTGTCCATTTGCGTGTGGGCGACGGACGTCCGGCGTCGCTGAACAGCCACGATATGTGCAGACACGGCTGGTTGCCGTGATTATACACAGTCTGCAGTCCGGCGAAGGCGTTGATGTTACGGCCTCCGCGGAATATATCCTTGCGTGAAACGGTGAAAATACTGTCGAGACGCTTCACAATCACATCTTTACCCACCTTTTCTATCAGCGCAGCGTTTCTGTCGCAGGACGCCTTGCCGACAAGTGCGGCGACGGCCATGAAAAAAATAACTGTACTCTTCATTTGTCAAGATGGTTTAATGCGTAAATATAAGCGCCCGCCGAAATAATGCGGCTTGTATTATAGTCGGAAATGAGTATGCCCGAGCGTTTGCACGAATCATACACCACCGATTCGTCAGTTCCTGGAATCCGCAGCAGTGTTTCCGCGCCTTCGGCAAAACCGGCGAAAGCGTTTTCGTCATTCAGGTCACAGACACTCATCTGCAGGCGCGGGAAATGGCGCCCGTCGACCATCGAGAGTTCCGAACGCAGCTCTGACAGAAGCGCAGGCATGAAATATTTTCTGGCACCCGCGATTCCACCGCCTATCACTATCAGGCCGTCTACCACAGTCAGCATGGCCGCAAGTGCATCGCCTGCAGCGTGTCCAAGGCATTCAAACGAGTAGATTGCTGCCTTCCTGTCGCCCTCGGCGTGGCCTTCGGCTATTTTGAAAATATCGTAGGGCGTAAGGTCGCGATCGTCGTCCGACTTCTCGGCATAGTAACGTTTCACGGCCCTGATGCTTACACTCTCCTCGACAATAAGGGAGGGAGAATATTTGTTGCGGAAACACCAGATATCACCGCCGCAGTCATTGTCACCACGAAGCAGAGTTCCATCCACCACCACTCCGGCTCCAAATCCGGTACCGAGCGTCACGCCTATAAGATTATGGAAACGCTTGGAGCTTCCCGCTTCATCAAGGCGCCGGTTGATATCCGGAAGAGATCCGTACATGGCTTCGCCGTAGGCAAACAGATTGCCATCGTTGTTTATAAACACCGGCAGACCGAACTTACGGCTCAGGTAGGGACCCAGAGCCACTCCGCCCCTGAATGAGGGGAAATTGGGAAGGTCGCCTATTATTCCGTTGCGGTAATCAGCGGGCCCGGGAAAAGCGAAACTTATCGCCACAGGCGGTATATCTGTCTGCGAGGATATGTGACGCATGCCCTCCACTATGTTGCTCAGACATTTTTCAAGATCATGAGCTTCGGTAGGCAGATGGAAAGCCTCACCTACCCGCTCGCATCCTTTCATCGCCGAGAAAACGAGGTTCGTTCCTCCGGCATCAAGCGTAAGCACCACCCTGGGGTCGTTCTTGTATAGATTCATGGTATTTGTCTAATGACTGGTTATCGTTACAAAGTTAATCAATTAATTACGGAAACGCACGGATGCTTTTATGGTGCCGCATTCTTTCCCTTCCGATGCACCGTAAGGGCGGATGGTGTAGTCGCCCACCGATGCGGGAATTATGAAAGTCTCGGCATAATGCACCACAAACGGCTCAAACTCCCCCGAGGGACTTTCAATCACAGCCTCGTCGCCCTCCACAAGATTGAGAACGTTGACTCCGCCTCAGGTATTGAGCGTGACCGGTTTGGTGAACCAGTGGCGCCGCGTCTCTATAAATTCGTTTTCATGAAGGCCGGTGCGTTCCTCGCGCCATCCGTCACCCTCTGACACGGGCTCCACGCGGTTCACCAGATTCTCTTTCACCCATCCGGTGGTGCGCTCCCATTGTATCACATTCTTGCCATGACCTATATTGATAGGACGTGGAAGGCCGTCGAGACCCATTCTGCCCCAGTCCCACATCTTGAAAGTGAATATGCTGGGGGTGGCACTTATTTCAAGCACCATGGCACCGGCTCCCGAACAGTGCACTGTACCGGCCGGAATAAGGAAATGGTCATGCTTCTTAGCCGGCCACTGGTTCACGTAACGTGTGGTGTCAAACATCTCGCCTGTGGCCTGCGAATGCTCGAGGGCAGCTATCATCTCTGCGGGATTTATATTCTCGCGCAGGCCGAGAAACACGGTGGCGCCTTCCGGTTCGGCATCGAGCAGGTAATAGCTCTCGTCCTGGGTATAGTATATTCCGAAAGTATCGCGTATATACTGCGTGGTGGGATGCACCTGCAGGCTCAGGTTTCCGCCATCCATAGTGTCAAGGAAATCGAAGCGAATGGGGAAATCCTGACCGAAACGCGCCTCGACTGGCGCGCCTAAAAGCTCGCGGGTGCGGTAAAACACGAGGTCGTTGGCCGGAAGCTCGAAGAGTTGGCCTTTGATACGCAGCAGCAGGCTGTTTTCTTCCGGCACGCAGTCAAAGCACCAGCCGTAGTTATCAGGTTCGGGATCGAGGCCGCACACCTTTTTCATCCACTGCCCTCCCCATGGTGCGGGGTCGAAAAAAGGCACCACACGGAAAGGCTTGCGGGCCGTCTTGGCGAGGCCTGCCAGCACAGTGGCCGAGTCGGTCATTTTGGGATTTAACGCCTCATTTGTGTCAAGCCAGTAATCCACGCGCTCCATGAGCGTCTTTTTCAGATTGTCGCATACAATCCAGTCTACGAAATATCCACGCTTGTAATGCAGCGAAGCCGCCTCGGCCGCATTGCTTACGCCCAGACCGCATATCTCCTTGCGGCGTGAACGCTGCTGGATTTCCCAGCGGGCCATGTCGGCATAAACAAGCACACTATCTTCGGGAGCCAGCCTTGAGGCGCCGGGGCCTATGATTATCGAAAGCCCCCGGTTTTCTGAGATTTCATTTTTGGCTGAAGCCAGTTTCTCCGGGACAAGAAAGTCGTCGATGCTGAAATTGGCACGGTGACCGAAGAGATGGTCGTCGGTTAGCCAGGGACGTGTCATCGCCTCTATCTCAGCTTCATCGCGCATCAGGTCGTGGGTGTCTGTCAGAAGAGAGTGAGGTATCTGCCCGAGGGCTTCCTTCACATCATCCGTATATACGCCCTGATAGCATTCGACCACAATAGCCTTGCGCGATTCCGACGCATGTCCAAGTTCTCCACATATTGCTTCCCATCCGGTCCACAGAGGTCCTTCGACCTCCGTGGCAGGATATCTGTCGTAATTCGGTTTTCTCATTTCTTATCAGATTTGTTGGCCTCTGCCCAGTCACGGAGCATTTTGATTGCCACGGTAAGTACACCGGCCGAGCCTTTGAACTTGCCTGAGCCGCTGGGCACACCGCCCTGGCCATACCATTCATAAAATCCATTGTTCTTCACCACACGCTCAAGCATGGGTTGTATCTCGTCGTAAGCCTCTTCCACAAAGCCGTTGGCCACAAGCTGCTGTATCATTCTTCCGCCGAACCATGTCCAGTCGCCGCCGTTCTGATAGACATAAGGTGTGGCCATTCCCCCGGTGAAGAAGCCCTCGGGATAGGTGGGATAGATAGTCAGACCGATCGACGGCATTCCCGACAGCTTCACGTTCTCAAGCATCTGCTTGTTGACGGTGGCAATCTCTTCTGGTTCGAGAAGCCCGGCCTCAATGGCTATCGCGGTTCCACCATGATAATGCATCTTAGATTCATCGAAATCCGCCGGCAGTGGCGAGGGGTCTATATGGATATGGGGCACGATTTTCTGATTGGCCTCATCCCAGAGATGACGGCGTGTGCGCACCGCTATGCTGTCGCGCAGCTCCTTGTAGTTCTCGATACCCGGCATGGACGGATTCGATTTCGCCAGACGGTCAAGCGCTATTACCAGCATTGCATTGTCGTAGGCGTCAATTGTGCGGGTGGAATTTTCAGTGAAGTCCACCACATTGGTGGAATCGGGCTGAACGTCGCCCCAGTCGGCCGTGAACGCGCCGTAAAGAAGTCCGTAATCTTTATTGAAACGCTCTCGCATGAGATACGAAATCATATCATCGATATGGACGTTGACTGTCTTTCCGGCCACAGTGTCGGTAAACACAGCTGTGTCGCCGGTCTTGTCAACATACTTGCAGAGAGCCTGAATCCACGATGTCTCCTGGTCGGTCTCCACCGTGTTCTTGAAGCCCACATGCTTGTCATCGTAAGTAGAGCGGAACACCTGGTCGTCGCCCCAGGTGAAATCCTCGTTTACCACGTAACCGTCAACAATCTCGCCGTTGGGCTGCTGCAGACGCAGGAATATCATGAGGGCCTCGCGTATGTCCGCCGGATTGTTGACCTCGCAGGCCGTCTCCACAAATGTATTGAGATCGCGTGCCCATACCTGGGAATAGCCGCTACCGGCGTTAAAACTGCCTTTCAGAATCTCGCGCGCCATGGAATCTACCTGCGCCATCGTTGTGTCGGAGAGAATACGGTCGGCAAGCTGTGCGTTTTTAACTGCTTCTGTTTTATTACCACTGGAACAGCCGGTGGAAAGTGCGGCGACAGCAAGAGCCGCCGAAATCAGACTGAGGATTTTCATGGGAATCTGTTTATATTTTGAATTCTGCGGCAAAGTTATTGCAAAAAACTCTGAAAAGATATGTAACTTTGTAGCTAATCAATTGGACTATCTTATGGCGATTCAAATTAAGGAAGGCTTCAAGGGTCAAAAGCTGGCATCTCTTCCGCCTAATATAGTTACGGAGTTTGCCGAAGACCCCCTTATCTCGGGACTTTATGTAAGGAAAATAGGTTTTTTCCCAAGAGTGAAATACCACACCGTGGTAAAGCCGATGGGAGTAAATTACTGCATGCTGATATTCTGCACGGAAGGCTGCGGGTGGTATGAGATAGGCAACAAACGATATGAAGTGAGCCCAAATTCCTATTTCACGCTGCCTCCTGACGAGCCTTATTCGTTCGGTGCCGATCCGGAAACTCCATGGAGCATCTACTGGGTTCACTTCGAGGGTACGCTTGCCCGGCGGTTTCTTCTCGATACTCCCGGCCCGGTCCGTATCCAGATGCAGCAAAACTCCCGTATTGACCGTCGAGGCGATATGTTTGATGAAGTCTACCGCAATTTTTCACGCGGATATATCAAGGACTACATGATAAGCTCATGCATGCACCTGTATCCTCTTCTTGCGTCATTCCGCTGGCCCGACCAATTCTGTTACGAGCGTTACGAACAGCAGGACTCTATCCCCACGCTTTCACAGCGCGCCATCCAGTTCATGCAGGAATGCACCCGCCAGAATCTCACCCTTGAAATAATCGCGCGGCATTTCAATTACTCGCCCTCGCATTTTTCTTCTCTTTTCCGCCAGCAGACAGGAATGTCGCCCATCGACTGCTTTCTGAGGATAAAAATGCAGAAAGCCTGCATGTATCTCGAGCTTTCAAAGCTTAAAATCAACGAAATCTCGTCGATACTCAGTTTCAGCGATTCCGCATACTTCACACGTATATTCACTAAAATAATCGGGGTCTCCCCCACAGTTTACAGACGTCGCGAAAGCATTTCTTGATTGCGGCCTCACACCATTCAACTTCAAAAAACATGAATACCTCACCCGATGCCTGCCAGGCTCCCGCAACCAAAAGCCATATAGGCTGGATTGATTCATTAAGAGTGCTTGCCTGCTTTATGGTCGTGTTCAGCCATTGCTGCGACGGTTTTGTGGCTCAGTTCGACGCCGACCGCGCATCGTTCCTCACCGGCAGCATGCTCGGAAGCCTCATGCGCTCCTGCGTTCCGCTGTTTGTGATGATTACGGGCGTCCTTCTCCTGCCTCTGCCACAATCCTCCACCCTCGCCGATTTCTACCGCCGCAGAGTGGGCCGCATCATTCCGCCGCTTGTATTCTGGTCACTCGCCCTCCCGCCCCTCGCCTATCTCTACTTCACCGGATTCGGAAGCCATTCTGTCAATCCCTCGGTTGACCTCTCGGCTTACACCCCTGAAGGTTTGACCAACCGCCTCTGGACCTGGGTGCTCAACTTCAATTTCGACACCACCCCGCTATGGTACCTCTATATGCTGCTGGGACTTTATCTGATAATGCCCGTAATAGGCCCCTGGCTCGCATCGGCTTCCCGTAGCGACATGCTCACCGTGATTAAAGTCTGGGGCATCACCCTGATTGTCCCGTATATCAAACTTTTTGCGCCCGCCACCGGTTACCTCGGCAATTATGGCAATATGGACATACTCGGAGGGTGCGACTGGAACGCATTCTCCACCTTCTATTATGTATCGGGATTCATCGGATATCTGGTTCTCGCCGTATATCTCAAGCGCTTTCCGCTCCAATGGTCGTCGACGAAATTTTTCGGCATCATGGCTCCCCTCTTCATTCTCGGTTATGCCATTACCGCGGGTGGCTACGTATGGCTGCAGGAGCGTTATCCCGGCGACTATGCTTACCTGGAGATAATCTGGTATTTCTGCGGCATCAATGTATTCATGATGACCATGCCTATGTTTGTGGCTTTTCAGCGCCTCGCTCCTCGTGGAGGAAAATTCCTCTCCAGCCTGGCCTCGCTCACATTCGGCATCTACCTCTGTCACTTCTTTTTCGTCATGGTGGCCTACGACCTCTTTGACATTCCCGGGCTGCCCTACGCGGTGCGTATCGTAGCCATGGCCGTATGCGTATTCTCGGCAGCGGCCCTTCTCACCTGGGTATTGCGCCTTTTCCGCCTCACCTCTCCGCTGGTGAGCTGAACGCGCACAAGGAAGCATAAGGAAGCGGCTGTTTATCAATTTTTATGTTGGCAGTTAGCCGCTCTGTGCGTATCTTTGTAAATCATATCACTAATACCGAATAATACAGTAATAATACACTTTCTAATGCCAAATCTCCGGAATCTGATTTTATCCGGCATCCTTCTCGGAACCGCCGGCCTCAGCGCCTCCGCTGAATCCGTTGACTACACCAAGTGGGTCAACCCTTTCATAGGCACCACTAACTTCGGCACCACCAATCCCGGCGCCGTTGTGCCTAACGGACTCATGTCCGTAACTCCTTTCAACGTAATGGGATCGGACACCAACGTCTATGACAAGGACGCCCGCTGGTGGTCGACTCCCTATGAGTTCCACAACAAATTTTTCACCGGTTTCGCCCATGTGAATCTTTCGGGTGTGGGATGCCCCGACCTCGGCTCGCTCCTTACCATAGCCACCACAGGCGACCTCGAGCCTGACTATAAGAAATACGGCTCCGCCTACGAGAAAGAGACCGCCGTTCCCGGCTACTACTCAAACCGTCTTACTAAATATGATGTCACCACGGAAGTTACCGCCACCGACCGCACCTCGGCCGAACGCTACACCTTCCCCGGCGGCAAGAGCAACATCCTTATAAATCTCGGCCAGGGCCTTACAAACGAATCGGGCGCCACAGTGCGTCGTGTCTCCGACACTGAGATTGAAGGCTCCAAACTCCTGGGAACCTTCTGCTATAATCCCCAGAAAGTGTTCAGCATCTATTTCGTGATGCGCGTAAGCAAAAAGCCCGATGCCTCTGGCTACTGGAAGATGCAGCCCAAGATGGACGGCGTGGAAGCCCAGTGGACACCCGATAACGGCACCTACAAGATATACCGCGAATATGGCCGCGACCTCTCCGGCGACGACATCGGCTACTGGTTCACCTACAACGACCTCAAGCCCGGCGAACAGGTAGAGGTGCGCATGGGGGTATCGTTCGTATCCATCAAAAACGCCCGCGAAAACCTCGAAAAAGAGCAGCTCGGCCTTACCTTCGACGACATGCGCAAGAACGCCCACGACCGGTGGAATGCCGACCTCGGCCGCATCCGCGTGACCGGCGGAACCGACGACCAGAAAAAGGTGTTCTACACCGGTCTCTACCATGCTCTGCTGCAGCCGGCCGTGCTCTCCGACGTCAACGGTGAATATCCCCTGATGGAAAGCTTCGGCGAGGGAAAAGTGCCTGCAGGCCACAACCGCTACACCATTTTCTCGCTCTGGGACACCTACCGCAATCTTCACCAGCTTATGACACTCGTGTATCCCGAGCGCCAGACGGATATGCTCCAGTCTATGGTCAACATGTATAAGGAAGGCGGATGGCTTCCGAAATGGGAGCTATTCGGACGTGAGACCTACACCATGGAAGGCGACCCCGCCATTCCGGTGATTGTCGACTCCTGGCGCAAGGGCCTCCGCGACTTCGACATCGATGCCGCCTACGAGGCAATGAAGAAATCGGCCACAACCGAGGGCTCCAAAAACCCCATGCGTCCCGATATCGACCCCTATATTGAAAAAGGCTATGTGCCTCTGAACTTCTTCCATGCCGACGATTCTGGCGACAACTCCGTGAGCCACGCTCTGGAATATTACGTGGCCGATGCCGCTCTCGCATGGCTTGCCGAGCAGCGCGGCGATGTAGAATTCGCCAAGGAACTCCGCAAACGTACCGCCGGCTATAAGAACTATTACTCCAAGGAGAGCGGAACACTTCGCCCCATCAACCCCGACGGCACATTCCTCACTCCCTTCAATCCCCGTCAGGGCGAGAACTTCGAACCGGTGCCCGGCTTCCACGAGGGTTCGGCCTGGAACTACTCGTTCTTCGTGCCCCACGATGTGGAAGGTCTCATAAAGATCAACGGCGGCAACAAGAAGTTCACCGAAAAGCTCCAGAAGGTATTTGATGACAATCTCTACGATCCCGCCAACGAACCTAACATCGCATATCCTTACCTCTTCTCACGCGTGAAAGGCGAGGAATGGCGCACACAGAAAGAGGTGAACCGTCTGCTTTCAAAATATTTCACCAATAATCCTGACGGTATTCCCGGAAACGACGACACCGGCACAATGTCAACCTGGGCTGTGATGTCGATGATGGGCTTCTATCCCGACTGTCCCGGCGAACCTTTCTACACTCTCACATCTCCGGTGTTTGACCGCGTGGAAATCGACACCCCCGAAAAGACCCTTGTAATCGAGGCCGACCGCACCGCTCCCGGCGACATCTTCATCCAGCAGATGCAGCTCGGCGGCAAACCCCTCAAAAACTACCGCATAAGCCACGACGACCTCATGAAGGCAGGCAATCTGAAATTCAAATTATCAAATCAACCTAAAAAATAAATGATGAAATCATCACTTCTTTTACTGCCTGCGTCGCTGCTTATGCTTGCCGCAGGATGTAAAACAGATAAGTCCACAACATCTGAGGCTGTCCCCGATTATGCCTCTCTGGTCAACGTAAGGACCGGAAGCGGAGGCCACGGCCACGTCTTTGTAGGTGCGGCCGTACCATTCGGAATGGTTCATGTGGGTCCCACCAGCATCCCTCAGCAGTGGGACTGGTGCAGCGGCTACCATTCGTCTGACTCCACCGTGATAGGATTCTCCCACACCCATCTTGAGGGCACAGGAATAGGCGACCTTTTCGACGTGACGATAATGCCGGTGACCGGAAATGTCACCTACAGCCGAGGCGTGGAAGACAAACCCGGTTCGGGTCTGTGGAGCTATGCCGACCGCTCCAAGGAGATAGCCCAGCCCGGATATTACCGCGTTCCCCTCACCCGCTACGGCATCGATGCCGAAATGACCGCAACCAACCGCGTGGGTCTGCACCGCTACACATTCCCGGCATCCGACAGCGCCGCCATTGTGTTCGACCTTCAGAACGGCGGCTGCTGGGACCGTCCTACCGAGACCTCCATGCAGGCCGAAGGCAACAACCGCATAGTAGGCTCCCGCTATTCCTCCGGATGGGCCAAGAACCAGAAGGTTTACTTTGTGGCCGAATTCTCGAAGCCATTCGATTCGTTTGAGACCACTGGCCCCGATAATCTCTTTGGCCGCGCCTCGTTCAAGACCGATTCGGCCGAACAGGTGCTCGTGAAGGTAGCTCTTTCACCGGTTTCCATCGAAGGAGCCAAAGCCAACCTTGATGCCGAGCTTCCGGGCTGGGACTTCGAGGCTACAAAAGCGCAGGCCCGTCAGAACTGGAACACCGAACTCGCCCGCATAAAAGCCCAGGCTTCCGACTCCACGGACCTCAGAAAGTTCTATACTTCACTCTACCGCACCATGATTGTCCCCGCCACGTTCAGCGACGTTGACGGAAAATACCGTGGTGCCGACGACGCCGTGCACCAGACTGCCAACGGCCGCAACGTCTACACCATCTATTCTCTGTGGGACACTTACCGCGCTGAAATGCCCCTTCTCTCCTTCTTCCAGCCCGAGCGCAACGCCGAGATGATCAACAACATGATTGACATAGCCGACGAGCAGGGACGCCTGCCGGTATGGCATCTGTGGGGCAACGAGACAGACTGCATGGTGGGCAACCCCGGCATAATCCCCGTGGCCGACGCCATTGTGAAGAAAGTGCCCGGTGTCGACGCCGACCGCGCCTTCCAGGCTATGCTCAAGACAGCCGCCGACACAGCCCGCGGTGGCGCGCTCCGCGATAAATACGGTTTCATTCCCTCCGACAAGATGAATGAATCCATCGCCTTCGATATGGAATATGCCATTGCCGACGGTGCGATTGCCAACGCCGCCAAAGCTCTCGGTGATTCAGTCAACTATGCTAAATTCACCGACCGCTCGCATTCCTACCGCAACTACTTCGACCCAACCACCGGTTTTGTCCGCGGCAAGATGACCGACGGCTCCATACGTACTCCTTTTGACCCCAACGCCACCACCCACCGCATGGACGACTACTGCGAGGGCAACGCATGGCAATACACCTGGCTCGTGCCTCAGGATCTCGACGGACTGGTAGAGCTCTTCGGCGGAAAAGAAAAGACACTGGAAAAACTCGACCTGCTTTTCAATACGTCAAGCGAGCTGACCGGCGACAACGCTTCACCCGACATCACCGGCCTCATCGGCCAATATGTCCATGGTAACGAACCCTCCCACCATATCATCTACTTCTATACCATGCTCGGAGATAACCGCAAGGCAGCCGACCGTATCCGCCAGGTGATGAAACAATTCTATACTCTGGAAGATGACGGTTACGCAGGAAATGCCGATGCCGGACAGATGTCGTCATGGTACGTGCTCTCAGCTCTCGGATTCTATCAGGTTGAGCCTGCGAGCGGCCGCTACTGGTTCGGATCGCCCGTGCTGGATGAAGCCGTAATCGAAGTTCCCGGAGGACAGTTCACTGTCATAGCCCACAACAACTCCGATACCAACCGCTATATCAAAAGCGTGAAACTCAACGGCGAGCCTTACGACAAGATGTACATAGACTATGCCGACATTATGAACGGCGGCACTCTCGAATTCGAGATGGGCAACTGATCATAACGGATAACCCCGATAACAAGGCGGTGTGTCAGGAAATCATTCCGACACACCGCCTGATTTTTTTCTGATTGCCGAGAGAAGCTATCTCTTGGAAACTACAATCTGAACGGAATAGGGAGAAGGCAATAAACCGCCACCTTATTCCCGCCTATATTTCCGGGCTCCCAGCGGGGCATATTCTGGATTACCCTCATGGCCTCGCGGTCAAGACTTTCGTCGACACCGCGCACCACTTCCACATTCGTGATCTTTCCGTCAGGCTCCACTATAAAGCTGCAGAGCACACGTCCTTCAATAGCGTTTTCGTAAGCCGAACGCGGATAGCGTCGCTCATTGTTGATGAACTGTATCATGGCTCCTTCTCCACCGGGGAAACGCGGTTGTTCATCCACCGATTCCGGAAGATATGCGGAGGTCTCCTGTATACTCACAGTCATGCGCGACTGGCTCCTATAGTAAATGACGCGATTCTGGGCAGTGGCCGAAATCATGTAGCCCGATCCGGCAAAAAGCGCCGGCATCAGCAATCTGCATAATACAGCATGTCTGGTGGTCATTTTTCGACTGGTTTATTAAATATTCATTAAGGACATCCTGTCCTTTACTTTTATTTAGAGACAAATTTAGTTCCTTGCGGAATAAATTTCAAACTACGCAATATATTTTTGCTCTTGATTACTTTTGTTTAGTGTTTGTTGACAATTTTTTGCCATAAGGATTACTCCATTATGTTAAAAAGATAGGTTAATCGCATAATATATGGCTCAAGGTCGCCGTTTAAGTTAAAAGAAGGGCCCATTATATCGGCCCCGGACATTATTCAGCAATGAAATTTCAGGCCATATTCCTCGCGGCTTTCTCGGTAGTGATAGCGTCAGCGCCCGTTGAAGCACGCGATAACTCGGAAGACTCCTACGGATTCCTCAACATCCCGTCGTCTGCCCGTGCCTACGGACTCGGCGGCATAAACATATCCGATATCTGCTCCGACATAAATTATGTGGATCAGAATCCGGCGTTGCTCGGCCCGGAATTCGGCACACAGGTCGGCTTCAACTACATGAGATATATCGCCTCATCGAATTTCGCAGGCGTGAAATTCGGCAAAGGCGCGGGAGAGCATTCGGCGTGGGGTGTCGGATTGCAATACTGGGGGTACGGCTCTATCGAGAGCACCGACGAAAACGGCAACACACTTGGCGATTTCTCACCTAAAGACATAGCCGTTTCCGGCACTTATTCCCGCGACATCACCGATTACTGGCGCGGAGGCGCTACCCTGAGGATGATCTACAGTTCCTATGACTCCTATACCGCAGTAGCGCTGGCCACCGATCTTGGCGTGAACTATTACGACCCCGAACGCGACCTGTCGTTCTCTGTGGTCGTGGCCAACCTCGGAGGCCAGGTGAAACGTTTCGATGAGACATACCACCGCCTTCCATTCGACATCCGTGCGGGCTGGACACAGTCGTTCGGCACATTCCCCGTGCGCTTTTCTGTCACGGCTTGGAATCTCACCAAATGGCATCTTCCCTACTACGATGAAGGCGACGGCTCGGAAAGCGATCCCGGGAAAATGGTGGATTCTTTCGGCTCCAACCTTTTGAGACACCTTGTATTCGCGGCCGATTTTATCCCCTCGGAGAGGTTCTACCTCGGCATAGGCTACAACTATAAGACACGCACCGACATGAGCTCCTATTCACGTTCCCTGCTGTCAGGAGTCTCTCTCGCCGCAGGCCTCCGCCTGAAGGCCTTCTCGCTCGGACTTGCGTTTGCACAGCCACACAAAAGCGCGTCAACATTCATGGTCAATATTTCCACCCGGCTTTCGGAACTGTTGTGACCCTCCCGGTGAGGGTTTTCCAACATTTATGCTTATTTTTGCAAAACAAAATGAGCATCAGAAATATGTCAGAAAACATCACTCCCATCACCATAGCCATCGACGGATATTCCTCGTCGGGTAAAAGCAGCATGGCGAAAAAACTCGCCAAAACCATAGGCTACCGTTATATCGACTCCGGAGCCATGTATCGTGCCGTGACCCTTTACGCAATGCGCCACGGAATGATTGCTCCGGACCATAGCGTTGACGCCGAAGCTCTTGCCAAAGCCCTTCCGGAAATCCATATTGATTTCAAAGTAGAAGGCGACGCACAGGCCACGCTTCTCAACGGCGAAAATGTGGAAAGCGAAATCCGCTCCATGCCGGTTTCCTCAAACGTATCGCCAGTGGCCGCAATCCCCGCAGTGCGACACGCTCTGGTAGAAATGCAGCAGAGCCTCGGACGCAGCAAAGGGATAGTGATGGACGGCCGCGACATCGGCACCACCGTTTTCCCCGACGCCGAGATGAAAGTGTTTGTCACCGCCTCGGCCCAGACCCGCGCGCAGCGCCGTCTCGCCGAGCTCATAGCCAAAGGCTCGCAGACCACATTCGAGGAGGTTCTGGCTAATGTGGTGGAACGCGACCATATCGACGAGACACGCGCCGAAAGCCCTCTCAGAAAGGCTCCAGATGCATTCCTGCTCGACAATTCAGAGATGACACCCGACATGCAGAACCGTGTGCTCCTCGACCTATATCACAGCACAGTATCCGGTCTGAGATGAAAAGCCGCGTTGAAATAGAAATCGATTCAGAATCGGGATTCTGCTTCGGCGTCACTTCCGCCATAAGAAAAGCGGAGGATACTCTGGCCGCCGATGGTTGCCTTTACTGCCTCGGCGACATCGTGCATAATTCCGACGAAGTGGAACGGCTACGCTCAAAAGGACTCGTCACAATCACCCACGACGACCTGGAGAAACTTCACGATGTCAAGGTGCTGCTCCGCGCACACGGAGAGCCCCCTTCCACCTACGAAATTGCCCGGCGTAACAATATCACCATCATCGATGCCACATGCCCCGTGGTCCTGCGCCTGCAGCGCAGCATAGCCAAAGCATACGCCTCGGGCCGGAAAATCGTAATCTACGGAAAGCCCGGCCACGCCGAAGTCAACGGCCTCGTGGGCCAGACCCGTGGTAACGCTACCGTGGTGGAGCATACTTCCGACCTTGACAACATTGACTTCACATCTCCTCTGGCTCTTTTCTCGCAGACCACAAAATCACAATCAGGATTCTCCGAGATGTGCGCCACCGCACGTTCTCGTGGCGAGGATGTGGAAACCCACGACACCATCTGCCGGTGGGTGGCCAACCGCGGCACTCACCTCAGTGACTTTGCCCGCACCCACGATGTTGTGGTTTTCGTGGCCGGAAGCAAAAGCAGCAACGGCAAAGTCCTTTTCGGTCGTTGCCGGGAAGCAAACGTCGCTACATTCGCCGTGGAAAACGCCTCGCAGCTCCGTCCCGAATGGTTCAGCAGAGCGGGGAAAGTGGGAATCTGCGGCGCAACATCCACCCCCCGCTGGCTCATGGAGGAAGTGCAGGAAGCTATCGATTCAATGGTTAACCGCGATCCGCAGTAGTCCATGGACAATTTCGTTGCCATTGATGTGGAGACGGCCAATGCCGAGCCTACGAGCATCTGTGCCGTAGGAGCCGTAAAAGTGATGGACGGCAGCATTGTCGACCGTTTCTACACCCTTGTGCGTCCTTATCCCAACTATTACTTCCGGCATTTCACGGAAAATATCCACGGCATAGGCCGCTCCGACACCGATACCCAGTCAACTTTCGACGTAATACTTCCCGACCTCAAGCTTTTTATCGGCCGACTTCCCCTTGTGGCCCATAATGCCATGTTCGACCGCGGTTGCCTGCGAAAGACCGCCGCTTATTACGGCATGGATCTACCCGATGTCGCCTGGCACTGCACCCTACGTCAGGCAAAATACACCCTCCCGCGCGCACTCGTGGGCTCATACAGTCTTCCCAATCTCGCTGACTTCCTCGGCATACCGTTCAACAACCATCACAATGCCCTTGCCGATGCCGAAGCCTGTGCCAAAATCGCCATGACAATCTTATGAAACGTATCATACCCTCGCTGCTCCTCCTCACATTTATATGCGGATTCTCCTGCTCCGATCCAAAGGCAAAGAAAAACATAAGAAACTCACGCCACACCTTCACAGAACGCCCCGTATCACGCCGCGATTCCGCTGCTTTCTATCTTGGAAGAATGGATGCGGATTCACTGCGCCGACGCGCCTCATCCACCGACCTCATTCGCGACGAACTTCTCGAACTGCAGGCCCGTCGCCACAATATAAGGATAAGAGTGGGCGAAACCGCCTCCGATGCCTATGTGGCCGGAATACGCCAGCGCCTCTCAGAGCTGAACGACACCCTCGCCGACATAATTGAATAACTCTTCCTTCTCCTCCCGTTCCCATACTTTCCTTTCCCTCTATTTATCACCTCATTACATTTTTAATTGGCAAAAAATCCCGAAAACCTTTGCCCATTTGAAAAAATCTACATACCTTTGCACGCAGAAAAACAAACCACGGTTCCTTGGTCGAGTGGTTAGGCAACGGTCTGCAAAACCGTCTACAGCAGTTCGATTCTGCTAGGAACCTCCATCAAACCCAGAGTGCCTGAGCAATGCTCAGGCACTCATTTTTTACCTCCCCGTTCAGGCAACGTCCGCTCAGACGGCGGACAACAGGAATTTTTCTAACATATAGACAGCAACTCCGGCCAGGTAGCCTATCAGGGCGAGCCAGGAGAACTTGCGCAGGTACCATCCGAAGCTTATTTTCTCCAGACCCATGGCAATCACGCCAGCAGCAGAGCCGATTATGAGCATGCTGCCTCCCACGCCAGCACAGTAGCTGAGAAGCTCCCAGAATGCACCGTCCACTACGAAGTTGGCCTCGTAGCCTGTCGCTGCAACGTCGGCAATGGGATACATTCCCATCACTCCGGCTACCATGGGCACATTATCGATAATCGACGAGAGTATTCCCAGAAGCACATCGATTATATAAATATTATGCACCCATTTATCAAGGAACTCCGCCACTGCGCCGAGCAGACCTGTTGACTCAAGCACAGCGACAGCCATGAGAATACCGAGGAAAAAGAGTATCGAGGGCATGTCCACGCGTGCTATGACTTTAGGAATACGGTGTTCGCGGGCCTTATCCAGTTTTTTGGCGTTATAGAATATTTCGGTGAACGTCCATAGCACTCCGAGCACAAACAGTATGCCCACAAACGGAGGCAGATGGGTTATGGATTTGAACACGGGCACAAAAAGCAGACCACCTACGCCCAGGAAGAATATGGTGTTGCGCTCACCTTTGGTAATATCGCGGAGCGAGGATTCAGCTTTTTCACCCGGAGCAAGCACTCCGGTGAGTTTCCGCCCTATGAAGAATAGCGGAACCGCCATGGACACTATGCTTGGAAGAAGCACATAGCATATCAGCGTCTGTGCAGTCACATTGCCGTTTACCCACAGCATTATGGTGGTGATATCGCCGATAGGCGACCATGCGCCGCCGCTGTTGGCCGCGATCACTATCGCTCCGGCATACAGCCAACGCTCTTCCTTGACCGCTATGAGCTTGCGCAGAAGCATCAGCATCACGATGGTGGTGGTGAGATTGTCAAGCACGGCCGACATGAAAAATGTAGTGATACCCACAATCCACAGCAGCTCGCGTTTACGCCGGGTGGTTATGCGGTCGGTGATCACACGGAATCCCTCATGCACATCTATCAGCTCCACAATTGTCATAGCGCCGATCAGAAACAGCAGCGTCTGTGCTATATCGCCGAGATGCTCGAGAATATCCACTTTCAACACATACTGAAGCACCTGCTCGTGGAGGCTTTTCCCGGCAAGCGAAGGATGTGTTTCCAGAAAATATGCAAGTTTGTCGGGCGCAACATCGGGAACTATCGACTCGGAGCCCATGGCATACACAACCCACATCAGCATGCCCAGAAGTAATGCCGAGGCGGTTTTATCGACTTTCAGAGGGTGTTCAAGCGCTATGGCAAGGTATCCTATCACAAACAGAACAGATAGAGCTATCAACATGTTACGGACAAATTCAGAACAATGGTTAAACTTATGTTGAAAATAGATTCAAGAGTGTTTCAAAATTAAAGAAATTTTTCCATACTTATCACCCATTCCATGAATTTATACAAATTTTAACCAAAAAAATAGTGCGGCGCCCATAAGCGTCGCACTATTTTCTGAATATTTATCCGGAGATTGAAGCGGATTACTTCTTGAGAAGATGCTTCACGGCACCCTCAAGCTGGGCATCGCGACCATTCTCCACATCATCGGGATCATTGTAAATCAACACATCGGGATTGAGCTGCTGGTTTTCCAGCGGCTTGCCGTTACGGTCGAGCGAAGTCACCTGGGGTATACCGAACACGAGCGTGGGATCAATCTGGGTCTCCCACCACACAGCCGTCATGGTTCCGGGGATAGGTGCGCCTACCACGTCGCCGATCTTGAGTGTCTGATAAACGTAGGGAGTGCCGTGTGCATCGCTGTAGTTGCTCTCGTTTACGAGCATCACTGACGGTTTGGTCCACTGCGAGAACGGATCGGAACCGATATAACGGCCACGGGGCGAATAGCGCACATATTCCTTGCCGCTTAGCAGAAGGGCAATGTCGTTGTGGAGCCAGCCGCCGCCATTCCATCGTGTGTCCACAACCACGGCATCGCAGTTGCGGTATTTGCCGAGAAGCTTGCTGTAGACCTCGCGGAAAGAGGGAGAGTTCATGCCCTGGACATGTACGTAGCCCACGCGGCCGCCGGAAAGGCTGTCAACGTAATGTTCGTTACGCTCCACCCAACGGTCATAAAGGAGGCTCGACTGCGTTCCGGCTGAAATCGGCTTCACGTTGATATTGTCGGTGGTCTTGCCGTCGGCACGGGCTATGGTCAGACGTACTTTCTTTCCGGCTTTGCCGTCGAGAAGAGCATTGTAATCCTCACCGGCCTTCACGGGTGTGCCGTCGATAGCCTTGATTATATCGCCGGGCTTAACCGAAGCGCTCTTGTTGGCAAGCGGGCCGCGGGCTATCACTTCCTTCACCTTAAGGCCGTCGCCCTTGTAGGTATCGTCGTAGAAAGCGCCAAGAACCGCTGTCGACATAGCCGCGCCGCCTCCGCCGTAGCGTCCGCCGGTGTGGCTGGCATTGAGTTCACCGAGAATCTCGCTGAGCATTTCGGCGAAATCGTAGTTGTTGTTGATATGGGGCAGGAAACGCTCGTAGGCTTTTCCATACATTTCCCAGTCAACACCGTGAAGGTTCTTGTCGTAGAACTTATCCTTCACCTGCTTGAGCATGTGGTGATAGATATATTCACGCTCCTTGGAGGGATGGCGGTCATACTCGGCCTCGAATTCCACGCGGTCCTGCTTTCCGTCCTTGACGGAAACCTTGCTTATGCCGCGGCCCTGCACATAGAGGTTGTCGCCTTTGGCATCAGGCTCCAGACCTCCGGAGAGGCCCTTCACCAGCACCTTGGTCTCGCCTTTGCGCATATCGCGCACCATGAGGTTGTAGCTTCCGTCGGCCGAACCGGCTACGTAGTAGAGCTTCGAGCCGTCGTTGTTGAGCCAGTGGTCGCCTATGCCCGATATGGATGTGAGGCGGCGGGTGCGGAAATGGCGGTTGTCAAGGTCGAATTCCAGAGGCTTCACTTCATCCTCCTTTTTCTCTTTCACATCCTTTTTGCCATCTTTCTTACCATCCTTTTTGCTGTCCTTGCCTTCCTTGTCGGCATCGGCTTTCTTCTTGTCTTTTTCAGCTTCCTTGGCAAGAGCTGCTTCCTCTTCAGTGCGGTTGAACTCGTCCCATGCGTCGCCGTCGAGAGCCATCAGCACCACGTCGTTCTGCTCGCCCCACGAACCATGGCTGCGCATGCCGTAACGCGAAGTATTGTAAGTAATGGCGCGGCCGCCCAGGGCCCAGCGGGGATTGGAATCGCTGTAACCGCTTTCGGTAAGGTCAACAATCTTTGTGCCGTCGGCCTTCACGAGTGCTATGTCGGAATTGTTCCAGCCACCCGTGCCGATATAGTCGGTAAGGAACCAGCGGCTGTCGGGGCTCCAGGTGAAGCCTACGTCGCCATCCTGATAGCTGTAGTTGTATTTGCCGGGAAGAGCTGTGGTCACCTTCTTCGACTTGAGATCTATCACACGAAGCTCCGTGCGGTCCTCGAGGAAAGCCACCTTTTTGCCGTCGGGGCTGTAGTCGGGGCGCTGGGCTGTCTTGCCCTCGGCGCTCTTGTAAAGAGGTTTCTCTTCTATTTCAGTGGCATACACCATCGATTTTTCATCAGGATTCTTGATGGTGGCGGTGAAGAGCTGCCACAGACCGTCGCGCTCACTGTCGTAAACTATCGAGCGACCGTCGGGAGCGAAGTCCACCACGCGCTCCTGAGCCGGAGTGTTGGTGATGCGTTTGGTGGTCTTGTATTTTGTGGAGGTCACGTACACATCGCCACGGAGCACGAAGGCTATTTCAGATCCGTCGGGCGACGGCGACATATATGTGGCACCCGATGAGCGCAGCGAACGCTGGAGGTCGGCCGTATAGTCGTCGGCCACAATGTTCACGTTTACTTTTTTAGGCTGCTTGCCGGGAACGAGGGTATAGAGCTCGCCATCCCAGCTGAAAGCCATAGTTCCGTCGTTGGCACGGCTGAGGGAGCGCACAGGATGCTTGGTGAACTTGGTCAGAGCCTTGGCTCCGGTGCCGTCGGCATTGGATTCCCACACGTTCATCGTACCGTCCTTCTCGCTGATGTAGGCAATCTTGTCCTTGCCCACCCACACGGGACACTGGTCCTGACCGTTGAAGTCGGTGATTTTGGTGAATTTCTTGCCATCCTTTATCCAGATGTCGGCTGTGCCGCTTGAGCGCTCATGCTTGCGCAGAACATCCTCAAAGCCTTTGCGGTCCTGATAGACCACACGGCCGTCGGCAGCCACAGAGAGGGCCTTCATGGGAGTGGAGCTCCACAGATAATCGCGGCCACCCTTGGTGCTCACGGCATAAACCTGCTGCACGCTGGGGGGGACAATGGCTGTGGTTGAAGGCATGCGCGAGGTGGCAAAGAGCACTGTGTCGTCGTTGAGAAACGCCAGAGGAGTCTCGTTGCCTGAATTGGTGGTGAGGCGCTTTGCGGTGCCACCGGTGGCCGGCATCAGGAAAATATCCATCGACCCGTGCCGGGCGCTTGCAAAGGCTATCTGCTTGCCGTCGGGGCTCCACACCGGGTTGGTGTCGTGGGCCGCGTTGGTGGTAAGCTGACGGGCGGTGCCTCCCGCTACAGGCACAGTGTAGATATCGCCCTTATAGGTGAAAGCCAGAGTCTTTCCGTCGGGCGATATGGCCGGATTGCGGAGCCACAGCGGGGCTTCGGCTGCTGAAGCCGAAAGTGCTACTGCCAGAGCGGCCAGTGATAATGTCAGTTTCATTTTTTAGTTTATTGAATGATATGGTTTATTGATTTCTTGAACGGACACCGCATCTAAAAAACTTATCCCCGGCCTTGATGAGAGACCGGGGAAAGTGTGACGATGCTCCGGAATGAAAAAACGGAGTATTTACTGCTGTCCGCTAACCTGGGCTGCTCGGTCAATCTTGCTTATCAGACCCTGAAGAACTTTGCCCGGGCCGAGTTCCACGAATTCGGTGGCGCCGTCGGCAATCATGTTCTTTACAGTCTGGGTCCAGCGAACCGGAGCGGTAAGCTGTGCAATGAGGTTGCCTTTGATTTCAGCGGGGTCAGTGTGGGGAAGAGCGTCAACATTCTGATAAACGGGGCATACGGGAGCAGAGAAATTGGTGTGCTCTATTGCCTCGGCAAGCTCGGCGCGTGCAGGCTCCATGCAGGGCGAATGGAAAGCGCCGCCCACCTTGAGTTTGAGCGCACGTTTTGCGCCGGCCTCGAGAAGTTTTGCGCAAGCTGCGTCCACAGCCTCTATCTCGCCGGAAATCACTATCTGGCCGGGGCAGTTGTAGTTGGCGCATACCACCGTGCCGTCTACACCCTCGCAGATTTCTTCCACTTTCTCATCGGGGAGTGCGAGAACGGCTGCCATGGTCGAGGGCTTGAGCTCGCATGCTTTCTGCATGGCCTGGGCGCGGGCCGAAACCAGACGGAGGCCGTCTTCAAACGTAAGGGCGCCTGCTGCCACAAGAGCCGAGAATTCACCGAGTGAGTGTCCGGCTACCATATCGGGCTTGAATTCGTCGCCCATACATTTGGCGAGAATTACCGAATGGAGAAATATGGCGGGCTGTGTTACCTTGGTCTGTTTAAGTTCCTCGTCGGTGCCGGCAAACATTATGTCGGTGATTCGGAAACCGAGTATCTCGTTTGCTTTCTCAAAAAGTTCGTGAGCTGTGGGATTATTGTCATACAGATCTTTTCCCATGCCTATAAACTGTGCTCCCTGTCCGGGAAAAACGAATGCTTTCATAAGTTTTTTATATGATTGGTTATCGTAAACTTGCCTGTGCGCAGCAACATATACGCGCACGCGCCGCAAAATTACTGAAAAAATTCGATATTCCCAACCTTAGCAAGCATTCCCCACCGTTGGCGTCAAGCTATTTGAGCGGGCTGTGGGGGTGGCACTCGCTGCATTCGGGATGGGGATCATGGTCCAGGTCGCATCCGTAACGCACAAAATGACTGGCCGAATGGCATATTTCTATGTGCCCGTCCACGTTGATGTGGCGGTTGGCCATTGCGGCAATCTCTGTAATTTCGTGCGACACCAGCACAATTGTGGTAAACGACTTGATATGCTGCATAATGTGATAGAATCTATGTTCGAAACGCTTGTCGACGTAGCTCAACGGCTCATCGAGCACCAGCACTTCCGGACGTGAAATCAGCGCTCTTCCCAGCAACGCACGCTGAAGCTGGCCGCCCGACAGGCTGCCTATCGCCGAATCACGATGGTTCCCGAGGCCAGTGAGGTCGAGCATCTCAGCCATTCTTTTTCTGCCTTCTTCACATTTCGGACTGATATCGGTTCCCTCCAGCCCCATGGCTATCACCTGCTCCACCGTTATAGGGAAATGGTAATCGATCATATTTTTCTGCGGCAGATAGCTGAGACGTAGCGAAGAATGGCCGTTGCTGAAATACTCCACAGTTCCCCGGGTGGGTTTGAGCAACCGGAGCATGATGCGGAGCAAAGTGGTTTTGCCGCCCCCGTTCGGTCCGGTTATGGCTATGAAATCACCCTTGTTGACGGTGAGGTCAACATCCGAGAGCACTTTCCTGCGCCCCCAGCTCATCTCCACACCTGACAGCCGCACCAGCGGCACTCCTGTTAGATCTGTTTCGCTCATCTTGCTATCGTTATTTATCTATCGTAAAGAAAGGGCCTGGGCAATTTTCATCAGCTCATCAGGCCAGTCGTAGGCAAGCGTGTTGATGCTTACCTCCTTTCCGGCAAGCGCCTTTATTATCTGCCCCACGCGGCCGCTCCCGCTCTGGGGCTCGGTGAAGAACACCGTGGCACCGTCGGCGCGGCCATGGTCTATACCCCGCCTTATGGCCGATGCCGAAAGTTCTTTCCCCTCCCCGCCCAGAGCTATCTGTTCAAGGCCGTAGTCATGGGCGAAATAGCTCAGCGAGGGATGTTCCACCATGAAAGCCTGGCTGTTGTTCCGGGCCATTACGGCCTGAATGCGCGAGTCAAGCGAGTCAAGCGAAAGGTTGAGGGCACGGAGATTTTCCTTATACGCACCGGCCTGAGCGGAATCAATCTCGCAAAGAACACGGGCCATATTGGCGGCAACAATCTTCATGTTTGCCACCGATGTCCAGATATGGGGATCGGCATCACCCTCATCATCCGTAGTGCCGTCGTGATGGCCATGGGAACCATCGCAGTCGTGGGTTCCGTGCAGACGTGACACCCCTGCCGAAGAATCACTGAAACGCAGCCCGGGAGAGGCCTCAGCCAGTCTTTCGGCAAGAGACTCCTCGAAAGCCCCCGCGCCTATGGTGAAATACACCTCCGACTGAGCCGTGCGCACAAGCGTGCTCATAGCCGGATCGAAGTTTTCAGGGTCGGCGCCTTTTGACAGCACGGTGTTCACCTTCCATCCGGGGCCGGCTATGCGCTCAAGCAGATAACGCTGAGGCTCTATGCTCACCGAAAGCACGGGCACACCGGCCTGACGGCCTTTGCATCCTGACAGCAGGCATAGTCCTATAATTATCGTTAAAACTGCGGAGTACTTCATAATTAGGTAACGCGAAGTTACACAAAAAAGATTATTTTTGCCAAAACTAAGCTACACTCCACATTGTCAGTAAAGACATTCATATTATCATCAATCGCATTTCTTACGGCGGGAGCGGCTCATGGCGTGACGCCTGAAACGCCTGACTCTCTGCGCGTCAACCCTTTGAAGCCAGACTCTCTCTCAGCACCCCTCCTAACTCCTGCACGGCCCGAATATCCCGGAATCTCCACCCTTCCCACCCTTCACCAGCTCGACAGCCGATTCGTCGAGGAGATGAAAGAGCGGGCCGTAGCCCCGCTATTCTCCACCAAGGGCCTCTACGTACCAGTCCCCGGCCACGCTTCCATAGCAAGCCTCCCGGGCCTTGAAATAGCGGCTTCCGGAGGCTCCGAATCGCTCCCGGGCCTTGCCGGAATAGAACGCGGACGCCTTTCGGCAACCGCCGCCGTGGGTCCGCTCACCCTCTCTGCATGGGGCGGTGCCGAGAAATATGGCTATTTCGGAGGTCTGCAGACCATCTACGGTTTCGGGGGCTCCCTCACCTACCGCATCTCACCCCGCATGAGCCTTACAGCCTATGGCAGTTATTTCACCGCACCCCGGGGAATGAATCCCGCTATCGGAGGTATGATGTCTATGACCACACTCGGCGGATACGTGAGCTATGACCTTTCAGAACGCTGGGGAGTGAGCGTGGGGGCCGAAACCACCCGCTCCATCTTCGACGGGCGCTGGCACGCGCAGCCCATAGTTATGCCATACTATAAGGTGAACGAGAATGTGTCAATCGGAGCCAACATAGGCGGCATTGCCTACGGCCTCCTGCAGAACTATATCGACTCCCGCAACGCGCGCCGCCACCGCATGCCTGCGGCTCCGCCGCCACCCCGCCGCTGAGCAGCGCAAAAAAGCTTTTCGGGAGCAGGTTTTCATGCTTATTTTTTCGCATTATTTTTTCCATCGCGAGAATAATTAAACTATCTTTGCAATAGTTTATTCTACAATACCATCATCATGAAAACCAATCTAAGTTCACAAATCAAACTCGATCAGGTGCCTAAAAAATACTACGACCCTGAAACTGAGGTTGAACTTGCGGCCCTAACCCGCGAAGAGAATGTCTATACCCGCATCTTCGAGACTGCCAACGACGGCGGCAAATACCTGGCCGACTGCATAGTGCGCTATATCAAGCGCTACGTGGCCGAAAAAGGCAAATGCGTGCTCGCACTCGGTGCCGGCGTAAGCACCCACATTGTTTATGCCGAGCTCATCAAAATGCATAAGGAAGGAAAGGTAGACTTCAAAGACGTGATTGTTTACAACATCAGCGAGTTCTTCCCCCTGCTTCCCGACGGCCCCTCCACATTCAAACGCCTCAAGGAAGTATTCCTCGACCAGGTTGACATCAAGCCCGAGAATGTGCGTACATTCAATCCCGCGGTCACCAAGGAAAACATGTATGAATATTGCAAGGATTACGAGGATTCCATAGCTGCCGAAGGCGGTATCGACGTCACTGTATGTGAAATCGGCGCAATCGGTTCGCTGGCCTTCAACGAGCCCGGCAGCGCGGCCTCAAGCCTCTGCCGTCTGGTGCTCCTCGGCAGCGATGCCCGTCACAATATTTCCAGCGACTATAAGTGCGACACCATTCCCACCACAGCCATCACCCTTGGCATCGCCAATCTGCTCAGCGCTCAGCGCGTGCTCACAATGGCATGGGGCGAGAACAATGCCGCCATCATCAAGAAGACCGTAGAAGAACCCGCGTCCACCGCAGTTCCCGCATCGTTCCTGCAGGATCATCCCCATGCCAAGGTGGTTGTGGATCTTCCCGCCGCCGAGGATCTCACCCGCATCTCGCAGCCCTGGAAAGTAACCTCCTGCGAATGGAACGACAAGCTCATACGCCGCGCCATTGTATGGCTCTGCAACATGACCTCCAAGCCCATCCTCAAGCTCACCGACAAGGATTACAACGACTGGGGTCTCGGCGAACTTCTGGCTCTCTTCGGATCGGCCTATAACGTAAACATCAAAATCTTCAACGATCTCCAGCATACCATCACCGGATGGCCCGGCGGCAAGCCCAACGCCGACGATACCTATCGTCCCGAGCGCGCCAACCCCTATCCCAAACGTGTGATTGTGTTCTCGCCCCACCCCGACGACGACGTGATTTCCATGGGCGGTACTCTCAAACGCCTCGTTGACCAGAAGCACGACGTGCATGTGGCCTACGAAACCTCCGGCAACATCGCCGTGGGCGACGAGGACATGATGCGCTACTTCCTGATGATGGACAAGATTTCGCCTATGTTCAATTTCAACACCCCCGGATATGAAAAACTCTCCGAGGAAGTGCGCGATTTCGTGGCCGCCAAGAAGTCGGGCGACATGGACACCAAGGAAATCCGTGAAATCAAGACAATGATCCGCCAGGCCGAGGCTACTATCGCCTGCAACTATATCGGTGTAAAACCGCAGAACATCCACTTCCTGCGTCTCCCCTTCTACGAGACCGGAACAATCAAAAAAGGCGACCTTTCCGAAGCCGACATCGAGATTGTAAAGAAACTCCTCGAGGACGTGAAGCCCCACGAGATTTTCGTGGCCGGTGACCTTGCCGACCCCCACGGAACGCACCGCGTGTGCACCGATGCCGTTCTCGCCGCTCTCTATGAGCTCCGCGACGAAGAATGGATGAAGGACTGCCGTATATGGATGTATCGCGGCGCATGGGCAGAATGGGAAATCGACCATATTGAAATGGCAGTGCCCATCAGCCCCGAAGAACTCCGCTTCAAACGCAATTCCATCCTCAAGCATCAGAGCCAGATGGAGAATGCTCCCTTCCTTGGTGACGACGACCGTCTGTTCTGGCAGCGTGCCGAGGACCGCAACCGTGCCACCGCACAGCTCTACGAATCGCTCGGTCTCGCTTCCTACGAGGCTATGGAAGCCTTCGTGGAGTATCACCCCATCCACTGATAAGTGATAGGCCCCGGTGTCAAACCGGGTGCGTACCATACTGAAAAAAGACGCCGGAATATGATTTTCCGGCGTCTTTTTTTACCCTTTTCCAACCCCTGCCGCGCCAAATTTGTTATAAAGTCAGTTCTCCCGGGGCAACCCACTGTTGCCTTACCTTTATATTAACTTTTAAATGCAAAAACAATGACTTATAACGAAGCTGTAAACTCAAGCAAAGTAGTTCTCGTGGAATTCTATGCCACCTGGTGTCCTCACTGCCAGAAAATGATGCCTGTAGTTGAACAGGTCAAGGAATTGCTCAACGGCCGTGTGCCCGTGTTCCAGCTGGATATCGACCATAATTCTTCACTCGCCGACCAGGAAGGTGTGAAATCCGTGCCTACTTTCATTGTCTACAAAAACGGTAAGGCCGTATGGCATCACAGCGGAGAAATAGAAGCCGACAGTCTGCTCGGAAAAGCCGAAGCCGAGCTTTCCTGACACCACGTCCCGTCATAAGACAGAAGACTGACAAGAACAGGTTCTGAGAATATTTCGCGATATGGCCGATTCCGATATACTCAACGATTTTCTGGTGGAGCTCGAGGTGCCTCACACTCTAGGCTATACCGCCGCGCGTTACCGCGACATGCCTTTCAAGACACTCTTCGGCCTCTCCAAACTCCTTGACGAATATGGCGTGGCCAATGAAGGATTGTTCCTGGCCGACAAGAGCGAGCTTTCAAAGCTTTCGCCACCGTTTCTGGCACATACAGGCGCAGGGCTTGTAATCGTTACGGCAATAGACAGAGAAGGCCGTAACGTGGGCTATCTCACCCAGGGGGTGACAGAGACAATTCCTATGGACCGTTTTCTGAGGGCATTCGACGGGAACGTACTGTTGGCTTACCCCGAGCAGGGGCGTTCACATGAGCCGGAGTACTGCGTTCACCATCGCTCCGAGATTTTCTCTACTGCAAAGAAATGGGGCCTTGTAGCCGCCCTGCTGTTTATCTTCGGGTGCTTCTTCATCACCAGCCGCACGTGGAGTCATGTCTCCACAGTATTGCTGACTCTCTTTAATCTTGCCGGGCTTTTCTTCACCTATCTTCTGGTGCAGAAATCGTTCAATATCCACAACCCCACGGCCGACAGCGTATGCAAGGTACTGGAGGAAGGCGGCTGCGACAGTGTGCTCAAGACGTCAGCTTCAAGCTTCTTCGGCATTTTCAGCTGGAGCGAGGTAGGGTTCACTTATTTTTCGGTGAGTCTGGTATATCTGCTTGTCAGCCCCGGATGGATAGGCTATCTGGCGCTCTGCAACGCGTGCTGTCTGCCTTTCACGTTCTGGAGTATCTGGTATCAGCGGTTCCGCGCCCACGCATGGTGCACGCTCTGTGTGAGCGTACAGGCCACTCTCTGGTGTCTCTTCTTCTGCTATCTGGGTGGAGGATGGTTCCACGACATTTTCCCACTGCGTCTGCCCATGTTCATTATCGGAGCGACCTACATTGCGGTACTGCTCGGCATCAACCGTGTGAACACTTTCTTTTCAAGTAAAATCAGCCGTAATGAAAACGATATCTAAACCCACCCTGCAATCGGCCAGAAGCCTCACGCCGCCGGAAATGAACCATATCCACTTCTCGGCACAGCGCACCGTGCTCACGCCCCAGTTGCTTGCCCGAATTGCCTCGCAGACCTCAACGGCAAAAAAAGCAGCAGACGTAAGTACACCCCCCGTCGCGCCTGCAGTTCCGAAGGCCGCGGCAAATGCACCCATTTCCGCGTCCATGCCGGGCGACACCGAAATCAATTTCGGCTGACGGGAATCTCATAAAATCTCATCAGAACAGATAAAACGCAAGAACGGCGCTGTAACACGAGTTACAACGCCGTTCTTTATAGATTCAGAGGATTATGTCCGTCAGGCTACGGCTATGATGCTATCGTAGAAGAAGCTTACAATACCGAGACCGATGATGCCTGCAACGCACACCCACAATGCAAGACGCTCAGAGAACGCGCTGCGGAATGTGGCAATTGTCGAAGGCTCTTCGCTGATGAACATCGCCTTTACCACAAGCAGATAGTAGTAGAGTGATATGATGGTGTTGATCAACGCTATCAGCACGAGCACGTAGATGGCTGTGGTGCCTACGCTCAGCGCACCGGTGAAGATGAAGAACTTGCTGAAGAATCCTGCAAACGGAGGAATACCTGCGAGCGAGAACATGGCAAGCATCATGGTGAATGCCAGACGCGGATTGGTCTTGTAGAGACCGTTGTAATCCTGCATCCACACCTTGCCGGTGTTGTTCTCTATCGCGCCAATCACACCGAAAGCAGCGAGATTGGAGAAGATGTAAACCAGAATATAGAACATCAGCGAGGCAATTCCTATAGTATTGGGATAGGCCATGATGCCGAGCATTATATAACCGGCCTGCGACACCGACGAGAAAGCGAGGAATCGCTTGAGGTTCTTCTGACGGATGGCGAAGAGGTTACCTACAGTGATAGTGAGGATAATCAGCGCATAGAGCATCCAGCCCCAGGCTTCGGGATAAACGGCTCCGAACACCTGCCAGAGTATCACGAGGAACGCGAAGGCGGCAGAACCTTTCGATATTACCGAAAGATAGGAAGTGACGGAGGTGGGAGCACCCTGATATACATCAGCGGTCCAGAGGTGGAAGGGAACCAGCGACAGCTTGAATCCGATACCGGCCATGACAAAACCGAGAGCTATCACAAGCGCGGTGAGCCCTGCGCCGGAGGTGATGTCGACTGCCACGCCTATCTGCGAGAAATAGAGCGAACCGGAAATTCCGTAGACGAGCGAAATACCCATCAGGAATATTGCCGAGGAGAATACGGCGGTGAGCACATATTTCACGGCAGCCTCGGTGCTTTCGTAGCGGTGCTTGTCGAATGCCACGAGAGCGGCCAGAGGGAGCGATGCGGTCTCAAGGCCGATGAAGAACAGCAGGAAGTGACGGGCCGATACCATGAAATACATTCCGAGGAGTGTGATCAGCACCAGTTCGTAGAATTCGCCTCGGCGAACAAGCTGTACTTCCGAGTTGGCCCATTTGAGCGACTGTATCAGAACGATAAGAACACCTACATTGAGTATATTCTTGATGGTGGCTACAGCGGGAGTGGTCACATACATTCCTGCGAACACGGTATCGCTTGTGTTCCATACGTGGGGGCAGAACCCGAAGGCGGTGAACAGGGCGAAGAGCACACAGGTGATCCAGCCGAGGCTGTCCTGCGAGCGGCGCGGAAGGAATGTGTCATTGAGAAACACCAAAAGAAACACAACCAGAAGGCATATTTCTTGTTTCATTGCTAAAAACTGTGAATAATCCATTTCTTTATTCTTTTAGTGCATTCCTATTACTGTGAAAATCTCAGGGCTGAATGTGAAGCGGATCACATCGGCGAAGAAGTTGGGGAAACAGCCTATGGCGGCCACGCAGAGTATGAGGGTGATGGTTGATGTACGCTCCCACCATTCTGCGTCGGTGAGGGTGAGATGATGCTTGTCGTAGACCGGACCGAACAGCAGCTTGCCTACCACGCGCAGGATATAGACTGCGGTTATCACAATCGAGCAGCAGGCCACGATGGTGAATACGCGGTGGAACATGTCGGCATGTTCAAAAGAGCCTACGAAGATTGTCATCTCGGCCACGAATCCGCTCAGACCGGGCAGACCCAGAGAGGCGAAACCTGCAATCACGTAGCATACGGCGAGGAACGGCATTATCTGCATCAGACCTCCCATCAGGCGGATGTCGCGTGTGTGGGTGCGGCCGTAAATCATACCGATCAGAGCAAAGAACAGGGCCGTCATAAGACCATGGGAGAGCATCTGCATGATGGCGCCGGTCATCGCTGTGGTGTTGAGCATGAGGATGGCGAAGAGCACCAGACCGCAGTGGCTTACCGACGAATAGGCATTTATATATTTAAGGTCGGTCTGCACGCATGCGCTGAACGCACCGTAAACGACCGAAATACCTGTAAGAATCAGGAATATCCATGCCAGATCGTGGGCACCCTCAGGCATAAGATAGATGGCCACACGGAAGCATCCGTAACCACCCAGCTTCATGAGCACGCCGGCGTGGAGCATGGATACGGCGGTAGGCGCTGAGGCATGACCGTCGGGGCTCCATGTGTGGAAGGGGAACATTGCGCCGAGCACGCCGAAGCCCACAAATGTCATCGGGAAGAGGAAGTACTGCCAGTTCTTGTCGATGCTTGAATTGGCGGCAATCTCCAGAAGGTTCCAGGTGAGGGGTTCGCCGGCGGGAGCCGAATGATAGTAGATGCCTATGAGGCCGAGCATGAGGAATGCCGAACCACCCATGAGCATCAGGGTAAGCTTCATTGCCGAATAGTTCTTGTTGCCGCTGCCCCACACTCCGATAAGAAGGTACATGGGGATAAGAGCGACCTCATAGAACATAAACATGGTGAAGAGGTCAATCGAAATGAAGAATCCGAACACACCGGTGGAAAGCAGGATGAGCCAGAGGAAGAATTCCTTGGTCATGGGCTGGATTTTCCATGAGGCGAACGAGCCGGTGAGAAGTATTATCGACGAAAGAAGAAGCATAGCCACGGAAATTCCGTCTACTCCCACCGCCAGATTGATATTAAGCGGCGTGAACCAGCTCCATGTTCCGGTGAAGAGCATGGGAGCGGTGAGGCCGGCTCCGCGGAGAGCGAGATACTCTACCAGCAAGTAGACCGACAGAGCCGTCAGCGCCAGCGAGCCTGTCACGGCCACGGCGCGGATCTGCCTGATGTTGCGGCACAGCCCTAAGGCGCCCAGCATCACCAGCGGTATCACCACAAAGTATATAAGTATATTTGAAAACATAGTTACTATGATTGGTTATTTTCTATTTGCACGAAAGATATTTGTATCATCACTCACACTGTCAGAGCAGGCATACGGCGGTTACCGTTCCGAGCAGGAGAGCGCCGATGAGATAGATCCAGACATACATCTGTACCCTGCCGCTCTGCAGGCCGCGGATAGCCCACGATACTTTGTTGGTGACTGTTGCGAAGCCGTCCATGGTGCCGTCGATCACATGGCGGTCAAACCATGCTATGGGGCGGCAGATACGGGCGAATATAATCTTGTGGGTGATAAACTGATAGAGTTCGTCCCAATAGAAGCGGTGGAAACACCAGCGCCAGAGTGCCGGGAATGCGCGCTGCATCTTGTCGGGGAGAGGATTTTCCTTGCGGTACATCACCATGGCGATACCTATGCCGATGATGGCTACCACGAGGCTCACTGTTGCCACGTTCCAGTTGAAGTGCTTCATGAAGTCGTAGGGCTCGCCGTTCCAGCTCACGAGGTTGCCGAAGGGAACGAAACCGGCTACGACGCTCACTGCTGCCAGGACGATGAGGGGAACACTCATGGTCCAGGGCTGATCGTGGGGAGCGTGATGCCCCTCGCGCACGGGATGCTCTTTCCACCAGAAGATGAGGAAGTAGAGACGGAACATGTAGAAGGCGGTCAGACCTGCCACAAGCGACATCCACAGATAGGCCACCCAGTTGTAGCCCATGCAGGCGCTCAGAATCTCGTCCTTGGAGAAGAAGCCCGAGAACGGAATGATACCTGCAATGGCAAGACAGCCGATGAGGAAGGTGATGTGGGTGATGGGCATGTATTTGCGCAGACCGTGCATCTCGGTGTAATCGTTGCTGCCTATCGCGTGGATAAGGGCGCCGGCGCCGAGGAAGAGCAGAGCCTTGAACATTGCGTGGGTGAACAGATGGAACATGGATGCCATGTAGCCGAGGCCCTCGTGAATTTCAGGACGGGCCACACCAAGCGAAACCATCATGAACGCGATCTGCGAGATGGTGGAGAACGCGAGCACACGCTTGATATCTACCTGTGTGCAGGCCACCATTGCGGCATAGAATGCCGTGATGGCACCTACCACGGTGATGATCACCAGTGAGGTCTCCTCCATGAGGTAGAGCGGGAACAGACGGGCCACAAGGTAAACACCGGCCACAACCATGGTGGCGGCGTGGATGAGGGCCGAAACAGGGGTGGGACCTTCCATGGCGTCGGGGAGCCAGATATGGAGAGGAAGCATGGCCGATTTACCCATGCCGCCCATGAATATCAGCACGAGCGCCCATGTGAGCACCGAGCCGCCCATGAACACCGGAGCGGCGCTTGAGGCGAAGATGTTGCGGATATGCTCGGAAGTGGCGATGTTGACCGCAAACACATTCGACGAATCAGCAACAGCGCTCGATGTGAGGTCTGTGAAATTGAATGTTCCGGTATAATAGGAGAGAATCAGAATGCCGATGAGGAAGCCGAGGTCGGCAAATCGGGTAACGATAAAGGCCTTCTTTGAAGCGGATACCGCAGAAGGCTTTATGTAGTAGAATCCGATGAGCAGATATGAAGAAGCGCCCACAAGCTCCCAGAAGATATACATCTGAAAGATGTTGGTTGCCACTACAAGGCCGAGCATCGAGAAGCTGAACAGAGCGAGGAAAGCGTAGAAACGCTGGAAACCGCGCTCGTACACTCCGTGGTGGTCGCGCATATAGCCGTTGCTGTAAAGGTGGACCATAAACGAGATGGTGGTAATCACCACAAGCAGCAAGGCTGAGATCGGGTCGAGCAGGAATCCTATGCGAATCACGAGGTCCTTGTAGAACTGCAGCCAGTCAACGTTGAACACAACGTACTGCAGGTGCTGTCCTTCGGCGCTTACGAAATCGGGATTGCCCGAGAAGAAATAAGTGAAGGCAGTGATGTAGGCCAGGACGAGAGTCACTCCCATTCCGGCGGTGCCCAGGATACCGGCCATCTTATGGCTCATCTTGTTGCCGAGCAGACCCAGCAGCAGGAACATGAACAGCGGTATCGCAAGTATCAGTATTGGTAAAGTAGCTTCCATAGTGCCTTATTCTTTCATTTTGTTGAAATCGGTTACATCCACGTTCTTTATCGAACGATAGGCGTTGATGATGATTGCTATGGCCACGGCCGTTTCGGCGGCGGCTATCGCAATGGCGAAAAGCGTGAACATCATGCCTTCCATCGCCTGGGGGTAAAGATAGCGGTTGAACACCACGAAGTTGATATCTACGGCATTGAGCATCAGCTCAAGCGAAATCAGCATTGCTATCATGTTTTTGCGTGTCACAAAGCCATAGACTCCGCAGCAGAACATTATCAACGCAGGCACAAGATAATAAATCATTGTTATTTCCATAGCTGCAAGGGATTATCTTTTGCGGGCGATGACCACGCCGCCTATTATACATGCGAGTAACAAAACACTGATTGCCTCGAAAGGCAGAAGATACTGATTCTCACCTGTGCCCATCAGAGCCTCTCCGATCGCGTTCATCTTGGGATTTTCCATTGCCGGAAGGCTGGTGAACATCTGGGAGCAGCGGCTGAGCAGGGCGTAGAGTCCTGCGGCGAGCATGGCCACTCCGGCCACGAGGCCCAGAGTCTTGCGTTTCGACACAAGCTTCTCGCTGTTGCTTCCGGGATGCGATGTGAGAAGAATGGAGAATACAAACAGCACCACTATACCTCCGGCATACACTGCTATCTGCACGGCTCCCAGAAACTCATAGTCGAGTTTGAAATAGAGAGCGGCAGTGGCAAACAGTACGAAAAGAAGATAGGTGGCGGCACGCAGTATTTTCCTGGTGGTTACCGTCAGTACCGAAAAGATGATAATCGACAGCGCGATTATCACATACATAATGATACTTCCTACTGATTCCATATAATTACTTGATTGTTTCTTTCAATGATTGGTTTTTCCGGGGATCTGATTGCCCCGGGGCCTCAGGTTCAGGCTTTGGGTGCCCCTTCGGCTCCGGCCTCGGGTGCCTTCGGTGCGGATTCTGCTGCCTTGGGAGTCTCGGCTGCCGGTGCGGGAGCATTCCCTGCGGCTGCGGCCTCGGCTGCCTTTTTGGCTGCAAAAGCAGCTTTTGCGGCGGCTATCTTGGCTTCCTTCTCTGCCTTTATGCGGGCCTGTTCCTCAGGAGAGATTTCCGGTTCCGGAGGCTCGGGAAGATAATTGAGTTTCTTCACAAGTTTGTCGCGGGTGAACACTGCCTGCTCGAAGTCATTGCTGAACTCAAGAGCGTTCTGGGGGCACGATGTCACGCACAGCTGGCAGAATGTGCAGCTTCCCAGATCATACTGATACTTGTCGAGCTTGCGCTTCTTCTTGTCGTCGGGCGTATCCACCATTTTGGTGGTAAGCGAAATCGTTCCATTAGGACAGTTGCGTTCACAGATGCCGCAGGCTATGCACTTATGGTGGCCGTCAGCATCGTATTTGAGCTGAAGAATGGCGCGGAAGCGCTCAGGCACATGCACGGTCTCGCGGTCCTCGGGGTATTTTTCTGTGATTTTAGGGGTGACAAATTCTTTTCCCGTTACCTGCATGCCTTTTACAAGACTTGCGATACCGGACCCTAAAGACGAAAAATATTCTTTTACACTACCCATGGGTTAAATGGTTTATTACTTAAATTATGATATTACAGTTGGATAATTCGATTGGTTTCATCTAACTTGACCGCCAAGTATGTCGAGGAGCTCGGTCGTGATGCTCTGCTGACGCAGCTTGTTGTATTCAAGCTGCAGCTGCTCGAGGAGTTTCTTGGCGTTGTCGTTGGCGCTCTGCATGGCCATCACGCGTGCGGCCTGCTCGGAAGCGCGGTTCTCGGTGAACACCTCCTGTGTCACTGCCATCAGGAACATCGGGAGCACCGAGCGGAATATGGTGTTGGCGTCGGGTTCGAAAATATACGGACGGCACTGCTCTTTGACGTCGGCCACGCGGAAGGTGTCCTCGGTCACGGGCAGCAACGGGTCGGATTGCGGACGCTGGCGGCCTGCGCTCAGGAATTTCATATACAGAAGTTCCACGCGGTCGGTCTCCGAGGCCAGGAAACGGCGCTGCAGTTTCTCGCAGAATATCTTCACGCCGTCGCCCGTGGTTTTGGAATCGACCTGAGGCTCTACTCTCACGTTGCGGAGCGAGGCATCCTTCATCTTTCCTACGATTTTCACCATTTTCGCACCTACGGGATAGATGTCGAAAGTGATGTCTGAACCGAATTTATCGCGCAGCGCGGCCATGCGGGCGCGGAGCTGCTTGAAGATGTTGACGTTATAGGCTCCGCACAGACCGTCGTCCGAGCCAAACACCACAATGCTCACATTGCGCACCTCGCGTGTCTCAGTAAGGGGTGAGGTGAAGTCGGCATCAGCCGTCAGCAGATTGCCGATTATCGACTCTATCTGGCTGCGGAAAGGCAGAAGGCGTTTGAGGCTGAGCTCGGCCTTGTGCATTTTGGCCGATGAAATCATCTTCATCGCGCCGGTAATCTTCTCGGAAGATGCTACCGAGCCGATTCGTCCTTTGAGTTCGCGTAATGTGGCCATGAAGCGGAGTTTTAGTTATTGGTGTATTTTCCGGCTACGTCGCGTGCTGCTTCCTCGATGGCGGCGGTTACTTCATCGGTCAGTTTGCCGGCTTTTATATTGTCGAGCACCGTTTGCTGATATTTTGCATGAAGAAGAGTGAGAAGCGACTTCTCGAAGTCGGCCACACTCTCGGCGGGCACGTTTTCGAGCAGGCCTTTGGTACCGCAATAAATCACGGCAACTTCGTCTTCCACTGCCATTGGATGATACTGCGGCTGGATGAGAAGACGCTCGTTCTTGCGGCCTTTGTCGATCACACGGGCGGTAACCGGGTCGATGTCGCCGCCGAATTTTGTGAACGATTCAAGCTCGCGGAACTGTGCCTGGTCGATTTTCAGCGTACCGGCCACTTTCTTCATAGGCTTGATCTGTGCGTTGCCGCCTACACGCGAAACGGAGATACCCACGTTGATGGCCGGACGGATACCGCGGTTGAACAGTGCGGTCTCAAGGAATATCTGGCCGTCTGTGATCGAAATCACGTTGGTGGGAATGTAGGCGGAAACGTCACCGGCCTGAGTCTCGATGATAGGAAGGGCCGTTAGCGAGCCGCCACCTTTCACCATAGGCTTCAGGGCTTCGGGAAGGTCGTTCATCTGCGATGCTACCTCCTGGTTGTCTATTATCTTTGCGGCGCGTTCCAGCAGACGGCTGTGGAGATAGAAAATATCGCCGGGATAAGCCTCGCGGCCCGAAGGACGCTTGAGGATAAGCGATATCTCGCGGTAGGCCACGGCCTGCTTGGAAAGGTCATCGTAGACTATAAGGGCGTCGCGGCCGGTGTCGCGGAAATACTCGCCGATTGCCACGCCCGCAAAGGGTGCGTAGTAGCGCATCGACGCTGAATCGGAAGCGTTGGCTGCCACAACCACAGTGTAGTCAAGCGCTCCGTATTTTCTAAGGGTTTCAACGGTTGCAGCAACGGAAGAGGCTTTCTGGCCTATTGCCACGTAGATACAATAGACGGGCTTCCCCTCCTCGAAATTTTTCCGCTGGTTGATGATTGTGTCTATAGCAATGGCGGTCTTGCCTATCTGGCGGTCGCCGATTATAAGCTCGCGCTGTCCGCGGCCTATGGGCACCATGGAGTCAACAGCCTTTATACCCGTCTGCAGAGGCTGCTTCACAGGCTGACGGAAGATTACTCCGGGGGCTTTGCGCTCCAGGGGCAGACGCATGAGGTTTCCTTCGATAGGACCGCAGCCGTCTATAGGCTCTCCAAGAACATTTATGACGCGTCCCAGCAGACCCTCGCCTACGGGAATTGACGCGATCTCGCCGGTGCGTTTCACCGACATGTTCTCGGTAACCTTGTCGACATCGTTGAGCAATATAACGCCCACGTTGCTTTCCTCAAGGTTAAGGGCCACACCCTTGACGCCGTTTTCAAACTCCACCAGCTCGTTGGCGCACACATTGTCGAGTCCGTAGACATGAGCCACGCCGTCGCCAACCTCAAGCACGGTGCCGGTTTCTTCAAACGACACTTTGGAGTTGACCGTCTCAAGCTGCTGCTTTAATATTTCCGAAATCTCGCTGGGATTTATCATTAGTGAAAATTTATTTGCTGATAAGACTGATACGCATTTGTTTTAACTCGTTACTGATTGAAGCATCGATACGCTCGTTGCCTACGCTCACGGTAAAGCCGCCTATCAGAGACGGATCCACCGATGTTGTGAACTCCATTGTGGAGCCTTCGGGAAGATGCGACTTCACCATCTGCTGAAGCCGCTGCAGCTGGGCTGCGGGCAGAGGCGCCGCGCTCACCACGTTCACCACATAGATATGGTGTTCCGTGCGATAAATCCGGCAGTAGGCGCGAGCTATGTCGGCCATCATGTCGGTGCGGCGGTTGCGGTCCAGAAGTTTGAGAAAATCTGCATAGACAGTGTCGTCCGGCGTTGCTCCCGCTGCCGTGGTCAGCAGAAGACTCTTGTCGGAGGCGGCAATATACGGGTTTGCTATTGCCTCCTGCAGTTCCTTCTCCCGGGAAAAGCTTTCCGCAAGGGCTGTCATCAGCCCGTAAAGACGCTTGTCGACTCCTCTTTCGAGGGCCACCTTGTAAAGCGCTTTTGCGTAGCGGCGGGGTATCAATCCTTCGTTCATCGGGTCTATGCGTTAGTTTTGTTTCTCCATCTCGTCAAGCAGAGAATCCACAAGACGGGCCTGTGCCTTCTGGTCGCTGAGCTGTTCGCGAACCACTTTCTGGGCAATGTCGAGAGCAAACGAGCTCACTTCATTGCGGAACTGCTGCTGCGCTTCCTTACGCTCCTGCTCTATCGACAGGCGCGCCTGGTCCATTACCTTTCGGGCTTCCTGCTGGGCTTCGAGGCGGGCTTCTTCGATTATCTGCGATTTCATCCTGTCGGCTTCTCGCAGCATCTCGGCCTGCTGTTTGCGGGCTTCGGCCATATACTGTTCGCTCTGCTCGCGTGCATGCTCCAGCTGTTCCTTGGCATTCTGAGCATATTCGACGCCCTTGTCAATCAGATCGGCACGGCCTTCTACACCTTTTATGATTAAAGGCCAGCCCCATTTGTAAAGGATTAGGAAGACGATGGCGAAGGCCACGAACATCCAGAATATCAGTCCGACTTCAGGCGTGAATAGTTCCATAAAAAGGGTTGTTTAGAGAAATCTTATTTATATAGAGAATTGCTGGTAATGCCGTAGCGGGGCCTTACACGAACATTGAGAGGATGCAGACGATGATTGCGAACAGAGCCACACCTTCAACGAAGGCGGCGGTCATAATCATGTTGCTTCGGATGTCGCTTGACGACTCGGGCTGACGTGCGATAGCCTCCATGGCTGCTGCACCGATTTTGCCGATACCGATACCTGCGCCGATTGTTGCGATAGCTGCGCCGATACATGCGCCAATACCGAGTTCACCTGCAATTGCTGCTAAAATCATTGCTAACATAACTTTGTGGTTTTAATGTGGTTATTTATTTGATATTTGTTTATTTCTTATTCAGTTTCTTCTTAATTGGTACCTGGAATTTTTGCCGGCTGCGGTTCATGTACGGGATTGGATTCATGGCCTTCCTCCTGTGCAAAAGAAATGAACATGCAGGAGAGCATCATGAACACGTAGGCCTGGATGCAGCTCACAAGCACGTCAATCAGAATCATGAACACCGAGAACATTACCGATATCACCGACGACAGGCCCAGCGCGAAAGCGCCCATGGGAGCGAAGATGAAGATGAGGAGCGTGAGCACGAGAACTATCATGTGGCCTCCCATCATATTTGCAAACAGACGGACCGTGAGAGCCGCCGGCTTGGTGAACACACCGAATATCTCGATTACCGGCATAATGGGCAGAGGGAATTTGAGCCACACGGGTACATCGGGCCAGAATACCTCTTTCCAGTAATGCTTTGTTCCGAAAATGTTGGTTACCAAGAATGTGAGAACCGCAAGGGTGAGAGTCACCGCAATATTGCCGGTAAGGTTAGCTCCACCGGGGAATATCACTATCAGACCCAGAAGGTTCATGAACAGGATGAAGAAGAACACCGTGAGAAGATATGGCGCGAACTTCATGGATTTCTCCTTGAGCACCGGTTTAATGGCGCCATCGTAGATAAACGAAATAGCCATCTCCATCAGGCCCACTCCTTTGCGGGGAGCCTTGTGGCCCATTCTTGCGTGCCAGCGGGCTACTGAGAGCACTGAGAGCACCACAAGTATGGCTGTGATGAAAATTCCGGCCACATTCTTGGTGATTGAGAAATCGAGAGGGCGGAATTCCTCGCCGTTCACAATCTCTACGAGCTTGCCTTTATATTTGCTGTCGTGACCACCGATTTTGAATGTGGCGTTACCGTCGGTATAGGTTGCGCCATGAGCCACGCGCGACGAGCTGAAACAGTGTATTCCGCCATCTTTGCCAAATACTATGATAGGCAGCGGGATGCGCTTCTCATGGCTGAAAGGCACTTCCCAGCCGTAGGCGTCGCCAAGGTGTTCGAATATGATTTCCTTGGGGTTGATAGCCTTTGACGAGTCTGCCGGCGCAGCCTCAGAGGCCTGAAGCGTTACGCTCCCGGCGGCCAGAAAGGCAATCATCAGTATTAACAGTCGCTTTATCATGGCTTCAGTATATGCAGACCGACACAACATTATTGTCAACATCAACCAGGCCGCCGCTCACAGGCAGTTCAACCGTCTTGCCGTCCTGAATGTATCGGATCATGCCGGGGTCGAGGGTCGACACAAGCGACGCATGGTTATGAAGTACTGTAAAAGAGCCCTTGGTTCCCGGAAGGGTCACGGACTGGACTTCGCCTTCAAATACCACGTCTTCGGCCGATATGATTTTCAGTGTCATCTGTTATTGTGTCTGTCGTTAATATTTATATTTCCTTATTACGGTTCCCTTACACGCCTGCCTCGGCGAGCATCTTCTTGCCCTTGGCAATGGCTTCGTCGATGGTGCCGACGTTGAGGAATGCCTGTTCGGGATACTCGTCCATCTCGCCGGAGAGAATCATCTTGAAACCGCGGATAGTTTCCGAAAGGGGCACCATCACACCGGGAAGACCGGTGAACTGCTCGGCCACGAAGAAGGGCTGCGAGAGGAAGCGCTGTGCGCGGCGCGCGCGGGCCACCACGAGTTTGTCCTCGTCCGACAGCTCGTCAACACCGAGAATGGCAATGATGTCCTGAAGCTCGTTGTATTTCTGCAGCAGCTGCTTCACGGCCTGGGCGGTCTGATAATGCTCCTCGCCTATGATATTGGGATCGAGGATTCGGGATGTAGATTCCAGAGGATCCACGGCCGGGTAGATACCCAGCTCGGCAATCTTACGCGAAAGCACCGTGGTGGCGTCGAGGAAGCTGAAGGTGGTTGCGGGAGCGGGGTCGGTCAAGTCATCAGCGGGCACATAGATTGCCTGCACCGAGGTGATAGAACCGTTCTTGGTAGAAGTGATTCGCTCCTGAAGCTTACCCATTTCTGAAGCAAGAGTAGGCTGATAGCCCACAGCCGAAGGCATACGGCCGAGAAGAGCCGAAACCTCCGAACCTGCCTGGGTGAAGCGGAAGATGTTGTCGATAAACAGAAGTATCTCCTTACCGCCGCCGTCCTGATCGCGGAACTGTTCGGCTACAGTCAGACCCGAAAGAGCCACACGCAGACGTGCGCCCGGGGGTTCATTCATCTGGCCGAACACCAGCGTGGCCTGCGAATCTTTCACCTCGTTCATGTCAACGTCGTGAAGATTCCATTCGCCTTTCTCCATACCGTCGCGGAACTTCTGACCATATTTCATTACTCCGCTCTCGATCATCTCGCGGAGAAGGTCGTTGCCCTCGCGGGTACGCTCTCCAACACCGGTGAACACCGAAAAACCGTTATGGCCTTTGGCAATATTGTTGATGAGCTCCATGATAAGCACGGTCTTGCCCACACCGGCACCACCGAACAGACCGATCTTACCGCCCTTACTGTAAGGCTCAAGAAGGTCTATCACCTTTATGCCCGTGTAGAGCACTTCGGTACCGATGGTAAGCTCGTCGAATTCGGGCGCAGGCTGATGGATAGGACGGAGGTCGGTACGCTTCAGTGCCGGCAGACGGTCAATGGCCTCGCCGATAACGTTGAGCAGACGGCCTTTGACCTGCTCGCCTGTAGGTACGGCGATAGGACGGTCGAGATTGTCCACACGCATGCCGCGCTGAAGTCCGTCGGTGCTTTCCATGGCCACACAGCGCACGGTGTTCTCGCCTATATGCTGCTCTACCTCGAGAATCAGCATCGAGCCGTCGTTACGGTCAATCTTAAGAGCCGTATAGATAGGAGGAAGCACATTGCCCTCACCTTCAAAGCTCACATCGACCACAGGACCGATTACCTGGGATATTTTTCCGAATTTGTCGCTCATAACAGTTGGAAGTGTTGGAATATAGTTTTAAGGAGCTGTATTTTTAGAAGTGGATGCCGTAGACGATGATAAGAACCATCACCACGAGGTTTACAAGATTGATGGGGAGCAGGTATTTCCATTCCAGCGCCAGCATCTGGTCGATTCGCAGACGGGGGAATGTCCATTTGAACCATATTATGATAAACGAGATCAGTATGGCCTTGCCGATGAACCAGAGCACTGAAGGTATCCAGTCCATGACCATGTTGAATGAATCCCATCCGGGGATATGCAGAGGCATCCATCCGCCGAAGAACAGGAGTGTAGCCACGCCCGATACCACAAACAGATTCAGGTACTCAGCCAGGTAGAAGAAACCGAAGTGAATACCGGAATACTCGGTGTGGTAACCTGCTGTAAGCTCGCTCTCGGCTTCAGGAAGGTCAAACGGGCCGCGGTTGGTCTCGGCCGTACCTGCTATCAGATAGATTATAAACGCTATGATAGCGGGAACGTGAGCCGTGAAGATAAACCACAGATTGCTCTGTGCCTCTACTATCTCCACCACATTCATGGTGCCTGCGAAAGCCACCATGGTAAGAACAGACAGGCCGATGGAAAGTTCATAGCTCACCATCTGGGCTCCCGAGCGGAGAGCGCCGATGAGAGTGAACTTGTTGGCGCTGGACCATCCTGCGAGCAGAATGCCGAGCACACCTATCGACGAAACGGCAATCAGGAAGAAGATGCCGATGTTGAAGTTGATTATCTGAAGTCCGTTGCCCCAGGGAAGCACGGCGAAAGCCAGCATCGAGGCGAGAATCACAAGATAAGGAGCCAGGGCAAAAAGGAACTTGTCGGTATACTTAAGCGAGATAAGCTCCTTGATGAGAATCTTGAACATGTCGGCCACACTCTGAAGCAGACCCCAGGGACCTACACGGTTCGGGCCGAGACGGCACTGGAATGCGGCGCATATCTTGCGTTCATACCATATATAAAAGAGGGCGAGCACCGAGTAGGTGAGCAGCAGCAGAACGCCTATCAGGACACATTCGGTCGTGATGGCGAGCCATTCAGGCATGTACTGCAGAAGCGTGGTGTGGACCCAATTGGTCAGAAATGAAAAATCAAACATAAATGTGATATCTTTTGGCTATATGATTTGTCTTTTTTGTTTCTTACTCTCAGGGTCAGCGGTCCATGTCAGGCACAATATAGTCGAGCGATCCGCCAATGGTGATGAGGTCAGCAACTTTCTGGCCGCGGGTGAGATGGTCAACCACTGCAGCCGCGGGAAGCGACGGCGGAACAATCTTGAGGCGGTAAGGCGATGTGGTGCCGTCGCTCTCAAGATAGATACCGAATGTGCCGCGGCAACCTTCAACGGTGCGGAACCAGTGTCCCACGGGAAGTTTGAGCACCTTGGGCACTTTCACGCAGATTTCGCCTTCGGGAATGTTGTCGATAAGCTGCTCGATGATACGGGCGCTCTCCACAATCTCGTCCATGCGCACCTTGAAGCGGGCCATGGAATCACCCTCATGGCGTATTACTTCATTGAAGTCAAGCTCGGAATAGATGCTGTAGGGATCGGTCTTGCGGACGTCGCATGCCCAGCCGGAGGCACGTCCCGACGGGCCGGTAACGGACCACGAGATTGCATCCTCTTTCGTGAGCACACCCACGCCGTCCATACGGTTGTGGGCTATCACATTGCCGGTAAACACCTTGTTATATTCCTTAATATTGGCGGGGATAACGGCCAGAAGGGCCTTCACATCCTTCACGAAGTCGGGATGCAGATCCTGCATCACACCGCCAATGCACTCGTAGTTGAACGTCATACGGGCGCCGCAGGTCTTCTCCATTATGTCGAGAATCTGCTCGCGCACGCGCAGCGTATAGAACAGCATGGTGGTGGCACCGAGGTCCATGCAGAATGTTCCCATGAACAGACAGTGGCTGGCGATACGGGAAAGCTCGTCCATCAGCACGCGTATCACCTGGGCGCGGCGGCTTATCTCAATGCCGGCGGCCTGCTCTATGGTCATGCACAGACAGTGGTGATAGGGATGGGCCGAGAAGTAATCCAGTCGGTCCATGAAATGAAGTGTCTGAGGATAAGTGAGCTTCTCGCATATTTTTTCGATGCCGCGGTGGATATATCCCATGTAGACATCGATTTTATTAATGGTCTCGCCGTCGATTGCGGTGCGGAAGCGGAGCACGCCGTGGGTGGCAGGATGCTGCGGGCCGATGTTCACCACGAAGTCCTCGGGCTCAAACACTCTCACCTCTTTCTTCTCTACAGTTCCGTCGGCGGTTTCCACGTATGTGTCGGTGAAATCGCTCTGACGCTCGCTGTCGGTGGTCACGGGGTTGAGCTCGGGATTTTCGTCGTAGTTCTTGCGGAGCGGGTGACCGTTCCAGTCTATGCTCAGGAAGAGACGGCGCATGTCGGGGTTGCCTATGAACACTATTCCGAAGAAGTCGTAGACCTCGCGCTCGAAGATACCGGCTATATGCCAGAGATCGGCCACGCTGTGGAGCATAGGCTTCTCTACATTGTCGGTGGTAACTTTCACGGCCAGATGGCGGCAGTGGGTGGTGGAGGTGAGATAATAGATACAGCCCACCTTCTCCTTCCAGTCCACACCTACGATTGTCACGAGGAAGTCGAACCGGAGTTCCTCGTTATCGCGGAGCTGTCGGGCAAAATCGGGCCATTGGGCGTCGGGAATGCATACTGTCAGTGTGTCACCGGGCTCGAAAGTGGCCTGGGGCTGCAGTCTGGCAATTATTTCCTGAAGTTCTGCCATATTGATTGTCTGTTGATATTTTCTCTGTTATGATAATGATGGTTGGGGAGGAGAAAGATGAAGCCTCGGCAGCGGGAAAGGGCAATCCGTCAGTCCTTCACCTCATCGAGGGGATGGTCTTTCAGGAACTCTTCCTGCTTCTGCTTGCGGTTCACGCCGCCGAAAAAGTTCTCGACCTTGATTTTGCGTGAAAGCTGCATTATGGAATAAATCATGGCTTCGGGACGCGGAGGACAGCCGGGGAGGTATACATCCACGGGGATTATCTGGTCCACACCCATCACCACATGATATGATTTCTTGAACGGACCGCCCGATACGGCGCACGCGCCGCACGCAATCACATATTTAGGTTCGGCAAGCTGATCGTACAGACGGCGAACGACCGGCGCCATACGGTTCACGATGGTTCCGGCCACCATAATAAAGTCGGCCTGACGTGGCGACGAACGGGCAACTTCCCATCCGAAGCGGGCCATATCATAGCGCGCTGCGCCAAGGCTCACGAATTCTATGCCGCAGCAGCTAGTGGCAAACGTAAGAGGCCACAGAGAGTTGGAACGGCCCCAGTTGATGAGTTTGTCGAGCGATCCCACAACCACGTTGGTGCCGTGGGCGCGAAGCTCGTCAACGAGTTTCTCTATATATTCGTTGTCTTTCCATGCCGCGTAGGGCATATTTTTGGTAGTTACTTCCATTCAAGAGCTCCTTTCCGCCAGGCATACACAAGGCCCAGCACCAATATGGTGAAGAATATGGCAATGCTTATGAGGCCTGCTCCTCCAAGTTCCTTGACGCGAACCGCCCAGGGGAAAAGAAACACGCACTCAACATCAAACATTAAAAACAGAATTGCAAACAAATAGTAGCCTACCTTGAACTGAGCCATTGATTCACCGCGGGTAGGAATACCGCATTCATAGGCCTCCCCTTTCTGGGGATTGGTAGAGCTTGGAGAAATTAATCCTGCCAGCCATAGAGCCAGAGCCACCAGACCTATGCCCGTAAGGGCCGCAGTGATGGCGAGTGTAGAGGACTGAATACCTAAAATTAACATATTTATTTATATTTGCACTATAATCTAAGACAATCATAGATGCCGATAGCACAACGCGTTGCAGTCAGCCCACACATATAAAATCCGGGCACGACCGCCGTGTTTTCTATGGCATTCATACAATATACCGTGCAAATATAGTCAAAATATTAGAATTACCCGCCACTTTAACACTCTAATTTTTCGCAATTTTTCACATTTATATAGTATCCGCTTTCTCCGACAATCACATTCCCTCACGGAGCCCCCCCCTCCTCTATTCTGAAAAATTCAGATTGCTGTAAAGAAATGCCGTGACGCGATAGTCGCCGCCATTCACGGTGAGAACGAAATCCACTTCCATCGATCCGGTCTCGTCGGCCGCGACGGTTATGTCGCTTATCTCGGCGTCGGTCCCCGCCGGCACCGCCTGCCATGAAGTGCGCTCCTTCTGCGATAGGCCGAAGCCTGTATTTGAAAGCGTGAGACCCATTCCCTCCACACACAGGCTCTCTACGGGCCCATCAAGTCCTGTCACCGTCATTGAAGCCGTCATCGCCTCGGGATCGAGCGTCAGGGCGAACTCAGTATCATAATCAACAGTCTCGACACCCGTTGATTCGTCGCGCACCCGCGTAGCGCCAGCCGACTGCATGTCATACGGAAAAGCCGTCACCTCGTAGACGCCGTTCACATAATAATGTATGTAAAATCCATGGCTATGGTTTTCATCTGCGGCCGAGGCCTCGAAATACACTATCACCACATCTTTCAGTGTGATTCCGCCGGAAGTCTCGACATTCGACGGTATCAACTCGTCAGCCTTTATCGTCCTCGCTTTTCCGGGCACATCAAGCCTATAGGTCCACTCCACGTCGTCAAACATCAGCGTGACAGGCGTTTCGTCAGACGTCATGGCAAGATTGCTTATCGTAAGGGACGCCGTGCGGTTATCATCATCAAATGTGGCGGCATAGCCAACATCGGGCATCACTACCGCGCTACGGCACTGACTGCTGACGTAATTGAACGAGCGCACATCCACGGCGGTGACAAATTTTGCCAGTGGATCCTCGCCCCGGCACCCTGCCAGCAATGCCAGCGCAAAGCATAATACAAGAAGCGGTCGGATAGTCTTCATGACTTTCCAACCGCCTGAATGCATTTTTTGTTCGGGCCTTCGGGCCGAAATCAGAAATCTATTTCCGCTCGCGTCCGCTTTCAGCGCCGTCCGAAACCGAAATCAAGCCGCACGGTGATGCCGCCGCGGGCCGGCTTGCCACGCTGCAGAAATCTGTAGCCGAGCGATTCAAACTGGAACACATCAAACTTGGTGGCCGTAATATTCTCGCCCCAGAGTTCTAAACTCAGCCATTTATACGTTGCCTTGGCCGATGCGCCCAGCTGGGCGTAGAAGTTCTGGCGATAGAGATTGGCATTATCCCAATAGATCGGCCCTACCCCCTTGCATTTCAGATTGAAGTCAAGAACCCAGTCGCGCCCTGCGGGAACAATGTAGTTCACACCGGCAAACAGGGTGTTGGACGGAGCGTAGGGCACTCTTTTACCCTTGAAATCATCGTCGCCGTCGTGATACTCCATGAATCGTGCGTTGGTCAGACCATAGCTCAGGTTGAACGCCCACCGGCTTGTGGGGGCATAGCGTATCTGCGTCTCCAGGCCATAGCTGCGGGTGCGTCCGGCATTGGTGGTGATTCGGCCGGTGGTGGTATCATCGTCGGGGAAGGTGGTCAGCTGCTGGTCGCGGCAGTCGATATAAAACAAGGCCAGATCCGTCATAACCTTGCCGTCGGCACACGCTATATGCGCCCCGGCCTCATAATTCCAGCTCCGCTCGGGTTTATAACTGGTTATGCGGTCGATATCGGGAGCCTGCTGCTGACTGCCGCCCATACCGGGCATATGCTGCATCATCTCGCCCATCAGACGCTGCTGCAGCACCTCCGAGAACATCTGGGTATTGAAGCCTCCCGACTTATACCCTTTGCCAACGTTGAAATAAACGTCGCTCTTCGATGGCATGGGAAGCGTATAGCTCACCTGGAATTTAGGCAGGAATTCGAGCGAACGGGTGTGTAGACGTCCTGTGTCGTCAATATCTATGGATTCGGAAAGAATGGGACGCGTGGGCATTTTTTTCATGAAAGCCTTAAACGAGGTGTTGGCCAGACTGTGATAGCGCATATTGGTGCGCTCATAGTCCAGACGCATTCCCAGGGCCAGGTTCCAGCGTCCGAGAGCCAGCTCGCTCTGATGGTAGAGAGCCGTTCCGAAATTAGGAAGGGCGAAGTCGCTGCCCAGCAGCAGATGGTCATTGTCAAACTCAAGTTTCACCGGTATGCGGTCATTGAGATTCACACGGTCGGTAATCAGACGGGCAATACCCTCGTCTTTCAGGGTCACGGGTGCCCACATTGAGGTGCGGCGGAAAAAGCCGAACGCGCCGGCGGTCCAGTTGTAGACCCCGCTATGTCCACGCATCACCACATCCTGCGTCACAGCCCATTCATGGCGGCGCTGCTTCATTATGAAGTAATTCACCGGCTGGAAGTCCTGGTCAAGCCCCATCTCGTCATCGAGATACTGGATGCTGGAAATGCTTGCCACCGACACATTTTCGCCGAACCATTTCACCGTCAGACCGTCCGACAGCGAATTGCGGCGATAATAACACGTATCGTTATAATTTATCTCACGGTTGTTGGCTTCTTCATAGGGATAACCGCCCTGACGCGACAGTCCGAACGACGCCACATTGTCAATGAGCACTTTCGAGGCCGGACGCCACTGCGTGCGCCAGCGGAGATTGAGTCCCTTTTCCGTGCCGGTGCGTGTATCGTTGTAATGGTTGCGGTAAAATCCGTCGCTGAATGTCATCGCCCCCACGAATCCCATATAAAAATTGCGTCCCATCTCCTGATAGGAGCTTACGGCCATCCGCGCCTCCGGGCCGGTGGATATCCTGCCCATCACACGGTTGCCCCGGTAATGCATGGGCCTCACGGTATATATGTTCACCTGACCGCCCATGGTGTTGCGGCCATAGAGAGTGCTCTGCGTGCCGCGGATCACCTCGACGCGCTCTATGTCGAAGAGGTCGGTGTCGTAATTGTCCTTATTAAGGATAGGCACATTGTCTATATTCAGTCCCACAACGGGCTGGTCCATACGGCTGCCGAGTCCGCGCACATAGATGCTCGAGGTCATGCGGCTGCCATAATCGGGTATATAGAAGTTGGGAGCAATCTCGCTCATTGCCTTGAGGGTGCTCACGCGCCATCGCTCGGCCTGCTTCAGAGTGAGGGTGGTGGAAGCATCCGGAAGAAGGCTCAGGTCGGAACTCTGCTTGATAGATGTAACGGTAACATCGTCGAGTTGCCTTATATTTGGATCTGTGTCAAGTTCTTCCCCGGCTACTGGAAACACTGCAAGCGCCACGCTCAACGCAACGCCTTCAAGAGCTTGTTTCATTGCAAAAAAATGTTATAAATGAGCCTGCAAAGTTAATATTTTACCTCTATACTTCCAAAACGCCTCCAAAACATCAATTTGTATGCCGATGGCTGTGATTCAAAAAACTGCATATTCCAAAAATTAGTTGTAAATTTGCCCGCTGAACATCGCCGCATCCATTCCGACCGGCGTAAGAAAACCCAACAGAATAATTAGACCGCTATGGCTCAACAAGAAGATGTATTCAAAAAGATAGTGTCCCATGCCAAAGAGTATGGATTCGTATTCCCGTCAAGCGAAATCTACGACGGCCTCGCAGCCGTTTACGATTACGGTCAGAACGGCGTGGAACTTAAAAACAACATAAAACGCTACTGGTGGGACGCCATGACAATGCTCCACGAGAACATCGTGGGTATTGACTCTGCAATCTTTATGCATCCTACCATCTGGAAGGCTTCCGGACACGTCGACGCCTTCAACGATCCCCTCATCGACAACCGCGACTCTAAAAAACGCTATCGCGCCGATGTGCTCATCGAAGAGGAGATTGCCAAGATGGACGACAAAATCGAAAAGGAAGTTACCAAAGCTCGCAAACGCTTCGGCGAGTCTTTCGATGAAGCGCTTTTCCGTCAGACCAACCCCCGCGTGTCCGAGATTGCCGCCAAGCGTCAGGCCCTCGACGAGCGCTTTGCAAAAGCCATGAACGACAACGACCTCGCCGAACTCCGCCAGATAATCATCGACCAGGAAATCGTGTGTCCCATCTCCGGTACCCGCAACTGGACCGACGTTCGTCAGTTCAACCTCATGTTCCGCACCGAAATGGGCTCCACTGCCGACGGTGCCATGACCGTATATCTCCGCCCCGAGACCGCCCAGGGCATTTTCGTGAACTATCTCAACGTACAGAAGACTGGCCGCATGCGTCTGCCCTTCGGCATAGCCCAGATAGGCAAGGCCTTCCGCAACGAGATTGTGGCACGCCAGTTCATTTTCCGCATGCGCGAGTTCGAGCAGATGGAAATGCAGTTCTTCGTGCGACCCGGCGAGGAAATCAAATGGTTCGAGACCTGGAAGGAACGCCGCCTCAAATGGCACAAGACCCTCGGTCTCGGCGACGAAAAGTACCGCTTCCACGACCACGAGAAACTGGCCCACTACGCCAACGCTGCCACCGACATCGAATTCCGCATGCCTTTCGGCTTCAAGGAGGTGGAGGGTGTCCATTCCCGCACCAACTTCGACCTCTCCCAGCATGAGAAATTCTCAGGCAAGAACATAAAATATTTCGACCCCGAACTTAACGAAAGCTATGTTCCATACGTTATAGAGACATCTATCGGTGTTGACCGCATGTTCCTCTCGGTGCTCTGCTCGAGCTACGACGAACAGGATCTCGGCGGAGGCGACAAGCGTGTCGTTCTCCATCTCCCCGCAGCCCTCGCTCCCGTGAAGTGCTCCGTGATGCCTCTGGTGAAAAAGGACGGACTCCCCGAAAAAGCCCGCGAGATCGTAAACGACCTCAAGTTCGATTTCACCACCCATTATGATGAAAAGGACTCCATAGGCAAGCGCTACCGCCGCCAGGATGCCATTGGCACACCCTACTGCATCACCGTCGACCACCAGACGCTTGAGGACAACACCGTGACACTGCGCGAACGCGACTCAATGGAGCAGACCCGAGTGGCTATCGCCGACCTTCATAAGCTCATCCACGACCGCGTGAGCATCAACTCGCTCCTCCGCAAACTCGTATGAACTCCAGGTGCATAACACTAACTCCTCACTTATACACCCCTAACCTAATGAAAGCAATTATCCGTTTAGCAGCAGTTGTGCTGGCAGTGTTCGCACTCCAGTCGTGCAACTACAATTCCCTCGTTGAAGACCAGCAGGGAGTAGATCAGGCCTGGGCCGAAGTTGAAAACCAGTATCAGCGTCGCGCCGACCTCATCCCCAACCTGGTGAACACCGTGAAGGGTTACGCCAAGCATGAAAGTTCCACCCTCGAAAAAGTTACCGAGGCCCGCGCCAAAGCCACCTCGATAACCATCAACCCCGAGGATCTCAACGAAGAGAATCTCGCCCGCTTCCAGCAGGCCCAGAACGGTCTGACAGGCGCTCTCAAAAGCCTTCTTGCCGTCAGCGAGGCCTATCCTGACCTGAAGGCCAACGAAAACTTCCGCGACCTTCAGACCCAGCTCGAAGGCACGGAAAACCGCATCACAACCGCCCGCGGCCGCTACACTGAGGCTGTGCGCAACTACAACACCGCCATCAAAAAATTCCCAACTCTAATCTATGCCGGAATACTCGGATTCAAACCCAAGCCCCAGTTCTCGGCCGAAGCCGGAGCAGAAAAAGCACCCGAGGTAAACTTCGACTAACGGCATAACCACTGTCCCATTCATGAAAAAAATACTCATTGCAATAGCATTTTCCGCCTTAGCAGTAATCGGATTCACCTCGTGCAACGACGATGACGACATCAGCTCCGAAGACCGCGAGTGGCTTGAGCTCAATACCAACTGGTATCAGGAACAACTCAACCGCAAGAATCCCGACGGCACACCTTATTTCTCCTATGTGCGTCCGGCATGGTTCCCCGAGTCGAATGTCCTGATCCACTATTTCAACGACCGTTCCAAAACAGAGGGCAACCTCCAGCCCCTGCTCACCTCCACGGTCACCGTGAAATACAAAGGCCAGCTCTACGACGGAACCGTGTTTGACTCCACGGCCACCACGGGCAGCGACACCGTGCGCTCTTTCCAGCTCTCCAACCTTATCCTGGGATGGAAATTAGCGCTTACGCAGATGCACGTAGGCGACTCTGTGGAAATCATCATCCCATATCCCGAAGGCTACGGCGCCACATCGTCAAGCTCCATCAGAGCCTATTCCACACTCCGTTTCGGCATGAAGCTTGTGGAAACCACCTACGAGCTCCCCTGACGCTCCATTTCTATTGGAAAATCATACTGACATGGCTGTGTAGCAATCAACTTTTTTTTGCACACAGCAATGCCTGTAAATATATTGCGAGTGGGAGTGTAGGCCTCCTCGCTTACCATAAATCATTCCCTCCATACTCACAATGAACCCCGAACAATCGCCACCTCCAAAGCGTTGTTCTTTTTGACATAAAGAGATTTACAAACTCAATCACATATTTTTACTTTATACTCTATGAAAACAAAACTGACAGCACTCGCTATCGCTCTCATGGGCCTGGCTTTCACATCATGCAGCGACGACAACAACGATGATCCTGGTCTGTTTCCGCCGACTGTTACCGAGTCCATGAAAGAAAAGCTCAATGAGTCACTACATACCGACTTCCCTTTCACAAAGGACAAAACAGTGGAATGGAAATCCGACACCCAGAACAAATGCTTCAAAGCAGAATTCAAAGGTGAAGACGGCATTTCTGAAGTCGAGGCATGGTACACCCATACCTACAATCTGGTTATGACTGAATTCGACTACGACAAAAATGTCTTTCTTGCCCCTGCCGGACTTAATGCCGCATTCAATCAGACCGACTACGCCTCATGGACCATCGACGACATCTCTTATTACCGCTTCCCCACCGAGCCGCGCAGCTTCTATGAGATTGAAGTGGAAAAAGCCGGGAATCCCGACACTTATCTGTATTTCAGAATAGACACCAACCCTGAGACCAAAGAGAAGGTCTACCAGCTTTATAAAGCCACAACGCAGAATTACGTTATCACCCCCTCGTTCGACATCAATTCTGTCCAATAAAAAGACCAATGTAACAAAATAGGTCGTTAAAACCTAACGAAATAAGATAGTTACACGGGGCGGCGATATCCTTATCACCGCCCCTTTCATAATAGATAGGAATGTCAAAAGGCTCGTGACAAGGCTGGGCCTCGGAGCGTCGATATCCTTCTGCCACCCACTTCACCGTCGATAAGGATATCGACGGTCCATAAGCCTGGACCTGGGAACGTCGGCCTCCGGCCGTCGATACACCAAGGCACCCACTTCATATCCGCCTAAAGATAAAATCCTAATCGGATATTTTTTAACATTTCTACCATTATTTTACAGGAGCAATGTAAAATAATGGTTATTAAAATGGGTCTGCAATACATGTATCAGATCAGCCAACTCGGAGCGGCGGAGCCGCGTTTTCTGTAAAACCCGCTGCGTAAGCTGCGGGGGAAAACGATGTCGGTTCCTCCTGCGGCGAGCCTGGGAATGGCGATGACGCAGTGTGCGTAAGCATGGGAACCAAACTGACAGCCCATGCTGACGCTAACAGCGAGGCGCGCATGCTCCGCAGCTTGCCTCGAAGAAATCTATTGGCCTATTTTCCGGTAGCTGGCGCAACCGGTTGTAAAAAATTCGCGCCTCCGGCGCTTTTCGGGGTCAGTGTAAAAACCTGGTTGTTAAAATATGCGCAAAGATATGTAACTTTGG